>Ga0335071_10000029_pt1 | contig 185940 bp, 174 predicted proteins | sample Lox_Sample_15_FD_206724 | JGI IMG/M metagenome (GOLD analysis project Ga0335071, IMG submission 206724) | Soil microbial communities from Loxahatchee National Wildlife Refuge, Florida, United States - Lox_Sample_1.5 | ecosystem: Environmental > Terrestrial > Soil > Wetlands | place: USA...
AAGCCATGGAGCCTCCTCGTGTTTGCAGGGTAGACGCTCGGCGCGACCCTTCAACCCGTGGTCTGTGCGTCACTTGGAGGCGTGACGACGTGTTGCCCCCGCCGCTCTGCGGATGTGCTCGGATGTGCTTCCACCCTTGCGAGCGCGTCCAGAACCACTCCGCAGCGGGGCCAGGTCACGACTCCCCGGGGCTGAAGTTCATCGATCTTCCTGATCCGCTCCTCGACTTCGTCCAGATAGCGGAAGAGGAGGGCCGCGACGCCGACGCACGAAGCCGATACCGGCGCCCGTGCCCGGCCCTGGCGCGCGGCCCTGGGTCCGACCCGGCGCTGCACGGACTCGGGACCGATGTGACCGGTCACGATCAAGATGGCCATCAACCGGGCACGATCTCGTTACCGACTGCGCTACGAGGACCGTGGTAGGCAGGCGAGCGACACGGGCCGGAACGACGCGGCGAAAGGCGTTCCCGGGCCCGACCAGGGACCGCAGGCAGGAGGGGCTATGGCCTTCGCCAATCATACACGCAGTCGGATGGCGCGGGGCGACCGCGGACCCGAGCCGGACGAGCAGTGCCGCCGTTTCGCGTGAGAGGGTCCGGCCGTGATCAACGCGGTGGCCCTGCGACGAGTGGACGCCCTCCTAGCTCGAGCCGATCGGGCGAAGGCGAGAGGCGCCCTTGCCTACCAGCTCCTTTACGTCCTCGCGGCGGGCGAGGAGCTGGAGGTCGCGTACGGGAAGAAGACGCGCACCGAGGTGCGCACGACCCGGAGGGAGACGAGGAAACGGATAGGACAAGGCCGACGGACGACGGAGGGAAACACACCATGACGATCGCCGTCGCGGCCGACGGAGTGGTGTGCGGATTGGTCGGGGTGGAGGAGAACTGGAACGGGGAGGCCGCCACGGTTCACGTCTTCTACCGGAGAGCCGCGCCGTGACGATGGCACGAACGAGAGCGGCCCGAAACGTGCGGATGGCTCCGAGGCGCAGGGATCCGTGCGCGGGTCACGGGGCGCGGCCCCTGCGTAGACGTCACCTTGACCGACACCACCTCACCCGAGGCCGTTGAGCGCGCCCGCGCCATCGCCGAGCCGGTGGCGGGGGTCTGGCCGGTGTTCCTTCATCATCGGCCAGACGAAGTAATCGGACCAGGGAAGGCGACGCTATGAGCCTGACCTGCGGAAGGGTCGCCACGTTCACACGCGCGGGGGGCCAGCACGCCGAGGCAGTGGTCGGCGGGGAAGCCTGCTATTTCGTCGGCGGCGCCCCCGCCTTGCGGCGGGCCCTGCGAGGGACGTCCCAGGGGCTCGCGGTCGAGGTGATCTGATCTAGGCGCCGCCCGCTCGCAGTCCGAGGGTCGCTCTCCGGGGCGGCCCTCTTCGTTTCTCAGCAAATCGGGACGACCAAGGACAAGGGCCAGGACGTTTGGCGCGTGTTCTGGGGCGACGTCGTGCCCCCCGCCCGCGCCGCTGCGGGCCGTGCCTACGCCGGACGGCCACTCGTTCCTTGCCCGGAACGTTTCAAAGGCGGCGATTAACCGGGGTCGGGTGTGTGCGAGGGTGCGCTCTCTCCGCGGGCATCCACCGGGCTGGCTTGAGGGCGTAAGGAGATCACGGCCGACCTGAGACCCGGGGCTGCTATGGGCAACGGGGCGACCCGTTGTTATCTGCAAGCCTTGAAGCGAGGTACCATTTCTCGCCGAGGTCCCATCGTGGCGTTGACGACGTGCAGACAGTACGGCCGGACTGGCGTGTCGTCGGACTGGAGAGCAATCTGCCCTGGTTGCGGGGCACCGAACCCCGGGGGCCGGACCAACCAGCGCCTCCTCGTGGTCGGGATCTTCCTAGTCGGGATCTCCGCCCTGCTTGCCGGTCCCATGGCGTCCCTGATAGCTCGCCGCTGAAAACACCAGGCGGGCCGTCCGACGATCGGGCGGCCCCTCCGTTCGCAGTAAGCGCGGACGGCCTTTCGGACACCGACCAGCCCGGCGAGCGCCTGGGCCGTCCTAAACGACCGATCGGGTTTCGGAAACAGCGATGGCTCGGGTTTCTCACTCTAGTGCGGTTTCCGCGAGATCCCGTGATCGGGAATCGCGCTCCTCAGCGCTCCTCCGTTTAGCCTCCGCGTCGCGACACGACGGGCACCCGCCGTGGTTGAAGGCCGCCACGCTGTGGAGCCTCTTCGCCAACGCGTCGGCCGCCTTCCGGGCGAAGGTGACTCGCGAGCTGGCCAGCTCCGCGCGCAGGGCGTCCACCTCGTCCAGGAGCTGGCGCGCCTCGGCCGCGTCGAGCTGGTCCCCGGCGTGGAGCTGTTGGTGCAGGGCCTGGCGGTCGGAGGGCTGGAGGCGGGGAGACAGCAAGGGGCGTAGCGCGGCCGCCTGACCTCAGCCTCAAGCAGCGGCCGGGCTGGCGCGAGCTGCTCCGGGCGTGGCGGGGGCGGTTGGCTGCGTCACAGGATAGCGATGATGAAGGCCACGAGCATCGCGAGCCAGCCGGCAAGCAGGGCGGGGCCGAGGGCGCTCACGTGGGGGATCTCCTTGCACTGATCCACTCGTGCGCACGCCAGTTTTCGGCGGCCAATCAGGTGGCACCTGAGACAGTCCAGGGCGGTCGGATCTTCTAGAGGCCGTTTCGTCGCAATCGGAAGGGATAACTTCACGGGAATGTCGTTGCGCTCGGTCATGACCGCTCCTCGGGGCGTGTGCCGGTAGCAGGCGGGCCGCGCGCGTACCGTGCGTTGACCCTACAGGTGTCGTGCGGCGCGTGCCGCGCCGCTTGGGGCGTAAACCCTCACTTCACGCCCCGTGGGGGCGGGGTTGTTCTCTCTAGCACGGCGGCTAAGAACGGTTGTCCACTCTGGGGAGAGAGGACTCGGCTGGGGGCGTGCTCGTAATGGCGCCCCCTGCTGATTTCAGAGCAGTCCAGGCGCGGAGCAGCCGCGCCACGGAAGGACGGGAGGGCTCTCGGGCAGCAGCCAACTCCACACCGAGCCGGGCGCGGCGGCTATGGGTCAGGCGCCCCTTGTTCGTACAGCGCTGCCTGTCAGGGCGTGGCTCAGGCGCATGACCGCGAAGAGGGCAAGCCGGGAGGCCCCCGCCTGCCATACGGTTTCACCCGTGAAGCGAGAACTCTTCTTCGAGTGCGTGTTCGTGTCGAACCAGAGCGAGTATCACTTCCATCTCCGCGCGTGGACCGCGGCGGAAGCTGAACTGGCGTTCGCAGATGGACTTCGCGCAGGCGGCATCACCTCCAGGGGCAAGTTGATGGTCCTCGACCGGGAGGGCCGGGTAGTGCGGCGTGGCAGATACCCGCGGAAGGCGGGTCGGCGTCCTGTGGAAGTAGCGGAGCGGGCCAAGGGGGACCCAGGCCCCGAGTAGCTGCGCCAAGTTGGGGGGGTCTCGGCTACAGCCGACTCCGCGCCCGAGCCGCGCAACGCGTACCACCCCGTGCCCTGGTGTTCAAGATCCTGGCAAACCCGCGTCAACCCTCGGAGGTTGTACCTTCCACCCGCATGGGCCCAGACGGAAGCACCGCGTGACCTCCCCCGTGGAGCAACTCCAGAGCCGGTGAGTCACGCGCCCAACGTGTTGTTGAGCGCGTCCATTAGCCCGTTCCAGCCGCCAAGGAGGACCGCTGCCGTCCTTCGGGCTTCGTCCTCGGAGGCCTGCTCCTTGGCGCACTCCGCCTCGGGGATGAGCCTCCATCGGAGCACTGCCCGTACCGCCCGAGCCTCATTCTTCCAGAGGTCCACCTCCCGCGCTCGCCAGATGGAGAGCTTGGGGCGGAGGAATTGCAGCCCCGGGAACGAGTCCAGGTGATCTGCGAGATCCCGGGGGAGCCGAATGAGTCGCGGCACATCGACCCTTGTACCATGCCCATGTCCAAGCCACGCCGAGCGACCTTACCCAGCCCCCAGCCGGGCCTCCAACGCACTGGCCAGCTCGTACAACTCCCGTAGCTGAAGCGCAGTCTCCGGGTCGGGAGCCCTCTTCTTGAGTAGCCGGGTTAAGGGGATGATGATGCCCTCGATCGCGGCAAGCACCCTCTCGGCCTGGTCCTCGCTCAGCTCTACCGGCTCCTCGCGCCAGCGAGGGAGCAGGGGCTGGAGGTCTTGCAGTCCAGCAACGGCCGCGAGGCGTTGCTCTACGGACGGGGCGAGCCGGGGGAGCGGGACCATGGGCTCGAGCCCTCTACCACGCCTCGCCCAACTCCGCGGGCCTCCCGGACGGGCAGCGACCGCGCGTCCCCGGGGAAGAACGCCGCGCGGCCATATGCCTCGCGTATCCTGGCGGCCGCCACCTCGCGCCCGGCGTATCAGCCCCTGGTGAAGTGGACGACGGGGGGACCCGGGACGGTCGCCACGAAGGCGACGCACTGGATCGAGGGCGCCTCGGTTCCGTTTCGGTCTTGTCGGTTCTCGCCTCCACCGGTTGGCGGTATGTCCGAGCCCGGAGGTAGTCGCCGTGAACCTCGCGACCTGCTGTGCCTCGCCCCTCGCGGCGATCCGTGCCGCCTACTTCATCGAGGTCGAGGCGCTCGCCAACCATCTCCGGCCCCGCTTCGAATCCGGCGGGCTTCGGGCGTGGCGGAGGGACGAGACCGGGGAGCTAGTCGACCTGGGCGAGCAATTCGCCCTAGAGCACGCAGTCGCCGACGCCCTCGGATTGGACCCCGAGCGCCACCAGGGCGCAGAGCGAAACGCGCTCATCGTGCTCCTCGCCCACCTCGACGCGCCCGACTCGGACGCGGGCGACCTGGTCGAGGCCGCTCGGATCGCGGCGGGGGAGGACGTCGTGCGCTACGCACGGCGCTGGGGGTGGTGCGGGCGCCCGGCGCTCAGCGTGGTCGACGCTCCCCCGGACGACCAGGGGCATACGGACACGGTCGTTGGGCCCGAGGGGCGGGTGCGCCATAAGACTGTGCGTGAGGAGCCAACGATGAGAACACCACGAGCGCGGGCCGCGTCGCGGGTGCGGATGGCCCTACATGCTGCGGGGATCGACGCCCGGGTCACGGGGCGTGGGCCGGGCGACCATGTAAGCGTATCCCTCGCCAGCACGACGGCGGTCGAGGCGGCCCGCGAGGTGGCCGAGAGGCACGCGGGGATGTTCCGGGTGAGCGTAACTGGACGGGCTGGGATCACCGGAGTCGACAGGTAGAGCCCGCCCGCCCAGGGGCCCGGTATACGCGGGGCGTGCTCCCCTCCCTCGGCGCCTCGTGTACGCCGGGCCTTACTTGTCGGAGCCCTGGAGGAGCGCAACGCCTGGGTGACGGACGAGTAACGTCCCGCCGCCACCAGCGGCCTGGCCCCACAGTTCGCCACCGGGAGGCGGCGCCCTGTGGCACGAAGGGAGGGTGCGCCCCGAGGACCTCACGGTGGTGGTTCCGAGCCGGAACGAAGCCTCAAACATCTCCCGGTTTCTTCGCGCCGTCCCCGCCGCGGTCTCGGTGCTGCTCGTGGACGCGAGCGTCGACGACACCTGCGCGGTGGCCCGCAGGGCGCGGCGCGAGAACCTGCGGATCGTACGCGACGGTGGCCGCGTGGCCGCGGCCCGGCAGCTCGGGGCGGATCTCTCGGCGACCGACTGGATCCTCTTCAGCGACGCCGACGTGGAGTTCTCTCGCGACTACCTGGAGCGGCTCGCCCTGCTGTGGCCGGGGGAGCGGCTCGGCGCGGTGGTGGGCGCTAAGCTAAGCCTTGACCGGTACGCGGGCTACTACCGGGCCTTCTCCGCCTGGCTCGGGCTTCTCTGCCGCCTCGGCCTTCCCGCCGCCTCGGGCTCGAACCTGCTGGTGCGCCGCTCGGCCCTCCTCGAGATCGGCGGCTTCGACCCGGACCTGTCATGCAACGAGGACAGCGACCTCGTGTGGCGACTCAGGCGGAGCGGCTACGAGGTCCGCTACGCGGCCGGGCTCGCGGTGTACGAGTTCGACCACCGCCGGCTCGACGCTGGCCTGTTCCGCAAGACCGTTCACAGCCTGGCCCGGGGAGCGCTCCTCGACCTCGGGCTCCTCACCCCGGCCCGCAAGCGGGCCGACTGGGGCTACTGGGCAGGGCGCGACGGCGGAAGGGCCCTCGCCCCTGCACCCGGGGAGCCCCGCCCGGAGACCATCCCCGGGCTCACCTCCGCTCGCCGGCTCGCCACTCGCCCGGAGCGACACCGACCTCTCGCTTGAAGGCGCCTCCGAAGGCCGCTCGCAGCCGACCGCTTCCGCGTTGCCCGGCCCTACGGTCGTCGGGGGTGCGGAGCCACAAAGTGGAAACCTTCTCCCCGCTCAGGATGAGCTACTCGCGCGTGGGTGGGCCTGGTGTGGGACGGGGCCGCTCCGGGCGACGGGGCGGAGCAGCGCGACGGGAATCCAAAACCACCTGGCCATGGCATCACCTCCCGACTGCCAGACTACCATTCCCCGAGGCGGCCCAGCATTCGACAGCCCTCCGACCCCTTCGCCCCGGTTCGCTTCCTTCGTGAGCCACTGCATGTTGCTTGGGTCGTCGGCTCCGCCGCAGGCGAGCGGTTTCACGTGGTCGACCTGGTACCCGAGGCAGGCGCCGCGCGTCTTCCCGGTCGACGGGCACGGGTGATCCCGCCGGAAGGCTGCCCGCTGCTCCGGGTCCCGGTGCATCTTCCCGTTCGCGTCTCGGCGCACGTAGCTGGGTGAGGTCGAGACGTGGGACCGGTGGTGGCTCGAGGTGTTCCGATACGAGGTCCCGAGAACCGGCCCGGTGTGAACCTCGGGATCCCCACCTCGCCGTCCGGGCGCTTCACGGTGGCACATGCGGCCACCACGGCGCGCTCGAACCACTCACGGCTGATCGCCCCGTGGGCCCGGAGCCGCTTGGCGGCCTCGAGCACCTCGGGACCGACCCGGGTCCGCTGGGGCTCGCCGCTCTTCCTCCTCGGGCAGACCACCACACCGGCCACGCCCTCTTGCGGAGCGTGCTTCGGGATGGGCTCAAGCGACCCCTCGGCGGCGAACCGGAGGATCTCCGTTGCGTGCCAGCCCGTGCCGGCCTGAAGGAGGAGTGCATCGCGCCACGGTGCGGTGAGGTGCTCGACCACCAGAAGGACGTGGTCGCGGGGGACCACCTTGGACTTCGTGAGTTGGGCCGCCTTCACCTGCGGGACCTGGAGTTGACCAAAGACCGGGTCCTCCGCGGTCGAGATCCGGTGCACCTCGGTTCGCAGCCACGTGTAGAAGCCCTTGAGCACCGCGATCCGGTGATGCTTCGCCGTGGCGTCCTTCCGCTTCAGTGCCGGGAGGATGTGGTCGGTGAGCGAGGCCCGGCGCAAGTCGATCCCGTCGAGCCGCTCCGCCCACCACGCGAGGATGTGCTTTTGCTTCCGGCGCCACGGCGCGGAGTTGCCCTCCGCCTCCGAGTACGCGAGGTGTTCCTTCACGAGCTCGTCGTCGAGGTACAGGCCCTCGCGCGGCGCATCGCCGGCCGGGTCATAGCCCTCCGGGTCCGCCTGAAATCGCTTAAGCTGTGCGTGCGCGGCGCTCTCGGTCGTCGCCGGCGTCCGAACCTCAAACCGCCGGCCGCCGATGCGGGCCCGGATGTAGTACGCGGCCACCTTCCCGCTCGCGTCGATCCACTTCCGACCGCCCTCCCACGGCTCCCAACGTCCGCCGTCGCGCTCGCTCATGGTCGCCTCCGAAGCCCCGGGGTAATGGCGGGGTAACAAGAGGCCACAGCGGCGAGCCGACAACGAAAGGCGGAGATGCGGAAGCGTCTGTCGTTACTGTGATTTTCGGTGGTGGTGAGGGGCGGAATCGAACCGCCGACCTAGGGATTATGAGACCCTCGCTCTAGCCGACTGAGCTACCTCACCAGGTCTTGCCCGGGGTGCCAAAGGGCCGTCCCCTTCGAGAACGCGGGGTTATAGGCGCCTTGCGCGGACCCGTCAAGGCGGGAGACCGAGCGCGACATCGGTTTCGAAAGGCGCAGCCGTGGCCGTTTCTTGACGCGGCCGATCCAGTGATACGAAGATCCCGATATCGGAGGGTTTCGCATGCGGCGGGCGCGACCAGCGGTGGCGACTAGTTCGAGGACCCTTGATGCACCGTTGCGATCGCTCCCCCTAGACACCCACGCTCCCGACTCGGAACGCGGTGCACGGCCCACCCCGTCGCCCAGGCCCGGCGCCGCCGAGCGAATCCGCGAGGCTCTCCAACTCTGGCTCGAGGAGGACATGTGAGGTCGCTTGAGCGCCTCACCTCGGGGAGCCGGGGCAGCCCCCGGCGCGACCGAAACGCGAAGGGGGGGGACCGGGCGAGACGCTCGAGCTCAGTCGGCTGAGACCGAGAACACCTGCATCCACCGGAGCGTGACGACGCCGGGCGCTTACCGGTGTTCCGCGGGGAGTTCCTTGCCACCCGTCGCTGCCGCTTCCTCGTCCGCCTCCACCACCAACTCGTCGGCCACCTCCCCGGACGCGGACAGGACCTGGCCCAGGCGGATGTGGCGGGAGAACAGGTAGACGAGGCCCAGACCGACCTGCAGGCCGAGTTGCACCGCCCAGAGCACGTTCGCATAGGCGGTGCCTTCCCGGGCTACCGCGGCAGCAGGGAAGAACAATCCGAGCGCGAGGAGGATGGCCCCCTGAAACGTGCCCACCATCCCCGGACCCGCCGGGATCATCACTCCGATGACGAGGACGCCGAGGACCGTCGTCGTCTGCAAGAAGTTCATCCGTAGCCCGAACCCTTGGGCCAGCACCTGCATCCCCCATCCGTTGAATCCCCAGTACGTCACCGTCAGCGCAAAGAAGAGCGCCAACTTGGTGCGCGAGGGCACGATCCGGAGCCCGTGGATGAAAGCCTCTAGCATCCCGGCGGCCCGTTGGGCGAGCCGGGGAGACACTGGGCCGAGACACCGCTCGAGGACCTTGATGGCCGCCCCGCGGTTCCGATAAGCGCCGATGAGGAACACCAGGGCGGCCAGGAATAACGACCCCATCACCACCCCCGCCACCCTGACGACCCCCACCCCCGGCGATCCGGACGGGACGCCGAGGAGGCAGGCCATGAGCAAGAGCGCGGTGAAGAGCCCGTCGACGACGCGCTCCACCACCACCGACGAGAGCGCTGCGGCCACCCGGACCTTGGTGCGGTCGGCGATGAGGTACGGCCGGGCGAACTCGCCGAGTCGGAAGGGCAGAATGGTGAGCGCCATCCACCCCACCGCCGAGGCGGCGTTGAGCTTGCCGAACGGGACCTTCGCCACCGGCTCCAAGAGGATCCCCCACCGCCAGGTGCGGGAGAGATGGATCGCCGCCCAGAAGGGCAGGTAGAGCAGGAGGAAGCGGTAGTCGGCCTGCCGCATGGCGAGCCAGACCTCGCCCAGGTCCTTGCCGCGCAGGGTGAGCCACAGGGCCACCCCCGACACCCCCAACCCCACCGCGGCCTGGAAGAGCCTCCCCTTCACTAGAGTTCTTCTCCCCGAAGGATCCGCCTCGGATTGTCCGCGCACAGCTGCCTCACGCCGGCCGCACCTACGCGCTTCTCCAGCGCCCGCATCCCCCCCTCCAGCCAGCGGCGGGCTTGCTCGGGCTGGTGGAGGTCCGTCGCCGCCACAGCGTACAACCCTTTGGCCACGAAGCGCTCGGCCTGCTTCTTTGCCAGACGGCCGTAGAGGCCGACCAGCGCTCCCAGGTTGAGCTGGTGCGCCCCGCCGAGGCGCACCACCTCCTCCGCCCGACCCGGCCGCTCGAACTCCAGGCAACGCTCGGGGTGGGCGAAGAGCGGATGGACGCCCTTGCGGCGGAGCCGGAAGACGAGCTCGGGCAAGGCGGGCAGATGGGCCTCGAAGGGCGTCTCCACCAGGACCCATCGGGCGACGGAACCGATCCCCCGTCGCAGCCTGGGGTCGCTCGCCCGAGCGAGGAAGTCCTCGTCCAGCTTGTTCTCGGCGTTTGGGTGGACGGCCATGACGATCCCCTCGCCAGAAAGGAGGGTCGCCACCTCTCCCCGGCGCACCTCGCATAGGGCCGTGTCGCGGCTGGGCAACTCCGGCACCGCGTGCGGGCTCGGGGCCACCTCGTCGAAGCCCAGCGACGAGAGCAGTCGCGCCGCTTCCAGCGTCTGCTCGGGCGTCTCGCAGCCGTCATCGATGCCCCAGAGCAGGTGGTCGTGAAGGTCCACGAGTCCCATCGCGGCCCCAGGGCTTCTACCACGGACAAGCGGGCGCCGCGAGGGCGCGCTCCGGGCGTCAGACCGGGTGGCGCGGAGCCTCGCCCCGGACTACCCGGAGCACGTCGTCCGCCACGAGCCGCGACATGGCCGCCCGGGTCTCGGCCGAGCCCGATCCGATGTGGGGCGTCAAGACCACGTTCGAAAGCTCCAGGTAGCGCGCGGGCACCCGCGGCTCCCCGCGGAAGACGTCCAGGCCCGCCGCCGCCACTTGGCCGGCGCGGAGCGCATCGGCCAGGGCATCGTCGTCCACCACCTCTCCCCGGGCGGTGTTGACGAGGATCGCCCCGGGCCGCATGAGGGCGATCCGCTCCCGGGACAGCAGGTTCTCGGTCGCAGGGGTGAGGGGGACGTTCAGGGAGACGAAATCGCTGCCCGCGAGAAGCTCTGGAAGAGAGACCCGTTGCGCCCCCCAAAACGCCACCTCGCGGGGGGCGGAGTACAGGATGCGCATCTGAAACCCGGCGGCCCGCCGGGCCAGGGCCTGGCCGATCCGTCCGAACCCCACGATGCCGAGCACCTTTCCGGTCACGTGAGCGCCGAGCAGGAAGCCCGGATCCACCTGGGTCCAGCCTCCGGCGCGGACGATCCGGTCGCCCTCCGCCACTCGCCGCCCGGCGGCCAAAAGGAGGGCCATCGCGTGATCCGCGGTGGCATCGGTGAGAACGCCCGGCGTGTTCGTCACGATCACCCCGCGTCGACGACACGCCTCGAGATCGATGTGGTTCACGCCCACGCCGTAGGAGGCCACGTGCCGAAGGCGCCGCGCCGCCGAGAGGAAGGCCTCGTCCACCGCGTCCAAGTAAGAGAGGATCACCACCTGGGCCTCGGCCACCCCCGCGAGCAGCTCCTCGCGGTCCGCTCCCGGCGGCAGGGTGCGCACCTCGAACTCGCTCAAAAGCTCGGCCGGATCCAGCCCCGGGAGAGGGCGCGAGAGCACGAGCACGGGTCTCATGCGTCGTCGTCCTCCTCCTTCCGGGGTCCGAAGCTGCCCTCGCCCTCGCCCGCTTGCTCCCCGGCGATCCGGTACTCCTCCCCCAGCCACTTGGAGAGATCGATGAGCCGGCAGCGCTCGGAGCAGAACGGGTAGGATCGGTTGCTCGGCCGCGGTGGCGCCGGGCGGTTGCAGATCGGACAGAGGGAGAACGGGGGCACCGGGGTGGATCTACTGCATTCCCTCCGGGGGATGCACGGCCTTCCTTCAAGACCGGGCCGGGCCCGTTCAACCGCTTCCCCCGGGGCAGGCGTGCGGGAGGAGCGGGTCGACCGCCCTCGCGAGCTCCTCCTTCCGGACCGCGCCCCGAAAGACCTGGCGCACCCGCCCTTCGGTATCGAGCAAAAACGTGTTCGGGAAGGCGTGGACCGACCAGGCGTCGACGGCGTCTGCGTGCTCGTCGAAGAGTACCGGATAGGGGATGCTCCTCGACATGTGCTCGACGTCTTCGCGGCCGGAGAGACCGGCCACCCCGAGGAGCTCGAAGCACCGATCGTGACGCGCGCGCCACACCTCGGCGAGCTCGGGCAACTCCTCGCGACAGGGGCCGCACCAGGTCGCCCAGAAGTTCACCACCACGACCTTGCCCCGTAGGCCCTTCAGGTCCACCGGAGAGCCGGCCAGGGTCTTGAGTGAAAGCTCCGGGGCGGGGGGCGCGGTGAGAGCGGCGACGTCCTGCGAGACGGGGATGGAGGGCGCGGGCTCCCGGTCCTGCACGAGGAGCTCCACGACCACCACCGCCGCCACGGCGAGGAGCGCGAGCTGGATCCAGCGGCTCATCCGTCACCCATCATATCCACGAACCCCGTGGGGGTGGGAGCCAGAGGAGGCGGGGAGGGTTCGCTAGGCACCTCCCTCCCCTCCCCGGCGAAGAACCGGGTCCACCCCTGCGACCACCTCACCGGGTCGCACTCGAAGCCGCCGACGCCGCTCCCGAGACGAACAGGGTCTTGAGGTCGTCGTCCGTGAACTCGATCCCTACCCCGAAGAAGACGTCGGTCCCGAGGCTGAAGGGGTGCAGGGCGCTGCTGCCGCTCCAGCGGTTCAAGAAATCGTCCACACCGGAAGTGGCGTAGAGGTGCTGCAGGAAGATGTAGTCCGCCCACAGCTTGGCGCGGGGGAAGGCCTTGTTCCCGGGACGGTTGAACTGGAAGATGTTGAGCGAGAGCCTCAGGGTCTCGTGGAGCAGGTGCAGGTCGGCGCCCACCCCTCCCGAGCTCTCGATGATCCCTCCCCGCACGGTGAGGATCCCGTACCGCTTGGCCATCTCCAGCGAGAAGGCCAGGGTCTGCTGGTTCGTCGCCGTGTTCGTGACGGCGGTGCTGGGCGGGCCGCCGTTGATGCTGGTGGTCTGCGTCTGGGAGACGACGGTGTTGACCCCTCGGGGGTCACTCACCAGCTCGAGCTCGTAGTACTTGTCCGGGCGCGGCACGAGCCTCACGCCGAAGTAGACCTTGGCTCCGGGTCGCCCCTCGGCGACGCTCTGGTTGAGGAGCCATTCGGAGCGGAGATGGAGCTGGATCTGCATCCGGTTGACGCGGTCGTAGTTCTCGGCCAGGCCCGCCACCGTGTCCCCGAGCTGTCGCCCCATCCTCTCGTCCACGAGGAGCCGGCCGGCGGCGCTCTTTCCCTCTTGGACCTTGCCCAGGATGTCGTCGAGCTTGGCCAGGCTGTCGTTCAGCTTCTCCACCGCCTGCTGCACGCCCTTCGCCTCGGGGGGAGCCGGCGTTCCCGGGCCGGCCTCGGGCTCGCCCGGCGGCGGCGCGGCTAGGCCCCCGGGCTGCCCGGCGGCCCCGGGCTTCCCCACCATGATCCCCTGGAGGCTCGCTGCGGTGGTCCGCAGTTGGGCGGTGAGCTCTTCCACGTTCACGAGGATGTCGTGGATCCGTTCCTTGTCCCGTCCGGAGATGTCGCGCAGGTCGCCGGTGAAGTCCCGGGTGTTGCGAAGGATCTGCGACACGTTCTGGTCGTTTTCCTCCATGAGCCGCCGCAGGTTGGCGGTCGTGGCGGCCAGGTTCTCGATGACGTTGCGGAGACTGCCCTGATTCCCCCGGACGGTCTGGGCCAGATCGCCCGTCACCACCTGGACGTCGGAGGCGATCCGGGAGAGCACGTCGAGGAGTTGCTGGACGCTGGTCGCCTCGCGGATGCAGGTGATCTCCCGGCGGTCCTCGGGGAGCGACTTCAACGCCGGATGGTCGGCGGAGCCGGGCGCGACCTCGAGCAAGGCGTCGGGGAGGAGCGCGGAGGGGAAGGTCTTGTAGAGGCAAGCGTCATCGTGGAGTTCCACCTCGTTCTTGATGCGGATCTTGAGGCGGGCCTTCGCCCCCTCCAGGGAGATGCCCTCCACCTCGCCGATCTGGATGCCGGCGATCTGCACCCGGCTCTTCCAGGTGAGCCCGGTGGCGTCGGAGAAGCGCGCGAACACGCGGTAGCTCTCGGACTTGGCGTACCCCCCCTTCTTGAAGAAGGTGAAGGCCACCAGAAAGACCGTCCCGGTCACCGCCACCAGGAGCCCCACCGCCAGGGCCTTGTTCACGACCGGTTTCACCATTCGTCTCCGATCGTCACTGCTTGGCGAACCACGTGGACAGGAACCGTTGCACGAAGGGATGGGAGCTAGCCCGGACCTCGACCGGCGTCCCCACCGCCGCGAGGTGGCCATCGTAGAGTACGCCGACGCGATCGGCTACCCGGAAAGCGCTGGCGATGTCGTGGGAGATCACCATGCTGGTGATCCCCAGCCGTTCCCGGGCGTGGACGATCATCTCGTCGACGTACTCCGTGGTGATGGGATCGAGCCCGGTGGTTGGCTCGTCGTAGAGCACGATGCGCGGTTCGGAGACCAGCGCCCGGGCCAGGGCCACCCGCTTCCGCATGCCGCCCGAGAGCTCGGACGGCCAGCGCTCCAGGACCTCCTCCCCCAGGTCCACCACCGAGAGCTTCTCCACCACCCGCCGCCGGATCTCCCCGGCCGGCATCCGCCGTCCCCTCCGCTCGCGCAGCGGGAAGGCCACGTTCTCGAGGACGGTCATGGAGTCGAAGAGCGCGGCCCCCTGAAACACCATCCCGAATCGCTGCCGCGCCTCGGTGAGCTCCTTCCCGGAGAGGGCCGACATCTCCACCCCGTCCACGAGCACCGTCCCGCTGTCGGGCTTGAGCAGGCCGATTACGTGCTTCATGAGCACGGTCTTGCCCGAGCCCGAGCTGCCCAAGACGACGAACGTCTCCCGTTCCGCGATCGAAAGGGACACGCCCTTCAGCACCTGGTTGTCGCCGAAGGACTTCCAGAGATCCTTCACCTCGATCACCGGTCAGGCCCCCACGAAGATGACGGTCGCGGCATAGTCGGCGAGCAGGATGGCGATCGAGCTCGCCACCACCGCCCGCGTGGTGCCCTCGCCCACGCCCCGGGCGCCCCCCCGGGCCGAGTAGCCCCGCCAGGTGGTGATGATGGCCACCAGGGCGCCGAACACCACCGCCTTGCCGAGGCCGTGGAAGATGTCGTCGAGCCCGACGAACTGTCGGGTGTGCTCGATGAACGGCCCCTCGGGGATCTTGGCCACGTACACGCCCATGAGGTACGCGCCCCCGTAGCCCAGCGCGTTGAAGAGCATGGTCAGGACCGGGAACATGACCAGCGAGGCGAGCACCCGGGGAACGACCAGGTACTGGATGGGCGAAACCGCCATGCTCTCCATGGCGTCGAGCTGCTCGGTCACGCGCATCGTTCCGAGCTCGGTAGCGATGGCGCTTCCCGAGCGGCCGGTGACCATGAGGGCGGTGAAGACGGGCGACAGCTCCCGGGTCAGCGCGAAGGCCGTCGAGCCGCCCACGTAGCCCTCCGCCGCGAACTGCTTCATGGCGTAGTTCATCTGCAGCCCGAACACCATGCCGGCGAAGGTCCCGGTCACGCCCACGATGAACGCCGAGCCGGCGCCGATGAAGGCCATCTGGGCCAGGAGCTGGTCGGGCCGAAAGGGGGGGCGAAATGCCCAGGCCACCACATCGGCGGCGAAGAACATCATCTGGCCGAAGTCTTCCAGGGCCGCCCGGATCTTCCTCATGGGGGTATTCTCGCACGGAGGCCGAGCCGCTGCCCGTTTCCGCCGCCCCGGGCGGGCAGCACCCCGGCCGCGGGATCGGTATACTCCCGCCCCCATGCTCAAGGTCGGCGGCGAGGTCGATTCGTACTGCACCCGTTGCGAGCTCGTGCTCGCCCACACCATCCACGCGCTCTTGGCGGGCCGGCCGGTCAAGGTGGAGTGCAACACCTGCCACTCCGTCCACCGACACCGTCCGCCCCCGGGGCGGTCGGGCGCCCGCCCTCAAGCCGATCCGGCTCGGCCGGGCAAGGCGGCCCGGGAGCGATCCGGCGTGACGGGCTTCGACGAGCTCCTCGCCCGGAGGAACGTGGGCGCTGTCCAGCCCTACTCCCCGCAAAAGAGGTTCGCGCTCGACGACGTCGTCGACCACACCGTCTTCGGTCGCGGCTTCGTGTCGAGCCTGCGCGACGGCGACAAGGTCGAGATCACGTTCCGGGGAGACGTGAAGGTCCTCGTCCATGGGAGAGGGTGAGGGACAGCCCCCCCGTCGCACGCACCCCGGGTGCTTCCCAGTGGGTCCTCCTTCCGGTACGTTCGGGGCCACGAGGATCGCATGCGTTCGCTTCAAGCCCTGGCAGCCCTCGCGGTCGCCCTCGGCGGATGCAGCCGCTCCCCGCCACCTCCTTCCGCCCCCGCGGCTCCCGCGGGACCGAGCGCCGAGGCCCCCGCCCCGACGCCCCGGGGCCCCACCGCCTACGTGAACGCGCTGGCGGTGCTGCGCCGCGAGCCCACCGAGGCCGCCCGGATCCCCGGCAAGCCGGGGACCAAGGACGCCCCGAACTACCTCGCCACCCTCCAGCGGGGAGAGAGGGTGGGAGTCCTGGAGACGCGCCAGGACTGGGCGCGGGTCCGCTCCTCCGACGACAGCGAGGGCTGGATCAAGCGGAGCTCCCTCCTCGAGGTGGAGGGGGTGACCGAGGCTACCGTCCTCGCCCCCGCAGACATCTTCGATCGCCCCGACCTCCTCGCGGCCAACGCCCGGCGGAAGGTCGAACCCGGGACGCTCGTCCTCGTGGTCCGGGCGCGGCCTCCCTTCAGCGAGGTCAACGTGTCCGGGGCCCAGGACGCCTGGGTGCTGACCGACCGGCTCGACACCTCGGAGAAAGAGGTCTCGGTATCGAAGCTCATCGAGAAGGCCCGGTACCTCGTCCGGAACAACCGGAAGGACGAGGCTCTCCAGATCCTGGCCCTCGCCCGGCAGCAGTTCGAGGGCGCGACGCTCGTCAATACCCTAGCCGCGGAGCTCGGCGAGCCTCCGCCTCCCGCCCCGGGTGAGGCCACCGAACCCGAGCCGTCCCAAAGGCCGGCCGCGGAGACCGATGGGTCGCCCGTCCGCCCGTAGGACTTCCACCCGACCGCGGGCCGCCCCCTCAGCTTTCGGCCCGGAGCGCGGCCACCGCCCCGGCGAAGTCGGCCGGTAGCGGGGCCCAAAGCGTAAGCCGCACGCCGCTTTCGGGATGGAATAGCTCGAGGCGCTCCGCGTGGAGCGGCGTGCGGATGAGCAGCCTCCGGCCATCGGGCCCGAGGAGCGGCCCCGGGAGGCCGTAATCGGGATCGACCACCAAAGGGTGGCCGGCGTGGGCGAGGTGGATGCGGATCTGGTGGGTCCGACCCGTCTCCGGGAGGGCCTCGAGGAGCGCCATCTCCCGACCCGCCCACGGCCGCGGCGGGAAGGTCTCCACCCGCTCAAAGCTCGTGGCCGAGGGCTTGCCGCGAGGATCGCCCGTGCGCGCCGCTCGCATGAGACCCCGGCGCGCCTTTGCCAGGGCGAGCTCCACCCGGAACCTCGGCGGCGGCGTACCCTCCACCAGGGCGAGATAGCGCTTGCGGGGCTCGCCCCGGTCGAAGGCCAGGTTCAGGGCCCGGTGAGCCTCGGCCGAGCGGGCGAACAAGAGCACCCCGGTGGTGCCGCGATCGAGCCGGTGCACGACCCAGAGCCGGCCGTAGATCGCCCGGAGTTCCTCGACCAGGCTCAGCTCGTCCCTGTTCCTTCCGGGGATCACGAGCCGCCCCGCCGGCTTGTCCACCGCGAGCAGGTGCTCGTCCTCGAGAAGGACGGGCACGGGCCCTGTCCCGGTCACTTGACCTTCCGCACCGGCACGACCCGGACGTCCCCGAACCGACGGAGCGCCCCGGCGATCTTGCCCGCGGGACCGACGACGACCACGAGCGGCCTCGCCCCCGGGAAGTAGCGCTGCGCCACCGCCCGGCAGTCGTCGCGGGTGACCGCCCGGACCCTTTCGCGGAATCCGGTGACCTCGTCGTCGGAGAGGCGGTACAGCGCCAGGTCGGCGAGGCGATCCGCGACCTGGTCGTGGGTCTCGAGCGAGAGCGGGAACAGTCCGCACAGGTAGCCCTGCATCCGTTCCAGCTCCTCGGCGGTCGGACCGGCGTCCGCGAAGCGTGCCGCCTCCTCGAGCGCCACCTCTACGAGATCGGAGGTGGACTCGACCTTGGTGAAGCTCGAGATGGTGAAGAGCCCGCCGGAGGCGCTCGTGGCAAAGCGGCTACGGACGCCGTAGGAGAGCCCGCGGTTCACCCGGATGGCCTCCATGAGGCGCGAGGTGAACCCACCGCCCAGGACCGCGCTCGCTACCATCCCAGCGTGGTACTGGGGGCTGCGGCGCCCGAATCCGGCACTGGCGATCCGCACCTGGGCCTGGCTCAGATCAGGCCGGTCAACCACCACGACCTGGGGCCGCGGCGGGGCGGGGGCCGGAACCTCCGGCACCGGGCCGCCCTCTCCGGCCCACCCCGCGAAGCGCCGCACGACCAAGGCCAAGACGTCCGGGGCCGGGACCGGCCCCACCACGAGGAGGATCGCCGCCGCGGGCCGACAGTGACGCCCGTGATGATCGAGGACCTCGGCCCGACGGACCCGCAGGAGGTCGCGCGCCCTGCCCTCCGGCGGGTGGCCGTACGGATGATCGCCGAAAGCCGCTTCCAGAAGGGCCCGGTCGGCCAGGACCGCGGGCTCGTCGAGATCGTGCGCGATCGAGGCCACCTCGCGCCGCCTGAGCCGCGCCACCTCGCGTGCCGGGAAGGTCGGAGCCGTCGCCACCTCGCCCAGGACCTCCAGGCAGCGCGGCAGCGCCTCGACCGGCGCGGAGAGCCCGAAGGTGGCCGCGTCCTCGTCGACGCCGGCCCCGAGGTCCGCCCCGAGCGACTCGACGAGGAGGTCGAGCTCGTCGCCGGAGTGCCGCTTGGTACCGCGGCGAGCCGAGAGGGCAACGAGATGCGCCAGTCCGGCCCGGTCGGCCGGTTCCAGCGACGATCCCCCCCGGAAGACCAGGCGCGCCGCGGCGAGGGGGACGCCCTTCCGGGTCGCCACCACCACTTCCAGGCCGTTCCCAAAACGCTCCCGCTGAATTGGCGGCAACCGGATGGGCGTGCTCAACGGCGCCCTCCCCGCCGTGCCCGGTCGGGCACGAGCTCGACCACGCAACGCCCGCCGGGCCGGAGGTACTGCCTCGCAACCCTCTGCACGTCCGCCGGGGTCACCTGCTCGTATTGCTCGAGCGCCCTCCCCGCCTCCCGCCAGTCTCCCAGCAGGGCTTCGGCCTGACCGAGCGCGTGAGCGACCCCGTGGTGCGTGCCCAACTCGTGCAGGACCGAGCTGCGAAGGAGGGCACGGGCGCGGGTCACCTCCTTCGACGAGACCCCGCTTTTCGCCACCCGGTCGAACTCCTCGAAGAGCACCTCCTCGGCCCGGCCCGGGGCGAGGCCGGGGGCAAGCTCCGCGAAGACGAGGAAGATGCCCGGATCGATCCGCCAGCCCCAGGAGATGGTGATCGAGGCCGCCAGCTCCTCCTCGTGGACCATCCGCTTTCTCAGGCGGGAGGCCTCGCCCACCCCGAGGCAGACCTGCGCCACGTCGAGCACCGCCGCGTCGGGACTCCGGGCCGCCGGCCCACGCCAACCCGCGAGGAGCACGGGCGCCTGCGCCGGGTAGCGGATCCGGGCCCGCCGCTCACCACGCTGGGGAGGCTCTCCCTCGGCCACCGGACCGGGTGCGGGGCCCCGGGGAATGTCCCCATAAGCCTCTTCGACGAGGTCCAGGGCTCTCTCCGCCTCGATGTCGCCCACGCAGTAGATGGCCGCGTTGCTCGGCGCGTAGTAGGTCCGGAAGAAGGCCTCGCAGTCGTCCCGGGTGATTCGCTGGATGTCGTCCATCCAGCCGATCACCGGCCACCTGTAGGGGTGTGCCAGGAACACCAGGGCCTCGAGCTGCTCTTCCATGAGCCCGAACACCGAGTTGTCGGTCCGCAGGCGCCGCTCCTCCTTCACCACCTCGCGCTCCGCCTCGAGCGACTCGGCGGTGAGCCGGAGCGACCGCATCCGGTCGGATTCCAGGTCGAGCACCGTCTCCAGCGCCTCGGCCGCGAAGTCCTCGTAATAGGCGGTGAGGTCATTGGAGGTGTAGGCATTGGAGTGCCCTCCACGGGCCTCCAGCACCCGATCGAACTCCTTCGGCCCGTAACGCCCCGCCCCGTTGAACATCATGTGCTCGAACAGGTGGCTCATCCCGGTCAACCCCAGCCGTTCGTTGCGAGACCCCACCTGGAAGAAGGTGTAGTAGCTGACCGTCGGGGCGGTGGGTTCCGAGAGCACCCGGACCCGCAGCCCGTTCGGGAGGTCTCGCACCCTCACCCCGGCGAGGTCGATGACGCCCTGAGTGGCTACCGGACCCCGGGTTGAGCCTGTCCCCATGGCCGCGGAAGATAGCCCCCACTTGGCAGGGCGTCCATCCGATGGTCATGAAGGAGGCCTTCCCAGGGGAGGGTTCGCCTGGGAAGAGCGGCTCCTCCACCCACCGCTTATCAACCCCTCGTCTGCGAACCATCCCGGGAAGTCCTAGATCACCCACGCCGACCTGGAGGACGACGCCATGGCCACCAGAACGAGGGCTCCGAGAGACCCCAAGCGAGAAGACCTGCGGAGGCTCGGCGAGCGGATCCGCGATTACCGCCGCACCAAGGGGCTCACGCAGGAGAACCTCGCCCAGGCGCTCGACCTGTCGGTCGCCTACGTGAGCCTCATCGAGCGGGGAGGGAGAAACCCGCCCTACACCACCGTGCTCGCGATCGCGCGCGCGCTCGGTATCGGCCCGGGGAAGATGGTGGACTAGAGTCAGTCGTCGAGCGGCCTGCCGCACCCGGCGCAGCGACCCCGCAGCCGCCGCAGGGGGAGCCCACACCCGGGGCAGCGGCGCACCGGCCTCGGGACCGGTGCGGACCGCCGGCCATCCCCGGGAGGCGGCCGCCCTTTCTCCAGCCGCTGGACCCGTTCCTCCAAAGCCGCGATCCGCGCCTCCAAACCGGCGCGCGCTCTCGATCCTCCGCCCGCGCGGCGGCTGGCCTCTCCCGGAGCGCCTCGCCTGGTCACGCGGAGGAGCGTGCCACGTGTGAAGGCCAGGTCAACGATCTCGCCGGGGAGCAGCAAGCCGCGTCGGCGGGTTCGTTGAGCGGCACCGGCGCGCGTGTTATCTCGGATGGGTGGAGAGCGCGAGAGGCCGCCCCGAAGCCCCCCTTCTGTCCGGGCCAGCGGGCGACGGGCCGGCATACGAGCGGCCGGAGCTAAAGGCGCTCCTCGTCGGCCCCAATGCCCACCGGGAAGTCCCGCGCGGTCGACAGATCTTCGTGAACCGCAACCTGCGGATGGACCGGATCGACCTGATCGGTTTCGACATGGACTACACCCTGGCGGTCTACCACCTCCAGCGGCTCGAGACGCTCGCCTTCGACATGACCCTGGCGCGGATGATCGCGGTGAAGGGCTACCCCCCTGCCCTGGGCGTGCTCCGTTATGACCTCGAGTTCGTGATCCGGGGCCTCGTGGTGGACAAGCTCTACGGGAACATCTTCAAGATGGATCGGCACAACCACGTGGGCCGCTGCTACCACGGGCGCCGGCCCGTCGCCGACGAGGAGCTGAAGCGGCTCTACCGCGACGAGAAGATCCACCTCTCCTCTCCCCGCTTCGCCTGGATCGACACCCTCTTCGCGCTCCCCGAAGCATGCCTGTTCGCCCTCGTGATCGAGATGCTCGAGGGTCAAGGGCAAAGGGTCGACTACACCCGGCTCTACGACGACATTCGCGAGGCCATCGACACCGTTCACCGGGACGGGACCCTGAAGAGTGAGATCCGCAAGGACGTGGCCCGGTACATCCTGCGGGACCCGGAGCTCGGCCCGGCCCTGCACAAGCTCCGCTCCGGCGGCAAGAAGCTGTTTTTGCTCACGAACTCGCTCTGGGACTACACCGCCGAGGTGATGTCGTTCCTTCTCGACGGCGTTCTTCCCGAATACCCGAGCTGGCGGAACTACTTCGACGCGGTGATCACCGGCGCAGCCAAGCCGGCCTTCTTCTCCGACCGGCGGCCCCTGTGGCTCCTCGGCCCCGGGGGCGAGCGGCTCGACGAGGCGCAGTCGCTGGAGCGCGGGCGCGCCTACGAGGGGGGCGATCTGCCGACCCTGGAGCGCTTCCTGGGCAAAGGGGGCGATCGCGTTCTCTACGTGGGAGACCACATCTACGGCGACATCCTGCGCTCCAAGAAGAGCTCCCTGTGGCGGACCTGTATGGTGGTCCAGGAGATCGAGGAGGAACTGGCCTGGCTCGAGCGTAACCGCGATCCGCTGGCCGAGCTCTCTCGGCTGGAGGAGCTGCGAGTCCGGGTGGAGGACGAGTTGGCGGGGCACCGCGCGGCGCTGAATCTTCTCGACCGCAGATTGGAACGGAGCGACGGACCCGCCAAGGAAGAGCTCGAGGGGGAGCGGCGCAGGTCCAAGGGCGAGCTCGAGGTTCTCCGGCGCGCCCTCAAGGAGGCGGACGCACGGATCTCCTCCCTGCAGCGGGACGTGGAAGAGGGCCTGAATCCCTACTGGGGGCTCACCTTCAAGGAGGGGAACGAGAACTCGCGGTTCGGCGAGCAGGTGGAGGTGTACGCCTGCCTCTACACGAGCCGCGCCTCGAATCTCGTTTATTACTCGCCCATGCAGTACTTCCGGTCGCCGCGAGCCATGATGCCCCACGAGCGCGCCGCGCCTTCCCGCATTTCACCCTGGGGCGACCAACATGCTGCTCCCCTCGGAGGAGATCGCCCCTCGAAAGCCTCGAGGGCCGTGCGGTAAGTCACACGCACCTCACACTGCTTGACCCCACCGGCGCGGCCCCGTAGATGGGACCTCGGCAGGGCTTCCCAGGCTGGTGCCGGGCCCGGTCTTCAAAACCGGTGAACGGCGTCGAGAGACGCCGTTGGCGGGTTCGATCCCCGTGCTCTGCCGTATCGGGGCAGTTTCATAACCTCCGAAAGTTCCTCGGCGAATCCGCCAATAGCCATTGATTCTTCCCGTTTGCGTGCCACCGGCCGTGCCAATACAGATGGTGAACGCTCCGGGAGGGACGGGGTTGCCTCCTTGGGGGCGAGAGGCCCTCGGTGACGGTAGAAATATCCGGGTACGCCCTGCGTACGGCTAGGTTGGTGCCCGTACCTGCACGGAGGGGAGAGAAATGGATCGCGGAACGTCCGGCCAGCGCCGTCCGGGAACGGCTGGGCTGCTCGGCCTCGTGTGTGGACTTCTGGCCGCCGGCGAGGTCGCGTGCCAGCGGTCGTGGCCGCGCACCATCGAAGGCGACGGCAAGACGATCACGCAGGTCCGCCCAGTCGGCGGCCCATTCGACGCCGTCGACGCGCGCGGCGCGATGGATCTCCAGGTGAAGGTCGAGCCGGCCGCATCGATCGCCGTCACCATCGACCAGAACCTCCAGCCTTACGTCGACGTTCACATCGAGGGCTCGACGCTGGTCATCGAGCAGCACGACAGCCTGCGCTGGCACGACCGAGCGTGCGCGAACGTCACGCTGCCCGTCCTTCGGGCGGTTTCCACATCGGGCTGGGGCGTCGCTACGGTCGAAGGCAGCACGGGGGGCGCTCTCTTGCTGTCGAGCACCGGCTCGGGCGACGTCCGCTGGCGTGGCGAGGCGGAGCGGCTGGAGGTGAGGACCAGCGGGTCTGGCCGCGTCGTCCTCGCCGGGCGCGCCGCCGACCTGCGCGTGTCGACGAGCGGCTCGGGGAACGTCGAGGGGAGCGCGCTCACCGTGTCCGGCGACGCCGATGTGTCGACGTCGGGATCCGGCAGCGTGGAGCTCGCCCTGGCGGGTGGTTCGCTCCAGGCGCACACGAGCGGTTCGGGCGACGTCACCTACTCCGGGGAGGCGCGAGCGGTGAATGCACAGGTGAGCGGGTCGGGCAGGGTCCGGCGGCGGTGACCGGCCTCCTCACCTCAGCTTGAACGGAAAGTCATCCCATCGACCGTGGCGGTTACGAGGCCAACCTCTCGTCTCGTCGCATTGACCGCGACCCGCGACCGCGACAGCGTCGCAGGCACCGGGGGTGCGACGCCGCGCTCCAAACCGTGCTACGCGGTCGCGATCGCCTTCAGCGCACTGGCCTGCTCGAGCGACGTCGGGCTGGCGACCCGTGCGCAGGAGCCCAGTGCACCTGTGCTGGAGGCCTTCGCGTTTAGTGCAGTCAACAACCCCATCCGCGTGGACTCGCAGGCGAGAATCCGCGAGGGCGAGGTGCGGATCTTCCTGCCGCCGGGGACGCCGCGGGGCGCGCTGCGGCCAACGTTCGGGACGAGCACCGGCGCGAGCGTCCGCGTCGGTGGCACCCTCCAGACGAGCGGAACCTCCGCCCTCGACTTCACTGCGCCGGTCCGCTACGTGGTGGCCGCCCCGGGTGGTCGGGAACGTCGCTACGTCGTCACGGTGGTCACTGACCTCGCCGCATTCGACGACGTCGTTGAGTCGCTCGTGCAACGGTACCACATCCCTGCTGTATCGATCGCGGTGACGCATGACGAACGGCTCGTGTACCTCAAGGCGTACGGTTGGGCCGACCTGGTCGCGAGGGAGCGAGCGACCACCCAAAGCCGATTCCGGCTCGCCAGCGTCTCCAAGCCCATCACGGCGATCGCGATCCTGCGCCTCGCCGAGCAAGGCAAGCTTCGCCTCTCCGACCGGGTCTTCGGACCCGGCGCGCTGCTCGGCACTATCTACGGAACGCAGCCGTACGAGCCGCGCCTCCGCGAGATCACGGTCGATCACTTCCTGCACCACACTGCAGGTGGATGGACGAACGACGCAGCGGACCCGATGTTTGCGCAGCGTGCGCTCTCCGGAGGCGAGCTCATCTCGTGGACGCTCGACCACCGCCCCCTCGCACACGCCCCGGGCACGTCCTACGCCTACTCGAACTTCGGGTACTGTCTCCTTGGCCGGATCATCGAGCGGGTGACCGGCCAGCCCTACGAGCAGGCCGTGAAGGCGCTCGTGCTCGAGCCCGCGGGAATCACCGACATGGCGATCGGCGGCGGCACGCTCGCCGAGCGGTTGCCTGGCGAGGTTCGCTACCACGGTCAGGGCCACGATGATCCCTACCTCCTCGACCCGCGCCGAATGGACGCCCACGGCGGGTGGGTCGCGACCGCGCGCGATCTGGCTCAACTCCTCGTCCACGTGGACGGGTATTCGGCGAAGCCCGACCTCCTGCAGCCCTCCTCGATCGAGACGATGACTACCGGGTCTTCTGCCAAGCCCGGGTACGCATGCGGCTGGGGCGTGAACGCAAATGGCAACTGGGAGCACATGGGCGGGATGCCCGGTACGGCGACCCTGATCATCCGCGGCGCAAACGGCTGGGGTTTCGTGCTCCTTGCGAACTCGCGCAGCCCTGATCAGCGCTTCGTCCGCGATATGGACCTGGTGCTCTGGACCGCGCTAGCCCGGCTGGACGGGGCGCCGGAGTATGATCTGTTCGTTGCCGACTCGTCGCAGGTCGACAGCGTCGCGCCGCAGGCGCAGCCCTACCAGACTGGCGCGGACTCGATTTCCGCCATCCCGACGAGATGAGTGGCGCTTTCCTCTTCACATGCTCACCGACCCGAAATCCTCTTGGGCTCAACGCGGTTCTCGCAACTGCCGGTGTGACCGAGCGGTTGCTTGGGCCCAGGACCGCGAGTCGCGGACGCCGTCGGTCTCCCGTCAGGCACACTAGGAAAGTACAGTGCTCGTGCCGAACTGGCCGACCGCCGGCTAGCGGGAGGACCGCAGCTTCTCGCGCAATTCGGGGATCGCCTTGAACAGGTCGGCCACCAGCCCGAAGTCGGCGATCTGGAAGATCGGAGCCTCGGGGTCCTTGTTGATGGCCACGATCACCCTGGCCCCCCTCATCCCGGCGACATGCTGCAGCGCGCCGGAGATGCCGGCGGCGATGTACAGCTCGGGCGCCACGACCTTTCCGGTCTGGCCCACCTGCCAGTCGTTGGGAACCCAGCCGGCATCCACCGCGGCACGGCTCGCGCCCACCGCGGCGCCGAGGTCGTCGGCCAAGCCCTCCACCTCCCGGAAATCGCCCCTCGTCCCCCGTCCCCCGGCAACCACGACCCGGGCCTCGACGAGCTCGGGCCGCTTGCTCGCCACCTCGTCGAACTCGACGAACCGGGTCTTCAGCGCGGGCAGGTCCACTTCCACCGGGACCGGCTCGATCGGGCCTGGGGTCGCTCGGGGCGGTGGCGCGAACTCCGTCGGGCGAACGGTGAGGACCTTCACAGGAGTCGTGAGCTCCACCTCGGCGATCACCGCTCCCGCCCACATCGGGCGACGGAGAACCACGCCCGGGCCCTCGCCCACGAGCGCGAGCACGTCGGTGGCCGCGGCCGCGCCCAGCCTCGCCGCCACGCGCGGAAGCAAGTCCTTACCGAAGGCGGTAGCCGCACCCACGATCCAGGTCGCCCCCGAGCGCCGCGCTTGCTGCGCCACCACGGCGGCGTAGCTCTCCGCCAGGTAGTAGGTCAGCGACGGCGCGTCCGCCAGCCGGACTGCGACGCCGTGGGCGGCGAGCTCGGACGCCGCCGCCCCCACCTCGTGGCCCATGAGCAGGGCGCTCACCGACCCGCCGGTGCGGCCCGCGATCTCCCGGCCCGCGGAAAGCGCCGCCAGACTCCCACCCTTGAGCTTCCCCCTCCCCTGCTCCGCGACAACGAGGACCTCTGCCATATGCCCTCCCGGAGGTCTAGAGGACCTTGGCCTCGAGATGAAGCTTCGCGTAGAGCTCGGCAGCGTCCGCCACCTTCACCCCACCCGCGCGCGGCGGCAGCTCGAAGAGCCTTTTCAGCACCACCGTGGGCCGCAGATCGATCCCCAGGCTCTCGGCCGCGAGGGTCCGCACCTCCTTCTTCTTGGCCTTCATGATCCCGGGCAAGGACGCGAACCGCGGCTTGTTGAGGCGCAGCTCCACCGTCACCACTCCCGGAAGCTCCAGTTCGAGCGTCTCCATGCCCCCGTCCACCTCCCGCTTCACCCGCATTCGCTTCCCGTCCGAAGAAAGCGCGAGCGCCGGTTCCCTCCGCTGCTCGGCCTCGCTCTCCAGGCTCTCCTTCTTCGAGGCGTTGGTCGCCTGCCCCCAGCCGAGCTTCTCGGCCAGGATCTGCCCCGTCTGGTTCTGGTCGTCGTCGACCGACTGCTTCCCCAGGATGACCAAGTCAGGCCTCTCCTGCTCGACCAGCTTCCAAAGGAGCGCGGCTACCACCCCCGGATCGAGCGGGCCGTCGTGGGAAATGTGCACCCCCCGGTCCGCGCCCATGGCCAGGGCGGAGCGGATCTCCGTCACACACTTCTCCCCGCCGATGGAGGCCACCACCACCTCCCCGCCGTGCCTCTCCTTGAGCCGCAGCCCCTCCTCGACGGCGATCTCGTCGAAGGGGTTCAACTTGTAGTTCACCCCTTCGCTGACAATTCCCGTTCCATCCGGCTTCACCCGTATCCTGGATTCGTAGTCTTCGACCCGCTTCGCAGTGACGAGGATCCGAAGGGGCATGGGCATCTCCCTCGGGCGTTTCGCGCCGGCTCTTCAGGAGGTCTGGCTCGCTAGTACCAGACCCGTTCGATACGCAGAAGGTCCTGTGCGTGACGGAAGCTTGCCCTCGTCAGATGCGCAGGCGGCCTTCCCCTCGCATCCCGCCGGAAGGCAACGCCCCGAGCCTGGCCCCCGTGGGGCGGCCCTAGCCAGCACTCACAGCCACCGCGCGGTTCGACGCATTGCGTGATTCTCAGCTCGGCCAATTTCCGTTGGACGCGGCCGAGTTCGTGGACCAATCATGAGCGCTTCAAGGAGCCCCTCGTTGATTTGCGAATCAAGCGAGCGATGGCTCGCTTGGGCTCCAGCGGACCCGGGTCTAGCTCTTGTGGCGACGTGGTTTTCCGGCCCCAACCTCGGCGGTCTCGCAACGGCTAGCACTCGAAGTAAGGGTTATATGACACGCCCCGTCACAACACTGGCTTCCGTGGGGGCCGTACACGTCCCACGACCCGGGTCGAAACGTAGGGACCAACCCAACAAAAAACGCGTCAAACCTGACCCCGATCATGGGAACCGTAGTTGTCACCGAGGCATGTGGACACCATGGCAGGGATGGACAGCGAAAACCTGGACATGGTCCTGTCCACGCTGCGCGGCTACGCCGAGCGTGAGCTCCCGCCCGAGCGGCTCCTCGAACTCGACCGGGCCAACGAGTTCCCCGAGCAGGTCCATCGCGACCTCTACGGCGAGATCGGCCTGCACCTGCTTTTCATTCCCGAGGAGTTCGGAGGGATGGGGGGCGGGGCGCGCGACATCTACCGGGTGGCCGAGGTCCTCGCGCGCATCGATCTGGGGATCGCCACCAGCGTTCTTGCCACCTTTCTGGGAACCGATCCCATCACCGTGGGCGGCACGCCTGCTCAGAAGAAGAAATGGATGGGACGGATCGCAGAGGAGGGGTTGCTCGTCGCCTACGGCGCCACCGAGCCTCAGGCCGGGAGCGATCTCACCTCGCTCAAGACCAGCGCCACGCCAGTCGAGGTCGAGGGTCGCCCCTCGTACGCGCTGAACGGCCAGAAGCAGTGGATCAGCAACGGCAGCGTCGCGGCCATCTGGCTCATCCTGGCCAACGCGCCGGGCGGCGCCTCCTGGTTCGTGGTCGAGCGTGGAACCCATGGCCTCACCCCGGGGAAGCACGAGGATAAGCACGGGATCCGCGCCAGCGATACCACCGCGCTCTTCCTCGACAACGTCATCGTTCCAGCCGAGAACCTGGTGGGGGGGGTCGAGGGGCTCGGCCTCACACAGGCGCAGGCGGTCTTCGGCTATACGCGGCTCATGGTGGCGGCCTTCGGTCTGGGCGGCGGCTGGAGCGCGCTGGAGCGGGCCGTCCGCTACGCCCAGGAGCGCCGCGTGGGCGGGACTCCGCTCATCCTAAAGCATGGGTTCACCCACAAGCTGCTCGTCCCGAATGCAGTGCGCCTGGAGGCGGCCCGGGCCTTCATCGAATGGTCCGCCGAGCGGATCGACCGGGGCGAGCCCGACCTCGCCACCGAGGGCGCCATCGCCAAGTACCTGGCGACCGAGGCGGGCAATCGAGCGGCCGAGGACGCCATCCAGGCCCTCGGCGGGTATGGCTACACGCGCGACTACATGGTCGAGAAGATCAAGCGGGACGTGCGGATCACCCTCATCTACGAGGGGACCTCCGAGATCCTGGAGTGGACGATCGCGCGCGACCGTTGGCAGCTTCACCTCAAGGCGCGGGGGGCTCACTACCTCGACTGGGCGCGGCGGGTCGAGCGACTCGGCGCCGAGCACCCCGGCGTCGGGGCGGGGAATGCGGCCGCAGCTCTGAGAGCGCTGGCAGCGGTCCTCGAGCGCTGCCGGGCCGACAAGCTCACTCGCCACCAGCACGTTCTCTTCCGGCTCGGCGAGCTGGTGGCCCAGGCCGAGGGGGCGGCGGTGTTTGCGGAGCGCGCTGCCACCGCGCCCTCGAGCGCCATCCCCCTGCCCCCCGCGACCATCGCCGCCATGTCGCGCGTGTTCGCCCGCGAGGCAGCCGCGCATGTCGCCTTCGAGGGCGCACGGCTGGCCATCGCCGCAGGGCAGACCGAGCCGGCTTTCCCGGGTTCCTTCGATTGGAACCAGATCCTGGGTGGGCAGGCCGGCGGGATCGAGGACATGGACGTGATCAGGGGCAGCCTGGCGCAAGCCTTCCCCGCTTAGGAGCTGTGCCCGCGCGCCCCAGCCGACGGCGGGCGCCGCCGTTGGCACCGACGCGCGATCGCCTGAAGGAGCAATCGATCATGCCGGACCCGAGCACGCGTGCCGTTGCCATCGTCGGGATCGGGGCTCTGCTCCCCGAGGCTCCCGACGCGAACGCCTTCTGGAAGAACCTCTGCGACGGACGCTACTCGATTACGGAGGTACCGCCGGACCGGTGGAGCGTTCAGGAGTACTACGACCCCGATCCCTCAGCCCCGGACAAGACCTACAGCAAGATCGGGGGCTGGGTCCGCGGCTACTCCTTCGACTGGCGGAGATACAAGGTCCCCCCCAAGGTCGCCGCCGCCATGGATCCAGGCCAGCAATGGGCCGTCACCATCGCCGCGGAAGCTCTCTCCGACTATGGCTTCCCCACCCGCCCCCTCGATCTGGAGCGCACCGGGGTCGTGCTCGGCGCGGCCATGGGGGGGGAGCTGCACTACCTCACCACCCTGCGCGTCATGTTCCCCGAGTTCCGCCGCGCGCTCGAAGGGGTGGCAGCCTTCTCCGAGCTCGCCCCCGAGCTTCGGCGGGCCATCCTCGAGCGCTGCCACGCGGAGTTCGGCAAGAACCTTCCCCCCATCACCGAAGACTCGATGCCGGGCGAGCTCCCCAACATCATCTCGGGGCGCGTCGCCAACATCCTCAACCTGCGCGGCCCGAACTTCATCACCGACGCGGCCTGCGCCTCGAGCTTCGCCGCGGTCAACGCATCCGTCGATTTGCTCACCGAGCATCACTGCGACGCGGTCATCTCGGGCGGGGTCGACCGCAACATGGGCGCGTCGACGTTCGTCAAGTTCTGCAAGATCGGCGCCCTCAGCCCAACCGGGAGCCGACCCTTCGGCGAGGGCGCCGACGGCTTCGTCATGGGCGAAGGCGCCGCCGCCTTCCTACTCAAGCGGCTCGCCGACGCCGAACGGGACGGGGACCGGATCTATGCGGTGATCCGCGGCGTGGGCGCTTCCGGCGACGGCAAGGGCAAGGGGATCACGGCCCCGAATCCCACCGGCCAGAAGCTCGCGGTGGAGAGGGCCTGGCAAGCAGCCGAGATTCCTCCGGGGACGGCGGGGATGGTGGAGGCCCACGGCACGAGCACCAGGGTGGGAGACGTGGTCGAGGTCGAGAGCCTCACCCAGTGCTTCGCCTCCGCCGGGCGAGGCGCGATCGCCCTCGGCTCGGTGAAGAGCAACGTCGGCCATCTCAAGGCCGGTGCGGGAGCGGCCGGCCTCCTCAAGGCCGTCCTCTCCCTCCATCACAAGCTCTTGCCGCCGACCCTCAACGTGGCACGGCCCAACCCCACTATCGACTTCGCGGCGACGCCGTTCACCCTCAACCAGGAGCTGCGCGATTGGCCTCGGCGGAACGGAACGCCACGTCGCGCCGGGGTGTCCGCCTACGGCTTCGGGGGGACGAACTTCCACGTGGTCCTCGAGGAGCCTGTCCAAGGGATCCGGCCGACTCAGCGGAAGGCGACGACCTCCGTCCCCGCCGGCCTTCCCGCGGGCGGTGGGGCCCCAAGCGCCAAGCCCGGCCTTGCCAGCCCCAAGCCCCCGCTCCGCGGGATCCTGGCCCTGGGCGCAGCGACGGTCCCCGAACTGCGTACGCGCCTCGAGCGTGAGCTCGCCCGCGCCAAGGAGGGAGCGGTCTGCTCGCCGGCCTATCCGGCTCCCGCGGACCTACGAGCCCCCGAGCGGATCGTCATCGACTTCGAGGGGGGGCCTGATCTCGTCGATAAGCTCGAGCGCGCCCGTCGGGGGCTGGACCGCGATGCGCCCACGGCCTTCCGGGCGCTCGCCAACCTGGGCGTTTTCCGGGGCTCGGGCCTCCCCGCCGGCAGGGTCGCATTCCTCTTCCCCGGCCAGGGAAGTCAGTTCGTCAATATGGGCCGCTCGCTCTATGAGCGCGAGCCGGCCGTGCGCGAGGTGTTCGACGCGGCCGACGAGGCGCTCACCCCCATCCTCGGTCGGCCCCTCACCTCCTTCCTGTTCGCCGACCCGAGCGACGCCGCCGCGATGGCGCGCGCCGAGGACGAGCTGCGTCAGACGGCAGTCACACAGCCGGCGGTCCTCACCGTGGACAACGCCCTGGCCACCCTCCTGGCCGAATACGGGATGAAACCCGACTACGTCATGGGCCACTCGCTCGGCGAGTACGGCGCCCTGGTGGCCGCGGGCGCGATGCCGTTCGCCGACGCCCTCGAGGCGTCCGCGGCCCGCGGGCGCGAGATGGCGCGCGTGAGCCTCGACGACAACGGCTGGATGGCGGCCGTCATGGGGCCGCTTGAGGCGGTGGAGAAGGCGCTCTCCTCGATCGACGGCTACGCCACCGTCGCCAACGTGAACAGCACGCGCCAGGTCGTGATCGGCGGCGAAACCTCGGCGGTGAAACGGGCCATGGAAGCGCTGGGCGCGCTCGGCCTGGAGACCATCCGCTTGCCCGTCAGCCACGCCTTCCACACGCGGATCGTCGCCCCCGCAGCCGAGGCCCTCGGCCAAGTGCTCGACCGGCTCCAGATCCATCCCCCTCGGATCCCGGTAGTCGCCAACGTGACGGGCAGGCTCTATCCCGCCACCCGCCAGCAGATCCGCGACATGCTCGTGGCCCAGATCGCCGCGCCGGTGCAGTGGGTCCGTGGCCTGGAAACGCTCTGGCGGGAGGGGGTGCGAACCTTCGTCGAGGTCGGCCCCAAGAAGGCGCTCAAGGGGTTCGTCGACGACGTCCTGGGCGGCCGCGAGGGGCTGGTCTCGCTCTTCACCAACCACCCCAAGTTGGGCGAGATCGCCGCGTTCAACCAAGCTCTGTGTGGCCTCTTCGCGGCCGGGCACGGCACCGCCGACGAGCCCGCCCTCTCGTCGGGGCAGCGCGCGGGGACCGAGCTCGCCTCCGCACCGGACCAACGGACGCCCGCCGCCGGGGCGCCAACAACGATCGCCGCCTTGAGCGACGGCGCTCGGGAGTCAGAGTCCATGTCGAGTCAGTCCGCCGAAGAGTTGGTTCTCCTCCTCGCCCGAACCCTCGCCGGGATGACCGCCCGCCCGGTGACGGACCGGTCGCCGGCGGGCGGGCCGCCAGACCGCGCCTACGACCGCAACCGTTCCCCCTCGGGATCGGTGGTGATCGCCGGCTGCGGACTCGGGCTCCCCGGGCCCGAGAAGCCGGTCATGGATCCGCACAACGTCGACCGGATCCTCCGCGGCGAGCAGTTCATCGACCTGATGCCGGGCCGCTTCCGCGAACGGATCGCACGCAAGAGCGTGACGCGGCTCGTGAAGACCGCCGATGGCGAGGGCCACTTCGAGACAATCGACGACTCGCGAGACGTGATCAAGCTCGCCGGGCGGCCGGGCCCCTTCGACCTCACCGCCGAGTATGGCGTGCCCGAGAAGCTCGTGGAAGCACTCGACTCCACCGCCCAGCTCGCCATGGCGGCGGGGATCGACGCGCTGCGCGAGGCCGGCATCCCGCTCGTGCAGTCCTGGCGCCGCACCTCGAAGGGATCGTTCCTCCCCGATCGCTGGGTGCTCCCCGAGCCCTTGCGCGATGAGACCGGCGTGGTTTTCTGCTCGGCTTTCCCCGGATATGACCGCTTCGCCGAGGACCTGAGCCGGTACTACGCCCAGGAGTCGCGGCGGGCGCGCCGCGCCGCCCTGGAGGAGGTCCAGCGCCAGGTCACCGATCCCTCGACCCTGCGGGAGATCCAGCGCCGGATCGAGGAGGTCGAGGAGGAGCTGCGCCGCGAGCCCTACGCGTTCGACCGGCGGTTCCTCCTGCGTGTGTTGCCCATGGGCCACAGCCAGTTCGCCGAATACGTGGGGGCGCGCGGCCCCAACACGCATCTCAATGCCGCCTGCGCCAGCACCGCCCAGGGGATCGCCCTCGCCGAGGACTGGATTCGCGTCGGGCGCTGCCGCCGCGTGATCGTGATCTCGGCTGACAACGCCACCAGCGACAACCTGATGGAATGGATGGGGGCAGGTTTTCTGGCCAGCGGGGCGGCCGCCACCGACGACAGGGTCGAGGAAGCGGCCGTCCCCTTCGATCGGCGCCGGCACGGCACGATCATCGGCATGGGAGCGGCCGCGCTGGTAGTGGAGGCGCAGGACGCGGTCGAGGAGCGCGGCATGCGCGGGATCGTCGAGCTGCTCTCGAGCGAGACCCGCAACAGCGCGTTCCACGCCACGCGGCTCGATGTCGACCACGTGGCGGCGGCCGTGGAGAGCCTGGTCCGGTCCGCCGAGCGCCGGTTCGGGCTCGACCGCCGCGCCATGGCCCGCGAGATGGTCTTCGTGTCGCACGAGACGTTCACACCGGCCCGCGGCGGGAGCGCCGCCGCCGAGGTGGCGGCGCTCCGGCGCGTGTTCGAAGGCTCAGCCAACGAGATCGTGATCGCGAACACCAAGGGGTTCACTGGCCACCCGATGGGCGTCGGGGTCGAGGATGTGATCGCGGTCAAGATCCTCGAGCACGGCATCGTCCCCCCCGTCCCGAACTTCCGGGACGAGGACCCCGAACTGGGCGGGCTGAATCTGAGCCGCGGTGGCCGCTATCCCGTCACCTACTCGATCCACCTCGCCGCCGGATTCGGCTCCCAGATCGCCCTGACGCTCAGCCGGCGCATTCCGGGCGGCCTCGATCGCGTCGATCGGCCCGACGTCCACCACCGCTGGCTCGATGCGGTCACCGGTCTCGATCAGGCGCGGACCGAGGTGGTGCATCGCACGCTCCGCGTGGTCTCGACCGGGGCGCCGGCCCGTGCGCCCCAGCCTTCGACGTGGGAGTGGGGAACCGCCCCCGCGCTCCGTTCCCCGGCACCGCCCCCGGCGTCCTTTCCGCGCCCTGCGGAGAGTCGGCCGATGGCTCTGACACCCTCGCCTGCGGCCCCGGCCTCGCCACAGCCCCCCGCCGCCCCCGCACCTGCTCAGGAGCCCGCCGCACCCATAGCGCGGATCCCGGCCCCGCCTTCCAATGGTCCCGCCCCCGCACCGGCCACCGCCTCCCTCCCGCCCCCCGAAACCCTCCCGCCGCCCCGAGGGCCAACCCTTGCCACCGACCCCGTCGAGGCCCGGGTGGTGGCCATCGTGGCGCAGAAGACCGGCTATCCGGCAGACCTCCTCGACCTCGACCTCGACCTCGAGGCCGACCTCGGGGTCGACACCGTCAAGCAGGCAGAGACCTTCGCCGCCGTGCGCGAGCAGTGGTCCATCCCGCGCCTCGAGAACCTCCGGCTCCGCGATTTCCCCACCCTGCGCCACGTGGTCGGCTTCGTTCACACGCACCGGCCCGATCTCGTTCCCCCTTCGGCCGTGCCGGGGCCCGTCCAAGCGCCGGTCACCATCTCCCACCCACCCCCGGCCGAAACCCTCGCGCCGCCCCAGGCGCTCCCCCATCCGCTTTCGAACGCGGACCAGGCGCCCCGGCGCGTCGCCGCGCCCGTGCTGCGCCCGCCGCTCAACCTATGCAAGCCGACCGGCGTGCAGCTCGGACCGGGAACTCGCGTCGTCGTCGGCCGCGGCGCCAGCACCGGGAACCTGGCACAGAGGCTCTCGGACCTCGGCGTGACCGTGCTCGATCTCGACGTGCGTCAGCGGGCTGCGGCACTCGAGTCGACCCTCCGAGCCTGGCTCGCCGACGGGCCGATCCAGGGGATCTTCTGGCTGCCCGCGCTCGACCCGGAAGCGGCGCTCGACCGAATGTCGCTCGAGGACTTCCGGGAACGGACCCGGGTGGTCGCGAAGAACCTCGCCTCGGCGATGCGCGTCCTCTACCAGTGCATCTCCGCATCCGGCACGTTCCTCGTGGCTGCGACGCGCCTGGGCGGGCTCTTCGGGCTGGGGGAGGAGGGGACGGATGCGCCGCTCGGCGGGTCGGTCCAGGGGGCGGTCAAGGCCTACAAGCGGGAGCGACGCGAAGCCCTGGTGAAGGTGGTCGACTTCCCGCCCGACGCGGGCGACCCCGAGGTGGCGGGAGCGCTCGTGGCCGAGGCGCTCGCCGACCCGGGCGTGGTCGAGGTCGGCCGCTGGGCCGGGGCGCGCTGGTCGATCGGACTCGAGCTCCGGCCGGTGACACCGTCACCCACCTTCCGCCTCGGCCAGGACACCGTCTTCGTGGTCACCGGCGCCGCCGGAGCCATTACGAGCGCGATCGTCGCCGACCTCGCGGCCGCGAGCGGGGGAACCTTCCACCTGCTCGACCTCGTGACCCCACCGGCAGCCGACGACCCGCACCTCGCCCTCTTCCAGGCCGGGCGCGACCGGCTAAAGGAAGCATTGATCGGCGAGGCGAAGGAGCGCGGTGAGAGGCCGACCCCCGTCGCCATCGACAGGCAGATCCTTCTGGTCGAGCGCCAGGAGGCGGCCCTGCGCGCGCTCAAGGGCGTGGGAGCTGCTGGGGGAACCGCGCACTGGCATCGGGTCGACCTCCTCGACCCCGCCTCGGTCCACGCCGCGGTCGACACCATCCGCTCTCTCAGCGGACGCATCGACGTGCTCGTGCACGCCGGAGGCGTCGAGGTGAGTCGGGCCCTTCCCGACAAGCCGGACGACGAATGGGCGCGGGTCTTCGACGTCAAGGCCGAGGGTTTCTTCTCGCTCCTGTCCGCGTCCCGCGACCTGCCCGTCGGAGCCACGGTCGTCTTCAGCTCGGTGGCCGGTCGCTTCGGCAACAGCGGCCAGACCGACTACAGCGCCGCCAATGCCCTGCTCTGCTCCATGTCGCGCTGGCTACGGCGCGCCCGCCCGCCGACCCGTGCCGTCGCCATCGACTGGACGGCATGGGGCGGGATGGGCATGGCCGCGCGCGGCTCGATCCCCAAGATCATGGAAGCCGCAGGGATCGACCAGCTCAAGCCAGAAGTGGGGATCCCCACCGTCAGGCGGGAGCTCCTCTCGGGAGCGAGCGATGAGGTCGTGGTCGGCGGGCGGCTGGGCATGCTGATCGACGAATGGGACGAGGCGGGCGGCCTCGACCCCGAGAAGGCGCACGCACGTCTCAGCGAGAGCTCCCATTCCTTGCCCATGGTTGGCAAGGTGACGAGCTCGCCCCTCTACGGGGGGGTCGCGATCGAAACCCGCCTCGATCCCAACGACGAGCCCTTCCTCTTCGATCACCAGATCGACGGAGTTCCGGTGCTGCCGGGCGTGATGGCGACGGAGGCCTTCGCGGAGGTGGCGAGCCTGTTGTGCCCCGAGGGGATCGTCACAGGAGTCGAGGACGTCGAGTTCCTCCTGCCTTTCAAGTTCCACCGGATGAGGCCGGCCACCCTGCACCTCACCGCCGTGGGCCGGCCAGGCCCGGCCGAGACGGTGCTCGTCGAGGTCCAGCTCTCGTCCTTGCTGCAACCAAGAGCTGGGATGCCAGTGCACGAGCGCCTACACTCCCGGGCGCGCGTCATCGTGGAGCCCACCTCACCTGGCCCGAGGACGGTCGTCTTCCGGCCCCCGAGCGAGCCGACCGTGGATCACGGCGCCATCTACTGCGTCTTCTTCCACGGCCCCGCCTACCGGGTGCTGGAGGGGGTGCGGGTCGAGGACGGACGCGCCATCGGCATCATGCGACGCGGGCTACCGCCCAACACCCGTCGGACCGACGCCGTCGAGTTCGTCTCGCCGCGCCTCGTCGAGCTGTGCTTCCAGACTGCGGGGATGTTCGACGTTGCCCATCGCAATACCTTCGGGCTCCCGGCCGCACTGGGCAGGCTGCGACTGTACCGGCCTCCGCTGGTCGGGGACCGGTTCTTCGCGGAGGTCCGGACCATCGAGGGGGGGGGCGGATTTGATGCGCAGGTAGTCGATGCCGAGGGCCACCTGGTCCTCGAGCTCTCGGGCTACCGCACTGTCGCACTCCCCGACGCCGAGACCTTGGCCGAGCTGCACGAGTCGGTGGTGGAAGGAGCCGTGCCCTGATCCACTGGTCACTGCGCAGGGGCGGCTTCCCAGGCCGCGAGACCCCCACTGCAGAGGCCGCGCTCACCCCCGCCGAGCGCGCCCGATGTGCGCTCTGGCGAACGCCCAGGCGCCGCGGCGACTGGCTCATCGGCCGGCTCACGGCCAAGTGGGTGGTCGCTAGGGCGCTCGGGGAACTTGCCGCGGGTCCCTGGCCACTCGATGCCATCGAGATCCCGAGCGAGCCTAGCGGGAGGCCCTACGCGCGGCTCGCGCCACAGGCCGAACCCCTGGCCGGCTTCGCCCCGGGGGAGCGGCTTCCCGTGAGCGTCTCCATCAGCCACTTCGAGGGGAATGCGCTCTGCGCCGCCGCGCTCGCCTGGCTTGGGCAGAAGACGCTCGGAATCGACCTCGGGCCCGTGGAACCTCGATCGGACGGATTCGTGGGCCTCTTCCTCACCGAGGACGAACAGCAGTTCGTGAAGGACGCTCCCGCGCTCGAGCGCGGCCTGCGGGCGAACCTGGTCTGGTGTGCCAAGGAGGCCGTTCTCAAGGCCTTGGGTTTAGGCCTCACCGTGGACACGGTCGAACTCTGCTGCCTGCCCGCGGACGGCAGCGCCGATCCGGCCGAATGGCCCGTCCGCCCCCGCGGCCTGTGGCGGCCTTTCCTCGCCACCTGCGGGGCCACGGTCGTGCCGGGCGGGGGAACGGTCCACGGCATCTGGCGCTCGTTCTCTGGGTATGTCGGCGCGCTCGCGGCTCGATGACGTCCTGGGGTGGCGCTGAGGCGAGGAGCGGAAAACCCCGCCCCTGGAGGTGACCAGCCAGCTTTGCAAAGCCGCCTCGGCCACGGGGGGCCCGCTTCAGGGCGGAGACCCGTCCGGCGGCGCGTAGAACGACACACCGCGGACGTGTGGATTCACGTTGAGCGGATGCTGAAGCGGAGGGAAGGCGCGCTGTTCGCAGTCCATCCGCTCGCAGAGCCGGCAGGTGACGCCCACCGGAACGACCGCCCCAGGGCTCTCGAGCGCCACGCCGTCGGCGTACACCAGCTCGGCCGCCCGCGCCGCCTCGCAGCCCACGGCGATGGCCACCATCGACCGTGGCGCGTGGAACCCACCCTTGTCGCGGACGACGGTGCGCGCCATCCAGAAGTAGGTGCTGCCGTCGGGCAGCCGCGAGAGCTGGGTCCGGATGAGGCCAGGGGTGGTGAACGCCTCGAACACGTTCCAGCGGGGGCAGGCCCCGGAGAATCGCGCGAAGCGAAGCCCGCTAGCGCTGAAGCGCTTGGAGATGTTGCCGGCGATGTCGACCCGGACCATGTGAAAGGGCACGCCCTCGTCGCCGGGCCGCCTGAGGGTGGTGAGCCGGTGACAGGTCTGCTCGAAGCTGCTCCGGAAGCGATGGCCCAAGAGGTCGAGGTCGTAGCGCTCCGTCCGGGCCGCGGCCAGGAACCGATCATAAGGCATGAGCACCGCGCCAGCGAACGCGTTGGCCAGGGCGACGCGAGCCAGCGCCCGCGAGGCCTCGCTCGTGAGCAAGGGATCGTCCACGATCCGCTCGATGGCCGCTTCCTGGGTCAACACCCCGATCTCGTAGGCGAGCGCGAAGTTGCGGCTGCCCCGCCGCAGCACCTCGGAGAGCTTGAGCAGCCGGCTCTCCGGATCGTACCGGCGCACCGCCCCTCCCATCTCAGAGGTGCGAAGCACACGGACGGTGACCCCCAGACGCTCCAGCAAGGCCGCGAGGCCCCCGGACAGGTTCTCCTGGTCGAGCCTCGCGTCCTTCCACAGGGCCTCGGCCCCGGTCTCCAGCTCCGGGAAGTAGTTGAGGTGGCGCTGGATGAGGTCGGACACTTCCTCGGTGGGGAGATGCGAGCTGTCGATACCGTCGAGCGCACCGTCGGAGAGCCTGGCGGCGAGCGCCTCCGAGCCTTCCCTCGCGTTGCGGTAGGCCCGGTAGAGCGCCAGCACCGCACGAGCAGCGGTGGGGGCGGCGCTGACCATCTCCCTCACCTCGGCGGTGATGACGTCGTGCGCCTCGAGGATGGGGTCGCCGAAAACCTCCATCAGATCGGCGACCGTGCGCGCCTGGCCCTCGAGGGACAGCGCCTTGAGGTCCAGGTCGAGGACCTCGGCGAAACGGATGAGCAGGGCGGCCGAGATCGACCGCCGGTTGTGCTCGATGAGGTTCAGGTAGCTGGCCGAGATCCCGAGCCGGTCGGCCAGCTGGGCCTGGGTGTAGCCCCGCTGCCTGCGCAATGCGCGGACCTTCCCGCCGAGCGGCGTGGGTTCCTGGCGCATCGTCGGCCTCGCTCACTGCCCTCGGAGACCCAGCCCGGCGGGGTGACGCCCGCTTCCCTCCCCGGCCGGAGAGCGGCCCGCCTTCCATGAATGGACACGTCGACCTGGGTTTTCAACCTTTACGACCTTGCTAGCGCGGTTTTTCTCCTGCCCACCCTCTCGACTCCCGGCCGCTGCTCGGCGAGTTGCGGCCACGAACTGGCACGAACAGGTTCGGACGGTCACGGAGGAAAACATGCCAAGCGAACACGTTGCCCTGACCCGGCCCGCCGGGATGGAAATGGACGGGCCTTTGACCCCGGGAGGGGAACCGCTCGTGAGCCCGGGCGCACCCGCGCCACACCACCCCGACCCGCACCGCTGGGACGGAGTGGTCCGCCGGTACGGCCGCGCCGAGGTGGAGCGCTTGCGAGGCACAGTGCACATCGAGCACACGCTCGCTCGGATGGGGGCGGAACGGCTCTGGGCATTGCTCCACGATCGCCCCTTGGTCCCGGCCCTGGGCGCCCTCACCGGGAACCAGGCGGTGCAGATGGTCCGTGCGGGCCTCGAGGCCATCTACCTCTCCGGGTGGCAGGTGGCGGCCGACGGGAATACCGCTCTCCAGACCTACCCCGACCAGAGCCTCTACCCGGCCGATTCCGTCCCCAAGGTGGTGCGGCGCATCAACCAGGCGCTTCAGCGGGCCGACGAGATCGATCACTCGGAGGGGCGGAACGGCGTGCACTGGTTCGCGCCGATCGTCGCGGATGCCGAGGCTGGCTTCGGCGGGCCCCTCAACGCCTTCGAGCTCATGAAGAGCATGATCGAGGCGGGCGCGGCCGGAGTTCACTTCGAGGACCAGGTCGCCGCCCAGAAGAAGTGCGGCCATCTCGGCGGCAAGGTGCTTGTCCCCGCCTCGGGCTTCGTCCGCACCCTCACCGCGGCTCGGCTCGCCGCCGACGTCATGGGCGTCCCCACCGTCCTCGTGGCCCGGACCGACGCTGAGGCGGCCACCCTCATCGTGAGCGATGTCGACCCGCTCGACGCCCCGTTCATCGTGCGCGACGAGCGAACGCCGGAGGGCTTCTTTCGCTTCAAGGGCAGCCTCGAGGCCGCCGTCGCCCGCGGCCTTGCCTACGCCCCCCACGCCGACATCGTCTGGTGCGAGACGCAATCCCCCGACCTGACCTTCGCCCGGCGTTTCGCCGAGGCCATCCACGCGAAGTACCCGGGGAAGCTCCTCGCCTACAACTGCTCGCCCTCGTTCAACTGGCGCAGGCACATGAAGGAGGAGTCGTCCCTGGCGCGCTTCCAGGGCGAGCTCGCGGCCATGGGCTACCGCTTCCAGTTCGTGACGCTGGCGGGGTTCCACGCCCTGAACCACTCCATCTTCCAGCTGGCACGCGGGTACCGGGAGCGGGGCATGGCCGCCTATTCCGAGCTACAGGAGGCGGAGTTCGCGGCCGAAGCATTCGGCTACACCGCCACGCGGCACCAGCGCGAGGTGGGAGTCGGGTACTTCGACCTCGTGGCCCAGACCGCAGCCGGCGGCCACGCCTCGACCCTGGCGCTGGAGGGCTCCACCGAGCGCGCCCAGTTCCGTCCCGCTCCACCACCGCACCCCGAGCCGGCCCGACTGGTCCAGGCGGCGATCGACGAGGACCACCGCCGCCTCGAGCTTCTGACCCGGAGGCTCACGCGATCGGGCGACGCCACCTCGCTAGCCTCCGCCCTGGAGGACCTGTCCCGCACACTGCGGGAGCACTTCGCCTACGAGGAACATGCCACGGGGCTCTTCGGCCTCGTCGGCACGCGCGACCCGGGCCTCGGGACCGAACTGGAGGCCCTCGTCAAGGAACATCGGGACATCCTCCGTACCGTCTCCGGCCTGGTGGAACTTGCCAAGGCACCTCCAGGGACCACGTCGGGCGACCTCGCTTCGCTGGCCGGAGCGCTCGCCGCACGTATCGCCGAGCACGAGTCACGCGAGCTGAGGCTCGTGCCCGCCCTGGCCTGACCCCGACGCGCCCGAGGTCGCCCCGGTCGAGCGCCCCACCTCCACTGCCCGCGCTGGCCCCTGGCCAGGGACCGGCGACGGCGGCGCTACGAAGGGGCGAGAGAGGCTCTTGGCCCCGTTCAGCAACGACCTGTCGCTCCACAAGGGCTTGCGGATACCCGGCAGCCCCGCGGCATCGAAGGCGCCCTCCACCTAGCCGAGCTCTCCCACCGGCTTTCTCAAACCGAATCAAGTCCTCTGTGGCGAGGTATTACAATCCTGCGGGCCTGGCTTCTCCCCTTGGAGCCGCGCGGAATCCAACCCCCCCGTCCGAACTCAGGGCGAGCTGTGCGCTGCCAACTCGCAGGTTGCCGCCATTTTCCTCACGGTCACAGGTGGTTCGGCGGCTCGGACGCATTGTGGATCGCCGGCCGCGGCCGACCGGCAAGCACGGCGGCGGGAGCAATTGGCGCCCAGGTGCGCTTGTCCTTCCCTGGGGACGGGCGCAGGATGGCATCCCGCGTCACCGGGGGCCTTCCCTGAGCCGCACCTTTCCCGCCATGGTCTTCGCTCTATTGCCCGCCGCCGCCCTTGCCCAGGACGCCTGGAGCGTGGCGAAGGCAGTCGCGGGTCCCACCGCCACCGCCACGCTTCAGAAGGAGATCAACAAGCAACTCCTCGAGGAGGGGCGCAAGAACCAATGCTCGTTCAAGAGCGGCACGGCCGAGCTGGAGAAGGGCTGCGACAAGAAGGCGAAGAAGCTCGCCCAGGCCCAGAAGCTGAACACCGCCGGCGTGCAGAACTTCAAGTTCGTGGTCTCGGGCCACACCGACACCTCGGGCAGCCCAGAGAAGAACAAGCAGCTCTCGGCGGAGCGCGCCCAGGTCATGGTGAAGCAACTCCTCGCCCAGGGAGTCCCCCCAAACGAGATCGAGTCCATCGGCATGGGTTCCGAGCGTCCGCTCGTGAAGCCAGACGACACACCCGAGAAGAAGGCGAAGAACCGGCGGTACGAAGTCCAGGTCAAGCTCTAATTTAGCTGGACGAGGACGCCTGCGGCACCCCACTCGTAGTAGACGAGGGCGCCAAATTCGTCGCTCGAGGCTCCCCCGACCCTTCACAGTTTATTGGGGCTATCTGCGCGCCACTCCGCCCGCCAGGGGGTCGACGCCTCCAGCGTCAGACCATCGCGAGCATGGCGGCCGGGAAGAACGGGGGAGCCACTGCGCAGCTGGCGGCCGCCCACCTGGGAAAGGCGCCCCGCTGAGCTTCAGGCGCGCCGACGAGACCGAGGCGGATGAGCACGGCGCCCGTTACGCCGCCGCCGCGGGCTACGACCCGCACGGCATCGCCAGGTCGCCCCGGGCCCGCCGCTAGCCCTCAAGCCGAGCGGCTGAAGGTGGACACGGCCTCGATCGAGGCGCTTCACTATGGGAGCGCTCCGTCATCCCGGCGAAGTCCAGACACGATCTGGCTAACTCGGCCTGGAGGCGCTCGGGCTGCGACGCCGAGGAGGTCTCCGGCGTCACTCTACTCTCGCCGCCTACCCTCATAAGGCCCGATATCCTCCCGCACCTCCGAAGATGTCGACCTGGCCTCTTTTGCAGCCGCGCTGGAGGAGAGGCCGCCTGGACCTATTTCTCGGCGTACCGTTTCGCGGCCGCGAGGTCGCGGCGGAGCTCGTCGGCGGTTCGCCGTGGCCCGTACCCGGGAGTATCGCGCTGGATCCGCCAGCCCTCCTTGAGCGGCCCAAGGTCAACCACGTCGTATCCGAATTGATCGATGAGTTGACTCACCGTCTTCTTTGCCTCAGGATCGTCTCCGGCGATCGCCATGGCCCTGCGGTTCCGCGTCCCCGACGGCTGGCCGTGTTTCGTGAGATCCGCTGCATAGATGTGATTGAAGGCCTTCACCACCTTCGAAGCGCGGAGGTGAGCCTGCAGGAGCTCCGCGGTGGTGGTGGCCTCCTCGTCGAGCTCGCGGATGTGCCCGTCGCGCTGGGGGTAGTAGTTGTTGGTGTCGATAACGACCTTACCGGCGACGGGCTCCACCGGGACGTCACGGTAATTCTTGAGTGGGACGGAGACGACGACGAGGTCGCCGGCGCGCGCCGCATCCATGGGCGTCCCGGCCCGCGCTCGTGGGCCGAGCTCCGTCACCAGGTCAGAAAGCGTCTGCGGACCCCGCGAGTTACTGAGCACCACCTGGTAACCGTTCGCCACGGCGAGCCGCGCGAGTTGGCTGCCGATGTGCCCTGACCCGATGAAGCCGATCGTCGTCATGGCGTTTCCGTAGAGCCGCTTCCGGCATGACGCCACACCTCGACGAGGTCCTGTCGCCGTTTAGGCCCCGCTCCGACTCGGGCAAGGCTCCGAGCGAGCCGCGGAAGCTCTACCCCGATTAGGTGCGGCCAGCCCGCCGCTCAAGGGTGGGTCCTTCCTTCGAAGCGGACGTGGGCCAGTGGCAGCTCCCGCACCCGAGCCCCAACGTCACCTTGCGGCTCGGCCGATGGCTGGCGTTGCTGGCCAGAACGGGTGGCTCCAGCCCTGGCGTGCGCGGTCGGGCGCCCATGGCGAGGCCGCCCGAGCCACGGTGATCCTAGTCGACCTGCACCGCCTTGAGGCTCGAGATCGACGAGAGGATCGGAACGGTGTCGATACTGCGAGCGCCGAGCTTGGCGAGAGCGTAACGAACGAGGGCGATGGGCCGCTCCGGGTTCGCTTCCTCCACCTGGATATTGTACTCCGTGTACTCCTTGCCTCGGGTCATCGTCGGCTCGTCCCCGAACAGGTTGTTCTCGGTGAGGTAGCGGTCGACCTCGGCCGACCGGGCGTTCGGGACGTTGAAGAGCAACATCACCTTGTTCTCGGCCTGCAGCGCACCGTGCAGGTTCAAGAGGAACATCTCCAGCAGCGGGCGCTTGTCGGGATCTCCCCAGGTGGCCGCGTTCGTGTAGATGGCGGTTTGCGAGCTGAGCACCGACTCGACGATGGTGAGGCCGTAGCTCTTGATGGCGCTGCCCGTCTGGGTGATCTCGAGCGCCATGTCCACGGCCCCGTATCTCACCTTCGCCTCGGTCTTGCCCCACGACTCATAGACGAGGACCCCCTTCTCGATCCGCGGCGGCGTCTTGTACTTCTGGACGGAGTACGCCGCGAACGCCCCGCCAACGCCGATGGCGGCGAGCTTTCTCTGGACCCAGTCGAGCGCAAGGTACGGCATCTCGGCGGCGACCCTCACGAGAGGCTTCTTCGCGGCGAGGTCCCGGAGGAAATCCTCGGTCGTCGCGAAGGCTGGGTCGGCGGTGATCCCGACGAGCTGAACGCTCCCGCGGTTTAGGGGCATGACACGCTCAAGCTTCATGTCGACGCCATACTCGAGCTTCATCTCGAGCACCCGCTCCTGGATCCAGTCGTCGCCGGCGATGGCCACGTCCAGCTCGCCGATCTCGAGCTGCGACCCGAACTCCTGCGGGCGACCGTCCCAGCCGAAGAGGAGGTTGTTCGTCGTGAAGCTGGTCGGACCGCCCTTGTCGTAGCCGGAGGTCCGGAACCCGGCCGAAGCGAGGAGGTCGATGAGGCCGCCCCCGCGTGTCGCGTTCGCGAGCGACCCGGCCGGCATGCCGATCTTGAGCTGAGCGAGCTTCATGGTGGTCTCCCGATCCTAGGTCAGCGGGCGTTGGTGATCGCGGCGGTGGGCACGAGAGCCAGGGAGTCATCTGCTTCGATTCGCCGGTAGTAGCAGGAGGCGTAAGGGAGGCCGTCCGGCCGCTTCACGTGACAGGCGCCCTTCCCCTGGGGCGTGACAAGGTAGAGGAGCGAGTTCTGCTCGCAGTTGATGCGGATCTCCTCGATCTTCAACATATCACCGGAAGTGAGGCCCTTCTTCCACAGCTCGTTCCGGCTGCGGCTCCAGTAGGTCGCGTACCCGCTGCGCCGCGTCTCGTCGAACGCTTCCCTGTTGGCGAAGGCGAGGATGAGGACCTCGCGCGTGCGCACGTCCTGGGTGACAACCGGGAGGAGCCTCTGGCCGTCCGGGCCAAAGTCGAGCAGGAGCTGGGCGGTGTGTTCCTTGGTCATTAGGGGGGAAGTCTAGGCGGAGAGGGTTCGCCCGGCCAGGGATCCTGGGTCAACGGTCGGGAGAGAGGATCGAGCGCGGTCGTTCGGCGGGCGAGGCCGCGACGGAGAATCGCCCGAGCCCGATGGGACGAGAGGGGCGCCGCGCCACCCGGTCGTCGGCTCCTGACCACACCCATGCCGGGAAAGGCCTGCCCGCCGCGGAGGATGAGCTGCGGCCGGCGGGTAGTCCTTCCGGTCTTGCACTCTCCAAGTGAGAGAGCACGAGTGGATCGGTCCCGGGCCGCGAGGCGACGCATCTGGCGGACCGCAGAGGGCGGTCTCCTTTCTTCCCGGATCGCTCGTGGCGATGAGAGAAGAGGTGCCCACTGCGCCTCCTCCCTTGCCTTCGCCCGCCCAAGGGGCCTTTTGAAGACGAGCACCGCCGCGCCGTGCTTCGCGCCAGGTGCGGCGGCCGCAGGAACGGCCGCCGGCGCCCGGCTCTCACCGACGCTCTAAAGCGCCCCGCGGGGCGAACGGCCGGTCGCTGCTCTTCGATCTCGTTCTCTCGCCGCACCCGGAAGACGTCGCATCGGCTCTCCGCGAAGCCCTTCGTAGGTCACCTCCCGGCAACCGGGGGCAGTTCCCTGCAATGCGCCTGAGGGCGGAACATGGCGTGCACCTCCCCGCTCGACGTGCGGGGGGAGCCGTTCGATGCGGTGGCCGGACGAGGATCGGTGCGAAATTCAGCCGCCAGCGACCGCTGCGCCTTCGGCGGTGCAATGATCGGGGTCCGCTTACCACACGCGCCCACCTGGAGTGGATAGATTCACGCCGGGAGCGCTACCCACTCATCTTCCGCTTTGCTAGAAGAGAGACCCGCCCTCGCTCCGTCCCCCGTCCCGGACTCGGAGGATCGCCTTGAACACCTCTCCCATCGCGCTGCGATCGCTGTGCACGAGTAGCGTCCTCCTCGCCACGCTGGCCTGCGCTACTCAACGCCCTCCGCCCCCACCTCCGCCAAGTGCGCACGCGACCATCGAGGGCTGGGAGCATCGTCACCCGGCAGCTTCCCAGGAACTCGGCGATTGGGTCCGCAATCACTCCCAGGCGGCCCAGAAACTGTTCCTGTGGGACAGCCATCACCCGGGCGCGGCAGAGGAATTCGTGGATTGGTCACTCGCCAACCCGAACGCCAACATCGATGTCTTCGTTGCTGCTCACCCCTCGTGGAATGACTTCAACTGGATCGTCGAGAATCATCGGCCCGCGTCGAACAGCTTCATGGCCTGGTGTCGCCGGCATCCCGGAGCCTCGCGCGAGTTGATGCACTATCCTGCAGGCCTGCACTGGGCGGGAACTCATCTCTACGAGAGCTACTGGGACATGAAGAGTGCCGGACGTTAGCTGAACCCGCACTCTACCCCTCGGCGAAGCCGGCCCCTCACGACGGGGCGATGGTGCGGCGAGGGAGCAGCGACCTCCTCGGACCCGCGAGCGGCCGTTGCCAAGGAAGATCCTTTCCTCGAGCTCTGGCGTCGCCCCCCAAGGCCTTCCGCAGGCGAAGAGTCTTCCCACGCATTCGACGCATAGGGATAGGGCTCGTCTTCCGACGACAAAGCCTCTCCTCTCATAGACCGCTCGGCGATAGTGGCTAGTCGGAGTCCTGCTCGTCCGCGAGGTCGCCGGGATCGGCGCTCGGCCGATTCTCCTCCTCGCGAACCGCGAGGAAGCCGTCCGCGAACTTGTAGGCCTTGAGAGCCAGGGCTCCAGGGGGATGCTCGGCGCCTTGAGCCGTGTCGCCTTCCACCAGCGCGAGCATGAATTGAAGCGCCAGCTCGTCCCGCCTCGTCCAGTCCTCCGGGCTCATCACCTTCGTTTCGTCTGCCATGTTGGGATCTCCGTAGCTTCCGGCTGAACCAGTACCGCCCCCTCGGACGGTCCGCCGCCTTCCGCCTTGATCTACCTCCTGCGGCTCCGGTGCGCTCCGTCGCGCCGGGGGCCACGACTCCGTGCCCCAGCCACGGCTCGACTCGTTCCACCTCGATCGTACCCACGGGTCGAGGACGGGGTCACGAGCGAGCAGAGCCCTCTTCGCGTGGACACCCATCGGACGGTCCGGCAGCCCCGAGCCAGTGGAGCGCCCGCCCACTTCCCTCAACCTAGTGGTTCTCGTGTGTTGACCGTGCCTCGAGCGGGCCCGAGCAAAGAGCCTGCCCCATTCCGCAACGGCACGCCGTGGCTCGAAGCGTAGGCTGTCCGCGATCAGCGAGCGGGTGGCGCGTCACGCCTTACGGGCCAGCTACGGAGTCTTCCCCGGGCGGTCGCCGCCACCCTCCGGGGAGCCGAGCAGCCGTTTCCCTCGACGTACCGTCGTTCGACGCGATTACCGGTTGCCCAAATGAGTGGTACCGCGCCTCAGGGTTATCCGGTCGCCGTCATCGAGCAGCCAAAGCGAGCGACCAGGAAGCGAAGCTTGCGGACGAGGGCGATGAGCGACCGGGGCCTCCGTGCGCGTGCTTCTCGGGGGAGGGCCCCGGACAAGCTGGTGGGCACCCGCCGGCCCTCCATCCGTGCGCCTGCGGTTAGGCCCCACTTGGCCAGCGAATCGTCTCGAGAGTCTGTCGGCGTGGAGTTCGGGTTCAGTCGTCCGACGCCCTGGAAACCCGAGGGCTTGCCGCAGCGGGATAGGGCTTGCCCTCCATGAGGCCGGCCCACAGAACCCGGTTGAACTTCTCCGGAGGCACGAGGTCGGCATCCGAGAAGTCGAACCCCGCGGTGACCCTGGCCCAGTAGCTCGCGTCGTGCTTGGGCTTCACGTTCGGGCCCTTCGCGAACCGCACGTCCGCGGCGCCCGGGGCTTGGGGCAACTGGGTATACCCCAGGTAGGTCGACTTCTCAGCCACGAAGCTCCAGTGGCCCGAGCCCCCGACGTGGAACACGTCGGCCATCGGCCGCTGGAAGGCCGTGTTCAGGTTGAGATGCGGGGCCCCGAGGATGTCCTCGATCGTGCGGAGCACGTTGACCTGGCTGTAGCGGACACTGACCACCGCGCCCTGCTTCACGTACGGGCCGACGACATAGGCCGTGGCCCGGTGCGAGTCCACGTGGTCCGGGCCGTCCTGGCAGTCGTCCTCGTTGACAAAGATCAGCGTGTCGCCGGCGTAACGGCTCTTGGAGACGGCCTGGACCAGAAGCCCCACGGCCAGGTCGTCGTCGGCTTGCTGTAACTCCGGCGTGTTCACCCCGGCCAGCGCCGTGCTGAAGGATCCCATGTGATCGTGGCTGAAGCGCACCAACGAGAGGCTGGGCAGATCACCCCCGGCGACGTAGCCGTCGAACTCGCGCTTCCACTCGTTGTAGCGCCACAGGTCAGGGTAGTTCTGGTCGTAGCCCCGGAAGTAGAGGTCGGTCACGGGAGCGAGCGAGGTGTCGAGGGGACCGACCTGGATCACGCCCGCGGCGAACGGATCCGAAACCGATTCACTGGCCGAGCAGTTCAGGTTCTTGCTCGGGTACAAGGGGTCGGTGCAGATGAAGCCGATGTTGTTCACGAGGAAGCCGTAGTTCCGCACCGTCCCGCCCGCCTGCAGGACCGCGTCGAAGATGTAGCCCTTCTGGGCCCCGAAGGGCGCGTCGGAGGAGGCGTGGTTCCCGGTGCCGGCCAGGACGTTGGCAGGCCCGCCCGGGATACTCGCCGTCGCGTTCGAGTAGTTGGTAGTTCCCGCGGGGCCGGCCGCGGCATCGCGCTCGCCTACCGAGCCCCAGTTCACCGGCACGTTCCGGTTGCTGCCCTCGGACTCGTACGACAGCCCGCGGTTCACGAACGCGTAGTTGATCTGCTGGGTGAGGGTCTCGGTGTTGGTGACCCGGCCCTGCAGGCTCCAGGACCACCCGTCCATGCTGCCGTCGCCCGGATCTCTGAAGTTGTCCAGCGTGACGAACTGGCGTGCGATCTTGTGGAAGTTCGGGGTGATGACCTCGGGGAACTGGGTCAAGGACCCATCGCCATTCGAGCCATTGTTGAGGTCGCCCAGGATCTGATCGAAGGTGCGGTTCTCCTTGTTGATGTAGATGACATGCTTGATGTGGTGCCTCAGGAACTCCATCACCTCGTAGTCGTCGCCGCGCTCGGCGCCGTAGAAGTTGTTCGCCGCGACCTGCATCGTGAGGCGCTCCAACTCCTTTGGCGAGGGCACCGGGGCACTGACCAAGGAGGCTCGCTCGAGCTGAAACTGGTACTGGTTCGAGGCCCGCGCCCCGGCCGCGGCCGCGGCGGCCGCCACGGCGCCACCCGGGAAGGTGGTCATGGCGGCGGTGTTGCTGGCCAGGTGCTTGGGGTTGGGCCCGGTGAGGCTCTTCCCGTTCACGATGTACAGGTAGCTGCCGTCGGAGCTGAAGGTGACATCGTGGGGCTCGTAGGCGGTCGGGATGAGGCCTTCTACCTGGTAGGCGTGCTCGCCCCGGAGCGGGATCACCGCGATCGAGTTCGCCCCGGCGTTGACCGCGTAGAGGGTCTTCCCCTCCGGCGCGAGCGTGACTGCGAACGTCGCAGCGCCGGTGTAATGCGGGCGGCGACTTTGCCCGTCGGCGTCGTCGTGCCGGCCTCCTTCACGGCTCGTCAACATGCCGAGCGGGGCGCGCGCATCGATCCGGGCGACGACGGCGTTCCTGGTCGTGTCGATCACGGCGACCTGGTCGGCGTTGTCCTCCGCCACGAACAACCTCTCGCCGGAGGCATCGAGCGCCAGGCCGAGCCCGTTGCCGTCGAGCTTGATGCGCTTCACGAGCCGGCCCGCGGTGGGGGAGCTGATGTCGAGGACGACCACTTCCCGGTCGCGATCGGACGACACATAAGCGATTCCGTTGCCCTTCACCACCACCGCGAACGGGAAGGTGCCGCCCGCGGCGCCGCTCGTCCCCTCGTTGTTGGCGAAGAACGGCCGCAGGTCGTGCTCGTAGCGGACGGTCGCCGTTCCGGTGTCGATGACGCTCACCGAGTCGTTGTAGTTGTTGGCCACCACCAGGGTCTTTCCATCGGCCGAGAGCCCGAGGCCGCTGGCGTTCGGAGCCACGCCGATGCCCACCCCGACGTTGCTGTGCCCGAGGGCGATCTTGCCGCTCGGAGCCCAGGACCCGCTCCGGGCGTAGATGTAGACCGCATCGTCCCTGCCCCCCGCAGCGTACAGCTTGGTGCCGTCGGGCGAGAAGGCCAGGCCCACGTGAGCGTTCGTCTGCTTCAACACCTGGGTGAGCTGGGGCGCTTGCTTGTGCGCCCCGCTCACGTCGTAGAGAAAGATGTACTGGGTCGAGTTGGCCGAGTCCAGGACGCCGGTTGAGTCGTAGAGCGAATTCTGGCCCGCGCACAGGACGGCGAGCGTCGAGCCGTCCGGGCTAAGAGCCGAACGCACCGCCTCACCAGCGACGAAGTCCGGATAGCCGGACAGCCCAGGGTTCAGGTCCTGCTGGAACGCACCGCGCAGCGCGGTCGGGGTGATGTGCTGGCCCGTCGCGGTCTGCTCCGAGTCTGAGAGTTCGTGGGCCCTCGCCACCGGCGAGAGCGTGAGGATCGAGACGGCCATGCCGAGCTTCGCCCATTCACCGAGCATTCGAGTTCTCATCGAGGTTCTCCGGATGGATGGGCTCAGCATGCCCATTCGAGAATGGCGAGGCTGTTCCGGGTTCGTGAACCCTCTGACGCCGGTCACCCCGTCGGGGAGAAGAAAAGGAACTTCACACCCTGGCCGGAGCACTCGGGGGCCCCGGACAAACACGCGCCGCGATCAACCCGGCTGCCGAAGGGAGTCCCCCTTGCGGAGCCCCCCGCGAGCTCTTCCACCTCGGTTCACTGCCGAGAGCGCGCCGCCTCGAACGACGGCCGAGCACCCATAACTCCTAGCCTCCTCGAGGCGTCCACGCCGAGGAGGCCTTTGTGGCGCTCGAAGAGCGAACGGGTCGTGCCGGGTGGCTACGAGATCGGGCCGAGCGGCGCCCTGGAGCCCTCTCGGACGCCTCCCTGTAGGCCGCTGGCGCAATGCCCCCGACCAACGAAGATAGCCCGCCCAGAGCTCGGCGAAGATCCGCAGAGAGACCCTGCACGGGTGGTTCCTGGGGCGTAACCGATTCCGGAGTTCCGCTGCCTTCCCGGCCTCGTGTCACCCGCACTGGTCCGCAACGGCCTCGATGAGCCTCACTAGCTTTGGCTTAGCGAACTCGAAGGGCTTCGGAACGATGAGGGGAAGTTCCGGGAAGCGGCCCGCCACCTCCGAGGGCGACTCGCCGGTGATGACGATCGCGCGGCGGGCGAGGCCCGGATCGAACTCGCGGAGCTCGCTCAGGAACTCCTGGCCGGACAGCTCCGGCATCTGGAGATCCACGAGGGCGAACCCGAAGCGCTCGCCCGCTCGAATGCGGGCCAGTGCCTGCCGGGGATCGGTCAGGGCGACGACCTCGTAGCGATCCGAGAGACAGCGCCGCAGGGGGGGCCGACGAGCGGCTCGTCGTCGACGACCAGCACCTTGAGCCGTTCCCGAGCGGTCACCGGATCGGCGGCGGGCAGGGTGACCCGGAAGGTGGTTCCCTTTCCGACCTCGCTCTCGGCCGTGATCTCGCCCCCCATCTCCGTCACGATGCCCTGGCAGACGAAGAGGCCGAGACCGGTGCCCTCGCCGACGGGCTTGGTGGTGAAGAAGGGTTCGAAGACCCGAGGCAAGACGTCGGGAGGGATGCCGACGCCTGCATCTGCCACCTCGATCACGACCTTCCGGGTATCGGGGTCGAACCGAGAGGTGACCCGGATGCACGCCTCGCCGTGCGCGCCCGGGCCGCGACCAGGTCCGACCCGGATGCGCTGAACTCGGTGGCTGACTCCCTCGACGCCGCCGAAGGTGCGCTGCTCTCGAAGGGACGGCTGGCGTTGCCTGGAAGCCTGCCTCATCCCGCCGGGGCCAGTTCGCGACGTCGCAGATCGGCCCGCCCAGGATCTCCTCGCCGGCAGCGCTGTCCCGCACCGATGCCTGGGCCGGCGTGAACGGGGACCATCAACTCCACTCCTGGTCGATGGAGCGAGACGGTCAAGTCCCGGGCCCTGCCGACGACCTCGGCGCGGCTGACGCGAGCCAGTTCGGGGTCAAGGGCGAGCAGCCTCACCCCCAGGACCATCCCCGAGGTGCTGAGCGGCAGGGCGGGCCCTGCTCGAGGCCGCCCGGGGTGCCCTGGGCGGCGAGGAGGGGGCGCCCCGCCTCGCGGAGGCGGTCGCCGTCCCGGGATACCCGAGCGTCCTTGAGGCCGGCCTTGACGAGCCCCTGAGGCGGATGCCGCGCCATTGGGCCGGGCGGTCGAGCCGCGAGGAAGGCGCCATTGGGGGACTTCGGCCCGAACACGTCCGGCGGCTCGCCTCGTCCCCCCCTCTCGCGGGGTCGAGCGCTCCCGCCGGGGCGAGCGCGGGCTGCCTTCTTCAAAAAGAAACCCGGTGCCCAGAGCGTCCCTGGCCGATCGTCTGGCTGTGACGGTGAGCGCTTCCCCGGGAATGCCCAAAGCCGTGCATCGCCTCCGAAGGGAAGACGGTCACCATGACTCTCGTCCCCGTTGCCGAGCCGTGTCGAGGTCGACCACGGCCTCGTGAGGACCGGGCCTCGTGAAGCCGGTGAGGCATGGGTTCGGGACCCAAGGCCGGGCGACCAGGGCATCGCGGCACACCTCCCGAGGGGTGGCGCTCGCATCCGAGGAAGGCCTGCAAGACCGGTCCCGAACCTGGGGAGCCCCCTGGCCCTTGCTTGGCGGGACGCTCATTCCACTCCCCGGGCGAAACGGAGCGGATTAGATCAAGCGGCTGCCGGAGGCAAGCCCCCTGCAACGCGCCCTTTCCTTCGCCTTCCTCCTCATCGTCCCGCTCTCCTCCTCGGCCTCGAGCGACGGCGGCGACCGAGCGGCGAAGCTCGAGGACCTCCTCGGGCGGGCCGACTCCGCCTACGCGCGGCGCGACGAACCCGGGGCGATCGACGAGGCCCGGACCGCACTCGAGGAAGGGGAACGGGTCGCGCCTGGCGACTACGAGGTCGAGTGGAGGCTGGCCCGACTCGACGTCTGGATCGCCGATGACCCTTCCCTCTCGAAGGAGGAGAAGAGCCGCTTCGGCAAGGATGCCTGGGAGCACGGAGACCGGGCCACCCGGGCCGACCCCGACCGGGTGGAGGGTTGGGACTACGCGGCGGCCGGCGTGGGCAACTACGCGCTCGGCATCGGCCTCTTCCGGGCGCTCGGCGAAGGCATCGAAGGAAAGTTCGTGGAGCGGCTCACCCGGGCGGAGAAGATCGACCCCGACTTCCAACAGGGCGCCATCCAGACCGCTTGGGGGCGCTTCTGGTCCCGGCTGCCCTGGCCCAAGTACGACGCGGGCAAGAGCGAGCGGGCGCTCAAGGGGGCATTGGCGAAGAACCCCGACAATGTTCGCGCCCACGTGTACCTCGCCGAGCTCTACGCCCGCGAGGGCCATCGGGATCGCGCCCGGACCGAGCTGGAGAAAGCCCTCGCTCACCCGCCCGACCAGTACGACCCGCCCGAGGAACGACGGATGCAAGCGGTGGCTCAGGCCGAGCTCCGGGTCGAGTGACCCCCCCCCCTCACCCCAGGAGGTCTCGGATCCGCCGCGCGGCCCGAACTGCGCCCTCGAGGTCGGGAGGCCTCGGCATGGCCTGGGACAGAACCCGGTGGATGGCCGCTCGCACCCTCCCCGCCCGCAGTTCGGGGCCCGGTATGTGAACGCAGGCGAGGTAGGTCGGCATCTCGCGCACGAGGATGGGATACTCGGGGAAGTCACCACGCTCGGTGTAGACCATCCGCGTGCCCGCGGCGATCGCGTCGGTGACGATTCCGTATCCGGGCTTGGTCACGACCACGTCCACTGCCCCGACCACGTCCGGGAAGCGGAGTTCGAGCGCTCGGAGCCTCCCCTCGGGGAGCTCTCCGGGAAGAAGGTAGTGCACCTCCAGGTCCGGCTCCAGCATCTCGGCCCGCAGCCAGGGGAGCCCCGAGCCACCGAAGGAGAAGAGCGCCACCGGCCCGGACGGAAGGCCGAGCCGCCTTCGCACCTCTTCCCTCCCCAGTCGGGCGCGTCTCGCCACGAACCCCACGCGTTCCCGGCGGGGAAACTCCGACAGGTCGCTGGCGAAGGGCAACTCGAGAAGGAGTTCGGCGCTTCGGTAGGCGCCCGCCGCGCGCCTGGCGCTCTCCTCGAGCCCCGCGATCCGGCGGGAGAGATGGGTGTAGATGAAGCTCCAGGAGAAGTTCGCTAGACCGATGGCCGGCACCCCGGCGCGCGCTGCAGCATCGAAGGGCAGCGCCGGGATGTCCGAGAGGACGAGCCGCGCTCCCCGCTGGCGGAGCCGGTCCGCCTCGCGGTCTGCCCGATCGTCCCAGCCGAGGTCGAAAGCCCGGCACCGCTCGAGCGTCGCGGCATCGTCCACCTCGAGAGCGTCGCGCTGGACGAGCCCCACGTCGAAGGGCTCGGGGCGGACCTCGAGGGGATCGCCCACCTCCTCGCGAACCAGGGGCTCGGGGACCACTCCGGCCACTTCGATGGGCAACCGGGGGAAAAGCTCGCGGACCCGCCGGAGCACCTCGCACAGCCGGACCATGTGACCGAACCCGTGGCCCGACAGGTAGGCGGCGAGCACCGGCCCTCCGCTCTCAGCGCCGCGGCATGGTGAAGCGGAAGAAGTCGGGCCAGAACGCGATCCCCACCGCCATGAGGATCGTGAGCACGATCGCGGTCCAGCCCTGCCACGAAAGAAGCCGCCGCCGCCCGTCCACCCGCCCGGTGGCGAAATCCGACAATAGCCCCCCGAGCGGGATGAGGAGGATGAACCAGCCGCGCCCCTGCGTGCCGGCCGAGCCTCCCGCGGGGAGCGAGAAGATCACGCCCAGGACCATGAGCATGGTCCCGATCCGCGAGTACCTCATCCCCGCCTTTTGCGCCGTAGTCAGCTCGACCGGGGGAAGCCTCCCCCGGCGCATCGCCTCCTCCGCCGCAGTGGCGATCGCCTCGGGAGTGGCGCCCCGGTCCACGGTCGCGTCCGGCGCGGCGGCTCCCAGCCGGAGGCGCTGGGCGATTGTGATCGGCCGGACACCCACCAGGACCACCGGTGCCTCGCGGGTGAGCGGGTCCTTCCTGAGCTCGCGGGTGGCACGCAGCGCCCCCCCGAAGGGCAGCTTCTCGGAGACGACCACCACCGAGGGCGGCTCGCGGGCCGGAACGGAGCCCGCCTCCTTGCGGGTGGGAGGGCGCTTCACCTCGAGCCCGCGCGAACGTAAGGCTTCCTCCCAGGCGGCGATCTCCCGCTGGGGGGCGAAGACAAGGACGCTAGGCCGGTTCATTCCCGCACTTTACACGGTCCTGACCCTTCACATCCCGAGATAGGTGTACCCGCGCATCACCGATTCGTAGAAGTCCAAAAGCGACACCCCCTCCTTCGGCCGGATGGCGCCCTCCTTGATCCGCTGGTCGAGGGCGTTCTTCACGCGCCGGAAGAGGTCGTTCGGCTCGTACTGCACCCGCGAGAGCACCTTCGCCACCGTGTCCCCCGGGATGGTCTCCTCGATGTAGAAGTCCTCGGGGTCCTCGTCGTCCACGAACAGGTGGATCTCGTTCACCCGGCCGAAGAGGTTGTGCATGTCGCCCATGATGTCCTGGTACGCGCCGGTCATGAACATGCCCAGGTAGTACGGCTCGCCGGGCTTCAGGGCGTGCAGGGAGAGGGTCTCGTCCACCCCCTCCCCCTCGATGAACCGGTCGATCTTCCCGTCCGAATCGCAGGTGATGTCCACGATGGTGGTGTCGCGGGTGGGCGCCTCACCCAGGCGGTGCAGGGGGACGATGGGGAAGAGCTGGTCGAAGGCCCAGTGGTCGGGTGCGCTCTGGAACAGGGAGAAGTTGGCCATGTATTGGTCGGCGATCTTGTCCCCCAGGTCCTTGGTCTCCCGGGGGAGCCGCTTCTTCCCCCGGTTCAGGTCGGCGATGCCCCGCACGAGCTTCCAGAAGAGGCTCTCCACCACCGCCCGCTCCTCCAGCCCGAGGATGCCGAGCTTGAACATCTGGAGGGCCTCCTCCTTCTTGGCGGCGGCGTCGTGATAGGCCTCGGCCCGGTTCCGCGGGGTCATCGACGCGACGATCTCGCGCATCTCCCGCACGACCTTGGGCTCATCGGGCTGCGCCACCGAGGCGGTGGCGATTTGCTCGGCCGAGCCGATCTCGATGTGCCCGAAGACGTTCATGATGATGCAGGAGTGGTGGGCGACCGCGGCCCGCCCGGATTCCGAGACGATGTGGGGTTCGGGCACCCCCTCGTTGAGGCAGATCCGCTGCACGTTGTAGACGATGTCGTCGACGTACTCCTCCAGGGTGTAGTTCACCGACGAGCTGTAGCCGTTGGAGTGGGTCCCCACGTAGTCCACCCCCAGCCCGCCCCCCACGTCGAAGTACTCGATGGGCAGCCCCATCTTGCGGAGCTTGGCGTAGACCCTGGCTCCCTCGTTGACGGCGTCCTTCACCACCCGGATCTCGGTGAGCTGCGACCCCACGTGGAAGTGGAGCAGCTTGGCGCAGTGCCCCTTGCCCGCCTCCACGAGCAGGCGCACCGCCTCGATCATCTCCGGGATGGTGAGGCCGAACTTGGCGAAGTCGCCGGAGGACCCCTCCCACTTCCCGGTGCCCCGTGTGGTCAGCTTGGAGCGGAGTCCGACGAGGGGCTCGATCTGCATCTCCTCGGCCAGCCGGAGCAGGTGGGGAAGCTCCGACAGCTTCTCGATCACCACGATCACCTTGCGCCCGAGCTTGCGGCCGAGAAGGGCGAGGCGGAGGAACTCGTCGTCCTTGTACCCGTTGCAGATGGTGAGGGCCTCGGGATCGGCGTTCATCCCGAGCACGACGAGGAGCTCGCCCTTGGACCCGGCCTCGAGGCCGTGGTGAAAGGGCGCGCCGGCGTCGAGGATCTCCTCGACCACCTCTCGCATCTGGTTCACCTTGACGGGGAACACCCCGTAGTAGCGACCGGGGTAGTTCATCTCGCTCACCGCCCGGGCGAACGCCTCGTTGATCTGCTTCACCCGCGCCCTGAGGATGTCCTGGAACCGGACCAGGCAGGGGAAGCCGATCCTCCGCTCCCGGATGTCCTCCACCACGTCCATGAGGTCGATGGTGGGCCCGGGCTGGCCCATAGGGTGAACCGCCACGTGCCCCTTGTCGTTGACGGAGAAGAACCCGGCCCCCCACCCGGCCACGTTGTAGTACTGGGCCGAGCGCTCGATCGACCACTCCGCGGCGGCGGTGGTGGTGGTCGCGTCGCTGCGCGTTCCGTGGATGCCCACGTCTCCGGGTGCCGTCATCTCGAAAGCTGATCTACGACACCGGAGCGAAGAAATGAAGGGACCGATCCGCGTCTCCCGTCGCAGGGACGAGCCGCGCCCGTTAGGACGCCTCCCAACATGCCTCCCCCCCACCTCAAGCCCGAGCCCCCCGCCCTCCGCTTTCGGCTCGCGGACGCCCGCACCATTCTTCGCCAGCTGCCCGGGACCCTCCGCCTGGTGTGGGAGGCGGACCCCCACGGCGCCGCGAGCCTCCTCGCCCTGACGCTTCTTCTGGCCCTCCTCCCCGCCGCCGTCGCCTTTGTGGGAAAGCTCATCGTGGACGGGGTGGTGGAGGCCGCCCGGAGCGGATCGCCGGGCGATCTCGCACGGGTATTGTGGCGGGTGGCCGGGGAGGCAGGACTCCTGGCCCTGCAGCTCGGCGCCTCCCGCCTGCTCGGGCTCGAGCGCGAGCTCATCCGCGGCGCCCTCGGGAACCTGGTGAACGAGCGGCTCCTGGAGAAGGCGCTTCGATTGGAACTCCGCCACTTCGAGGACAGCGAGGTCTACGACAAGATGCAGAACGCCAGGCGGGAAGCCTCGTCCCGCCCCCTCTCCCTGGCGCTCCAGATCGTCAGCGCCGGGCAGAACCTCGTCACCCTCGGGGCCCTGTCGGGTCTCCTCCTCCGGCTGTCCCCCTCAAGCGTGCTCGTCATCGTGGCCGCCTCAGTCCCCGCCTTCCTCGCCGAGGCGCGCCTCTCGGGAGAGGCCTTCCGCGTGCTCACCTGGCGCGCGCCCGAGGGCCGGCGGCTCAACTACCTCGAGTGGATCCTGACCCGCGACAATCACGTCAAGGAGGTGAAGCTGTTCGGCCTCGGACCCCTGGTCCTGGGGCGATACCGGGCGCTGTTCCAGCGATTCTTCGACGAGGACCGCCGCATCGCTCGGCGGCGCCTGTGGACCGGCCTTTCGTTCGGCCTCCTCTCCCTCGCCGCCTTCTACGCCATGTATGCCCTCATGGCCTCCCGCGCAGCCCGGGGCGCGGTGAGCCTGGGCGACCTCACCCTCTACATCGCGGTCTTTCGCCAGGGCCAGACCGCCGTCCAGGCCGTCCTCCAGGCCGTGGCGGGCGTGTACGAGGACGCGCTCTTCATGTCGAACCTCTTCTCCTTCTTCGCCATCCCGACCGGCGGCGAGGCGCCCCGCCGCCATCCGCCCCTCTCCCCGCCCCGGGGCCGCCCACTTCCCCTGGTTCTGCGCGACGTCTCCTTCCGCTACCCCGGACGGGAGGCGTGGGCCTTGCGGAACATCAACTTGACCCTCGCTCCGGGCGAGAAGCTGGGGCTCGTCGGCGAGAACGGGGCCGGCAAGTCGACGCTCGTGAAGCTCCTTCTCCGGCTCTACGACCCCACCGAGGGGGAGATCCTGTACGGCGGCGTCGACCTGCGGGACATGGACCCCTTGGACCTGCGCCAGCGCCTCGGGGCGGTGTTCCAGGATTTCGTCCGGTATCAGTTCACCGCTGCGGAGAACATCGGCCTGGGAGAGCCCTCCCGGGTGGACGATCGGGAGCGGATCGCCGAGGCAGCCCGGAGGGCGGGCGCCGCCACCATCGTGGAGCGGCTCCCGCTCGGCCTCGACACCGTCCTCGGGGGCTGGTTCGAGGCCGGCCACGACCTCTCCGCCGGACAGTGGCAGAAGCTGGCGGTGGCGAGGGCCTTCATGCGGGACAGCGCCGAGATCCTCGTCCTCGACGAGCCCACCGCCTCGATCGACGCCGAGGGGGAACACGAGCTGTTCCAGCGGTTCCAGGCGCTCGCCCTCGACCGCACGGCGATCGTCATCTCGCACCGGTTCTCCACCGTCCGGATGGCCGACCGGATCGCCATCCTCCACGAAGGGCGGCTCGAGGAGCTCGGCGCGCACGAGGAGCTCCTCGAGCTGGGCGGGCGCTACGCTCGGCTCTTTCACCTCCAGGCCGCCGGGTACGCCTGATGGAAGCCCGGGACCCGGCTGCGCCAGGGCAGCGGAAGAGGGGACGGCGTCCCGGTGCACCTGCGCCCGACATGACCGGCTCCCTTTCGAGCCTCGACCCCGGTGCCGGAGCACGAGCCCTCTCGGGTGAGCCGGGTCGCCACCCACCGATCGAGGAGGGATCCTTCATTCGCCTCGCTCGACGCCTGTCCGGGACAGTTCTCCATGCCAACGCGCCGGGGTCCCTTCGGCACGCGCGCTCCCTCCCCCCACACCGCGGTCAGCAGGGGGTGTATGAACGGTTCCTCCGAGGGTACGTTCCCGCTCGCGCGTGACACCACCACGGCCTTTCCCGGTTAGTCGCCTGGCTCTCATCTCCGTGCTCCTCGCGGCCGCGATCGCCGCCGCGGCGGCGGAGCCAGAGGGACCCGAGGAGCCCAAGGCCGCGGCGCCGGAGGCAACCACGGAGCCCCCCCCACCCCCGAGCGAGGCCGGCACGCCCGAGGCCGCTCCCGTCGCCCCACCCGCTAGCGAGGGACAAGAGGCCGGCGCGCCGGCGGGCGCGCCCGCACCGCCCCCCGTCCCTCCAACGAAGCAGCCGCCGACCCCTGACGAGGTCTTCTCGGGCCGCCCCGTCCCGCCGACGGCGGACGAGGTGGCGAAGGAACACACCTGGTTCGACACTAGCCACTCCTTCGTGGGTCGCCTCTTCTTCGCGCCCATCGTCAGGCTCGACCGGTTCTTCTCCGACGAGCCGGACCTGGCGCCGGAGCGGGCCGAGTCCTTCGCTCGGGTCCGGGGCGGGTTGCGGGTCTCGCAGGACGCCCGGCCCCTCCCCACCCTCGACCTACTCGCCAACATCCAGCTCCCGGGCCTGAACCAGTGGCTGGGCCGCTTCCGGTTCGTGCTCTCCGGAGCCACCGAGGACACCGGCGTCGGGTTCACGGCCGACTCGAGCACCACCGCGGCGCCCGTCCCCAGCCGGCCCATCGATCCCACGAACCTCGAGCTCCGATTCGGAGCCTACCGGGGGATAGAGTCGAGCCTCGACCTCGGCGCCGGCGTCCTCCTTCGCTATCCGCCCGGTGCCCTGGTGCGCCTCCGTTACCGGGCCGCCGCCCCGATCGACGACGTTCTGTTGGCCCGGTTTTCCTCCCAGGTATTCTGGCGCACGGACCTGCACCTCGGAACCCGCGTCACCTCGTCGATGCAGTGGCCCATCACCCCCTCGTCCAGGCTGCGCCTGGGGGGGGCCGGGCAGGTGGCGCAGCGGGGGACGAGGGGGATCGAGTACGGGGCCGAGCTCGTCTACGCCCTCGCTTTCACCCCGACGGCTGCCGTCGCCCTCGGCACCGACGCGCAGGGCGCCTCGGCCGACCCGGTCGTCTTCGACAAGTACCGGATCTACGCCCGGGGAAGGCGCGACGTCCTGCGGCGGTGGCTCTTCGTCGAGCTCGAGCCGGAGGTGGGGTGGCCCTGGACGCCCGACCGGGGCCGCTACCGCGCCCTCGCCGTCACCGTCCGGATGGAGGTGCAGTTCGAGGGACCGGGGCCGGGGCCACCGCCCAGGCCGACCAAAGAGCCCGAGGCCCCGGACGGCGGGCTCTAGCCCCCGCGCAGCACCGAAAGTGCACGCTTCAGGTCCGCCGGTAGCGGCGCCTCGAAGCTCATGAGGCGCCCGGTCCGCGGGTGCTCGAAGGCGAGGCGGGCGGCGTGGAGCGCCTGGCGCCCGACCGCGGCGGCGGCCCTGCGAACGGGGTCCTCGGCGGGCAGCCGCGCCTCCCGGCGCGTGCCGCCGTAGACCGCGTCCGAAAGGAGCGGATGGCCGGCCTCCGCGAGGTGGACCCGGATCTGGTGCGTCCGACCGGTCTCGAGCCTCACCTCTGCGAGAGAGGCTCGGGACCCGAAGCGCTCCAGAACCCGCCAGCGGGTTCTTGCCCGACGCTCCGAAGGGACCCGCCCGGTGAAACGGGTCCGGTCCCGCGGGTGGCGGCCGTAGGGCGTGTCGAGGCGACCCTGGGCGGGAAGCTCCCCGTGGCAGATGGCGAGGTAGACCTTCTCCACCGTTCGCCCCTTCCACTGCGCTTGGAGAGCCTGTAGCGCCGCCCCGGTGCGGGCGACGAGAAGGCACCCGGAGGTGTCCTTGTCGAGCCGATGGACGAGGCCCAGGCGCGGCGGAGCCCCGGACCCTTCCGAGAGCCTGTAGAGGAGCGCGTTCACCACCGTGGAGCGGGGCGATCCGCGGGCGGGGTGGACCACCATGCCGGCGGCCTTGTCGAGAACGAGCAGGTCGGGGTCCTCGTAGAGCACCGCGAGCGGCAGGTTCTCCGCCTCGAGGCTCGACGGCTCAGGCGGGGGGACCTCGAGGGAAATCACTTCGCCCGGACGGAGGCGGGCCGCCGCCCGGACCCTCCGTCCGGCCAGCCTTACCCTGCCCTCCTCGAGGAGCCGCTTCGCCCGGGCGCGCGATAGATCCGGCGCCAGGCGGGTGAGCGCCACGTCGAGCCGCACGCCCGCCAGATCCGGCGGAACGGTGAGCTCCCGACGGTCGGTTACCAGATCCTCGACTTGATGTGCCCCTTCGACCTCAAGATCACATCGACGATGGCCCGGTCGTAGAAGTTGGTTCGCCCGTAGAGATCCGGAGAGACCCGCGAGCGGTAGAGCTCGCGCCCTTCTTCCAGTTCCTCCTTCAGGGCTTCGAAGAAGTTGTCCTGCTCGATCCCCCTCACGATCTTCTCCTCGTTGTAGAGGGAGACGTCCGAGCAGATCGCCCGGGCGAGACGCATCGCGGCCTCGGGTGCCTCGATGAGCGGCATACGGCGGGCATGGTAGAACGGCAAGGCGGGGCGGTCAAATTCAACGTCCCGAGAGTGCTGGGCTTTCCGGCTCTAGCGCTGGCGCGGCAGGGGCGCGGTCGTCGAGCAGGCCGCCGAGACGCGCTCGAGGTAGGACCGGGCCACCTTGGGGCCGTCGAGCCTCAGCTCGCGGGCGATCGAGAGCAGGATCCCGCGCAGGTAGACCGCGGCGGGAAGCGACTCGAAGCGATCCGCCTCGATGTTCTCGATGTGGCGGCGGGTCACCTTGGTCCTCTCCGAGATCTGCTGGAGGGAGATCCCTCGCGCCTCGCGGAGCTTTCTCAGCACCTCGCCCGACCAGGAGGTGGCCTCGGGGGCGGGAGTCGTCGCCGGGGTCGCCGCCGGGGGGACCATCGGCACGGGGGTGACCGAGGGCGGGGGCGGGGGGGCGGGAACCGCAGCCGGCGCCACCTCCCGGCTCAGGAGGATGGGGGCGACCCGCGGCTGCACCATCGCCGGGGACTCCCCGCTCGCCGGATGGCCGACCCCGAAAAGGCCCGATTGCGGGGCGCTCTCCCTTGGGGCCGCTTGCGGGAGGGGGGCGGACGCCGGGGGCTCTTCGTCCCATTCGTCGTCGACCGGGATCGGGGCGGCCGGGATCACCGGCGGCAGCTCCGGCCAGGCCACCCGGATGGCGGCGTCGAGACCCGAGGGCCCGGTCGATGGGGCGGGCGGGGGCGAGGGCTGCTCGGGGGCCGCGAGGCGCTCGTCGTAGCGGGCCCGCGCCGCCGGGTCGAGCAGCGTGGTCCGCGCCTCCTCGATGAGCCTCGACAAGAGCCGTTCCTCCTCCGGGTCCATGAGCGTGTAGGTGGCGAGCGAGCCCGGGGCGTAGAGCGCCTGGGCACGCTCCACCGCCTCCGCGATCGCGCTCACCGAGGCGTCGAGGGGCAAGTCCAGGATCTCGTAGAGATTCTGATGGGACAGCGGCTTCACAGGCGGGCTCCCGAAAGGCCAGCGATGTCCAGGGCGAGCAGGCCGTCCACGATGGTGGCGAAGGCCTTCGCCGCCGGGACGTCCGGGCGCTCGATCAAGAAGGGGCGCCGCGCCCGCAACGTCCGCCACATCTCGTCGTCGTACTGGATGAACCCGAGGTAGTCCATCTCGAGGCCGAAGTACTTGCGCCAGGCCGCCACCACCGCTCTGCCGATGTCGGCGTCCTGGCTGGTGCGGGCCTGGTTCACCACGAGCCGCGGGCGGAACACCGCCAGCTGCCGCGCCAGGTTCGAACCGGCCTCGGCATCACGGCGGGAAACGGTCTCCACGAGCTCGACCGGGCTGCGGAACGTGGCCCCGTCCATCACCGAGCGCAAGAGCGGCTCGTAACCGTACACCTGGGCCACGTTGCGCATCCGCCGCCAGAAGGCCGCCTTCACGAACCGGTAGGCGTTCTCGACGGCGGTGGGCTCGGGGACGAGCACCAAGACGCCGTGGTCCGAGACGAGGAAGAAGTCGAGCACGTTGGTGTGCGTCCCGGCACCCAGATCGAGGATGGCGAAGTCGGCGTCGAGCTGCTGCACGTGGCGCAACAGCCGCATCTTCTGGGCATGGCGCGGGTTGGCGGCATCGAGGTGATCGAGGGCGCCCGAGACGAGGCTCAGGTTCTGGATCCCGGTCGGCGTCACCACCTCCTCGATCCGGCTCACCTTGCGCTCGATGAAGTCGGAGAGCGTCCGCCGCGGGACCTCGACCCCGAGGGTGGTGTGCAGGTTGGCCCCGCCCAGATCGGCGTCCACGAGGACCACCCTCTTGCCCCGTCGGGCCAGCTCGATGCCGAGGTTGGCGGCGATGAGGCTCTTGCCGATGCCCCCCTTTCCCCCCCCGATGGAGATGACCCGCCGCGTGCGCGCGGCCGAGGGCGTGGCCGCCGCGGCATGACGGACTGGCTCCGGTGCGGGATGCACCAGCTTCAGGATGGGGGCGTCGACCATCCACCCCATCCTAGCCGGATCGAGGGGCTAGGCCAAAAGCTCCGCGTTCCAGTAGGCGGCATCCGCGAGCGACAGGAACGGCCGCCATTCCCGGTAGAAGGCCCGCCGCGTCGCGCTGCGGAACATGGGCGTCCACCGCGGCCGGGCCGGCGCCCGCAAGAGCCGCATCCCGGCCTCCTCCGGCGTCCTCCCACCTTTCCGCAGGTTACAGGGGATGCAGGAGCAGACGACGTTCTCCCACGAGGTCGAGCCCCCGCGGGACCGGGGAACCACGTGGTCGAGGTTCAGCTCCGCCCGGCGATATCGAGACCCGCAGTACTGACAGGTGTTGTCGTCCCGGGCATAAATGTTGAACCGCGAGAACCGAACCCGCGTTTTGGGCAGATGCTCGTAGGCGAGCAGCACGATGACCCGCGGGACGCGGATGCGCCGGCCGATGGTGCCCACGCTGTCGTGCTCGGCCGCCGCGAGCGCCCTCCAGCTCTCGAAGTCGAAGAGCTGGAACTGCTCGTCGAGCGCCTTGGCCACTCCCTGGTACAACAGGGTGAACGCCCTGCGGACCGAGGTGATGTGAACAGGCTGATAGACCCGGTTGAGGACGAGGACCCCGGTGTTGAGCATCTTGCCGCCGGATCATACGGAAAGACGGGCGAGAACGCACCATCGAGCAAGCGGCCGTCCGGAGACCGCGACCTTCCGTCACTCGTTCGCGACGCGAAAGAGCTGGTGCGGAAGCGGTTCGTCGGGCTCCCCGTAGAGCGTGACGTACGCGGCGTAGGAGCGCAGCACCCGTTTCACGTACGATCGGGTCTCCTCGACCGGAATCTGCTCTACGAACTCGTCCAGGGCCGCGCCGGGCAAGGACTCCTGCCACTTGGCCACCGCCCCCGAGCCGGCGTTGTAGGCGGCCAGGGCGAAGGGGATCTGCCCGTCGTACCGTCGGACGAGCTCGCCCAGATACCGGGCCCCGAGCCGGATGTTGAGCGCCGGCTGCATGAGATCGGCGCGGCTCGGCCGACCGAGGTGGAGGCGGACCGCGAGCTGCTTCGCCGTCGGCGGCATGAGCTGGGTGAGCCCCACCGCCCCCGCGGGCGAGACCACCCGGGGATCGAGGGCGCTCTCCTCCCGCATGAGCCCCTGCACGAGGTTGGCGGGCACGCCCGCGGCGCGCGCCGCGCGCTCCACCTCCTCGCGATAGGCGGGCGGGTAGGCGATCATCCAGGCGCGCAGGTTGTCGGCGTCCGGGGCACGGCGAAAGGCGTCGCGCGCCCGCGTTCGCAGGATCTGGTGGGCGGCGCGGTGATCTCCGAGCCGGTCGACAAGGTCGGCCACGAGGAGCACCGGCTCGAGCGAATCGCCCGGCTTGAGGCGGCCGAGGGGAACGGCCTCGAGCTCTTCGGTGGCCTCCTTGGCGAGCCCCAGGCGGAAGAGGACCAGCCCCGCCTTGAGGTGCGGATCGTCCCCGAGCGGCCCGGGGTCGTAGCTGGCCGAGACCACGGCCAGCGGGGGCCTTGGCCTGGGGGGGCTCGCCCCGAGCTCGTCCAGCCGGATGCGCGCCAAAAGCCCGTAGTAGTCGGTCGGATAGCGGACCGCCAGCTCGGTCCAGGCCGAAAGGGCCGCCTCCCGGGCCGCCTCCCCGCGCTCGAGCAGGACACTCCCCCGCCAGTAGGCGGCCCGGGCGCGCTCGTAGGGTTCCGCCCCGGCGGTGTCGGCCTCGATCTCCCCGAGCTCTGCGGTGGCTCTCTCGAGCTCCCCGGCCCGCCGCGAGAGCCAGGCCCTGAGAAAGCGCGCCTCGCCCCACTGGTCGCCCGTCGGATAGCCCTCCACCAGGGCATCCAGCACCTCCCGGGCCTCGGCCTCTCGCCCCTCGCGGACGAGCAGCTGGGCCGCATACAGGAGCGAGTCGTCGGCGTAGGCGTGGTCGGGGAACTCCCGCTGCACCTGCCGGTAGTGCGCGATGCCGCCATCCCGGTCGCCGGCGATGGCCTCCGCCCCCGCGAGGACGTAGAGCGCCCGGACGCGCACCGCCGGGTCCTGGCAGCTCTCCACCACCGGACGGAGCAGCTCGATGGCCCGGGGGATGTCGTGCTCGCGGCGCCGGGCGCGGCCCAGCGCCGCCCGGGCACGGCAGGCGAGAGCCGCGTCGGGCGCCGACCCTCGGGTGGCGGCCTCCAGGGGCACGAGCAGGGCGATCGCCGCGGAGGTCCGGTTCTGCTCGAGGAGGTTCTCGGCCCGCTCCAGCACTTCCTCCGGGCCGGGCGCCGTCCCGAAGGGCACCGAAAGGCTGCGCAGGGCGACCAGGCACTCGGGGGCCTCCGGGGCGAGCGGGTGGGCCACCCAGCAGGCGAGGTAGTCCCGGCGGGCGCCCGGAAGATCCGGGCTCTGCCCCGAGGAGCGGATGTGGCCGGCGAGGAGGAGCGCGCTGGCGGCGGGATCGGGCCTCGCGGGGTCCGCCGGGGCAGGCATTTCGAGGAGGGGCGAGAGCGCCGAGAGCGCCCCGGCCCGATCGCCCAGGGCGGCCCCGAGCCGCGCCCGGCCGATCTCCGCCTGGGGCTCGAGTAGCGATCCCCCGGGCACGGCGGCAAGGGCGGCGACCGCCTCCTCGCGCCGGCCGGCAGAGGCGAGCGCCTCCCCCCTCAGGTAGCGAATCCGGTCCAGGAGATCGGGCAGTCGCGCCTCGAGGCCGTCGAGGGTACGAGCCGCCTCGCCGTACCGCTCGAGCTCGAAGAGCGCGAGGGCTCGCAGGTAGGCGGCCTCCGGCTCGACGGCGTGCGCCAGGCGGGCCGCCGCCGTGCCGAGATCGCCGGCCTCGTACGCGACCCGGCCCTCCGCCGCCACGGTCCCTTGGGCGAAGGCCGGGGCGAGCTCGGCCGGCCCGATCCTCGCTCGCGCGGGCGGGGCCTCGGGCCCGGCGGGCGGGGCGGGAGGGGCGGGCCAGGGTCCCGGGATGAGAGCGGCACCGGGCGTCCCCGGCACCGGCCCGGAGGCATCGGGCTCGAAGCCCGGGGCGGTCGAGAGAAGGACGAGGAGCGCGGTGAGCTCGATGGACACGCCCCGCAAATGTGCGGCCTTCCCGAGGGTCGGGTCAAGAACCGATCGCTCGCACGATGGGAGTGGGTTCCGCACCTCGTCTCCTTCGAGCGCGGGAGAAACGAGCGCCTTCCTCCGCCCGCTCCGAGCAGCCCCGGGGGTCCCCTCGCCGTGCCGGCGAGCGCCCCGCCCGGCCCCTCCCCGCCCCAACGCGGGCACAACGGCGGGCGAGGCGAAGGACCCCAGACCGTGCCCGCTCGGCCAATCCGGTCTAGGATCCGGGCCGGTGGACATCAGGACCCAGGCGGCGCTCCTCGCCGCGATCGTGACCCTCGCCTTAGCGGTGGCCTCGCTCCTGCGCGACAACCGCCCCCGCGTCTTCACCCTCTTTTCGCTCTTCTCCGCGGACCTGTTCCTCTTCTCGCTCGCGATCTTCTTCTTGCGCTGGTCGGAATCCTTTGGCGGGAAGTGGTGGGAGCGGCTGGCGGTGGCCTCCGGCGCGCTCATCCCGGCGGCAGCCCTCGCGTTCTTCCTCGAGTTTCTGGGGACCGCCCGGCTCCCGGCCCGGCGGGCCCGCAACAGCATGCTGGCCGGTTCGTTCGCGGGGCTGGCGGTCGCCGCCACTCCCCTCGTCGACTTGAAGCCGGCGAAGCTCCTCGTCTTTGGTTACGTGCTCTCTGGCTTGGCCGGAGTGCTCTCCGTCCTCTGGACGAAGATGCGCGGATCGCCCACCCGGGTCGAGCGCGCCCGGCTCAAGTACCTGTTCGTGGGGGCGGTGGTGGCGGTAGGGCTTTCCGCCCTCGACATGCTTCCCCGCTTCGGGGTCCCCTACCCGCTCGAAGGGCTCGGGTCCATCACCCTCACCATCTTCATGTTCTTCCTCTCCCAGACGCTCCTGCGCCACCGCCTGCTCGACCTCCACGAGTTTTTGGGGAAGATCGTGGTGGTCACGGCGCTGGGGCTCGTCCTCGTCGCCATCTACGGGGGGCTCGTGTCCTGGGTGGGGAACCGGCCCGAGCTCTTCTACTTCAACACCGTCGTGGCCTCCTTCGTGATCCTCTCGCTCTTCGAGCCGCTCCGGGAGCGGGTCGAGGAGTGGGTGGTGGCGACGCTCTTCCGCGAGCGGTACGAGCTCGTGCACGGCCTGGAGCGGCTCCGGGAGCGGATGGGGAACGTGATCGAGCCGGCCGGGCTTTCCCAGACCGTGCTCGACGGGCTGGTGGAGACCCGGCGCGTGACCCACGCCTCGCTCTGGCTCTTGGCCGAGGACAGGCCCGGCTACCGGCTCACGGCCTTTCGTGGACCGCCGCCCGTGCCGTTCCTCGAGCCGGGGTCGGTGCGAGCCCTCCTCTCCACCTCGGCCTCGGGGCAGAAGGCCATCCTCCTCGAGAACCTGGACCGCCGGGTCTCGGAGCTTCAGGCCCTGCTTCCCCCGGGGCCGGGCGGGGAGGAGGCGCGCGCCACCCGGGGGGCGCCCGCCGCGGTGGCGGAGGAACTGAAGCGGCTCTCCGACGCCCGGGAGGTCATGACCGCCATGCGCGCCGGGATCGCCATGCCCCTCGTGGCCGGCGACCGGGTGGTCGGCTTCCTCGCCTGCTGGGACGAACGGGTCCCCGAGTCCTTCGCCTCGGACGAGATCGCCGCCCTCCTGGGGGTGGCCGATCGGTGTGCGCTGGTGATCGAGAACTCGAAGCTCTACCAGCAGATGAAGGAGCGAGACCGCCTGGCCGCCCTGGGAGAGATGTCGGCCGGCCTGGCACACGAGATCCGCAACCCCCTCGCCGCCATCAAGGGGGCCATCCAGTACCTCGACCCTCGCAAGCTGCCCGAGGACGACCGCGAGTTCTTGGAGATCATGGTCGACGAGGTGAACCGGCTCAACACCGTGGTGTCGCAGTTCCTCGATTACTCGCGCCCGCTGCGCCCGGCGATGACCCCGACCGACGTGAACGAGGTCCTCACCCGGACCTTCAGGCTCCTCCAGGCCCAGACCCCGGCGGCGGTGACCGTCTCGCTCGAGCTATCCGAGGGGATCCCTCGGGTGCAGGCGGACGCCGAGCAGCTGAAGCAGGTCTTCCTGAACCTCGCCCTGAACGCCTTTCAGGCCATGCCCCGCGGCGGCAAGCTCACCGTCGCGACCGACCCGGTCCGGGAGGAGCTGTCCTTCTGGCGCGAGGGCGGGCGACGCACGGAGCTCGTCGAGGTCCGTTTCCGCGACACCGGGCCGGGGATTCCCGACGACGCGCGGGAGTCCATCTTCGTCCCCTTCTACACCACCAAGGAGAAGGGGACGGGGCTGGGGCTCGCCATCTGCCAGCGGATCATCAAGGCCCACCAGGGCTCAATCGTGGTGCACTCCTCCCCCGGCCAGGGGGCGGAGTTCGTCATTTCCCTGCCGGGCCTGCGCGAGGAGCGGACCTCGGCGCCCGGCAGGCTCCTCAACGCCGAGGAACGGGCCCGGGCCCGCGAACGGCGGCGGGCCGAGGCCGAGGCCCGCCTCCGCAAGAGGCGGAACCGACGCCGGGCCTGATGCCGGGCGCCTCGAAAGCGTGCTAAGGACCAACGCAGCGTGGCCCACGTCCTCATCGTCGACGACGAGATGAACATCCGGCGAGTCCTCGCCGCCATGCTCAAGCGGGAAGGCTACGAGGCCACCACCTCGGCCGACGGGGAGCAGGCCCTAGCGGTCCTCGCCAAGACCCCGGTGGACGTGGTGGTGACCGACCTGGTCATGCCGCGCATGGGCGGCATGGATCTCCTCCGGAGGGTCGCCGCCGACTACCCCGACATCCCGGTGATCGTCATCACCGCCCACGGCTCGGTGGACAGCGCCGTGGCCGCCTTGAAGGCCGGGGCCTTCGACTACATCACCAAGCCGTTCGAGCAGGACGAGCTCAAGAAGGTCATCGCCAAGGCGACCCGGGCCCACGACCTCGAGCGGCAAGACCTGCACGCCGCGCCCGGCGACGCCGACCGCCAACCGCTCGTCGGCGCCTCGCCCTCGATGCGGGCGGTGCACGAGATGGTGGCCCGGGTGGCCGACTCGCCCTCGACCGTGCTCATCACCGGTGAGAGCGGTACCGGCAAGGAGCTCATCGCCAAGGCCCTGCACCGCGGATCGTCGCGGCGGGACAAACCCCTCATCAAGGTGAATTGCGCCGCCATCCCCAAGGACCTGGTGGAGAGCGAGCTCTTCGGCTACGAACGGGGCGCCTTCACCGGGGCGGTGACCTCCAAGCCGGGACGCTTCGAGCTGGCGGACGGCGGGACGCTCTTCCTGGACGAGATCGGGGAGGTGCCGGTGGAGATGCAGGTGAAGCTCCTCCGGGCCCTGCAGGAGTCGGAATTCGAGCGGGTGGGCGGGATCAGGACCATCCGGGTGGACGTGAGGCTCGTCGCCGCCACCAACCGCGACCTGAAGCAGCTCATCGCCGAGGGGCGCTTCCGGGAAGACCTCTACTACCGGCTGGCGGTGGTCCCCATCGCCCTGCCCCCCCTCCGCGATCGCCGCGAGGACATTCCCCTGCTCGTCTCCCACTTCGTGGAGAAGTACAACGCCCGGCTGGGCAAGCACGTGGAGGGCATCGAACCCGAGGCCCTCGAGCTGCTCATGGGCTACGCCTGGCCGGGCAACATCCGCGAGCTCGAGAACCTGATGGAGCGATCGGTGCTGTTCGCCGACGGGACCCTGATCCAGGCGAGCGCCCTGCCCGACTCCCTGCGGGACCGGGGTGCCCATCCCCCGCCCCCCATCTCCTCGGTGGGCCACCTCGGAGCCATCGCCGCCCCGAGCGGCGCCTCGATGAAGGAGATCGTCCGGCAGGCCCAGGCCGAGCTGGAGAAGGAGCTCATCTCCCGCGCACTGGAGGAGACGGGCGGGAACGTGACCCGGGCGGCCAAGCGCCTCCAGATCAGCCGCAAGTCCCTGCAGGTGAAGATGAAGGAGCTCGGGCTCAGGGGAGCGCCCGACGAGGAGTAGGCGAGGGGCAGGGGCTCCTCACCTCGGGCGGGCCAGGGCGCCCTCGCGGTCAGGGGCTCTCGTCCGGCTCCTCCCGGAGGCGCCGGACGGCGTCGTAGACAAGGGACCGCTTCAGCCCTCGCCTCCGGGCCACCTCCCGCGAGATCGCCGACGGGGCCTCCCCGGCCGCGAGCCTTCGCCGCAACTCCGCCTCGAGCGGCTCCTCCCACGGCTCCGATCGCTCGGCCGGGGCGGGAGACTCGGGCGCCGCCACGACCAGCGTCACCTCGCCCCTCACCTCCCCCCGTTGTTCCAGGGCCTCCGAAAGCTGTCCCAGCCGCCCGCGCAAGAGCTCCTCGTGCAGCTTCGAGATCTCCCGGGCCACAAGCGCGGGGCGATCGCCGAGCACGCGCCACAGGTCGCGGAGCGTCCGGGCCGCCCGGTTCCCCGCCTCGAAGAGGACGGTGGTGGCCCGGCACCGGGCCACGAAGGCGAGCCCCTCCTCGCGTCCGGCGCCCTTGCGGGGCAAGAACCCCGCGAACGCGAAGCGGTCCCCGGGAAAACCGGAGGCGGCCAGGGCGGAAAGGGCCGCGCTCGGGCCGGGGATGGGAGTCACCCGGGCGTTCGCCTCCCAGGCGGCGGCCACGAGCGCCGCCCCCGGGTCGGAGAGACCAGGGGTCCCTGCGTCGGTGCACAGGGCGACGTCCTCGCCGGCGCGAAGCCGGTCCACCACCGCGAGAAGGCGCGACCGCTCCTCGAAGGCCGGGAGCGACAAGAGAAACGGGGCCGGCACGCCGAGGTGGGCGTAGAGCTTCCTCGTCCTCCGCGTGTCCTCGGCGGCCACCGCCCGGACCCTCCGCAAGACCCCGGCCGCCCGGGGCGACAGGTCGCCGAGGTTGCCGATGGGCGTCGCCACGACGAAGAGCGTCCCGGCACGCGCGTCCGGCTCGAAAGGGGGGATTATCCGCCTCCTCTCCGGCTGCCGGCCCCTCCGGCCCTCCCCCGCTCGCGGCGGTCGCGAGCCCCTTCGCCCCCTCCCGAAGCCCGCCCTCCCTCAGGCATTGTGATCGGCCGCCTCCCGGAACACCGCGTCGCCCGTGGCGTGCAGGACCTGCGCCCCGCGGGCGATCTGCTTGAGCAGGCGGGCCGCGAAGCGGCGGGAACCGTCGGAAAGGCTGGCGAAGGCATCGTCGACGACCGCCAGGGTCTTCGTGCCCTGGAGCGACTGCTCCAAAAGAGCGAGCTTCAGGGAGAGGTAGATGAGGTCGCGGTCCGCTGGAGGCAGGGTCGCGGCCGGCGCCGGGCGCCCGCCCACCACCGCGTGGAGCCCACCGCGATCGTCCACCTGGACCGCGGAGAGCCGCTGGAAGGAGAGCCCGGCGAGCGCCTGGGAGGCCTTGACGGAGAGGGATCGTCCCGCCCCCGACGGGCTCGACCCCAGCTCGGCCGCGGCGCGCTCGAGCAGGGTTCGCAGGGGCTCCCCCGCCGCCCGCACCGGGGCCGCGGGCCGGCGCGGCGCCGGCGCCGGGCCGACCGCCTCCGCCTCGAGGCGCTGGATCTCCCCCTGGATCGACCGAACGTCGCGCAGAAACCCGCCCACCTCCGCGGACAGGCGCGCCTCCAGCGCCACCCTCTCCTCCTCGAGGCGCGCGCGCTCGGCGCGCGCTCCGCTCGCCTCGGGCGTCTGCTCCCACTCCGAGAGCCGCTTCTGCCACTCGGACACCACCGCATCCGCGTCGGCGATCCGGCCCAGAGCCTCCCGCAGCTCGGCCAGGTTCTGGACCCCGGCGGCCTTCATCGCCGCCTGGACGTCGCTCGCATCCCGCGCGTACTGGGCCTCGACCTTCTGGGACCAGTCGTCCACCACCCGGCGGCGCCGGGCTCGGCGCTCGAAGTCCTCCAGCGCGCCGATGTAGCGAAGGGCCACATACGCCGAGAAACCGAAGGCCGGGATGGCGAGGACCATGAGGACGCGCAGGCTGGAACTGGCCGCCCCCGCCACCCCGAAGAGGAGCGAAAGGAGCGCCCCGGCGACCAGCCCTCCGAAGAAGCGGGGGTCCTGCCAGAAGGGTCGGGGAGCCCCGAGGGCCTCCGCCTCGTCCAGGGCGTTGCGCTCGCTCGAGACCCGGGCCAGCGCCTCGTCGCGCCGGGCGGTCACCTTCTCGAACGAGGCGAGCCGGGCCTCCACCTCCCCGAGCCCCGAGAGCGCAGCCGAAACCGGGTCGAGCTCGGCCCGGGCCGCGCGCGCCTTCGAGAGCCCCTCCTCGGCTTGCGCGCCGCCCTTGAGCAGCTCCTCCACCTTGAAGGCGCGGTGCTGGTTCTCGTCCAGTTCCGCCTGCAGCTTCTCCGCCACCTGGGCCTTTTGGAGCTCCGCCCGGAGCTGGACCACCCGCTTCGCCGCCTGCTCGGGAGTGAGGCCCGAGCGCGCCGGCGGAAGGGGGGAGGCGGCGCTCATCCCCGCGCCTCCCTGCTTCGAGGGCAGCTCCGCCGCGGAGAGGCTTTGCAGCGCGGCCAGCCGCCCCGAGGGCGGGACGCCCGCGGTCGCCTGCAAAAAGGCGGCGATCTCGGAGAGGTCGTTCGCCACCAGGGCGAACGACCGCTTCTCCGGGTCGAACCGGTGCAGCTGCGCGGCCCCCTTGAAGTCCCGCACCAGCCGGTAGGTAACGCGGTCGTTGCCGACGAGGGTGAGCCCCGCCCGCAAGGACACGCTCGCGGCCGCCCCCGAGGGCCTGGGCAGCGCCTCGCCGTCGCGCGGGTCCGGGTAGAAGAGGGCCTCGAGGAGGCGACGCAGGGCCGCCCCGTCCGCAGAGAGGACGTTGTACCCGGGACGCAGCGTGGCCCGACCGCCGGCCGGCGCCACGCCGCGAACGCCCTGGGCTGCGAACTCGAGCAGGATCACGCCTGGACGGGATGTTAACCCTCTGCGCCCCGGACGGGGAAGCGATACCGCGCGGCCCGGGCACGCCCGCCCGCGCTCGCTCCGCGTCAGAAAGACCCTCGCCCGGGTCCGGCGCGAGCCTAGTCCTCCTAGGCCTGGGGGGGCGGCGGGGGAACCTCCGTCCCGCCCTCCTCCTGGTGGAGGCGCGCGGCCTTGCCCGCCAACTCGCGCAGGAAGTAGAGCCGCGACCGGCGCACCTCGCCGTGGCTCACCACCTCGATGTGGTCGATGCGCGGGCTGTGGACCGGGAAGATGCGCTCCACACCCACCCCGTAACTCACCTTCCGGACCGTGAACATCGAGGAGCCCGGACCCCCCTTGCGGTAGGCGATCACCACCCCCTCGAACACCTGGATGCGCTCCTTGTCGCCTTCCTTGATCTTGGTGTGAACGCGGACCGTGTCCCCGGCCCGCATGGCGGGGATGTCCTTGCGGAACTGCTTGGCCTCGATCTCGGCAATCGCCTTGCGCAACATGGCTCTTCTCTCCTTTACAGCTCGTCGTCGGGGGCCTCGATGAGGCGGAGGTCCTTTTCTTTGAGGGTGAGCCTCCGGAAGAGATCCGGCCGTCGCTCCCGCGTGGCCCGAAGCGACTCGCGCCGCCGCCACCGTTCGATCCGCCGGTGGTCCCCGGACAAGAGGACCTCCGGAACCCTCATGCCCCGGAACTCCGGGGGCCTTGTGTAGTGCGGGTGCTCGAGGAGCGGCTCGTCCTCCGCCGCGAAGCTCTCCCTTCCCGGAGAGGCCTCGTTGCCGAGGACGCCGGGCAAGAGCCGGGCGGCGGCGTCCACGACGCACAGCGCCGCAAGCTCTCCGCCTGTGAGCACGAAGTCCCCCAGGGACACCTCCAGGTCGATCGACGCCCGCACCCGCTCGTCCACTCCCTCGTACCGCCCGCACACCAGGATGAGGCTCCCGTGCTCCGCCAGGCGCCGGGCCAGGGGCTGATCGAGCCTTTGGCCCCGCGGCCCCATGAGGACCGCCAAGGCTCCAGGCAACCTCTCCTTCGAGGCCTCGATGGCCGCGGTGAGCGGCTCCGGCTTCATCACCATCCCCGCCCCCCCGCCGTAGGGAGCGTCGTCGGCCACCCGGTGCTTGCCCGGGGCATATTCCCGGATGTCGATCACCCTCGCCTCGAGGAGCCCGGCCTCGCGCGCCTTCCCGAGGATGCTCTCCCCGAGGTACCCCGAGCAGGCGTCCGGGAAGAGCGTCAGGATGTCGACCGTGAGCCTCGCCACGCCTCGTTCCTTCCCAAAGCCTCCCCTAGGGGTCGAGAAGACCCTCGGGCGGGTTCACCACGATCCGACCGGCCACCCGGTCCACCTCCACGTACGGCGCGAGCGGCAAGAGCCGTTCGCCCCGGGGGCCGTCCACGACGAGCACGTCCACGCCCCCCGTCTCGACGAGCCCGGTCACCCTCCCGACCTCCTCGCCGGCGGTGGTCACCACCGGCAATCCCTCCAGATCCGCCCAGAAGTACTTGCCTTCGCCCGCCTCCCCCAAGTCCTCCCTCAGGGCCCACACCTCGGCGCTCAACCAGCTCTCGGCCGCGGTGCGGTCCGAGATGCCCTCCACCCGCACCGCCCACAGCCGACCCTGCGGCCTCGCCTCGAGGAGCCGCCGCAGCGTGGGAGCCTCGCCCGGCCTCCCCAGCGCCACCCGCCGGAGGGTGCCGAGCGCCCCCTCGGTCCCCGCCACCCCCAGAAGACCCTCGAGCCCGACCAGGCGGACGATCCTGCCGATCCGAACGAGAGCCACGGGAGGGCTTCAGTCGAGGATGTCGAGCACCACCCGCCGGCCCTCACGCCGAGCGGCCAGGTCGAGCACCGCCCGGATGGCCTTGGCGGTCTTGCCGCCGCGCCCGATGACGCGCCCGAGGTCGTCCTCGGCCACCGAGAGCTCGAACACCGTCGAGCGGTCGCGCTCGATGGCCTCCACCCTGACGGCCTCCCGGTCCTCCACCAGTTCGCGGGCGAGCCAGAGAACGAGGTCGCGCACGGTGGTTCCTCTTACGCGTTGGACCTTGGGGAGGCGGGCTTTGCGGCCTTTGCCCGCTTCAGGATCGCCGCCACGGTCTGGCTGGGGCGGGCCCCGACCTTGAGCCAGTGCTCGATCCGATCGGTCTTGAGCTCGATCCGCTCAGGCTTCTGGGTGGGATCGTAGAGTCCCACGTCCTCGATGTAGCGTCCGTCCCGGGGCTTGCGCGAGTCGGTCGCCACCACGTGGTAGAAGGGAGCCTTGTGGGTGCCCGCGCGCGAGAGCCGAAGAACCACCGCCATGTCGTCCACCTCCTCCTCGCCGGCTAGCCGGCCGCGGCCTTCCTGGACTTCTTCTCGGGCTTGGGCTCGGCCTTGCCCTTCTCGCCCTTCTCCGGCTTGCTCTTCTTGGCCTCGCCGGCCTCCTCGGGCTCCTCGACCTCGGTCCGCTCCACGAGCTCGATGATCGCCAGTTCGGCGTTGTCGCCCGCCCGGCGCCCGACCCTGACCAGGCGGGTATAACCGCCGGGGCGGGAGGCGAAGCGCGGCCCGAGGGTCTCGAAGAGCTTGTTCAGCACCTCCACGTCCCGGATCTCCACGTGCGCCTGCCGGCGCGCATGGGCGGTCCCCTTGCGGGCGAGGGTGATGACCTTCTCGGCAAAGCGCTTCAGTTCCTTCGCCTTGGGGGTGGTGGTGACGATCCGCTCGTGGCGGAACAGGCTCGTCGCCAGATTCTTCAGCATGGCCGTGCGGTGCTCGGTGGTTCGGTCGAGCCGGCGGCCGACGATGCGGTGCTTCATGAGGTGCTCCCGGGCCCGAGGCCCTTCTTCGCGTCCTTTAGGCCTTGGGTGCGCCCTGGGGCTGCGTCTTGGGCGGCCAGTTCTCCAGCTTCATCCCGAGGGAGAGGCCCATCTCGGCCAGGATCTCCTTGATCTCCTTGAGCGACTTGCGGCCGAAGTTCTTGGTCTTGAGCATCTCGGCCTCGGTCTTCAGCACGAGGTCGCCTATGGTCTTGATGTTGGCGTTCTGCAGGCAGTTGGCGCTGCGAACCGACAGCTCCAGCTCGTCCACCGAGCGGAACAGGTTCTCGTTCAGCTTCTGCTCCTCGACCGGCTTGATCTCCTCCGCCGGCTCCTCCGCCTCGTCGAAGTTGATGAAGATGGAGAGCTGCTCCTTCACGATCTTGGCGGCGTAGGCGACCGCGTCGTTCGGGGCCACCGAGCCGTCGGTCCAGACCTCGAGGGAGAGCCGGTCGTAGTCGGTCTGCTGGCCGACGCGGGCGTTCGTCACCTGGTAGTTCACCTTGCGGATGGGGCTGAACAGGGCATCGATGGGGATGGTCCCGATGGGCGAGCCGGCCACCTTGTTCTTCTCGGCCGGCACGTAGCCCCGGCCCCGCCGGGCGGTGAGCTCCATCCGCACTCGGCCCCCTTCGCTGATGGTGAGGATGTGGTGGCCGGGGTTCAGGATCTCCACCTGCCCGTCGGCGATGATGTCGCCGGCCTTGATCTCGCGGGGGCCGTCGGCCTCGATGCGGAGGGTCTTCACCTCGTTGGTGTGGATCTGGAGGAGGACCTCCTTCAGGTTCAGGATGATGTCGGTGACGTCCTCGGCCACCTCGGGGATGGTCATGAACTCGTGTTCCACCCCCTCGATCTTGACCGAGGTGACCGCCGCCCCTTGCAGGCTGGAGAGGAGGACCCGGCGGAGCGAGTTGCCGAGGGTGATCCCGAACCCGCGCTCCAGCGGTTCGGCGATGAACTTTCCGTAGGTGTTGGACAGGCTCTCCTGGTCCACGACCAGGCCGCGGGGCTTGATGAGGTCCCGCCAGTTCTTCGTGACGATGGGATCGACCATGGGGCTGTCTCCGTGGCCGCCGCCCCCTCGCCCGTCCGCTCAGCCTTTGGCGGGGGGAGAACCGTGAGGCGCGCGGCCGTGTTGAACGGGGAAGGACGGGCCCTTTTGGCCCCTCCCCCCCTCCTGCCTCGTTACTTCGAGTACAGCTCGACGATGAGCTGCTCCTGGATGGGCATGGTGACGTCCTCGCGCGTCGGCGCGGTCTTCACCGTCCCCTTGAACCCGCCCTTGTCCAACTCGAGCCAGGCCGGCACGCCCCGCCGGTCGACCGCCTCGAGCGCCTCCCCGATGCGGACCACCTTGCGCGAGCGTTCCTTGAGCTCGACCTTGTCCCCCACCCGGCACAGATAGCTGGGGATGTTCACCTTGCGGCCGTTCACCCGGAAGTGCCCGTGGCGGACCAGCTGGCGCGCCTCGTTGCGGGTGTCGGCGAAGCCGAGCCGGAAGACCACGTTGTCGAGCCTCAGCTCCAGGGTCTGGAGCAGGTTCTCGCCCGTCTTCCCCTTGGCGGCAGCCGCGTTCTGGTAGGCGTGGCGAAACCCGGCCTCGAGCACGCCGTACATCCGCTTCACCTTCTGCTTCTCGCGCAGCTGCACCCCGTACTCGGAGAACTTGGTCCGGCCCTGGCCGTGCTGGCCGGGGGGGTACGGGCGGCGCTCGATGGCGCACTTGTCGGTGTAGCAGCGGTCGCCCTTCAGGTACATCTTGAGATTCTCGCGTCGGCAGAGCCGGCAAACGCTTTCGCTGTAGCGAGCCACGGAAAGGTTCTCCTCGCGGTGACTAGACCCTGCGGCGCTTGGGGGGCCGGCACCCGTTGTGCGGGATGGGAGTGACGTCACGGATCACGGTGATCTTGAGGCCGGCGGCGGCCAGGGCGCGCAGGGCCGACTCCCGCCCCGCCCCGGGCCCCTTCACCAACACCGAGACGGTCTTGAGCCCGTGCTCCATCGCCTTCGCGGCTGCGTCCCCTGCGGCCACCTGCGCGGCGAAGGGCGTCGACTTGCGCGACCCCTTGAACCCTCGCGCCCCGGCGCTCGACCAGGCGATCACGTTCCCGGTCGGGTCGGTGATGGTGATCTGGGTGTTGTTGAAGGTCGAGGCGATGTGGACGATGCCCGTGGCGATGTTCTTCTTGACCCGCTTCTTCCCCTTCTTCGGGGTCACGGGCGAGGCCACGATGGGCTCGATGCCGCCCAGGTTCGGCGCCGCCGGCGCCGCCGCCTCCTCCTTCTTGGGCTCTGCTTGCGCCGGTGCCTTGGTCTGCTTCTCGTCGGCCACTCTATTCTCCGGTCCGAAATGAGGTGCGGTGCGCTACGCCTTGGGCGCCGGGGCCGCGGCGACGGGCGCCTTGCGGATGAGCCCCTTCTTCGGTCCCTTGCGCGTCCGGGCGTTGGTGTGAGTCCGCTGGCCGCGGACGGGCAGCCCCTTGCGGTGGCGCAGCCCTCGGTAGCAGCCCAGGTCCATGAGCCGCTTGATGTTCATGGACACCTCGCGGCGAAGGTCTCCCTCCACCTTCACGTTCTGATCGATGGTCTCGCGGATCCGGCGGACCTCGTCGTCGGTGAGGTCCTTGGTGCGCGTCACCGGGTTCACGTTGGCGCGCTCCAAGACGAGCTTCGCGGTCGTCTTCCCGATTCCGTAGATGTACTGCAGGCTGACCTCGATCCGCTTCTCGCGAGGGAGGTCGACGCCGGCGATGCGAGCCATTGCCTATTTCTCCGTGACGCGCGCGGGCCCTTTAGGCCTGGCGCTGCTTGTGTCGGGGGTTGGCCGAGCAGATCACTCGCACGATCCCCTTGCGTCGGACCACCTTGCACTTGTCGCAGATCTTCTTCACCGACGCCCGGACCTTCATGACCGCTCTCCCCTGCCGCGCTTAAGGACACAAAAACACCCGCCGCGACGTCCGGCGGGGCTCTAGCTGGCGGCTCTCGGGCCCTTCCCCGCTCTAGCCGCCCGTATTCTCCGGGGTTTCCCGGGAAGGCCGCTCCTCGCGGAGCGACTCTGCGAAGGGGGGCCTATAGCACACGCACGCCTCCCGCGCAAGGCGGAATCCCAACGAGTTCGCGGGCCCGGCCCGCACGCCTCCCCCGGCCGAGGCCCCCTCCTTAGAACGTTCGCCCAAGAACCCGTGGGTCCCGGGCCTTCCCACTTTCCGCCCCGAACCTCTCCTCAAATTCCTCGCCCGGCGGGCGAGGCCCTCGCAAGACCCCGCCCGATCCAAAGGGTCTACCTCCGCTCCAGGATGCGCCGGGTCGCGGCGAGGATGCCCTCGGTGCTCCCCACGCCGTCCACCTCCGAGAGGAGCCCCTTCTCCCGGTAGAAGCGCTTCAAGGGCTCCGTCTTGCCCGCGTACTCCTCGAGCCGGACGCGCACGTTCTCCGGCCGGTCGTCGGGGCGCTGGACGAGGCCTTCGCCGTCGCGGTCGCACAGACCCGTCTTCCGGGGCGGGTTCTGGGACAGGTGGTAGACCGCCCCGCACTTGGGGCAGCTCCGCCGACCGCTGATGCGCTCGACGATCATCTCCTCCGCCACCTCGTAGGAGATGACCCGCTCGAGCTTGCGGCCCAGCGACCGGAGCAGGCCCTCGAGGTACTCGGCCTGAGGCACCGTCCGGGGATAGCCATCGAGGATGAAGCCCTTCGCCACGTCCGGGCGAGAGAGCCGCTCCTTCACGAGGGCGTTCGTCACCTCGTCGGGCACGAGCTGGCCCGAGGCGGTGATGGCCTTGACCTTCTTCCCGAGCTCGGTGTCCCGGGCGATGTGGTCGCGGAACATATCGCCGGTCGAGATGTGCGGGATCCCGTAGGCCTGGACGAGCAGCTTTGCCTGGGTACCCTTGCCCGCGCCGGGCGGCCCGAGGAGGATCAGGATCACGGGAGGACTCCTTCCGTCAGACGCCGACGGCTCCGGTCGTGACCCGCCGTCCCCGGATGCGGGGCCCGCGCGGTCCGGTGAAGCCCTCATAGTGCCGGGTGATGAGGTGCCCCTCGATCTGCTGGACCGTGTCGAGAGCCACGCCCACCACGATGAGGAGCGAGGTCCCACCGAAGTAGAACGGGACGCCCCACTGAGCGGTGATGAAGGTCGGCAAGACGCAGATGACGGCGAGGTAGATGGCGCCGCCGAAGGTGATGCGCGAGAGCACGTGGTCGATGTACTCGGCGGTGGCCCGGCCGGGGCGGATGCCCGGCACGTACCCACCGTACTTCTTGAGGTTGTCGGCCACGTCCACCGGGTTGAAGGTGACCGCGGTGTAGAAGTAGGCGAAGAAGATGATAAGGACGACGTAGAGCGTGTTGTAGATGAGGCTGCCCGCGTGGAGCTCGTTGGCGAGCACCCCCAGGGCGGGGACCCAGCCGGCCATGGTCCCCGGGAACAAGAGGAGCGAGGAGGCGAAGATAGGCGGGATGACGCCCGAGGTGTTGACCTTGAGCGGCAGGTGGGTGGACTGCCCGCCGTAGAGCTTCCGCCCCACCATCCGCTTCGCGTACTGGATGGGGATCCGGCGCTGCCCGCGCTCCACGAAGACGATCGCGGCGATGACGCCCACCATCAGGGCGGTGAGCACGATCACCCCGAGGGGGGTGAGCTTGGACGCGCCGCCCGGGGTGTTGATGGTCCTCATGGTGTTGAAGACCGAGGTCGGGATCCGGGCCACGATGCCGGCGAAGATGATGAGCGAGATCCCGTTCCCCACCCCGCGCTCGGTGATCTGCTCTCCCATCCACATGATGAAGGCGGTGCCGGCCGCGAGGGAGATCATGGTGAGGAGCCGGAAGCTCCAGCCCGGCTGGGCCACGACCGGCGCCCCGCCCGAGGCCCGCTGGGCCTCGAGGAAGGTGGCGATGCCGTACCCCTGGATGGCCGAGAGGGCCACGGTCAGGTAGCGGGTGTACTGGGTGATCTTCCGCCGCCCCAGCTCCCCCTCCTTCTGCAGCGCCTCCAGGGTGGGGATCACCACCGTGAGGAGCTGGAGGATGATGGAGGCCGAGACGTAGGGCATGATGCCGAGGGCGAAGATGGAGAGCTGCTCGAAGGCCCCCCCGGAGAAGAAGTTGAGCAGGCCGAAGAAGCTGCCCTGCTGGTTCACCACGCTGCGCATGGCGACGCGGTCCACCCCGGGGGTGGTCACGAAGATGCCGAGCCGGTAGACGGCCAGCATCCCCAGCGAGAACAGAAGCCGCTTGCGCAGCTCCGCGATCTTGAAGATGTTGGCGATCCCGCTGGAGAGGGCCATGGCGCGTCCTTTCGGCCCTACCGCGCCGCGGCCGCCGCCCGCTTCGCGGCCTTGGCCTTCTGGTGCATGGTCATCCTCGACGGGACGAGCTCGACCTTTCCCCCCGCGCCCTCGATGGCCGACCGCGCGCTCTGGGTGACCCGGTCCACCTTCACCGTCAAGGCGCTCTTCAGCTCGCCCCCGCCCAAGAGGACGACGCCGTCGCGGTTCCCGTGGACGATCCCCGCCGCCTTGAGCGCGGCCAGGTCCACCGTCCCGGTGAGCCCTTCGAGGCGGGAGACCTTGACCTCCTCGAGCTCCCGGCGGAACACGTTCTTGAAGCCGAACTTCGGGAGCCGCCTCTGGAGAGGCATCTGGCCTCCCTCGAAGCCCTCGAAGTGCATGTTTCCGGTGCGGGCCTTCTGGCCCTTGCCGCCTCGGCCGGCGGTCTTGCCCAGGCCGGAGGCCTGCCCGCGCCCGACCCGGGTCCTCGCGCGGTGGGAGCCCTTGGGGGCCTTGAGCTGGTGTAGGGACATGAGGTGCCTCTCCTTTTATCTCAGGGACACCGGGCCTGTCACGGACGGGCGGCCGCGGCCTTCCGCGCCTTCCGCCCCGAGGGCGGTGGGGCCTCGACGCGCTCCCAGTCGATGAGGTAACCGACCTTCGCGATCATCCCCATGGTCTGGGGGGTGTCGGGGAGGAGCTTCACCGAGTCCCTCTTCTTGAGCCCGAGCCCGGCCACGATCACGCGGTGCGGCGCGGGGCACCCCGCGAGCCCACGCACGAGCTTCACCCTAATGGCAGCCATGTGAATTCTCCCTTACGCGCCGGTGATCTCGGCGGCCTCTTTCCCCCGCAGGCGGGCGGCCTCCTCCAGGGAACGCAGGCGCCTCAGCCCGGCCACCGTCGCCTTGATGACGTTGTGAGGGTTTCTCGACCCCTGGCTCTTCGTGAGGACGTTGCGGATGCCGGCCGCCTCGAGCACCGCCCGGACCGTGCCCCCGGCGATGACGCCGGTCCCCTCCCCGGCGGGTTTGAGGAGCACGCGTCCGGAGCCGAAGTGGCCCACCACCTCGTGCGGGATGGTGGTGCCGAAGAGCGGCACCTTGAAGAGGTTCTTCTTGGCCTGGTCGCCGCCCTTGCGGATGGCCTCCGGCACCTCGTTGGCCTTGCCGAGGCCGATGCCCACGTGGCCCGCGCCGTCCCCCACCACCACCAGCGCCGAGAAGCTGAAGCGCCGGCCGCCCTTGACCACCTTGGCGACGCGGTTGATGTGGACGACCTTATCCTGCAGCTCGAGCTCGTTTGCGTTGATGGGAGTCGCCATTCGTTCCTCGAATCTTCTAGGGACCTAGAACTTGAGCCCAGCCTCGCGGGCCGCCGCCGCCACCGCCTGCACCCGGCCGTGGTAGTCGAAGCCGTTCCGGTCGAAGACCACCGTCTCGATCCCCTGCTCCTTGGCCGCCCGGGCGATCGCGGCGCCCACCTTCTTGGCCGCGGCGGTCTTGTCGTCCTCCTTGACCTCGCCCTTCAGGGCCTTGGACCCGGTCGACACCGCCACCAGCGTTCGCCCGGTGGTGTCGTCCACCAGCTGGGCGTACATGTGCCTGAGACTCTTGTAGACGGTGAGGCGGGGGCGCTCGGCCGTGCCGGAGACCTTCCGCCGGATGCGAGCCTTGCGCTTCTCGCGCGGCGTGACCTTCTGTGCCATGGCCAGTTGTCCTCCCCAAGGCGGCGCGGGAAGAGCCACCCCGGTAAAGCGTCCGGTCCGCTAGGCGGCTCCGGTCTTGCCTTCCTTGCGGCGGATGCGCTCCCCCGCGTACTTGATGCCCTTGCCCTTGTAGGGCTCGGGGAGCCGGAGGGCCCGCATCTTGGCGGCGGTGAGTCCGATGAGGTGCTTGTCCACCCCCCGCACCACCACCTTCGTCTGCTTGGCGTCCACCTCGGCCGAGACTCCCTCGGGCAGGGGGAACACCACCGGATGGGAGTAGCCGAGGGTGAAGTGGACCTCCTTCCCCTTCACCTCGGCCTTGAAGCCGACCCCGGAGATCTCCAGGCCGCGCTCGTACCCCTTCACCACCCCCTCGAGGGCGTTCTTCACCAGGGTGCGGGTGAGACCGTGCAGCCCCTTCGAGAGGCGGGAGTCGTCGGGGCGGGAGACCTTCACCTCCCCCTTGTCCACCACCACCTTCATCACCGGGTTGAAGGGGAAGGACATCTTCCCTCTCGGCCCCTCGACCCTCACGGTGTTCCCCTCCACCAGGACCTTCACCTTTTCCGGGACCTTCACGGGCAGCTTGCCGACTCGGGACATGGCGTTCTCTCGCTCTCACCAGACGGTGCAGATCAGCTCGCCCCCGACCTTCTGCTTGCGGGCCTCGCGATCGGCCATCACGCCCTTGGAGGTGGAGAGGATGGCGATCCCCATGCCGTTCAGCACCCGGGGGATGGATCCGGTGGGCACGTACCGGCGCAGGCCGGGGGTGGAGACCCGCTTGATCTCGCTGATGGCCGGCTCGCGATCGGCGCTGTACTTGAGGAGGATGGTGATCGCTCCCTGGGTCCCGTCCTGGTGGACGAGGAAGTCCTTGATAAACCCCTCGTCGCGCAGCACCTCGGCGATCCGGACCTTGAGCCGCGAGCGGGGGACGAGGACCTTCTCGTGCCGTGCGGCCGAGGCGTTGCGGATGCGCGTCAGCATGTCTGCGATGGGATCGGTGAGGCTCATCGTCGATTTCTCCCTTACCAGCTCGACTTGATGACGCCGGTGATCTCGCCCTGCAGCGCGCGCTTGCGGAAGCAGATGCGGCACATCTGGAACTTGCGCAGGAAGGCCCGCGGCCGGCCGCAGATCGGGCAACGGTTGTACTGGCGCACCCTGAACTTCAGGGTGCGCTTCGCCTGCGCCATCTTGGAGAGCTTGGCCATGAATCCCTCTTAGAGTCACTGGCGGAACGGCAGGCCGAGCAGGCGCAGGAGCGCCCGACCTTCCTCGTCGTTCCGGGCGGTGGTCACCACCGTGATGTTGAGCCCCTTGATCCGCTCCACCTTGTCGTAATTGATCTCGGGGAAGATGATCTGCTCGCGCACGCCCAGGGTGTAGTTCCCCTTCCCGTCGAAGGCCTTGGGGGAGACCCCCTTGAAGTCGCGGACCCGGGGGAGGGCGATCGACACGAGCCGGTCCAAGAACTCGTACATCCGGTCTCCGCGGAGCGTCACCATCGCGCCGATGGACTGCCCCTGCCGCAGCTTGAAGTTGGCGATCGACTTGCGGGCCTTGGTGACCACCGGCTTCTGCCCGGTGATGGCCGAGAGCTGCTCGACCGAGGCGTCGATGATCTTGCCGTTGTTGATGGCCTCGCCCAGCCCCATGTTCACCACGATCTTCTCCAGGCGGGGGGCCTGCATGGGGTTCGTGAACCCGAACTCCTTCATGAGGCCGGGGCGGACTTCCTTCTCGTAGCGTTCCCTCAGGCGGGCTGCCATGTCGCTCTCCTTGCCTTCGGCCGGCGATGAACGGCTTCGCGCCGGGCGATGCGGCGGTCGATCGAGGCCGTCACTTGGCCCCGGCCGCCTTGCGCTTCTCCTGCCGGGCCCTCTCCTTGGCCCCCAGCTCGCGGACGATCTTCTCCCGCCGCACCGGCTCCTTCCCCTGGACCACCATGACGCTGGAGAGGGCCACCGTCCCCTCCTTCTCGATGATCCCCCCCTCGGCGTTGGCCTGGGACCGGCCCTTCTTCAGGTGGCGCTTCACCATCATGTGCCGCTCGATCCGGACCCGTCCCTGCTCCCTGAGCACCGCCAGCACCTTGCCGGTCTTCCCCTTCTCCTTGCCGGCGATGATCTCGACCGTGTCCCCCTTGCGGATGTCGGGCATGGCTTACAGGACCTCCGGGGCGAGGCTGATGATCTTCATGAACCTGCGGGCTCGTAGCTCCCGCGCCACCGGGCCGAAGATGCGGGTGCCGATGGGTTCCAGGTCCTTGTCGATGAGGACGGCGCTGTTCCCGTCGAAGCGGATGTAGCTGCCGTCGGGGCGCTTCACCTCCCGGCTGGTCCGCACGATGACGGCGCGCGCCACCTCCCCCTTCTTGACCTTGGCCTGGGGGATGGCCTCCTTGATGGAGACGACGATGACGTCGCCGATGGAGGCGTACTTGCGCTTGCTCCCCCCCAGCACCTTGATGCACATCACCTTCTTGGCGCCGCTGTTGTCGGCGACGTCGAGCATGGTCTGCTGCTGGATCATGGCCTAGACCTCCGCCGCCTTCTCCAGGGTCTCGGCGACGCGCCAGCGCTTGTCCTTGGACAGGGGCCGGGTCTCGACGATCCGGACCCGGTCCCCGATCCCGCAGGCCTGCGCCTCGTCGTGCGCCTTGTACTTCTCGGCCCGGGTGGTGATCTTGCCGTACTTGCCGTCGGCCACGCGGCGCTCGACCTTGACGACGACCGTCTTCGCCATCTTGTTCGAGACCACCACGCCGATGCGGGACTTGCGGTTGCCGCGCTCCATGTCGGTCACTCCTCGAGTCGTCTAACCCTCTGGCGAAGCCGCCTTTTTCGCCTCGGCCAGCTCCTTCTCCCGGGCCACGGTGAGGCAGCGGGCGATGTCGCGCCTCGTCTTCACGAGGTCGGCGGTCGAGTCGAGCACCCCGGTGTTGGCCTTGTTCCTCAGGTCGAAGAGGGTCTGCTTCAGCTCGGCCGCGCGGTTGCGGAGCTCCTTGGGAGAGAGATCGCGCAGCTCCTGTAGGGTGGCCATGAAGGTCGCCTCCTTAGAGCGTCGCCCCGCGCTTCACCACCTTGGTGGCGACGGGAAGCTTGTGGGCGGCGAGGTGGAAGGCCTTGTGCGCCGAGGCGTCGTCCACCCCCGCCAGCTCGTAGAGCACTCGCCCAGGCTTCACCACCGCCACGTAGTACTCGACGTTGCCCTTGCCCGTGCCCATGCGCGTCTCGGCCGGCTTCTTGGTGATGGGCTTGTCGGGGAAGACCCGGATCCAGAGCTTCCCCCCCCGCTTCACGTAGCGGGTGATGGCGATGCGGGCCGCCTCGATCTGGCGCGAGGTGAGCCAGCCGCACTCGGTGGCCTGCAAACCGTACTCCCCCTGGTTCAGGTCGGAGCCCCGGTACGCCTTGCCGCGCATGCGGCCCTTCATCATCTTGCGGTACTTGGTTCGCGCCGGCTGCAGCATGTCCTTCTCCTAGGAGGTGAGGAGCCCTACAAGGCTCACATCCGGGCGCCGCCCGCGTTGCGCGCGGGGCGGGGGCTGGCCGACTGGGGCAGGACCTCGCCGCGCATGATCCACACCTTGCAGCCGATCTTCCCGTAGGTGGTCCGGGCCTCGGCGAAGCCGTAGTCGATGTCGGCCCGCAGGGTGTGAAGCGGGACGCGGCCCTCGCGGTACCACTCGTAGCGGGCCATCTCCGCCCCGCCCAGGCGGCCCGAACAGGCCACCCGGATGCCCTTGGCCCCGAACTTCTGCGCGGTCTGGACCGCCTTCTTCATGGCCCGGCGGAAGGCGATGCGCCGCTCGAGCTGGGTGGCGATGTTCTCCGCCACGAGCTGCGCGTCGGTCTCCGCCTTCCGGACCTCGATCACGTTCAGGTAGACCTCGCTCGGGGTGAGGGCCTGGAGGTCCTTCTTGATCGTCTCGATCCCCGCCCCCCGCTTGCCGATGACGATCCCCGGCCGGGCGGTGTGGACGTTGATCTTCACCTTGTTCGCCGCTCGCTCGATCTCGATCCGGGAGATGCCGGCCTGGCCCAGCTTCTCCTTCACGAACTCGCGCAGGCGGATGTCCTCGTGGAGCCACCGGGCGTAGTTCTTCTCCTCGTACCACTTCGAGTCCCAGGAGCGGATCACCCCCAGGCGGAAGCCGACCGGATGAACTTTCTGTCCCACGTTCGTTCTCCTTCTGCGCTAGCGGCGGGCGGCGGTCCCGAGCTCCACGTACACGTGACTCGTCTTCTTCTCGATGCGATAGGCCCGCCCCTGGGCCCGGGGCATGAACCGGCGCATCTTCGGGCCCTGATCGACGGCGAGCGTCCTCACCACGAGCGCGTCCACGTCGACCCGCCCGCCCTTCTGCTCGGCGTTGGCCACCGCGGAGCGGAGGAGCTTGGCGAGCGGCCGGGCGGCCGCCGCCGAGGTGTACTTGAGCCGGGCGAGCGCGTCCCCCACCGCGAGGCCCCGCACCTCGTCCGCCACGAGGCGCACCTTGCGGGGCGACACCCGCAGGTAGCTCAGCGAGGCGTGCGGGCCGGAGGGAGGCGGGGCGTCCCGTTTGGCACGGGAGCGGGACCGCGGGGGGGCGCGGCGCATCTTCTTCGGGATGGGGGTCGTTGTCTCGGCCATGGTCCTCTCCTCCCTACTTCCTCGGGGCCGGGGCCGGGGCGGCGGTGGCCGCCACCACCTTCTTCTCGGCCGAGTGGCCGTGGAAGGTGCGGGTGGGCGCGAACTCGCCGAGCTTGTGCCCGACCATGTTCTCGGTCACGAACACCGGCACGAACTTCCGCCCGTTGTGCACCGCGAAGGTGTGCCCCACGAAGTCCGGGAGCACGGTGCTCCGCCGCGACCAGGTCTTGATGACCTGCTTCTTGTTGCCCTTGTTCGCGTCGTCCACCTTCTTCGTGAGGTGCCGGTCGGCGAAGGGGCCCTTCTTGATCGAACGCGCCATGACTGTCCCTCTGCGCTAGTGCGGGGTGTTGCGCACGCCGGGCCGGCGCCGGGTGACGATGAGCTTGTCGGTGCGGCGGTTGTTGCGGGTCTTGAGGCCCTTGGTCTTCTGCCCCCAGGGCGAGACCGGGTGGGGGTTGCCCTGACCCGACTTCCCCTCCCCTCCGCCGTGCGGGTGGTCGACCGGGTTCATGGCCAGGCCCCGGACTGTGGGGCGGATGCCGAGCCAGCGGCTCTTGCCCGCCTTCCCCACCCGGACCGAGGAGCTCTCCACGTTCCCGAGCTGGCCGATCGTGGCCTTGCAGTCCTGCAGGACCATCCGGACCTCGCCCGAGGGCATGCGGATCTGGGCGTAGGCCCCCTCCTTGGCCATGAGCTGCCCGAAGGAACCGGCGGTGCGGATCATCTTGGCGCCCGAGCCCGGCTGGGTCTCGACCCCGTGGATCACCGTGCCGAGAGGGATGCCCTTGACCGGCAGGGCGTTGCCCGGCCGGATGTCCACCGCCTCGCCGGAGAGGAGCGTGTCTCCCACGCTCACCCCCACCGGAGCGAGGATGTAGCGCTTCTCCCCGTCGGCGTAGTGGAGCAGGGCCAGCCGGGCGGTGCGGTTGGGGTCGTACTCGATGGCCGCGACCCGGGCCGGCACGCCGTCCTTGTCCCGCCGCCAGTCGATGATCCGGTATCGGCGCTTGTGGCCGCCCCCGATGTGACGGGTGGTGATGTGGCCGTGAGCGTTTCTGCCGCCCGTCTTCTTCATCGGCCGGGTGAGCTTCCTCTCCGGCTTTTCCCGGGTGAGCTCGGCGAAGTCCGACACGGTCATGTGCCGGCGGGCGGCGCTCGTGGGCTTGTACTCCTTGAGGGCCATGGTGGTCTTTCCTCCCGCCTACTGCCCCTCGAAGAGGGCGATGGTCTCGCCCTCCTTGAGGGTCACGAAGGCCTTCTTCCAGCTGGGCCTCTGGCCCAGGTGGCGGCCGACGCGCTTGTTCTTGCCCCGGGCGATGGCGGTGCGGACCGCGAGCACGTGCACGTTGAAGATCCGCTCCACCGCCTGCTTCACCTGCACCTTGGTGGCCTGGCGGTGTACCTCGAAGGCGTACTGGTGGGACGCCTCGCGGTTGCGCTCCGCCTTCTCGGTGATGAGGGGGCGCCTCACCACCTCCTGGACCGAGAGGATCATGACAGGCTCGCCTCCAGCTTCCGGGCGGTGCTCTCGGTGAGCACGAGCGCCTCGTGCTTCAGGATGTCGTACACGTTGAGCCCTTCCACCGGGAGGAAGTCGGCGCCCTCGAGGTTCCGCACGCTCTTCGCCAGGGCCTCGTTCTGGCCGTCGTCCACGACGAGCGCCCGCCCGGCGCCGAGGTTCCGGAGCACCTTCTGGGCGGCGGAGGTCTTGGGAGCGGGCGGCTTCCACTCCTGCACGATGAGGATCTTCCCGGCCTGGGTGCGCAGGGAGAGGGCCGAGCGCAGGGCCGCCTTGCGGACCTTGCGGGGCACCGCGTAGGAGTAATCGCGCGGTTTCGGCCCCATCGCCTTGCCGCCCCCCACCCACTGGGAGGCGCGGGTGGAGCCCTGCCGGGCGCGGCCGGTGTGCTTCTGTCGCCAGGGCTTCTTGCCCCCTCCGGCCACCAGGGACCGGTTCTTGACCGCGTGGGTCCCGGAGCGCCGGGAAGCGAGCTTCGCCTTCACCACCTCGTAGAAGAGGTGCTCGTTCACCTCGCCGGCGAAGACGGAGTCGGCGAGCTCGATCTCGCCCACCTTCTTCTTCTCCAGGTCGTAGACGTCGAACTTGGCCATGGTGTCCTCGGCTACTTGATCTCCACGTCCACCCCTGCCGAGAGGTCCAGCTTCATGAGCGCGTCGAGGGTCTGCGGAGTGGGCTCGAGGATGTCGAGGAGCCGCTTGTGAGTGCGGATCTCGAACTGCTCGCGCGACTTCTTGTCGACGTGCGGGCTGCGCAGGACGGTGAACTTGTTGATCCGGGTGGGCAACGGGATGGGGCCGGCGACCTTCGCGCCGGTCCGCTTCGCGGTCTCCACGATCTCCCCGGCCGACTGGTCGAGCAACTTGTAGTCGTAGGCTTTGAGCCGGATCCGAATCTTCTGAGTCGCCATCTTGGACGCCTTCTCTCCGTCACCGGGCGCGGCGCGGAGCCCTAAAGGCCCTCGTCTTTGGACCCTTGGCCCCGCCGTTCGCCGCGGTCGTTACCCCTTACGCGATCACCTCGGTCACCACCCCTGCGCCCACGGTGCGCCCGCCCTCGCGGATGGCGAACCGGAGCTCCTTCTCCATCGCGATGGGAGTGATGAGGGTCACCTCCATGGTGATGTTGTCACCGGGCATCACCATCTCCACCCCCTGCGGCAGCATCAGGGAGCCGGTCACGTCGGTGGTCCGGAAGTAGAACTGGGGCCGGTACCCGTTGAAGAACGGGGTGTGGCGGCCGCCCTCGTCCTTGGTGAGGACGTAGACCTCGGCCTTGAACTTGGTGTGGGGGGTGATCGAGCCCGGCTTGGCCAGGACCTGGCCGCGCTCCACCTCCTCGCGCTTCATCCCTCGCAAGAGGCAGCCGACGTTGTCGCCCGCCTGGCCCTCGTCGAGGAGCTTGCGGAACATCTCCACCCCGGTGACCACCGTCTCGCGGGTCTCGGTGAGCCCCACGATCTCCACCTTGTCGCCCACCTTGACCCTCCCGCGCTCGATGCGCCCGGTGGCCACGGTGCCGCGGCCCTCGATGGAGAACACGTCCTCGACCGGCATGAGGAAGTCCTTGTCCAGGGCGCGCTTCGGCTCGGGAATGGCGCTGTCCAGGGCCTCGAGGAGCTGGACGATGGACTCGGCCCCCTCCTTGCCCTTGGTCTGCATCGCCTTGAGGGCGCTGCCCCGGATCACCGGCACCTTGTCGCCGGGGAAGTTGTACTTCGTGAGCAGCTCCCGGACCTCGAGCTCGACCAGGTCGAGCAGCTCCTTGTCGTCGACGAGGTCGCACTTGTTGAGGTAGACGACGAGCGCCGGCACGTTCACCTGGCGAGCGAGCAGCACGTGCTCCCGGGTCTGGGGCATGGGGCCGTCCGCGGCCGAGACCACCAGGATGGCGCCGTCCATCTGGGCCGCGCCGGTGATCATGTTCTTGATGTAGTCGGCGTGGCCGGGGCAATCGACGTGGGCGTAGTGCCGCGCCTTGGTCTCGTACTCGACGTGGGAGCTGGCGATGGTCAGGATCTTCGACTCGTCGCGGACCGTCCCGCCCTTGGCGATCTCCGCGTACTCCTTGGGCTTGGCCAGCCCCTTCAGCGCCTGGGTGAAGGTGATGGCAGCGGTGAGCGTGGTCTTTCCATGGTCAACGTGACCGATGGTTCCGACGTTCACGTGGGGCTTCGTACGCTCGAACTTCTCCTTGGCCATGGACTACTCCTTCCTTAAAGGACGTGTACGGCGGCGTTAGCCTGGGGAGGCGCCCTTCGCTTTGCTGACGATGGTCTCGGCGATGTTGGTCGGGACCTGCGAGTAGTGTGCGAACTGCATGGTGTAGGTGGCCCGTCCCTGGGTCTTCGATCGCAGATCGGTGGCGTAGCCGAACATCTCGGCCAGCGGCACGAGGGCCTCGATGACTTGGGCGCCGGTGCGCGAGTTCATCGCCTGGATCTTCCCGCGGCGGGCGTTCAGGTCGCCGATCACGTCGCCCATGTACTCCTCGGGCGTCACCACCTCCACCTCCATGAGCGGCTCGAGAAGGACGGGGCGGGCCCGCTGGGCCCCCTCCTTGAACCCGAGGGAACCGGCGATCTTGAAGGCCATCTCGGAGGAGTCGACGTCGTGGTAGCTGCCGTCGATGACCTCCACCCGGATGTCCACCATCGGGTAGCCGGCCAGCACCCCTCCCGCCATCGCCTCCTCCACCCCCTTGCGGATGGGGGGGATGAACTCCTTGGGGATGAGGCCCCCCACGATGGCGTTCTCGAAGGCGAACCCCTGGCCCGGCGCCTGGGGGTGGAGCCGGAGCACGCAGTGCCCATACTGGCCCTTGCCGCCCGTCTGCCGGATGTACTTGCCCACCGACTCCACCGACCGGGTGATGGTCTCGCGGTAGGCGACCTGGGGCTTGCCCACCGTGGCCTCGACCTTGAACTCGCGGAACATGCGGTCCACCAGGATCTCCAGGTGGAGCTCGCCCATGCCGGCGATGATGGTCTGCCCGGTCTCCTCGTCGGTGTGGACCCGGAACGAGGGGTCCTCCATCTGCAGCCGGTTCAGGGCCAGGCCCATCTTGTCCGAATCGGCCTTGGTCTTGGGCTCGATGGCGACGTGGATCACCGGCTCGGGGAACTCCATCCTCTCCAGGATGACCGGGTGGTCCTCGTCGCAGAGCGTGTCCCCGGTTGTTGTTTGGCGGAGCCCCACCACCGCGGCGATGTCGCCGGCCAGGACCTCCTTGATCTCCTCGCGCTTGTTGGCGTGCATCTGGAGGAGCCGCCCCACCCGCTCGCGCCTGTCCTTGGTGGCGTTGTAGACGTAGGAGCCCGCCTCCAGGTGGCCCGAGTAGACCCGGAAGAAGGTGAGGTTGCCCACGAAGGGGTCGTTCATGAGCTTGAACGCCAGGGCCGCGAAGGGCTCGTCGTCGGCGGTGCGCCGTAGGACCGGCTCGCCCCGGGCGTTCACCCCCGTCACCGCCGGCTTGTCGAGCGGGCTCGGGAGGTAGTCGACCACCGCGTCCAGGATCTGCTGCACCCCCTTGTTCTTGAAGGCGGAGCCGCACAGCACCGGGAAGAAGTGCATTCCGATGGTGCCCCGCCGGACGCCGCGGAGGACCTCCTCGTTCGTGAGGGCGCGACCGTCCAGGTACTTGTGCATGAGCTCGTCGTCGTACTCGGCGACCGTCTCCTCGAGCTTGCCCCGGTACTCCCGGGCCTGCTCCACGAGGTCGGCGGGGATGTCGATCTCCTGGTACTTCGCCCCCATGGTCTCGTCGTCGAAGGTGATCCCCCTCATCTTCACGAGGTCGACCATGCCCCGGAACCCGTCCTCGGCGCCGATGGGGATCTGGAGGGGGAGGGGCCGGGCGCTGAGCTTCGTGCGGATGCTGTCCACCGACATGGCGAAGTCGGCCCCGACCCGGTCCATCTTGTTCACGAAGCAGATGCGGGGGACCTTGTACTTGTCCGCCTGCCGCCAGACCGTCTCGGACTGGGGCTCGACCCCGTTCACCGCGTCGAAGGCCGCCACCGCCCCGTCGAGGACGCGGAGCGACCGCTCGACCTCGATGGTGAAGTCGACGTGGCCCGGGGTGTCGATGATGTTCAGCCGGTGGTCGCGCCAGAAGCAGGTGGTGGCCGCCGAGGTGATGGTGATGCCCCGCTCCCGCTCCTGCTCCATCCAGTCCATGACGGTGGTGCCCTCATGGACCTCGCCGATCTTGTGGGTGACCCCGGTGTAGAAGAGGATGCGCTCGGTCGTGGTCGTCTTGCCGGCATCGATGTGGGCCATGATGCCGAAGTTCCGGTAACGCTCGAGTGGGCTGTTGCGAGGCATCTCGTTTTTCCTGTGCGTTCCCGAAGCTCCGTGCGGGCGCTCGCGATGGGCCCTCTGGCCCGCGGGCGCGCGACCTACCACCGTGCTGTCAAAGAGCGGAGGGCCCCTCGTCGTCCCGGGCCCCTGGCCGACCGTGCGGCCCCTGCCCTGCTCTTGCCTTCCTTCTCTCCCGCCGGGTCTACCAGCGATAGTGGGCGAAGGCCTTGTTCGCCTCCGCCATCTTGTGCGTGTCCTCCCGCTTCTTGACCGCGTTCCCCCGATTGTTGGCGGCGTCGATGATCTCCCCCGCCAGCTTCTCCTGCATCGTCTTCTCCCCCCGACCCTTCGAGTAGTCGATGAGCCAGCGCATGGCCAAGGCGGTCCGCCGGTCCTGCCTCACCTCGACCGGGACCTGGTAGGTGGCCCCTCCGACCCGCCGGCTCTTCACCTCGACCACCGGCTTCACGTTGTCGAGCGCCTTCTTGAAGATCTTGAGCGGGTCGTCCTTGAGCTTCTGCTCCACCTGGTCGAAGGCGCCGTAGATGATCCGCTCGCCGGTTGACTTCTTTCCCCGGCGCATGAGGTTGTTCACGAACTTCGCCACCACCCGGTCCTGGTACTTGGGATCGGGGAGGATCTTCCGCTTCTCGACTTCGCGACGGCGAGGCATCGAACCCTGGTCCTTGTCGGGCTAGCTCGGGCGCTTGGCGCCGTACTTCGAGCGGCCCTGCTTGCGGCCCTGCACGCCCACGGCGTCGAGGGTCCCGCGAATGATGTGATAGCGAACGCCGGGGAGGTCCTTCACCCGTCCCCCGCGGATGAGCACCACCGAGTGCTCCTGGAGGTTGTGCCCCACCCCCGGGATGTAGCTCGTCACCTCGAACCCGTTCGTGAGCCGCACCCGGGCCACCTTGCGCAGCGCCGAGTTCGGCTTCTTGGGGGTGATGGTGTAGACCCGGGTGCAGACCCCGCGCTTCTGGGGCGACTCCCGCAGGGCGGGCGCCTTCTTCTTCACCTCGAGCTTTTCGCGCCCCTGGCGCACGAGCTGGCTGATGGTCGGCATCGCGTTCGAGCTCTTCGCTCTTTCCCCAACGAAAACGCCCCTTCGCTTAAGACACGGGGGCGTTCGGGAACATCCCGTCGTGAGGGGCGCGAATTATACGTTCCGACCCTCTCGTGTCAAGGCCGTTCGTCTCTCGGCGCGGCTCGGCGCCGCGCCGAGGGCCCTCCGAGCGGGCGGGGCGCCCCTCACCGTCGCCCCCGGGGACGGCCGAGGGAAGACGGCCTCCCGCCCGGAAAGGAGCGCCGGGAGGAGCGCCTCCATGGCCGCCGGTAACCCCGCCAAGAGGAGCCGCGATCGGGCGACCCAGCGAAACTCCGGGCGCCCCTCCCCGTCCCGAGGGCGGCCCACGAGCCGGCAATGGAACGCCACCATCCATAGGTCGCGGTGGGTGAGGACCCGCAGGGCGGAACCGCCCTCGGGCCCCACCCGAACGCTCAGGCCGGCCCGGGCGAGCCCCTTCAGAAGCGCCCGTCGGGGATCGCCTCCCGGCGAGACCTCGACGTACGGAAAGCAAAAGAGCCCCGTGAAGAGGCCCCTCCCCGACCGCCTCGCGAGGAGCACCTCACCCCCCCTCTCCAAGAAGGCGCAGGCGAGCAAGAGCTCCCCCCGCTCCCTTCGTCCACGCGGCCGAGGAAGGACCCGGGCCAGCCCGGCCGCCCGGGCGGCGCACAGGCCGGAGAGCGGGCATCGGCCGCAGGCCGGGTTTCGCCGGCACACGGTCGCCCCGAGCTCGATGAGCGCCTGGTTGAAGTCGCCGGGGCTCGCCCGCTCCGGAGGAGGGCGGGCCCCTTTGTCGGGTTCGCCGACGAGCGCACGGGCGATTCCCCAAAGGCGTGCGTTTCCTCTCCCCCTCGCCGGGTCGCCCCGGAGGGCGAAGAGGCGGGAGAGGACCCGCGCCGCATTGCCGTCCACGGCGGCGGCCGGGATCCCGAAGGCGATCGAGGCCACCGCCCCCGCCGTGTAGGGCCCCACCCCGGGGAGCGCGCGCAGGCCCTCCAGCGAGGCCGGCAGTCCGCCCTGGTCCCTGAGGGCCGTCCGGGCGGCGGCGAGCAGGTTCCGGCAGCGGGCGTAGTACCCGAGCCCGGCCCAGGCGGCGAAGACCTCCTCGTCCCTGGCCGCGCCGAGGGTCTTCAAGGTCGGAAAGCGCGCGAGAAATCGGCGGTAATAGGGGACCACCACCTCGACGCGGGTCTGCTGCAGCATGACCTCCGAGAGCCACACCCGGTACGGATCCTTGGCGCCCGGGGCCCGCCACGGCAGGTCGCGGCGGCCACGCGCCCACCAGGCGAGGAGCCGCCGCCGGATCGCCGCCCGACGGGCCGGGGGAACCGGGGCTCGCGCGGGGGCACCCACGGCGCGGGGGACGGGAAGCCCCCGCACCGGCCGAAGCGCGGCGGGGGCGGCGCGCTAACCGAGCCGCTTCTCCGCCGCTTCCCAGTTCACGTTCTTGAAGAAGGCGTCGACGTACTTGGCCCGCTCGGTCGCCTGGTAGTCGCGCATGAAGGCGTGCTCCCAGCCATCCATCGCCAGGATGGGCTCGAAGCCGACCGGCACGTTGTCCTGGTGCAGGCTGATCCAGTGGTTGGACAGCCAGCCGGTCGCCGGGTCCTGAAAGAGCATCGCCCAACCCACGCCGGGCATGGTCGCGATCGCCCGGAAGTCGGAGAACCAGGTCTCGTACTTGCCGAAGGAGGCCTCGATGGCCTTCCGGAGCTTGCCTCCGGCGGGCGGCTCGGCCTGCGCTCCCCCGATCATGTTTCCGAAGTAGTACTCGTGGTTGACCATCCCGGAGTACTCGAACCCGAGACGGCGTGTGAGCTCGGCGTAGACCGGATCGGCCCCCGAGGCCTTGCCCTCGCCGGCCAGGGCAAAGAGCTTCTCGGTGAGCGCATTGGTGCGCTTCACGTAGCCCTCGTACAGCTTCAGGTGCTCCTCCAGCTGCTTGTCCGAGATCCCGCTCAGCCCGCGCACCTTCGAGAAGTCGCGCGGAGCGTACTTCTTCGTGTCGGCCATCGCACCCTCCGTCGGGCCTCGCGGCCCTCGAGCGTTTCCGAAACGGGAGTTACGGGCGGGCCCCGGAGGTGTCAAGGTTTCAGGTGGGGGGCCCGGGATGGGGTCTCTCTCCATTCACGGAAAGAGAATCGGCGGGTCCGCGGACCGGCGGTCTGGCCGGTGGTAGTCTCGGGACCGATGAGACGCCGGCGGTCCCCCCTGAAGCGCGGTGCGCTCGCCGCCCTGGCGGCGGCGGGGGTGGCCCTCGGGGCGGTCGTCGCCCTCTGGCTCGCCCTTCCCGACCCCGCTCCCCTCGCCCATTCGGCCCCGGTCACCACCGCCCTCATCGAGCAGCGTCGCGCCGAGGCGCGGGCCAGGCGCCGCACGCTGCGACCGGAGCGCGCCTGGATCGCGCTCGAGCGCATCCCCCCCCGCGTCGTGGAGGCGGTGATCCTGTCGGAGGACGCCCGGTTCTTCGGGCACGAGGGGATCGACTGGGAGGCGACCCGCGAGGCGGTGGGGCACGATCTGGCCCACGGCCAGTTCAGCCGCGGCGGTTCCACCATCACCCAGCAACTCGCGAAGAACCTCTGGCTCGGCACGGAGAAGAGCTTGTTCCGCAAGCTCAAGGAGGCCGTCCTCGCATACAAGCTGGAGCGGACCCTGCCGAAGAAGCGGATCCTCGCCCTCTACCTGAACGTGGCGGAGTGGGGAGACGGGGTGTTCGGCATCGAGGCTGGCTCGCTCGCCCGCTTCGGGGTGGGAGCCGAGGACCTGTCGGTGGCGCAGGGCGTCGTCTTGGCGTCGATGCTCCCCGCGCCCCGCCGGGTGGACCTCGCCCGCCCCTCCACCTGGATCAAGCACCGGTCGCGCCGGCTCCTCGACCGGATGGCCCAGGCGGGCCGGCTCTCCCCCGAGGAGCACGAGCACGCCGCCGCGGAGCTGGAACGCATCCTGGCCGGGCCCCGACCGGAGGAGGACGAGGAGGAGCCGCCCGAGGAAGACGCCCGGGGCGAGGGCTAGAGGGCCCGACCCGCCTCGCCCCGCTCCTTCTTGAAGTGCTCGAAGGTCCTCGCCAGGCCGTCGCCGATCGCCACCTCCGGTCTCCACCCGAGGGCGGAAAGCGCCGCCCGGGGATCGACGCAGGAGCGCCGCTGCTCACCCATCCGGGCGGGAGCGTGGTCGGCCCGGCTCGACACTCCCGCGGCGCGGGCCAGGTGGGCATAGATGGCGTTAACGTCGTTCTCCACGCCGGTGCCGATGTTGAGCGGCCCGTCGAAGGGCGTCTGGGCGGCGAGGAGGTTGGCTCGGGCCACGTCGCCCACGAAGACGTAGTCGCGGGTCTGGCCGCCGTCGCCGTAGATGATGCAGGGCTTCCCCTCGAGGAGCCGGCCGCAGAAGATGGCCACCACCCCCGCCTCACCCTTCGGGTCCTGCCGGGGCCCGTAGACGTTGGCGTAGCGAAGGGCAGTGACCTTGAACCCGTGGTTGGCGCGGTACACCCCGAGGTAGATCTCGCTCGCCGCCTTGGCCGCCCCGTAGCAGGACACCGGGCGCTGGGGGTGGGACTCGGGGGTGGGGATAAGGTCCGTGTCCCCGTAGGTGGCCCCGCCCGAAGAGGCGAAGATCACGTGCCCCACCGAGCCGGCCGCGACCGCAGCCTGCAAGACGTTCAGGAGACCCCCCACGTTCACGTCCGCGTCGAACCGCGGATCGGACATGGAGCGCCGCACGTCGATCTGCGCCGCCTGGTGGCACAGGACCTCGGGCCGCTCCTTCAGGACCGCAAGGGAGGCCGCCTCGCTCCGGATGTCGACGGGGTAGAAGCGCGCGCCGGCGGGGACGTTGGCGCGCTTGCCGGTGGAGAGGTCATCGAGAACGGCGACGTCCCAGCCCGCCGCCAAGAACCCTTCCGCGATGGTCGAGCCGATGAACCCGGCCCCTCCGGTGATGAGCACTCGTCTTCCCATGGCGCTGCCTTTCTCGTCCGGTCCTAGAGCGAGCCCGCCCCCCGTGGATGACCTCGCTCCCCCTCCGCGCCGGCACCCTCGGGGCCCCCCGCCTGCCTCGCGCCCCTCTCCTACTTCTTCCCCCCGATGTCCTCCAGGGTGAGCTGCCCGGGGAGGTCCCCCCGGTAGTGATCGAGAACCATGTCGATGCCCTGTCGGATGTACTCCGCCACCGGCACCCGGGTCCGATCATGCAAGAGCTTCAGGCGCTCGTTCTGCTCGGGGGTGATGTAGATGGTCGTGGAGATCTTCCTGCGGGCCACCGGGCGACCTCGTGGGAGTGCTGTATTGGAAGCTATGTGACTGTTGATGTAGTGTCAAACGCGCGGCTCGCCCCCTCCGGACGGCGGCGCGCCGATGGTAGAGTCCACAGGAGAGTAGGCCCCTTCGATGCGCCGACTCCTTCTCGCCGCCTTCTTCCTCGCCACCTCCTGCGCCCACCGGGAGAGGACCGTCTCCTCGAGCCCCACCGCTCCTCCGGAGTCGGCCGCCGCGGTGAGCGCCATCCCCGGCTTCGCCCCTCGCCCCGGCGAGAGGATCGCCGCCTACGACGTCGCCGGCCGGGGGAGGCCCGATCTCTGGAAGTACTCGATCGTCGTGGGCGAAGGGCAAGAGCGGGTGGTGCGCGCGGAGCGCGACCTGAACGGCGACGGGAGAGTCGACCTGTGGGAGGTCTACGACGACGACGGGAACGTCGCCAAGCAGGCGTACGACCTCGACTTCGACGGAAAGCCCGACCTCGTCATCGCCTACGAGAAGGGCCAGCTCGTGAAGAAGGAGTACGCGCCCGGGTTCGACGGCATGGCGAGGACCACCGCCTACTACGAGAACGGGAAGCTCGTCCGCAAGGAGCGGGACACCAAGGGGACGGGCAAGATCGACACCTGGGAGTACTACGAGAACGGCGAGCTCGACCGGATCGGGGTGGACCTCGACGGCGACGGCCAGGTGGACCGCTGGGAGAAGCGCACCACCGCGCAGGCGGAGAGTTCGACCGAGGGCGAGAAGTAGTCGGGCCCGCGAAAGGCGTACCCTCCCCCCATCCTTCGTCCTGCGATGAGGGCGTCCTCTACTCTTCCCCGGGACCGCTCTATCCGTTCACCGTCCAAGTCTCCCCCGCGGCGAGGAACTCCGCCACCGAGAGCTGCCGCCGGGAAGAGGACCTCGCCGAGTCGATGAGCTGCCAGGTGATCTCGTCGGCGGTGGGCCGCCGCACGTCGCGAAAGACCCCGATCGGGGTAGGAAACCCGGGGCTGTGGTCTAGGTTCGCCAGCATGAAGGCGAAGGTGGGGTCGTCCCTCTGCGCGTCGTGCACGAGCACGTCCGCCTCGGTGATCCCCTTCTCCCCCACCGTCACCACCTCGAGCCGCGCGGTGCGGGGCTCGAACCGGATCCCCTTCCTCATGTCCTTGCCGAAGAGAAGGGGCTTCCCGTGCTCCATGCGGAGCTGCGTCTCGGGCTTGGTCGCCTTCTCGGTGAGGAAGCCGTAGGCCCCGTCGTTGAACACCGGGCAGTTCTGGAAGACCTCGACGAAGGCCGTCCCCCGGTGCTCCTGGGCGGCCTTCAAGACCCCACCGAGGTGCGGCCCCTCGACGTCGATCGAGCGGGCCACGAAGGTCGCCCCGGCCCCCAGGGCCAGGGCGGGCGGGTTGAAGGGGTAGTCGGGCGAACCGTGGGGGGTCGTCTTGGTCTTCTTCCCGAGCTCGGAGGTGGGCGAGACCTGGCCCTTGGTGAGGCCGTAGATCCGGTTGTTGAAGACCAGGATCTTGATGTCCACGTTGCGGCGCACGGCGTGGATGAAGTGGTTTCCGCCGATCGCCAGGGCGTCGCCGTCGCCGGTCACCACCCAGACCTCGAGCTCGGGGCGGGAGAGCTTCAAGCCGGTGGCGAAGGAGGGCGCTCGGCCGTGGACCGTGTGCATCCCGTAGTTCCGCATGTAGTAGGGGAACCGCGAGGAGCAGCCGATGCCGGAGACGAAGACGATGTTCTCGCGAGCCACGCCGGCGAGGGGCAGGGTCCGCTGCACCTGGTTGATGATGGAGTAGTCGCCGCAGCCGGGGCACCAGCGCGGATCGACGCCGGACTCGAAGTCCTTCTTGGTGTAGGTGGGGGCGGTGGCCTGCGGGGGGGGGCTCATGGGTCGTTCTCCCTCGGCTACAGGATCTGGTTCACCTTCTCCACGAGCTCCGAGACCTTGAGCGGCTTGCCGTTGATGCGGGTGTGGGAGACGGGGTCCACGCCCGGATAGGAGCCGCGCAGGTAGAAGGCCAGCTGGCCGTCGTTCACCTCGGCCACGACCACCCTGCGGAACCGGCGGAGCACCTCGCCCAGGTTTCTGGGCAGGGGGTAGAGCCACCTCAGGTGGACGTGGGAGACGGCCTTCCCCTGGGCGCGGAGCGCCTCCGCCGCGGTCCGCACCGAGCCGTACGTCCCTCCCCAGGAGACGAGCAGGACCTCGCCCTTCTCCGGCCCGTCGACCGCCAGGTCGGGCACGTCCTCGATGGCGTTGCGGATCTTCTGGGCCCGGATCCGGATCATGTGCTCGTGGTTCGTGCCGTCGTAGGACACCATCCCGGTGAGCGAGTCCTTCTCCAGGCCGCCCACCCGGTGCTCCAGGCCGGGGGTTCCCGGGACGGCCCAGGGCCGCACGAGCTTCTCGTCCCGCAGGTAGGGCATGTACTTGCCCTCCCGGTTGGGCTCGCGCTGGTACCTCGGCTCGACCTTGGGGAGCTCGGAGAGGTCGGGGATGCGGAAGGGCTCGGACCCGTTGGCCAGGTAGCCGTCGGTCAAGAGCAGGACCGGGGTCATCCACTTCACCGCCACCCGCATCGCCTCCATCGCCGCCCAGAAGCAATCGGCCGGGCTCTGCGCGGCGAGCACGGGCATGGGCGCCTCGCCGTGACGGCCGAAGAGGGCCATGAGAAGGTCGGCCTGCTCGGTCTTGGTCGGCATCCCGGTCGAGGGGCCTCCCCGCTGCACGTCCACCACCACGAGGGGCAGCTCCAGGATGACGGCCAGGCCCAGCATCTCGACCTTGAGGGACAGGCCCGGGCCGGAGGTGGCGGTCACGGCCAAGGCCCCTCCGTAGGCCGCCCCGATGGCCGAGCCGATTCCGGCGATCTCGTCCTCGGCCTGGAAGGTCACCACCCCGTGCTCCTTCCACTTGGATAGGTCCTGGATGATCTCGGAGCTCGGGGTGATGGGGTAGCCGCCGAAGAAGACCTGCCGGCCGGTGGTCTTCGCCACGGTCGCGAACCCGAGGGCGGTGGCGTGGTTGCCGGTCACCGTGCGGTAGGTCCCCTTGGCGAGCGGCGAGGCGGGGACGACGTACCGCTCGTAGAAGAGCTCGCAGGTGTCGCCGTAGGCATACCCGGCCTGGAAGACCTTGACGTTGGCCTCGGCCAGCTCGGGCTTCTTCTGGAACCTCTGCCGGATGGCCTCGATCTGGGGCTCGAGGGGCCGGCTGTAGAGCCAGTTCAGCATGCCCAGCGCGAAGTAGTTCTTGCACCGGGCCACGTCCTTGGCCGAGAGCCCCGAGCCCGAGAGCGCCGCCTCGGTGAGGCGGTTCATGTCGATGGCCACATACCGGTATCCGGAACGGAGGGTCTCGTCCTCGAGCGGGTTCTTCGGGTAGCCGGCCTTCTCCAGGTTCTGGGGGGTGAAGGCCCCGGCGTTCACGATGAGGAGGCCGCCGCTCTTGAGATCGGCGAGGTTGGTCTTGAGCGCGGCCGGGTTCATGGCCACGAGAACGTCCGGGGCGTCACCGGGAGTGTGAACGTCATGGGCGCCGATGTTGACCTGGTATCCGGAGACGCCGGCGAGCGACCCGGCCGGCGCCCGGATCTCGGCTGGGAAGTCGGGGAAGGTGGCCACGTCGTTGCCCGCCAGGGCGCTCGACCGCGTGAACTCGGCCCCGGTGAGCTGCATCCCGTCGCCGGAGTCGCCCACGAACCGGATGGTCACGGTCTCGATCTCTGCCACCTTGTGCCCGGGGGGCGCGTTCTGCGTCGACATGGGTCGGTTGGCCTCCCTGGAGGAGCTTCTCGGGGAAGGGCCCGGGGGCCCCTTCTCTCAACGGAGTGGCACTCTAACCAGGCTTCACAAGTGTGAGTCAAGACGGGCGAAGAAGGTTCGCCTTCGCGCCCAGGCCTGGGGTGGCCGGCTCTCTTTCCCGAGGCGCCTCACTCGGCGGAGAAGATCTTCCCGGGGTTCAGGATCCCCAGAGGGTCGAAGAGGGCCTTGAGCCGCCTCTCGAGCCCCACCACCTCCGGGCCCTGCTCGTACTCGAGGAACCCGCGCTTCGAATAGCCCACCCCGTGCTCCCCGGTGATGGTGCCGCCCAGGTCGACCGAGGTCCGCAAGACCTTGGCCGCGGCCGCCTCGGCCGAGGGACGCTCGTCCTCCCCGTCGAAGAGGATGTTCACGTGGAGGTTGCCGTCCCCGGCGTGGCCGTAGGTGGCGACGGTGAGCCCCTCACCCGCCCCGATCTCCTTGGCCCGGGCGATGAGCTCGGGGATCCTGGAGCGCGGCACGGCCACGTCCTCGGAGAGCTTGCGCGGGTGGAGCACCTTCAGGTTGGTCGAGAGGAGCCGCCGCGTCTCCCACAGGTCCCGCCGCTGGGACTCGCTCTGGGCGAGGACCATCTCCCCCTGGGCGTCTTCCGAGACCTCCTCGGAAACCCGGACGAGCTCGGCCATCACCGCATCCTCGTCGTTCCCGTCCACCTCGACGAGCAGCGCCGCGCCCGCGCCCGCCGGGAACTGGTAGGGCGAGGTCCGGGCGGCGGCCCTGAGCGACACGTCGTCGAAGAGCTCGAGGCAACGAGGCAAGAGGCCCGCCCTCAAGACCCGGGTCACCGCCCTCGCCGCCTCGGCCACGCTTCCGAAGGCGACGAGCCCGGTCGCCACCTTTCGCGGGAGGGGCAATAGCTCCAGCGTCACCTCGGTGATGATCCCCAGGGTCCCCTCGCTGCCCACGAAGAGAGCGGTGAGGTCGTACCCGGCGACGCCCTTGATGCTCCGCTTCCCCACCCGGAGGATCTGGCCGGTGGGCACGACCACGGTGAGCCCGAGCACGTAGTCGCGCGTCACCCCGTACTTCAGGGCGCGGGGTCCCCCGGCGTTCTCGGCCACGTTCCCGCCGACGGAGCAGAGGTCGAGCGAGTTCGGGTCGGGCGGGTAGAAGAGCCCGGCCTTCTCCACCTCCGCCTGCAGCTGCCCGGTGATGACCCCGGGCTCGACCCGGCAGAGCCCGTCGCCCGCGGAGATCTCCAGGATCCGGTTCATCCGCTCGACCGAGACGGCGATCCCCCCCTCGATGGCCATGATCCCGCCCGACTTCCCGCTCCGCGCTCCGACCGGAACCACCGGCACCTCGTGGCGAGCGGCGATCCCGAAGAGGGCCTTCACCTCCTCGGCCCGCTCGACCAGCACCACCACGTCCGGCGGTCTCGACCCGAGGTCCGACTCGTCGCGCCCGTAGGCTTCCCGCCGCTCGGCGTCCCAAAACACCCGGTCGGCCGGGAACAGGCGCCGCACCTCGGAGAGGGCCTCTTCCGCCCCGGCCCTCACCCGAAGACCTCGAGGTTCGAACCGGTCATGGCGTCCGGCGCATCGAGGGCAGCGAAGACCACGACCCGCGCCACCTCCTCGGGGGTCATCTGGGGAGGGAACGGCGTTCGGGCCAGCATCTCGGTGTCCACGCTTCCGGGAGAGACCGACAGGCACTGGACCCCCGCCGGGCGAAGCTCCTCGGCCAGGCACTTCGTGAGACCGATGAGCCCCCACTTCGACGCGTTGTACGGGCTCGCGAGCGGCGTCCCGAGCGTCCCCGAGATCGAGGCCAGGTTCACGATCCGCCCTCGCCCCCGCACCTTCATGCCGGGGATGACCTCCCGGGCGCAGAGGAACGGGCCCAAGAGGTTCACGTCGATCACCTCGCGGAACGCTTCCGGGGAGAGGTCCTCGGCCGAACCCCGGACGAGGATCCCCGCCCCGTTCACGAGAACGTCCACCGGTCCGTTCAGGCGCTCGTGCTCCTCGCGCAGCCGGCGCACGTCCGCTTCCCGGCGCACGTCGCCCGCGACCCCGAGGGCCGCCCCCCCGGCCCTAACCACCTCCTCGAGCTGCCTCGCCGATCGCGCGAACACCGTGACGGCGAGGCCGCGGGCAGTGAGCCCCCGCGCCACCGCCGCTCCGATCCCGCGGCCCCCGCCCGTCACCACCGCGGTGCGGTACCGTTCGGTCATCTCCTCACCCGTCCCCGCCCCCGGCGCGGCCGAAGCTCCCCCCCGCTCTCCGAGGCCCTTGCGATGGCGGCGAGGAACCGCCGCCGCGGCGCCCCCTCCCGGGCCAAGGCCCCCGCGTACGCCTCGCAGTGGGCCCGGGCCCGCGACCTGCGCTCCCCCCGGACGGTGAGGCACAGGTGCTCGGCCTCGAGGACGCACCCGGCCCCGCGAGCGCCGAGGTGCTCGACGAGCGCCTCTGCGATCTGGCGGGCCAGGTCCTCCTGCAAGACGAGCCGGTGGGCGAGCGCGTCCACGAGCCGCACGATCTGCCCGAATCCCACGAGCCTGCCGCCGGGGAGATAGGCGACGTGGGCCACCCCGCGCGAGGGGAGAAGGTGGTGCGGGCAGACCGAGTGGAACTCGATCCCCGTGAGCGACACGAGGTCCCGCGAGGAGCTCGTAGCCCCGTCCGCCAAGACCTCGCGCGGCTCGACCCGGTACCCGTCCACCAGATCCTCGAGCCAGGCCTCGGCCACTCGGAAGGGCGTGCCCGCGAGGTCGGAGGAGCGGCGAACGCCAGCCGGGAGATGGAGGGAGTCCAGGAATCGCGCCACCGCCTCGGCGGCGGCGCTCCCGTCTACCCTGGAGCTCGGCTTAGCGACCACCCGGCCCCCGGTAGGTGACACAGGAGTCCGGGATCTCGTAGAGGCGCACCTCGACGAGCCCTTTGAGGTGCGGCTCCAGCCCCTCGAAGATCCACCGCGCAATGTTCTCGGCGGTCGGGTTCTCGAGGATGTCGTTCAGGTCCCGGTGGTCCACCCGAGCGAGGACGTGCTCGGTCACGGCAGCCTTCACCACCCCGAAGTCGACGATCATCCCGCTTTTCGGGTCGACCTCGCCCTCGAGACCCACGAAGAAGCGGTAGTTGTGCCCGTGCAGCCGAAAGCACGGTCCGTCGTACCGAGGCAGGCGGTGGGCGGCGGCGAACGTGAACTCCACGTCGAGGCGCATGCGCCTTCGGTCGAGGTAGTCTCTTGCGGGCATCCGTCCCCCTTATAGCTCGACGAAGACCTCCCCGCCCTCCACGGCGACGGGGTAGGTCACGACGCAGACCCCGGGGAACTCTGGACAGGACCCGTCGTCGAGCCGAAAGGCCCAGGCGTGCAATGGGCAAAAAACAAGGCCGTCTCGCACCTCGCCGAAGGCGAGGACTGCTCCGCGGTGCGGGCAGATGGCGTGAAGGGCGGAAACCTTCGATCCGCGCCGGAACAGGGCCACATCGGGCTCGCCCTCGCCGAGCGGGGCGAGCCAGCCGACACCCTCCGGCAACTCATCGAGCCGGGCCACCCTCCTGCGCTTCGGCACCCGATCTTCCCCCGTTGGGGGGTCCGGGCCAACAAGTGGGGCACTCCGGACCACCCGGGACTGTAACCCCGCAAGCCGCCATGCGTCAGAGGAATCAGGGGGTAGGTGTCACCATGCGCACCGTACTGCTCGAAGCCGATCCTGAGCGCCGTGCGGAGATGGGCCGCATCCTCGAGTCCGCAGGTCAGACCGTAGCCTTGGCCTCTGACCTCGCGGGAGCGTACCTCGAGATGCTGGCGGGAGAGGAGCCGCGCGCCTCAGGAAAGCGCGGCCGGCCCAGCCTGGCGGAGCTGGACCGGCGCTACGCGCGGGAGATCCTGCGCCAGACGGGCGGCAACAAGACCCGGGCTGCAGAGATCCTCTGCATCGACCGAAAGACGCTGTACAGGCTCATCGGGGAGACGCCGGCCGCTCACCGGTCGGAGGGCGCGCTCGAGCCCGCGATGCACACGACCCAGCGCTAGCCCTCGAGATGGACCCTTGGGCCTCTACTGCGCTCCGCCCTGGGGCGAGGGAGGGGAATTCGCCTCCGCCGCGGTGTTGAGCGCGTTCTTCAGGACCTGGCTCGGGCGGAAGGTGAGCACGCGCCGGGCGCTGATCTCGATCTCCTCGCCGGTCTGCGGATTACGCCCCACCCGGGATTTCTTGTCCCGGATGATGAAGTTGCCGAACCCGCTGATCTTGATCTTCTCGCCGCGCTCGAGGGTCTCCTTGATGGTGTCGAACACCATCTCGACGACCTCGGCGGCTTCCTTCTTGGAAAAGCCCACCTTCTCGTAGACGCTCTCGATGATGTCGGCCTTGGTCACGGTTCGCTCCCGGGGCGGCGTCGGCATCTAAGTCCCGAATTCGGTAGCCGAATTTCGCTTCCATGTCAAACCCGTCACCGCCCCAGCGCCCGGTCAGCGGCGAGCTTTGGAGTCCTTGCGCAAAGGGGGAGGAGGCACGTCCCCCCCGACCTTGCCGAGCTCGTCGCGGGCCCGCCCCCGCGACGCCCTCGTCCGTTCCGCCTCCTCGTCGAGCAGGCGCTGCGCCTCTTCCCCGGTCGGGCCGGCCACCACCGGCTCCCCGGTGGGCTCGCGCCCGACGCCGGCGGTGCGGGCCATGACGATCCCGCTTTCCGCCGCGGAGAGGATGGAGAGGAACAGGGCCGCGCCCGCGAGGCCTCGCCTCGCTCCCTTCCCGAGCGCCCGGGCGGAGAGGAAGGCCGCCGAGAGACCCACCACGAGCCCGAAGGGCGCGGCGAGGGGGTTCCAGGAGGAGAACGCCGCCGCGAGCGCAAAGCCGGCCGCTGCGAGGGAGAGCCTTTCCCCCTTGGCCATCGCCTTACCCCCGTAGCTCCGCCCCCACGCGTTTCGAGAGCCTCTCGAGGATCCGCGCGTGCGCCGCGTCGGCCTCGGCGTCGGTGAGGGTACGGTCCTTCGATCGATAGCGGATCGCAAGGGCCAGGTTCTTCTTCCCCGAAGGAAGGGGTGGGCCCCGATAGACGTCGAACAGGGTCACGCCCTCGACGAGCGGCTCCTCCCGGACCACCTCCTCGACCGTGGCCGCGAGGACCCCCTCGTCCACCACCACCGCGAGGTCGCGCAAGACCGCGGGGAACCTGGGAATGGGCCGGTACTGCGGGACGAGCCTCGCGGCCCCGATGAGGGCGGAAAGGGACAGCTCGAAGGCGAAGACGCCGCGCGGCAGCTCGAAGGCCGCGGCCACGCGCGGGTGGAGCTCGCCCAGTTGCCCGAGGACCTCGCCCGAGAAGACGAGGCTCGCCGACCGCCGGGGATGGAGCCAGCTCTCCCCCGGCCCCCTCCACTCCACCCGAAGGATCCCGAGCGATTCCAGGAGCCCGGAGAGGACCGACTTCGCGTCGTAGAAGTCGAGCGGGTCCTTCTCGACGGCCCAGCCCAGGGGGTGCCGTCGGCCGAGGAGAACCCCGGCGACCAAGACCGGTTCCAGGGAGGGCTCCTCCCTGGGCTCGGGGTTCGGCCGGTAGACCCGAGCGATCTCGTAGAGCCGCACGTCCTCCACCCGCTGCCGGCGGTTCGCGACCGCGTTCCTCAGGAGCGATGGGACGAGGCTCGTGCGCATCACCGCCAGGTCGGCGCTGATGGGGTTCTTGAGCGCGACCCCGAGCGCCCTCCCCGACCCGTCGCCGGTCGCGACCGCGTGGCCGAAGGGCTCGAGCTCCCGGGCCGAAAGGAAGCTGAAGTTCACCGCCTCGCAAAGCCCGGCCGCCTCCAGGGCGGCCCGGATCCGCCCCAGCACCCCGGCCTCCTCCGGCTCGGCCGGCGTCTCCACCGCGATGGCGGGCAGGGTCTCCGGAATGGAATCGTAGCCCCTCGTCCGGACGATCTCCTCGATGAGGTCCTCCTCGTTCGAGATGTCCACCCGCCAGCTCGGGACGAGGAAGGTCGCCCCGCCCTCCCCCGCCCCCTCCTCCTCGAAGCCGAGCCTCGACAGGACCCCTTCCACCTCGGCGCGCGGGACCTCCATGCCCAGGACCTCCGCCGGCCTTTGCCAGCGGAGCCCGACCCGGGCTCGCGGGATGGGGCGGGGGTACTCGTCCACCACTCCCTTGCGGACCTTCCCGCCCGACAGCTCCGCGATGAGGGCGGCGCAGCGGTCCACCGCCGGGATCACCATCTCCGGGTCCGCCCCCCGCTCGAAGCGGTACGACGCCTCGGTCTTGAGCCCGTGGCGGCGCGAGGTCCGCCGCACGGTGGAGGGCTCGAACCAGGCGGACTCGAGCAAGACCCGGGTGGTGGCGTCCGAGATCTCCGAGTCGCCGCCGCCCATCACCCCGGCGAGGGCGCTGCCCCGATCGCGGTCGGCGATGACGAGGTCGTCCGGATGAAGAGCGCGGTCCTTCCCGTCCAGGGTGGTGAGGTGCTCGCCCGGCCGGGCGGTTCGGACCACGATCTCCCTCCCGGCGACCTTCTCCAGGTCGAAGGCGTGGAGGGGGTGGCCCAGCTCCAGCAAGGCGAGGTTGGTGGCGTCGACCACGTTGGAGATGGAACGGATGCCGCAGGCCTCGAGCCGACGGGAGATCCCCGCGGGCGAGGGGCCGATCTTCACCCCCTCGATCACTCGGGCGGCGTAGCGGGCGCACTTCTCCGGGGCCAGGATGCGGACCCGCACCGCCTCGGCGGCGGGCCCGCCCCACTCCTCGAGACGCGCCTTTGGCCGATGCAAGGTCGCCCCCAGAAGCGCCGCCAGCTCCCGCGCCACCCCGAGGTGCGAGAGGGCGTCGGGGCGGTTGGGGGTGACGTTCACCTCCAGGATCGCGTCCTCGAGCCCGAGCGCCCGGGCGATCGGCGTTCCGGGAACGAGGTCCCGGGGCAGGATGAGGAGCCCGCTCCCATCCTCGGATAGCCCCAGCTCACGGGCGCTGCAGAGCATCCCGGACGACTCCACGCCGCGGATCCTCGCCGTCTCGATCCGCGCCCCGCCCGGGAGCACCGCGCCCACCGGGGCGAGGGGCACGACCTCGCCCACCCGGGCGTTCGTCGCGCCGCAGACGATCTGCAAGGGCTCGCCCTCTCCGCGGTCCACCCGGGTGACGAGGAGCTTCTCGGCGTTGGGGTGCCGCTCCGAGGACAGGATGCGGACCGCCAGAACGCCCCCCAGACCGCCGCCGAGCCGATCGATGGACTCGACCTCCAGGCCGACGAGGGTGAGGCGGCGGGCCACCTCCTCGGGCGGGGGAAGTTCGCCCAGTAGTTCGGAGAGCCACCTGTGCGAGATGTGCATCTTGAGGGCCGCCTAGAACTGCTCCAGAAAGCGCAGGTCGTTCTCGAAGTAGAGGCGCAGGTCGTCGATCCCGTACCGCAGCATCGCCAGCCGCTCCACCCCCATGCCGAAGGCGAACCCGGTGTAGCGCCCCGGGTCGATGCCGCCGTTCAGGAGCACCTTCGGATGGACCATGCCCGAGCCGAGCACCTCCAGCCAGCCGCTCTCCTTGCAGGTGCCGCAGCGGCGCGACCCCGAGGCTCCGTCCGGGAGGCGGCCCTTCCCGCCGCAGAGGGTGCAGGAGACGTCCACCTCCGCCCCCGGCTCCACGAAGGGGAAGTAGCTCGGGCGAAACCGGGTGCGGGTCCCGGGGCCGAAGTAGGCGCGGGCGAAGGCGGCCAGAGTGCCCTTCAGGTCGGCGAAGGTGATGCCGCGGTCGACGCACAGCCCCTCCACCTGGTGGAACATGGGCGAGTGGGTCTGGTCGTAGTCGGATCGGTAGACCCGCCCCGGGCAGATGATGCGGAGCGGCGGGTCCCCCTTCCTTCGCATGGCCCGGATCTGCACCGGCGAGGTGTGGGTGCGGAGCACGACCGTGCCCGGGAGGACCCCGTCCCGGAGGGTGGCCTCGTCCACGTAGAACGTGTCCTGCATGTCGCGGGCCGGGTGGTCGGCCGGCATGTTCAGGGCCTCGAAGTTGTAGGCGTCGAACTCGATCTCCGGGCCGCTCGCCACCTCGTAGCCGAGCCGGGCGAAGATGGCGGTGATCTCCTCGGTGGCCCGGGTCAGCGGGTGGCGGTGGCCGTGCGGAACGAGGGCGCGGCCGGGGGCGGAGACGTCGATGGGCGGCCCGGAGAGCTCCGCCTCGAGGGCCCGCTGTTCGAGCGCCCCCCGGCCCTCCTCGAGGAGCTTCTCCACCTCGTCGCGAACCCGGTTCGCGATCTCCCCCACCCGGGGTCGCATCTCGGCGGCGAGCTGCCCCATGCCCCGCAGGACCTGGGAGAGCTCGCCCTTCTTCCCGAGGAAGCGGACCCGAAGGTCCTCGAGGGCTTCCTCGTCCGCGGCGCCGCCGATGGCCTCGCGCGCGCTACGGGCCAGCGCCTCGAGCTGCGAGAGGAGGTCGGCCACGGTGCCCGCTTCTAGCCCTGGGCGGCCTTCACCACCGCCGCGAAGTCTCCGGGGAGCGAGAGGGCGAGGTCGGCGAGGATCTTGCGATCGAGGGCCACGTGGGCCTGGCGCAGGGCGGCGACCAGGCGGGAGTAGGTGGTGCCGTTCTGGCGGGCGGCGGCGTTGATGCGGACGATCCACAGGGCGCGGAAGTCGCGCCGCTTGCGGCGCCGGTCGCGGGTGGAGTAGTTCAGGGCCCGCTCCACCGCCTGGTTGGCGCGCTTGTAGCAGTTCTTGCGACGGCCGCGGTAGCCCTTGGCGAGCTTCAAGACGCGGTTGCGGCGGCGGCGGGCCTTCACACCTCTTCGGATGCGCATCTTCCTTCTCCATGCCGGCGGGGGGCGACGCCTCCTTCACCCTGGTGAGGGAGGGCGCGCACTTCTTGCCCCGCTTGGGCGCTCGTCGTGCCGGTCGGGCGGGTAACGCCCTACCGGGCGTAGGGGAACGACTCCTTGATCTTCCTCTCGTCCATGGGCGAGAGGTGGCCGGTCCCGCGCAGGTGGCGCTTCTGCTTCTTGGTCTTCCCGAAGGTCGCCAGGTGGCGGACGCCGGCCCGGCGGAACTTCACCCGGCCGCTCTTCTTCACCTCGAACCGCTTCTTGGCGCCGCTCTTCGTCTTCAGCTTGGGCATTTCCTCTCCGCTTCTTCGCTTCCTAGCGCGGCGGGGGGCTCAAAGGAGCCGGCGCCGGAGCGGCGCCGGGCGGGGGTGCGGCCGGGGCAGGCGCCGGGGCGCTCGGGGAAGGGGGTTGGGCGGCGGCCTGGGCGGCGCGGGCCCGGTCCCTCTGAGCCTGGAGCATCCTTGGGTTGGGGGCGAGGATCATGAACATCTGCCGCCCCTCCACCCTCGGGGCCGCCTCGATCACCGCCATCTCGCGCAGGTCCTCGATCACCCGCTGGAGCACCTTCTGTCCCAGCTCCTTGTGCGACATCTCCCGGCCCCGGAACATCACGGTGATCCGCGCCTTGTTGGCCTCCTCCAAAAACTCGCGCACCTTCTTCAGCTTCACGTCGTAGTCGTGCTCCTCGGTCCGGGGGCGCAGCTTCACCTCCTTGAGCTGGACCACGACCTGTTTCTTCTTGGCCTCGTTCTGCTTCTTCTTCTCGAGGTACTTGAACTTCCCGTAGTCCATGATCTTGCAGACGGGCGGCTTGGCCATGGGACTCACCTCGACGAGGTCCATCCCCAGCTCCTGCGCGCGCGAAAGCGCCTGCTCCACGGGAAGAACTCCGAGCTGCTCGCCCTCGGGACCGATGACCCGGACCTCGCGCGCCTTGATGCGCCGGTTGGTGCGCGCGTCTCGGTTCTGGGTGCCGCCTCGTGGGTCTCTCTGCTGAATGGCCATGGGCCTCCGCGACCGCCAAAAAGACGCCGTAGAATAAGGATTTCGCCGCCTTTGTCAACGCCGACGCGCGGCGAGGGCTGCCGCCCGCTCGGGCGGAAACCCGCGCCGGAACGCCCGCTTACCTCGTCCCCGGGTCCGACGAGTCCTTCTTCGCCTCGCGGATCCAGCTCATCATGTCCCTTAGCCGCCTCCCCACCTCCTCGATGGGATGGCTCCTCTCGGCCTCCCGGAGCTTGTCGAACACCGGCCGGCCCACTTGGTTCTCGAGGATGAATTCCTTTGCGAACTGCCCGCTCTGGATCTCCTTCAGGATCCGCCTCATCTCCTTTTTGGTCTCCTCGTTCACCACCCGGGGGCCGCGGGTGTAGTCGCCGTACTCGGCCGTGTCCGAGATGGAGTGGCGCATCCAGGCGAGCCCCCCTTCGTACATGAGGTCGACGATGAGCTTCATCTCGTGGAGACACTCGAAGTAGGCGCTCTCCGGCTGGTAGCCAGCCTCGACCAGGGTCTCGTAGCCGGCCTTCACCAGAGCCGAGCACCCGCCGCACAGGACCGCCTGCTCGCCGAACAGGTCGGTCTCGGTCTCCTCCCGGAAGGTGGTCTCGAGCACGCCGGCGCGGGTGCCGCCGATGCCGCGGGCATAGGCGAGGCCGAGGGGCTTCGCCCCCCCGGTCGCGTCCTGCTGGACGGCGATGAGGCAGGGGATGCCTCGGCCGTCCTGGTACTGCCTGCGAACCATGTGGCCCGGCCCCTTGGGCGCGACCAGGATGACGTCCACGTCCGCGGGGGGGCGGATCTGGCCGAAGTGGATGTTGAATCCATGGGCGAAGAAGAGCGCCTTCCCCTTGGTGAGGGAAGGGGCGATCTCCTCGTCGTAGACCCTCTTCTGGGTCTGATCGGGGATGAGGATCATCACGAGGTCGGCGTCCCTCGAGGCCTCCGCCACCGAGACCACCCGCAGGCCCGCGCCCTCGGCCTTGGTCCGGGACCTCGACCCGGCCGAGAGCCCCACCCGCACGTCCACGCCCGAGTCGCGCAGGTTGAGCGCGTGGGCGTGGCCCTGCGAGCCGTAGCCGATGATCGCCACCTTGCGCTTCTTGAGCAGCTCGAGGTTGGCGTCCTTGTCGTAGTAGATCGTCGCAGCCATGTCGTTGCCCTTTCTCCTAGGGGGATGAGATCTGGGGCGGGGGGACCTCGCCCTTCAAGGCCGGCGGGGCGAGCGTCTTGAACCCGCGCTCGAGGGCGATGCGCCCGGAGCGGCACAGCTCCTGGATGCCGAAGCGGCGGAGCCGTTCCTCGAGCGCGTCCAGCTTCCCCGCCGGGCCGCTCGCCTCGACCACGAGGGCGTCGGGGGAGACGTCCACGATGGTGGCCTCGTAGGTCTCCGCCAGGGCCCTGAGCTCCGAGTAGTTCTCCTCCGGGGTGCGGATCTTGACGAGGATGAGCTCCCGCTCGATGAGGTCCTGGGGCGAGAGCTCGCGGACCTCCACCACCGGGACGAGCTTCTGGACCTGGCGGACCACCTGCTCGACCGACTTCGACCCGAGCCGGACCACGATGGTGATGCGGGAATAGTCCGGCACCTCGGTGGGACCGACCGTGAGGCTGGCGATGTTGTAGTGGCGGCGCGAGAAGAGGCCCGCGATCCGGTACAGGACGCCCGGCTTGTTCTCCACGAGGAGGCTCAAGGTGTGGGTCGAGCCGTTGGGGCGTGTCTCGGTCTGTTCCATGTCACTCACCGTCGATCATGTCGTTTAAGGGAGCCCCGGCCGGAACCATGGGGTAGACCTTGGCCTCGGGCTGTATCCGGACGTCCACGATGGTGGGCCCCCGGTTGTTGGCCAGGGCCTTGTCGACCGCCTCTTCCAGCTCCGCCACGGTCCTCGCCCGTAGGCCCAAGCAGGAGTAGGCCTCGGCCAGCTTCACGAGGTCGGGGAGGTCGGCGAGGGGGGTCTCGGCGAAGCGCTCCGAGTAGAACAGCTCCTGCCACTGGCGCACCATGCCCAAGAAGAGGTTGTTGAGGACGAAGATCTTGATGGGAAGGCGGTGCTCGGAGGCGGTGGCGAGGTCCTGCAGCGTCATCTGGAAGCTGCCGTCCCCGTCGATCCCGATCACCACCGCATCGGGGCGCCCGAGCTGGATGCCGATGGCCGCGGGGAGGCAGAACCCCATGGTGCCGAGGCCCCCGGAGGTGATGAACTGGCGGGGCTCGCTGGTCTTCCACCACTGGGCCGCGAACATCTGATGCTCCCCCACCCCGGTGGTGACGAGCGCCTTTCCGCCGGTCTTCTTCCAGATGGTCTCGATCACGTACGGGGGGAGGAGGGGCCCGTCCGGCTCCTGCCGGTAGCGGAGGGGGTGCTTCTCGCGCCAGTCCGCCACCTTCCTCTTCCAGAGGGAGAGGTCCGGGCGGGCGTGCACCTCGAAGGCGTGGCGCACCTCCTCCTGGAGCTTGGGGAGCAGCGCCTTCAGGTCTCCCACGAGCGGCACGGTGGCGGTGACGAGCTTCGAGATCTCCGCCGGGTCGATGTCGAGGTGGACGATCTTCGCCTCCGGCGCGAAGGTGGAGAGCTTGCCCGTGACCCGGTCGTCGAAGCGGGCGCCCAGGGCGACGATGAGGTCCGAGCCCTGCACCGCGTAGTTCGCGTACCGGCTGCCGTGCATGCCGAACATCCCCAGGCAGAGGGGGTGGCTCTCGGGGAAGGCCCCCTTGCCGTGCACGGTCGTGACCACCGGAGCGTCGAGAAGCTCGCAGAAGGCGAACACCTCGCGGTGGGCCTGCGCGGTGCGCACCCCGCCCCCGAGGTACACCACCGGCCGGGTGGCCGAGCGGATGAGCAGGGCCGCGTCCTTGAGCCGGGGCTCCTCCCGCACCGGCGGGTGGTAGCCGGGGATGTCGACCGTCTCCGGGTAGACGAACTCGAGGGTGGCGTTCAGGACGTCCTTGGGGATGTCCACGAGGACCGGACCGGGCCGGCCGGTCCGGGCGATGTAGAACGCCTCCTTCAGGATCTCGGGCAACTCCTCCACCTCGGTCACGAGCCAGTTGTGCTTGGTGATGGGAACGGTGATGCCGGTGATGTCCGCCTCCTGGAAGGCATCGGTCCCGATGAGGGGCTTCGCCACGTTGGCGGTGATGGCGACGAGCGGCACCGAGTCCATGTACGCGTCGGCGATGGGGGTGACGAGGTTCGTGGCCCCCGGCCCGGAGGTTCCGAGGCACACCCCCACCCGGCCGGTGGCGAGCGCATACCCCTCGGCGGCGTGGCCCCCCACCTGCTCGTGACGCACCAGGATGTGGCGGGGGGAGGTCACTCCGTGAAGCGCGTCGTAGAGGGGCAGGATGGCGCCCCCCGGTATTCCGAAGAGGTACTCCACCCCCTCCGCCTGCAGGGCGCGCACGACCGCCTGGGCACCGGTCATCTTCTGCTTGGCCATGTCTCTCCTCGAATCCGTCTCGGTATCTTGGGCCCGAAAGCTACGGTTCCTGTCTCGCTACAGGGAGGGCGGGACCTCCCCGCGGGCCCTCGTCGGCCGCGCGGGACAAGGGCCCGCCGCTATACCCTCGACGAGCGGAACCAGAGCCCAGGGAGGCGGTCGAGGCGAAGGTTCATCTCGCCCCCTCGTAGGCGGCGATGGCCGGCTCCTGGGAGAGCAAGAACCCGAGCTCGTCGACGCCGTTCAAAAGGCAGGTGCGGGCGAAGGCGTCGATGGCGAACGGAGCCGTCCCGCCTCCGGGTAGGGTGACGGTGCCGCTCTCGAGATCGACGGCCACCTCCGCGCCGGGGGCGGAGAGCAGCCGGGCGTGGCTCTCGGCGTCGAGGACCACCGGGACGAGCCCGTTCTTCAGGGCATTCGAGCGGAAGATGTCGGCGATGCGGGTCGAGACCACGGCCCCAAAACCGTAATCCAGGAGCGCCCAGGGCGCATGCTCCCGCGACGATCCGCACCCGAAGTTGTCCCCGGCGACGAGGATCCTGGACCCCGCCGCCTCGGGCCGGTTCAAGACGAAGTCCGGGCGCGGGGCGCCGGAGGCGTCGTAGCGCCAGTCGCTGAAGAGGGCCCGGCCGAGACCCTCCTTGTCCGTCACCTTGAGGAACCGGGCCGGGATGATCTGGTCGGTGTCCACGTTCTTTCGGGGAAGCACCACCGTTCGGCCCTCGATGCGGCGGATCGGCTCCATGGCTAGCCCCTCTTCGCAAGGCGGCGGGGATCGGCCACCGCCCCGGCCACCGCCGCCGCGGCGGCGGTGAGGGGGCTCGCGAGCAGGGTGCGGCCGCCGGCGCCCTGGCGCCCCTCGAAGTTGCGGTTGGAAGTCGAGACGCAGTACTCGCCCGGCCCGATGTGATCGCCGTTCATGGCGATGCACATCGAGCACCCCGGCTCGCGCCACTCCGCCCCCGCCTCGCGGAAGACCCGATCGAGCCCTTCCGCCTCGGCCTCCCTCTTCACCCTCTCCGACCCCGGGACCACCAGGGTCCGCACCTTGACCCGCTGCCCCCGCAAGGCCCGGGCCGCCTCCCGCATGTCCTCGAGCCGCCCGTTGGTGCAGGAGCCGATGAACACCGCGTCCACCGGGCGGCCGAGGAGCCGCTGGCCCGGCGCGAGCCCCATGTAAAGCAGCGCCGCCTCGAGCGAGCCGCGGGAGGCGGCGTCCGCCTCTTTGGCCGGGTCCGGAATCACGCCGTTCACCGGGATGCCCTGGCCGGGGTTCGTCCCGAAGGTGATCCAGGGCGCGACCGCGGAGGCGTCGACCACCACCTCGCGGTCGTAGCTCGCCTCCTCGTCGGTCGAGAGGAGGCGCCAGCCCGCGACCGCTCGCGCGAACGCCGCACCCTTGGGGGTACGGGGTCGCCCCGAGAGCCACTGGAAGGTGACGTCGTCGGGAGCGACGAGGCCCGCCCGCGCCCCGGCCTCGATCGACATGTTGCACACCGTCATCCGGCCTTCCATCGACAGGGCCCGGACGGCCGGGCCCAGGTACTCGAGGACATGCCCGGTCCCCCCGCCCACGCCCAGCTTGGCGATGATGGCGAGGATGAGATCCTTCGCGGAGACGCCCTCGGCGAGCCTCCCCTCCACCCGCACCGCGAGGGTGCGCGGGCGGCGCTGGAGGAGGCACTGGGTGGCGAGCACGTGGCTCACCTCGGAGGTGCCGATCCCGAAGGCCAGCGCCCCGAAGGCCCCGTGGGTGGCGGTGTGGCTGTCGCCGCAGACCACCGTCATCCCGGGCTGGGTGGCCCCCATCTCCGGGCCGAAGACGTGCACCACCCCTCGCGCCTCGTCGCCGAGGCCGTGCAGCTCGATCCCGAAGTCGGCCGCGTTCCGCTCGAGCGCGCGCACCTGCGCCTCGGCCTGGGCGTCCACGAAGGGGAAGCGGCCATCGGCGCCCCGCGGCAGCGTGGGGGTGCTGTGGTCCATCGTGGCGAGGGTCTTGTCCGGGCGGCGCACCTTGAGCCCGCGCTCCCTTAGCGCGGAGAACGCCTGGGGGCTCGTCACCTCGTGGACGAGGTGCAGGTCGACGTAGAGGATGGCCGGGGCCTCCGGGGTCTCGGCGTGCACGAGGTGTGCGTCCCACACCTTCTCGAAGAGGGTCTTGGGCTTTCTTGGCTCGGCCATCTAGGGAGTCCCCATCTCGGCCCGGGCCTCGCTCTCCCGCGGCGAAAGCTTGAGCGCGATCCGGTTCACCACGTCGAGGAAGGCCCGGGCGCTGCCCTCGATGATGTCGGTCGAGAGCGCCCGCCCCCGGTAGACGCCGGTGGGGTGCTCCACCTCGATCGTCACCTCGCCCTGGGCGTCCTCGCCCGTGGAGACGCTCGCGATCTCGTACGTCCGCAGCTTGACGTTGATCCCGGTCACCTTCTCGATGGCCCGGTAGACCGCGTCCACCGGGCCGTCGCCGGCCGCCACGTCCTGGAAACGCTCGCCGCTCTGGGCCTTCAGGGCGATGGAGGCGCAGGGCAAGGTCCCGGTCCCGGAGGTGGTGGAGAGGGACTCGAGCTCCCAGGCGCGCCCGCCCAAGGCGAGCATCTGCCCGTGCACCACCAGGGCCTCGAGGTCGGCATCGTAGATGTCCTTCTTCTTGTCGGCCAGCCGCTTGAACTCCTGGAAGATCTGGTCCACCGCCGGGTCGTCGAGGACATAGCCGAGGGCGGTCAGCCGCTCCTTGAGCGCGTGCCGGCCGGAGTGCTTGCCCAGCACCATCGAGCTGTGGGTGAACCCGACCTCCTCGGGGCGCATCACCTCGTAGGTCTCGCGATGGGTGAGCATGCCGTGCTGATGGATGCCGGCCTCGTGGGCGAACGCGTTCTGGCCCACGATGGCCTTGTTCCGCTGCACGTGGAGGCCGGTCACCTGCGAGACCACCCGGCTCGTGGGGTAGAGCTTCTCGGTCTTCACCCCGGTCGTGACGCGGAGCACGTCCTTCCGCGTCTTGATGGCCATCACGATCTCCTCGAGCGAGGCGTTGCCCGCCCGCTCGCCGATCCCGTTGATGGTGCACTCCACCTGGCGCGCCCCCTCCAGGACCCCGGCGATGCTGTTCGCCACCGCGAGGCCCAGGTCGTTGTGGCAGTGGACCGAGATCACCACCCCGTCGATGCCGCGGACGTGCTTTTTCAGGTGGCGGATGGTCTCGGCGAAGGTGGAGGGCAGGGCGTAGCCGACCGTGTCGGGGATGTTCACGGTGGTGGCGCCGGCCTCGATGGCCCGCTCCACCACCTCGGTCAAGAAGTCGAGCTCGGTGCGGGCCGCGTCCTCCGGGGAGAACTCGACGTCGTCGAATCGCTCGCGCGCCAGGGACACGCTCTCCACCGCCCGCCGGACGATCTCCTCCTTGGCGAGCTTCAGCTTGAACTCCCGGTGGATGGGGCTCGTGGCGAGGAAGACGTGGCAGCGCTTCTTCGGGGCCAGGGCGAGGGCCCGGGCGGAGGCCTCGATGTCCCCCTTGTTGCAGCGGGAGAGGCTCGCGATGATGGGCCCCTCCACCTGCCGGGAGATGGCCTGGATGGCCTCGAGGTCGCCCGGCGAGGCCGCCGCGAACCCGGCCTCGATGATGTCCACCCCGAGGTCGCGCAGGGCCTTCGCCACCCGGAGCTTCTGCTCGAGGTTCATCGAGGCCCCGGGAGACTGCTCCCCGTCGCGCAAGGTGGTGTCGAAGATCGTGACCCTGTCCGTGAGCTGGCTCACGTTTTCTTGACTCCTTCCGAGCGGTTACGCTCTGCGGCCGGATGCGACGGAAACGCGCGAATTTCGAAGGATAGCAGAGTTCCGAGGCACTCGAAACCGATTCGGAGTCAACCTCGACCTTCTCGCGCCCCGCTCTTCCCGGCCGGGTACACCGCCCCGGAAAGGCTCTTCGCCCCCAAACCCCCTAGAACGGCGGCTTCGCCTCGCGCTCCAAGAGCTCGGCGAACGCCTCGAGCGGCATCGTCTTCAGGTCCTCCCCGCCATGCCTGCGCGGGGCGACCGCGCGGGCGGCCACCTCCTTCTCGCCCACCACCGCGGTGAACGGGATCTTGAGGAGCTCCGCGCTGCGGATCTTGGCGCCGAGCTTCTCCGAGCTCTGGTCGAGCTCCACCCGGAAGCCCCGGGCCAAAAGGGTGGACGAGACCTCTCGGGCAAAGGCGTCGAAGCGGTCGGAGACCGTCACCACCCGGACCTGCACCGGCGCGAGCCAGGCGGGGAAGGCGCCGGCGTAATGCTCGGTGAGGATGGCGATGAAGCGCTCGAAGGAGCCGTAGCCGGCCCGGTGGATGACCACCGGCCGGTGCTCCTTGTTGTCGTCCCCGACGTAGGAGAGATCGAAGCGCTCGGGCGCGGCGTAGTCGAGCTGGAAGGTGCAGGTCTGCCAGGAGCGGCCCAAGGAGTCGGTGACCGCGTAGTCGATCTTCGGTCCGTAGAAGGCCCCCTCGCCGGGGTTGAGCTGATAGGAGAGCTCGCTCGCCTCGAGGGCGGCGCGGAGCACCCCCTCCGCCTTGTCCCAGAGCGCGTCGTCGCCCACCCGGTCGGAGGGGTTTGGGGGGCGGGTGGAGAAGCCCAGCTTGAACTCCAGACCGAACGCGCCGTAGACCGTCCTCATGAGGTCCATGAAGCGCCGGAACTCGTCCCCGACCTGCGACTCCATGGCGAAGATGTGGGCGTCGTCCTGGGCGAACTGGCGAACGCGGGTGAGCCCTCCCAAGGAGCCGGACAGCTCGTTGCGGTGGAGCACGTCCACCGTGAAGTAGCGGATGGGGAGCTCGCGGTAGGACCGCTTCCCCATCCGGTAGAGGAGGTAGTGCGAGGGGCAGTTCATGGGCTTTAAGCTCATGGAGAGCCGCTCGTCCAGAGGGAGGGAGGGATCGGCCTCCTTGTCGAGGACGAGGAACATGTTCTCGCGGTAGACGCCCCAGTGGCCGCTCTGCTCCCAGAGCTTCTTGTTGAAGAGGAGCGGGGTCTTCACCTCCTCGTAGCCGCTTTTCTTCACGAGCCTTCGCATGGCCTCGGAGAGCAGGTTGTAGAGGGTCGTCCCCTTGGGCAGCCAGAAGGCCGATCCCGGCGCCACCTCGTGGAAGGCGAAGAGCCCCAGGGCCGGGCCCAGCCGCCGGTGGTCTCGCTTCTTCACCTCCTCGAGCCTGTGGAGGTAGGCCTCGAGCTCCTTCTTGTCGAAGAAGGCGGTCCCGTAGATCCGCTGGAGCATGGCGTTTTTGGCGTCGCCCCGCCAGTAGGCCCCGGCCACGTTGAGGAGCTTCACCGCCCCGATGCGACCGGTGGAGGGGCCGTGGGGCCCGAGGCAGAAGTCGACCCAGTCGCCGTGCCGGTAGAGGGTGAGGGTCTTCGCCCCCCGGGCGGCGATGTCCTTCACGATCTCCACCTTGTACTTCTCGCCCTGCCGCTCGAAGAGCCGGAGGGCGTCCTCCATCGAGACCTCCTCGCGCCGGAAGGGGTGATCGGCCTTGATCTCCTCCCGGATGCCTTCCTCGATCCGCTCGAGGTCTTCGGGGGTGAAGGGCTTGTCCCGGGCGAAGTCGTAGTAGAAGCCGTCCTCGATGGCCGGCCCGATGGTGACCTGGGTGCCCGGGTAGAGCCGTTGCACCACGCTCGCCATCACGTGGGCCGCGTCGTGCCGGGCCACCTCGAGCGCCTCGGCGCTCTTCGTGGTCAGGACCTCGAGCCGGGCGTCGTGGAGGAGGGGCCGGGACAGGTCCACCGGCTGTCCGTCGAGACGGGCGAGGTAGGCCGCCTTGGCCAGGCCGGGCCCGATGGCGTTCTTCACGAAGTCGAGGACGGTGGTGCCGCGCGCGATCTCCTTCTCGCTCCCGTCGGGGAGGGTCACCTTCACGAGCTCGGACATGGGATATGCCTACCCTCGGCCCCCGAAAAAGGCCAGCCCGCCCTCGCCTCGCTCCCTAGCGGAACATCGCCGCCCCGAGCCGCTCCAGGGCTTCCACCCCCCGGATCTCGGTCTCGAAGAGCGGGACCACCGCCCGCACCGCGCCGTCGAACTTCTGCCAGATGGTGGCCATGTGCTCGCGCTGCATCGCCACCCGGTTCCTCACGAACTCGGCCGCCCCCGGCCCCACCGCCTCGGGGTCGATCACCATGTTGACCGCCACCCCGCCCACCGGGATGCCGAAGTCCCTGAACCACTGGATGAAGCGGGTGATGACCGCGATGGGCAGAGCCTCCGGCAGGGTCACGAAGAAGAAGGCGGTCCGGGCCGGGTCGGTGAGGAGCACCCGGGCGTGCTCCATCCGCTCCCGGAAGGTGACGAGGTACTCCATGAGCGGGTCCTTCTCCTTCTTCTTGGTGAAGGAGAGCATCTCCCGCAGGGTCCGGGCCTCCTCCCGGCTCTTCACCATCTTGTTCACCCAGAGCGAGTACACCTTGGACATGCCCAGGAGGCGCCGGGCGTTGGCGGTGGGGGCGGTGTCGAAGACGTAGACGTCGTACTGGTCCGCGAACATGAGCTCGATCATGTTCTCGAACATCGCCGACTCCTCGAAGGCCGGGTTCATGGTGGCGGACTCGACGAAGTCCTCGGCCCGGGTGGAGATGTCGGCGAACTTGAGGAACCACTGGATCTTGTCCCGGATCTCGAGCTTGCTCCGCTCGATGGTCTGCCGGGTGTCGATCTCGTAGGCCCACAGGTTCTCCACCCCCGTCACCCCCGTGTGCCGGCCGTGCACGTCCTGCCCGAGGAGCGAACTCAGGCTGTGGACCGGGTTCGTGGAGGCGAGCATGGTCCGCCGCCCCTGGCGGGCGTGCCAAAGAGCGGTGGCCCCGGCGAAGACCGTCTTCCCCACCCCCCCTTTCCCCCCGAAGAAGACGTACTTCAGCCCCCCGTGCTCGCCGAGATAGTCCCGCATCGACGTCCGGACGCCGCTCTGGTCCATGGGAAACCCCTCACCTCCCGTACATGAGGCCCGCGAGCTTCTCGATCATGGGGAGCCCGGTCACGTCCCGCTCCAGCTCCGGGACGAGCGAGAGGACGCCGTCGCCGAAGGTGCTCCGGATCTCCGCCAGGTACCCCTCCTGCATGTGGATCCGGTGGCGCAGGTACTCGGGCACCTCCTCATCGAGGAGCTCCCTGGGGAGGACGCGGTTCACCACGTATCCGCCGATGGGCACGTCGAACTGGGCGAACAGGCCCGCCGCCCGCTGGGTGTCAGCGATGATCATCTTTTCCGGGACGACCACGAAGAAGAAGGCGGTTTTGGCCTTGTCGGTGAGGATGGCCGAGGAAGCGTTGATCCGCCCCTTGATGTACTTGAGCTCGGAGAGGATCTGGTCCTCGTCCGTCTCCTTCTCCCGCTTGAGCCGGCTCACCATCTCCTCGTACTCGCGCATCTCCTCCCGCAGCCGGGTGACCTTGTTGATCCACTCGTCGTAAACCTTGGCCATCGACAGATAGTAGAGGGCGTGGCCCAAGGGCACGAGGTCGTAGATGTAGTAGTCGTAGTCCCCCTTCACCACCACGTCGACCACCGCGTCGAAGATGGCGCTCTCCTCCATCGCCGGCTCGGCGCTCGCCGCCTGGATGTACTGCTCGATCTCCTCGGGCACGGCCGTGAGCCCGTAGAGGTCGAGGATCCTCTTGCGGATCTCCCCCTGGTACGCCTTGATGTGGCCGTCGGCGTCGATCTCCTGGGCCCAGAGGTTCGGCATCACCTCCACCGGCCCCTTCCCGAAGATGTCCCGCTCGAAGATGTCGGTGAGCGAGGCCTGGGGGTCGACGGAGAAGACGAGGACCTTCTTCCCCTGCGAGGCGAGCCAGTAGCCGGTGGCGGCGGAGAAGGTGGTCTTGCCGAGCCCGCCCTTGCCGCCGAACATGATGTAGCGGCGCTCCGGATGTGAGAGGAACAACTCCCGTAGGCTCATGCGCTCTCCCCCCTCCTTCCCCGCCCCCCGATCCTTCGGGGACGAGGTTGACGGAGGCCTCCCTAGTCAGAACATCGCGTCCGAGACGTCCTTCTCCCGCAGCATCCGGCGCTTCCAGGTGGCGATCTGCGGGACCACGTAGGGCAAGAGCCTGAGGCTGTAGTAGGGCGGCAGGATGGGGATCCCGAGCAAGTCGCCCATGGTGATGAGGATGAAGAGGTGCTCCATGGAGGCCCGGGTGCGGAGCGCCGCCCGGCTCATGTCGTGCGCCGCCATCCCGTAGATCGTCTCCCGGACGCCGCGCCAGAACCCCTTCCCGCCGCTCCGCTTCTCGCTCCCCGCCATCCCTCGCCTCCTCCCGGGCCGCCGTCCGCTCCCTACAGCCCGTGCAGGTGATGTTCGTGATCGTCGCCGAGCTCCCGCTCGCGCAGCATGCGCCGCCTCCAGGGTCCGAGCCGGGGCAGCGCGTAGGGGAGCAGCCGCAGGGCCTGGCCGGGCGGCAGGACCGGGACTCCCAAAAGGTCGCCGAAGGTGAGGAGCAGGAACAAGGACTCTAGGGAGCGCCGCATCTCGAGCGCCTCCTGCTCGAACTCGTACGCGGTCATCCCGTGGAGGAACTCCGAGACCGCCCGCCTCCACCCGCCGCCGCTCCTCATCCCACCCCTCCTCGCCCATCCGCCCGGGCCGGCCGGGATGCTATCATCCGCGGGCGCGGTGGGGCGCTCCCCGGGGGACTCCCCTCCCCCGGACCCGACGGCCCACCGGACGCGGATCGCCCGTGACCCCCCTCCTCGTCGGGCTGTCGATCCTGGTCGTGGCCTCCTTCGCGGCCGGCTCGCTCGCCAACGTCCGCCGCGGCTCGGCGGCGCTCCGCTGGATGCAGGGGGGGCTCCCCAGGCTCGGCGCGCGCACCCGGGTGCGCTGGCTCGGCACCACCGCCATCGAGCTCTTCCTCCGCCAGCCGGTGCCGCCGCTCAAGGAGGTCGCGGTGATCGTGTTCCTCGAGCCGCGCGACCTCCCCTGGGCCTGGGCCTTCGCGCGCGCCCGCCGCGCCGGCCGCCGCGACACCCTCATCGTGCGCGCCCTCCTCCGGGACCCTCCGCGCCTCGAGCTCGAGGCCATCGACCCGGAGAGCTGGTCGGGGCGCGAGGCGCTCCGGCGCCTGCCCCCCTCGGCCGGCTGGACGGCCTACCCTGCCCCCGCCGCGCTCGCCCTGCGGGTGCTCGTGCGGGAGCCCAAGGCCCTTGCCCGGGCCGAGGCGCTCCTCCCCTTGGCCGCCCGGACCGGCGCTCCCATCTTTCGGCTCTCGGTCCGAAGCGCCCCGCCCCACCTCCAGCTCCACCTCGCCCTGCCCGGGCCCACCCTGCCCGCGGGCGCCTTCTTCGAGGCTATCGGGGTGCTCGCCGAGGCTCTCTCCCACTGACCCCTCAGGCCGTCGCCTGCCCCGCAACGGGAGCCGGTGCCGCCGGCCCGGTGCGGTAGCGGCGGTAGGCCTTCACCCCATCCCATCCGATGAGGATCGCCGCGATGAGGAGCAAGACCGAGACCACGATCATCGCCCAGGCCCCCGCCACCGGCAGCCCCCCCATGCTGGGGTTCTGGACGATGGTGACGTACAGGTTCCGCGCCGTCACCACCGTGGCGAAAAGGGTGGTCACGTACATGAAGACGAAGGGCCACAGGGCAAAGCTCGGGTTTCGGCCCTCGGACCTGAGCCACACGGCGGTGACGAGGAGCCCGAGCGCCGCCATGAGCTGGTTCGAGGCGCCGAAGAGCTGCCAGAGGTAGACCCAGGTTCCGGTGAGGACGAGCGCCAAGGTGAGCACCATGGAGATGAGGCTCGACACGTGCATGTTGCGAACCGGGGGCAAGGCCTCGCCCACCCACTCCGTCAGGGTGACCCGCATGACCCGGAAGACGAGCTGGGTCACCGTGAGCACGATCATGACGAAGGCGCCGAATCCGAGCGCCGTCCCGAGCACCTCGGGGAGAAGCCCCAGGGTGCCCGCGTGGATGAGCTTCCCCACCCCCGCCGCGAACCGGCCACCGCCGCCGCCCACGCCGGCGATCGAGACCGCCACGAGCGAGAGCAGCGCGAGGGTGTTCTCGCCGAACATCGCTCCCGCCCCCACCGGCAGCCCGTCGGTCTCGAACTCGAGCTGGCGGGCCGTGCCCACCGACCCCACCAGGGCATGCCAGCCCGAGGCGGCGCCGCAGGCGATGGTCACGAACAGCATCGGCCAGAGCGGCTGCCAGGCCTTCCCCCCCTCGACCGAGAACCCGAACGTCTTCAAAGCCGGCAGGGCGAACGCGCCGATGGCGTTGCCGGCCGCGTCGGTGGCGCCGGTGATCGGCGCCAGGACCGCCCCCACCGCCGAGAGAACGATGGTGATGAGGGTGATCCAGAACCCGATGTAGTTCACCGGCTGAGCGAAGCGCCAGATGGGGAGGTTCGCCCCCAGGTACGAGAAGACGAAGAGGAACACCATCCAAAGCAGGTAGCTCGGCAAGGTGCGGATCTGCCCGGTGGCGGAGTCATAGGCGGGCGTGGTCGGCCGCTTTCCGTCCTTGCCCGGGGCGGGGATGCGAGGGTCGGCCGCGGTGGGGTCCTGCACGGCGTAGAGCGGACGACCCCCCGAGACGGCGTCCACCGCCCCGTTCACCGCCGCAACCGCCGCCGCCACCGGCCCCGGCCGGACGCCCTGCTCGGTCCTTCTCTGACCGAGCGGGCCCACCACCATCCCGGCGAGCGTCAACGACACCACCACCACCGTGGTGGGCACGATCCCGATCTTCCAGCGATACATCATCTGGCCGGCGAGGAGCCCCATGAGCGCGAGCACCACGATGCCCAAGGGGACGTCCGGCCGCGCCGAGAGGATCGAGGCGAGGATGCCCACGAACGCCCCGGCTAGGAGCATCAGATAGAAGAAGATGAACACGAAGAGGAGCGTGCGCGTCCGCGGGGCGATGAGCCGGTGCGAGATGGCGGAGAGGCTGTTCCCGTCGTTGCGGACCGACACCATGATGGCCGCGTAGTCGCTCGCCCACCCGATGAGGCTCACCCCGAGGACGAGCCAGGCCAGCGAGGGCGCCCATCCCCAAAGGTTGGCCGCGGTGATGGGGCCGACGATGGGACCGGCGGCGGCGATCGACTTGAAGTGATATCCGTAGAGGACGTTGCGGCTCGTGGGCATGAAGTCGACGCCGTCCATGTACATCCGGGCCGGCGTGGCCCGCTTCTCGTCCGCACCGACCACATTGCGGTCGACCCGCCGCGCGTAGAAGTTGTAGGCGACGTAGATGGTGATCGCCCCGATGACGACGATGTAGAGCGTGTTCATGCGGGAACTCCCCGGGACGCCATAACCCGCGGAAAACCTATCCCGGCTGCGCCCGGCGTCAACCGGCCGGGTGTGACTTCCCGGGCCAGCGAGCCCCCTGCCCCTTGCGTACCGGACGGGTCTTCGAGGTCCGCCAGTAAATTCGAGGGTTCAAGCCGGGGCAAGGACCTCGGGCTCTTGGACCCGTTGCGAAGGGCCATAGAGGACCTCCCAAGCGCCGAGGAGGCCGAAAGCCTCGCACTCGCTCGCGCGACGCTAAGCGAGGGCGGCAGGTGCCGCTCCCCTTACCAATCCGACGGCAGGAGACTCGGAAGCGGGAAGCGCCGGGGCGACCCGAGGGCCCTCCGCAAGAGCCCGCCGCCGACCTTTTTGGCACAGCGAGAAGACCTTTGTGGCACAGTGACTGGAACGCGCAACGAGGGGGGATGGGGTGGCCCGAGGGCCACGGAGGTGATTCCTCGTGAACTCTGGATTGTTGTTGGTCCGGTTGATCCTAGGCGGGTACCTCGCAGCACACGGTGTTCAGAAGCTCTTCGGGTGGTTCGGCGGCCACGGCCTCGGGGGGACCGGGGGCTTCATGGATTCACTCGGCTTCCGGCCCGGGTGGTTCTTTGCCCTCGCCGCGGGGCTCTGCGAGGCCGGCGGCGGGGTCCTCGTCCTCCTCGGGTTCCTCGGCCCGATCGGCCCCGGGCTCATCATCATCTCGATGGTGGTGGCGATCGGTGCGGTGCACTGGAAGAACGGCTTCTTCGCCATGGCGAACGGCGTGGAGATGCCGCTCGCCTGGGCAACGTGCGCGGTCGCCCTCGCGTACAGCGGCCCCGGTCAGTACTCGCTCGATGCCGCCTTCGGCCTGTCCCTCCGCAATCCCTGGCTCACCCGGGGCGTGATCGTCGTCGCCGTGGTGATCGGCCTTTTGAATCTCTGGGGACGTCGCCCGCAGCCGGCCCCAAAGCCTCAGGAAACCTGAGGAGGAGGAGGCCCCCCGGGCTACGCAAACGGGGGAGGTCCCGGTCTCCCCAACCTCAACGACGCTCGGTCGGGCGAACCCTTCGCCATCGCCCTCCACGCAAGGCCGAAGGAATACCCTCCGCGAATCAGTGGAGGGATCCTATGCGTGGCGCGTTGCTCCTCGCCGGCCTCGTTCTCCTCGGTTGCGGTCCGACTCGAGGCTCGTATGACGGTAACTGTCAGTCACCCAACACCTATCGCTGCCAGCACAACATGGTCGAGGTCTGCACCGGGAGCAGCAATGGCACGGCGGAGTGGTACGTCGTGGATGACTGCTCCGTCCCGCAGAAAGGCGTGGCGGGCGCCTATGCAGCCTGCGTGGAGAACTTGAGCGGCGTGGCTTCCTGCGTGCTCTAGGCTCCCCTCGCCAAGCGCCTCGAGGCGCCCTCTCCCGCGCTCGGTCGGGGGGAGTGCCTGCCCCCGCGGCGCGGAGACCCGGGGACCTTCCCGGCAGAGATCTAGCGGGTCAGGGCTAACGGAATGTCGATCCCGCCACCGGCGCCGGTCGAGGCCGCGGCGGTGACCGCGCCCCCGGCCCTGTCCGACGCGGCCGAGAAAGGCCGGGCCCTCGCAAGACGTTTAGACTGATCTCGGGCGCCGCCCGATTTGGTCCCTGGCCGGGCGAAACGGCGGACCGGGCGGCGAATCGGCGTCACCCGTTTCGCCCCACGGCGGGCCCGCGGGCGGCCGTCCGGGCCCCCGGGTGGCAGCACGCTCGTGCCGGTCAACCGAGCAAGGATCCCCATTCCGGTCCTGGTCCATTTTGCTCGGCGTGAATACCCGTGTCCCTCCGATACGGGACATCGTTCGGGCTCCGAGCGGCTCCGGGAGGGGGGAATGCGCCTTCGATCTCCTTGTGACCGCGTTCTCATCGTCGAGGATGACGTGGACCTTCTCGGCGCGCTCGCCGAGGCCCTCCGACTGGAGGGCGTGGAGGTCACGCACGGCGCCCAATCGCTCGAGGAGGCACGGCAGGACCTCGCGAACGGATTCCGGCCCCAGGCGGTCATCCTCGATCTGCACCTGCCCGACGAGCGGGGCGAAGGACTGCTCGACATGCTCCGATTGGACCCATCGTACGCGAACGTTCGGGTCATCGCTCTATCCGCCGACTGGCTGGCGCTAGCGCACCTCCGAGGGGCTGTCGACCGGACGCTGCTCAAGCCCACCTCCCTGGCCGGGGTCATGCGGACTCTGCATGAGGTCTGCGCCCGCAGTCTCGACTAGCGTGGGACGACGGTACTCGAGCGAAGCAGGGCGCCCTTCCGCTCCGCTCGGCCGCGAGACCCAGTCGCCTCTTCAGTGGGCCCGCCTCGCGCGAACTTCGATACCGTCGTTCGACTCGTCCGTGAGCGCTCATGGTTCGGGGACCGATGGTCGGCGCCGACCGGGGGAGTGCATCGAAGTGACCGGGTGGTGACTCGCTTGCTCAGGGGCCGACGGCCTCGTCGGACTCACCTCAGCGCTTGCAAAGGCTTAGGGGAGGACGAACACGGCCAGCAAGCCCGTGCGACACGCTGCCCGCACGACCGGACCAACAGTGCGACCTGTATGGGCCTTTTCGCCCCCCCTCTGGCGCCGCGCGCCAGAGGGGAGAAGCAGAACTTTCCGATAGGCACCGCCCTGGCGAACAGCTCGCGTTACTCGCACTGCGAGAAGCGGCAGAGCGTCCAAACATCACTGGGCCGTCGTGTTTGCCCTTGTGAAGGCGACGCTTCCAGAGCCGCCCGCCCCCTACTTCCATACAGAACGTGGCCTCGTACATGTTCCCGACCGTCAAGCCTTCACTGACCCAGTGATTAAAGTGGTCGGTAATGGAAATATGCCCGCATTGGCGAGGAGTCGTCCGGACGCTGTAATAAATCGCATGTTCCCCATACCCAAGAACATTACTTCCCCGCCTGCAGCTAGACATAGGTTGTACGTGCCACCATCAATCACATAGGTGCCCTTGAACTGGGCACCTACGGGACCACCGGGCATTGCTCCGGCTAACGAGGCCCCGATGATGAAGAAGTTTACGAGGGGTTCATTCGCCCAACCCTGGATTCCAATATATGAGTAGCCGCCGCCGGTTCCGGTGCGTGTCTCTGCGAAGTCTGCCGAGATGATTCCGAGTTGGCCGCATCTCTTGGTCCCATCCCACTGGAGGCCCTCGGTGGGGCCTCTCGGAGCGCGGGTCGAGATCGAGTGCATCGCGGTCGTCGTTACCTTGATCAAAAAAAGAGGGGGTCACGGTGTGTCGTGACCCCCTGTGGGCGTGGCTGGTGTCGAACCAGCGACCTCTTGCGTGTCAAGCAAGCGTTCTACCGCTGAACTACACGCCCGAGTACTCCCCGCCAAAGGCAAGGCGCGGAGTTATAGCGCGACCGCGTGGGGTGTCAACGGCTAGGCCGTCTCCCCCCTCACCGCCCGAAGGAAGAAGAGGAAATACTGAGCCCAGGAGACGGCCAAGCACTCGGTCGCGAGGAGACCGAAGGCGGCGACGAAGGACGCCGCATGAGAAGGGGCGATCGCCCGGAACTCTCCCGCCAGGCTGAGGAGCACCGTCGCGGCCAGGGCGAAGGTCGCATACTTGCCGATCCGGGTGGGGGCGAGCGGGATCCGGTGGTGGAGGGTCCGCAGGATGGCGGCCCCGAGGAGCTGGAACAGATCCCGCGTCACCACCAGGATCGGGAGCCAGAGGGGGAGCCGGCCGCTCGCCGACAGAGCGAAGAGCGCACAGGCGGCGAGGAATTTGTCGGCGATCGGATCGAGGAAGGCACCGAGGCGCGTGTGCTGTCGGAGCGCTCGCGCCACCAGGCCGTCGAGCACGTCGGTCGCCGCCGCCGCGGCGAAGGCAGCGAGCGCCCGCACACGCTCGCCCTCTACGTAGAGCACGAGGAACACCGGGGCGAGCACGATCCTGAGACCGGTCAGCGCGTTGGCGAGGTTCAGGGCCGATTCCCGCTCGTTTCCTTCGAAAGCGCCCACCGTCCCCTCCGCTCACCCTACTCCGAGTGGCTCTCCCCTGGGTCGCCCGGCTTCGACCGGACTGCGACCGAGATCGGGACCTTCGTCATGATCGTGATTCGGCCCTTTTTTCGCAGAGTGACCTCCTCGGGTCCCTTGACCTGCCAGCCCCTCCCGACTCGTGCTCCCGACGGGGCGGGCCGGCCACCTTTGACCGCCACGGTAGCACCGCCGCAAGCGGGCGGCCGCGACCTCGCTCGGGCCTTCGTTCCGGGTCCGTCGCCACCGTCGCAGGGGGGATCCTCCCGAGCGACCCGGCGGCCCTCACCGTTCGGTGCCTGGCCCGGCGAACAGGCAGAATCGAGCGCTGCAGACCGACGCGGGCGTCACTCGAGCTCCACCTCGATCGCATCGGCGGTCACCTTGCTCACCTTGACCGCGAACCCGGCGAGCTTGCGGGTGGCGAGATCGGTGGCGAAAGCCTGGCTCGTCGTGGCGAGGGCCACGTCGAACTCGGCCCGCCCGTCCTCCAGGGAGCGCTCCTGCACACCCGTGACCCCGCGGACCGAGTCCCGAATCGCGTTCTTGAAGGCAGCCAGCCGCCCGTAGTCCTCGACCCCCGTCACGGTCATGGTCAGGCGCCGGACGCCAGAGTGCTCTTTCGCCCATCGCTCCCCGACGCGGGTGAACATCTCCTGGGCCAGCATGTGACCCGCCTCAGAGAGCGCGTTCCGCCCCGAGGTGGCCTGCTCGAACCCCTTCCCGGCCGGGGCAGTGAACTCGGTCGCGGCCACGACCTCCCCCGTGTCCGTCCGGACCGCCCGCGCGGAGACGGAAGCGGCCGAGGAGTAATAAGTCCCGCTGTCCATGGGGATCTCACCCGTGGGCTTCGCGACGGCACGGCCCACGATCACCAATTCCGCGCCGCCCTGCGCCGCCACCTGGCGCGCCTTTTCGAGATTCGGGGGAGCGCCCAGGGCCTCGAGCCTCACCTTGCCCTCGAGCGCCCCTGGGTCCACGAAGCTGAACCCGGACTTCTCCATCCGCTCCCTGAAGGCGGTCTCGACCACGCGTTGGTCCGCGGGGTTCCCCCCGCCTTGCCACCACCCGGTGACGTGGGGGGCGTCGACGGCCTGCTCCGCCACGAGCACCAACACCCGCGGCATCCCCGAACGCCGGTAGGCGATGCCGAACGCGAGCAGGTCCTCCTCCAGCTTCGCCTCGGAGACCTCGCACCGCACCCGAGTGATCCAGGTGTTGCCGTCCTGCTGGTCGGCGAGGATCTGGAATCGCCGCACGTAGCCCAGGGAGTGGGCGTAGACCTTGTCGGAGAGGAGCTCTGCCTGGTCGGTCTCCGTGGCCGCGGTGACGACCGTGCTCGCCACCTGCTCGACGCAGCCGCGCAGGGCGTCGTCTCGGGCGCGGTCGCGGGCGGTCGAGGGATCGCCCGCGAGGGCGGCCCGGCCGGTGGACTCGGTGGTCTTCGTGTCGACCAATGTCCGGGCCGCGGGGGCGGCTGCGAGGAGGGCAACAAGGAAGGCGGCTCTCATGGCCTACCGGCTCCTAAAAGGGTGCGAGGAGGACGTCCCATCCCCGGTTCAGGAACGCAAGCTTCCCGTCCATTCTTCCCTCGGCAGCCGGGCCAGCGGGAGCGACGGCGTGTGCCCCCGCAGATCCGATGAGCCTCGCCGTGCGCCCGAAGCCTCCCCAGGCTCGACCGCGGGCGACCGGAACCCTCTACCGCCGCGATTCGAGCCGAAGGCGATCGCATCGGAAGGGGCCAGACATCGGCGGGGGAGTCCACCGGGGCTAGACCGCGGATCCTACGCCCGGTCTCTCAGAGCCCGCAGGGCCACGAACCGCTCCAGGTCGGTGCGGGCGCCGGGTGCTTCTCGCGCGATGGCGGCGGCGACGCCGGGCGTGTGGAGGCGCAAGAACGGGTTCGTGGCGCGCTCCTCGGCGAGCGTCACGGGCTCGGGCTCGCGCCCCGCCCGGCGGGCCCCGAGGAGCGCCTCTCCCCGGGCTGCCGCGGCCCCCCCGGGCTCGAGGGACAGAGCAAAGGGGAGATTCCGGCCAGCGTAATCGTGCCCCGGGTGGACCTCCAGGGTTCCGGGGAGTTCGGCGATCGGGCCGAGGAAGCTCGCCGCCAGCCGAACGGGATCGCCCCCGTGCCGGCAGTTGCCACAGCCCATGGAGAAGAGCGTGTCGCCGGTGAAGAGTCGGCCCCGCCATTCGAGGAGAACGGACCCCGGCGTGTGCCCAGGCACCGAATGGACCCGCAGCTCGAGCGCGCCCAAGCGGAGCTCGCCGCGGGTCGAGAGGTCCTCGTCGGGGGGGAACAGGTACCCGTCGGCCGAGTGGCCCAACACCCTCGCCCCGAGCCGCTCCCTTAGCTGCTCGCTCCCTCCCGTGTGATCGGCATGGCCGTGCGTGTGGAGGATCCAACGGGGCCGGACCCCGAGTTCCTCCACGGCCGCGAGCGCCACCTCCGGATCCCCGGGATCGACGACAGCGGCGTCGCCCCCCTCCGCTAGCAGATAGAGGTAGTTGTCCTCGTGGTAGCGGCGGCGCACGAACCGGGGGGGGCTCCCCGTCACCGAGTCCTGGCTCTCCCGAGGATAGTGGGTGAGGCCGACCCGGTTCCCTTCCGGATCCCGGAAGTAGATCGTCCACCGCGTCCTGTGCACCACCTCCACCCCGAACGCGGCGAGCCGACGCTCAAAAGCCGGTCGTTCAGCTGGGTCGATCGCCAGGGCCACGAGGTGCAGGCCGGGGGTGCCGTCTCGCCACGGGCGCGGGGCCGGAGCGCTCCCCACCCGCTCCAGCGCCAGGAAACCCTCCTCGGATCCCCCGACGGAAAGCCACACGCTGCGATCCCCGCCTCCGCCGGGGAGCGGCCAGCGGCGCAGGACGGAAAGCCCCAGCACCTCCCGGTAGAACCGCTCGGAGCGCTCGAGGTCGGCGCACTGGATGGCCACGTGGTGAAAAGCGAGCACTCGCCGAGGGTAGACGGACTCCAAAGGCGCGGGAAGGCCCAAGCTCCGCGCGGGACGGCCCGGCCCCGGCCGTGCCTTCGAGCGGCCCATGCTACCTTCGGGCTCGGTGCCTTCCCCGCTCGCTCGCAAGCGACTCTTGCTCCTCTCCGACGACGCCGGTCTCACCGCTGTCCTCTCGAGCGCCTTTTCGGAGCTGGGGGGCGTGGTGGCCTCGACCTCCTCCGGCCAAGACGCGCTGCGCGCGCTCGCCACCTTCCGTCCGGCGGCCGCGGTGCTCGACCTCCCCGTGGCCGACGCCGGTGCGGCGGCTCTCGTCGCCGAGCTGGCGCGGAGGGGTACGCCGGCAGTGGTGATCTCCGGCGTCTACCGGGGAGCGCGCGCCGCCGCCGAGCTGCGCCGGGCGGGCGCCCGCGATCTCCTCGAGAAGCCCTTTCCGCTCGGCGCCCTTCTCGCCTCGGTCGCCGACGCGCTCGGCGCGCCCCGGCCGGACGAGGTGGACGCCGAGGACGAGGTCACCGGCTCCACGCCGCTCACCGAGCCCATTCCGGCCGATCCCTTCCTGGTCCTCGATCCGGTGGAGCCGAATCCCGCGCGCCGAGCCGAGCCGGAAGGCCTGGCCCGTCCCCTCCCGGACCAGAGCCGGGTGCGCGTCACCCAGCCGGACGCGTCGCCCCCGCCGCAAGGCCAGCTCGCCTACGCCACCGTGCCCCGCCTCCTCGTGGCGCTCCACGTCGGCCAGGTCACCGGTGCCCTCACCGTGAGCCGCGGCCCGGTGAAGAAGATCGTGGCGGTCGAACGGGGAGCGCCGGTCTACGCCGCCTCGAACGTGGCGGCGGAGCGGTTCGGCGCCATCTGCATCCGCCGGGGCATCGTCCCCCGGGGGGTGCTGGAGCAGCTGCGCCGCGCCAACTCGAACCGTCGCACGGGCGACCTCCTCGTCGCGGCCGGTCTCCTCTCCCCGGAGCGGAGGGCCGAGCTTGTCTCCGCCCAGATCCGGGCCATCGCCTGGTCGGCGTTCGAGTGGCGCGAGGGGACCTACCATTTCCAGGCGGGCCGCCCACCCCCCTCGCGCCTGCCCCTCAGGCTAGACGCCGGCGATCTCATCCTCGACGGCATGCGCCGCACCACCACGCTCGATCGCCTCCGGGCGGAGCTCCCGGCAGAGGCCCACCTCGCGCCCAGGCCCGACCCGGCCTTCGAGCTCTACGCCCTCCGCATCCAGCCCGCCGAGGCCAGGCTCATCACCCTCGCGGACGGCACGAAGAGCGTCACCGACCTCGTCCGCCTCTCCGAGCGGCCCGAGCGCGACACCCTCGCGTTCCTCCAGGCGTGCCGGGCGATGAGGATCCTCGACGAGGTGACCCGTGTTCTCGCCTCCACAAGGCGGATGGGCTTCTTGTAGCTCGATCCTCTAAGGCGCCCAGGCGGCGAAGGACCTCCCCCGGTTTCGCTTGCGGGTACGAAGGCCAAAGGGCTATAAGTTCCGGCCCTTTGGCGCCGGAGCCCCAGTGATCCCCCGCGAGCAGATCCGCAACGTCGCCATCGTCGCCCACGTCGATCACGGGAAGACGACCCTGGTCGACTTCATGCTGCGCCAGGCGGGGGTGTTCCGGGCGAACGAGCAGCTCGTCGAGCGGGTCATGGACTCGAACGACCTGGAGCGCGAGAAGGGCATCACCATCCTCGCCAAGAACACCGCCGTGACCTACCGGGGGGTGAAGATCAACATCGTCGACACCCCCGGCCACGCCGACTTCGGCGGGGAAGTGGAGCGGGCGCTGCGGCTCGTCGACGGCGTGCTCCTCCTCGTGGACGCAGCCGAGGGTCCCCTTCCCCAGACGCGGTTCGTGCTCTCCAAGGCGTTGTCCATGGGTCTCCCCTCGGTCCTCGTGGTGAACAAGATCGACCGGCAGGATGCCCGGGCCAAGGAGGTCCTGGACCTCGTCTACTCCCTCTACATCGACCTCGGGGCCAACGAGCATCAGATCGACTTCCCGGTGATCTACGCCATCGCCCGGGAGGGCAAGGCGGCTCACACCGTCCAGGGAACCTTCGAGGCCGACTCCCTGAAGCCCCTCTTCGAGGCCATCCTGGCGCACATCCCTCCGCCCCCGGCCGGAGAGGGGCGCGCCCTGAAGATGCTGGTCGACAACCTCGACTACGACGACTACGTCGGCCGCCTGGCCATCGGCCGCGTCGCCTCGGGCACGATCCGCGCGGGCGACACCATCGCGGTCCTGCGCGAGGGAGGCCGCTCCGTCCCGGCCAAGGTGGTCCGGTTGTACGCCTTCGATGGCCTGCGCCGGGTCGAGGTCCCGGACGCCGGCCCGGGGGAGATCGTCTGCATCGCCGGCGCCGAGGAGATCGGGATAGGGGACACCATCGCCGACCCGGACGACCCCGAGCCCTTGCCCCGCATCAGCGTGGAGGAGCCCACCATGTCGATGATCTTCAAGGTCAACGACGGGCCCTTCGCCGGCAAGGAGGGGAAGTACGTCACGAGCCGCAACATCCGCGAGCGCCTCTACCGCGAGGCCTACCGGAACGTGTCCATCCGGGTCGAGGACACCGACGCGCCCGACGCCTTCAAGGTGGTGGGGCGAGGCGAGCTGCAGCTCGCGGTCATCGTCGAGAACATGAGGCGGGAGGGGTACGAGCTCACCGTCTCGAACCCGGAGCCCATCCTCCGTACCGTGGGCGGCGAGGTCCACGAGCCGATGGAGCTACTCGTATGCGACCTCCCCGACGACGCGGTCGGGGCGGTGACCCAGAACATGGGACCGCGCCGGGGCCGCATGGTAGACCTGCAGCCCCTCGGCTCCCGCCGCACCCGGCTCCAGTTCCGGGTTCCCGCTCGCGGCCTCATCGGCTTCCGCAGCGATTTCCTTACCCTCACCCGCGGGGAGGGAATCATGTCCTCCCAGTTCCACGGGTACGAGGTTTGGCAGGGGCGCATCGAGAAGCGCAAGACCGGCGCCATCGTGGCGGACCGGATCGGGGAGGTGGTCGCCTACGCCTGCTTCTACGGACAGGAGCGCGGGGCCCTCTTCGTGCGCCCGGGCGACCGGGTGTACGGGGGGATGATCGTGGGCGAGCACAGCCACGAGAACGACATCGACTTCAACATCTGCAAGGAGAAGAAGCTCACCAACATCCGCGCCGCCGGGCGGGACGAGAACGTGATCCTCACCCCTCCCCGGGAAATGAGCCTGGAGATGGCCCTTGAGTGGATCGCCGAGGACGAGCTGGTGGAGGTCACGCCGCGGTCGATCCGGCTCCGCAAGAAGCTCCTCGACCAGACCCAGCGCTACAAGCTGGAGCGCGACCGCAAGAAGGGCGAGGCGAGCGTCGAGCCCTGAGGGGGCTCCGAGGGGCAGAGACCCGGTCCACCGCTCGAAGTCGGCGCGACCGCCACGGCCGGGGGTCGACCCCGGTCGCGCTCCGGAACACCGCTCCCCCGAGGCGGCACGACTAAAGGACCCCGGCGCGAGGCTACTTCTTGCCCTTCTCCTTGGTCGCGGGCTTGTGGACCGGGCGCGGCTGCCCCTTCACCGCCGTGTCGACGAACAGGATGCCGTCGGCGTGTCCGGGCACGGCGCCGGAAACGAGCAGAAGGTTCTTGTCGGCCTCGATGCCCACCACCCTGAGGTTCTGGATGGTGACCCCGTCGGCGCCGTACTGGCCGGGAAGGTGCTTGCCCTTCCACACCTTGCCCGGCGTCTTGCGCTGACCGACCGCGCCGACGTGCCGGTGGTGCTCGTGGGAGGTGGAGCTGTCGCGCGCTGCCCCCTTCATCCCCCACTTCTTGAAGACACCGGCGAAGCCGCGACCCTTGGTGACCCCCGACACGTCGACCCGCTGGGCGGGCTTGAACACCTTGTCCACGGTGAGGACGTCGCCGGCCTTGAGGTCGCCGAGCTTCTTCGGGTCGTCGACCCGCAGCTCCCGCAGGTGCCGGAAGATCGCGGTCCCGGCCTTCTTGAAGACGCCGACCTCGGGCTTGGAGAGCCGCCGGGCGTGCTTCTCCAGAACCTCGCCGAAACCGATGACTACGGCGTCATAGCCGTCCCGCTCGGCGGTCTTGCGCCGCACCACCGTGCAGGGCCCTGCCTCGAGCACGGTCACGGCGATGCAATCGCCCTCGGGGGTGAACACCTGGGTCATCCCCACCTTCTTCGCCAACAGCCCGGTCGTCATGTGCCTTCCTCGCATTGGTCCGCCGCGCGTCGAGCCGGCCGCGGAGGACATGCAGTTTTCAAGGGGTGGGCTTCTACCGAGAAAGAGGGCGGGCTGTCAAGCGAACCCCTCGATCCGGCGCGGCTTTCGCCCGCGCGGCCCGCGGGGCTAGGGAGGGTGAGGGGGCTCGCCCACGACCGCATCCGGCGGGAAAACCGCCGGGGGGAGAAAGAGCACGAGCGCATCGGCCTCGACGGCGAGCGCCCCTCCGAGCGCTGCGGCAATGCGGCGCGCCATGGGAAGGGCCAACGCCCGGCCCCGGGGGTCTCCGGGCGAGCCCTTCTTAGGGTCCTCGAGGGCATCGGGGCCCGGGGCCGCCCCGTTCACCCGGATCGCGACACGTCCCCCCTCATCGCCTCCCGAGATGCGCACCTGGCTCCCGTCCCGACCGGCCCGCTCGAGCAGCGCCTCGAGCGCGCGATCCAAGAGGATCCGGTCCGCCTCGACCGACACCTCCGGCGCGATCCCGATCTCCGGATCCTTGAGCTCGAGCGTGCGCCGCCCGACCAGCTCGCCGAGGAGCGCGCGAACCGGAACGGCCTCGAGCCGCATCGGGATCCCACGGGCGTCGAGGCGTTCGCAGAGGAAGTGATCCTCGACGAGCTGGCGAACCCGGCCGAGCGAGCGCAGGCACATGGCCGTGAGCTTCTCCCCCCGGGCCCCTCCCCGCTCCTCCGCAGACAGCCGGGCGAGGAGCTCGGCCGACCAGAGCGCCGTCGAGAGCGGATTGCGGACCTCGTGAGCCACGAACCCGAGGTGGTCACCCCGCACCTCGCCGTCCGGTCCGGGCAACGCGTCACCGGGCTGCCTGTCGGCGCCTTCCATGCCCTCCCTCCGGCTCGCGTTTCACGTTCGTACACCTTGCGGAGACGGGCAACCTTCCGCAAGTGGACCCCGAGCTGCCGGGGCCGGTAGATTTTACAATCCGAAAAGCCCCATTCTGAGGGCCTATCCATTCGGGGCTGTAATGCTTATAGGCGAGCCCGCCAAGCGCCCGCTCCGCCCACTTCGCCAAGCGACTGAAATCACGTAAGTCCCCGTCGGGGACGCTACCGGCACACCTATTGCTAAAAGCTAGGGAAATCCACGAACTGGAGCAAGGGATGAATCGATCGCTCAACGCAGGCAAGGGAGGAGCCCTCGAGCTCTACCTCGCCGAGATCAACCGGTTTCCCCTCCTGTCCGTCGACGAGGAGCGCGACCTCGCCCGTAGATTCCGCGCCACCGGCGACACGCGATCCGCCCACCGCCTCGTGACCGCGAACCTTCGGTTCGTTGTGAAGGTCTCCTACGAGTACCGCTCCTACGGCTTTCGAATGGCCGACCTCATCCAGGAGGGGAACATCGGCCTCATGAAGGCGGTGCAGAAGTTCGACCCCGACAAGGGCATCCGGCTCATCTCCTACGCGGTCTGGTGGATCCGGGCCTACATCCAGAATCACATCCTGAAGTCCTGGTCGCTCGTGAAGCTGGGCACTACCCAGGCGCAGCGCAAGCTCTTCTTCTCGCTCGCCCGGACCAAGCGCGAGCTAGACAAGGACTCCGTCGAACAGGGGGCCGATTCCGACGGGCACGACGTCCTCAAGGTGGCGCACCGGCTCCGCGTGAAGCCGGCCGAGGTCCGGGAAATGGAGCAGCGGCTGGACGGCCGGGACCTCTCCTTGGACGCACCCATGGGCGAGGACGGCGGGCACACCCACGTCGACTTCGTCGCCTCCAGCGACCCCTCGCAGGACGACGAGCTTTCCGGGGCGCAGGAGCAACGGATGGTCTCGGGCCGGGTGGTGGAGGCCCTCGCCCGCCTCGACCTGCGGGAGCGCTACATCATCGAGCAGCGGGTGATGAGCGACCGGCCGCTCACCCTCAAGGAGCTGGGCGAGCACTTCGGGTTCTCCCGCGAACGCGCCCGCCAGCTGGAGATCCGGGCCAAGGAGAAGCTCCGGCAGGAGCTCCGGGCGCTGGCGGTCGAGATCGACTGGCCGACCGACGGTAAGCCGGTCGAGATCGACGACCGGCTTTTGGCCGTCGACTCGGCGCCCGTCGGCTAGGCTCGAGGGGCTAGCGAGCGCCCGATCTCGGTGCGGAACTCGGCCGTATCCCGGTGCCCGTGCAGGTCCACGGTGTGCATCACCGCCCCCCGTGCCGCTAGCGCCGGCGATAGTGCAACGCCACGATGCCCGACTTGAGCCGTGTCGCGGCCACGAACTTGAGGCGCAATGATGGCTGCAGGCCGGGAAACAAGAACGGACCGTGCCCAGCCACCACCGGGTGGACCACGAAGCGATATTCGTCCACGAGGCCCAGGCGCTGAAGCGCGGCCGAGAGTCCGGGGCTACCCACCAAAAGTCCGCGCGGCGTGGCCTTCTTCAAGGCCTTCACCGCCCGGGTCAGGTCCCCTTCGAGGTGATGGGTGTTGCTCCACGGGAAGTCGCGGCGCGTCGTCGAGACCACGTACTTGGGCTTGGCTTCGAGCTTCCTTGCCCAGTCCCGGTTCGACGGCGTCGCCTTCGGGTCTCGCGCCACCTTGGGCCAGGCCTCCTCCATCAGCTCATAGGTCCGGCGCCCGAAGAGCATCGCTCCCGCCGCGTCCATCACGCGCGTCCAGTAGCGGAGCATCTCCTCGTCGGCGACCCCTTCGCGGTGGTCGCAGCACCCGTCCAGCGTCACGTTGAGCGCGAAGGTCAAGAGCCCCATGGCGTTGACTCTCTCCCAGGCTGCAGATCGCTTCAAGCTCAAGCGAAATCCGAACCCTCGCCGAGGACAAGAATCGATGAACCCGCCGGCCGCCCCAATTCGCGAAACATCCGAGCCACTCCGGCCTCGTCAGCAAGAGTGTCCAATTTCTGGGATCGCTTCTTAGCCCGAAGCGCGCGGGCGCCCGGGGAGGCCTACGTCCGTCGCCAGGATCGCTCTCTCGCCAGGATCGGGCGAGCGGGCGCCCCGACCAAGTCCTCGCGCTCGGACGCCCGCGACCCGCGGGCCCACCCTCGGGCCCGCCCCGCCCGCTCGCCTACGCTAAGCCTCGGGAGCGGAACGCCCCCCGTTCCCCGGGGGCGCGGCCGGGGTGACCTTCTCCTCCCTCCGGAAGAGCCCGCGGGCCTTCCCCGCGAGGTGCAGGGCCAACACCACGAACCCCGCGAACGGCATGAACATGAGGAAGGTGACTCCGAGGATGGGCACGAGCGCCACGGCCACCGGGGCCTTCAGGCGCCGCCACTCGCCGGTTCCCGGGGGAAGCCGGTCGCCGTCGCGGGCCACCGGCACGATCGCCCAGCGCCGGACATCGAGGTAGTAGCCGCCCGGGACCGCGCTCCCGCCCTGATAGCGCTTGGCCATGCCTAGCCCTCCCCGTGGACAGGACCGTGAGGGCCCAGATCGGGGTCGGCCCCCTTGGGAGCGGGGCGACCCTCGAGGCGGGCGAGCTCGAGCGGGTGCTCGTGCTGGTACCGCTCGCGGCTGATCCTTCCCGTGAAGATGGCCGGATCGAACGGGAAGGCGTCCGGGTTGAGGTGCACGTTGAAGATGTGCCAGATGGTGATGACGAGGAACGCCATCAGGCCCTCGTTCGAGTGAGCCATCTTGGCGGCGGGGACGAGCACGCCCGGAAAAAGGGCCGTCACCTGGAGCGGAAAGTAGAGGATCGTCCCGGTCACCACCATGATGACGTTCCCCGCGACGAGGCCCCAGTACTCGAACTTCTCCTTGTAGGTGTATCGGTCGTAGAGCGGCTCGACTCGACTCGTGCCCAGGTAGTAGCGGAGCTGCCGGAAGACGTCCTCGAAATCCTTCCGCGTCGGCATCATGGAGAAAGGTATCGTCCGGCTGAGCAGACCGGCGAGCCCCGCTCCGAAGTGCAGCACCGTGAGGCCCGCCAGGGCGAACCCGGCGGCGTGATGGATCTGCCGGGCCCGATCGATGCCCCCGAGCCCGTGCACGAGCGCCTGGGCCCAGGCGTGCGTGTAGAACTTCTGGGGAAAGCCGGTCAGGCAGAGGAGCACGAACAGGACCATCACCGTGAGATGCTCGAGCCGCCGCTTGCGGCTGAATCGAACGATCCGCTCGCTGCTCATCGCTTCCTCAGGATGCCGAGGACGTGGAGGCTGATCTGCAGCACGAGCCCGCCCACCATGAAGGGGATCATGAGCCGGTAGAACTGGCGCACCGCCCACACCGCCGGGGCCTTCCTCGGCGAGGGCTCCCAGTGGGAGAGCCAGGCCTGGGGGAAGTTCTTGGGGGCCCCGGCGTGGCAGGTCTGGCAGGTCCTCTGGAGGTTGGCGGCGATGACCCGGGAGCGCGGGTCGTCCGTCTTCTGGATGTCGTGCACCCCGTGGCAATCGGTGCAGCCGGCGGCGAGCCGCACCCCCTTCCCCGCATCGGTCCCCCGCTGCAGGGTGGTCACCATGCCGTGGAAGTCGGCCAGGTAGGTCGCCACCACCCGGGTGGAGATACCGTACTTCTTCATCCGCTTCTCGTCCGTGTGGCAGCGACCGCAGATGATCGGGGTCCTCAGGGAGAGCGCGCCCGGGCTCGTGTCGGCGTTCTTGTGCACCCGGTGGCAATCGATGCACACCGGGACGTCGTCGTTCGAGTCGACGGCGCTGCCGTGGACGCTCCCGGCGTAGGCCTTGGCCTCCTTTTCGTGGCAGGAGCCGCACTTCCCCGGGACGTGGGTGCGGAAGGCGTCGGGGCTCAGGACGTCGTGAGCCCCGTGGCACTCGGAGCAGGCGGGAGCCCGGTCGTCGCCCCGGGCGATGACCGCGTGGTGGATTCCCTCGGCCGGTGCCTCGTGGCAGCCGGTGCAGGCCTTCGAGTCCGACCGGGCCAGCTCGTGCCGGGTCTTCACCGGAAGCGATCCGGTGGCGTGGTCGGCGGTTTTGCCCTCGTGGCAGTCGGTGCAGGAGACCGCCTCGCCGTGAACCGACTTCTGGAATACCGCGCCGTCGACGAAGAGCGGCAAGGACTCGCCGCCCTCGAGGTCGAAGGTCATCGAGGCGTCGGAGTGGCACTCCAGGCAGGCGGCGTTGTCGTCTCCGGCCCGACCCGGCAGCGGAAACACCGCGAGGATCATTGCGAGCGCCGGGAGGAACCTGAACATGGAGATTCGCGAGGCGCGGACGAGCGGCGGTCCGCCGGCCGAGGCCGAGGCGAATCCCTACCAGGGGCCGGGCATGTTGTCCAACGACCCCGCCCGGAAAGCGCCCGCGAAAAGACTGCGTCATCCGCTGCCGTCCGGGGCGCAAGCTTCGCGCCCCGGGCCTCATGGAGGCTGCCCCGGCTGCGTCAGGGCGCCTCACGTCCCACCGCTCTAGTTTAGCCGCCGTGGCAGTTCTCGCAGGCGTCCTCGAAGTCGAAGGCGGCCTTCCCCTTCCCGTGGCAGGCCCCGCAGGCTTGCCCCCCCTTCATCCTCTCGTGCGTCAGGGCTCCCTTCTTGAGCCCCCCCTCCTTCAGGATGGGGAAGAGCCGCGGGTGGCAGGTGAGGCAGGCCGGCTTCGCCAGGTCGACGTGGCTGTCGTGACGGAAGGTCACCTGGCCCGGGCTGTCGTCGCCCTGGGGCAAGAGGAGATCCTTGGGCAGGCGGGGCAGATCCGCGGCCCAGCTCGCCGAGGCGAGGACCAGGCCGAGGAGGAAGGCGCCCATCTTCTTGTTCATGGCGTCCCCTCGCTGTGGAAGAACTCGCGCGCGAGCGCGTCCCACCGGTCGCCCGCGAGCGCACGGGCGATGCCACTGATGGGCGCGCCGCCGTCCTGCAGCACCGCGCCGAGCTCCGGGTTCATCCGGCGCAGGAGCTGTTCGGTCGCGTCCTCCAGGAGGCGGAGAGCTGCCGAGCCGGAGAGGAGCTGGCGCAGGTCGCGGGCCAGGCGGGGCGCCTTTACCCGGAAGAGCCAGCCGCGGCTGTAGGGATCGTCGTGCGGCTCCTTGGCGCCGTTCACCGCCACCACCGTTCCCTCCACCGGCGCCGTCAGCCCCACCGACCGCTCTCCGTCGGACACCTCCACCGCCACCTCGCCCTGCTGCACGCGCGCGCCCACGGCCGGGATCCGCACCGAGAGAGGCCCCACGAGCTTGGCGGCGAGGTCGTCCATCCCCACCGTCACGAGGCCGTCGGACTCGACCCGGGCCCAGGTGTGGCCCGGGTGGAGGTGGAGGCCGGCGGGGAGGTGGAAGAAGCTTCCGGCCCGGCGCGCCGCCTTCTCGCGCGCCTCGGCCCGCGCCGGCGCGGGCTTGCCCCCCTGCACGTAACGCCAGAAGAAGACGAACAAGACCAGGTACCCGATGGCCAGGCCGTACTCGAGGAGCTTGGCGGGGTAGAGGGAGAGGAGATCGTGGCTCATGGGCGACTCCCGTAGTCGGCTTCGCTCGGGTGGAGGATGGGCAATCGGTTGACGATCCACCGGAAGAGCAGGATCCCGGTGGTCACGAGGGTGAGCGAGACCATCACCTCCATCCAGCTCGGCACGTACCGCCCCGGCGCCCGCCAGTTGAGCGCCACCACCGACACGTTGAGCCGGTTGAGGACGATGCCCAGCACCCCCAGGACCGCGGCGACCCGCACCACCCTCACCTTGCGCGTCCTTGCCCCGTAGGCGAACAGGAGACAGGGCACGAGCACGAACCCCAAGACCTCCACCCCGAACCAGGCTCCCCAACCGGTGGCCAGGTAGTTCCAGGCGTGGGCGTCCACCACCCCCTGCACCTTCAGGAAGAAGTAGGCGAAGGTCACGAGCGCCCCGGCCTTGCCCAGCCCGAGGGTGAGGTCGTCCACGTCCACCGCCCTCCCCCGGCTCTCCCTCGCGAAGATCCGGTGGGAGAGCGAGCTCTCCACGATCACCATGCAGATGCCGGCGATCACCGCGGACACGAAGAAGAGCACGAAGATGGTGCTCGAGTACCAGAGCGGGTGGAGCCGGGTGGGCATGATGAGGAACAGGGACCCGAGCGCGGACTGGTGCATGGTGGAGAAGACCACCGAGAGCACCGTCAGGGCGATGAGCGCCTTCCGGAGCGGAACCACGATCTTCTCCCAGCCCAGCCACTCCAGGAAGGGGAGCGTGAACTCCAGGGCCAGGACGGTGCTGTAACACATCACGCACCAGGCGACCTCGAACAGGACCGAGGCGGTGCCGTAGTGGAACAGGGCCTGGACGATGTTCCAGGGCCTCCCCAAGTCGACGAGGAGCCCGAACACCGCCATCACGTATCCCAGGAAGGCGGTGAGGATGGCCGGCCGCTCGATGGGGTGGAACCGCTCGAGGCCGAAGATCTGGACCGCCGCACCGATGGTGAATCCTCCGGCGGCGAGGACGATCCCGGTCATCATGTCGAAGCCGATCCACAGCCCCCAGGGCGTGGTCTGCGACAGGTGGGTGGTGGCCCCGAGCCCCCTCGAGAAGCGCAGGGCGATGACCGGCAGACCCACCGCCAGGATGGCCGCCGCCACCACGTTGAAGGGCGTGACCAGGGTCCGCACGTACTCCCGAGGGGAAAGGCCCAGGAAGATCTTCGAGCGCACGAACGAGGGCGGCGCCGCGGCCAGGGTGTCAGCCATCTGATTCCTCCTTCGCCCCCGGCGCCTGGCCGCTCCCCCCCTCCCCGCGCCTTGAGAAGGCGTAGAGGCCCATGAGCAGCGGCGGCCAGAGGGTCATGACGAGCGGCGGCGCGGCCAGGGCGCCGGAGACGAGCTCCGGGTAACTCCTCCCCGGAACCCCCTCCTTCAGCGAAAGGAGCCTCGGCTCCACGTCGGTGAGGTAGAGCCAGCCCGTCCCCCCCGCCTCGGCCTCCCCGTACACCCGGCGCTGGTACCGGTCCGGGTTGGTGTAGATGCGGGTCTTCGCCACCTCCAGGAGCTCGGAGCGCCTTCCGAAGGTGAGCGCTCCCGAGGGACAGACCTCGGCGCAGGCGGGCTTCTCGCCCCGCCCCTGCCGCCCGGCGCAGAAGTCGCACTTGCGGACCCGGGGCGTCGTCGAACCGTACTCGTACTTGGGGATGTCGAAGGGACAGGCCAGCATGCAGTAGCGGCATCCCATGCACTTCTCGGCGTGGTAGACGACCGGCCCCTCCTTGAGCTTGTCCATGGCCCGGACCGGACAGGCCGAGGCACAGGCCGGAGAGAGGCAGTGCATGCACTGCTTCTTGGCGTGGCGGTACACGCCCGGAGCCTTCTCGGTCCGGTTCACGACCGTGAAGGCGATCTCGCTCGTGTCCCGGCGGGCGGCGAGGACCGCGTCGCCTTGGGGCGGCTCGGGCAGCCCGTTCGCCTCGGCGCAGGCCGCCTCGCAGGCCCGGCAGCCCACGCACTGGGTGGTGTCGACCAGCATCCCCGCGCCGTCCGAGGCGTCGGAGCGGCCTTCGACCGCCCGCGCCGCCCCGCACACCACGGCGCTCGCGGCGGTCGCCGCCGCCGCTCCCAGAAATCCCCTCCGTCCGATGCGCGCCATGGCCCTCACCCGCGGGAGGCCGCGAACGACATCCCGCCGAGAATGGCGGCGCCGAGGAGCGCAACGAGGAACGCAAGCATCATGGCGTCGGTCCTTTCCCCGGGGTCCCCGGGTCCTCCCTGTCGAGCTCGTCGAGGAGCGCCCCTTCCTCCGCGGCCTCTTCCACCCGGGCACGGGCCTCCCTGAAGGCCGTGCATCCCTCGAAGTCGCAGTCGGTCTCGCAGCAGCTCACCGACACGAGCTGGTCGAGGGGAACGAGCTTCCGCACCGGGTAGGCCCGGCAGAAGACCATCCGCACTTCCTTGAGGTAGGGGCAGGACATCGCCGTTACGTCCTCGCTCGCCCCGAAGTAGGGCAATCGGCGGGCCAGACCCCGGTCGGAAGGTGGTGCCCGAGAGAACGGGCCTACTCCCGGACGGTTGGAAGAGAGGTGCTAGGAGGGCGTCCTAACTCTCGCACCGTGCCCGCGGATCGAGGCGCAGAACCTTTCAGCAGGCCCTCTTTGCCTCGAGCTCGAGCCAGGGCGATTCCCGAGGAAAATCCGGTGCCTCTCGCCGGGGCGGCGAAGATGTAGAACTCCTCTACGCCGTGGAGGAGATCGACATCACTCCTCGGTCTTGCCCAGGATCTCCTCGCCGTCCCGCCGAAGTCCCCACCTCTTCATCTTGTTGTAGAGGGTGACGCGATCGATGCCGAGGATCCGGGCGGACTGGCTCACGTTGCCCCCGGTATGGGAGAGGACCGCCGCGACATGGCGCCGCTCCACCTCCTCGAGCGAGCCGAGCGGTCCGGCCCTGGGTGCGGCATCCGCGCGCACCGGCAGGCCCAGGTCCACGAGCTGGAGGATCGTGCCGGTGCAGACCACCGCCCCGCGCTCCAAGACATTTCTGAGCTCGCGCACGTTCCCCGGCCACTCATGCCCGAGGAGAGCGTTCATCGCCTCCGTGGAGACGCCTTCCAGGGGCTTCTTCATCTCGGCCGAGAGCCGCTCGAGGATGCTGTCCACGAGTAGGGGGATGTCCTCCCTTCGCTGGCGAAGGGGAGGGATGGCGATGGGGATGACGTTCAGACGGTAGAAGAGGTCCTCGCGGAACCTTCCCTCCTGGACCGCCCGGTGGAGATCGCGGTTGGTGGCGGCCACGATCCGGACGTCCACCTCGACCGGGGTGTTCCCCCCCAGGCGGTGGAAGCGCCGCTCCTCGAGGACGCGCAAGAGGTCGAGCTGGAGCTTCGGGCCGACGTCCCCCACCTCGTCGAGGAAGAGGGTCCCGCCGTCCGCCGACTCGAACTTCCCCTTGCGGCGGGCGAAGGCCCCGGTGAACGCGCCCTTCTCGTGGCCGAACAGCTCGGACTCGAGGAGGCTCTCGGTGAGGGCGGCGCAGGAGACCGCCACGAAGGGTCCCTGGGCGCGGGGGCTCTCCTGGTGGACGGCGCGCGCCAGCACCTCCTTGCCGCTGCCCGACTCGCCCAGGATGAGGATGGTCGAGTTGGAGCGGGCGGCGGTCCGGGCGAGCTCGAAGATCGCCTGCATGGCCGGGCTCTTCGACACGAGGTCCCGGAACCGGTACTCCTGCTTGAGCGCCTGCCGCAGAACGGCGTTCTCGCGCAGGAGCGCCTGCTGGGCCACGATCTTCTGCATCATGATCGACAGCTCCTCGGGATCGAACGGCTTCACGAGGTAGTCGTAGGCCCCGAGCTTCATGGCCGAGACGGCGGTGTCCACCGTGGCATAGGCGGTCATCATCACCACCGCGAGGTCAGGCGTGCGCTTCTTGGCCTGCTCCAGGACCTGCATGCCGTCGATCCCCGGCATCTTCAGGTCGACGATCAGGATCGACCAGGGCTCGGCCTCGAGCCGCTCCAAGGCCGCCTTCCCGTCGGGAGAGGTGGCCACGAAGTAGCCGTCCTTCTCGAGCCAGCCGCCGAGCGACTCGCGGACGATCTCCTCGTCGTCGACCACCAGGATCCGCGTCCTCTCGTTGGACATCTCTTCTCTCCTTGAGCGCTCTCTCATCGACCGTAGAGCCGGGCCCGACAATCGGGACAGAGCCCCGGCCCCTTGGCGTCCACGTCCCGGACGTTCGAGGACCGTCCCATCACGCAACCCGGCGTGGGGCAGTGCCGCAGGCCGAAGCAGTGGCCCAGCTCGTGGACGGCCTCCTTGGCCAGCCGCTCTCGCAAGACCCGGGGGGGGGCGGGCTCGAGCTCGTCGAGCAGCCGGGCGGTCGAGACCACCGCCGCGGCGCCGCCGAGCTGGGCCTCCCCGAAGACGTAGGTGAGGATCGGGATGAAGAGGTCCCGATCGGTGACGCCGAGGACCTTGCCGCCCTCCGGCGCGAGGGGGAGGAGCCACCTCAGGATCTCTCCGGAGGCGTGCTGTTTGCGGCGGGGGTCGAAGGCGTGCCGGGGCGTGCCCGGCGCCTTGACCTCCCGGACCTCCGCGGAAAACGCCCTGCTCACGTGCTTCACCACGTGCCCGATGAGGGACGACTCCAGGGCCCCCTCGCCGATCCAGCCGATCCCGATCGGGCCCATTCATCCTCGCGCCTTCTCGCCCAAGGAGGCGGCCGAGCCCACCGGCGGGATGCGGATCGCGACCCGGGTCCCCTTCCCCTTCTCGCTCTGGATGTCGATGGTCCCCCCGTGCCGCTCCACGATGCCGTACACCACCGAGAGGCCGAGCCCGGTCCCCTTCTCCTTGGTCGTGAAGAACGGGTCGAAGATCCTGGGAAGCTTGTCCGCGGGGATGCCCGGCCCGTCGTCCTCAAAGGCCACCTCCACGAAGCTCCCCCCCTCCACCAGCCGGGTGGAGATGAAGAGGTGGCCGCCGCGCGGGAGCGCCTCGCAGGCGTTCATGATGACGTTCACGCACGCCTGCCGCAGTTGGCCGAAGTCGGCCCGGACCGGGGGAAGCACCCCGAGGGCCTTCTCCAGCCTGAGGTCGTTCAGCTGGATGGGATTGGCGAGCAGCTGCAACGCCTCCTCCACGACCACGTTCAGGTCGACGTCCTTCACGCTGAGGGGCCGCTCGCGGGCGAAGTCGAGGAGGTTGCGGACGATGGCGGTGCAACGCTCGGTCTCGCGCTGGACGAGCTGCAGGTTCTTCACCAGGGTCCTGCGCCCTCCCTCGTCGGGGACGCCGTGCTCGAGCATGCGGACCATGAGCTTGGCGAAGGTGAGGATGCCGGCCAGGGGGTTATTGATCTCGTGGGCGATGGAGGCCGAGAGGCGGCCCAGCGAGGAGAGCTTCTCCGACCGGACCAGCTGGTCCTGGGCGGTGCGGAGCGCCGCGGTTCGCTCCTGCACCTGCTGCTCCAGCCCTTCCATGAGGTCGTCCACCTCGGCCCGGGCCTGGCGCAGGGAGCGCGTCATCTCGTTGAAGGAGGTGGCGAGAGCGCCGAGCTCGCCGCTCCAGGTGATGGGGATCTCGGCCTCGAGCTGGTCGCTCGCCACCCGCCGGGTGGCTTGGACGAGCGCCGCCACCGGCCGGAGGAGTTGCCGCCGCGCCACGAACCCCACGAGGACGCCGAGCAGCACCGCCGCCAGGGCCGCCCCCCCCATGGCCCGCTTGCGGAACACGTCCGTGTCGCGGTCGAGCCGCTCCATCGAGATGCCCACGTCGAGAACACCGAGCACCGAGCGCGAGGGAAGGTGGGCGTGGCAGTCGCTGGTCGAGCAGGAGGGCTCGTTCTCGAGGGGCGTCATGATCCCGAGCGCCCGGTGGCCATCGCGGGTCTGAAACACCCGCTTCCGCTCGGCGAGGGCGAGGTTCCCGCGGGGGGCTCCGCTGCGGTGGCAGGCCCAACAGCCATCGGAGCGCACGTCGATGCGCGCCCCCACCTCGCCCGCCTCGGTGGAGAAGGTCACCCGACCGGACTCGTCGGTCAGCCGGATGCGCTCGATCCCGGGCTGGCGCGCGATGTCCTCCATGATCGCGTAGGCGTCCCCCCGGCGATCCTGGAGCATCGCCCGGTGAAGGGCGTTGTGGATCGTCTGGGTGACGAGGTCGGACTCCTCCACCACCTGGGTGAGGAGGTGGTGCTGCACGGCCACGGCGGCAAGGAAGATCGCCACCATGGTGGCGAAGGCGACGAGGCCCGTGGCCGCGAACAGCCGGGTCGAGAGCCGCTCGTGCCAGGGGATGTCCAGCCCCAGGGCCCCGAAGGAGGCCGGTTCGCGCGGTCCCCGGCCGGCTGTGGCGGCCGATGGGCCGGCCTCCACTCCCCCTTCGGCACGCGGCATCGCGCCCGAGTCCGGGGCCCCCTCTCCGCTGGACGTTTCGGCAGGCTCAGCCATCCGACATAGCTCCACGAACGTCCGTGAATCCAGGTTCCTACGCCCGACGCTCTCACTTCTGCCTTGATCTCGGTCAATCCTGTTGAAGATTTCGGCGCTCGTCGACGAGACCCTCAACACTTTCTTCGGCCGACCGCTCGCCCCCTCTTCGGCCTGCCCACCGCCGGCCTGGAGGGGCCGAAGCTCGAAGGACGGGGCGAAGGATGCTCGAAAGACGGCGCGTTGCGCCCGTTCCCGGGCCTGGTACCTTTGCCCGCCCATGACCGAGCCCCGCGCCATCCTCCTCGTGCAGTGTCCGGACCGCCCCGGGCTAGTGGCCGCCACCTCGTCGTTCCTCTTCCGCCACGGCGCCAACATCCTCGACTTCGACCAGCACACCTCCGAGGAGGAGGGCGGCGTCTACTTCACCCGGCTCGAGTTCCAGACCGGAGGATTGGACCTCTCCCTCGAGGATCTGGAGAAGGCCTTCGAGTTCGACGTGGCCCGCCCCTGCCAGATGCGCTGGAGGCTGACCCTGTCCGACCGCCGAAAGCGGGTCGCCATCCTCGTGTCCCGCCACGACCACGCCCTCTTGGAGCTCCTCTGGGCCTTCCGGCGCGGCGAGCTTCGGGCCGAGGTCACCGCCGTGGTCTCGAACCACCCGGACCTCGAGGAGGCGGTGGGCCCCTTCGGCGTGCCCTTCTTCTGCGTCCCCAACACCCGGGACCGCCGCCCCGAAGCCGAGGCCCGCATGGCCGAGGTGATCGGCAAGGTCGACCTCTTGGTCCTCGCCCGGTACATGCAGATCGTCTCGCCCGGGTTCGTGGCGCTCTGGCCGGAGCGCATCATCAACATCCATCACTCCTTCCTCCCCGCCTTCGCCGGGGCGGACCCGTACCGTCAGGCGTACGAGCGCGGGGTGAAAGTGGTGGGAGCCACCGCCCACTACGTCACCGCCGAGCTCGACGCCGGTCCCATCATCGAGCAGGACGTGGCCCGGGTCTCCCACCGCGACGACGTCCTTGCGCTGAAGCAGCTCGGCCGGGACCTCGAGCGTCGCGTCCTCGTGCGCGCGGTGCGCTGGCACTGCGAGGATCGGGTCCTCGTCCACGGCAACAAGACGGTGGTGTTCAGCTAGACTGCGGAAGTTGGGCTAGCGCCCCTCTCCCCACGGGGCAGAGGGCGCTCTAGGCCTCCCGGCGAAGCCCTTCCCCCGGCCTAGGGACCGCCCCCTCGAGGCGCCCCTCTCCCCCGTCGGGCCCGAAGGACCGAGAACCCCACCGCTCCACTCAGGGTCACGACCACGACGGAGAGCGAGACCGCCGAGGGCAGGTGCACGAAGCGGGAGAGCCCCATCTTCGCGCCGATGAAGACGAGCACCACCGCGAGCCCGTAGTGGAGGTACTCGAACCTCCGGATGAGCCGCGCCAGGACGAAGTAGAGCGAACGCAGGCCGAGGATGGCGAAGATGTTCGAGGTGAAGACGATGAAGGGGTCCTGGGTCACCCCGAGGATGGCGGGGATCGAGTCGAGCGCGAACACGACGTCGGCCAGCTCGACGAGCAAGAGCGCCAAGAAGAGTGGCGTCGCCACCCGGCGACCCCCTTCGACCACCGAGAACCGGTGTCCGTAGAGGCGGGTGGTCGCGGGGACGACCCGCCGCAGGGTCTCAAAGGCCCAGCTCCGCTCCGGGTGGTGCTCTCCCCCTCGCCGGAAGAGGAACCGGATCCCGGAGACCACGAGAAAGGCTCCGAACCCGTAGAAGAGCCAGGTGAACCGGGTGACGAGCGCGACGCCGCCCACGATCATCGCCGCGCGCAGAACCAGGGCTCCGAGGATCCCCCAGAACAGCACCCGGTGCTGCAGGTGCTCGGGGATGCCGAGCGAGGCGAAGACGAGGGCGAAGACGAAGAGGTTATCGACGGAGAGCGACAGCTCGATGAGGTATCCGGTGAGGAAGTCCAGCGCCTTGACGGAGCCGAGCCTCCAGGCGACGAACCCCGCGAAGAGGAGGGCCAGAGCCGCCCACGCAGCGCTCCACCCCAGGGCCTCGCCCGCCGAGGGCTCGCGGTCCTTCCGGTTCAAGACGCCGAGGTCGATCGCGAGGAGCAGGAGGATGACCGCGAGGAAGGAAGCCCAGAGGACGAGCGTGCCGGCGGGTGTCATCGCTCTCGAGCGGGCGCGGGGCGGGCGGCGAGGGTTCGAGCCGTACCCTCCCCGTGCCCTCCCCACCCGCCTCGCCTCCCCGCCCCGAGACGGCCCGAGACGCCGCCCATTCGCACCCCCCGGACCCTGGCGCCGCCCTCGTGTCGGTCGAGCCGGCCGCCTCTTCCGGCCGTCCTCTCGCCCGGACAACCCCAGGGTCCCACCGTCAGCAAACGGCACCGGTTCGCCGGGGCGGAACGGACCTCCCACGGCCTTTGGTCGAGGCACGAACAGGCCCGCCAGCCGGCGGGCGCGCTCCACCGCTAGTGCTGGGCGCCTGGGCCGCGCCGATCGTTGGCGAAGTTGCCGGCGAAGGCACGCGGCTCCTCCTGGACGTGGAAGAGCGGGCACTTCTCGCAGGACCAGCTGTCCCAGTCGAGCTTCACGGCGACGTCGAGGCAGGCGTCGTAGTGGAAGCAGTACAGGTTTCGGTGCCCGGAGACGATGGCTTCGGAGCGGATGAGGGTCGCGAGCGGAGTTGGATTGGGCTGGGTGTGCACCGTCGACTCCTGGATGGCGGCCTTCGTCGGAAACAGGCGGGCGAGAGGAGCATTCCCTCGAGCCCGACCGGGCGGGGCGGCAACCGGTCCTTCCGTCAGGTCTCGCGGGGCGGCCCCGACCGCCGCGGTAGGCGATGATTTTTAGGACGATATAAGAGCGGGTTCACTCCCGTGCCGCCACTCCATACGAGACGGTGCGCGACCATAGGCATGAACGATAACCATGGGTCCCCCGGAGCGACAACGTACCGCATGTTTGTGAATCACAGATCGTGAATGCCGAGAAGGGCACCCCTTCCGGGCGCGTAGCCTTGGGGCCCAGCCCCCGCGGTCCGACGGTCCGTCAAGGGTGAGGGGCGAGGAATTCGGCGAGCCCCTCTCGAAACGACGGGTAGACAAGCGAGATTCCGAGGTCGAGGCGGGTGCGCTCCGAGAGGATCCGGCGATTGGGACCCAACCAGGGTGTATCGTCACGGTGCGGCAGGATGCCCAAGACCTTGGCGATCCACGAGACGACGTCGCGCCTTCGCGCTGGACCCGCATCGCTGCCATGAAAGATGGCCCCAGGTGGGCCGACCGAGAGCGCAGCGAGCACGAACGATGCGGCGTCCTCGAGGTGGCAGAAGTTCATCCACACCTCGTCCGCAGACCCGAGACAGAGCTTGCCCGACCTGACACGCTCGATGATGCCGACCCTCCCGGGCCCATAGAGCCCGGAGAGACGTACCACCCGAACGTCCGTTCCAGCGCTCGCCGCGGAGAGGAGCATCGACTCTGCCTCGAGAAGCACGCGCGCGGTCGGCGTTGCGGGCGCAGGCGCCACGGCTTCGTCCACCGTCGATCCGTCGCGCTGCCCGAAAACCCCCGTCGACCCGGTGTACACCATCCGTGCGCCCCATCGGGAGGCAACCGTGAGGAGCGACTCGTTTGCCCTGAGGTAAGCCGCTTCGTACGCCTTGGGCTCCTCGACCCGGGCGGCCTGGCAAGCCACGATCGCCTCGGCCGGCGGGAGGCGGTCCACCGCATGGGGCCCGGACAGATCCACCGAAAGAAGCTCGACCCCGAGCGCCCGCAAAAGAGCCGCTCGCGAGGGGTCGCGGCGCAGGCCGGTCACGCGATCGCCGCGGACCACTGCCCGGCGAGCGATCTCTTCTCCCAGCCAGCCACACCCGGCAACGAGGACGTGCATCCTTGAGCCGATTATGTCGGGGGCGAGGAATACGCGCCCCGGGGATCCCCGGAGGAGGGAGCATCGTGCCGAGGAACTTCACCCGGGACTCCACCGTGACCCTCACGGGCGGAGTCGAGATGCCCGTGCTCGGGCTCGGCGTCTGGCAGACCGCTGCCGGGGACGAGACGCGGAGCAGCGTGAAGACCGCCCTTTCGGCCGGGATCCGGCTCGTCGACACCGCTCGCATCTACCACAACGAGGCCGACGTGGGCACCGCCGTCCGCGAGTCCGGCCTTCCCCGGGAACGGATCTTCGTCACGACCAAGCTCTGGAACAACGACCACGGCTATGACCGCACCCTCCGGGCCTGCGATCAGAGCCTCGCGAGGCTGGGGCTCGAGCAACTCGATCTCTACCTCGTCCACTGGCCCGCCCCGGGGCGAAGGGACAGCTGGCGAGCGATGGAGAGGCTCCTCACCGACGGGAAGGTGCGGGCCATCGGGGTGTCGAACTACACCATCCGTCACCTGGAGGAACTTTTGGGGGAGTGCCGCATCTCCCCATCGGTGAATCAGGTCGAGCTGAACCCGTTCCTCTACCAGCGGGAGCTCATCGACTACTGCCGCGCCCACCGCATCCAGGTGGAGGCCTACTGTCCGCTGGTGCGGGGCCACCGCATGGATCACCCGGTGGTGGTCCTCTTGGCGCGCAAGCACGCCCGCACCCCGGCCCAGGTCCTCATCCGCTGGGGGCTGGAGCACGATCTCGTCACCATCCCCAAGTCCGCTCACCCCGAGCGGATCCGCGAGAACGCCGACGTCTTCGGGTTCTCGCTCGACGAGGGGGACATGGCCGCCCTCGACGGCCTCGACGAGGGCTACCGGACGGCCTGGGACCCGACCGGCGCGCCCTGACTCCGCCTGGCCCTCACCCCTCGACGAGCGCCGCGGCGACGATCTTCTGCGCCTCCTCGAGGATCCGCGAGAGGTGCTCCTCGCTCCGGAAGCTCTCGGCGTAGATCTTGTAGACGTCCTCCGTGCCCGAGGGCCGAGCCGCGAACCACCCCTCGGCGGTCACCACCTTGAGCCCGCCGATCTCGGCCCCGTTCCCGGGGGCGCGGGTGATCCGGGAAGTGATGGGATCGCCGGCGAGCTCCTTCGCCCGCACCGATTCCGGCCGGAGGGCCCTCAGGATCCTCTTCTCGGCGGGGGTGGCCGCGGCATCCACCCGGGCGTAGACCGGCGCCCCCAGCTCCTTCGTCATCTCGAGGTGGAGCTGCCCCGGATCCTTCCCGGTGCCGGCCAGGATCTCCACCGCCAGGAGGTCCATCACCATGCCGTCCTTGTCGGTCGTCCAGGTCGTGCCGTCGCGGCGCAAGAAGCTCGCCCCGGCGCTCTCCTCCCCCCCGAACCCGATCGACCCTTCGAGCAACCCGGGGACGAACCACTTGAACCCGACCGGCACCTCGACCAGCCGCCGCCCGAGCCGCTCCGCCACCCGGTCGATGAGCGCCGAGGAGACGAGGGTCTTCCCCACGCCCGCTTCCTGCGACCACCCGGGCCGGTGGCGGAAGAGATGGTCGATGGCCACCGCCAGGAAGTGGTTCGGGTTCATGAGCCCGACCGTCGGGGTGACGATGCCGTGGCGATCCGAGTCGGGATCGTTCCCGAAGGCGAGATCGAACCGATCCTTCAGGGCGACCAGATTGGCCATGGCGTAGGGCGAGGAGCAGTCCATCCGGATCTTGCCGTCGTGGTCGAGCGGCATGAACCCGAAGGTCGGATCGATCCTTGGGTTCGTGACCGTGAGGTCGAGGCCGTACCGCTCGGCGATGCGCCCCCAGTAGTGGAGGTTCGAGCCCCCCAGGGGGTCGACCCCGAGGCGGAGCCGCGCCACGCGCGCCGGTTCCAGGTCGACGGCGCTCGAGAGGTCGTCGACGTACGGCATGACGTAGTCGCGGGCCCGGACCGCGGCCCGGGCTCGGTCCGGCGCGACCCGCTTCACCTCGCGGTTCCCTCCTTCAAGGAGGGCGTTGGCCCGCTTCTCGATGGCGTCGGTGATGACCGTGTCTGCCGGCCCACCGTCGGGCGGGTTGTACTTGATGCCGCCGTCCTCGGGAGGGTTGTGCGACGGGGTCACCACGATGCCGTCGGCGAGCCGCTCGCTCAGGCCTCGGTTGTGGGTGAGGATCGCGTGGGAGATGACCGGCGTCGGAACGGGCGCGCCCTGCTCCGACACCACCACCTCGACCCCGTTGGCGACGAGCACCTCGAGGGCCGTGCTCTCCGCGGGGCCGGAGAGCGCGTGCGTGTCGGCCCCGATGAAGAGCGGGCCGGTCACGCCCGAGCGGGCGCGGTGTTCGCAGACGGCCTGGGCCACCGCCAGGATGTGCGCCTCGTTGAAGCTGCGACGGAGCGGCGAGCCGCGGTGGCCCGAGGTGCCGAAGGTGACGCGCTGGGCGGGATCGCTCGGATCGGGCCTTTCCGAGGCGTAGCGTCGGAGGAGGTCCGGGACGTCGACGAGAACCTCGCGGGGGGCCGGCTTGCCGGCCAATGGATGGGCCATGCACAGAAGTGTGTCACGCCCCCCGCCCTTGTCACGACCTCTCGCGGGCTGGAGAATGACTGGATGCTTCTCGCTGCGCTGGTCGCCGCCTTGCTCGCTGTGGGCCCGGCGGCCCCAGTGCCCGGGTTCAGAACCCTGGAACCGGGCTTGGAGATCGGGCTCTTCGACGGCCCGCCCGGCGCCGGCGGGGACGGCAAGATCGCCGCCGTGCGCATCGACCCCGGCCTGTTCGAGCTCCGGCTCCTCAACTCCTCGGCCCCCGGACAGGGCGCCCCGCTCTCGGCCCGGGCCTGGGCCGAGCAGGCGGGCGCTTCCGCCGTCATCAACGCCAGCATGTACCAGGAGGACTACCGGACCGCGGTCTCGCTCATGCGCACCCGCGAGCACGTGAATCAGCGCCATCTCTCCCGCGATCGCGCCGCCCTGATGTTCGACCCGCTCGACCGGACCCTCCCCGCCGTCCGGCTCGTGGACCGCGACTGCGACGACCTCGACGGCACCGCCCGATCGTACGGGACGGTGATCCAGTCCATCCGCATGGTCTCGTGCGAGCGCAAGAACGTCTGGGCGCCGTCCCCGCGGCGCTCCTCGGTGGCGGCGGTGGGGGTGGACGGCCGCGGCCGGGTGCTCTTCCTCCATGCCCGCTCGGCCTGGCCGGTCCACGACCTCGTCGAGGCGCTCCTCTCGTTGCCGCTCGACTTGAGGCGAGCGATGTACGTGGAGGGGGGCCCGGAGGCGCAGCTCTTCGCCCGGGGCGGGGGAACGGAGCTCGAGCGCCTGGGCCTTTTCGAGGCGGGCGAGGCGGAGACCAAGGAGGGGTGGCCGGTTCCCAACGTCATCGCGGCGGTGCGGCGAGCGAACGCGCGCTGACCGGGAAACGGCGGCGGGGGGGTCTTCCCGGGGCGTCCCGGGCCCTCACTCCCAGGAGATCTCGAAGCGGGCGACGGTCCCGGCAGCCATCGCCACCCGGGGCGGCTTGTGGCTCACCAGGATCCGGATGGCGGCGAGCCCCCCGGTGAACACGCAGACCGCTCCGCCACCCACGAGGAGCCCGAGCTTGCTCGTGGGCTCGGGATCGAGGAAGGCGAGGACGATCATGAGGACCCCTGCCCCGCCCAGGCCCAGGGCCACCGCCACCGCCGCGACCTCGCGGGGGGTGAGCCTCACGAGGCGAGCCATGTCCAGGATGCTCTGCTTCGCCGGATCGATCCCCACCCCGAAGTCGTCGACCACCACCACCGCGGCCCGCTCGCGATAGGCCCGGGCCAGCCGTTCGAGCCAGCCCGGCTCGGAGGTCCTGATGATGTCGGTCGACCCCGTGGTCATCCCTCGCCCCTCCGCCCACCGGTGCTCTTAGAGCGCCATGTCTCCCTGGGCGATGAGCTGCCTCCAGCGAGCCTGCGCCCCCTCGGTGAGCCCGTAGGGCTGGACGAGGAGGGTCCACCCCCCCTCCTCCGGCCAGGCCAGCTTCACGCTCGCGAACCCGCGCAGGGGCGGATCGCATCCGACCGTGAGCTCCATGAGGAGGTTCTCGGGGATGGCGGTGTCCCCGGTCACCATGCAGTGGGTAGCCCCGATGCCCAAGAGCCGGAAGGTGTGCTCGCGCGGGCCGAGCCTCAGCACCACCGGATAGGAGGGCGGGGCCGGGGAGGCCTGGCCCGGCCGCTCCGGCTGGGCCACCAGGCTCCCGCTCCCATCCGCCCTGAAGACGTCGCCGGCCTCGAACGAGGCGACGAAGGCGGGCAACGCCTCCACCGTGCGAGCGAGCATCTCGCGCTCGTGAGGGGTGACGAGCTCGACCGGGGAGAGCTCCTCGGGGCCCAGGCGGACGTGGGCGGAGAGCGCGGCCACCACCTGGTCCGCCGCCATGACGATGCGCACGATCTCCGGCTGGGAGGCCGCTCCCACCTCGCCCGAGTGGTGGAGGGAGATGGCGTCGGCGAGCACCGGAGGGAGGTCCCAGCGCGCGGCCATCACCACCCCGAGCTCCACGTGGTAACGGTCCATGAGCCCGTTCCACTCCTCCTCGGCCTTGGGCGCGACGTCGTCGCGCTTTTTCAGAAGGTCCTCGATACAGGCGATCGCGACCACCTTGCCGAAGTCGTGGAGGAGCCCGGCCGCGAAGGCCACGTCCGGGGGGAGCTTGCGGGATTTGCCCAGGTCCTGGCAGACGAGGGCCGAGGCCAGCGCCTCGAGCCAGACCCGCCGCCGCACCGAGGAGAGCCGCCCCGGGGCGAGCGCCGCCACCCCGAGCCCGGAGGCGAGAGCCAGCCGGGCCACGTCCTTCGCCCCGATCCGCCCGACCGCCTGCTTCACCGAGGCCACCGGAGCCCCTCGCGCGTAGAGGGCGCTATTCGCGCAGCGCAGGACGTCGGCGGCCAAAACCTCGTCCGAGGAGACGAGCTTCGCCAGGTCCTCGAGGCCGTAGTTGCCCCCGCGGACCACGGTCTCGATGCGAAAGGCCACCGCCGGGTAAGGGGGCACCTTGACCTTCTGCTTCGAGACCAGCTCGACGATCGCCTGATCCAGGTCCGGTGGCCCCATGCCCCGGGGAGTCTAGCAGATCCCGCTCCTCGGGCGAGCAGGCCCGCCCGGAACGTGAGCCCGTCGCCGCCCCGCCCTCCTCGATTCGCCTCTAGCGATGAGCGAAGAGGATCCTGCCCCTCGCCCCACCCAGGGGATGTGACCGACAGTGCAAGAGGCGGCGACCCGGCCCCGACCGCTCGGTCCACGCCGGGACTGCCGCCCCCGAAGCGGAGGTCCATCGCCACCTCGCCCCGGGGCGAGCACCGGGGGGTGGCGCCCTCTTTCTCCCGGCCAGCGTCGCCTCGAGGCGGCCAGGGACGTACCGCCCGGTCGAACCGGTCTCTTTGGAAGAAGGGGCCCCTTTGCCGGGGCCCACCCCGGGAACGGCTCTAGTGGTCCGCTTTTTCCGGAGGGTCCCAAGGCGCGCCGGGCCGGACGGCCCCGGCCCGGGCGCTCCGGGACGAACCCCCGGGCGCCGAGGTGGGCATGCGACGGCCGCGGGCGTGAACCTCGTGGGCGAAGGCGTCGAGCACCTCCGGGTCGAGCGGGTCGCCGTTCAGGGAGAGGGACAGGACGAGGAGCCCCTCGCGCCCGGCCACGTGGTGGAACAGCGACTCGGCCAGCTTGCTGGGCATGCACTCGAGGGGCCCGACCGAGACGACCGCGTCCACCTCTCCCCGTCGCCACGCGCCCACCGCCGCGCCGAGCGTGAGCACCGCCTCGCCCTCGAGGGCCTCCCGCAGGTAGGGAGCGGCATGGCCCAGGGTCTCCTCCACGCCGGGCGATCTTGGCCAGCGCATCGAGGGCGCGGCCGCCGCATGGCAGGAGGCCTCGATGCGCGACCTCACCCAGTGGTCGAGCCGATCGCCGAGACCGAGCCGCTTCCCTCGGCGACCGCAGTGGTCCGAATACTCCAGGAACTCGCTCGCTCGGACCACCCGGGGAAGGAGGCCGCGACGGGCGAGCGCGTCGGCCAAGAAGCCGCTCGAGAACGGCTCGTTCCGGACGTAGATCTCGCCCACCACGAGCACCTTGGGCGCGACCCGTGGGCCGCGCAGGGCCTCGAATGCCACGGCCGCCTCGGCGAGCAGCCCCGGCAGCCCATAGACGGTCCCCAGGGCCGCCTCGCGCAAGACCCGCCCGGCGCGAAGCGCCCCCGCCTCCCCGGTCTGCTCCTCGAGGAGGGCGACGATCCGGCCGAGGTAACCGTCGAACAGGTCTCGGGCCGCGCCCGCTCGAACCTCGGTCGGCTCGACCTCGTAGCGCAGATCCCGAAGCACGTCGATGGCCACCACCCCGGCCAGCACCAGCGCCCCGGCGCCCGGGGGGATCCCCTGGAAGTAGTCTCCGAAGGGAGGCGACCAGATCCGGACCCGGTCGCGCAGGCCGAGTCGGTAGAGGACGAGCTGGTCGAGCTCCTTGTACGCGCCGAAGCGGCACGGGCCGTCGGCCCCGGGCATGAGGAAGGCGAAGCGCGCGGCGGGATCTGGCTCGCGGTTTAGCCGCTCCAAAAGGGCCCCCAGCGTCACCACCGCCGGGAGGCATTCCTTGCCGGAGGTGTGACGGCGCCCGAGGCGCAGGGTCTCGGAGGAAGGCTCGGGCAAGAGCTCGGCCTTGAGCCCCAGGCCGCGGAGCACCGCCGCCAGGGCGGAAGAGTGCGGGCCCATGGACGAGACGAGGAGCTTCTCGCCCGAGCGGAAGAGCTCGCAGAGGGAGCTGTCCTTGACCGTGAGGAGGTCCCGGGCCCGGCGCGCCGACTCCGCCACCGGCGTCGTCCCCTCCTTCGCCCGGGTCTCGCCCTCGGCCCGAAGGTGCTCGCGGGCACAGTGAAGGAAGGCCTCCACCCGGGTCCGGGTGCCCGCATCCCCCGAGTGCCCGTCGGTCTCGATCACCGCGAAGGGCTTGCCCTCCATGAGCGCCCCGAAAAAGTGGAGCGTGAAGCTGTCGGGACCGCACGAGTAGTTGGACGCGAACAGGGCGTAGACCCCGGGCGTCCGCCGGACCTGCCAGGCGGCCCGCAGGATCCGCTGGCCGTGCCCCCAGTACATGCCGGGGAAGACGGGGGCCCCCGCGTGCAGCGGGTAGCAGTCCAGGGGAATGGCCACCGCCCCTTGCTCTCGCAGGATGGCGGGCACGTTCGAGGAGAGCACTTCGTCGTGGATGGTGTAGGTGCGGCCCAGGACCACCACCGGCACGAGGCCGTCGCTCTCGCAGCGACCGAGGGCCCGCCGGCCCAGCTCGACGAGCGCCGCATCGAAGGCGGCCTGCGCCTCCCGTCCCGCTTCGAAGGCGGCTCGGACGGTCCCCTCCTCGACGACGTCCAAGAGGGCGGCGAGCCGCCGGCAGCCCTCCAGAAAGGGGGGGGCGCCGAGCGGCCCATGTCCCAGGTCCATGACCGGGGCCACGAGCCTCCCCGCGAGAGCCGGGGCGAGGTCGGCCCGAAGGACGTCCGGGGCTCCCTGCACCACCGGGCACAGCTGCGAGGCCCGCTCGCCGTCGACCCGCGGCAGCTCCCGGAGCATGGGCTGGAACACCAGCTCGGCCGGGCGCTCCGCCATGGCCGCCACCAGCCCGTGGTGCTGCTTCATGGGCGCGCAGAAGGGGACGTGGGCCGCCCGGCTGCCGCGCTGCAGCGCCGCCCGGCCCGGGCGCCGGACCACGTCGAGGTCGAGCCCGAGGCGATGGAGGAAGGTCGCGAAGAACGGGAAGAGGCCGTTCAGCTGGAAGGAGTCGGTGACGACGATCCGCCGCCCGCCCCGCGGCTTTCCCAGGCCCGCCGCCAGGCTCGTGACGAGCGCCTCTCGCTCCCGGAACGGATCGGGCGTGCGGTCCGGGAGGTGCGCTCGCAAGGTCCCCCGGTCGTGGAGTGCGCAGGCGCCGCCCCAGGTGAACCGTCGCCGCTCTCCGGCCACGAGCGTCGTCAGCCGGTCGATCCGGCAGCGATTGCCCCCTCCCCCACAACCCCGGTCCGAGCCGCACACGAAGGTGTCCCTCTTCTCGACCCGCGCCTCGAGGAAGCGGCTCGCCGTGAGCCCCGTCCGCCCCTCCCGAGGCAGCTCCCGGGCCGAGAGGAGCGCGATGCCGAGCGCTCCCACCGTGCCCGGGCTGGGCGGGACCACCACCTCCGCCCCGGTCTGGCGCGCCACCGCCGCTGCCAGCGCGTCGGCGGCGAAGGGCATCCCCTGGCAGAAGACCACCTGCCCCACCGACCGGCTCCCCTTGACCCGGTTCAGGTAGTTCGCCACCACCGACTCGTACAGGCCGGCCACGATCCGCTCGCGCGGTACGCCGGCAGCCACCGCCTCGTCGATCACCTCGGCCATGAAGATCGAGCAGTGCTGGCCCAGGGCCACCGCGCCATCGGCCTTGAGAGCCATGCCCGCCAGGGCGGCCACGCCCTCCACGCCGTCGAACCGCCGCCCCTGCTCCTCGATGAAGGAACCGGTCCCCGCGCTGCAGGCCTCGTTCATGGCGGCGTCGACCACCCGCCCCCCCTCGAGCCGGATGTACTTCGCGTCCTGGCCCCCGATCTCGAAGATGGTGTCGACTCGCGGGTCGTGATGCACGGCGCCGGCGGCGTGGGCGGCGATCTCGTTCAGGACGAACACCGCAGGGGCGCCGAAGCAAGTGGCGAGCAGCGATCCGACGATCTCGCGCCCGCTGCCCGTGGCGCCGAAGCGCAGCAGCGCAGCGCCGCCGGCGGGGCCGGAGAGAAAGGCGCGGACCAGGGACTGGGCGGCGCCCACCGGGTCGCCGCCGGTGGGAAGGTATCCCTCCCAGACGGGCTCTTTTCGGTCGGGGTCGAGGGCCACCGCCTTCGCGCCGGTCGAGCCGATGTCGAGCCCGAGCACCACCGCGGCCGCGCCGCCCGAGAAGGGCTCTTCTGTCATGCGGCGCACCCGCCGAAGCGCTGCGGCCGGCGGGGGAAGGGTCTCGAGAGCCTTTCCGGTCGGGGGGGCGACCAGGCCCCCGAGCGGCGGAACCGGTCCGGCGTTCTGTAGCGCGTGGAGCGCCGCACCGGTGGCCTCGAGATAGAGCCCATCTTCCGGATCGCCCTCGAGCAGGGTCATGCCGTGGCGGGCGAGGTGGTCCTGAAAGTGCGCCCGAAGCCGGGCCGCGCGCGCCACCCCCCCGCACAGGGCTACCCGCGGCGGCGAGGTGGGCGGCTTCAACAGCCCCTCGACGTTCTCGGCCATCGCCTCGAGTAACCCCGCCAAAATCCGCTCGCGGCGCTCCCCTTGGTTGCCGAGATGAGTCATGTCCGTCTTCAGGATCACCGGACAACGGCCGGAAAGCACCGCCGCCTCGTCCGCTCCCTCGGCGAGGCGGCAGGCGGTGTCGACGTCGAGGCCGAGCCGCTCGACGAGTTGACGCAGGAAGTTGCCCGTCCCCTGGGCGCAGCGCGCGTTCTCCCGGGTCACGCTGCGGCCGCCCGGGTGCAGCTCCACCACCGCAAATCCACGGCTCCCGATGCTCACCAAGGTCACCGGATCGTCCCCGTGGTGGTGGCGGTATCCGGCGAGCAGCGCATGGACGGTGGGGATGCGCGGGAGAAGGAGCAGGCGCCCGAGGCGCCCGGTCGCGGCCGCGCCCGCGATCCCCTCCCACCCCACCTCCTTCAGAGCCGCGAGGAGCCGGGGACCTGGGGCCTTTCCGTGGGCGACGAGCCATCGGCGCGTCGCCACAAGCTCACCTCTCGCGCGCCGCTCGAGCTCCACGACCTTGAGCGTCTCGGCGCCGACGTCGATGCCGATGGTCCGAGTCACGGTCGCTCCGAGCGGGGGCTATCGCGGGTGGGACAGCGGCGGCGGGTGCATTGTGACACGCATCGCCGCAGATCTTGGCCCCCGTTCGGAGGTCGCCCGACCTCCCCGAGGGTCGCGAAGAGTCCCTCTCACCCCGCGTACCCTGCCCTCGAAAGCAGGGTCGCCTCATCGAACCAGAAGCTCCGAGCCAGCTCTGCCGCCACCTCGCGGTCGATGGTGACCTTCGCCGAGCCCATAAAGGCCCAGAGCTTGTTCTGCGCATCCCACAGGTCCAGCTCGAGCCCGAGCCGCCTTGCCAGGCTAACCAGCCTGGCGAGGAGCAGGGCGGGACGGGCCGGTGGCCTCCCGGAAAGGAGCTCCCCGATGTGGTGTGCCACGAGTTCCCCCACCTCGCGGCGGACGGCGGCCACGTGGATGTGTGCCCCGAGCCGCCGGGCCAGGGCGGCGACCTCCTCGAGGTCTACCTCGGCGGCGGCGAGTTCGATCTCCCCGGCTCGCGCCGCCCGCGTCGCCTCGAGGAGCCGGCGCGTCAAGGTCACGTCGGCGGCCACCCGGAGCGGGTTCGGGACGGGGGAGTCGATCTCACACAGAAACTCCATGAGCCTTCGGTTGTCCTCGAAGATCTCCTGGTAGCGATCGGCGTAGCGCTGCATGGTGCCGTCGAGGAGCAGCTCGGCCACCCGTCGTCGCTCGTCCAAGAAGAGGTCGCGTAAGCCGTAGTCGCGCCCGGGGAAGAATCGGTCGGTCTCTCGGAGCAGGTGCGCGAGCGACTCGGAACTCGAGCGGACGAGGAGCGCTTTCTCGACCTTCGCCTCGTGGTCGGGACCGCGGTAGGGGACGAGCCCGCACCGGAAGTCGGCCTCGCCGAAGTGCAGGACGCAGTAGAGCGCCTCCAGCCGCTCGCGCGTGAGCAGGTGCTCGAGCCGGAGCCGCCCCACGGAGACCTCGACCGGACCGGACTGGACGGCGCGCCGGCCCTCCAGCCGGAAGGCGTGGCAGAACATCCTCCCCTCGCCCGGCACCCGGCGGACGGTGCTGGAGATGGCCAGGTGAGCGGCCACCCCCTCGAGGGTCACGACGCTGTTCTTCACGAGCCGCTCGTAGACCTGCCGGCCATCGCCAAGGTCCGGGTCATTCGAGGGGGCGAGGGCGAGCCGCGCCTCGAGCTCCGGTTCGAGGTCGAGCCCCACGAGGTCCCGGGCCAGCTGGATCGCCCGGGCCGCGTACTTCAGCACCTGAACGGTCTCGATCCCCGAGACCTCCGAGAAGAACCACCCGCAGCTCGTGAACATGAGGAGCGAGTGACGCTGCATCTCCAAGAGCCGCAGCGCCCGGACCTCGAGGTCCTTCGACAGCTCCCGCTCGCTTTCCCGCCGCAAGAAGTCCGAGGCGTCCCGCCGCTCCGGGTCGAGCACCACCTCGACGTACCCATCCCTCGTTCGCCAGGGATCGGGGAAGAGCGCCCCCGCCTCGTGCTCGTAGAGGCCGTCGAGCCGCTCACGCAGCCACTCCAGCGCCGACCGCAGGGGAGCCCGCCAGGCCTGGCTCCACCCGGCCCCGCCCCCGGCGTGGCAGCCGCAGTCGGACCGCCATCGCTCCACCCCGTGGGCGCAGCTCCAGGAGGACCCCTCGACGATCTCCGCCTCCCATTCCGCCGGGACGTGGCCAAGGGCCTGGCCGAGATTCACGAGCTCGACCTCGCCCCGGTCGAGCAAGGACCGCACCGCCGCCGCCAGCACCTCGTCTCCCCCCTTCTTGTGGTGGCCCAGAGTCTCGCCGTCGATGGCGACGGTGAGGATCTCGTCGTGACCGCGGCCCGGGTCGAACCCGCCCATGAGCCGCTCGATGAGCTTCGCGGGGGAGCCGAGCGCCTCCCCGAAGGCCAGGTCGCGGGCGATGTGGCCGTCGTAGAAGAAGACCACGAGTTCCCCCCCGTCCACCCGGACCCGGTACGGCCTCGTGGGGTCGAACTTCGCTCCCCGGGCGTCCTGCCACTCTCCGCCCCGGGGCCGTACCCTTTGGGCCTGGTAGGGCGAGAGGATGGTGTAGCGGATGCCCGCCTCGACGAGGGCGGCCAGGGTGGCGGCGTCGGCCGCCGTCTCGGGCAGCCAGAAGCCCTCCGGCGCCCGGTGGAAACGCCTGCGGAAGTCGGCGACGCCCCAGAGCACCTGGGTGCGCCGATCGCGGGCGCTGGCGAGCGGCAGGATAGCATGGGAGTACCCTTGGGCGATGGCGTTCCCGCGACCCCGCACCTCGGCGCTGCGCTGGTCGGCCTCGATGATGCGCGCGTAGGAGCCGGGGCTCGAGCGCTCCAGCCAGGCGAGGAGGGTGGGGCCGAAGTTGAAGGAGAGGTGGAGGTAGTTGTTCACGATGTCCACGATCCGATCGCCCTGCCCCTTCAGGCGGGCGGCCCCGTTCGGCCCGTAGCACTCCGCGTCGATGCGCACGTTCCAGTCGTGGAAGGGCTCGGCGGAGTCCTGGGTCTCGATCGACTCGATCCAGGGGTTCTCCCGGGGCGGCTGGTAGAAGTGACCGTGCAGGCAGAGAAGTCGGCGCGCCATCCCCGAATCCTAAGCGGGACGGGTCGGGCAGGGCACTCGCCCCGCGACCTCCCGGTCCCGCGCCCAAAGGCTTCGCTTCGCCCCTCTAAGCCTTCCGGGCGGATCCGGGCGGCGGGGGAAACGAGGCGCGTCGCCGACCTTGCCTCAAGGTCTCCCCCCACCAGAGGATCTGATCGAGCAGGGCCTCGGCCCGGGTCAGGAGGAGCGGATCCTTGGGAGCGCCGACCTCGTCGAGGGAACGAGCGACGAACGGGATGTTCACCTCGTCGCGGACCGGCGCGAGCTGCAGCTCGATGGCGACGAGCCTCAGCTGCTCGACGGCCCGCACTCCGCCGCTCGACCCGCCGTAGCTCACGAAACCGACCGGCTTCCCGTTCCACCCCGCGTACAGATAGTCGAGCGCATTCTTGAGCGACGGGGGATAACCGTGGTTGTACTCGGGGGTGACGATGACGAACGCATCGCAGCTTTGAACGAGCTCGGCCCAGCGGCCGGCTGGCCCGAAGTAGCTCGGCTCGGCTACCTTGGGGTGCAGGCGGTCCGAGTAGAGCGGGAGGGCGACCTCCCCGAGGTCGAGTTCCAGAACCTCGAGCTCCGGCCGCCGCCCGGCGAGCCCGCGGAACCAGCGCGCCACGATCTCCCCTTGCCGGCCATCCCGGATGCTCGCCGTGATGACCCCCAGCTTGAGCTTTTCGTCCATGCAAAGAAGCGATAACGGCCGACCGGCCGGCGGACAATGGATGGGCAAGGATCGTCCGCCGCCCTTCCCCTTTAGACCCCGTGGTCCTTTCGGACACGGCCGAGGGCCGTGTCCGAGCCGCCACGTTCCCTCCCTTTCAAGAGCCGTCGCGGGATGGGGGGGCGGCACGCTCGGTGCACGCCGTCCTGGGTGAAGAACCTTTCCAAAGGAGCCACCATGAAGCCCTCCATCCCCGTTCTCTTCACCCTCCTTTCCGCCCTCGGCGCCTGCGCCCGCAAGGACCCACCCCAGGCGGTGGCCGCTCGGGTCGAAGCCCTTCCCCCCGCCTTGGACCCTTCCCCCGCCCCGAAACCGCAGCCCGAGGAGACCGAGCCGGAGCCCTCGAAAGAAGAGATCGCCGCGTTCCACGCGCCCGTCCCCAAGTAGCCCTTCCGCCGGCGCCTTCAAACTCACGCCACCCACCCGGGCGCGCCCGACGGTTCCAGCCACCTACAGCGGCCCCCACCGATCCCGTCCACCTTCACGTGGAGCTAAGGCAGAGAGCGGAGGTGAGTGTCAGGAAACCGCTGTCCCACAGCGAAATTCGCACCTCCTGGGACTTGTGCGGCCGGGCAAGCTCTGCTCTCCTGCCCCACCGAACCCCTTCTTCAGGAGATCTGCATGAACCGCGAGTGGACCACCGAGGACTGCCCCGACGCGACGACCGGTACCCTTCGAGACGAGATGCGGCGCGAGGTGGACGAGCTCGTGTCCGCTCTAGAAGGAGAAGAGCTCGCCTCGGTGGCCCGGCTCGCCGGTCGGCTTCTCGCCACGGCGCGGCGAACGTTCGACCTCGAGGAAGAGCGCCTGAGCACCGCCGACGCGAAGAGCCTCGTCCGCCACGCTCGCGAGCACGAGCGCTTCCTGGAAGACCTCGGCACCCTCGTCACCCTCGCCTCCCGCGGCGATGGCGAGGCGGTGGCGGCGCTCCGGGCAGACCGCTTCATCCCCGAGTGGCTCGCCGCGCACGCTCGCACCGATCGCGGCCTCCCCGCCTGAGGCGGGCAAACGGTCGTTCACCCCCGGTCGGGCCGGCCAGCCAGGTCCCCTTGCGCACGGCCGGCGCTCTCGCCATCAACTTCCGATGACCGGGGGCCGAAGGCCCCCAAGGGCGAGAGGAGTGGCACATGAAGGTCCTGAAGCGCGTTTTGGCGGTCCTGGCGGCGGTCTCGTTCGCGGCCCCCGCCCTGGCCTGCTCCGATATGTGGCAGCAGACCACCGCCGAGAAGAAGGTCGAGCAACCCGCGGTAGCGAAGACGCAGCAGCAAAAGCCGCAGACCGCCAAGAAGACCGCCAAGGTCCAGACCAAGGCGTCGAAGGATCAGGCTGCGAAGGTCGCCGCGAACTAGCGAAGGTCTTCTTGGGCGGGTTTCCTCCCGCCAGAGGCGAGCCGGTCCCTTAGGGACCGGCTCGCCCCAGCTCTACTTTCCGAAAAGGCCCTTGAGGCGCTTCGCCGCCTCGTCTTCGAGTTGCTTCGTCGGGCTCGACGCCTTCCCGTCCTTCGCCCCGCCTGTAGAGCCGTCCCCGACCCCGAGGGCCTTGCCCAGGGCTTTGCCCGCCGCCTCCAGGGCGAGCGACCTCGCCGCGGCATCGACGTTGAGCCCCTCGAGACGCGGGCTCGCGACCGGACCAGAGAGCGTGAATCCGAGCGGCACAGGCCCCGACGGCTTCACCTTCCCCCCCGTCAGTCTCGCTACGAAATCCGGGGAGAGAGCCACGGTCGAAGGCATGTGGAGCATGCCGTCGAGCCCAACCCCGCCCCCGAGCTCCACCTGTCCCTCGCCCGTGTCGAAGCGGATCGGCTTCTCGAGCTGCGCCACGCCGTCGGCCACCTGCAGGGCGAACGGCAGCTCCTTGCCGAGGGGGGTGTCGCCACCCTCGCTCACCTTCCGGACGAAGGGGAGCTTGCCGGAGAGCGGTGCCGCCGCAGCGGCCACGAGGTCCTTCGAGTGAAACACGCCGCTCCGCAGGGTACCCTTCACCGATCCGGTCAGCGCCTTGGCGAGGTCGCCACGGGCCAGGCCGGGACCCGAGAGCGTCAGATCGGCGTCGAGGTCCCCGGAGAGGACCTTCCTTGAACTCAGAAGCTCGAGCGCCTTCTCGACCGCGACGCCCTTCAACTTCGTCACCAGCTTGAACGGCTCGCCGGGGTGGGCCAGGCCGGCGGTGGTTCCGGCCGCGTTCACCGAGCCCCCGAAGGCCTTGAGCTCGGCCTCCTCCAGGGTGACCACCCCGTCTGCGACCTTCACCCGCGCCGCCACGTCGTGCGCATCGACGCCCTTCACCCGCAAGAGGCCGAGCTTGAGCCGCGCCACGCCCGAGAGGCCGGCGAAGGAGTCGGCCGCGCTCGACTTCCCCGGCTCCGCGGCTTTCGCGGCTGCCCTGGGCTTCTCCCCGGGCCCTTTCATGAGGAGCCTGTCGAGGTCAAGCCGATCGCCGGAGAGCTCGGCGTCGAAGCGCGTGGTGCGGGACTTCTGGGTGCCGGCCAGCACCATCTGGCCTTTCCCGGAGAGCGGATCCCCGAGCAGGTTCAGGGAGAGCTGCGAGATCGCCAGCTCGAGACCGCTCGCGGTCTTCTGGTACATCCCCGAGACCTTCGCGCCGAGCGGCTCGCCGGGCTTCTTGGCGATCGACCCGCCCGGACGCAGGTCGACGCCCGCCAGGTCGACGTTCACATCGAAGCCGACCCGCCCCCCGCTCTCGGCCGCGTCGAGACCGGCACCGAGGGTCATGGGGGCTCCCGCAGCCTTCGCGAGCTTCTGCGGGACCTCCAGGCGGACCGGGGTGAGATCGACGCGGAGCTCGAGCCGCTGCGCCCCGGCCGTCCCCTGTCCCGAAAGGCTGATCCCCAGGGGCCCCGAGACCACCGCGCCCGCCATCTGCTTGCGAAGGGGCGGGTAGTACTCCGAAAGCGCCAGAGGATCGAGCCCGCGGCTCGTGATCTCGATCCCCTCGACCCTGGGCGAGGAGCCCAGGATCCCCGTTACCCTCCCATGCCCGGAGAGGGCCGCCGGCCCAAGGACGAGCTCGAGCTTGCGGATGTCGAGGTCGCCCTCCTGTAGGCGGGCGGTGAGGTCGGCGTCGAGAGAGAGGTCGAGCCGCTTGCCGCCCGCCTGCCCGGCGAAGGCGAGCTCGGTCGCCCTTACTCTCCCGACCACCCGGGTCTCTCCGCTCCCGCCCGGTACCGCCGCCCCGAGAGCGGCCTTCAGGTCGGCCTCGAGTCGTCCCCCTCGGAGCCCCACGCTCGCGGGGAGGAACGGGGCGATCGGCTCGAGATCGATGGGCTCTGCGCGGAGGGTGAGCTCCTCGGGGACCGGGGTGAGGCTCGCGGGGAGGGGTGCCGTCTTGACCCTCACCTCGAGGTTCTGGCGGTCGGAGAGCACCGCCGCCTTGACCACGACCTCCAGGGGCTTTTGGACCCCGAGGTCCTTCACCTCGACGTCGAGGTGGTCTATGAAGATCTCCTTCGCCCCGCGGACGGTCCGGTCGCTGAAGGCGATGCGCGCGTCGAGGAGCGCTGCCCGCCCCACCTCGAGGGCCGGCGGCCGGCGCGGCTCCTCGGGCGCCTTCGACCGCGCACCGGCCTTCGTCCGGTCCGGGCCCAAGGACTCCTCCCCGAGCTGCCGGGCGAGGTTCTCGAGGTTCGTGGACCCGTTCGCGAGCTTCTCCACGTTCACCCTGAGGCCCTTTACGACCGCCTCGGGGATGGCGATCTCCTTCCCCCCGCTCACGAGCGCCCGAAGGACGCCCACCGTTACCTCTGCCCGGCCGAGCTCGAGGAGCTTTGCGGCCTCGCCCGGGCCCGGCCCCACCGAGAGCCCCGAGACCTTGACGCCGAACCCGCCCCAGAGCTTGACCCCGACACCCGTCACGGAGATGGGGCGGGAGAGCTTCTTCGAGAGCGCAGCCGCCTGTGTCCTCGCGACCCCGAGCAGGATGCGATCGAGCGAGAGGACGCCCGCCACGAAGGCGACCAGAAACACCCCCACCACGATCCCGAGGACCTTCGGCCACCGGCGTCGCCCCGCGTCGCTCATGGACCGAGCGTAAGGGGTGAGGGCGGCCTTGTCAGCGCCAAACCCGCATCGCCGAAAAGGCCGCCGGGCGCACGCGGAACGATCCGGTAAGCCGCTGGGTTTTTTGGTCGCCCATCCCCCCGAGGCGGATTACGGTGTGGGGCCCCCCATCCATGAGGGAGACCCTCGTGTACTCTCTGCCCGCCGCCCTCGCCGCCCTCTCCCTCACTACTGCCGACCCCGCCAGCAGCCGATCGCAGGTCCCCGACCAGTTCAAGTGGAAGCTCGACGAGCTCTACCCCTCGGACGAGGCCTGGGCCTTTGCCAAGGACGCCTTCGGCCCCAAGATCGAGGCGTTCGCGAAGCGGCGAGGCCACCTGGGCGACGGGCCCCGGGCCCTGGGCGACACCCTCTCCCAGATGGGTGCGCTCCAGAACGAGCTCCAGCGCCTCCGCGTCTACGCCGAGTCTCGCAACGACGAGGACACCCGAGAGGCCCGGCCCCGGGCGATGCGCTCGGAAGCCGAGGGCCTGTCCGTGAAACTCGACGCGGCCACTTCCTTCATACGCCCCGAACTCCAGGCGCTCGCCCCGGGGCGATTGAAGGCCGCCCTGTCCGCCGATCCCCGGCTCAAGGACTGGCGCTTCTTCCTCGAGGACGCCCTGCGCTGGAAAGCGCACACCCTATCGCCCGACGAGGAGCGGCTCGCCTCCATGGCCGGCGAGCTGGCCAACGCGCCGGCGACGACCAACGGCGTGCTCCACAACGCCGACCTCCCCTACCCCACCGTCACCCTCTCCACCGGCGAGTCCATAAGGCTCGACGCCTCCGGGTACGAGAGGGCCCGGCAGGCGCCCGACCGCAACGACCGGGTGAAGGTCTTTCAGGCCTTCTTCTCGGCCCTGAAGGGCTTCGAGCGGACGAGCGGGACCACCCTCAACGCCACCCTCCAGGCACACGTCTTCGACCAGAAGGTGCATCGCTTCGCCTCGACCCTCGAGGCCGCGCTCTTCCGCGGCGACATCCCGACCGCCGTCTACGGGGAGCTCGTGAAGGACGTGAACGCGAACACCGGGACGCTCCGTCGATACCTCCTGTTGCGCAGGCGGATCCTGGGGCTCACGGAGCTCGGCTACGAGGACCTCTACACGCCCCTCGTCCGGACGATCGACCGGACCTACACCATCGGCGAGGCCGAGGAGCTGACCCTGAGGGCGGTGGCGCCCCTCGGCACGGAGTACCAGGCCAAGCTCCGCCACGGCTTCGAGAGCGGCTGGACCGACTTCCTCCCCTCGACCGGCAAGCGTTCGGGTGCCTACTCGACGGGCGTCTACGGGATTCACCCCTACCAGCTCCTCAACTTCAACGGGAAGTGGGACGACGTCCTCGTCCTGGCCCACGAGTCAGGCCACTCCATGCACACCCTCTTGTCCATGGAGAACCAGCCCTTTCCGACGGCCGACTATCCCATCTTCGTGGCGGAGGTCGCCTCCACCCTGAACGAGAACCTCCTCCTCCGGAAGGCCGCCTCCGAGGCGAAGAGCGACGAGGAGCGCCTCGCCTTCTTGGGCGCCCGCCTGGAGAGGATGCGGGCGGTGCTCTTCCGCCAGACCCTGTTCGCCGAGTTCGAGCTCGCGGTCCACGAGCGGGCCGAGAGGGGTGAGGCCCTCACCGGCGAGGCCCTAAGCGAGATCTACCTCTCGATCCTCCGCCGCTACTACGGCCACGACGAGGGCATCTGCAAGGTGGACGCGCTCTACGGGGTGGAGTGGAGCTTCCTCCCCCACTTCTATTACGACTATTACGTCTACCAGTACGCCACGAGCGTCATCGCCTCGACCGCCCTCGCCAAGTCGATCCTCGAGGAGGAGGCGAAGGGGAGCACCGCCACGAGGGACCGCTACCTCAGGATGCTCTCCTCCGGCGGGTCGGCGTACCCGGTCGAGCTCCTCAGGCGCGCCGGAGTGGACATCACGACCTCGGCGCCCTTTCTGGCGGCCATGGCCGACATGAACGAGACCATGGACGAGGTGGAGGAGCTCCTCGGGAAACTGGGGCCGGGCGGAGGGCAGCCGGGGACGGCAGGCGGATCCCCTTGACGCCTGCCCCGGATCCGCTAGGCGGCTTCCTTCCCCGATCGGCCCGGCCGCCTTCGCGGGTTACGGAGCGCGCCGCGCGCGCACTCTAGTTGCAGGTCCACCATCCGCCGGAAGGCTTCTCGCATGGGCCGAAAGCGCTCGGGGTAGCCCTCGAGCGAGGCGAGGGCCAGGGCGATGGCCTCGAGGGTCGAGAGGGTGTGCGCCCCGGGCTCGCGCCGGAGTTCCCGGTACCCGCCCTCGCCGTCGGGCGCGACCGCGAGGCGCGGTAATCCCCCGAGGAGTCGGCTTTTCCCCACCATGCGCTCGGCCTGGGGCCAGGTCCCATCCACCACCACGAGCAGGCTGGGAGGGGAACCGGCCCGGAGGGCGACCGGGGAGGCGGAGGGTCCGGGGAAGAGCAGAGCCGCCCCGGGGTCGCGACAGACCTCGCCCACCCGCGGGTGGGCGTCGAGGTGCACCGCACGGTGGAGCTCCGCGTTCTCGAGAGCGAGGCGGGCGAGCCAGGCGCTGCAGATGGCGAGCCGCGCCTCGCGCGGGTGCTGCAGGATGACGACGCGGGTTCGGGAGGGCGCGGGCCGGAGCCCCGCACACAGGCAGTGTCCCAAGGGACGAAGGCAGCGGCGGCAGCTCTCGCGCACGTTCGTCCAAGGAGCCTATGAGACGCGCCTTGGAATCGCAATCCGGCCTCCCCTCGACGTAGACTAACGACCCAACGGTCTGGAGGCCGCTCATGGCGGAGGGTCGTGTCGATGGTGCAGAACGGCGGATGCGCGCCATCCGCAACATCGGCATCATGGCCCACATCGACGCCGGCAAGACCACGCTCACCGAGCGGCTTTTGTTCGTGGCCGGGCGCACCCACAAGATGGGCGAGGTGCACGAGGGAGCCGCGGTCATGGACTGGATGGAGCTCGAACGGGAGCGGGGGATCACCATCACCTCGGCGGTGACCCGGTTCGAGTGGTCGGGCCACGAGCTGCACCTCATCGACACCCCCGGCCACGTCGATTTCACCATCGAGGTGGAGCGGTCCCTCCGCGTACTCGACGGCGCGGTGGCGGTGTTCGACGCCGCCCACGGGGTGGAGCCGCAGAGCGAGACGGTCTGGCGCCAGGCCGATCGGTACCGGGTCCCGCGCATCGCCTTCGCCAACAAGATGGACCGGGTCGGGGCGGACTTCGCGATGACGCTCTCTTCCCTGCGGCGCCACTTCCCCGATCACGCCATCGCGCCGGTGCAGCGCCCCCTGGGGGCCGAGGCCGACTTCTGGGGCCTCGAGGACCTCGTGGGCCGCCGCACCGTCCGGTTCGGCGATCCCGACGACCCGCGCGACTTTCACCTCTCCGAGGGCATCTCGCCCGATGGGGAGGCCACCCGGCAGGCGCTCATCGAGGCGGTGGCGGACCTCGACGATCCCACCGCCGAGGCGGTCCTCGACGACCGGCCCCCGGAAGCGACCGCGCTCCGCGCCGCCATCCGAAGGGTCACCTTGGCCGGCCGGTTCGTGCCCCTCCTCGCCGGCTCCGCCCTGCGGAACCGGGGCATCCCCCAGGTCCTGGATGCCATCTGCGACTACCTCCCCTCCCCTCTCGACGTCCCCGCCCCGGTCGGACACAACCCGCAGACCGGCAAGGAGGAGTCCCGCCCGCCGGGCGAGACCGCCCCGCTCCTCGCCCTGGCCTTCAAGGTCTCGCTCCTCGACGAGCGACGCCGCCACGTCTTCGTCCGCGTCTACTCCGGCCGCATGGCCGAGGGAGACGCCGTCTGGAACGCCAGCCAGGGCAGATTCGAGAAGGTGGGCCGGGTCCTGCTCATGCACGCGGTCCAGAAGGAGCGCGTGCCCTCGCTCGGCGCCGGCCAGATCTTCGCCGTGGCCGGCCTCAAGGAGACGCGCACCGGCGATACCCTCACGGACAAGGGACACCCGCTCGTCCTGGAACGCCTGGGCAGCTACGAGCCCGTCATCTCCCAGGCCATCGAAGCGGGATCGCAGTCGGACCGCGAGGCGCTCCTCGAGGCGCTGGCCCGCATCGCCGACGAGGACCCCACCCTGCGGTACGGCGAGGACGCGGACACCGGCCAGCTCCTCTACTCCGGGATGGGGGAGCTGCACCTCGAGATCGTCGCCGAGCGGCTCCGACGCGAGTTCGGGCTCTCCGTCCGGACCGGTCCACCCCAGGTGCTGCTCCGGGAAACGCTCACCGCCGAGGCCGAGGCCGAAGCGGTCTTCGAGCGGACCCTCGAGGAGGGGGTGCTGTACGGGCAGGTCTCGGTGCGCGTCGGACCCCTGCCGCGCGGCGGAGGCTTCCGGTTCAACGTCCCGCGGGAGGTGAGCGCCCTCCCCTTCCTGCGCGAGGAGGTCCGGCGTATGCTCGAGGACGGCGCCCGGGAGGCGGCCGAGGCCGGGGCGCTCGAGGGCCATCCCCTCCAGGACGTGCAGGTCACGATCACCGGCGCCACTTGGCGCGAGGGCTCCTCCAAGCCGTTCACCTACAAGATCGCCTGCGCCGACGCGGTGCGCGCCGCCGCGGAGCGGGCCCATCCGGTCCTCCTCGAGCCGCTCATGAGCCTCGAGATCGTGGCCCCCGCCGAGTACCTGGGAGAGGTCATCGGCAGCCTCGACCGGCGCAAGGGGACGGTCCAGGACGTCTCCGAGCGGGGAATCGCGGTCAAGGTCGTGAAGGGGGAGGCGCCCCTCCGCCGGCTCTTCGGCTATGCGACCGAGCTCCGCTCCCTGACGCAGGGCCGCGCCCTGTTCACCATGAGCTTCGAGCGTTACGACGCCGTGCCGTAGGCAAGACGCCCCGACCGGCGCGCTCTCGGGCCAGCAGACCATCTCCGGCTCGAACGAGAGCACCTGGGTCGCGGAGGGGCGGCTCGGATTCTACTGGAACTATGCTCAGTTTCTTGACCTCGATCGGAAAGTCCGTTGGGATGAACCGACGAGAGCTCGATCGCCTCGACCGCCCGGTTTCCCCACATCCCCCACCCTGGTCCCGGGCGCCGCCCTGCGAGCGGCCGTTTGAGGAGCGCCCATCGGCGGGCGACCGTTCAGGTGAGGCCCCCAGCGGGCCCGAGCAGCGTTCGAGGGGCGTACCGATAACGTACCGGTCGAGGGTCTACCCCCTGTGGGGTGGCGCTCGCGAGGCGGAGACCGACTGTGGCCCCGATCGATGATGGCCGTTGGATGGCGCTCAGCCACTGGCTGGACGAGGGGCTGGAGATCGCGCCGGCGGAGCGGGCCGCCTGGCTCAAGTCGCTCGCGGGGGACGATCCGGCTCTCTTCTCGGAGCTGGCCAGTCTCCTCGAGGAAAGCGAGGCGATCGCGAGAGAGGGTTACTTGGAGGACCCGGCCCCGAGCGAACCCGCTTCCCTGGCCGGCCAGGTCATCGATTCCTGGAGGCTCGAGTCGCCCCTGGGCTTTGGTGGCATGGGCGCGGTCTGGCTCGCGCGCCGCACCGACGGCCGCTACGAGGGGAGCGCGGCGATCAAGCTCCTCAACCTTGGGCTCATCGGTCAGGGCGGGGAGGAACGGTTCCGGCGTGAGGGGTCCATCCTGGCCCGGCTGGCGCACCCGAACATCGCCCGGCTCATCGATGCCGGCGTGTCCGCGGCCGGTCAGCCGTACCTCGTGCTGGAGCACATAAAGGGCGAGCATATCGACGCCTACTGCGACGCGCGCCGGCTCGACGTCCCGGCGCGGCTCCGGCTTTTCCTCGCCGTCGCGGACGCGGTGGCCGATGCCCATGCCCACCTGGTCGTGCACCGGGACCTAAAGCCCTCGAACGTGCTGGTGGCAGCGAACGGCCAGGTCAAGCTGCTCGACTTCGGAATCGCGAAGTTGCTCGAGGACGAGTCCGTTCCGGCCCTTGCCACCGAGCTCACCCGCGAAGGGGGCCGCGCCCTGACCCCCGAGTTCGCCGCACCGGAGCAGGTGCTCGGCGCACCCGTGACTACGGCCACCGACGTCTATGCACTGGGAGTGGTCCTCCACCTGCTCCTCACGGGACAGCTCCCCGGAGGGCGCGAGGCCCACTCTCCGGCCCAGCTGGTCAAGGCGGTGACCGACCCCGCTCCGGTGCGCCCTTCTGAGGTGGTCGCCTCGACGAGGACCCTTTCTCGGGAGGCGCTGGTCGAGAACGCTGCTCGGCGATCGTCCACCCCGGAGAAGCTGCGGCGTCTGCTCCGCGGCGACCTCGACACCATCATCGCCAAGGCGCTGAAGCAGGATCCGCGGGAGCGCTACGCCACGGTGACCATCCTGGCCGAGGATCTCCAGCGCTACCTCCGCCAGGTTCCCATCGAGGCGCGGCCCGACTCCATCGCCTACCGCGCCGGCAAGTTCGTCCGGCGGAACCGGGCGGCAGTGATCGCGGGCAGCGCCGTGGCGCTCTCGCTGGCCACCGCCGGCGCGGTCGCGGTCCATCAGCTGTTCGAGGCCCGGCGGCAGCGGGCCGTGGCCGAGGGCCAGGCGTTGCGGGCCGAGGCGAACCTCGGGTTCCTCCAGTCCCTCCTCACCGACGCGGGGGCCACGGGACAGCCCTTCACCACATCCGAGCTCCTCCAGCGCGCGGAGAAGTCGATCCCGGCCGCGTACGAATCGAGAGACAGCCGCATCGTCGTGGAGCAGATGTACACGGTGGGGATGCTGTTCGCGAACGTGGGCGAGCACAAGCGATCCCTCGAGCTCTTGCAGATGGCGCACGACCGTGCCCTCGAGTTCAACTACCCGGATCTGCGCCGGCGGGCGGCCTGCGAGCTGGGCCGCCTGCTCCACTACGCCGGGAAGATCGACGAGGCCAAATCGATCCTGGATGCGGACATCGCCGAGCTGGCCGAGCAGGCCCCCGAGTCGGGCGAGATGGTCAATTGCCTGCTGCACCGGTCCGATCTCGATCTCACCCTGGGGGACGTCCCCTCCGGCATCTCCCTCGCCGAGCGATCCGCGGCCCTGGCCAAGAAGCTCTACTCCCATCTGCCCTTGCAGCTCGTCTCTCCCATCACCCAGGTGGCCGTCGCGCGGCGCCAGGCGGGCGACCTGGAGGCCGCCGACCGTCTCTACGGCGAGATCACCGAGATCCTCACCGACGGTGGTCGTGAACGCTCGACCGATACGCTGGTGGTTACCGCCAACTGGGCCACCGTCAAGGCCGACACCGGCGACATCCTCGGCGCGATGCGCCTACTGGAGAAGGCACTCGACATCGGACGTGGACTGTGGCCCGACGGAGCCCCCGACCAAACGGTGAGCGTCAACCTGGCGAGCCGGCTCTTCACGCTCGGGCGCCTGGAAGAGGCGGAGGGCTACTATTCGCGGGCCCGGCTGCTGGCTCGCCAGGAAGAGGACGCCGACATGGAGGCCATTGCCCTGTTCGGATTGGCAGCGATTCATCGGGAGCGGGGGAACCTCGAGAAAGCACGGGCCACCCTCAAGGAGGCGGCCGAGTTCGTGGACGGAACCTTCCCTCGCGGACATCCAGCCCGGGCGAGCTTGCGCTTGGAGACCGGGTTGCTCGAGTTGGCGGAGCGATCCTGGGAGGAGGCCAGGTCGGCCCTGGTCGAGGTGACCTCCCTCCAAGAAGGGCAGCCCCCCAAGGTCAACCAGGCCGTGGCACTCTCGGCGCTGGCGCAGGCCGAGGCCGGCCTGGGGGACTTCGGGCAGGCCGAGAGCCACGCTGCCGAGGCGACGGCCATCGCCAAGAGGCTCGCCTCACCTGGAAAGGCGTCCTACTGGGTGGGGAGGTGCCAGCTCGTCGAGGCGCAGGTCGAGCGGGCCGGCGGGCACTCCGCCTCCGCGCGTGGTCTCGCGGCCGAGGCGCTCGGTCAGCTCGTCCCCACCGTCGGCGAGGAGGGCGTCCTGGTGCACGCGGCGCGGGCACTCATCGAGCCGTGAGCTCGTTTCAATCGGAAAGGGCCCGGTGCAGGTAGAGCCGCGCCTTGTTCCAGTCGCGCTGGGCCGTTCTCTCCGACACCCCCCGCATGGAGGCGACCTCCCGGAGGGAGAGCCCACAGAAGTACTTGAGGTCGACCAGCTCGGCCAGCTTTGGCTCGTTGGCCTCGAGCGCCTCGAGCGCGGTGCCGAGGGACGAGAGCTCCGTCGCAGGGCACTGTTCGGCCGCGGTGTCGAACCCGGTCAGGTGAAACTCGCCCCCGCGCTTCAGGGCCCGGCGCGATCGCGCCTGGTCCACGATCAGGCCGCGCATGGCCCTCGCGGCGTAGGCGAAGAAGCGGGAGCGGTCGGGGAAGGTGGCCTCCCTGGAAGCCATCGCCAGATAGGTCTCGTGGAGCAGGGTGGTCGCGCTCATGGAGAAATGACTCCCCCGGAGCTGAGCCTCCGCCAGCCGGTGGAGCTCCCGGTAGAGCGCGGAGAACAGCTCCGGAGCGACGCCGACGTCGCCCGCCTCAGCTCGGCGCAAGAGCCGCGCGACCTCAACCGCGGCGACCGGGTCAACTGTCTCGCTCGTCGACGTGCTCCCCCCCTCGCTCGTCTGACTCACGTATAGCCAAGCCCAGGCGCTGGTGACCACCTCCTGTGTCCCGCCGCGGTCCCCAAAGCGGGTCATCGCCAGGGGGACCGCGCCCAACTCGGGAGAGGCCCGATGGGGCTCTCCTGTCGCCTCCGCGGCCCGGCCACCGATCGATGAGTGAGGGCCGATCGCCACTTCCCGACGGCCCGGGGGACAGACATGCGGGCGACGAACCATATCTTGATCTCGACCTTGGCGGTCCTGGCCTGCGGCACGGAGCCAGGGACGACCGAATCCGCCTCAAAGAAGGAGTCTTTCGCCGCCGCTTCGCTGAGGAGCTCGGCTTCCGTGGCGGTCGCGAACGCCTCCGGCATCGCCCGGACCATCAACGCCGCGGGCGGGCCGGTGGTCGACCCCGGCAACCCGTTCTTCCAGTCGCTCGGGACGAATGGCCGGTCCTGCGCGACCTGCCACGACGTCCGCACCAACATGACGGTCACCCCGGGCCTGCTCCGGTTGCGCTTCGCCACGACCGGGGGGTTGGATCCCATCTTCCGGCCCGTGGACGGCTCGAACTCTCCGTTGGCAGACGTCTCGACCGTGGCGGCACGGCGAGCCGCCTACAGCATGCTGCTCTCGAAGGGGGTGATCCGGGTCGGCATCGGCATCCCCTCCGGTGCCGAGTTCGAGTTGGTCGCGGTCCAGGATCCCTTCGGGTACGCCAGCGCTGCCGAGCTGTCGCTCTTCCGACGGCCGCTTCCGGCCACCAACCTCAAGTTCCTCTCCACGGTCATGTGGGACGGCCGCGAGACGTTCAAGGACGCCGGGCAGGTTACCGGGTTCGCCCCGCTGGACTTCGATCTCGCCGATCAGTCGAACGCCGCCACCCTGGGACATGCCCAAGCCGCCACCCCGCTCACCAGCGACCAGCGCCAGGCCATCGTCGGTTTCGAGTCCCAGCTCTTCACCGCGCAGGTGATCGACCTGCGAGCCGGGGACCTGACCGAGTTCGGTGCCACCGGAGGGCCGCTGGCGCTCTCCGATCAGCCCTTCACCTTCGGGATGAACGACCCCCTGGACGGCGGGCCGTTCGATCCCGTGGCCATGACCGACTTCGCGGCCTGGGAGGGCTCGGCCGATGAAGCGCGGGCCTCCGTGGCCAGAGGGGAGACCCTGTTCAATACCCGACCGGTCCCCATCACCGGCGTCTCGGGGCTGAATGACGATCTGGGCGTCGCGACCATCCAGGGGACGTGCACGACCTGCCACGACACCCCGCACGCCGGCGACCACTCCGTTCCCGCGCCGCTGCGCATCGGGGTCGACGACCCCCAGCCCGCGGGCGGTCTGGACACCCAGGGGCTTCCCATCTACACGCTGCGCAACAAGACCACGGGCGAGCTCAAGGTCACGACCGATCCCGGCCGGGCGCTCATCACCGGCAAGTGGAAGGACGTAGGTCGCATCAAGGGGCCCGTGCTTCGCGGCCTGGCCGGTCGGGCCCCGTACTTCCACAACGGCTCGGCACCGGACTTGAAGACGGTGATCCAGTTCTACGACCAGCGATTCGCGCTCGGGCTCACCGATCAAGAGAAGGCCGACCTGGAGGCGTTCCTCCGCAGCCTCTGATCCAATCACCTGGGTGAGGCCCGAGCATCCTCGCGAGCCTCATCTGCCCAGAGAGCCCGTACCCCACTCGCGAGAGCCCACAGGGCTCTCGCGGTTGAGGGATGTGCTCCAGGGAAGAGGCTCTTTGGAACCCGCCCGGTTCTTCAGCATCCCAGGGCCTCGAAGAAGTCGTTTCCCTTGTCGTCCACGAGGACGAAGGCGGGGAAGTCGACGACCTCGATCTTCCAGACCGCCTCCATGCCCAGCTCCGGGAAGTCGAGGCACTCGACCCGGAGGATGTTCTCCTCCGCCAGGACCGCCGCCGGCCCGCCGGGCGATCCGAGGTAGAAGCCGCCCCACTTCTGGCACGCCTCGGTCACCGCCTTGCTCCGGTTTCCCTTCGCGATCATGACGAGCGAAGCGCCCTTCGACTGGAGGAGGTCCACGTAGGAGTCCATTCGCCCGGCGGTGGTGGGGCCGAACGACCCGGAAGGCTTCCCCTTCGGCGTCTTGGCCGGTCCCGCGTAGTACACGGGGTGATCGAGGAGGTAGCGGGGCAAGCTCTTCCCCTCTTCGAGGAGTTCCTTGAACCTCGCGTGGGCGATGTCCCGCGCCACCACCAGGGTGCCGGTGAGGAGCAAAGGGGTCGAGACCTTGAACCGGGTCAGGTCGGCCAGGATCGCCTTCATGGGCCGGTTCAGGTCGACCCGCTCCCCGTGCGCGTGCTTGCCCCCTCCCGCCCCGAGCCGAACGAGTCGCCCCGGGTCGTGGTCGAGCTCCTCCAGAAAGAGGCCGTCGCGGTCGATGCGCGCCTTGACGTTGCGGTCCGCGGAACAGGACACCGCCAGGGCCACCGGGCAGGAGGCCCCGTGGCGCGGGAGCCTCACCACCCGCACGTCGTGCGCGAAGTACTTCCCGCCGAACTGGGCCCCGATCCCGAAACGGTGGGCGGCGGCGAGGAGCTTCCCCTCGAGCTCGGGGTCGCGAAACGCCCGGCCGAGCGCGTTCCCGGTGGTGGGCAGGCCGTCCAGGGCCCGGGCCGAGGCGAGCTTCACGGTCTTCATGGCCGCTTCGGCCGAGGTGCCCCCCACCACCACCGCGATGTGGTAGGGCGGGCAGGCGGCCGTCCCCAAGTGGCGCATCTTGTCCTCGAGGAAGCTCGAGAGCCGGTCGGGCGTGAGGAGCGCCTTGGTCTCCTGCCAGAGCTGGGACTTGTTCGCCGACCCGCCCCCCTTGGCCATGAACAGAAACTCGTAGGTCATCCCGCTCGTGGCGTAGATGTCGATCTGGGCGGGCAGGTTCGTCCCGGTGTTCACTTCCTCGTACATGGAGAGGGCGGCCGTCTGCGAGTACCGCAGGTTCTCCTCGGCGTACGTCCGGTAGACGCCCTCGGAGAGGTACTTCTCGTCCTTCACGCCGGTGAAGACCTGTTGCCCCTTCTTCGCCACGATGGTGGCGGTGCCGGTGTCCTGGCACAGGGGGAGCTCACCCCGGGCGGCGATCTCGGCGTTGCGGAGAAAGGAGAGGGCCACTCCCCTGTCGTTGACCGAGGCCTCCGGGTCGGAGAGGATCCGGGCGACCTGCTCGTTGTGCTCCGCCCGCAGGAAGAACGAGACCTCCCGCATCGCCTCCCGGGCAAGCCGGGTGAGCGCCGACGGCTCCACCTTCAGGATCTCGGTCCCCTCGAAGCTCGAGACCCTGACTCCCTCCCTGGAGAGGAGGCGGAAGCGGGTCGGGTCCGGGCCCAGGGGGAACGGGTCCTCATACTCGAAGGCGCTCGCGGGCATCTCGCTCCTCCTCCTCGTCCTCTAAAGCTAGGCGCGCTCCAGTACCGCGGTGAGGAGGCGCCAGAACCCTTGGACCGATCGGATGCTGACGTGCTCGTCGGGCGTGTGTACGTCCCACATGCTCGGGCCGATGGAGGCCATCTCCACCCCCGGATACCGGCCGCCCAGGATCCCGCACTCCAGCCCGGCGTGAATGGCCTTCACGGTCATGGGCTTGCCGTAGAGCTCCTCGTGGACGCCGTTCACGAGCTTCACGATGGCCGAGCCGGGCTCCGGCTTCCACCCCGGGTAGCCGTTGGAGCTGCGGCACTCCGCCCCCGCCAGCGCCGCCACCGCGGCGATGCGGGCCACGAGCGCCGCCTTGCTCGCGTCGATCGAGCTGCGGGTCAGGAAGGTCAACTCCACCGCTTTGTCCAGGGTCTCGAGGACGCCCATGTTGGTGGAGGTCTGGACGAGCCCGGGGATGTCGGGGCTCATCTCCTCCACCCCGTGGGGACCGGCGAGGAGGAGCCCCAGCACCGCGGAGGCGTCG
>Ga0335071_10000030_pt1 | contig 179728 bp, 161 predicted proteins | sample Lox_Sample_15_FD_206724 | JGI IMG/M metagenome (GOLD analysis project Ga0335071, IMG submission 206724) | Soil microbial communities from Loxahatchee National Wildlife Refuge, Florida, United States - Lox_Sample_1.5 | ecosystem: Environmental > Terrestrial > Soil > Wetlands | place: USA...
CAGCTGGTCCTGCTCCGCCGCATCGGCTGGTGCCCGCTGTGCCGGCAGCCCGTCTACCCCGCGACTCTTCCTCGGGGACCCTCTAGGATGTGATCGAGTAGTGTTAGATGCCCGCCCCGTGTCCGACCCGCTCCGCGCCCGAGCGCGCCCGACCTCATCGAGCGAAGGAGCCCGAGGGGGAGGCGCGCGCGGAGCCGCGTCCCGGATCTCGGGGTAGGAACTCACGCCCCGAAGACCGGAGCGGGATGAAGCGCGATTAGGGCGCGGCGACGCGCCCAAGGGGGGAAAGGCCGGCATGGATTCTTCGCTCACGGGAACGCTGGACGCCCGGTACGCGCGGCTCTCGCGCTACCTCACCGCCGTCCCGGGAGGGCTCAAGGCCTACCCCGAATGCCTGGTGCGCAGGGGGGTGGTCGAGGCGGTCTTGAACGCTTCTCCCCGGTTCGAGGATCCCGCGCCGCCGCTCGTCCTGGAGCTCTTCACCCTGCCGCGGGCGGGTTGGATCCCCGAGGCGGTCTTCAACGCCACCATGCTGGCCATGGCCGACCGGGCGGGTTGGTCGGACGCGGAGCTCTTCGCCTGGCACCGCTCCCTGAACCGCGGCCTCTTCCGGGGCCCCGTCTACCGGGCGATCATGACCTTCCTGAACCCCCTCTTGCTCGTCAAGCAGGGGGCGAACCGGTGGCAGGTCTTCCACAGCGGGACCGAGCTCGAGGTGCGGGCGGAGGGCGAGCGGGGAGCGGTGGGGATCCTGCGCTTCCCGCCCCGGCTGTTCTCCCCTCTCCTCTTGCGGGTGTACGCGGAGGCGTTCGGGGCGGCGCTCGAGACGGCCCGGTCCGGGCGGTCGACGGTGGAGCTCGTGGAGGCGGGGGAGAGCTCGGCGCGCTTCGCGGCGCGCTGGTAGAAACGATAACGATCGCGGTCCTTTCTCCTGGGGCCGCCGGAGGATCGATGCCGCTCGCGTCCAGACGCTCAGGGAGGGAGGTGCACGGCCAGAAATCCCCGGCCGAGTTCGCCGCGCGGTCCCCTCTCCCGGCGCGGCCCTGAAAGAGCCATGGACCCCGTGGTCGAGATCCGGGAGCTCAAGAAGCGCTACGGCGAGGTGGCGGCGCTCGCCGGGGTCGACCTCGACATCCGGCCGGGCGAGATCTTCGGCCTGCTCGGGCCGAACGGCGCCGGCAAGACCACCCTCATCTCCATCGTGGCGGGGCTCGTGCGGGCCACCTCCGGCGAGGCTCGGGTCCTGGGTCGGGACGTGGTCAAGGATTACGCCTTCACGCGGCGTGTGGTCGGGCTCGTCCCCCAGGAGCTGAACTTCGACCCCTTCTTCACGGTGGAGGAATCGCTCCGGTTCCAGGCCGGGTACTTCGGCGTCCGGCTGGAGGAGAAGCGGCTCAAGGAGATCCTGGAGCACCTCGAGCTCCTGGAGAAGCGGGGAGCCAACACTCGCGGGCTCTCCGGGGGGATGAAGCGACGGTTGCTCATCGCCAAGGCGCTGGTGCACGAGCCCCGGGTCTTGTTCCTCGACGAGCCCACCGCCGGGGTCGACGTGGAGCTGCGCCGGGCCCTGTGGCGCTACGTGCGCTCTTTGCGGGAGCAGGGCACCACGGTGGTGCTCACCACCCACTACCTGGAGGAGGCCGAGGAGCTGGCCGATCGGATCGGGGTCATCGACCGGGGGAGGCTATTGCTCGTCGAGGACACCGCCGCCCTCCTCGAGCGCCACGGGGCGAGGCGGCTTCGGCTCCGCACGGAGGAACGCCTCGCCTCCGTCCCGGCCCCGCTCGCGCTCCTCGGGGCCCGGCTGGAAGAGGACGGCGCCATCGCCCTCGAGGTGAAGGCGGGCGGGACCTTCGGCTCCGCCCTGGCCGCGGCCCGGGCGGCGGGTCTAAAGGTCAAGGACCTCGAGACCCACCAGACCACTCTCGAGGACGTGTTCGTCCGGCTGGTGGGGGCGAGGCCCGGGGCGCCAGGCGCGGCGGCCGGGGAGGGCTCGTGATCTCGCTCGGGCTCAAGACCTTGTTCGCGAAGGAGGTCCGCCGGTTCCTCAGGGTCCCGGGGCAGACCCTGCTCTCGCCCCTCGTCACGACCACCCTCTACTTCCTCGTGTTCGGCTACTCGCTCGGCGGGCGGCTCCGGGAGATCGAGGGGATGCCCTACGCGCGCTTCATCGTCCCGGGGCTCGTGACCCTGGGGGTGGTCACGAATGCCTACCTGAACTCGGCCTCCTCCCTCTTCGCCATGAAGATCCAGGGCACGGTGGTGGACCTGCTCGTCGCGCCGCTCACCTACGGCGAGGTCCTGGCCGGGTTCCTCGGGGCGGCCGTGGTCCGGGGCCTCACGGTGGGGCTCGTGACCTGGGGGGTGGCGGGGGTCTTCGGGAGCTTCTCCCTGGCGCACCCGGCCGTGGCCCTCGCCCTGCTCATCCTCGCGGCGGTGACCTTCTCGGCCCTGGGGTTCATGACCGCGATCTGGGCGACCACCTTCGAGCAGGTGAACTTCGTGCCCACCTTCATCATCACCCCCCTCACCTTCCTGGGCGGGGTCTTCACCTCGGCGGCGATGCTGCCCCCCGCGCTCCGCGGGTTCACCCAGGCGAACCCCATCTTCTACGTGGTGGACGGGGTGCGCTTCGGGATGCTGGGTGTCTCCGACTCCTCGCCCTGGGCGGGGGCGCTCCTCCTCCTCGGGCTCGCCGCGGTCACGGTGGGGGGGGCGTACCGGATGCTGGCCTCCGGGTACCGGCTCCGGAGCTAGGAGTCTCCACTCGATCGCAGGGCGCCGGGCGGACTAAGATGCGCGACCTTTGGAGGTCGTACGCACATGTCCCGTCTCGCCCCGCTCCTCGTCGCCACGGTCGCCGTCTTCGGCTGCGGTCGCAAGGAAGAGATCGTGGTGGCCGCACCGACCACGCCTCCCTCCCGGGCCACCTCCCCAGCGCCCGCGATGCCGGCCCCGGCTCCGGGTGCCGAGCTGCCGCCCGGCCACCCCCCGCTCCCCGGGTCCGCGCCCAAGGCCGGCGGCGAAGGCGGGGGCGCGGCGATGCAGGGCGGCGCTGCCCCTCCGCACGGCGCGGCCATGTCGCAGGGCGCCGACGTGGGCGACGTGAAGGTCCCGAAGGCGACGAGCCCGGACGCCTGCACCATCGCCGAGCTCTTCGCCGAGCGCGCCGCGCTGAAGGGCAAGACGGTGAGCGTGCGCGGCAAGGTGGTGAAGTTCAACCCGGCCATCATGGGGAAGAACTGGATCCACCTCCGCGATGGCACCGGCACGGCCGGCAAGGACAACGACGTCACCGTGACCTCCCAGGAGGAGGCGAAGCTCGGGGCGGTCGTCACCGTCCAGGGCATCGTGGCCGTCGACCAGGACATCGGTATGGGAACGCCCTACCCGGTCATCATCCAGGACGCGAAGGTGACGCAGTGAGCGGGCGCCTCAAGGAAGGCGGACCGAAGTCGATCTCTTCCCCGGGCCCGCGCTCCGAAGGGCCTGCGCGGTCGACGCCGGCGATCGCGTGCCGCCACCTCTCGCCCGGGCCGGAGAGGTGCACACCCGAGCGAGGCCAAGGTTTCGATGAGCGAGCCTCGGTAGGGGAGTGAGCCGCTCGAGGTGATCTCGCGAAAAGGGGAGGGCAAGGCGGCTCGGGGCGCGAGGGAGGATCCCTTGGCTTTGGGGCTACTTTTCTCTTCGTCCCGCGGGTCAGGACCCGAAGTCCTCCTGCAAATACCGTAGGTTGTCCTTCAGATCTTGAATGGGCGCCCGCGCGAACGGCGTTTTCTTCCTGAAAGAGGTCCCGATCTGCGTTAGATACTCGACTAAATGGACCGACGAGGTCCGCTATAGTCATTAAAGAGTCCCATTCGGGAAAGCGGAGTGGATCGCGATGATCCGGGTATCGAAGCTGACGGACTACGCCATCGTCCTGCTCGCTCATCTGTCCCAAAGCGAACGGACGCTCACCGCGCAGGAGCTCTGGAGCCGCTCGTCGGTGCCGCTCCCCACGGTGTCGAAGCTGTGCAAGGAGCTCTCGAAGGCTGGGCTCGTCGTCTCGCACCGGGGGCGAAAAGGGGGGTATGGGCTGGCGCGCCCGGCGGACCGGATCACGGTGGCGGAGGTGGTGGAGGCGCTCGAGGGTCCGATCGCCCTCACCGAGTGCAGCCAGGGGTCGTGCGAGATCGAGGCCACCTGTGTGGCCAAGGCGAGCTGGGATCCCGTCTCCCGGGCGATCCACGGGGCGCTCTCGAGCCTGCCGCTCTCGGCCATCGCCTGGCGTCGGGCCGCCGCGGTCGAGTCGCCCGGCCTCGTCACCCTGGGAGCGAGCGCCTCATGAGCACCACCCAGGAGTTCAAGGAGCTGGCGGAGCAGGGCTACAAGTACGGCTTCGTCACCGAGATCGAGGAGGACCGGGTCCCGAAGGGCCTGTCGGAGGAGATCATCCGCCTCATCTCGAGGAAGAAGGAAGAGCCGGCCTTCATGCTGGAGTGGCGCCTCAAGGCGTACCGGCGCTGGCTCGAGATGGAGGAGCCGACCTGGGCCAACGTTCACTACCCGCCCATCGACTACCAGGCGATCGTCTACTACTCCGCCCCGCGGCAGAAGAAGGCGCTCGGGTCGATGGAGGAGGTCGATCCGGAGCTCAAGCGCGCCTTCCAGAAGCTGGGCATTCCCCTCGAGGAGCAGATGCGCCTCGCGGGGGTGGCGGTGGACGCGGTGTTCGACTCCGTCTCGGTGGCCACCACCTACAAGAAGAAGCTGGCCGACCTGGGGATCATCTTCTGCTCCTTCTCCGAGGCGGTCCGCGAGCACCCCGCTCTCGTGGAGAGGTGGCTCGGCTCGGTGGTCCCGGCCACCGACAATTTCTTCGCCGCCCTGAACAGCGCGGTGTTCTCCGACGGCTCCTTCGCCTACGTCCCGAAGGGCGTCCGCTGCCCCATGGAGCTCTCCACCTACTTCCGCATCAACGCCCGGGACACTGGCCAGTTCGAGCGGACCCTCATCGTCGCCGAGGAGGGCGCCTACGTCTCCTACCTGGAGGGCTGCACCGCCCCCCAACGGGACGAGAACCAGCTGCACGCGGCGGTGGTGGAGCTCGTGGCGCTGGAGGGCGCGCAGATCAAGTACTCGACCGTGCAGAACTGGTACCCGGGCGATGCCGAGGGGCGGGGCGGGATCTTCAACTTCGTCACCAAGCGCGGGAAGGCCATGAGGAAGGCGAAGATCAGCTGGACCCAGGTGGAGACCGGCTCGGCCATCACCTGGAAGTACCCCTCCTGCATCCTCCAGGGCGACGACTCGGTGGGCGAGTTCTACTCGGTGGCGCTCGCCAACCACCGCCAGCAGGCGGACACCGGCACCAAGATGATCCACATCGGCAAGAACACGCGCTCGACCATCATCTCCAAGGGGATCAGCGCGGGCCGGGGGCAGAACACTTACCGGGGGCTCGTGAAGATGCTGAAGGGGGCGGAGGGAGCCCGCAACTACTCGCAGTGCGACTCGCTCCTCATCGGCGACAAGTGCGGTGCCCACACCTTCCCCACCATCGAGGTCCGTAACCCCAGCGCCAAGGTGGAGCACGAGGCCACCACCTCGCGGATCAGCGACGACCAGCTCTTCTACTGCCGCCAGCGCGGCATCTCCGACGAGGACGCTGTTTCGCTCATCGTGAACGGGTTCGCCCGGCAGGTCCTGAAGGAGCTGCCCATGGAGTTCGCGGTGGAGGCCCAGAAGCTCTTGGGGATGAGCCTCGAGGGGAGCGTCGGCTAGGACTCAAAGGTCGAAGGACGACATGAGCGCGAACGACAAGGGAACCTTGCTCGAGGTGGTGGGTCTTCGGGCCGCGGTGAACGGGCAGGAGATCCTGAAGGGCGTGGACCTTCGGGTCCCCGGGGGAGAGGTGCACGCCATCATGGGCCCGAACGGCTCGGGCAAGTCGACCCTGGCCGGAGTGCTGGCCGGCCGGCCGGTCTACGAGGTTCTCTCCGGAGAGGCCCGCTTCGCCGGGCAAGACCTCCTCGCCCTCGACCCGGAGGAACGGGCGGCGCTGGGCCTGTTCCTCGGATTCCAGTACCCGGTGGAGATCCCGGGCGTCGGGAACCTCTACTTCCTGCGGACGGCGCTCAACTCCATCCGGCGGACGCGGGGCGAGGAGGAGCTCGACGCCATGGACTTCCTCTCCCTCGCCCGGGAACGGATGAAGCTGCTCGAGCTCGACCCTTCGCTCGGGAGCCGCTCCGTGAACGAGGGCTTCTCGGGGGGCGAGAAGAAGCGGAACGAGATCTTCCAGATGGCCGTCCTCGAGCCGAGGCTCGCCATCCTCGACGAGATCGACTCGGGCCTCGACATCGACGCCCTGCGGGTGGTCGCACGGGGTGTGAATGCGCTCCGCCGGCCCGACCGCTCGGTCCTGCTCGTCACGCACTACAAGCGGATGCTCGAGCACGTCTGCCCCGACCGGGTGCACGTGATGGCGGCGGGACGGATCGTGCGCTCGGGCGGCCCGGAGCTGGCCGACGAGCTGGAACGGGCGGGGTACGCGTGGGTGGCGGGCATGCGGCCCGAGCTCGAGGCCGCGGCGCCGGCGGAGGCGCGGCCGTGAGAGAGGGCAGGCCGGCGGAGGCGCGGGGCGCCGCGCTCTTTGGCGGCTCCAAGGGGAGCCACCTCGTCAAGGCTCCGTTCGAGGAGGGGGTGGCCCGGCTCCTCGCCGGGACGAAGCCCTTGGGCCCGGACTGGCTCCTGGGATTGCGGGCTGAGGGCGCGGCTGCCGTGCGGGCGAGCGGCCTTCCCACCCTGCGCCACGAGGACTGGCGCTTCACGAGCCTGGCCCCGCTCGCGGCGCTCTCGTTCGGGACCGAGGCTCTGTCGAGCTCTCTATCGGCCGAGTCCTTGCCGGAGCTCGGCGGTCCGCGCCTCGTCTTCGCCGCTAACCGGCTCCGGTCCGATCTCTCGAGCCTTTGCCCTCTCCCCGCGGGCGCGGTGGTGACGAGCCTCGCCGAGGCGCTCTTCCGGTTCCCGGAAAAGGTGCGGCCCCACCTCGGGCGGCTGGCCCGGCCGGAGGGGCTCTTCTTCACGGGCCTAAACACCGCGCTCTTCGAGGACGGCGCCTTCGTCTATCTGCCGCCGGGCGCGGTACTCGACGCGCCCATCACCCTCGTCTTCGAGGGCGGCGGAGGGGCCGCGCCCGCCCTTCACCACCCGCGAGTCCTCGTCGTGGCGGGGGAGGGGGCGCGGGCCTCGGTGGTGGAGATCTTCCTTTGCGGCGGGGACGACGTCTACCTCACCGACGCGGTGACGGAGCTCGTCCTCGAGGACGGCGCCGAGATCGATCACGTGAAGCTCCAGGGCGAGGGCGACCGCGCGTTCCACCTCTCCTCGGTATTTGCCGAGCAAGGGGCGGGGGCCCGCCTCGGGGCGCACGTGCAGGCGCTCGGCGCCCAGCTGTCCCGCGCGGAGCTCCGGGTCCGCCTCGGCGGGGAAGGGGGCTCGCTCGAGGCCACCGGGCTCTACCTCGCCGACGGGAACCGGGTGACCGATGCCTTCACCGTCGTCGACCACCTCGTTCCCCGCTGCGCCACCTCGGAGGCCTACAAGGGGATCCTGGACGGGCGTGCCCACGGCGTGTTCGCCGGCCGGATCCGGGTCATGAAGGATGCGCAGAAGACCGACGCCCGCCAGATGAACTCGAACCTCCTCTTGTCGGACGAAGCGGTGGTCGACACCCGGCCGCAGCTCGAGATCCTCGCCGACGACGTGAAGTGCGGGCACGGCGGGACGGTGGGGCAGCTCGACGAGGACGCACTCTTCTACCTGCGTTCCCGGGGGCTTCCCGAGGCGGATGCGAAACGCCTCCTCATCTGGGCGTTCGCCGCCGGCGCGGTCCAGCACATCCGTCCCAAGGCGGTTCGGGAGCGGGCCCGAGCGGAGCTCGCCGGGCGGCTCGGGGCGGCGCCGGGGCTCCTGGAGGCGGCATGATCTCCGTCCACGGCCCGCCCGGGCCCGGCTCGCTCCACGCCCCCAAGGCCTACGACCTCGAACGGATCCGCGCCCAGTTCCCCATCCTCGCCCAGCCGGTGCGCGGCCACCCCCTCGCCTACCTCGACAACGCCGCCACCACCCAGAAGCCCAGGGCGGTGATCGAGGCCTTGCGCCGTTACTACGAGGAGGACAACGCCAACGTGCATCGCGGCGTCCACCTCCTCTCCGAGCGCGCCACGAGCGCCTACGAGGAGGCGCGGGTCAAGGTGGCGCGCTTCTTGGGCGCGGACGACCCGCAGGAGGTGATCTTCGTCCGCGGCACCACCGAGGCGGTGAACCTCGTGGCGCAGACGTTCGGGCGCACCCGGGTCGGCCCGGGCGACGAGGTTCTCGTCACGGAGATGGAACACCACTCCAACATCGTCCCCTGGCAGCTCCTCTGCCGGGAGAAGGGGGCCCACCTTCGCGTCCTCCCCATCACCGACGAGGGCGACCTGCGGCTCGAGGAGCTGGAGGGGCTCCTCGGCCCCCGCACCCGCCTGTTGGCGGTGGCCCACGTTTCGAACGCCCTGGGCACCGTGAACCCGGTTGCGGAGATCGCGGCCCGCGCCCACGCCCGGGGGGTGCCGGTCCTCGTGGACGGGGCCCAGGCCGCCCCCCACCTCGGCGTCGACGTGCAGGCGCTGGGAGCGGACTTCTACGCCCTCTCCGGCCACAAGATCTACGGACCCATGGGCATCGGCGTCCTCTTTGGTCGAAAGGCGCTCCTCGAAGAGATGCCGCCCTGGCAGGGCGGTGGGGACATGATCCTCTCCGTCACCTTCGAGGAGACGACCTTCAACGAGCTGCCCTACCGGTTCGAGGCCGGGACCCCGAACGTGGCCGGGGCGGTAGGGCTCGGGGCGGCACTCGACTTCGTGACGGGCATCGGGCTCCCCGAAATCGCCGCCCACGAGCGGGTGGTCCTGTCGGCGCTTCTCGACGGCCTTTCCGAGGTGGAGGGGCTACGGCTCGTGGGAACGCCCCGGGAGCGAGCAGGGGTGGTCTCGTTCCTCTTGGGCGACGTCCACCCGCACGACGCCGGGACGGTGCTCGACCGGCTGGGGGTGGCGGTGCGGACCGGCCACCACTGCGCCCAGCCCGTGATGCAAAGGCTGGGGGTCGCCGCCACGGTGCGCGCCTCCCTCGCCGCCTACTCCTCTCTTTCCGACGTGGAGGCGCTCCTGCGCGGGCTCCACGAGGTCCGGAGGATGTTCGCGTGAGCGAGCTCACCGACCTCTACCAGGAGGTGGTGCTCGACCACAGCAAGCGGCCGCGCAACTACGGGCCCTTGCCCGAGGAGACCCATCGCGCCGAGGGCTTGAACCCGCTCTGCGGCGATCGGATCACCGTCCACGCCCGGGTGGAAGGGGGGGTCGTCTCGGAGGTGCGCTTCGAGGGGAGCGGCTGCGCCATCTCGCGGGCCTCGGCCTCGGTGATGACCGGGCTCGTGAGGGGCAAGTCCCCCTCCCAGATCGAGGCCTTGTTCCGGGACTTCCACCGGCTCGTGACCGAGGGTCAAAAGCCGGGCGAGGAGGAGAGGATGGGGAAGCTCGCCGTGTTCAGCGGGGTCCACGAGTTCCCTGCGCGGGTGAAGTGCGCGAGCCTCGCCTGGCACGCCCTGCGGCAGGCCCTCTCCGGGGGCAAGGGTCCGGTGTCCACGGAGTAGCGCCTGATGAACCGCGTCCCCACCACCACGGCGCGCGAGGTCGAGGGAATGCTCGTCCCGAGCGGCGAGCGCGTCATCTTCCCGGCCGGCACCTGGCTCGTCGTGCAGCAGGCGCTCGGGGGCCAGTTCACGGTCATGACCGACATGGGCGCCCTGGCCCGCATCGACGGGAAGGATGCGGATGCCTTGGGCCCCGAGCTCGTCGAGGAGGCGAAGCGGTTCGAGGCCGCGCGCGCGGCCGTCTCCGACGGTCCCTTCGACGAGAAGCGGGTGTGGGAGGCCTTGGGAACGGTCTACGACCCCGAGATCCCGGCCAGCATCGTGGAGCTGGGGCTCGTCTACAACGTCGCCGCGGAGCCGGTCGAGGGCGGGTACAAGGTATTGGTTCACATGACGCTCACCGCCCCGGGCTGCGGCATCGGGCCGGTGCTCGTGGACGACGTGCGCCGCAAGCTCCTCGGGACGCCGGGGGTGAAGGAGGCGGAGGTGGAGCTCGTCTTCGATCCTCCCTGGGATCCCTCGCGGATGAGCGAGGCGGCACGGCTGCAGCTCGGGTTCTTCTAGCCCCAACTAACACTAACGGAAGTTGGCCTAGCCAGCCCGTAGGCACTTCCGCAGAGGGACGGGTCCCCTCGGCGCCTATGCATGAGCGCTCGAGAGGGACGGGCCGTTCGGCCCGCTGAGTACCCCCTAACCGGCTCGGCGGACCTCTTTCTCCGCGCTCTTCAGCGCTGCGCCCACCATCTGCAGGAACTTGCCAAAGAAGGTCTCGAACCGGCCCACTTCGTCGTCCACCTCGGACTCCATCTCACCGCCCACGTCGTAGTCGCCACCGGCAAGCCGCGTCGAGACGTCTTCGAGCCTCGTCACCATGCGAGTGAGCCGGCTGAACACGAGGTGGTTCATGATGGATACCAACGCGGTGAGCAGGATGACGAGAGTGACGAGCCCGCCCAGAGCGGCGCCGAGACCACCGGAGAGGAGCCCCCTCTGGACCGCGGTGGTGTCGTGCATGACGAACAGGCCTCCGATGACCCGGCCCATGGCGTCCTGCACGGGGTAGATCCCTCGCAGGAAACTCCGACCTCCCTCGACGACCGGCGAGAGTTCCTGGCCCCGCGCCGGCAGCTTGGAGGGGGTCCACCCGAGGTCGACGCCCAGCTCCGGAGAGGTCTCGTCGACCACCACAAGCGCGGGGTGATCGTCCCAACCGTTACGCTTTCCGTTGCGGGTGGCGGCCCAGGTCTTCCCGTCGAGGAAAGACTTGTCGATGACGAGCGCGTACTCGTCGAGCGTCATCTTGTGCATGGCCGTGAGGTAGTGATCGATCTCCTCGCCCAATTCGAGGTACCCGATCGTCTGACCGTCAGCGCCGCGGTACGGCGTCACGACCCGAACCGCGAAGGCAGTCTTCCCGAGTTCCTTCCCGGCGCTCAGTTGGTTCTTCGACATGGCGGCCAGGAGGGTGGCGCGCTGGATCTTGTCACCGAACGTTTCCCGTTGATGGACACGGAGGAAGCAGACGCCCTCCTTGTCGTGGAAGTACCAGTGCGTCACCCTGTGTTGCTTCTTGAATTCGGCGAAGATCGGTGCGGCCAGTGCGTAGAGCCGGTCGCGATCGCGGGCAAGGAACGCTTCGCGCAGGGACTCGATATGCTCGATCGCCTCGAGACTCATGGCGAGCCGCGCGACGTCAGCGCTCTCCATCTCCTCGAAGACCCGGGCGGACGTGGCGAGCGACGCAGACCCCGTAAGCCGGACGGAGTGCCGGTAGACGAGTCCGATGAGCGCGGCGCCGCAGCAAAGAAGGACCAGCATCACCAGGGCAACCACCTTGAATCGGATGGACAAGCTCCTCATGGCCTTTCCCCCTCACCAGATCCCTTCCCCGAGGACGTCGCGCGCCGCGGCACGCAACTTCTGCAGAACCACGGGATCGTCCGGTGTCCGCGCCGTGATGAGCCCCAGCGGGAAGCCGGTCTTGATGGCGATCTTTCCCTTGGTGACGAAGATGGGCAGATCGCGCTGCGCGATCACCGCTTCGATGCGCTGAACCGTTTCGAAGAGCTTACTCACGGCCCCCCCCTGCGCGTTGCGCGGCTAGAGGCGAGACCCTCATCCGACCCTTGGCGAGGGTCGTTTCGCGACACCCAGGGTCCATCGCGCTCCATCCCCAAGAGCCCCTGAACGCTAGGGGCCCGATCTAGGGGCCGGAGATAGCACGCCGCGTACCAAGGGTCGCGAGGGCGGAGACCGAGGCTCCGCTGCTCCTGTCGAACCGGGAGCCCCGGGTAACCGAGGAGGCCGGGAGCCGGGAGCGGTTTCGGTGAATGCTTGGGCGAGTAGACGGCTAGGGGGCCCGTAAGAGTGTGGTCCCGCCCTAGCCGGACTTGCGCAGTTTCGACTGCGCAACCTCGGCTCACCCCTCCTGACTCCACGCCGCGCCGACGGTGCGCACGCACAGGCCGCGGATGAGAGGAAGAGCTGCGACCTCCGGCGAGACCGAATGGCGCCTAGCGCACGCTTCGCCCGGCCGCGCCAGCGGCTGAGCCGGCGGCTACGACCTGCGGTGCCCACGGCCTCATGCGCCGCGCCGTGCTGCGACCATGAGACAGTAGCCGGGTCGGAGCCGGTTTGAGGTCGCCTCCCTCGCCTCGCCGGGCCCAGGGTCGGGGGGCCATGGCGCGCGGCAACCCGCCTCCATGATCAACCGGAACAGGTACTCCTTCAGCACGTCGGACCGATCCTCCCAGTGGAGCACCTCGAAGCCCTTCGACGCCATGAGCCGGAGAAGCGCATTCCTGGGCAGAAGCTCCGCGCCGCACGGGCCCGGTCCGGCGCGAGCGACGCCGTCCGGCCCTTCCCGCGCATGGAGGTCGCAGAGGACCAGCTTGCCGGTGGGCGCGAGCGCGCGGGCGCACTCGCCGAGCACCTCGGCGCGCTCCGAGATGACCGAGAGGACGCACTCGAGCAGTACGGCGTCGAGCACCCCCTCGGCGATCGGGAGGTGGCGAACGTCGGCCCGGAGCCGCGGGATCGGGGCACCGTCCCCGGCCGGCACAGCCAGGTCGAGGCCGATCGCGCGAAGGCCGAGCGATTGGCGCAGGAGATCCACGCTGGTCCCGAGGCCGCACCCCACATCGAGGACCCGGGCCCCGGGCCGGAGGTCGGCGAGGGCGAGCCCTCGCGCTAGGAGCTCGCGCTTGCCTGGCGCCTCGAGCGCGGCGGCGAGGCCGCGAGGGGAACCCGGCGCAGGCCGACCCTGCTTGATCGCGGGACCGGCGCGGTCGGCCCTCACTTGTCCTCCAGGGCCTGTTCCGCCTCGAGCATCTTCCCGGTGGCGAGCGAGCGAGGCACGTAGACGAACCCGCAGCGCGGGCAACGGGGGAGCTCCAGCGGGAAGGCGCTGCCCAGGTAGGTCACCGTGACCCTTCCCGGCGAAAGTGCGACCTTGCACCGGGCGCAGGTCCACGACCCCTCGTCGTCGCTGGCGGTCGGGTCAGTCATCGCTCAGGTCACCTCCATCCTGTGGCTGTACGCGTCGTGAACCACAAAGCCGCCGGGGACCGCGGAGTACTCCACCCAGTAGGTCACCGCAGCGGGGCGGTGGGAGGCGAGCAGGCGGCCCGACTTCACGTCCTCGAGCTTTTCGCCGGTGCTCTCTGCATGCTCGATCACCTTCCGGACGTCCTCGAAGAGGATCATCCGCCGCTCCAAGCGCTCGAGCACCTCGGGGCTAACGTCCAGCCGCATGGGAGGTTCCTCCTCGCCGGTCGGCTCTTTCCACAGGTCGCGGAGAAGGCGCCGCTTGAGCCTGGCACGATTCTCTTGCCGACGCGAGAGGCCAGGGTCGGGGCGCGCCGCCGGATCGTCACCGGTCGGGTAGAAGAGATCGAGGAGGTGAAGGGCGCGCTTGCCCTCGCGGGCGAAGCTGTCGCGGCACATCGCGCAGTAGGTGACGTAGTCGGTGGAGCTCTGCTCGGCACGGCGGTGCACGATCTTCCTCGCCACGGCGGGGTGGGCGAAGCGGACCAGCCCCCCGTAGCCGCAGCAGGTGGTGCGGTCGCGGTCGTTGAGCTCGAGCGTTTCGAAGCCGAGCCGCGTCAGCAGCCGGCGGACGCCGTCTTGGACCTCGGAGTCGCCGCGGCTGGTGCACGGATCGTGCACGGCGAGCGAGCGGCGGGCCGCCACCGCTTCCAGCGCCGCCGGGGGCTCGAGCACGTTCCAGAGCGACTGGACGGGGACGTGGGGAAGCGCCTCGCGGAACAGCCGCTGGCAGGAGGAGCAGGCGGTGACGATCCGCGGCCGCCCCATGTCACCCCAGGTCTGCTCTAGCCGGCGCGCCACAGATCGGAACGCCTCCTCCCGTCCCGCCCAGCGCGCCGGCGCACCGCAGCAGCCGAGCAGGAGACCTACCCCGCCCGCGAACTGGGTCCGGAGCTGTTGGTAGGCGGCGACCACCTGGCCAGGCGACGAGCCGGCGAGCTGGCACCCCGGGAAGAAGAGCGCGGCGCTACCGGTGTGCCCCGGCTCGTGGCGAGCCAGCGCGAACGCTTCCCCCAGGCTGAACTCCATGTCCCGGAGGGGGAGCTCGTGGGCGGAGGGTGGCATCTTTCCCTTCGCCACCAAGCTGCGCCGGGCCTCGAGGCACACCTCCCCCATGGCCAGCTTCTCCGGGCAGACGGTCTCGCACAGGCCGCAGAGCGTGCACGAGTTCACCATGCGATTGGCCGTGTGCACGCCCATGACGATGCAGTCGTTGTTGTAGATCTCGCGCACATAGCGCCGCGGGTACGATCCGTAGTGGGCCAGGTACTCGCAGGCCTTCACGCACTCCAGGCACTGGCACGGAAGGCACCGGGCGGCCTCGCGCGCCGCCTCCTCGGCGCTGTACCCGCGGGCCGGGTCGATGGGAGCCACCGCGGGCGAGGCGGCCAACCCCCGGGTCTCGACGTGGAGGCGCGTGGTGACCGGACCCTCGTTCTCGCGCCGGGCCGTGAGCGAGGCGCCCTGCAGGTACCGCTCGATGGAGTTCGCAGCGCACAGGCCATCGTGCAGCGAGCGGAGGGACGAGAAGCCGAGCGGCGCGTTCCGGTGGGTCCCGCCGGCGAACACCTTGGCCTGGCTGGTGCCGAAGGTGATCGGCGCAATCTCAATCCGCCCGTCCGCCGTTGTGGCCAGCTCGACCGAGAAGTCCGGGGCCGGCTCCGCCCCGATTCCGAGGTAGACGGCGTCGAACCCGCTCACCACCTCGGCCAGCGGGGTCGAGCCCACCCCATCGACCCGGGTGCGGAGACGGACCGCAACCCCCACTGCCGGCAGCACGGCCAGGTCCGCCTCGATCGCCTCGGGGGAAACGAGCTCCGGGCCCAACCGACGCAGCCGTCCCAAGAGCGCCGGCCCTGCCTCGAACACCTCGACGGCGTTGCCGCGTGCGGCCAACTCCACCGCAACCGTGAGGCCGGAGAGCCCGCCGCCCACGACCGCCACGTGCCTGGGCCTGGCCTTTGGGGGCGCCCGCGGCGGAGCGGGGCCGCCAAGCTCGGCGCAGGCCCGCTCCAGGGCACCAATCCGGATTGGTTCGCCTGCCTCGCCACGTCGGCACGACGCCTCGCAGGGGCGATCGCAGGTCCAAGCGAGGATCCGCGGGAAGGGGACATGGCGGGCCAGGACGGCCAGCCCGCCGGCGAGGTCCCCCTGGCGGACGCGGTCGACGAGCGCCCGCGCGTCTACGTGGATCGGGCAGGCGGCGGTGCAGGCAGGGGGCTGCTCCTGCGTGCACCGCGCCTCACGCTCCCGAACCCACCCGGGATCCATGTTCCCACCGCGTTACCGGCGCTTCGCCTCCAGGGCGGCCTTCACCACCTCCGGCAGCGCCGGGATGCGGGTGATTCGGACCCCGCAGGCGTTGTAGATGGCGTTCAGGATGGCCGGGTGCGGGGCGGTGAGCGGCGCCTCGCCCACGCCGGCCGCGCCGTACGGCCCGAGCGGACGGGGCGTCTCCTGGTAGATGATCTCGATGTCGTCCGGGATGTCCTTGACGTACGGCAGGCCGCAGTCGGCGAGGGAGGTGTGCCGCTTCAGGTCCTCGAAGTCCTCGCTCAGGGCGAGCCCGATGCCCTGCGCCAGGCCGCCGTAGATCTGCCCATCCACCGTGGTGCGGTTGATGATGGTGCCCACGTCGACGGCGGTCGTGAACCGCACCACCTGCACCTTGCCGGTGGCGAGGTCGACCTCCACCTCTGGCATGAACAGCTCATACATGTAGACGGGGAAGGGCTTTCCCTGGCCGGTCTTGGAGTCGATGGCCGAGCAGTCCGCCGCCACCCACTTGCCCGAGTAGCGGAGCGGGATCTTCTCCGCCACCATCTCCTCGTAGCTGCGGTACTTGCCGCTCGGCTTCCTCATGGCGTTGAGCAGCATCTCGCAGCCGACCTTGATGGCGTTGCCGATGAACACGTTCGACCGGCTACCGCCGGAGGGACCGCTGTTGGGGTTGCGGGTGTCGTTGATCGAGGCTCGGATCTGCTCGGGACGGAGCCCCAGTGGCCGGAGCGTCTCGTGCGCGAAGGTCAGGGCGCCGAGGTCGGCCCCCTGGCCGTGATCCTGCCAGGTCCCGTAGATGGTGGCGCCGGTCCTCGTGAGCTCCACCGCCACCTCGGCGCCATCCGGGCCGTCGAGGCCGCAGCCGTAGATGCCCAAGGACAGGCCCAGTCCGCGGGGCTTCCCCGGCTTCGACAGCTGCTTGCAGCGGCGCTTGGCGTCCTCGTACTTCGGGCGGAGCTTGTCGAACAAGCCCTGCAGGCAGAAGACGTCCGGGGTCTGCCCGGTGGGTGTGGTCGCTCCCGGCCGGTAGATGTTGCGGTAGCGGAGCTCGAAGGGATCGACGCCCATCTTCTCCGCCAGCATGTCCATCGCCGTCTCCGAGGCGAGGAACGATTGCGGCGACCCGTAGGCCCGGAAGGCCGAGCCCCATGCGTGGTTGGTGCAGACCGTCTGGCCGTGGCCGCGGATGCTGGGGATGTCGTACCCGGCGCCGATGAACTGGGCCTGCCGGACGGTGAGTAGGTCACCGAACTCGGAGTATGGGCCGTGGTCGATCCACCAGTCCGTCTCCATGGCCAAGAGCTTGCCGTCCTTGTCCGCGCCCAGCTTCACCTTGACGTCGCCGGGCGAGCGTTTCCCGGTGTAGGTGATGTGCTGGTACATGCTGTACTTCAGGGAGACGGGCCTCCCGGTGGCCAGGCAGGCCACGCCCAAGAGCGCCTCCATGGTGGGGCTAAACTTGTAGCCGAAGGTCCCGCCGGTACCGTTCTGCACGAGACGCAGCTTGCTCGGCTCCACGCCCAGCCCGGGGCCGATCATGGCGTGGTGGAGGTGCAGGCCGATGCTCTTGCTCTGGATGACGAGCACCGCGTCGCCATCGATGAAGGCGGAGCCGCAGTCGGGCTCGATGGTGAGGTGCGGCTGCCGGCTGCAGTAGGTCTCGGTCTCCACCGTGTACGCCGCCTTGGCCATGATGGGCTTGGTGTCGCCTCCCTTCTCGATCCCCTGCTCGTAGTAGACGTTCGGCACGCCGGGGTGGATCTCGAGGGCGCCGGGCGCCATGGCCTCGGGCGCGCTCATGTAGGCGGGAAGGACCTCCAGGTCGACCTTGACCCTCTCGGCAGCGGCGCGGGCCTGCTCCTCCGACTGGGCGCAGACGATGGCGATGGCGTCGCCGAACTGGAACACCTTCTCCTTGCAGAGGATGGGGCGGTCCCAGCCGTCGCCCTTGTTGGTCGGGAAGGTGATGAGGCCGGTGATGGCGTTCTTCCCCTTCACGTCCTTGTGGGTGACGACCTTGACCACGCCGGGCATCTTCTCGGCCTCGGAGGTATCGATGCCCCTGATGTTGGCGTGCGAGACGGTCGCCTGGACCAGGGCTAGCCGGAGCGTATCGGGCGGCATGTGCAGCGCCACGTCGGCGCCGAAGTCCCAGCTCCCGGTGACCTTGGCCTCGGCCGAGGGGCGGTGGTACCTCGATCCCAGGATCTTGCCGTCCTCGGGCTTCATGAGGAGCGATTCCTTCTTCTTCTCGCCCCGGATCACCGCCGCCGCGTCCATCACCGCATCCACGAGCGGCTTGTAGCCGGTACAGCGGCAGGCGTTGCGGTTGACGTCGAACCAGTCGCGTACCTGCTCGCGGGTCGGCTTCGGGTTCTTGTCCAAGAGGGCCTTGGCCGACATGATGAAGCCCGGCGTGCAGACGCCGCACTGCGCACCGCCGTGGGCCATCCAGGCGACCTGGAGCGGATGGAGGTTGCCGGGGGTCCCGAGCCCCTCGATGGTGGTGACCTGGGCATCCGCTGCCACCTCACCGACGACGAGCATGCAGGCCCGCTGGGCCTCCCCGTCCACCAGCACGGTGCATGCTCCGCATTGCCCCTGTGCGCAGCACACCTTGCAGCCGGTGAGCAAGAGGTTCTCGCGGAGCACCTCGGCCAGGCTCTTCTCCGGATCGACCACCAGCGTCCGAGCGGTTCCGTTCACGTTCAGGGTAAGCCTTTGCATTTCCCGACTCCTCGCCTTGGCCGGATGAAGCGAGTGGATAGCGCGCACCGCTCGACCGGGCGGCGCGGGCGCGACCTTCGACAACCCCCTGTCCGATGGCGGGCTGCAATCGGCATTCCATGTGCTCGCCGGCTCGCCGCGCGTGCCTCGCCGGCAAAAAAACGCTGGGGCACATGCGAATGAAGCTCCGCCCGACCTCGCGCCCCTCGGCCCGGGCTCTGTCTCAAGGCCGAACACTGTTCCATCGTGTGCGGCGCGGAGTGATCCGCCTCAGAACACTCCGGCTCGTGGTAGGGATTTCAGGGGTGGCTCGGGCATTGCAGCCGCGAGGAGCGCTGAAGCCGGAGGTCGGCCGGGCGACGAGGAGGCCACATGCGCGCCGAAGAGGTTCGCAGCATGGAACTGGCGCTCCAGGGGTTCGGGTGCAGCCAGATCCTGCTCCTCTTGGAGCTGGAGAGGGAGGGCAAGACCTCCCCGGAACTGGTCCGGGCCGTCTCCGGGTTACACGGCGGGCTCGGGTTCACCGGCAAGATCTGCGGTGCGCTGAGCGGCGGCTGCTGCGCCCTGGCGCTCCACCTCGGGCGCGGCACGCCCGAGGAGACCGAGGACCCCGGCCTCAACCCGGCCATCCGCTGCCTGGTGGAGTGGTTCGAAGCGGAGGTGGGCAAGCGTTACGGCGGAAGCGAATGCTCGAACATCCTCGCCGGCGATCCTCGTGCCCGGCTCAGCCGCTGCCCACAGATCATCGGAAGCGTCCACGAGAAGGTGCAACAGATCCTGGGCAGCCGGTCATGACCGAGCCGATGGAGCGCCAGGACGGGGAGGGGACAGCGCGGCCGCCCGACCGCGCCGGGGAAACCCGCGGCCTGGCGGCGCTGGTCTTGGCGGCGGGGATGTCCTCGCGAATGCGGCAGCTCAAGCCCCTTCTGCCGTTCGCCGGCTCCACCGTCTTGGAACGGGCGGTGCACACCTTCCTCGATGCCGGAGTGGAGGACGTGACGGTGGTCATCGGGCACCAGGGCGAGCGTTTCCGGCCCGTCCTCGACGCCCTCGGCGTCCGCTGGGTCGTGAACCCCGATTTCCGGCAGGGCATGTACTCGTCGGTGCTCGCCGGCATGTCCGCGCTGGCGCCCGGGGTCGAGGGCACCTTCATCCTCCCTGCGGACATGCCTGCGGTGCGCAGCCTCACCGTTGAGCTCGTCGCTCACGTGTTCCGTGGCTCGGGGGCGGCGGTGGTCTACCCCATGTTCCGCGGCCGCCGCGGCCACCCGCCCCTCATCGCCCGGCGGCTCTTCGCCGCGATCGTCGGTGGGGCCGGCGAGGGCGGGCTCCAGCAGCTCCTCGCCCGCCACGACGAGGAAGCCTGCGCCGTGCGGGTCCTCGACGAGGGCGTGGTCCTGGACCTCGACACCCGAGCCGACTATGAGGCGGCCCGGGCGAGCTTCGGCGATCGCTCGGTGCCCAGTCCGGGTGAGTGCCTGGAGCTCTTGTCCGAGCTGGGGGTGCCGGATCCGGTCGTCCGCCACGGCCGGGCAGTGGCGGAGGTCGGCGGTCGCATCGCCCGCGCGCTCGGCCGCGCCGGCTTGGCGCTCGACATCGGGCTCGTCGAGACCGCCGGACTGCTCCACGACCTCGCCAAGGGGAAACCGGATCATGCAGCCGAGGCGGGGCAGCTGTTGGCCAGCCTGGGGTTCCCGCGCGTGGCGGAGGTGGTAGCGGCGCACACCGATCTCCCCTCCGGCGGGCGCGAGCCGCTCGACGAGCCGGCCCTGGTCTTTCTCGCCGACAAGCTGGTGCAGGGAGAGCGGATCGTCTCGCTGGAGGACCGGTTTGAGGCCGCCCTGGAGAGGTTCTCCGGCTCCCCCGCGCTCCGGGCCGCCGTCGAGAGGCGGCGCGCCGCCGCCGCCGCGGTGGTGAAGAGCGTGGAGCGGGCGCTCGGGGCCGGCGCGGTGGGTCGACTCGCCGCTCACCCCGCGGGGCGCCGAGCGGCGCGGAGGTCTCGTGTCCACGCTTGAGCCCGCGGGAGCATGCCGGACCGACTCCCTCTGCCCGACCTGCCTCGCGCGGATCCCCGCGCAGCGGGTGGCCCAGGGCGAGGAAGTCTTCCTGGAGAAGGAGTGCCGGGACCACGGCCCGTTCCGCACCGTCCTCTGGCGCGGGCCGCCCTCCTACGATTCGTGGGCGGCCGACGGCGGGGAGACCCCGTGCTCGCCCTCCGACGCCCCTTGGGAGGGAGGATGCGCGCCGGGTTGTCCGCGCGAGTGCGGCCTTTGCTTTCGGCACCTCCGCCCCACCTGCTGCGCGCTCCTCGAGGTCACCTCCCGCTGCGATCTGGGTTGCCCCTTCTGCTTCGCCAGCTCCGGGGGAGGCGGCCGCGACCCCGGTCTACCGGAGATCGAACGCCGGTTCCGGGCGCTGCTTTCGAGCGGACGCGGGCCGGTCAACGTGCAACTCTCCGGCGGAGAGCCGACCCTCCGGGACGACCTGCCGGAGATCATCGGCCTGGGCCGCTCCCTCGGCTTCACCTTCTTCCAGCTCAACACCAACGGACTACGGCTGGCGCGGGACGAGGCTTACCTGCGTCGCCTCCGAGAGGCGGGGTTATCCTGCGTCTTCCTCCAGTTCGACGGGATGTCGGATGCCGTTCACCGGCGCATCCGCGGCTCAGCCCTCCACTCGCAGAAGCTCGCTGCCATCGACCACTGCGCCGAGGTCGGGCTGGGGGTGGTGCTCGTGCCGACGCTGGTGCCGGGCATCAACACCGCCGAGCTGGGCGCGATCGTCACCTTCGCCGCCGCCCGTGGTCCTGCCGTGCGGGGCGTCCACTTCCAGCCGGTCAGTTGGTTCGGCCGTTACCCCGGCTGGCCCACCGACGCCGACCGGATCACGCTGCCGGAGGTGATGCGCGCCATCGAGGAGCAGACCGGCGGCGCGGGCCTGGCCTCCGACCTGCGCCCCCCGTCGGCCGAGAACCCGCACTGCTCGTTCAGCGGGAGCTTCCTGCGTACGCCGCAGGGCACGCTGGCGCGTCGCGGCGGCGGTCGGCTCGACCGCGACCGCTCCCCGGGGTGCTGCCCGGATCCAACGCGCCTCGGGGAGGTCCGCCGGGCGCGGGAGTACGTGGCCCGGCGCTGGGTTCACCCCGCCCCGCCCCCGGCCGCGGGGTGCTGCTGCTCATCCGATCCCACCGCTGCCGCATTGGACCGGATCATCGCTGAGGCTGCCGGCGCCTCCTTCTGCATCTCCGGCATGGCCTTCCAGGACGCCTGGACCATCGACTTGGCGCGGCTGCGCGAGTGCTTCATCCACGTGGCTGGCCCGGGCGGGCGGGTGATCCCGTTCTGCGCCTACAACCTCACCAGCGCTTCGGGACAGCCGCTCCACCGCCGGGGCGAGGCGTGAGCGCCCGCCGCTCTCCGCTGGACCGCTGGGCGGCGGCGCGGCTGGGCCTGGGAACGGAGTGGCCCTCGCGGGACGACGTCGGTCGCTGGCAGCTCGAGCGCCTGCGGGAGACCATCGCCTGGGCGTCCGAGCACAGCCCATTCTACCGCCCGCGGCTCGCTTCGCTGTCCGCCGGTTGGCCGGAGGCTTTGGCCGACCTTTCGTCGCTCCCCCTCACCTCAGCACGGGACCTTTGCGAGAACGGCCCGCGGTTCCTCTGCGTCTCCCAGGACGAGGTCGGGCGGGTGGTGACCCTGCAGAGCTCCGGCACCACCGGCCCGCCCAAGCGGCTCTGGTTCACCCCGACTGACCAGGAGTCGACGATCGACTTCTTCCGCGCGGGGATGTCCACCCTGGTCCGGCGGGGGGACCAAGTCCTGATCCTCTTGCCCGGGACGACCCCGGGCAGCGTCGGCGCCCTCCTCGCGACCGCTCTGGAGCGCCTGGGGGTGAACTCTATTCCCCACGGCTTCGTGCGCGACCTGGCCGAGGCCGAGTCCGTGGTCCGACGCGGAGCCCCGACCTCGGTGGTGGGGATGCCCGTGCAGGTGCTCGGCCTTGCCCTCCATGCGAGCGAGGTAGCGCGGATCCCCTTTCGGCCGAAGACAGCCCTGCTCACCGCCGACCACGTGCCGGCGAGCCTGGTCCGGCGCCTCAAGGAAGTGTCCGGCTGCCGCGTATTCCAGCACTACGGAATGACGGAGATGGGCCTCGGGGGGGCCGTGGATTGCGAGGCGCACTCCGGGTACCACCTGCGGGAACCGGACTTGCTGTTCGAGATCGTTGATCCCGCGACCGGCCGGTCCCTCCCCGAGGGCGAGGAGGGGGAGATCGCCTTCACCACCCTGACGCGGCGCGGTATGCCGCTCATTCGCTACCGCACCGGGGATCTCTCGCGCTTGCTTCCCGGGCCGTGCGCGTGCGAGAGCGCGCTGCGGCGCCTGGCGCACGTGCGCGGCCGGATCGATGCCACGGCCGCGGCGGGCTCGGTCACGCTGCCTCTGCTGGACGAGATCCTGTTCACCGTTCCCGGGCTGGTCGACTTCGCCGCCGCGGTGAGCCGGGGCGGGGGTCGGGACAGGCTCTCGATCATGGCGTACGGGCTCGGGGGCGAAGAGGGTGAGCTAGCGCGCGTCGTCGCGGAGGCGGTGAGCGCCACGCCGGCCCTCCAAGCCGAGGTCGGTGCCGGGCGGCTGACCGTCTCGGTGACCTCCGCGTCGCTTCCGATGCGGCACTGGACGGCGCCGCCGAAGCGGACCATGGTGGACTTCGGCGTGGACGGTTGACCAGGGAGCCCCGCGCCCACCGGCACGGTTGTTGCTCCCCGATCGCCGAGGAGAACGGCCATGGAAGACGTGTTCGAGGCGATCGTCCGGCTCCGGAGCCAAGGTCACAAGATCGCAGTGGCAACGATCGTCAACGTCAGCGGTTCCGTCCCCTCGTTCAAGTCGGCGAAGATGCTGGTGGGCGAGGAAGGGACCCTGGTGGGCACCATCGGGGGGGGCTGCGTCGAGGCGGAGGTAGTTCAGGCTGCGCGCGATGTCCTCGCCGACGAGAAGCCGCGCACCGTCCGCTTCAACCTGAACGAGAACCCCAAGTATGACACGGGCCTCATCTGCGGGGGGTCCCTCGAGATCTTCATCGAGGCCGTGTTGCCGGCCTCGGTGGTGTACGTGTTTGGGGCGGGCCACGTCGGCCTGAACATCTACCGGGTGGCGCGCATCGCCGGGTTCGAGGTGACGATCGCCGACGATCGGGATACCTACGCCAACCGCGAGCGCTTCCCCGAGGCGAAGGACGTCCTGACCGGCGACATGGACTCCATCCTGGCGCGGCTCTCGCCGTCTGCCGCCTCGTTCATCGTGATCGCCACCCGTGGGCACCGCGACGACATGCGCGTGCTGCGCTGGGCAATCGGGACGCCGGCGCGATACGTGGGCATGCTGGGCTCGCGGCGCAAGGTGCTCACCATCTTCCGCACCCTGCGCGAGGAGGGGCTCGACGCCTCGGCGCTGGAACGGGTGTACGCGCCGGTGGGGCTCGACATTGGGGCCGCCACACCCGAGGAGATCGCCGTGGCGGTCGTGGCGGAGCTCATCGCTTGCCGGCGTCGGGCTGCTTTGGCCGACCCGGCCACGCTTTCGGCCCGCCGGACCTCCGGGCGCACTGCCGGGCCGGCCGCCGAGAAGGCGGGGTGCGCCGAGCCGGCCTGAAGGGAGGCCGGTTCCCGGCACGGGAGGCGCAGATGGAGGAGGCGTACCTCGACAACAACGCCACCGCGCCGCTTCTGCCGGCCGTGTTCGAGGCCATGCGGCCCTACTTCGGGGAGAGGTTCGGGAACCCCTCCTCCGCCTGCCATCGCGGCCGCGAGGCGTACGCCGCCGTCGAAGAGGCACGCCAGCGCGTGGCGTCCCTCCTCGGGGCCTCGCCCCAGGAGATCGTCTTCACGAGCGGCGGCTCGGAGGGCGACACCACGGCCATCTTGGGCCTCGTCTCGCCGGGCGACCACGTCATCACCACCGCCATCGAGCACCACGCGGTGCTGCATTCCTGCAAGCGCCTGGAGCGAGCCGGAGCTTCGGTGACCTACCTCCCCGTGGACGCGGAGGGGCGCGTCGATCCGGATGCGGTTCGGGCGGCGCTGCGGCCCACGACCCGGCTCGTCTCGGTCATGACGGCCAACAACGAGACCGGCGTGCTCCAGCCGGTGGAGGAGATCGGCCGGGTGGCGGCCGAGGCGGGGGTGTGTTTCCACACCGATGCCGTTCAAGCGGCCGGCAAGGTCCCGGTGGACGTGGCGCGGATCGGCTGTGCCCTGCTCACGATCTCCGGCCACAAGCTGCATGGGCCTCCCGGTGTGGGGGCGCAATACGTCCGGCGCGGTACGTTCCCGCGGCCGCTCATCCAGGGCGGGCCGCAGGAACGCGGGTTCCGGGCCGGCACTGAGAACCTGCCGGCTATCGTCGGCCTGGGGATGGCCGCGAGCCTGGCCCGGGAGTGGCTCGTCTCCGGCGCAGCCGCCGAGATGAGGGCCCAGCGCGACCGGGTCGAGCGGACGGTGCTCGAGCGGATCCCAGCGAGCCGGGTCAACGGCGCCGGTGCGCCGCGCGTCCCGAACACGGCGAGCCTCCTCTTCGAGGGCATCTCCGGGAAGGCGCTGGTCTTGGGCCTGGACCTCCACGGCATCTGCGTGTCGACGGGCTCCGCTTGCTCCACCGCGTCGAGCGAGCCACCCTACGTGCTGCGCGCCATGGGGCTGAGTCCCGAGGATGCGTACGCCACCATCCGGATGAGCCTCGGGAAGCAGACCACCTCGGCGGAGGTCGACCAGTTCCTCCGTTGCCTTCCCGACGCGGTGGCGCACCTGAGGGCGCTGAGCCCGAGCTGGAGCGACCGCTCCGGCGGCTCGGGAGCATGACGCCGCGAGGCCGCCAAGAGAGCAGGGTGCCCCGTGTACACGCCCGAGGTCCTCGATCACTTCCGGTCACCGCGCAACGCCGGCGTCCTGAAAGGCGCGAACGCTCACGGGCGCGCCGAGAATCCGGGGTGCGGCGACGAGGTGGAGCTCTCCGTGAGACTGGAGGGTGGCCGCATCGCCGATCTCCGCTTCCGGGCGCGGGGTTGTGTGGCGGCCATCGCCTGCGCCTCGCGCCTCACCGAGCTCGCGCGGGGGCGACCGGTGGGCGAAGCCCTGGGGATCGATGCGAGCGGGATCGCCGCGTCGCTGGGTGGGCTGCCGCAGGCCTCGGGCCATGCGGCCGCCCTTGCGATCCAGGCGCTGCGGGCGGCGCTTTCCGGCTTTTCCCCCCCTGTCCCGGGAACGAACACTGTTCCACCCTGAACGGGCGAGTGGCCCACCCTGGAACAGCGACAGCCCCTTTCGGGGACCCTAGCTGCCGGATCCGGGCTGCCGGAAGGCGCTCACCGGGCCGAGCTTGTACCGCTCCATCTTGCGGTACAGGGTGTTGCGGCCGATCCCGAGGAGGGCCGCGGCCTTGAGCACGTTCCCTTCGCAGGAGCAGAGGGCGTCGAGGATGGCCTGCTTCTCGACCTCGCGGAGCGAGGTCGCGGAGGACCGCGGCGGATCGCCGGGTGGCGGTGGGGCGGGGGGCGGCGCCGGCCGCTGCAACCCCTCGCCCGTGAAGTCGAGCAGGTCGCGGGTGAGGACGCCGCTTCGGCCGGCCCGGTTGATGGCTCGCTCGATCACGTTCTCCAGCTCGCGAACGTTGCCCGGCCAGGCGTAGGCGCAGAGCCCACCGGCGAAACCCGCATCGATGCGGATGGGCGGGAGGTCCATGCGGGCCGCGAGCTTGGCGGCGATGCGCTCGGCAAGCAGGGGGACGTCCTCGAGGCGATCGCGCAGCGGCGGGACCAGGATCTCCAGTACCGCCAGCCGGTAATAGAGATCCTCGCGGAATGCACCGCGCCGCGCCTCGGCCCGGAGATCCCTGTGCGTGGCGGCCATGACCCGGATATCGACCGGGATCTCCTTCGCCGAGCCGATGCGCGAGACCGTCCTCTCCTGGAGCACGCGAAGGAGCTTGGCCTGCACGTTCGGGGACATGTCCCCGATCTCGTCGAGGAAGATGGTGCCGCCGTTGGCGAGTTCGAACTTGCCCGCTTGTCCGCCCTTGCGCGCCCCGGTGAAGGACCCCTCGGCGTAGCCGAAGAGCTCGCTCTCGATGAGGGTCTCCGGGAGAGAGGCGCAGTTGATCGCCACGAGCGGGCGGCCACCGCGCAGGCTCGCGTCGTGGATGGCGTTGACGAAGAGCTCCTTGCCGCTGCCGCTCTCGCCCAGGATGAGCACGGTCGAGGAGCTGGCCGCCGCCTGCCGCGCGGCGTCCCGCGCGGCGGAGATAGCGGCGCTGGCTCCGATGATGTCCTCGAAGTGCGTGCGGCAGGGCCGGATCCTCGCGGCGCGCCGGTCGGAGGGGCGATCGGGGTCGTCGCGGAACAGCGCCACCGCCCCCACCACCGCGCCGCGATCGTCGCGCAACGTGGCGGTGGACCGATGCACCGTCCTCCCCTGACGGTCGACGAGGATCTCCTCGTGTCCGCTCCCCTCCTGCGGGGCGAGGGCCCTGAGGAGCGGCGCGCGATCGCCGCACACGGCCCGCAGGTCGCTCCCCTTGGCCTGGCCCGGCGAAACGCCCAGGATCTCCCCGCCGCGGGCGTTGAGGTCGAGGATGACGCCATTGCCGTCGACGGCGATGACGCCGTCGGACAGCCCCGAGGTCAAGGCCTCGGAGTAGCGGGTCATGAGGTACAGCTTGCGGGTCGCCTGCTCGAGCCGGAGCTGGCTCTCGATGGCCCGCGCCGCGGCCACTACCATCCCCAGCGTGTGCGGGCTGAAGTCGCGGCATTCGCCGGAGACGTCGAGCACGCCCAAGAGGTTCCCCGCCTGGTCGAGGATGGGCGCCGCCGAGCAGGTGAGGAACTGGTTCCGCTCACAGAAGTGCTCCCAGGCGTAGATCTGCACCGGCCGTTTCTCGACGAGCGCGGTTCCGATGGCGTTGGTGCCCTTGGACGCCTCGCTCCAGTTGAACCCCGGGCAGAGGGCCACGCGCCTCGTGCGCGAGAGGATCCGCGAGGCCCCCAGGGCTTCCAGGAGCAGGCCCTCCTCGTCGGCCAGGATCACCTGGAACTGCGAACCGGTGACGAAGTGGGCCAGGTCCTGGATGAAGGGACGGGCGGCGCGCACCAGCTGCTGCTTCTGGAGGAGCCGATCGTGCAATAGCCCCGTCTGATCGACGGCGTGGTCGGCCCGCTGCAGCGGATCAACCTTGAGCTGGCGGCACCTCTTCCACGACTCCGCCACCTCGGGCCGGACCAAGCGTTCGTCGACCACGTCCGTGTCGAGGTAGTGCTCCCAGGCCTTCCTTCCAGGGGCTACGTTCCTCGGTGGCATGGCCGAGACCCTCGCCTGAGGGGAGATCAGTCGGAAGTCGAACGCGTGTGCGAGACGCGAGCCAATCATACACGTTGCGGGCCAGGCGGGTTCTCCTGCGGCGGCTGGTCACGCACCGTCCCTTATAGCCGCAGGACCTCGGTCCCGACGCAGGGCACGCTTTTTGCTATTTGGACTCGCATGCTCCCCGCGACGCTCGCCCTCGCCGGCATCGGCTCGCTCGCGGCGGGGATCGTTTTGCAACTCCTGGTCGCGGGGTTCGCCTCGAGCCGGGCCAAGGGCGTCCTGGCGGTGCTCTGCTCAGCCCTGGCGCTCTTCGCGGTCCTTTGTCTCGCCCCGGCAGTGCGCGGGGGCGGGGCGGTGGACATCGCGCTCGCCCGATGGGACGGGCCCTTCGACCTGGTCCTGCACGTGGACGCACTTTCGGTCCTGTTCGCGGCCATGGCGGCGGGGATCGGCGGCGCGGTCCTGGTCTTCTCGGTGGGCTACATGGCCGGCGATCCGGCCTGCACGCGCTTCTACGCCCTGATGCTGGCCTTCATCGGCGGCCTGCTCGGCTTGGTGTTCAGCGCCAACCTCTTCCTCGTCTACGCCTGCTGGGAAGTGGTGGGGCTCTGCTCCTTCGGGCTGGTCGGCTTCTGGACCACGAACCCGGAGGCGGTCAAGGGCGCGCGCAAGGTCCTGCTCATGACCCACCTGGCCGGCTACGGCCTCTTGGCTGCGATCATCGCCCTCCATGTCCGGACCGGGACGGCGCTGTGGACCGATCCGGCGATCGCCGGCGGGTTCGGGACGGGCGTGTTCCTGCTCATGCTGGTTTCCTTGGCCGCGAAGTCCGTCCAGTTCCCGTTGCACACCTGGATCCCCGAGGCCATGGCCGCGCCCACGCCGGTGAGCGCGCTGCTCCACGCCGCCTGCTACGTGAAGGCCGGGGTCTACCTGGCCGCGCGGATGCACAGCCTCGGCCCTTGGCACGCCTCCTGGAGCGCCACCATGGTGGCAATGGGCACGGTCACCATGATCGTCGGCGCGACCTACGCGATCATCCAGGATGACTTGAAACGCATGCTGGCATTCAGCACGGTGAGCCAGATCGGGTACATGATCACCGGCCTGGGGATCGGTACGCCGCTCGGGATCACCGCCGCGCTCCTCCACTGCCTGAACCACGGGTTCTTCAAGGGAGGACTGTTCCTGGCCGCCGGCTCGGTGCAGCACGCCACCGGGACGCGCGACATGAACCGGCTGGGTGGGCTTTCCACCAGGATGCCACGCACCACCGTTGCCTGGCTGGTGCAAGCGGGGAGCATGATGGGTGTGCCGCTCATGAGCGGCTTCGCCAGCAAGTGGATGCTGTACTCCGCCGCGCTCCAGGCCGGGCTCATCGTGCCGGCGCTGGCCGCCTGGCTGGCCAGCATCGCAACCGTGTTCTACTGCGCCAAGGCTACGAGCGCGGTCTTCCTCGGCCCATCCGGCGAGAAGTGCGAGGAAGCGCACGAGTCTCCCCCCTCCTTGCAGTGGGGGCTCGGCCTCTTGGCGGTGGGCACCCTGGTGCTGAGCGTTGCTCCGCAGCTCCCGGTGAAGCTGCTCGTCACCCCAGCGCTGGCCGCGCTCGGGCTCCCCGCGGGCGTAGAGGTGACCTGGTTCGGGCTAGCCGGCCCGGCCAGCGCCTGGTGGACGACCACGGGGTTCGTCCTGGCGGTGATCTCGGTGGCGCTGGGAGCGGTGGTGTACCTGCTGGCCCGGCCCCTACAGGCGGCGGCTGCAGGAGGGCCAGCGGGGGCGGGTGCGGCCGGTGCCGGCGTGTTCACCGGTGGAGAACCCATCCCGGAGAACGGGCGGCTGTCCGCCGCAGACTTCTCCGAGATCCTCCGCCAGCACTGGGCTCCCCTCTATCGCTGGTCGGACGTGGACCGAGTCTACCGGGCCTCCTGGGAGGCGCTGCGAGGCATCTCCGCCGGGGCGTCGCGGCTTCTACGCCGGGCAGAGGGGCGCGCGCTCGCCTGGACCGCAGGCCTGGCGTTCGTTCTCCTCGCCGCGACCGGCCTGCTCCTGAAAGTGACCGCCCCGGCGTCCGAGGCGGCTCTTCCCCCGGTTCCCCCCCTCCTCCTTGCGAGCTGCGCCGTCGCCAGCATGGTGCTGGCCCTGGCCGCGGTCTCGACCCCGGCGGCGCGCCGGTCGGTGCCGCCGATGCTTCTCGCCGGCGCCGCCGCGGTGGCCGGTCTGGCCGCGCGCGCCCCCCTCGTCAGGCTCGGGCTCCTCGAGGGGGCCGCGATGGTCGCGCTGGTGCTCATCTGGCGCGCCGTCCCCAACGGAGCGGCGCGCTCCACCTACCTCGCGGTCGTGGTCCTCTCCGCGGCTGCGCTCTCGGCCGGCGAGCTCTCGCTCGAGGCCGGCGCGGCCGGCTGGGCCCGGGCGCTTTTCCTTACCGGGTTTCTCCTGAAGCTCGGATTGGTGCCGCTCTTCCTGTGGCTGCCGCGCATCGCGGAGGACGTGCCAGCGCTCTTGCTCGGGCTGGTGGTTGCGGTGGTGGACCTGGCTGCGTTCGGTGAGCTCTGGGCGCTGGCGCAGGCGGCGCCCTGGCTCCTCGAGCCGCGCGGCCTCTGGCTGGGCGTGGCCCTCGCCTCGGCACTTCTCGGTGCGCTCCTCATGCTCGGCCAGCGCGACCTGAAGCGGCTCTTGGTCCTCTCGACGATCGAGGACCTCGGGTTCCTCTTGCTCGGCCTGGTCGCCGGCGGCGCCCTTGGGGTCTCGGGGGCGCTCTGGGGCGCCGCGGCCCACGGCCTCGCCAAGGCACTGCTCTTCGCGAGCCTGGGTGCGCCGGAGGCGGAGGCCCGGCTCTCCCCGAACGCCGCCGGTCTCGCCGCCTCGTACCCGGTGAGCGGCGCCGGGTTCCTGGTGGGCATGCTGGCCGTGCTCGGCGTGCCGCCCACCCTCGGTTTCGCGGGGCGCTGGCGGCTCTTCGAGGCGGCTGCAGGGATCTCCCCGGGCGTGTTGGCGGCCTTCGCGATCGCATCGGGCATGGCCGTGATCGCGTACGCTCTGGCGCTCACGCGGGCCTGGTGGGGCCCGGCCGCGCCCGATGCGCCGGCTGGGCGCGAGCCCGCCCTCCTGCGCGCGACCGTTGCCCTCCTCTGCGCCCTCCTGGTGGTGGCCGGCGCCTGGCCGGGCACCCTCGCGCTCCTCACCGGGGGTTCCCCGTGAACCCGTGGAGAAAGCTGGTGGGCGGTTGCCGGAGGAGGAGCCCCTGGCTCTTCCACATGAATGCCGGCAGCTGCAACGGCTGCGACATCGAGCTCATCGCCTGCATCACCCCCCGCTACGACGTCGAGCAGTTCGGGATCCGGCTGGAGGCGAGCCCGCGGCACGCCGATATCCTCTGCGTCTCCGGGCCGGTGACCCGCAACACCGTCGAGGCGATCAGGACCGTCTACTCCCAGGTCTGCGCCCCCAAGGCGGTGGTGGCGATCGGCTCCTGCCCGGCCTCGACCAACGTTTTCACCTGCAGTCCGACCATCGAGGGGCCGCTGTCACGGCACCTCCCCGTGGACGTATTCGTGCCCGGCTGTCCGCCGCGGCCCGACGCCATCATCGAAGGCGTGGCCCGGGCGGTTCAGATCCTGGCCGAGCGCGCGGAGGCGAAGCCCTCCTTGGCCTCCGAGCCCGGGGCCGGACGCGAGGTGGCACCCATGGCCGACGAGGGCCCGAGATGATGGCCGCACCTCTATTCCGGCTGCTCCTCTTCCCCGGCCTCCTCTACGCGGTCCCGGCGGCCTGGGTGTTCCTGTGGATCGAGCGGAAGGCGGTGGCCCGCATGCAGCGGCGCATCGGCCCGCCGTTCCCGCAGCCGTTCTACGACTTCATGAAGCTCCTCGGGAAGCAGGCCCCCCCGCGCCCGGGCGCCGACGGCGCGCTCATGCGGGCCTGGCCTTTGCTGGCGGCCGCGTCGGCTGCGGGCGCGGTCGGTCTCTTGCCCGTGTTCCCCGCGGCCGGGGGGTTCGCCGGGGACCTGGTCCTCCTCTTGACGCTCTTGGAGCTGCCCTCTCTGTTCCTCATCGCCGCCGGGTTCTCGTCGCGATCCCCCTTCGGGCAGATCGGCTCGGCGCGCGAGGCTGCGCTTGGGCTCGCCACCAGCGCCGTCTTCATCACCGCGGTCCTGGGGATCGCTGCCGCGCAGCACACCTTCCGGCTCGAGGCGCTCGTCCGGGCCCCGGCCTCCCCGCTGCGATGGCTGGCCATCGCCGCCATCCTGCTCTGCATCCCCGCCAAGCTGCACGTCACGCCCTTCTCGGTGGCCAACGCCGAGCAGGAGCTGTATGCGGGGGCGCTCACCGAATATGCCGGGCCTGAGCTGGCGCTCTGGGAGCTGGCCCACGGGCTGGAGTGGGTCGCCCTGACCGGGCTGGTGGCGGCGGTGGCCGCGCCGCCGCTTGCCTCGGCCGGGGCGGCGGCAGCCTGGTTCGTGGGGGTCTCCGGGGCGGTGGTGGTGCTCGTTTCGATCCTGGCGGCGGCCACCGCGCGCGTCACCGTCGAGCAGGCGGTCCGGTTCTACTGGCGGGCCGCGGCCGTGGTCGCGGTCCTGGCCCTCTCGGCCTCATGGCTCTTGGGGGCGGGATCATGAACGCCATCGCGCTGCTCCTCGACAATCTGAGGCGGGGAACCGTGACGCTTCGCTTCCCGGCGCGCGCGCCAGAGCCGGCCGGCTACCGCGGGCTGGTGGAGATGGATCGCGAGCGCTGCCAGGGATGCGGGATGTGCGCCTTCGTCTGTACCTCGAGCGCCATCCGGTTTGAGGCGAAGGCCACCACCTACGATTGGAGCTACGACGCCGCCCGGTGCACCTTCTGCGGCCGCTGCGTGGACGGCTGCGCCTCCCAGGCCGTCTCGATGCGGAACTCGCGCCCGCCGGTGTACACGCACGAGGGGGCGCTCCGGGTAGCGATGACGCTGCCACGAAAACCTCCACCCGGCGCAGGGCCGCCGGCTGGCGCCGCTCCGGCGGGAGGGCAGGGTGCGGCCGCGGGAGGGACCCGATGACCGACCTCGAGGAGATTGCCCGCGAGATCGACCCCGCGGCGGAATGGGAGGAGGCGAGCGGCTCGGCCTGGCTGCGGCCCGGCACGCTCGATGTCCCTCACATGGCGACCGTCATGCTCGCTCATGGCGCACGGTTCGTGACCATCACCGCGCTCCCTGAGTCCGAGCCGGGGTCGGTGCTCTTCTGCTACCACTGGGATCTGGATGGAGAGCTTCTCACGGTCGAGACGCGGACCGAGGAGGGCCACATCGCCAGCATCCGCGAGCGCTGCCCGGCGGCCGACTGGATCGAGCGGGAGATCCACGACTGCTTCGCGGTGGAGTTCGAGGGGGGGGCGCAGGAGCCCCTCCTGCTCCGGCCGGGGCAGGCCCCGGGCGTCGGCCTCCGCGGGGAGGAGGAATGAGCCACCGCATCTCCATCGGTCCGTACCACCCGGCCCTGGAGGAGCCGTACAAGCTGGAGCTCACCTGCGACGGCGAGGTTGTACGCCAGGCCGAGCTGCGCATCGGGTTTAACTTCCGTGCCGTGGAGCGGCTGGCCGAGCAGCGGAACTTCACCGCCGCCATCGCGCTCATGGAGCGTGTCTGCGGCATCTGCTCCAACGTGCACACGCTCTCCTTCTGCCAGGCGCTGGAGCGTCTGGCGGAGCTGGAGGTGCCCCCGCGCGCCCGCCACATCCGCGTGGTGATCGCCGAGCTGGAGCGGCTGCACTCGCACGTCCTCTGGGCCGGTATCGCCGGGAAGCTCATCGGCTTCAAGACGATGTTCATGGCTTGCTTCGGCATCCGCGAGAAGATCATGGACGTCCTGGAGGCCATCTCTGGGAATCGCGTCAACTACGCCATGAACCGCGTCGGCGGGGTGAACCGCGACATCGGGGATCCCGCGCCGATCCGGGAGGCCGTGACCGAGCTGGAGCGCGAGGTGGCGAACGAGATCGTCCCGGTTTTCACCTCCAGTCGGACCACCCGCGCTCGTTGCCAGGGGGTGGGGGTGCTCTCGCCGGACGAAGCGCGGGCGCTGGCGGTGGTCGGACCCACCGCCCGGGCCTCCGGGGTGGGCCAAGACATCCGCCGCGCTGCGCCCTATGCCGCCTATTCAGAGCTGGAGTTCGGGGTTCCGGTGGAGAGGGGGGGAGACGTCCTGGCCCGGCTGCGGGTCCGCGCCCTGGAGACCCTGGAGAGCTGCCGGATCGTGCGGCAGGCGCTGGCGACGCTCCCACCGGGCGACTGGCGCGGGCCCAGGGAAGAGGTGGAGTTCCCGGAGGGGACGGCCCTGAGCCGGGTGGAGGGGCCTCGCGGCGAGGTGTTCTACTCGGTTACCGCGGATGGCGAGAACGACACTCCTCGCCGCGTCCACGTCCGCACCCCGACGTACGCGAATATGCCCGCGGTCCGGGTGATGCTTGCGGGCGCACAACTCGCGGACGCGCCCCTTATCCAGGCTTCGGTTGACCCCTGCTACTCGTGCACGGACCGGTGAGGTCGGTCCTCTTGGGAGACGACGAATGCCGAGCGTGATCATCGACACCTGCGTCAAGGACATGAAGTGCGTGCCGGTCTGCCAGCGGAAGAACATCCATCCGCGGGAGGACGAGCCCGGGTTCGCCGAGGTCAAGCAACTCTACATCAACCCCAAAAGGTGCCTCGCGTGCGGGTCGTGCATCGCCGTCTGCGAGACGCATTCCATCTTTCCGGCAGCATCCCTCCCACCGGACAAGGTCCAGTTCGCGGAGATCAACGCCGCCTACTACCGGAAGAAGAAGTAAGCCGCCCCGGCCGAGCGGGAGGAGCGAGATGGCTCCACGGATCATCTACCTGGTTCGGCACGGCGAGATCCGCCGGGAGGACGACCTGCCCAGGTACGTGGGCCAGGTCGACGTGCCGCTTTCCGAGGCCGGGCGCCGGCAAGCGCGTGAGTTGGCGCGACGGTTCCGGCCGGCCGGCCTGGGCGCCATCGCCTGCAGCGACCTCTCGCGATCGGTGGAAACGGCACGCATCATCGGCGAGGCGGTCGGGCTCGAGGCCGCGCCACGCCGGGACTTGCGGGAGGTGAGCCTGGGCGATTGGGAGGGGGCCGCCCTCCGGGAGATCGAGCAGCGCTACCCGGAACTGTACCGGGCGCGCGGTGAAGACTTCGCCGGCTTTCACCCTCCCGGCGGCGAGAGCTTCAGCGAGTGCAGCGACCGCGTGGTGCGCGTCTTCCACGAGATCGTCCGGACCACCGTGGGCGAGGTGCTGATCGTGGGCCACGCCAGCGTGAACCGTCTATTGCTATGCCACGTGCTCGGGATGCTGCCGGCCAACCTCTTCCGGCTGGGCCAGGACTACGGGTGCTGTAACGTCATCCGGTGCGATGGCTCAAGGTATCAGGTCACGGTGGTGAACTGCGGCCCAACGGACCTGCGCCGGGTGTGGACGCGCGGCGCCCGGGGGCGACGCCCGCGGCGCGACCCCTCGGAGGCCCCAGCGTGATCGGGTTCGCCCATTGCGGCCCGGCCCGGGCCGGGCGGCCGCGGCTCGTTGATCCCTCCGGCCGGGTGATCGACTACCTCCGGCTCTCGGTGACCGACCACTGTGACCTGCGTTGTACCTACTGCATGTCGGCCCGGCCCCGATTCGTGCCGCGCCGCGAGGTGCTGAACCTGGAGGAATTGGAGCGGCTGGTGGCGGTTTTCATTTCGCTGGGCGTCCGCCGAGTGCGCGTCACCGGCGGTGAGCCGCTGGCGCGGGCCGGGGTGCTCGGCTTCTTGGATCGGCTCGCCCGCCACCTCCGGAGCGGCGCACTGGACGAGCTAACGCTGACGACCAACGGGACCCGACTGTGGGCCGCGTCCGCGGCGCTGGCCGCGGCCGGCATCCACCGCGTCAACGTTTCGCTGGACAGCCTCGACCGAGACGTCTACCGACGCATCACCCGGGGTGGCGACCTGGGCGACGTCTTGCGAGGCCTCGATGCCGCCGCGGCGGCGGGGCTCGACATCAAACTCAACGTCGTGGTCCTCGAGGGCGAGAACCGGAAGGAGGTGCCGGCGCTCATCCGATGGGCGCATGCGCGCGGGCTCGAGCTGAGCCTCATCGAGGCCATGCCGCTGGGCGCGATGGTGCCGGACCACGCCCGGCGGTTCGTCTCGCTTGTCGAGGTCCGCCGGGCCTTGGCGAGCGAGTTCACGCTCGTCGCGGAGACACGTCAGGGGTGGGGGCCGGCGCGCTTCTTCCGGGTGCTGGAGACCGGCGGGCACCTCGGCTTCATCGCCCCGCTGAGCGAGTGCTTCTGTGCGACTTGCAACCGGGTGCGCGTCACCTGCACCGGGGTGCTGCACGCGTGCATCGGCCGCGAAGACGGGGTGGACCTTCGCGCGCCGCTGCGCAGCTTCACCTCGGACGGACCGCTGGTGGACGCCATCCTCCAGGGTGTCTCCCGCAAGCCCTTGGGCCACCGGTTCCGGATCGGCGACACGGGCCCAGGCATCGCCCGTCCGATGTCGGTGACCGGCGGGTAGCGAGAGCTCGCGCACGCGACCCTCACCTTGGGAAGGCAAGGAACGTTGCGTTCCCCGGCCCCATTGCCCCGCGACCGTTCGGGTGACGCCCAACTTACGCTCAGATACGTACTGCCGACCGGGGCGATATGAGGATCGTTCGGCCTCACGAACTGAAGGTCACGAAGTACTCCAGGGTCTCTATGCAGATCGGGCAATTGGGCACCCCGGCCTGGTGGAAGGTGGTGACATTGCCCTGGACCTCATGGGTACCGAAAGGTTAGAGGCCACCGCAGCTTCCGCTGTTGTCGTTGAACGGGTAGCTTCCGTTCGACCGAAGGAAGAACTCACCGTACGAAACCCGCAGCTGAGAGTGGAAGTAGGAATAGACCGAGTCAATCACCGACCCGCTGCCGCCGCCCCTCCGCTTCGCCCACCCAGTGTCCAAGAGCTCCCGCCGCTCCCGTCGCCACCTCCCCGGGAAGCTGACGATCCTCGGACAGCAGCACGGCCTCGCGCTTCGTTTCCGAGTGGGTAGGAACCCGGTCAAAGGCAGAACGGGTAGCGGCGAGGACCCACTAAGAGAGCCCGCCGTCGACCCCCGCGGGCGGACGAGCGCGCGCGGCCCTCGCTCGCGTCGGTTCTCCCTCCCGACCGGCGCTACGCGTCCACGAGATACTTGAGGACGGTGGACGCGATCCGGATGACGTCTCCGTGCCGGAGCGTTTGCTCCTTCACGAGCTTCGAGTTCAGGAAGGTGCCGTTCGTCGAGTCGAGGTCGACGAGCACGTGCGCGCCACCGGACACGAAGATGCGGGCGTGGCGGCGCGAGGCTTGCTCGGATCCGACCACGATGTTGTTGGTCGGGTCGCGGCCCAGGGTGACGTCCTCTTCCCCGAGCGGGTAGCGCTTCCCCTGCTGCTCGGCGTCGACGGAGTGCACCACCTGGAGTGCGGCTCGCACGGTCGCGGCGCGCCCGGTGGCCTGAGGAGATCCGCTCACCCTGGTTTCGTCGAATTCCATGAGCCGCTCCGGAAGGGCCGGGAAGCGGCCCGGCCACCGTACACCGCCCTGACCCGTTAGCACGCCTGAGGGCCCGGGTGAAGAGGCCGTTTGGTCGGAAGGGGGCCAGCACGAACGCAGACGCCCGGCGCCCCGGGGAGCCCCCGGGGAACGCTCAAGACTTCGCCTCGTTCCGTGGGAGGTCACGATTCTTTGGCGGGTCGAGGGCCTCTACCCTTCCGCTGGGACGCTCGAGTCGAGCGCTCTTCTCGCCGGCCTGAAGCGCCCCGGGGCGGCTCGAATGATGGATGACGTCCTTCTCGTGGGCGTTCCATCGAGGAGTCTTCACGGACGGGGGGCTCACTCGGTGACGGCGCCGTCGAACTCCGCGTGGCCGCCGGGCGACACCCTAGGCCCGGTTGTGGAGGTGCGTTCTAACCTCGCACGAGGCGCCTCGGCACCTCCACCTCGAGGGTGGCGTCGCCCCGGCGCACCTCGAGGAGGACGGTGGTCCCCTCCGGTCCGCGGATCGTGTCCACCGAGCCAGCGAACCCGATCTCCGCCACCGGCCGACCGTTCACCTCGACGATGACGTCCCCGGGGGCAAGGCCCGCTTCGGCGGCCCCGCCGCCCGGAACGACCTGCATCACCACCAGGCCGTCGTCCCGGGCGGCGATCGCCACCCCGATGCCAACGAGGTCGGTGCGCGGCTCCTCGCCCGGGGCGAGCGGGCGGAGCCGGATCTCGATGGGGCCCGCCCATCCGCCGGGCTCCACCGAGAGTCCTCCCAAGACCCGGGCGTGGTGACCGGCGGCCGCGGCCGCGATCGAGAAGCGGCGAGGAAGCCCATCCATGGCGAAGGTCCCGTCGGGCCCGGTCGTAGCCTCGGAGAGCACGGGGAAGGTCGAGGCAGCCGCGGCGAGAGAGCCCTCGACGCCGAGGTGGGCCGAGGAGAGGGGTGCACCGGTCTCGTCGTCCTTCACCACGCCGGTCAAGCTTCCGCCGGCCGAGAGCAGAACGTCCTCCACCGCTTCGGCGGGCGGCGCCGGGATCTCCACCGAAAGCTCGTCTGTGGGGGAGCGCCCCGGGGAGGAGACCACCACCGCGGCAGGGCCGGCGCGCAGGTCGTCGAGGGCGTAGCAGCCCCCCGGGTCGATGACGGAGAGGCTTCGCTCCGGTTCCACCCAGAGCGCATTGCGGCGGGCGAAGACGAGCACCGTGAACGGCGCCACCGGCGCCCCGGTACCGGCGTCCCGGACACAGCCGCGGAGGCGCCCCCCTTCCTTGAGCTCGATCTCGACCTCGCCCTCCTCGCCGGCCAGGGCGCGGGCCGAGCCGGGCGCTCGGCCCTCGGCCCGGGCGAGGAGCCGGTAGGGTCCGGCCAGGAGATCGGCGAGCGCGAACCGCCCGTCGAAGAGGGTGACCGCCTCTTCGGTGGGGATGGCGCCCGGGCCAAAGGCGCGGGCGGGGATGGCCGTCACGATCGCCCCGGGGACCGGCTCGCCCAGGGAGGTGACCCGGCCAAGGATCCGGGCCCGGGGCGGGGGAGGGCGGTCCTCGGCCGGCCCGAGGGCGATTGTGACCTTGCCGTTCGCGAGCGCCAACTCATCCACCTCTGCGCGGCCGGGTGCGTTCCCTGGGAGCCGGGCCTCGAGGACCGAGCCGAGCGGTGCGGCCACCCGAAACGCTCCCCGGCCGTCGGTCACGAAGCGGTCGGGAATCTTGACCAGGGCGAACTCGCCCAGGGCGCCGAGGAGCCTCACCTCCGCGTCCGGCGCCGGGTCGCCCCGGATTGTCACCACCCGTCCGAGGAGCTCCAGGGCGGGCGCAAGATGCACCTCGATCCCCTTCACCTGCCGGCCGGGCTCGGCGAGGAGCTGGACCGAGCTGTGACCCCACTCCGGCGCGAAGGGGAAGTAGCCCGGCGCGGTCGCGGCGGCGAGGAGCCAGCGGCCCGAGGTCGTGGGCTCGAAGGCGAAGCGCCCGTCCGGCCCGGTCCGCACCGTGTCGCCGGCTCCACCCCGGGAGAAGGTGAGCTCGGCGCCGGGGATGCCGGCCCCGGAGGCGGCGCTCACGACCCGGCCCTCGAAGCGGGCCTTCGCGGCGCTCACGTGGGAAATGCGCGCCTCGGGGATCTCGGGGAGACGCAAGGGGAGCCTTGAGGGCGGTGGCCCTTGCCGGGACGAGTTCGAAGGTGCGCCCCTCGGCGCCTCGGAGGGCGGCCGCGCCGGCCCGGACGGGTGGAAGAGGAGGAAGACGAGGAGCGCCGCGGCGCAGGCGACGAGGAGAAGGGGCAGGCGGCGACGCATGCCCGATCCTACCGCGCCAAGGCCCGGTCTCTTCGGGGCGTGTGCCCGGGGGGATGGGCGTCGAAGAGGGCGGTGGGAGCGGGGAGGAGCGACTCCTCGCAGCCCAGGCCCGCGAGGAGGCAGCGGCAGATGAGGCGCAGGGCCAGGCCGCGTCGGCGCGCGCCCATGCGGAGCGCCCCATCGACGAGCAACGTGGCGAATCCGTGGACCGAGGACCAGGCCGCGACCTCGGCACCGGGGCGTCGGGGAGCGGGGATGGCGCCGGTCGAAACGAGCCGGTCGAGCGTGTCGCCGAGGATCTGGTAGGAGTAGCGGCCGGAGGGTGCGCAGTTGGGTCGAAACCCGGCCGCCTCGAGGGCCGGGCCGAACATCACCCGGAAGAACGAGGGGTTCTTCACCGCGAAGTCGACGTAGGACTTTCCGATGGCGAGAAAGGCCGCGGTGGCCTGCGCCCGCTCCGAGCCGGCCCTTTCGGCCCGTTCCGCCTCCTTCTCCATGGCGGCGGCGAGGCGGCCGTGCCCCTCGGCGGCCAGGGCGGCGATGAGGGCGGGCTTGTCGGCGAAGTGGCGGTAGGCGGCGGCGGGCGAGACGCCGACGGCCCGGGCCGCCTCGCGCAGGCTGAACCCCTCCGGGCCCCGCTCCGCCACGAGCCCTAGGGCGGTGTCGATGAGGGCGCGCCGGAGATCGCCGTGGTGGTAGGTGGCCCGGGCGGGGGTGGGCGGGTCCTTCATGGGCTTCATGTTGACACCGATTACATCGCCTGGCAATGTTATCGTCGTTCACATGGTCGTAAGCACCGTTCACATGCCTGCCCCTCCCCAAGGCCTCCCCGCTTCACCCTTCTTCACCGGGCCGAAAAGGTCGGATCACGCCTGCAAGGGAGCCTGCCCCTGCCGCGGACGGGAGCGTCCGAGGCCGCTCGCCGAAGAGGAGCCCGCCATGCTCGCACAGCGCCCCTTCCCCGGAAGGTCGCCCTCCCCCACCTTCCTCGCCGCTCCCCTCGCCGCCTTCCTCCTCGGGAGCGGGTGCAGCCCGTCGCATGCCGCCCCGGCCGCCCCTCCCGAAGCCGCGGTGGCGGTCCGCTCCGCGCCCGTGACCCGCGGGACCCTCCTCGCCAAGGTCCGCGCCGCCGGGACCGTCCACCCCAAGGACGAGCGGCTCCTCTCCTTCAAGCTGGGCGGCCTCGTCTCGCGCATCCGGGTGAACGCTGGAGACCTCGTGCGGCGCGGGGAGATCCTGGCGGAGCTCGACCCGACCGAGCTCTCCGCCTACGCCCGCCAGGCGCGCGAGGGGCTAGAGAAGGCCGAGCGGGACCGCGATCGCGCCCGGGCGCTCTTCTCCGAGGAGGTCATGCCGCGGGCCGCGGCCGAGGACGCCGAGACCGCCGCCCGGGTGGCGAAGGCCGGCGCCGAGGCCGCCGAGTACAACCTCCGCCGGGCGGTCCTCTCTGCCCCCGACGACGGCTTCGTGGAGGAGCGGCTGGCCGAGCCGGGCGAGGTGGTGGCCCCGGGCCGCCCGGTCCTCAAGGTCGCCGGCCGGGGCCGCGGGTTCGTGGTGCGGGCGAGCCTCCCCGACCGCGACGTGCTCGGCCTATTCCCGGGAGAGCCCGCCCTCGCGGAGATCGATGCCCGCCCCGAGGGGCCCATCGAAGGGACGGTGTCCGAGATCGCTCGCACCGCCTCTCGCGCCACCGGCACCTACGACGTCGAGGTCCGGCTCGATCCGGCCCGGTCGGGCGAGCTCCTCGGCGGCCTTTCCGCCAAGCTCGAATTCGCCCGCCAGCTCGAGGTCCCGGCCGCGGTCCCCCTCTCCGCCCTGGTCGAGGCCGACGGCGAGCACGGGGCGGTCTTTTCGGTGGAGGAGGGACGCGCCCGACGCGTGCCGGTCGATATTGCCTTCCTCGAAGGAGACCGGGTGGTCCTCGAGGGAGCGCTGCCCGGCGTGAGAAGCGTCATCACCGAAGGTGCGGCCGGCCTCTCGGACGGCACCCCCATACGCCTCGTGCCCTAGAGAAAGCCCGCCATGCACGTCGCCGATTTCGCCGTCCGCCGCTGGCAGTTCACTCTGGTCCTCTTCGCGGGGGTGACCCTGCTCGGGATCGCCTCGCTCCTCGAGATCCCCAAGGCCGAAGACCCCACCTTCGACTTTCCCAACTTCGCGGTCGTGGCCGTGCTTCCCGGCGCCACCCCGCTTGACCTGGAGCGTCAGGTGGTGAAGCCGCTCGAGGCCCGGCTCAAAACCATTGACGACCTGAAGACCACGAGGACCCAGATCGAGAACGGGGTGGCGGTCGTGGCGGTGGAGTTCACCGCCGGCTCCGACCCGGCCCGGCGGCGCGACGACGTGCTCCGGGAGGTGACGGCACTCCGCCCGAGCCTCCCCCCGGAGCTCACCCGCCTCGACGTGCAGGAGTTCAACGCCGCCAAGGTGAACATCGTGCAGCTGGCGCTCGTCTCCGACACCGCCTCCTCCCGCACCCTGGACGCGCTCGCCCAAAGGCTCCGGGAGCGGCTCCGGGCCGTCTCGGGCGTGGGCGAGGTGCAGATCGACGGGCTCCCTGCTCAGGAGGTCCGGGTCGAGGTGGACCCCGAGCGGACGGAGGCCCTGGGCGTCTCCCCGGGCGAGGTGATCGCCGCCCTGGCGGCCGGCACCGAGAACATCCCCGCGGGCTCGGTCGACGTCGGCTCTAGGGAGCTCTCGGTCAAGGCGAGCGGGGACTACCGCTCGGTCGACGAGGTGAAAGGGGCGGTGGTGCGGCTCGGGGGCGGCCGGGCGGTGCACGTGGAGGACCTCGCCCGGGTGACCCTGGGCGACGCCGAGCCCGTGCACCTCGTGCGGGTGGACGGTCGCCGGGCGGTGAGCGTATCCGCCAACATGAACGAGCGGCAGAACATCTTCACGGTCCGCGAGGCGCTCGAAAAGGCGGTGGGGACGTTCCGCTCGGAGCTCCCCCCGGGGGTCCTCCTCGAGAAAGCCTTCGACCAGGCGGGGAACGTCGATCACCGGCTCCGCGGGTTCGAGCGCGACTTCCTCATCGCCATCGCCCTCGTCCTCTTGACCCTGCTCCCCTTGGGCCTCCGCGCCTCGCTCGTGGTGATGGTCGCCATCCCCCTCTCCCTCGCCCTGGGCGTTTCCCTCCTCCGCCTGACCGGCTACTCGGTGAACCAGCTGTCCATCGTCGGGTTCGTGATCGCCCTGGGTCTGCTCGTGGACGACTCGGTGGTGGTGGTGGAGAACATCACCCGAAGGGTCCGCCTCGGGGAAAAGCCGCGGGAGGCGGCGGTCTCGGCCACCCGGCAGATCACGCTCTCGGTCCTGGGCTGCACCGCCACCCTCCTCTTCGCCTTCTTGCCCCTCCTCGCGCTCCCCGGGGCCTCCGGCCTCTTCATCCGGAGCATGCCGGTGGCGGTGGTCTTCACCATCCTCGCTTCGCTCCTCGTGTCGCTCACGGTGGTCCCCTTCTTGTCGAGCCGGCTACTCAAGAGCGCCGGGGCCCACGGCAACCTCTTCTTCCGAGGGCTGTCCTTTCTCCTGGACGGCTCCTACCGGCCGGTGCTCCGCTTTGCCCTCGCCCGTCCGTTCGCGACCCTCGCCTGCTCCGCCCTGCTCATCATGGGGAGCCTGGCCCTCGTCCCCCGCATCGGGTTCAGCCTCTTCCCCCGGTCGGGCCTGCCGCAGTTTCGGGTCACGGTCGAGGCCGAGGAAGGCGCGAACCTCGCCGCGACCGACCGGGCGGTGCGGTTCGCCGAGGGGGTGCTCCGGGCCGAGCCGAGGGTCCGCCGGGTGGTGGCCAACGTCGGCAAGGGAAACCCGCGCGTCTATTACAACGTGAGCCAACAGAACGAGAAGGCGAGCTACGGCGAGCTCCTGGTCGAGCTCGACACCCGCGAGGAGGCGGAGATGGGCCGGGTCTTGTCTCGGCTCCGCGGCGCGCTGTCGGGCTACCCCGGAGCGACCCTGGAGGTCCTGGAATTCGAGCAGGGACCGCCGGTCGATGCGCCCATCGCCATCCGGGTCCTGGGCGAGGACTCGGGGGAGCTCGACCTCGCCTCCCGCAGGGTGGAGGAGGTGATCCGGTCCACCCCGGGCACCCGCTACGTGAAGAACCCGAGCCGGGACCGAAAGAGCGACCTGCGGGTCCGGGTGGATCGGGACCGGGCCCTGCTCTTCGGGGTGAGCGTGCCGGACGTGGACCGGGCCGTGCGGCTGGCGGTGGGCGGGGTGGTGGCGGGGCGATACCGCGAGGAGGGCGCCGAGGACCCGCGCGACCTGCGCGTCACCTTCGCCCGCGCCGGAGCGAGGAGCTTGCCCGGCGCGGCCCGCCCCACGCCCGAGGTCTTGGACCGGCTCTACCTGCCGGGACAGGAGGGCGCCGTGCCGCTCCGGCAGGTCGCCGACCTCGCGCTCGAGCCCTCGCCGGCGCGGATCTTCCGGACCGACCGCGTCCGGAGCGCCACCGTGACGGCGCAGGTGGAGGAGGGGTACAACACCGACCGGCTCACGAAGGCCATCCTCGGGCGCCTCCTTTCCGAGCGCTGGCCGCCGGGGATCCGGATCGTGCCCGCCGGCGAGCTGGAGAGCCGGGAGGAGAGCTTCGGCGGGCTCCTCACCGCCGTCATCGTCGCGGCCATGGGCGTCCTGGCGGTGCTCGTGCTCGAGTTCCGCACCTTCCGCTCCACCCTGATCGTGGCCTCGGTCATCCCCCTCGGCGTCATGGGGGGCCTGTGGGCGCTCTTCTTGTCCGGAAACACCCTCTCCTTCACCGCCACGGTGGGCTTCGTGGCACTCCTCGGGATCGAGGTGAAGAACTCGATCCTGCTCGTCGACTTCACGAACCAGCTGAGGGAGAGCGGCGTGCCGCTCGACCTCGCCATCAGGCGAGCAGGCGAGACCCGGTTCGTGCCCATCCTGCTCACCACCCTCACCGCCATGGGCGGCCTCGTCCCGCTCGCTCTCGAGCGCTCGGCCCTCTACTCCCCCCTCGCGCTCGTGATCCTGGGCGGGCTCGTCACGAGCACCCTCTTCGCGCGGATCGTGACGCCGGTTCTCTACAAGCTCCTCCCCCCGGACCTCTCCGAGACCGAGGAGGGCGGGGAGGAGGGAGGCGAGCCGGCCCGGCCCCCTCCCGCCGCCGAACCGGCCGCGGCCTGACTTGGGAAGAGAACCGTGCCCGTCCTCCTCTGGTTGGCGCTCTGGCCCTTCCCCCCCCGTTTCAGGCGGCCTGCGCCGGCCGGGGCCGGATGGAGAGGGTCCGCCTTTCCGGGCCGCGCTGGACCTCGAGGTGGATCTCGGAAGGGGGGGCGAGGACCATCACCCGCTGCAGGTCGTCCAGGGTCTGCACCGGGCTCCCGTTCGCCCCAAGGAGAAGGTCGTCCTTCTTTAGGCCCGCGGCCTGGGCGGGGGAGCCCTCGACCACCTCGAGCACGCGGATCCCTCGGGTGAGGCCGGCCTCGTGGAAGAGGGTGGGGTCGAGGTCCTCCCCGCGGGCGGCGATGCCGAGGAAGGGCCGGCGCACCTCGCCGGCGCGGATGAGCACCGAGGCCACCCAGCTGGCGGTCCGGGCCGGCACCGCGAATCCGATGCCCCGGGCCCAGGGGATGATGGCGGTCGAGAGTCCCACCACGAGGCCCCGCGCGTCGAGGAGCGGTCCGCCCGAGTTGCCGGGGTTGATGGAGGCGTCGGTCTGGATGAGCCCCTCGAGCACCGTGTTCTCTCCGGGGAGGTTCCGGTAGAGGGCCGAGACCACCCCCACCGTCACCGAGCGCTCGAAGCCGAGGGGATTGCCGATGGCCACCACCACCTCGCCCACCTTGAGCTGCCGCTCGGAGAGCGAGAGGACCGGGAGGTCGCGGAGGGAGAGCCTGAGCACGGCGAGGTCGGTCCGCTCGTCCGCCCCCACGAGCTCGGCGCTCGCCACCCGCGACCCGGAGATGCGGACCTTGAGCGGCCCGCCCCCTTGGGCCACGTGGGCGTTCGTGAGCACGTACCCGTCCTGGGCGATGACGAGCCCGCTTCCCTGACTGCGCCGGTGCTCCACTCCCACCACCGCCGCGGCGGAGCGGGCCACGAGATCCGACAGGTCCCGGGAGAACGCTTCGAGCCCGGTCACGGGCAGCCTCCGATCTTCGCCTGGGCAATCACTTCCGGCACCCCTTACACCCGTCGCTCCCTCGTACCGATCGTGACCTCCACCACCTTCACCTCGCCGGCGCGGAGGATCTTCATGGCGATGGTGTCGCCGATCCGGTCCTCGGCGAGGAGGGCGAATAGCTCGCCCGGGTCCTGGAGCGACTCGCCGCCGAAGGAGAGGAGGGCGTCGCCGAGGACGATCCCTGCCCGGGCGGCCGGGCTGTCGGGCTCCACCCGGGAGACGAGGAGGGCCAGCTCCTCGCCGGTCTTCTCCCGCACCTCGGGCGGGAGCGGGACGGGATGGGTGGCGAGCCCCAGGTAGCCTCGGCGCACCTCGCCGTGGGCGAGGAGCGACTTCACCACCCGCCGTAACGTCGTTGGGGGAACCGCCATCGCCGTCCCCCGCAAGAGTCCAGAGGTGGCGAGGCCCAACCCCTCTCCCTCCGCCCCGAGGACCAGGCTTCCGGAGAACCCCGGGTGCAGGTCGAGGGTGGTCTCGAGGTATCGGTCGATCCGTCCGCCCCGCCGGGCCCGGTACTCGCCGGCGGCCCGGGCCACGAGGCCGAGCGAGGCGCGCGCGCTCTTTCCCGGGCGGGAGAGGCCGACGACGAGCGCGCCCGCCGCCACCAGGGTCTCCTCGCCGAAGCGAGCCGGCTCGAGCCCGGTCGCTTCCACCCGGAGGGCGGCGAGGTCGGTCGACGGGTCCCGTCCCAGGACCTCGGCGGCTACGCTCTCCCCCGAGGGGAGGCCGACCGTTACCCCCTCGTCGCGTTCCAGGGTGTGGTGGGTGGTGACGATGACGCCGTCCGAGGAGAAGACCACTCCGGACGAGGGGAAGCGCCTTCCCCCCTCGACCCTGACCACCTGCGCGCTCGCGCGCGAGACGAGGCCTTGAAGATGGCCGGACAGTTCTGCGAGAAGACCTGGGGGCATCGGGCTTCCATCCTTTCCAGTTCCGCGAGGGCGCGGCGGGATAGTGGAAGCCTAGGGGCGTTGTCCGGGTCGGCGCATCGGCGGAGGGGAGAGGGGGGACCTAGTCGAACGGGTAGGGGGAAGAGGAGCCCCCCAAAGGCGAGCGCCGCGCCGCCGGGTCGATTCTCCGGCGGGCGCGGCGTCCCGTTCTCCTTCTTCTCGACCTAAACGCTAAGGGCTCACCTTCTCCACCGAGACGCCCAGGGCCTCGGTGTAGGTCGCGTAGACCATGTCCCCCACGTTCACGTTCTCGAGCTTCTTCGGGTCCTTCACCTGGACGATGCGGAGGTTCCCGGAGGGCCCCTTGAGCGTGACCCGTAGGTTCTGCCGGTCGATGGCCATGATGACCGCCGAGGCGGTCACGGTGCCGGTGACGGAGCCGGCGGGCTTCTCCCCGACCGCGGCGCGCTCGGCATCGCCCGTGACGGTGAGGGTCGGCTCGGTGCCATCGGCGCGGCGCACCTCGATGGCGAGCGACTCGGTGTACTCGACCATCACCACGTCGCCGACGTGCACCTGGGCGAGGTTCCGGACCTGGGGCCCGGCCACGAAGTCGAAGACCTCGCCGTTCTCGGCCTTGAGGGTGACCTCGCGGGTGACCTGGTTCAGGGCCATGACCGTGGCCGTGGCCTTCTCCGTCTGCGTCTCGGTGAAGCTCGGGAGGGGCTTATTCTCCGAGCTGGTGGCGCAGGCGGAAAGGAAGAGGCCAGAGAGCGCGAGGGTGAGGCCGAGGCGGATCCGCATGAGGCTTTTCATGAAGTCGTTTCCTTCGGGTAAAGAGGTTACGGTGCGAACGTGACTCCTGCGGTGAAGTTCCCGGTCACGGTGGGGATGCCGCCCGAGACCGCCATGCCGGCGCCGCCGGTCCCGACGTAAACGCTCGTCCCGGAGAAGAAGATCGGGGCGACCATCTCGATCCCCAGCCGGAGGGCGATCTTCTGGGTGAGGAAGATCTTCAAGCCGCCGCCCAGCCCGAAGGCCATCCGCCAGGTGGAGCTCGGGTTGTAGCGGGTGTTCCGGATGGTGAACGATTCGGGAAGGTAGAGCACCGCCCCCAGGGAGCCGCCGAAGAAGGGCTCGATCCGGTCGCGGCGGATCCCCTTCTCCCCGCCGACGAGGAAGTAGTTCGTGGGGACGTGGAAGTTGCTGCTCGTGCCATAGGTCGAGCCGCCCTCGAACCGCACCGAGGGGTCGAAGTAGATCCACTTCAGGTCGATCTTGGCGCCGTAGGGGGTGGTGATGCCCAGGTCGGCGCCGACGCTCGCCGCGTCGCCGATCACGAGCCTCCCGTAGGTCCCGTAGATGTCGGAGCTCGTGGCCCAGCCGGCGAAGCCGTTGAGCTGAAGCCTTCCCGGCTGTTCCGCCGGCTGCATCATCATCGGCTGCGTCTGGGAGAAGGCCCTGCCGGGCAGGGCGGAACAGAGGAAGAGGACGCCGAGCGCTGCGAGGCGAGCATTCATGCGGTTTTGCATGGGGGCAGTATAGCCGGAACGGGAAAGAGGAAACGGAACGAAGGTCGTAGGAAATGGATCTGGGCGGGTTCCCCGGGTCGGGTGGGTGGTCGAGGCAATCGGATCCGAAACGCCATCCTGGCGGTACACTCTGCCGCACCATGGCCGCGTCCAGCCCCCGAAATCCGCGCCTGCTTCGGTTTCCCGTAAGGCTCCTCGTCGCCGCGCTGCTCGGGCTCCTCGCTGTGGTCGCCGTCACATTCTTGAAGACCCTCGCTGGCCAGAGCGGCCCAGTGGCGGCGAGGGAGCGGCGGGGGAGCGAGGTCGTCGTCCAGGGCCACCGCATCGTCGTTCTCCGGGCGCCCGCGCTCGGCTATGCACCCGAGGAGCGGGCCGCCTCGGTGGAGGTGCGCATCCGGGGGATCATCGAGGCCGGTCAGCTCGGCCCCGTGATGGTGGAGGACACCCCGCAGGGAAAGCTCGTCAAGATCGGGGACCGGGTCGCCTTCGCGCTCTTGCCGGACGATCTCGACACCATCGCCGGCGAGACCCTGGACGGCGCGGCGGAGCGCGCGGCCCAGAAGCTGCGCGGGGCCCTCGCGGAAGAGGCCGAGAGTCGGAGCCTGAGCGCGCTCATCCACGGGGTCGCCTACGTCGTCCTCGCGACCCTGCTGTACGTCGGGCTCGTGGTCCTCGTCGTCTACGGGATGCGGTGGTCGATGGGCCGGCTCAGGTCCCTCACCGAGCGCCATGCGGCGAGCCTGGCTGGCCTGGGCCTCGGCCAGGCCCCTCAGACCGTGGTCGAGGGACTCTTGTGGCTCCTCCGGATCGCCTCGTGGCTCGTGGAGGCGGTGGCCACCTACGGGTGGGTGGCGTTCAGCCTGAGCCACCTCCCCTACACCCGGGCGCTGGGGCAGAAGCTCGCGAGCTTCGTCCTCTCGGTCCTCGAGTCGGTGGCGGTGAGTCTCGCGAGCTGGGTCCCCGGGCTCGTCTTCGTGACGGTCATCTTCACGGTGACCTACTACGTGACGCGAGGGGTACGCCTCTTCTTCGACGCGGTCGAGGCCGGGACGGTGAGGTTGCCCCAGGCGCTCGTGGAGACGGCGCAGCCCACCAAGCGGCTCGTGGTCCTCTGCATCTGGATCTTCGCCCTGGTCGAGGCCTACCCGCACCTGCCGGGTGCCGGCACCGACGCCTTCAAGGGGATCTCGGTGTTCATCGGCCTGGTCGTCTCCCTGGGCGGCACGGGGGTCATAGGCCACGCCATGAGCGGCCTCGTGCTCATGTTCGCGAGAGCTCTCAAGCCCGGGGACTACATTCGGGTGGGGGACTACGAGGGCACGGTGATCTCCCTGGGCACGCTCTCCACGAAGCTCCGCACCCCCTGGCTCGAGGAGGTGAACGTCCCGAACCAGTACCTCGCCGGCACGACCATGATGAACTACTCGCGGGCCGCGAGGAGGACCGGCATCCTCCTGCACACCTCCGTCACCATCGGTTACGACGCCCCCTGGCGGCAGGTGCACGCCATGCTCGAGGAGGCGGCGACCCGCACCCGGGGCCTCCTCCGGGAGCCGGCGCCCTACGTCCTCCAGCGGGCCCTGTCCGATTTCTACGTGCAGTACGAGCTGTGCGCCACCCTCGCCCGCCCCGAGGAACGGGTGGCGGTCTTGGCCGAGCTGCACGCCAACATCCAGGACGCCTTCAACGAGCGCGGCGTGCAGATCATGTCGCCCCACTATTTCGGCGATCCGGCGAAGCCCAAGGTCGTCCCCCAGGAGGCCTGGCGAAAGCCGCCCGCTTGAGGCGGGCTCGAGGTTCCCTTCACGATCATCGCGGGGAGAGGCCGGCCGCTCGGGCGAAGGTGAGGACGGTGGTCCCTTTGCCGTCCTCGAGAAAGAGCGTGTCTCCCTCGATCCGCACCCGCTCGACTCGGTCGAGCGCGGACAAAAACCGGTCCTCCTGATCCATGAGCTCGGGAGGTCCGGCCATCCGGGTCATCGCCATCCCCTCTTTGGTGAAGCGCAGGGCTCCGGAGGAGAGGACCTCGTAGCCCCGGCGGTAGCGGTTCAACGTGGCGTTTCCCTCGGCCGTCCCCTTTCCGTCGAAGCGGATGGTGGGCGCCGACTCGGTCGAGAGTGCGATGGTCCTTCCCTCGAGGACGAGCTTTTTGAGCCGATAGTCCCGCCCGGTGAGGCCGGGCGGCCCCCCCTCGCCGCTCGCCGTGACGACGGCGGCCCCCGAGGGCCCGAGCGTTTGGCGGAGCGTTCTTGTGCGCGCGCGGGTCATCTCGATGGCGCAGTCCTTCTCTACGTCTCCGGCACCAGTCCCGGCGCCCACCACCGCGGAGAGCCAGGCGCAGTTCAGCTCGCGGAAGGCGAGGAACGCCCTCTCGCTCTCCTCGAACGCGCTCGCCGCGAGCGGCCGTCCCGTGACCCGGTCGAGGGCCGACATGCGCTCATGGACCTCCTGGGCCGCGGCGGAGAGCTCGGCCTCGGCCAGGGCGAGTTTCTTCTCCAGGCAAGGGCCCACCTCGATCCGGCTCGCGGCGAGGGAAGTGCACTCCCGGAGGGCCGAGGGTTCCTCGCCGGCCCTTGCCCCGCCTGCGAAGAGCGCCGCCACGAAGAAAAGGCCGGTCGAAGCCCTCATGATAGGGTCCCCTCGCCGCGGCATTCTCGCACGCCTCGTCGAAAACCGCCTCGGCGCGGCGACTCTAGTTTCGGCGCTCTTTGCCACCCGGTCTTTGGGACGGTAGAACGGGTCCCATGCGCCGCGCCAAGATCGTCGCCACCGTCGGTCCCGCCTCCTCCGAGCCGGAGATGCTCGAGCGGCTCGTCTCCGCGGGAGTCGACGTCTTCCGACTCAACTTCTCGCACGGGAGCCACGAGGTCCACGCCCTGACCCTCGAACGGGTCCGCGCCGTCTCGCGCCGGCTGCATCGGCCGGTGGCGGTGCTCCAGGACCTCCAGGGTCCCAAGATTCGGACCGGCCCGCTCAAGGCGGGAAGGGCCGGGGTAGAGCTCGCCGCCGGGGAAGAGCTCGCGATCACGACCGAGGGCGAGCTCTTGGGCGACGAGCGGCTCGTCTCGACCACCTACCCACACCTGGCACAGGACGTCCACCCGGGCGACCGGCTGCTCGTCGACGACGGCCTTCTCGAGTTGCGCGTCGTCGCGACCGACGGCGTGCGCGTGCGGGCCGAGGTGGTCGAGGGAGGCAGGCTCGGCGAGAGCAAGGGCATCAATCTCCCCGGCGTGGCGCTCAGGGCGGAGGCGCTCTCCGAGAAGGACCGGCTCGATCTCGCCTTCGGGGTGGCAAACGGCGTGGACTATGTCGCGCTCTCGTTCGTACGCATGCCCGCCGACGTCCGGATGTGCCGGGCCGAGATGGAGCGGCTCGGCCGCGTCGTCCCGATCGTTGCCAAGATCGAGAAGCCGGAGGCGGTGGAGAACCTCGACGGCATCCTGGAGGCGGCGGACGGGCTCATGGTGGCCCGGGGCGACCTCGGGGTGGAGCTGCCGCCCGAACGGGTCCCGGTCATCCAGAAGGAGATCTGTCGAAAGGCCGCCCCTCGCGGGAAGCCCGTCATCATCGCCACCCAGATGCTGAACTCGATGATCGACCACCCGCGGCCCACCCGCGCCGAGGCCACCGACGTCGCGAGCGCCGTTTGGGACGGGGCCGATGCGGTGATGCTCTCGGGGGAGACCGCGGCGGGCCGGTTTCCCTTGCAAGCGGTTCAGATGATGGACCGGATGGTGCGCGAGGCTGAAGCAGGCGCCACGGGGGAGGTCAGGGGCTCGTTCGCCTCGGGTGGGGGCGCGGCGCGTCCGCCGGAAGTGATTGCCGCGGCGGCTTGCGAGGCGGCACGGGTGGCGGGCGCGGTGGCCATCGCCTGCTTCACGAAGACCGGGGAGACGGCGCGCCTGCTCGCGCGGCTCCGCCCCGGCGTGCCGATCGTCGCCTTCTCGCCCGAGGACTCGATCAACCGCCGGCTGGCGCTCCACTGGGGCGTGGTCTCGAGGGTGATGGAGCCCGTTCAGGACACCGATCGGATGGCGCTGCTCGTCTCGCGCCGCCTCCTCGACGAGGCGCCGGTCGTCCCCGGCGACCGGGTGGTCCTCGTGTTCGGCACGCCGTTCGGCGTCGCGGGGACGACCAACTCGCTTCGCTTGCACGAGATCGAGGCGCCCGGCCCGGAGGACGCGTAGGCCGCCCTTTGCCGGCGAGGTCAGTACTTCTCGGGAACGTACTTGAACGGGTATTTCGACTTCCGGGCGCTCGACTTCTTCCGCGGCGGGAGCTTCACCTTCGTGAGCTTCCTCGTCACGTCCCGGTACGGGACCCGCGAGAGGAGGTGGCGAATGCAGTTCAGCCGAGCGCGGCGCTTGTCGTCGGAGCGCACCACGAACCAGGGGGCGAAGGCGGTGTCGGTGGCGGCGAACATCTCGTCGCGGGCGCGGGTGTAGTCGTCCCAGCGGGTGTAGGACTCGACGTCCATCGGGGAGAGTTTCCAGAGCTTTCGTCCGTCCTCGATGCGGCCCCTTAGCCTTTGCTCCTGCTCCTCCATGCTCACCTCGAGCCAGTACTTCATGAGGAGAACCCCCGAGTCGATCATGGCCTTCTCGACGGGGGGCACGTCCTTCAAGAACTTCCGCGCCTGCTTCTCGCTGCAGAATCCCATGACGCGCTCGACGCCGGCACGGTTGTACCAGCTGCGGTCGAAGATCACGATCTCGCCGGCGGCGGGCAAATGCCCGATGTAGCGCTGGACGTACATCTGGCTCTTCTCGCGCTCGCTCGGCGCAGGGAGGGCCACCACCCGGAAGACCCGCGGGCTCACCCGCTCGGTGATGGCCTTGATGACGCCCCCCTTCCCGGCGCCGTCGCGGCCCTCGAAGACCACGCAGATCTTCTGCCCCTCCGCCTTCACCCATTCCTGCAGCTTCACGAGCTCGACGTGCAGTTTCTTGAGCTCCTTCTCGTACGCCTTGGCCTTGAGCGGCTCGGCCGCATCCCGAGCCTTCCCTTTGTTCTTCCTCGGCATGGAGTCTCCTTCCCCTTTGGGCCTCCCGACGCCTCGCGCACGCCCGCCCTGTGGGGACGCTATCACTTCGGGGGCAGGAGTTTGGGTTAAGCTCCACGGCGCGAAAGGGGGCCGACCATGGTCCGACGGCTCGTTCTGACCGCACTCCTTGGCGCGGCGGCGGTGGCCGCTCGAGGGGAGGACGCCTGCACCGCGGCGGTCGCGCGCCTCTGCCCCCAGTCGCGCGGCGACCTCATCCTCCTCGGGTGCCTGCGCGCCCACGAGTCGGAGATCTCGAGCGCTTGCCCGGGGGACCTCGACGCGATCATGGCCAAGGCGCAGGAGATCGGCCAAAGCTGCGACTCCGACGTGCAGACGCTCTGCAAGGGCGTCCCGGCGGGCCAGGGCCGGGTCGCCGCCTGTCTACAGGCGAACGAGTCGAACCTGTCGACGAGCTGCCAGGCGGCGTTCAACGAGTGGCGGCTCATGCGCATGCGGCTCGTGGCCGCCTGTTCCGGGGACATCGGAAAGTTCTGCCAGATGGTGCCGGAGGGCGGCGGCCGGATCTACGGCTGCCTCAAGGCCCACGCCCGGGACCTCTCCTCCGACTGCCGGAGCGCGATGGAGAAGCTGTAGCCGCGCCTCAACTAGCCCGGGGCAGCCCGGTAGGCCTCGACCGCGTGTTCCAGGTCGAAGAACATCCGCGGACGCCCGAGGCGCGCGCCGAGGGGCGAACGTGCGACGCCGCCGTAGACCACGGGGTTGAGGGAGACGAGCCAGAGCTCGCAGCCCTGGGCCCGAAGCCGCTCCTCGGCGAGGGCGAGCATCCGTAGCGCCGAGTACTCGACGTCGAAGATCGCGCTGCAGTCGAGGGCCAGGACCCGGGGGATCGCAGGCTGTAGGAGCGACGAGACGAGGTCGATGATGCGCTCGGTGTTGCCGAAGAAGATCCGCCCCTCCACGCGAACCATGAGGAGGCCTCTGTAGGCCTCGTCCTCGGGGTGCTCGCTCGTGCGGCGCCGGAAGACGTTGGTCCCGGGCTTGCGCCGCACCTCGTAGACCGCCGGTCGGCTGGCCTGGTACCCGAGCGCCACGAGGGACGTGACCACCGCGACCAGGATGCCGCGGAGGGTTCCGAGAAGGAGGACCCCCGCAAAGGCGACCACCGCCCAGACGAACTCGGTCCGGCGGATGGCGAGGATGGCCCGGAACTCGGCGAGGCCGAGAAGCTCGACCGAGTACACCACCACGATGGCGGCGAGGACCGCCTGAGGCAAGAGCGACACCGCGGGCGCGAGGAAGAGCAGGGTGGCGAGCGAGGAGAGTCCCACGACCAGGCTCGCGAGGGGAGTCCGGGCGCCGGCCCGCAAGGTGACGAGGGTCTGGCTCGCCCCGCCTCCCGAGGGCATGGCGCCCAAAAGGCCGCCCAGCACGTTCCCCGCCCCGGTCGCGACCAGCTCGACGTTGGGGAGGGGCCGCTCCTGCCCGGCGACCGAGAAGGCCCGGGCGCTCGCGATCGACTCGGTGAAGCTCATGAGCGCGATGGCGATGGCGCCTGGCCACAAGCGCTCGAAGAGCGAGAACTGGGGCGCGAGGAACGGGGGAAGGCCCGCCGGGATCCGGCCGATGCTCTTCACCCCGAGCGCGGAGATACCGAAGAGGGCGCTCGCGCCGATGCCCAGAACAACCACCACGAGCGCAGCGGGGACCCGAGGCAGGGCGCGACGGAGGAGCACGAGGGCCAGGACCGCGGCGCCCCCGACGAGGAGCGTCGGGACCGAGGTCTCGGGAAGGGACCGTACCAGGGACAAGAGGTCGCGGAAGAACCCCACCTTCTCGATGTGGACCCCGATGAGCTTGGGGATCTGGTCCACGACGATGACCGCGCCGACGCCGGCCTTGAACCCGGCGAGGACGGGCTCGGAGATGAAGGTTGCCAGAAAGCCGAGGCGGAGGGCGGCGGCGGCGAGCAGTACCAATCCGACGAGCACGGACAGGGTCGCCGCGGCGGCGACGAGCGTTTCCGCCGAGGCGCCCGGGATCGCCTCCCCGAGCACCGAGCCCACCAGGATGGCGATGGTGGTCGTGGTGCTGACGCTCAGGACCCGGGACCGCCCCAGGGCGGCGTAGACGATGGGGGGGACGAGGGCAGTGGTGAGCCCGACCTCGACGGGCAGGCCGGCCACCGTGGCGTAGGCCATCGCCTTGGGGATGACCACCGCGGCCGCGGTGAGGCCCGCCACGAGGTCTAAGGGAAAGGCGGCGCGCTCGTACCCCGAAAGCCAGCCGAAAAGGAGCCGGGACCGGCGTTCCGGGGGCGCGCCGGTCGGGCTCTGGGCGGGAAGGCTCACGGCGTCTCTCCCGCTCCGGGCGGATGGCCGGGCGGCTTTGGGCTCGCCGGGCCGGGCTCGGGCCCCAGCTCGGCGACCCAGGCCTGGACCAGTGTGTAGCTCACCGCCAGAACCACCGGTCCGATGAAGAGGCCGATGACCCCGAAGGCGAGCAGGCCCCCGATGACGCCCGAGAGGATGAGCCACAGGGGGAGGGGCGCCCCTTTCCTGATGAGGATGGGGCGGAGGATGTTGTCGACGGTGAGAGGCGCCACGGAGAAGACGGCGAGAAAGACTCCCACGCCGGTCTGGCCCGAGACGAAGAGCCAGATGATGGCCGGGATGAGGATGAGCGCGGGGCCCACCTGCGCGACGCAGAGGACGAGGGCGACGGCGGTGAGGAGGCCGGCGTAGGGGACGCCGGCGATCGCGAGGCCGATCCCGGCGAGGCACGCCTGGACGACGGCCGTCACCATCACTCCCAGGGCCACGCTCCGGACCGCCTTGGCGGCGAGCACGGTCGCGTCCTCCCCCCGCTCCCCGGCGAGGCGGCGAAAGAACCGGCGGGCGGCGAGGGCGGAGGCCTCGCCGGTCGCGTACAGCACCGCGGCGATCCCCACGGTGATGACGAACTGGACCACCATGGCACCGAAGCTGCCGGCCTGGGTTGCGAGGACGTGGATGGCCCGGGAGGCGTAGGGCACGAGGGCGGTGCCCAAGCTTCCCAGGCCCCCGCTCCCTATCCGGTCCCACAGGGCCTTGAGCTTGGGGCCCAGAAGGGGGATCTTCCCCATCCATTCCGGAAGCGTGGGAAGGGCGGTCTGGCCGAAGGAGTGGAACAGTTCGATGACCCGGTCGGCGCTCGAGACGATGGTGGAGATCGCGAGGTAGAGCGGGACGACGATGACGGCGAGGAGGGCGACCGTCATCACGGCGACCGCGAGGCCTCGCCGCCCCCCGAACCACGACTGGAGGCGGACGAGGAGGGGCCAGGTGGCGACCACGATGGTCGTGGCCCACACGATGGCGGGGAGGAACGGCTTCAGGACGAGGAACGTCGCCGCGAGGAGGCCAAAGATGCTGATGACGGAGAGGGTGGTGCGGGAGAGGTCTCGAGCGGTGCCGGCGGTCGTCATCTGAACTCCCACTGGGGAACGGAGGTGCCGATCGGGTACGTCCGAGCGACGAGGCGCGATTCTACCGAGTAAGGATTGATCTCAGGCTCTCTGCGAAGGTTTGTCCCTCGGCGCGTCCCGTCCGGAGTCCTCGAGTCGCTTACCGGAGGTGGCGAGGCACTTGGCGACCTGACAATAGACGTTCGAACTGGGTCGCTTCGTTCGGGGGTTGCGGCGGGATTTCGCAGGAAGGCACGAGATGCCACAGGCTGAAGGTATTCACCGTTGGGGGTGAAGCCCGTGCCGATGACCCGATGCGGTTCCGTCGAAGCTGCCGACCAGAAGGGAGTCCCCCGATGCGTCGCTGCCGGCTCACGTGCTTACGGTTCTTCCTCGTCGCCTTGGCGGTTTCGAGCGCCGCACCGGCCCGCGCCATCCCGGCGTTCGCGCGCAAGTACGGAACGAGCTGCCTCACCTGCCATACCGTCTATCCGAAGCTGACGCCCTTCGGCGAGGCATTCCGGCGTAACGGTTACCGCTTTCCCGGCATCGACAGCGACTACGTGAAGCAGGAGACGGTGGCCCTGGGGCAGGAGGCGAACAAGAAGACCTTCCCCAACTCCGTCTGGCCGGCGACGATCCCGATCTCGGTGCCCATCGCGGTCGGGTTCAACGGCCAGGCGGCGGTCTACCCGGACCCCTCCGCCAGTGTCCCGCGGACCAACAAGGCTCAAGGTGGGGCGGCCACATTCTTCTCTTTGGACGATCTCGTGGCCGAGGGGCACCTCTGGGTTGGGGCGGCCCTCTCCGACACGACCACGGTCTGGGGTGAGATCACCTTGGCGAACGACGGGTCTCTTTCGGTGTAACTCCGATACTGACAAGTCCTCGTAGTCACGGTCAGTGCAACGCGATCACGTTGTCAGGAAGGGCCACCTCGCGCTTGTAGGTTGCACCCGGCATCTGCCAGGCCCGGTCGAAGCGGTCGCTCTGCGCCAGGGCCCGCGGCGTCAGGATGGCGTGCCCGCCGGCATGCCGCCACCTCATTCCCGACCTCTTCAGCCGCTGCGTCGCGAGCGTCTGGCACACGGCCTCCACCACGCCCGAGCCGATGGGGAGGTTCTGTGCCTTCATCTGGGCGTAGCGCATGCGGTGCCGGTTGTTCCGGAAGTAGCGCAGCTCCTTTCGCGATCTTCTTGCGGCCGGGGTGCTCGGATCCCTGCGATCCGAGGACGGTCTCGCCGCCCCCCGAGCCGGTGCCGCCGGTGAGGTAGGTGCCTTTGAGCCTGAGCGAGCCATCTTGGGCGCGCTCGTAGGCGAGGACGGCGTTCCCCGTCGCGCTGTCGGACATCGTGAACACCGCACCCGCCGCCTTTCGATCGAAGGCGCTCGCCTTTGGGGAGGCGGAGAGGGCGCAGAGGAAGGACATCGCCATCAGGGCGTTTCGCATGTGCTTTCTCCTTCGAGTTGAACCAGCAGAGCGGCGTACGTAAGGCCGCGGGAGGCCGTTTCGGTCTCGGGAGGGCTCGCCGGCAGATAGGCCGCCTCGCTCGGGTCCGCCCGGTCTATGGTTCGACCGGGACCGGGAGGCCGCGGTGGGGTACGGTGGTGCCGGAGAGAGCCGATGGGACCGGGACCGAGAAGGCCTCTCTTTGGTCCCGACGACGGAAGCGAGGGGTCCTCGAGATGAAGAGCCTCTTCGACTCAAGGCTAGAGGGTCTTCGCGCCCGGTGGAACCGTGGTCTCGCGGCGGCCCCGGGAAGGGCCGGCGTCGCTGGCGCCCGTGCGAGGCGGGGCGGCCGCCTTTGGGCTCCTTCACCGCCGCCTGAGAAACGCTCGGTCGGGCGCGGGAGCCACTGACGACACAACGGACGGGAGCGGAGCATGGCCTCGATCGGATTCTTCGGAAGGCTCGGGAACCTGTGGAAGGGATTTCTCTCTCTGTGGATCTCCGAGGAGGAGCGTAAGCACCCGGAGATCGCTTACGAGAACGCCATCAACTCGATGGTGGAGAAGTACTCGAGCCTGAAGCAGGCGACCGCCGCTCTGATCCGGCGCCGGGAGGAGCTGGACGGCCGTTTCGCCGCTCAGGCGCGCGAGCTCACCCAGGTGTCGGCGGACCTCGACACCGCGGTGGCGACGAACCAGGACGACCTGGCCCTCCTGCTCATCAAGAAGAAGCAGGCGCTCGAGGCGGAAGTGGCGAGCCTGAAGCGCGAGCTGGAGGAGGCAGGCAAGGAGGCCGGGGCCGCAAAGCAGTCCCTGCTCCAGGTTCAGGAGGAGATCCGGCGGCTCCGGGAGGAGAAGGACCGGATGATCGCGCGTCTCCGCAGCGCCGAGGCGAGGCTCCGCATCCAGGAGCAGCTCGAGGGGCTGTCGGTGGAGGCGGACGTGAGGGCCCTCGAGACCGTACGCGAGCACATCAAGAACCGGGTGGCGGAGGCGAGCCTCTCGAAGGAGCTCTCGGAGACGAGCCTAGACGCCCGGCTCTCCGCCCTGCGCACCCAGACCGGCGACGTCGCCGCCCGGGCGGAGCTGGAGCGGCTCAAGGCGGCCCGCGCGGCGGAGCCCGTCCAGAAGAAGACCCTGTAGGACGAGGTCCCCGTGCCCGAGCGTGCATTGCCCCCCTGGGCCGAGGAGCTTCGCCGCCGCTACCTAAGGGGCGAGGCCTGGCAGTTCTTGCTCCACGGAGCGGTCCACGACCTCGTGGCCCACCAGGGCCGGATCCTCACCGTCCCGGAGCTCCTCGCCGAGGTCCTGCTCGCGCCCACCAAGGACGTGGTGCTCCGCTACGACCTGTCGAGCGGCGTCGAGGTGGTGCGCGGGGACCGCTCCCAGGCGGCGCTCTCGAGGCTCGAGGGGCTGCGGGCGCCGCGGGAGGTCTTGCCCGCGCTGGAGCGGCTCCTCCTCTCCCGCGACCGGGTGGCGGTGGTGATCGAGTACGCCGAGGCGATCGCCCCCGCGGCCGAGACGTCGTTCTCCTCCGAGGCCGACCGGGCAGCGGTGATCGCTCTCCACCGCTGGTCGATGTCGCCGCTCCTCGAACGGGCGGACAACGTGGTGGTGCTGCTCGCGGAGAGCCTCGCCGAGCTCCACCCCCGGCTCGCGGCCAACCCGCGCACCGCCACCGTGCTCCTTCCCATGCCCGACCTCTCCGCCCGGGCGGAAGCCATCGCCCTGCTCGCGCCCCAGCTCGAGCCGAGGGTCTCGGCCCGGCTGTCCGTGGCCACCGCCGGGCTGAAGCTCCTCCAGGTGAAGGCGCTCCTCCTTCGCTCTCCCGAGGAGGCGAAGGGCGCGCCTGCAGAGGACGGCGACCCCCTCCTCGGCGAGGTGGCTCGTCGCAAGAAGGAGATCATCGAGCGCGAGTGCGTCGGTCTCGTCGAGCTGCTCGAGCCCCAGCACGACTTCTCCGCGGTGGGCGGCCTGGAAGAGGTCAAGGCCGAGCTCCGGGGCATCGCCGAGAGCCTGCGCGCCGGTCAGGTGGCCCGCTGTCCCCTGGGGATCCTCTTCACCGGCCCCATGGGCACGGGGAAAACGTTCGTCGCCGAAGCCTTCGCCCGCGAGGCCGGGCTCCCCGCCCTGAAGATGAAGGGCTTCCGCTCCAAGTGGGTGGGCGCCACCGAGGCCAACCTGGAACGGATCCTGGCCGTGGTCCGGGCCATGGGGCCGGTGATCGTGATCATCGACGAGGTCGAGCGCACTCTGGGAGGCGAGGAGGGCGAGTCGGACGGCGGGACGTCCTCGCGGGTCATCGCCCGGCTCAAGGAGTTCATGGCCGACCCACAGATCCGGGGCCGGGTGGTCTTCGTGGTCATGACGAACCGCCCGGACAAGCTCGACGCCGATCTGAAGCGGGCCGGCCGCCTCGACCGGAAGATCCCCTTCTTCCCCCCGCAAGACGCCCTGGAGGTGGAGCCGGTGCTCCTCGCGCTCCTTTCCCGTCACGGGATCGCTCACGCCCTCGACTTCCCCCGCGATCGCGCGGTGGCCTCGGCGCCCTTGTCCGGCTACTCCCAGGCGGAGATCGAGCAGGTGGTGCTCCTCGCCGGCGAGCGCGCGGCCGGGGGCCTTGTCTCCTCGGCCCACCTCGTCGAGGCCATCCGGGACTTCTTGCCCAGCCGGGATCGCGACATGCTCGACTACATGGAGCTCGTCGCGGTCTTCGAGGCCTCGAATCGCCGGCTCTTGCCGCGCCGCTGGGCCGGTCTCGACACCGAGGCACTGCAAGAGAGGCTCATGGCCTTGCGTGCGCGGGTCGGCGCCCGGCGGTGAGCGACCTTCCGAGGGAACGCTCCTTGTCGGGCAGAGCGCGCCGCCCGGGGGACGCTTGCCCGGTCCGTCGGGTGTCGGCCTCGATGGGGATGGTCCTGCCGTAAGCACACCCACGAACGCGCTGGCGCACGCGACCGGCCGAGCGACTACGGGGGACGTGATGAGGAGCGGACTCGTCACCGGAGGGCTTGGCCTCGCGGTGGTCGCCGCGGTGGCGATGTGGGGGTCGGGCGATAGGGGACGCCCCGGGCGGAGCCTCGAGCGCAGAGGATGGAGCCCAGGGCCGGACTGCCGTACACTCGGGCCCATGACGCGCCGGCCCGAGCCCGACCCCATCGCGCGGCTGCCGATCTTATTCGAGGTCGGAGCCCACAAGGTGACCGTGACCCTGGGCGCGAACTGGAGCTGGTCCTGCACGGTCGACGGTGCGCCTGTGGAGGGCTGGTTCATGACGCAGGTCGAGGCCTGGGAGGCAGGAGTCCACCAGGCCGACCGGCTCGATCGCGCTTCCGACGGCCAAAGGGGACTTTAGGCCCAGGGCGTTCTGGTTCCAGGCCAGGTGCCCGGGTGGGGCTACGGGTCGGGCGTCCAGCCTTTGGGGTGCGCGGGAAGGCGAGGGAGCCCTCGGGTCGGCATCCCGGAGTGCCGCAGGCGCGAGGTGAGGCCTTCTCGGGGCCGTACCCCGAGTCGATTCAGGTTCTTCCGGGGGCCCCGGTGCGGTCCGCGCGAGCCCGTTGACGGCAGCGCAGGGGCGGCCGAATACTTCGCGCAATCAATTGCGCAATCGTCTTTCTCGCGGGACTCCGCCTTTGGCGGAAGAACGATGGTCACCATCCACGACGTGGCGCGGCGCGCCGGGGTCTCGGCCTCGACGGTCTCGCACGTCGCGAACAGGACCCGCTTCGTCCCCGAGGGGACGAGGGCGCGGGTGTCGGAAATCATCGCGGCGCTCGGGTACCGGCCCAATCGCCTGGCGCGTCCCTTGCGGCGGGGGCAATCGCACACCCTCGGGCTCATCCTCCCCGACAGCGCGAACCCCTTCTTCGCCGAAATCGGCCGGGAGCTCGAGACGAGCGCTTTCGAGGCCGGCTTCAGCGTCGTCCTGTGCAACACCGAGAACGACCGGGAGGAGGAACGACTCTACGTGAACGTCCTGACCCGGAACCAGGTCGACGGGATCCTCCTCGTGGCTGCGGGCGACCAAAGCGACGCCCTCCGCGGGTGAGTGGGGGACGGGCTTCCCCTCGTCACCCTCGACCGGGAGGCCTCCCGGCCCAGGCTCGACTCGGTCATCGCCGACCACCTGAGCGGGGGCTCATCGCCACCCGCCATCTCCTCGCCCTCGGCCATCGTCGCATCGCCTGCATCGCCGGGCCGGCGGGGCTCAGTTCGAGCGCCCAGAGGCTGGCCGGATACCGACGAGCCATGGAGGAGGCCGGGGTCCGGGTGGTGGAGGACGAGGTGCGGCAGGGCGACTTCCACCCGGAGTCGGGCTGGGCGGCCGCCCCCCGACTGCTGCGCGGGCCGCCCGTCCAGCTCACCGGGGACGTTGCGGTCCGTGGGGCGATCCCGGCTCGGAGTAGGCGGGCGTCCTTTTAGAACCGTCTCGACAGCCTGAGCTCGAAGCCGCCCGGAACAACCGCAAGAGCGGGTCGGCCAGGTCTCCCTGTTGGGGTCGGGCGAACCCTGGGTCCTTCCGGGGCGAGGAAACGCCCGGCCCACTTCCCCTTACCTCGAGAAAGTGGCGAGCGTTCCTCGCCGTTTGACCGCGCTCCCCGCGGGTCGTCGAACGGATCGGTCCTTGCTCGAAGGGGGAAGTGAGCGCTGCAGACGCGGCGCACGGAGGTCTTGCCCATGCGTCTCTTACTTGCCTCGGTTCTTCTCGTCGCCCTCGCCGGTGGCGCCGCCGCCGCAGACGAACGAGCCACCACCAAGGAGGCGGAGCTTCTCGTGAAGAAGGCGATCGACTACTACCAGAAGAACGGCAAGGACAAGGCGTTCGCCGCCTTCAGCGATCCGCAGGGTCCGTTCGTGTTCCGGGACCTCTACATCGCGGCCTACGACTTGAACGGCAAGTGCGTGGCGCACGGTCAGAAGAAGGAGCGGATCGGGAAGAACCTCCTCGCCGACAAGGACCCGGACGGCAAGGCGTTCGTGGCGGAGCGCATCGAGGTGGCGAAGGAGAAGGGGAGCGGCTGGCAGGAGTACAAGTTCATGAACCCCGCCACCAAGCAGGTCGAGCAGAAGGTGGCCTACTTCGAGCGGGTCGACGACTTCGTGATCGCCTGCGGGGCCTACCGGAAGTGAGGGGGCGAGTTCGCCCCTACCAGATCTCGCAGCGATCGGCCCGGACCATGCGGTCGCCGGGCTGGCAGTCGAACGCCTCCCGGAACGCGGGCAGGTTCGAGAGCGGGCCGTTCACGCGCCAGCGGCCGGGGGAGTGGGCATCGGTGACCACCCGCAGGCGGGCGTTCTCGGGGCGGACGAGCTCGCACCAGGCCTGGGCGTGGGCGAGGAAGAACTGCTGCTCGGCGGTGAACCCCGCCACCGGCGCCTCCGGCGGCTGGGACGCCCGGGAGGCGCGGTAGGCCTCGAAGGAGAGGGAGAGGCCCCCCAGGTCGGCGATGTTCTCGCCCAGGGTGAGCTCCCCGTTGACCGGGAGGTCGTCGACCGCGAGGTAGCCCGAGAACTGGCGTTTCAGGCAAGCGGCCCGGTCCACGAACTCCTCCTCCACCGTCGGCGTCCACCAGTCCGAGAGGTTGCCCTGCCCGTCGTACTGTCGCCCGTGGTCGTCGAAGCCGTGGGTGAGCTCGTGGCCCATGATGAGCCCGATGGCCCCGTAGTTGACCGCGTCGTTGGCCCCCTCGGTGAAGAGGGGGGGCGCGAGGATGCCGGCGGGGATGACGATCTCGTTCAGGACCGGGTTGTAGTAGGCGTTCACCGTGGGCGGGGTCATGTGCCACTCTTCCCGGTCGAGAGGCTTACCGATCTGACTGAGCCGCCGGTGCTCCTCGAAGGCGCGGGCGCTGCGGACCGAGCCGTAGAAGTCCCCCCGCCGGAAGAAGAGGCCCTTGTAGCTCTGCCAGACGTCGGGGTAGCCGATCTTGGGCTCGACGGCGGCGAGCTTCTCTTCGGCCCTGTCGCGGGTGGGCGCGTCCATCCACTCCCGGGTGAGGAGCCTTCGGCCCATGGCCTCCCGGACGGTCTCCACGAGCCCGCGCGCCTCGGTGCGGGCCTCCGCCCCGAAGTAGCGGCGCACGAAGGCCTGCCCCAGCGCTTGGCCGACGAGCTCGTCGGTGAGCTCCGCGCAATGCCGCCACCGCTCGGGCATGGCCTTCTCGCCGCCGAAGTGGCGGACGCGGAACCAGAACGCCTCCTCGGAGAGGGCCTTGGGGAGCGCCCGGGCCGCCGCCGCCTCGGAGAGGACGTGCCAGCGGAGGTAGGCCCGCCAGCTCTCGGGGGGAAGGCGGCGAACGAGCTCCTCGATCTCGGTCAGCATCGCCGGGGTGGTGGTGCTGAACGCCTCGACCCCGGCGGCGCCGACGGCCGAGAGGTATCGGTCCCAGTCGAACCCGGGCACGGCCCGGCGCAGACCCTCGAGGTCCACCCGGTTGTAGGTGCGGACCGGGTCACGCATCTCTGCCCGGGTGAAATGTGAGCGCGCCAGTTCCGACTCCACCCCCAGCACCGCCCGCGCCTCGGCGGCGGCCCGGTCGGGCGGCTCTCCCGCGAGGCCGAACAGCCTCTCGACGTACCCTAGGAAATCCTCCCTCAGGCTGACGCTCCGGGGGTCCTCCTTCAGGTAGTAGTCGCGGTCGGGGAGGGTGAGGCCGCCCTGCCGCAAGACCCCGATCACCTGGCTCGAGTCACGGGCGTCGGGGGCCGAGGTGAGCGTGAAGAGCGGGAACACCGCCCGCCGGTGGAGGCGGCCCACCGCGGCGGAGAGCCCGCCCGCGTCCTTCACCCCTTCGAGCGCCTTCCACTCGGCCCGCAGATCGGAGAGGCCGTTCCTCTCGATCCGCTCCTCGTCCATGCAGCCGGCGTAGAAATCGCCGAGGAGCTCCCCGTATCGGTCGGAGGGATCGGCCTCTCCGGCGGCCGCCTGCTCCAGGATCTCCCGGAGGCGGGCCATTCTCTCCTCGGTCATGACGTTGAAGGAACGAGTCCAGCGCGAGCGGTCTTTCGGGATCTCGGTCCGCGAGAGCCAGCCGTTGCAGGCGAAGGCGTAGAAGTCGTCGCAGGGGTTCACCGAGCGGTCGATGATGTCCGGGTCGATCCCGGGAAATGCGGGGGGTGGGGCGTAGGCGGGAGCCTTCGGGGGCGGCGCGGGAGAAACGGGCGGCTCGGCCGGAGGTGGGGCCGGGGCGCGGGAGGAGGCGCAGGCGAGGAGGAGGGCGAGGGGGGCAGCGAGGAAGGTGCGCATCAGCCGCGCATCTTGACACGGCCCGAGCTGCCGCGCTCTAGAGGGCTCGAAGGAGCGGCGCCAAGCTACGGGGTCGTGGTGATGCTCGGGTCGAGATCCCGGAGCGCTTTAGCGATGTCGTTCGTCCCGGTCCGCGTGAGGTCCTCTCTCGTATAGACCACCACGGGAGAGACGGTCGCCGGGAGGCCGTTCCGCATCGAGACCGCCTGCGGGATCCGGGAGCCGGTGACGACGATCCGCTCGACCGGTCTAGCGGCCGTCGTGCCCTCGTCCGCGCTTCGCGACGGTGCGTGGGCGCACCCCACGGAGGCCAGCGCCCCGAGGAGGAAGAACCGCTGCCATAACCCTCTGGTCGAGCGAGCCATGGATACCCCCTGCTTCTCAATCTCTAACCGGCCCCGCCGCCCCGGGTAAAGCCGAAGAGGGGTAAGGAGGGCGGGGCGGCTCGAGGTTGCCCTCGAAGGGTGGCGGGACTAGGAGTGGCACCCATGCTCACTCGAAAGCTCGGTCGGAACGGACCCTTGCTCCCCGCTCTCGGGCTCGGCTGCATGGGGATGTCGGATTTCTACGGGACCGCCGACGAGGCGGAGAGCCGCGCCACCATCCGCGCCGCCCTCGATGCTGGGCTCTCGCTCCTCGACACGGGCGACTTCTATGGGATGGGGCACAACGAGCTTCTCATCGCCCAGGCCCTGGAGGGCGTGCCCCGGGACCGGGTCTTCATCGCCGTGAAGTTCGGGGCGCTCCGGGAGCCGGGTGGCGGGTGGGTGGGCTTCGACTCCCGGCCGGCGCACGTCAAGAACTACCTGGCCCAGACCCTGAGGAAGCTCAGGACCGACCACGTCGATCTCTACCAGCCCTCCCGGGTCGATCCGGCCGTCCCCATCGAGGACGTGGTCGGGACCATCGCCGACCTGAAGAAGGCGGGTTTTGTCCGCCACGTGGGGCTCTCCGAGGCAGGCCCCGAGACGCTGCGGCGGGCCGCCAAGGTCCATCCCATCGCGGAGCTCCAGGTAGAGTACTCGCTCATGAGCCGGAGCGTCGAGGCGCGCGTTCTTCCGGCGTGCCGAGAACTGGGCATCGCCGTGACCGCCTACGGCGTCCTCTCCCGTGGGCTACTGGGCGGGCGAATCGGGTCGGCCGGGCCGGACCGGCCGCGCGACGGCCGAGGTCGCTTCCCCCGCTTCCAGGGCGACAACCTCCGGGCGAACCTTCTCCTGGTGGAGGCGCTCAAGAAGGTCGCGGCCGAGATGGGAGCGACACCATCGCAGCTCGCCATCGCCTGGGTGCTCTCCCGCGGAGAGGACATCATCCCGCTCGTCGGGGCTCGCCGCCGCGAGCAGCTCAACGACGCCTTGCGCGCCCTGGAGCTCCGGCTCTCCCCGGCCGACCTGGAGCGCATCGAGGCTGCGGTCCCGGCCGGGGCGGTGGCGGGGACCCGGTATGACGCTCAAGGGATGGGGCTCCTCGACAGCGAACGGGGGTGAGCCGGTTCATTCGAACCCCTCGAGGTATTCCTCGAGCCGGTCGATGAGCCGCCCCCGCTCCGGGGGGTCGAGGAAGGCGGCCTCGAGGCTATTGCGGGCGAGGCGGACCGCCTCGGTGGCGCCCAGGCCGAGCGTCTCGACGACCTCCGTCAGGTTCTTGTGGAGGTAGCCGCCGAAGTAGGCGGGATCGTCGGAGTTCACGGTCGCCACCACCCCGGCCTCGAGAAGCCGGGGGAGGACGTGCTCGTCGAGCCGGTCGAAGACCCGGAGCCGCACGTTGGAGAGCGGGCAGACCGTGAGGGGGACACGCTCCTTGGCGAGCCGCGCGACCAGGGCGGGGTCCTCGAAGCACCTCACGCCGTGGTCGATCCGTTCCGCCCCGAGGGCGTCCAGGGCGCTTTGGACGTAAGCGGCCGGCCCCTCCTCGCCGGCGTGGGCGACGACGCGGAAGCCGAGCTCTCGGCAGCGGGCGAACACGCGTGCGAACTTCTCGGGCGGGTGGCCGCGCTCGCTGGAGTCGAGCCCGACGCCGAGGATCCGGTCCCGGTGGGGGAGCGCCTCCTCCAGGGTCTCGAACGCGTCCGTCTCGGGCAGGTGACGGAGGAAGCAGAGAATGAGAGCGGCGGAGACGCCCAGGCTCTGTGCCGCAAGGCAGGCGCCATGGAGCCCGTCGAGCACGGCGGCGAGGGGGACGCCGCGCGCGGTGTGGGTCTGGGGGTCGAAGAAGATCTCGGCCCGAACCACCCCTTCCTTCGCCGCTCGCCTGAGGTAGGCCATGGCGAGGTCGTGGAAATCCCGGGCGGTGCGGAGCACCGCGGCCTGGGCGTAGTAGAGGTCCAAGAACGACTGGAGGTCCCTGAAGTCGTAGGCGGCCCGCAGAGCCTCCACGCTTGGGTAGGGGAGCGCCACCCCGTTCCGGGCCGCGAGGGCGAAGGAGAGTTCGGGCTCGAGGGTCCCCTCCACGTGGAGGTGCAGCTCCGCCTTGGGCAGGCCGGCGAGGAAGGCCGATAGACGCTCGCGGGGGACGTCGCGCAGGAGAGCCTCCGGCGGGCGGTGTGGGCCCGCGCCCTCGATCGTAACACCGTCGGCCCGGGGACCGCGGATCATCCCGGCCGCCTCGCAGAAATCCTGGTGCCGCTTCCTGCTCTCCGGGTACCCTATCCCGATAGGATGTCGCTCCCCCGAGCTCCCGAGCCGACCCCTCCGCCGCCCGCCGAGGTCGAGCCCGACGAGGTCGCGCGGCTCTGCGTGAAGACTGCGGTGGTGCTCGTGGAGCACGGGGCGGAGAGCGCGCTCGTCGAGACCCTGGCCCGCCGCCTCGGCCTCTCGCTCGGCGCCGAGACCGTGGAGGCGGGCATCCTCGCGAACTGCATCGTCCTCACCACGAGGCTGAAGTCGGCGGAGGTGACGTTCCTGCGCCGCACCGTGGATCGCGGCATCAACATGCAGGTGGTGGTGGAGGTCCAGCGGGCGGTGCTCTCGGTGGAGAGGGGCGAGCTTCGTGCCGCCGGCTACCACGAGCGCCTGGAGGGGATCGTCCCCTTGCGCTACCCCCGCTGGCTCGTGTCGCTGGCCATCGGCCTCTCCTGCGCGAGCTTCGCTCGCCTCGCCGGGGCGGACTTTACCGGCTGTGGAGTGGTGGTGGTGGCGAGCGCCGTGGCCCAGTACCTCCGGCTGCAGGTGGCCCGGCTCCACTTCAGCCCGGTGGTGGGCTTCTTCCTCACGGCCTTCGTGGCCACCTCGGTGGCGGGGCTGGGGGAGGTCTACGGGGTGGGAAAGACGCCCACCATCGCCCTCGCCTCCTGCGTCCTCCTCCTCGTGCCCGGGTTCCCCCTCATCAACGGGGTCTCCGACCTCGTCAAGGGGTACATGAACATGGGGATCGCGCGGCTCGCCTTCGCCCTCCTTCTCGCGGCGGCCTCGACCGCGGGGATGCTCCTCGCGGTGAGCGTCTGGGGCCTGTGGGGGCTCTCGTGACCGTATTCCTCGAGTTCCTCCGGCATGCCGCGCTCTCCGCCATCCCGGCGGTGGGGTTCGGGATGTCGTTCAACGTTCCCGTCCGGGTCCTGGGCTATTGCGCGCTCGGGGGGGCTCTTGGGCGAGGGCTCAGGTACCTCCTCGTCACCGCCGGGCTTCCCCTCGCCTGGTCCACGCTCCTCGCCGCGGCCGCGGTGAGCTGGGTCGGCGTGTGGGCCGCGCAGCGCCTCCACGCTCATCCCAAGGTGTTCACGGTGGCGTCGGTGATCCCCATGATCCCCGGAGTCCCCATCTACACGGCTCTCATCGCGCTCATCCAGATTCAGCGGGGGGGCCTCACCGACGAGCTCCTCGCCAAAGCGGTGACCGCGGGCCTCGATGCGGCGTTCATCGTCGCCGCCCTGGCGGTCGGCCTGGCCGTCCCCGGCCTGTTCGTCTACCGCAGGCGCCCCGTGGTGTGAAAAGGGACCGCTGACCTCCAGGAAGGGGGCACCGCCCGGGGCGCCCGCTTCCAGCGAGAGGGCGGTCCAGGTGAAGCTGCCGTGCATGTCCACGAGGGAGTCGAGCTACATCCACGGCATTTCGCCCGAGGAACAGGCGCGCCTCGGCCGTCTGAACGAGCTTCTCAACCTGGCCTCCCTGAAGGAGCTTTCCCTCGGCGAGGGCGATCTCGTCCTCGACGTCGGCGCCGGTCTCGGGCAGTTCTCGAGGGCGATGGCGCGCGCCGCCCGCCGGCCGGTGGTCGGGGTGGAGCGGAGCAGCGAGCAGATCGCCGAGGCGCTGCGGCTCGCCCGATCCGAGGGCGAGGCCGAGCTCATCGACCTGCGCCAGGGCGACGCGACCGCGCTCCCCCTCACCGCGGAGGAGCGTCGCTCCTTCGACGTCGCGCACGCGAGATTCCTGCTCGAGCACGTGCGCGAGCCTCTCCGCGTCGTGCGCGAGATGGTGGGGGCGGTCCGGCCGGGAGGCCGGGTGGTGCTCGCCGACGACGACCACGACCTGATGAGGCTCTACCCCTCGCCCCCCGGCCTCCACGAGGTCTGGGAGGCGTTCGTGCGGGGCTTCGACCGGCTGGGCAATGATCCGTTCGTGGGCCGCCGCCTGACCGGCCTGTTGCACGGGGCCGGGGCGGTTCCCTCCCGCATCACCTGGGTGTTCTTCGGAGGCTGCGCCGGGGAGTCGAGCTTCCGGATCGTCTTCGACAACTTCATCGAGGTGCTCCGGGGAGCACGCGACCCGATCCTGGGTGCGGGGATCGAGCCCGCACAGTTCGAGGCGGCCCTGGAGGCGCTCGATGCCTTCGCGCTCCGGCCCGACGCGGCCTTCTGGTACGCGATGGCCTGGGCGGAGGGTCGGGTTCCTTGAGGGAGCCCGGCGGCGAGCCGACTTCGCCGGAACAAAGAGTTTCCCCCTGGCGCAGTCGAACCGGGTAAGGAACTGCTCATGCAACCCGCGAGTCGCCGGTGGAGGGCCGTCGACGATGTGTCGAGGCTGTTACCCGAGCGATCTGCTACGTACGAGCTCGGCCAAGAGGGCAGCAGGGGTGAGCTTGTCGATCGTGGGGTCGGCCAGGCCGGTCAGGGCGTCGTACAGCTTGCCCTCCGGGTCGGCAATCTCGACGCCGTTCAGGTTCAGGAACACGATCGCCGCGAGGAGCCCGGTGCGCTTGGTGCCGGTCACTTCGCGAGCTTCCGGAGGGTCGGGTCGTGGGCGGCCATCGCTCGCCGCACGGCGGCGGTCACCTTCGCGCGGCGGCCACTCCGGATAGGCTCGATGATGAGCCGCTCCCCGTCGGTGCGCAAGTCGAGCTCGGTCTCTCGGTCGATCTCCAGGAGCTCGAGGATAGGCTTCTCGATGACGATGCCGAGGCTGTTGCCAATGGCGGAGAGCTTCTTGCGCATCGGGTTGTGCTCCGTTATTACAACTGTATAACCCTCGATCGCTTCCTGCGCAACCGCCTCTATTCCCCTTGGCGGCCTCGAGTCGGTGGCGAGAGGGTTCAGGGCCTCCCGAGGTAGGCACGGGTCTCGTACTCCAGGGTGACGTGCCCCCCGTCCGCGGTTCGGTCGAAGAGCCGAACGAGGGCTTGGAGCATCGCCTCGTGCCCGGGTCGGCCGGGAGCGGGCGTGTACGAGGACGAGAGAAGCCGGGCCCGCAGGGCATCCAGGTCGAGGACCTGGCGGTTCTCGAAGCTTTGGGCGGCGCGAAACCCGGGCCCGAAGAAGGCCCGCATCCGGTCCGGCTCCGGGTATCGCTCTGCCACGGCGGCGTAGTCGGTCGAGTACCGGCGGAGCAGCTCTTCGTAGCCCGCGAGGAATGCCGTTCCGGCCGTCCGACGGGCGTTAAAGACCACGAGGGCGAGGCCGTAAGGGCGAAGGATGCGCCGCCACTCGAGCCGCACCGCCTCGGGGTCGAACCAGTGGAACGCCTGCGCGGCGACCACGAGGTCCGCGCTCGCGTCCCCGAGCGAGGTCGCCTCGGCGGTGCCCTCCACCGCCCGGAAGCGGGAGTTCTCCGCGAGCGCTTCCACGCACGCGGCGCGCATGGCGGCGTTCGGCTCCACGGCGACGACCGCGTGCCCCGCCTCGAGGAAGAGGCGGGAAGAGATGCCCGTCCCAGCTCCCACGTCGACCACGAGCCATGGTGGACCGACACGGTGCACGCCGCTCAGCCATTCGAGAAGGGCGGCGGGATAACCGGGCCTCGCCCGGACGTAGTCCTTGACCCGATCGGTGAAGCGCCCGGTGGAGTCGAGGGAGGCCAACGCCGGTACACATTAGTGCGGGGCCGGCCAGCCTGCACTCTTGGGTCGCAGAGCCGATCGGCTCGTCGGCTCAAGGGAATCGGAAAGCGTGTTCCGAAGCGGCGGACCCCCTCCTCACGGTCGGCAGCTTACATGTGCGCCAGAGCGCCCCTTTCGCCGACTCTCCCGAGCTCTTCTCTCTTGCTTTGCGGTGGGCGCTCCTCTCCGAGTTCACTTGTCCGGCCGCTCACGAGTGAGGGAAGGTCTCTAGATGCTGGGCGCGCGACTGGGGGGGAAGGTTACAACCAGGCGGTGAAGGAGCCCGTCTCCGTTCTCGTCGTGTCCGCCGACCCGTTGGCGCGTTCTGGGCTCTCGGCGCTCGTGGCGGCCACGGAGGAGCTCATCCTTGCCGGCGAGGCGAGCCCGCGCGAAGCGGCGCGCCTCGAGGGGGGCGTAAGGCCCGGAGTGATCCTGTGGGACCTGGGGGGCACGGTGCCGTCCGTTCTCGGTGCTGGGCCCTGGGACGCTTCGCGTCCGCCCGTGGTGGCGCTCGTTGGCGACCCGAGGCAGGCGGGGGACGCCCTTCGGGCCGGAGCGAAGGGGGTGATCTCGCGGAGCGCTGGGCGGGAACTCATCGAGGCCGCGGTCGGCTGTGCGGTCTTGGGTCTGACGGTGCTCGATCCGGAGCTGGCCGGGTCATACCTCCGCGCCCCGGAAGCCTCCGGCGAGACCGAGCCGCTCACCCCAAGGGAGCGGGAGGTCCTGGCGCTGCTCGCAGAGGGGCTCGCCAACAAGGCCATTGCGGCGAGGCTCGGGATCTCGGAGCACACGGCCAAGTTTCACGTGAACGCGATCCTTTCGAAGTTGGGCGTGGACTCGCGGGCGGAGGCCATCGTGCGAGCGGCGCGGCTCGGGCTGGTCGTCCTGTGAGGCGGCCTGGCGATCTCGTAAACCGGCCGTCCTCGAATCGAGTGATAGGAGAGATCCCCCTGAGGGGAGGCGTGGGCCGGGGGCCGGATTCCCACCACTCGCGAAAGGCGGGACGGCGAAGCTTTAACCCTTGACCACCTTTCTCACCCCTCGGTTCACGAGCCAGCGAACCACCCGGTCGCGCTGGTCGCCCTGCAAAACGAGGGCACCACCCTCGACGCCCCCGCCGCAGCCGAGAGCGCGCTTGAGATCGTCCGCGAGGAGCTGAAGAGCGACCGGATCGAGCTCGAGCTTCTCGACCACGGTCGCCTCCTTGCCTCGGCGGCCCTTCCGCTCGAGCCGAACGACCGCCCTCGGCGGAGGCGTCCCGATGGCTTCCTTCCCCGGCGCCTCGGGCTCCACCTGTTGTTGCCCTGTCGGGAGACGGTCGCGTAGCGACGCGAACGCATCGTTGAAGGGTCTCTTCGGCCCCTGTTCGGGCTCGGGTCTGCGCCGGGTCATGGCTGCCTTCCCCGCGTGCCGCATCCGGCCGGCCCGGCCTCCCTCCCGAGGGCCCTCGCGAGCCAGTCGCTCTGCGCGAGCCCATTCCCTTTGGAAGGCCCAGGGGGTGCCGCTCGGGCGGCGAGCGCCAGAGGCTGTGCCACGGGTGTGAGAGTCGTGGTCACGGGGCGCTGTTGCCGTTGCCCGTTTGGGGCGAGGGATGGGTGGCTCGCGCCGAACGGAGCTGGCAAGCGCGGGGAAGGCGTCGCTCGCGCCTCATCGCGGGCGGAGGGGCCGCGGAGCGGAAGAGACGCTCTCGCTCCATCCCTTCCCCCTCCGGTCCCGGCGAGACGAATGTGTCGGCTCGTGTCCCGAGCCCTGCCGCCGGAGATCGAGTGGTCTTTGTCCCCAAGCAAGCGCGGGGCGGAGCACGCCCTGGCCTTATATCGCGGCCGGTCGACGCGGCGTGCGGCCGAAAGGACCCCGATGCAGGACTCTGAGGTCGAGCTCGCGCTCGCACAGGCACGGAAGAACACCGCCGTCCACCTCGACGAGCTGAGCCAGCTCGTGCGGATCCCGAGCGTATCGTTCCCCGGCTTCCCGGCGTCCGAGGTGGCCCGGAGCGCCGAGGCCGTGGCCGAGCTCCTCAGACGGCGCGGATTCGAGGCGGTGGAGGTCTTCCACCTCGAGGGTGCCCACCCCTACGTCATCGGAGAGCGGATCGAGAGCCCGTCGGCGCCGACCCTTCTCCTCTACGCGCACCACGATGTCCAGCCGGCCGGCAACCTGGAGCTGTGGCGCTCGCCTCCCTTCGAGCCGGTGGAGCGGGAGGGCCGGCTGTACGGTCGGGGAACCGCGGACGACAAGGCCGGCATCCTGGTTCACGCCGCGGCGGTCGACTCCTTCGTCCGCGGGGCGAAGAAGCTCCCCTTAAACGTGAAGATGGTGGTGGAGGGGGAGGAGGAGATCGGCTCGGAGCACCTGTCCCGCTTCCTGGACGAGCAGGGGCAAAGGCTCTCCGCCGACGCCATGGTGCTCACCGACACGGGGAACGTGGAGGTGGGCGTTCCCTCGATCACCGTGGGGCTGCGGGGGCTCGTCACGGTGGACGTCGAGGTGCGCGCGCTCGAGCAGAGCGTCCACTCGGGGGTCTGGGGCGGGCCGGTGCCCGATCCGGCCATGGCCCTTTCCCGGATGCTTTCGGGGCTGGTGGATGGAGAGGGCCGGATCGCCATCCCCGGGCTGACGCGCCGGGTCCGCCCCTTGAGCCGCGAGCAGCGGGAGGCCGTGGCCGCGCTCCCCGTGACGGTGGACGACTTCCGGCGGCAGGCGCGCCTTCGCCCCGGGGCCCGGCTTCTGGGCGAAGGGCATCCCCTCGAGGTGAGCTGGTGGCAGCCGGCGCTGTCCGTGAATGCCATCCAGGCTTCCTCGCGGCGCGAGGCTCGCAACATCGTCAACGACGCCGCCTGGGCCCGGGTGGGCATCCGGCTGGTCGCGGGCATGGACCCGATCGAGGTCCGGGACGGGCTGGTGCGGGCCCTCGAGGCTTCGGTCCCCTGGGGGCTCGAGGTCTCGTTCAAGTGCGAGGTGGGAGGACGGCCCTGGGCCACAGACGTGTCGCATCCGGCCTTCGGTGCCGCATTCCGGGCGCTGGAGAAGGGCTACGGGCGGCCCGCCCTGGCCATCGGCTGCGGCGGGTCGATCGGGTTCGTCGAGCCGTTCGCTCGGGCGCTGGGCGGGGTGCCTGCGCTGCTCATCGGGGTCGAGGATCCGGCCTCGAATCCGCACTCCGAGAACGAAAGCCTGCACCTCGGCGATTTTCAGAAAGCGATCCGCAGCGCCATCCATCTGTACTGCGAGCTCTCGCAGGTACTGCGGCGCTGAGCGAGGCTTTCTTCCCTGGGAGCGTGCGGGGAGCGGCCCGCCGCGCGGAACCCGGCCGATGGGCCGGGAACTCCCTCGCCTGTTATGATGGCGGACCGGGTATGGGCCGGCTCCAAGGCCTGCCCCCCGGCGACACCGGAGAGGTAGACATGGCCCAAAGCAAGCAGACCTCGGTGGCGCAGGCGGCGGAGGCGCGGGCGCTGGAGCGCGCCCGGGACCTGCCCAACTCCCGCACCGCCGGCGACCCGGACAGCCTGAAGCGGGCCTTCGCCGACCACCTCCAGTACTCGCAAGGCAAGGACGAGCACTCCGCCACCGCGCTGGACCGCTATTTCGCCGTCGCCTACGCGGTCAGGGACCGGATGATGCGGCGCTGGATCCAGACCCAGCAGCGCTACTACAAGCAGGACGCCAAGCGCGTCTACTACCTGTCGCTCGAGTTCCTCATGGGCAAGGCGCTCGAGAACAACCTCCTGAACCTCGGCCTGTACGACGGGATGCGGTCCGCCCTCAAAGACCTCGGGATCGATCTGTTGGACCTCGTCACGCAGGAACCGGACGCCGGGCTCGGCAACGGGGGCCTGGGCCGGCTCGCGGCTTGCTTCCTCGACTCCCTCGCCACCCTCTCCATCCCGGCCTACGGCCAGGGCATCCGCTACGAGTTCGGGATCTTCGACCAGGAGATCCGCAACGGCTACCAGGTCGAGCGACCGGAGGAATGGCTCCGCTTCGGGAGCGCCTGGGAGTTCCCACGCCCCGAATCTATCGTGCCGGTGTCCTTCTACGGCCGCACCGAGCACGGCGTGAGCGAGAAGGGGCAGATCGAGGTGCGCTGGGTCGACGCCCGGCACGTCCTGGGGATGCCCTACGACGTGCCCATCGCCGGCTTCCGGAACGACACCGTGAACACGCTCCGGCTCTGGCGAGCCCGGGCTTCCCAGGAACTCGACCTCGCGGACTTCAACGCCGGCGACTACCTCTCCGCAGTCGAGGACAAGGACCTCTCCGAGAGCATCTCGAAGGTGCTCTACCCCAACGATCTCACGGTCATGGGCAAGGAGCTCCGGCTCCAGCAGCAGTACTTCTTCGTGGCCTGCGCCATCCACGACATCGTGAACCGCTACCTCAAGATGCATGAGACCTTCTCGAGCTTCCCCGACAAGGTCGCCCTCCAGATGAACGACACCCATCCCGCGGTGGCGGTGGCGGAGCTCATGCGCGTCCTGGTCGACGAGCAGGGCCTCGAGTGGGACGAGGCCTGGGAGATCGGCCGGGCCACCTTCGGCTACACGAACCACACCCTCATGCCCGAGGCGCTGGAGCGCTGGTCGGTGGACCTCTTCGGCCGGGTCCTACCCCGTCACCTGGAGATCATCTACGAGATCAACAAGCGCTTCTTGGACGGGGTGCGCCTCGCCCGGAAGGCGGACGAGGGCGCCGTCTCTCGGATGAGCATCATCGAGGAGGGCACCCCCAAGCAGGTGAGGATGGCGCACCTGGCCGTGGTCGGCTCACACTCGGTGAACGGGGTGGCCGAGTTGCACACCGAGCTCTTGAAGAAGGAGCTCTTCCGCGACTTCCACCAGCTCTGGCCCGAACGCTTCAACAACAAGACCAACGGCGTCACCTTGAGGCGCTGGCTCCTGCAGGCCAACCCCGGCCTTTCGCGTCTCATCACCGAGGTGGTGGGGCCGGACTGGGTGACCGACGCCGACCAGCTCCGTCGCCTCGAGCCCTTCGCCCTGGACGCGGCCTTCCGGGACCTCTTCCGGGGCGTGAAGCACGAGAACAAGGCGCGCCTGGCCGAGATCGTCCGGGCCGAGAACGGGGTCTCGCTCGACCTGCAGTCGATCTTCGACGTGCAGGTGAAGCGCATGCACGAATACAAACGACAGCTCCTCAACATCCTGCGGGTCGCCTCGGAGTACCTACGGGTGAAGGAGGACCGGGCCTACGATCCCTTCCCGCGCAGCTACCTGTTCGGCGGCAAGGCGGCCCCCGGCTACGCCCTCGCGAAGTGGATCGTGAAGCTCGTGAACTCCGTCGGGGAGGTGGTGAACCACGACGTCGACGTGCGCGGCCGGATCACGGTCGCTTTCCTCAAGAACTACCGGGTCTCCCTGGGGGAGCGGATCTTCCCCGCGGCGGAGGTCTCGGAGCAGATCTCCACCGCCGGCAAGGAGGCATCCGGCACCGGGAACATGAAGTTCGCCCTGAACGGGGCCCTCACGGTCGGCACCCTCGACGGGGCCAACGTGGAGATCCGGGAGGAGGTGGGGACGGAGAACTTCTTCCTCTTCGGGCTCACCGTGGACGGGGTCAGCGCCCTCCGCAGGCGCGGGTACGACCCGTGGGAGTGGTACCGCAGCGACCGGCGTCTCAAGGCGGTCCTCGACGCCATCTCCTCGGGCGTCTTCTCGCCCGGCGAGCCCGGGCTGTTCCGACCGATCGTGGAGTCGCTCTTGAACGGGGGAGACCCCTACCTCATCCTGCCGGACTTCGCCGCCTACTGTGCCTGCCAGGACGAGGTGGAGAAGGTCTACCGGGATCCCGAGCGCTGGACCCGGATGGCCATTTTGAACGTGGCCCGCACCGGAAAATTCTCCTCCGACCGGACCATCCGCCAGTATGCGGAGGAGATCTGGAGGGTAGGGCCGGTCAAAGCTGACTAGGCAGCCCGCTGCAACCTCAAGTGAGACGGAATCGCTCATCGTGACCATCACCACCACCCTTTCGGTCACGAGCCACCAGACGAGCATCGGATCGATCCACGCAGCAACCACATCCCGTACGAGTAGGCGCGGAAGGATGGCTAGGTGAACGTCCTCGTCACCGGTGGTGCCGGGTTCATCGGCTCGAACCTGGTTCGGCTGCTCCTCGAGGAGCGGCCGGACTCTAGGGTCGTCGTCCTCGACAAGCTCACCTACGCGGGGAACCCGGAGAACCTGGCCGGTCTCGACGCGAACTCACGGTACCGCTTCGTCCGCGGCGACATCTGCAACGGTGAGCTCGTCGGTCAGCTCTGGCGCGAGGAGCACATCGAGGCGGTGTTTCACCTCGCAGCCGAGAGTCACGTCGATCGCTCGATACTCGAGCCGGCGGTCTTCATCGATACGAACGTTCGCGGGACGCAGGTCCTTCTCGAGGCGGCCCGCGAGTTCGGGGTCTCGCGCTTGGTCCACGTTTCCACCGACGAGGTGTACGGCTCACTCGGTGCCACGGGTGCCTTCACCGAGGAGAGCCCGCTCGCGCCGTCGTCGCCCTACTCGGCCTCGAAAGCCGGGAGCGACCTCCTCGCCCTGGCGTACGCCCACACCTACGGCTTGCCCGTCGTGGTGACGCGCTGCTCGAACAACTACGGGCCGTATCAATTTCCGGAGAAGCTCATTCCCCTCATGATCGCCAACGCGCTTCGAGACCTCCCCTTGCCGGTCTATGGCGACGGCCTCAACGTACGCGACTGGATCCACGTCGAGGATCACGTGCGGGGGCTCGTGGCGGCGCTGGAACGGGGCAAACCCGGGCAGGTCTACAACTTCGGCGGTGAGAGCGAGCGGCGGAACATCGACATCGTCCGGGAGGTGCTGGGGCTCCTCGGCAAGCCCGAGTCGCTCATCCGCCTCGTCAAGGACAGGCCCGGCCACGACCGGCGCTACGCGATGAACGCGGGAAAGGCCCGGGCGAACCTGGAGTGGGCACCGCGCCGGACGTTCGAGCAGGGCCTCGGGGAGACGGTACGCTGGTACGTGGAGCACTTGCGCTGGTGGGAGCGGATCATCTCGGGTGAGTACCGCGAGTACTACGCACGCCAGTACGGGACCGGTGTATGAGGGTGGCGGTGACCGGAGCGAACGGCCTCGTCGGAGGCGAGGCCGTCATGCAGCTCGCCGAGGGGTCGAGCCACGAGGTGCTCGCCCTCGGGAAGGGGCCCTGTCGCCTCCCGCGAGGCCGTTACCGATATGCCCGCATCGACCTCGGCGACGGCAAGTCCACGGCGGCCGCGCTCCTCGAGTTCCGGGCCGAAGCCGTGCTCCACGCCGGCGCGGCGACGAACGTCGATGCCTGCGAGAACGATCCGGAGCTCGCCTGGCGCGTGAATGTGGAGGGCACCGCCGAGGTGGCCCGCGCTTGCCGGGAGCTCGGCGCCCGGTTCCTGGCACTCTCCACCGACTACGTCTTCGATGGCCTCTCCGGCCCGTACTCGGAGGACGACCTACCGAACCCGCGCGGCGTCTATGCCCGCTCGAAGCGCAGTGGGGAGGAGGCTGCTCTACTCCTCGCACCAGATGCCGCGGTTGGGCGCCTTGCGGTCGTCTATGGCGGTCGCAGCGTCACCCGCGACACGTTCGCGTCCCAGGTCGTCGAGCGGCTTTCGCGCGGCGAGCCGGTACGGGCGTTTGAGGACCAGCGGGTCTCGACCACGCTCGCCTCGGCGGGCGCGGCGCGGTGCCTGGAGCTGCTCCTCGAGACCCGTTACCGCGGGGTAATTCACCTCTCGGACGCCACCGTGCTCGATCGCGTTGAGCTCGCCCACCGCATCGCCAAGCGGTTCGGTCTTGCGGGAGATATCGTCCCGGTGCGAACCGCGGACGCTCACCTGGCTGCCCCGAGGCCCATCCGGGGCGGGCTGAGGGTCGACCGTGCCGCGGCCCTCTTGCGTAACGGCCCACTCGCGATCGACGAGGCGCTGGCGCGCTTCGAAAAAGAGTGGCGGTCGCGAAGGGGGAGGCTCTAGCCATTGCTCCGACGGGCCCTTGGGCGCGAGCGGTGTTGCGAGCCCGGCCGGGTAATCGGGAGTGATCTCCGGGTCGAGGTGGTCTCGACGCCATCTCCTCGGGCATCTTCTCGCCCGGCGAGCGGGCCTCTTCCAGCCAATCATGGAGTCGCTCCCGAACGGTGGAGACCCCCACCCCATCCGTGCCGGACCTCGCTGCGTACTGCGCCGGCCAGCACGAGCACGAGGTGGAGGAGGTTTACCGGGACCCCGAGCGCTTTACCCGGATGGCCATCTTGAGGGTGGCCCGCACTGGAAGGTTCTCCCTGCGACCGGAGCACCCGCCAGTATGCGGAGGAGATCTCGAGGGGCGGGGCCGGTCAGGGGCAGTTTAGAGCATCCCCAAGCCGGCGCACCTGCAGAGGGCCATGCTAGCATCACAAAGCACGGCGACTCTGCGTCCGCTACGGACGATGACTGGCGATGGCTGGGCGAGCCTCTTTTCAGGTCACCAGGAATCCGGCGGAGAACATGGCTGGTCCCGGTGAGGCTGGGCACCGCATGGTGCACGGCCGCTTGTGGCGGCTCCTCGCACTGTTGGTGACCGCCGGCGTATTGGTGGCATGGGTCGTCGCGCACTCCGCGCGCGAGGCGAGTTTCCCGAGCTGGGACCAGCGCGTCTACTACGGGCTCTCGACCGATCTCTACGACAACTTCCGGATCTCGGCCTGGCGTGGCTTAGAGAACCTCATCTCGACGTTCCGGTCCACGCACAACGCCCTCTTCGCACTCCCGATGGTCCTCGGCTACGCACTCCTCGGGCCCTCGTGGAGGACGTATCAGATCCTGGTTGCCGTCCTGTACGCCCTGCCGGCCGGCCTCGCTCTGGGGAAGGTCGGGTCCGAATTGGCGGCTCGCAGGCGCGGCACGGTCTTCTTGAGCGTATCCGTGTTCGCCCTCACTCTCCCTGCGCTCTGGCAGTCGGTGCTGGCCTACTATCCCGATGTCTGCGCCCTGGCGGCCCTCGGGGGTCAGGTCTGGTTCGCCTGGCGCGGGAGGGAGCGGCTCGATTTGAAGTCCCTGATCGGCATGGCGGGCTGCGCGGCCCTGGCCGTGCTCTTGCGGCGGCACTTCGCCTTCCCGGCCCTCAGCGTCTACGCCGCGACCGGGGTGATGCACTGCCTCGTCCCGAGCGCACGCGGTGGGTTGCAAGATGTCGCGCGGCGGCTCGTGCGGGCCTTCCTCAGGCTGGGGGCGAGTGCGCTGCTTGGGCTGGGGGCGATGTTCGCGATCGCGCCGCTCTACGCGAGGCAATTCTTCTTGAACTACGATGCCCTGTACGAGGCGTGGAGACGTCCCAGCAGGGAGATGGTTCTCCAGTTCGCAACCGACACTGGGCTGGGGCTCACCCTGCTTGCAGTCCTGGGGCTTTGGTTTGCGCGCCGGCGCGGGCTCTTGCAACGCGGCGCCGCGCCGTTCCTGGGATCGGTCGTCCTCGTCTGGTGCGTGGTCTGGTGGAGCAAGTCTGGCGAAACGGGGCTCCAGTACGACCTCCACGTGTTCCCGCTCGTCCAGGCAGTGGGTATGGGCTTGGGCGTGACCGCGCTGGTCGACACCCATCGGGCCCCGGGGCAGATCGCCGCCGGGATTTTGGTCCTGGGAAGCGTGGTGCGGTTTTTGCTCGCGCCGTGGGAGCCGTGGCTCCCGCCGTCCCAGGCTCTTTGGATGGCCCCAAACCTCGCACCGGATCGGATGATGGCGCGGGACGTCGAAGCTTACCGGTCTCTGGTGGAAGCCCTCCGTGCCATTACTCCACCGGAGAACTCCATTTACGTAGCGGCGAGTTCGATCTGGCTGAACGAGGCGATTCTGCGCTCCGTTGACGAGCGTTACCCATCGCCGGACGGCGTACGGCTCAAGCTCCTGGACGCGGTCCACGTCGACACGCGAGACGCACTGCCGATATCCGGACTCGTGGCTGCACAGGTCGTCGTGGCAGCCACGCCGGAGCAGTACCACCTGCGCCCCGAGAACCAGCGGGTAGTCGGGGGCGTGGTCCGGACGATGAGGGGGGGCCGCCCGTACACTCGAGCCTTTCAGCTCGTCCGGAGCGTTACGTTCGGGGCAGGGTTCCGGGCGGATGTCTACCTTCGCGTGCGGCCGACCTCTCTTCAGGAGGCTCTCCAGGTGGCGGACGATATCCTCGCGGAGATGGGCTGGTCGCTGCCAGGGGACCAGAGCCAGTGGATCATCGCCTCGCCGACGGCGGGCCAATGGGCGGGTATGATCTCCCCCTCCCACTCCTGGGTCAGGTACTTCCACTATGGCCGCGACCCGGTGCACATGATCTGGTGGAAGCTCGTGGACGGGCACCCGAGGATCTCGGCGCGGCTCCGGCTGAGCAATTGCCGAGCCGGAAGGGCCCACGCCGAGTGCGTGGGAGGACCCTCCAGGGGAGGGGCGGAATCCGAGAGCCACCCCATCGCCTCGACGAAGCCTGGTACCTACACGACCCTGGATCTCGATCTCGGAGAAGTTCGCGACTGTCGGCCCAGCCTGGTGATCGGCCCGGCAGAGGCCGACGACGAGGGCTGCGATCTCGACTTCCCCGAGCTGGGCTTGGTGGGGATCGAGAAGGCTGGGCCCTGAGGTCGCGCCCGGGAAGGGGAGAACCGCGTGGGTCCGGGGTCCCCGATCCATTGACGGCGAGGCGCTTTCGACTGGCGTTTCCACCCGTACCGTCCGAGGTCCACATTCCCGCGGTCGTCGAACCGGATCCCCTCCTGCCGGAGCTTCGCCTCCTGGACGGCCGCACCCATGGGGTCGAGGATGGATATCGCCGCCCGCCCGCGGGGGCGGGCGCCGAGGACGCGCTGCCAGGGGACGTCGTGCCGCGCGCCCCGGAGGGCAGCGAGGGCATATCCGACCTGGCGTGCACCTCGGGGCTTGCCGAGCAGCGCCGCCACGGCACCGTAGGTGGCCACCTTGCCGCGGGGAATCCGCCGGACCAGGGCGTAAACCTCCTCCCAGCCGGCCCTGAGCTTGCGCACGGGAGGGAGTCTATCGCGACAACCGACCGCGTCCCTCCTGCGCCATCCCTAGACCGGGCGTAACCGATGGGGGACCGGGCGATTCGCTGTTTTCGCCCCGGCGGCTCTGCGCTATTGGACAGCGCATGAGAAGCCGCGCCCTCCTCCCCGTGCTCACCACCGCGGTCGTCCTGGGCGGCTGCGGTGTCCAGGCCATCCCCCAGGCCGACAACGCCGTCTCCGCGGCCTGGGCTGAGGTGGAGAACCAGTACCAGCGGCGGGCCGACCTCGTGCCCAACCTGGTCGAGACGGTGAAGGGGTACGCCAGCCACGAGAAGGAGACGCTCGAGGCCGTCGTCGACGCCCGCGCCCGGGCGACCCAGGTCACGATCAAGGCCGAGGAGCTCACCCCCGAGAACCTGAAGCGGTTTGAGGAGGCCCAGGGACAGCTCCGCAGCGCTTTGGGGCGGCTCTTGGCCGTCTCGGAGAACTACCCGAACCTCAAGGCCAACGAGAACTTCCGGGACCTGCAGGCGCAGCTCGAGGGCACGGAGAACCGGATCGCCATCGCCCGCCGCCGCTACATCGAGGCGGTGCAGGAGTACAACAACCTCCTCAGCGTTCCACCCACGAGCTGGACCAACTCCCTCGTCTACCACAAGCAGCCGAAGCCGCAGTTCACGGCCACGACCGCGGGAGCCGCCGAGGCGCCCAAGGTGAAATTCCAGTGATCCGGGTCGCGAGCGGGCCGGCCCTGCGGCTCTTTCCCCTCGTTCTCGTGGCGGGGCTTTCCGGACCGGCCCGGGCCCTCGTCCCGGTGCCGCCCCTCACCGGCCCGGTGGTGGACCGGGCCGGGCTCCTCGACGAGGCGGAGATCTCCCGGCTCGAGGCCCTCTCGCGGGCCGCTCGCGCGCAGGAGGGCGGAGAGGGGGTGCAGCTACAGTTCTTGATCGTGCCGAACCTCGAGGGCGAGCCCATCGAGAACTTCTCCATCCGCGTGGCCGAGGCCTGGAAGATCGGCTCGCGCGGCCCCGACAACGGCGTCCTCGTCACCGTGGCGAGGGACGATCGCAAGGTCCGCATCGAGGTGGGGGGAGGGCTCGAGGGGGGGCTCACGGACGCCCAGGCCTCGCGCATCATCCGGGACACGATCGCTCCTGCCTTCCGGGCGGGGCGCTACGGGGACGGGCTCTACCGCGCCGGGGTCCAGATCCTGGGGGCCCTCGGGGCGCTCCCGGCGGAGGGGGTCTCTCCGCCGCGCCCTAATCGCGTCGCCCACTTCTCGACCCTGGCCATCATCGTCTTCTTCCTCCTCTTCCTCCTCGTCCGCATCTTCGCCGGCTTCGGGGGGCGGCGGCGGGGCTCGTTCTTCGCCCTGCCGTGGATCCTGGGCAGCGGGTCGGGATGGGGAGGCGGCGGCGGATTCGGCCGGGGCGGCTCCGGAGGCGGCGGAGGAGGAAGCTGGTCGGGCGGCGGGGGCGGCTTCTCCGGAGGGGGCGCCTCCGGGAGCTGGTGACCGATGAGCATCGAGGCCGTCTTCGGGGCGGAGGTGCGGGCGCGGGTGGCGGGGGCCGTCCGGCGGGCGGAGGCGCTCTCGCGCGGGCAGATCGTGCCGGTGGTGGTGGAGAAGTCGGGGGCCTACGGAGAGGTCCGGTTCTGGGGAGGCCTTCTCCTCGCAGCGCTCGCCACCCTGGGGGTGCTCCTCTTGCGGCCCACGCTCGGGCTCGGGGACCTCGTGCTCTTGCAGGCGGCGGCGGGGGCCCTGGGCGCGCTCGTCTCGGGGTGGGGCCCCCTGGAGCGCCTCCTCGCCGGCGGGCGGGCCCTCGAGGCGGCGGTCCACGCCCGGGCCCTGCGCGCCTTCGCCGAGGAAGGCCTCTACCGGACGGCGGAGGGGACGGGCGTCCTCGTGTTCGCCTCCCTCTTCGAGCACCGCGCGGTGGTGCTCGGGGACCGCGGGATCCACGAGAGGATCGGCGACGTCGAGTGGGACCGGGCCGTGGCCGCGCTCGTGGCCGGCCTTCGGGAGGGCGACCCGGGAGAGGGGTTCGTGGAGGCCATCGCGCTCTGCGGGGCGAGGCTGGCGGAGCACTTCCCCAAAGACCCGGCTTCCCGGGCGTCGGGAAACGAGCTCGAGGACTCGATCCGGGTGGAGCGGCGGTAGCTCCTTCGTCGGGCGCATCGCGGGCGCGTTGACAACTCCTCTGCCATAACGGAAAACGGGATGGCCATGAAGAGCGCGCGAGAGACGAGGGGCGGGAGGAGCCGGAGGCCGGTTTCCTTGCGGCAAGCTCCGGGGGATCGGGCGGATGCACGCGGCCCCGAGGCGCACGAGACCGCACCGGTCGGGAAGGATCTCACCCCGGTGGTGGGCTCGAACCTCCGTCGCCTGAGGGGCCAGCGCGGGCTTTCCCTCGAGAAGCTGTCCCGTCTCTCGGGCGTCTCCCGGGCGATGCTCGGCCAGGTCGAGCTGGGCCAGAGTGCTCCCACCATCAACGTGCTCTGGAAGATCTCCTCCGCCCTAGGGGTGCCCTTCTCCGCCCTCATCACCGCCCGGGGCGGGGGTGGGGTCCACGTGCTGCGCGGCGAGAACGCCAAGCTCCTCACGAGCCACGACGGCTCGTTCTCCTCGCGCGCCCTCTTCCCCTTCGACGAGCCGCGGCGGGTCGAGTTCTACGAGCTCCGCCTCACCGCTGGCGGCTCGGAGCGGGCCGACCCCCACAACCCCGGGACGGTCGAGAACCTGGTGGTGGCGGAGGGGGCGGTGGAGATCGAGGTGGCGGGCCACCGGGAGATGCTCGGCCGAGGCGACGCCATCGTCTTCGAGGCCGACGTGCCGCACGTCTACCGCAACCGGGCGGAACGGGACACGGTCATGTACCTCGTCATGACCTACGCCGACACCGTCGGCTGAAGCGGTTCGCGTCCCCCGCCGAAGGGGTCCCCCGCCCCTCGCCGGAGTGTAGAATCTCCCTGCCGCTCTTGCGGCGACCTAAGGGGAGGGGAGGGATCGTGGCCACGAGGATCGGCGAGCTCTTGGTGAAGCGCGGGCTGGCCACCGCCGAGGCCGTGGAGCAGGCGGTGAACGACGCCCGGGCCAAGGGCGTTCCCCTCCTCTCGTTCCTCCTCCTCTCGGGCACGGACGAGGGGGCGCTCGCGGAGGTGCTGGCCGAGCGGCACCGCATGCCGGGGGTGGACCTCTCCCGCTCGACCCTCGCCCTGGAGGCCATCGGGCACGTGCCGCGGCAGGTGGCGGAGGGCGATCTCATCCTCCCCCTCTCCCTGGAGGGCGAACGGCTTCACCTGGCCATGGCGCAACCGCTCGACGAGCGGGTGATCTCGGAGGTCCGCTTCGTCACCGGCCTCGAGGTCTCCCCCTACGCCGCCGTGAAACACGCCCTCGCTCGGGCCATCGGCGACACCTACGACGCCCATGACCGGGGGGAGGTGCTGTGGCGCGGCCAGGGGGGCCCCTCCGCCCCGCACCTGGCGCTCGTCTTCCCTCAGCAGGCGGAGGAGGAGGAGCTCATCGAGATCGTCGACGACGACGAGGTGCCGGAGCTCGTCTCCGGCCCGGCGATCGAGGCCCTCTACCCCGATCCGGTACCCTCCGAGGCCGACGGGCGCCCGCTCGCGCTCGTGGTGGACGATGAGCCGGAGATCCGTCAGCTGGTTCAGAAAACGCTCGAGGCCCGGGGCTACACCGTGGAGACCGCGGCCGACGGCGAGCAAGCGCTGGTCCGGGCGGACGCGCTCATCCCCGACGTCATCCTCCTCGACGCCATGCTCCCCAAGGTGCACGGCTTCGAGGCCTGCCGGCGGCTCAAGTCTTCCTCGCGGACGCGGCTCATCCCGGTGGTGATGATGACCGCCATCTATCGCGGCTGGAGGTTCGCCCAGGACGCGCGCGAGAACTACGGCGCCGAAGACTACGTCGAGAAGCCGTTCCGCCTCGAGGACCTCTACCGCCGCGTCCAGGCCGCCCGCGAAGCGAGCGCCGCCCGGCTCGCTTCCGAGCCCACCGCGGCGGAGCCGCTCGTTCAGCGCGCCCGGGAGCTGCTCGCGGCCGGGGACGTCGACGGCGCTTCGACGGCCCTGTCCGAGGCGGTCCGTGCGGACCCCTACTCGGCCGAGGCTCACTTCCTGCTCGGCCGGACGCTTCGGGCCCGGGGAGATGCCTTTGGGGCCATGACCGCCCTGGAGCACGCGGCCGAGCTTAGACCCACGCACCTCGCCGCCCTGCGCACCCTCTCAGCCCTGTACGAGGAGAAGGGGTTCAGGCGCAAGGCGGCCGAGGCCCTCGAGAGAGCCCTTTCCGCGGCGCCAGAGCCGTCGCGGGAAGCGCTCCGGGCGGATCTGCTTCGGCTGTTGGGCTGACTTCATCCCGAGGGGGCGTTCGCTTCTCTCGCTCGTGAACGAGGTCGCCTCCCTTTGGCAAAGACGAGCATCGGTGCACAGCCCCCGGCTCGGCTCTTGGGGGTTCCACTCGCGGTCTTTTGACCATAAGCGGGGCCTGATAGGCTTTTGAGGGAGTCCGAACGCTTGCCCTCGCGCCGGCCGCCGTGTCACCCTGCACAGAGAGTCTCGTCGGGGGCTCCCCGCGAGGAGGAGGAGGGGTGAGTCTCGGGTTCCAGGACGGCTCTCGGGCCGAGTCGTTGCTCGACGAGGCGATCGCGAATCTCCTTGCCAGAGGCGAGGTCGAGTTCCCTCCCTACCCGGCCATCGCGCTCCGGATCTCTTCGCTCGTCCGGGGCGGGGACTATGGCCTCGACGATCTCGCGAGGCTTGTGACCTCCGACCAGTCGCTGGCCTCGGACCTTCTGCGGGTGGCGAACTCCGCGGTGTACTCCCAGGGCATCCCGACCGCTTCCATCCCGCAGGCCGTGACCCGGGTGGGGGCGGACGAGCTGTCGCGCATCGCCCTCGCCTCGGCGCTGGGAGTGACCGCCCTCGTGAAGGGGCCGCTCTCGACCTTGCGCCGCCGGACCTGGCGCGACGCGCTCGCCTCCTCGCTCCTCTGCCGTGACCTGGCCCGAGCGCGCCGGCTCGCGTCGGAGGACGCCTTCACCTGCGGGCTCTTGCACGACTTCGGCCGGGTCATCGCCATCGGAGCGATCGAACGGATCTCCGCCGGCGGCCGGCTGTCGCGGCCCATGTCGGCCGAGTTCTGGAACGCGGTGGTGGACCGGCATCACGTGGAGCTGGGCGTGATCTTGGCGGAGCGCTGGGATCTCCCGCGGGTGGTCGCCGAGGCGATCGAGTTCCACCACCAGGATTCGAGCCAAAGGTCCTCGTCCCCGGAGATGCTGGACGTCGTCCGGACTGTGGACCCGCTCGTGGCCCTCCTCTGCGACCGCTCCTACCTGCAGGCGGGGCTCGAGGCGGTGGCGGCCCTGACGGAGGAGGACAGCGAGGCCTTGCGGCGCATCCTGCGGGCGCTCCCGGGATTCTTGGCCTCGTTCGAGCGGGAGCCGTCGCCTCTGGGCTCGGCCCTCCTCGTCCCGCCGGAGCGGCCCAGACCAGCCGTCCAGCCGGAGGACCGGCGGGTCCGCTTCCGCATCGCGGGGCAGGACTACGACGCCACCGGTTTCGGCCCGCACCAGCTGTTCGTCCGAGGCCCCCTTCCCCTGCCCGAGGAGATGCTCCTCGAGGTGGAGGCGCTGCACGCCCCAGGGGTCACCTTCCACGCCCGGGTGCTGCTCTGCTGGCCCGAGGGCGTCCTCTGCGGCGCGCTGCTCATGCCGTTCGCCCTGACCGGACCGGCTCTCTTGCACTGGCAGGGGCTCGTTCCGGCGAGCGGGGCGGCGTAAGAAGAGCCGCCCGCTCGCCCCTCAATAGTGCGGCGCCTGCCGGAAGGATTGCCCGGCCGAGTCCTTCGGGGAGACCTTCGGCGTCTCCCCGCCCAACGGCCACTCGATCGCGAGTTCGGGGTCGTTCCAAAGGATGCAGCGCTCGGCTTCCGGGCGCCAGTAGTCGGTGGTCTTGTAGAGGAACTCCGCCTCCTCCGACAGGACGAAGAACCCGTGGGCGAAGCCCTCCGGGATCCACAGCTGGCGGCGGTTGCGAGCGGAGAGCACGTTCCCCACCCATCGTCCGAAGGTGGGCGAGTCCTTCCGGAGATCCACCGCCACGTCGAACACCTCACCCCGGATCGCGCGGACGAGCTTGGCCTGCGGGTGGGGAAGCTGATAGTGGAGTCCCCGCAGGACGCTCTTCACCGAGAAGCTGTGATTGTCCTGCACGAAGTCGAGGGGACGTCCGAGCGCCGCTTCCAGCACCTTCCGGTTGAAGCTCTCGTAGAAGAAACCGCGTGCGTCCTCGAAGGCACGAGGCTCGAGCACAGCCACCTCGGGGATGCCCGTCGGGTGAACGTTCATCAGAAGACCGGGCTCCCCAGGAGCTGCTTCAGGTAGTCGCCGTAGCTCGATTGGCCGAGCGAGGCGGCGCAGCGCTCGAGCGCGGCATCGTCGATCCAGCCCTGCCGCCAGGCGACCTCTTCCGGGCAAGCGATCTTGAGCCCCTGCCGGCGCTCGACCGTGGCCACGAATTGACCGGCCTCGAGGAGGGAGTCGTGGGTCCCGGTGTCGAGCCAGGCGTAGCCACGGCCCAGGATCTCGACGGAGAGGCGCTCCCGCTCCAGATAGAGGTGGTTTAGGTCAGTGATCTCGAGTTCTCCGCGGGAAGAGGGGCGCACCGTCCTCGCGAGTTCCACGACGTGCTCGTCGTAGAAATAGAGGCCGGTGACCGCATAGCGCGACTTCGGATGCGCGGGCTTCTCTTCGATGCTCACCGCGCGGGGGCCTTCGAATTCGACGACACCGTACCGATGCGGGTCGTTCACCGCGTAGGCGAAGATCGTCGCGCCGTCCCTCCGTGCGTCGGCGCTCCGCAGCGCTTGTTGTAGCTCGTGGCCAAAGAAGATGTTGTCTCCGAGGATGAGGGCGGAGGGGCCGCCTTCCACGAAATCGGCACCGATGATGAAGGCCTGGGCGAGGCCATCGGGGCTGGGCTGGACCCTGTACTCGAGGTGCATCCCCCACCGGGTTCCGTCGCCCAAGAGCGCCGAGAAACGGGGCGTGTCGTGCGGGGTGGAGATGACGAGGATGTCCCGGATCCCGGCCAGCATGAGCACCGAGAGAGGGTAGTAGACCATCGGCTTGTCGTAGACCGGCAAGAGCTGCTTCGAGACTGCGAGGGTGGCGGGGAAAAGCCGTGTCCCGGCCCCGCCGGCGAGAATGATGCCCTTACGCTGGGTGACCATTCGGGACGGATAGTACTCGAAGCCGGGCCGGGAGTCCCAGGGGCGTCGCATGATCCCCGAGCTGACGACTCCGCCGGGGTCACCGACCGTGCCACGGAAGTAACAGCCTTGGGGACAGGGCGCGGGGCTGGGCAGGGGCGGTAGGGGGGGTGTCACCTCGAGCGGTTGCAACGCCACGAGGGGGGGCACGGGTCCGGTCGCCCCCAGTCGTCCGAGCTTCCTATCGATCAGGGCCGGGCGGCGCGATGCTCGTTTCGGCTGCGCGGTGGTTCGAGAGGCAGTGGTGGGTGCTTCCGCACCACCGGAAGCCGCCAACGCACCAGCGGTCGGCGTGAAGCTGGCCGGCGGCGAATCGGGAGGCGGAGGCCTCAGGTATCAGTAGAGTTGTGTCTGCAACCCTCGGAGCTCTTCCGCGAGTCTGTAGGTCTCGGAGCGAAGCTGGCTCAGGCGCTCGCTTACTCGCGGTGCGTCTTACTCGCGCTTGTAGAAGTTGTTGCAGTCCGACCGCGTCACCGGCTCGAATAAGGGCCGCGTCCCGTCCTAGCCGGGAAGCCCAATGCTCCTCGCCGTGAGACAGTAGAAGGCTCTCGGCATCGGCTAACACACTGAGAAGTCGCCCTCGCTTGCTCACACGGCCCCTCCACTGCTCATCCACGCAGTGTCGCAAGCACGCGGCAACACGTCCAATCCCCGGCCGGTTTCGGACTAAGGCGCCACCGGCTTCGGCCCGCTTCAGTTGTTCGTCCTGGGTCCCCTCCTGCTGGAGGAGATGCTCCTCGAGGCGGAGGCTCTCCACGCTCCGGGGCCACCTTCCACGCCCAGGTGTTGCTCTTCTGGCCCGAGGGCGTCCTCTGCGGGGAGCTGCTCAGCCGTTCGCCCAGACCGGGCCGGCCCTCTTGCACTGGCAGAAGGCTCATTCCGGCGACTGAGGCGGCGTAAGAAGAGCCACGAGTCCGCTCCCCGTTCAAGAATAGGGTTCCCGCCGGAAGAATACCGAATTCTTCGGGGAGACGATGGGCTGCCCCACGGAGCGGTCACTCGATCGTATTCTCGGGAGTCGGTGAGCCGGTGGACGCGGTTTTTACCGATACCAGACTACGCCACGCACTTGCTTCGACGCCCAGTTCCAGTTGTAGCTCTGGATCACCTCGCGTCCGTACAGGCGGCGCATCGCCGAGAGAGTGGTGCCAAAGACGAACCGTCGGACCACGGCAAGCTCTCGAAACGGTGGGTCATAAAACCCGCGGAGGTCGAAGGTACGGTACAGAAATCGATAGGCATTCGCGATTCGGCGGGAAGCGTAGGCAGCAGTTACACGGTACATTTCGTCCACCACTTTCTGCGCCCCACGCGAGGTCAGATTGTTATCGCTGAAATAATAATGGGATAGCACCTCAGAAAGGCGGGCGAACCGGGCTCCCCGGGCGCGTAGGCGGTTCCACCATTCCCAATCGAACGCCAGGCGATATGACTCATCTAGTTCGCCGGCCTTCCGGTGCAGCGCCGCTCGCCAGAACGTGCTCGGCTGCTCCACGTCGTTCCGCAACGCCATTACGGACAAGAACCGATCAGGCACTTGGGTGACCAGGCTCGAGCCATCCGGAAAGAAACGTCGACATGCTCCCGTGACGACATCCGTCTCGGGGTTATCGCAGAAGACCCTAGCGACTGCTCGTAGGGCTCCGGGTGCTAGCTCATCGTCGGCGTTCAGCCAGCAGAAGATGTCGCCGTCTGCTTGCTGGAACCCCTTGTTAATGGCCTGCGCCACCCCATCGTCTCTCTCGCTCACGAACCATGTTACGAGGTCGCGAAATAGCTCGATCACCTTCTGAGTGCCGTCTGTGCTCCCCCCATCAACGCAGATGACCTGCAGGTTCGGGTAGGCCTGCAGCTTGATCGAGCGGAGTGTTCGGCCGATGGTGTTGACCGCGTTGAACGATGGCGTAACGATGGAAACCCGCAACGTTCGGTCCTCATCGGTCATCGCGTTCCTCGCGAAGGTACGCCTGACGTGCCCTCCAATGGTACATGATCAGCCCGAGCGCGAACGGCAGAGAGGTTCGCGATGTTCGAGAATCGATTTCGCGAAAGAGCAACCGCAAGAAGCGGGTCAGGCGCCGGTAGTTGTCCGGGACCTCAAACTTCTGGCCCCGGTGGGCCCGTTCGAGCTTCTCCAAGAGCACGTGGCTGGTGCCGTACCCACCCATGAGTCGCATCAGGTAGCGGAAGCGGAACCGTGACCCGTCGATGTGGTGACGCAGGGTCAGGCGAGGGTCATATGCATTTAGGACCCCAAGGTCGAGCGCCTGCCTCATCATCAGTGAATCCTCACAAGACGCGACGCTGTTCGGTCCGCGCCGGCCCAACTCCAGGATTCTCGGCTCGGTCTCCACTCGTTCCCGATAGGCGTCGGCCACATCCCTCCGAACAAATGCCCCCGCAGTGGGCGGCTCCCACTGGCCCCAATGGTCTGCGATCCCTGCGATCACCTCATCTCCCGCGTCCCTGATGGCGAGGTAGGGCAGGAAGGGCTCCACCCAACGCGGCGGCCGCAGCCGGGGCGGCAGCAGGAGTTTCCCCCCGAAACAGGCCACGTCGGGACGATGGGCGATAAACCGGAGCCCTTCGTCGACGAAGGATTCGCTGAGTTCGTTGTCGTCGTCGACGAAGAGAATCCAACGCGTCTGTGTCTCGCGAATAGCGCGGAGCCTCGCTCTCGCGACCCCCGGTCGGTCCTCCTGAACGAGCCGGGTCGCGATCCCTAGCGGGCTCAGAGGCGCGAGCACCTCAGCCCTGACTGCCGGGTCAGAACCGTTGTCGACAAGCAGAACCTCGAACGTCCCCGCGGGTACGCTCTGCCGTGCGAGGGACCCGATCGTCAGGTCGAGCACATCCCGGCGAGGGTTGTGTGTACAGATGCAAGCGGTGAGCTCAACCACTGTCCCCCCGTGTTGCCTTGATCGGCGGCTGATCTTCCCAGCGATCGGCGCCAACGTCCTTCGGCCCTGTGCGACAACCTAAGACACCCTCTCCTCAACTTCAAATGGGCAGCTCAAGCTGCAGATCCGTGAAAGCAAGAAAGACCGTGGCACCCAGGGCAGCGAAGGCCATGGAAGCCGTTGGTTTGTTCGGCCCTCCATCCTGCCCTTCGAAAGGCGGAGCCCGAGCGATCCAGGATCGGAGATGCTCCGGGGCCGCCCGCAGGCTACACCGAGAGAGAGGGCCCGAGCCTGTTCCTGGCAGGTGAGCCAAGGATTGGGCCCGAGCGTTGAGAGCGGCGGTCGCAGAGTCGGACCCGCTTCTCCGCCGGGAACGCTCCGAGGCCTTGAGCGGTGCCCAGCGCGAGCCCTTGAGGATCTCCACCCCGGTGGTCCCTTTGCGCGTATGCGCCTCGGTCCCGCGCATGCCGTGGTCTACCCGGTCCAGCCCTTCGAGACCACAATCCCCGCTCGGGACCCATCGGCCGGCTCACAGATCCCTCCCCACGCCCATGGAACGACGAAAGAGGCGTAAGTTGTCCCGCCAGCACCTCTCTGCGCCAAGCGGATTCGGTTCGTTCGCGCTGCGGTAGATTGGCAGATTAGCAAGCGGGTCTACGAAGAAGGGGTGCGGTGTTTGGATCGCTCTGCTTCAAGAGCTTCCTCAGCGCGTAACGCCCAGTCGCGATTGCGTTCGCTCATCTCCCGCTCTTTCGCCAGCGCCTCCTCCGCTTGCGATGCCCAGCGTCGATTGCTTTCGCTCGTCTCCCGCTCCTTCGCCAGCGCCTCTTCCGCTTGCAATGCCCAGCGTTGATTGCTTTCGCTTGTTTCCCGTTCCTTCGCCAAGGCTTGCTCGACGCGCTCCGCCCAGTTTCGACTCCCCCCAACATTCCGGCTCGGCTCGAGAGTTTGCTCGAGGTCGATCAACGGAGCACACTCACGTGCGCGCGCAAGAATGTCATCGGCGATTTCCACCCGCCAGGCCTCGGCCTCCGCCAGCTGAGTGTTCACCCTCTCGGGATAGAGGGCGGCGAACAGGTTCATGTACCCAACTGAACCGGTGACCTCGAATGGCTCGAGGCGTCGACTTTCGGGCGAAAACCGGGAGAGCCAGTACCCAAGTCGCGAGACCTCTCGTGCGAGTTCGACGCACGACTTGCCCCGGCGCTGGAGGTTGGCCTCTGTAAACTCGATCATTAGGACCGTGCAATCGCCTCGCGCAGTGGCGGCTTCCGCTCCCTGAAGGGCCTCGGGCTCGGCACCCTCTACGTCGAGCTTCACGAGGGTGATCCCCCCACCCATCTCGCGCACCAGTCGATCAACAGTCGTGCTGGGCACGACCACCTCTCCGGGTTGGCCGAACGCGACCCGAGCGAATGCTGAGTCTGCGGAGCTGCCGATTAGGAAGGGCAGAGAGCCTTCTTCGCTCCAAACGGCGGCGCTAACGACCTCGACCTCCGGGACGTGGTTGCGAGAAAGGTTCTCTTGAAGAATTGCGGCAGTACACTGGTTAGGTTCAACTGCTATGATACGGGCATTCCGTTCGCAGGCCGCGTAGGCCAGCAATGTGTAGAGACCGACGTGGGCTCCGCAATCGATCACGCGACTGCCCGGCCGAAGATAGAGCCAGAAGAAGGCCTGTTCGGCAGCTTCGAAGAGTCCCCTGCGTACCATCTTAGCCACCTCGTCGTCTGGTTGGTGGGCCAGCCATCCAACGTGGGGGACGTAGACTCGGGGCAAGGAAGAGAGGGGTATTGTACAATTGGTCGGCATTAGGCGCTCCAACGGTTGTCGCCCACGAGCCAGTGGCCCCGACGCACGAAGAGGATGTCACACTGTCCCATCGCCCCGTCGAGTGGCCGGCGCAAGAAATCGACGAACTCGTAAGGGATGAAGCCGCGTGCAGACATGAAGGCGAAGGTCTCGTCTAGGGTGGTCATCTCCGGGCAGAAGGCGAAGAGGTTGCACTCAAGTAGCACCAACTGTGCGCTGGAGAAGGCCTTCGGCCCCCCGGCGACGACCCTTCGCTCGAAACCCTGGACATCGACCTTGACGAGATCGGGGGGGCTGATCCGCCCCTCTTCGAGGAGCGAGTCGAGTCGGCGCACTGGGACAAGACGCGCGGATGACCCGCGGTAGGCAAAGCTCGAGTCCCATAGGACATCGGTGACGCCAAGTTCGAGCTCGGCGTCCTCGTCTCCAAGGCCAACCGGCAGCACTTGAATCTGACCTGGATGCGTGGAGGCGAGCCGTTCCAGAGCAGTGCGCCGCTCCACCAGGGGTTCGAAGCAGACGTACTGGGCATCGGGCCAGGTGGAAAGGGCCAATTCGGTCCACTGGCCGTCCGAAGCGCCTACGTCATACACGGTTCTAGCAAGGTAGCCCCGGTTTCGGAGTCCCCGCAGGGTGACACCCATGCCTAGGCCCTCGGGGGCCGAAGAATCACGCTGAGTCGTGGGGCTGGCCGATGGAATCAGCTGCAGTCTGCGAAACATGGATGCGAGCCTCTTGAAGACCATGACGCCCCCACTTGGTCTGCGATCGCCCATACCGCTCAGCCCCAATCGGCCCCGTGCGGGCAACAAAGCCGTCGCTCATGGCTTTCGGAACGAGCTCGCTTTGCCACCATTTCGTGAATCTACCGGGAAGGTTCTTCTGCGCTCGTGGTTCTCTCGGGAGCCGACGGTTGCCGGTACATTACGCCGTCGTAGGAAAGGTCTGGCGAAAAGTAGGGGGTGCAAGGGAGGGGAGCGTCCCAACACTGGTATCCCTGCGCAGGCGTCCACACTCGGTAACCCGTCTCGCTAACGCGCTGGACGAGGGCCGGAGTGGGGGGGCGCGGGAAGGCGACGCCATCCGCTCGCCATTCGGTAGGCACGAACCCGATCTCGGCCCAGCACAGGGTCAATCCGCCGAGGGCTGTTAGCGCGAGCGTACTCAAAGGGGGACTCCAGGATCGCCGAAGGCGGCTCAGCGTGTACGCGATGGGCAAGAGTCCGACAGCGTGAAGAAAGCCGAATGCGAACCGGGGATCGGGTGCCGTTAGGAACACGTAAGCGATTCCCAGCAGAGCGACTCCCAGGGCGATCCAGAGTGGCCGGCAAGTCGGCCGCGCGGACGCGGTCAGCAGGGATCCGGCGAGGAGGGTTGCACCAAACATCCGTATGTCGGACCGAACCCCCATATTAGCGGCCCAGATCCTCAACCAAGACCAGTCCGCCAGCACTTGATCCGGCGGTAACTTGGGTATGCGCGCCCAAGAGCGTATCCAGATGGCTTCCTGCCCTGCCAGGCGCGCAGGGAGACTCCAGGGTAAGGTCGTCACGCAGGTCCAGGCGATGGGATAGGCAAAGCAACCGGAAAGTAACACCGAACGTCCGATCCATAGTGCGAAAGCGATCGCGCCCGGGACGGCTAGGCGAACCGCCCAAGGCAGGGACAGGGCGCGCCTCCGGGAGAATATCGCCAGAATGGCGATCGCAATCAATGGAACAACAGAGAGCTTCACCAACACTGCAAGGAGTGTTACATAAGCCGCGGGAAGTGCCTGGGGAGGAAATTCTTCGTCCTCTGAGCCGAGGGCTCCGACCCAGAGCGCAAGGGCAAGCGACACCAGAAGTTCCGCGCTCTGGTCGGTGGAAGCTGCGCCAAGCCCACCCACCGCGTGGCCCACGACCGGAAAGAGCAGAGCGAGAGCAGCGTCACCAAACCGACGCCCGGCGCCCGTCAAGCGCTTAAACCCGACACCGGCCAGTGCCGATACCAGGACCATGGGAAGAATGTTCACGAACGCGGAGCTATGGCCGGATAGGAGCGGAAGCTCAACGGCAGCGGCGAAGGCGAACCACACGCTATTGTAGGCCAGGCGACTGTGGAGGTTCGCGAGGCCGAGGCGCAGGGAATGTTCGGTCATCCAACGGATAGTCTGGAGGTAGTAGAGCCCGGAATCGTAGACCGCCTGGGGAGACTGGTACCAGAATAGGGCGATGAGGAGGGCAAAGAGCCCGCCAAGAACCTCGGCCCAGGACGTTCCAACCAATACCGACCGTCGATTTCTGAGGAGGAGCCCAACGCCCGTGACCCAAAGACAGGTGGACACCAAAGGACCTGCTGGGGCGACGAGGTTCAGCGCCATTGTCGCGATCCCGGCGACACCTATCCCCAGAACACCAGCCAGGCCGCGCCGCAAGCCCGGGTCGTTCGGCATCGGAAGGACCGTGCCGAGCCCAATCAGGGCAGGTATCCAGAGAAGCACTGCGACTGTGACCGAACACATCGTTGGAGAGTAGCACGCCGACCCGAAGGTGGAGCCCCTTTAGACCACCTCACCTCATCGTGATTCTCGGAAGCGGCCAGGGGAGTCGGTGAGGGTTCAACGGATCCTCAGGGCCAGTCCCCTCGGAAGGTGGGTTTTCTAACGCGCACTGGTTCCATCGGGACGGTGAAGACTTAGGGCCGGCCCTTTCACGGCGGGGTTTCCATGCGACGCTCGGTGTCGGGCAGATGAGTTCGGGCGCGGCGTCAGAAATGGCTACCGCCGGAAGCCGGCGCCCAACCGGCAGGTGACTCCATTGGTGCCAGCAAAGATCCGCTCCAGGACGAGTCATCGGCGTTCGCGCAGCTGGGCCCAAGTGTGTCCAGCAGCAAGATGATGGCCGACCATCGCGAGACCGAAACGATGAGACCGGCGCCGGCCTACCCGATAGCCGTGCCAGGCGGTGACGGCGCGCCGGAACCATCCGCGGTACTGAGGCGGAACAATCGCGCTCTCGTGGACGAGGGCGTCGAGGAGAGCGAGGCTAGACCCGAAAGCAACGAGGAGTCGCAGCAACATGCTGTATCTCAGGCGATGCGGTTCGAGGTGATGGACAAGTTTCAACTGGGGCACATACGCCAAGGCGAAACCAAGTCGCGGGGCCTGGCGCACCAGAAATGAGTCGTCGCACGATGACAGCACCTTGTTGCCCCGTCGCCCGAGCAACAGGCCACGGGGATCTCTCGAGACCCGGTCGGCGTAGGCTTGGAGGACCTCCCGTCGCACGAAAAGCCCTGCACCAGGGGGTTCCCACGGACCCCAGTTGTCGGACGTACTCTCGAGGACGGAATCCCCGGCATCCTTGATCCCCAGGTAGGTGAGGAAGGGTGTCTTCCACGCGGGAAGGGCGAGGCCCGACGGGAGGAGTAGCTTGCCACCGAAGGCACCAACTCGGCGGTGGGCTTCTAAGAAGGCGAGACCCTCCTCAACAAAACGTTCGGCGAGCTCGTTGTCGTCATCCACGAACAGGACCCAGTTGCTGGTCGTCTCGGCAAGAGCGCGCAGCCGCGCATAAGGCAGGCCAAGGACCGGCTCGACCACGATCCGGGCATCGATGCCCGCTCGCGAAAGGGGGTTGAGAACACTCTGCGCCACGGGGGGCGAAGAGGCATTGTCGATTAGGAGCACCCGAAAGGCTGGAGGACGGGCCGTCTGCCGTGCCAGAGCCTCGATCACACGGTCCAAGACTGAAGCTCGAGGGGTATGGGTGCAGATGACGACGTCCAACTTCATCGTTGCCGTCCTTCCTGGTAAACCGAGATCACGCAGTGGCACCGACTGCCCTGGGCGCAGCTGTGGGCTATCCCCGCTCGTACTTGCTTTCTCTTCTCTTCCCAAACAAGAGCCGCCGCTCGAGCCGCCCACGCAGGGCGGCATAGAACGCTCCCAGGAACGCTTCGTCGTCGCCCACCGGGCTGTCCCAACCGATCTTCTCCCTGATCTTCACCGCCACCGTGCGCATCGCCTCCTTGGCGCCCGCCTGGCCGTGGGTCCTCAGCACCCCCTCGAGCACCTGGAGCTCGTAGGTGCCGTACACGTCGAGCTGCTCCTCGGTGAAGGCGAAGGGCGCGGCGGCGGGGCGGGTGGCGAGGTCCTCGAGGAGGATCGCCTCCGGGATCCGTACCACCACCGTGCCGGCGATGAGGTCGCCCACCCGGAGTCGGTCCTTGTTGAAGAGGGGTAGAAACCCGAGGACCAGCATCCAGCCCAGGGGCACGACCGCGAACCATCGGGGGGCGCCGGGGAAGAGGGCGCCCGGCGCCGCGATCGCGATCAGGGGCAAGAAGAGCTCGAGCTCGCGGGTCAGGTTTCGCGCGATCACGGCCTCGGAAGTGAGCGGGCCCCCGCGGGCGTCGATGGCCCGGACCCCGAGGCGTCGCTTCCCGGGGGTCTGCCCCTGCCAGGTGAGCTCAAAGAAGGCGAAGTAGAACGTCCGCACCAGGAACACGAGGAGGAGGGCAAACGCGCCCACGACGTCCCGTTCCAGAGCGCCCCCCGCGGCGAGGACGAAGAGGGGGATCATCACCGCGAGGACGACGAGGCCGATGAAGACGAGGTCCAAAAGGAGCGCCCCGACGCGATCTCCGGCGAGCGCCACCGTGAAGCGGATGGGGACCCCCTCGGGCGTCACCACCTCGCGGACCCGCTCCCCGGGCGTGAGGGTGAGGGGGACGGTCATCTTGGGGCGCTCCTCTCCCGGCCCGAGAAGCAGAGGTAAAGGGCGAGGAAGACCGCCGAGGCGAGTGCCACGCCGAGGCGGATCGCAATCGAGTAGACGAGCTGCCGGAAGATCCCCTCGAGGAGGGCGGCCACGAAGAACAGGGCCACGGCGCCGAGGGCCACCACTGCCGCCTCTCGGCCGCGGCGGGAAAGGCCGGCCCCTCGTTCCTCGCGACCGGGAAAGAGGAGCGCCTGGCCGAGCGCCATCCCGGCCGCACCGCACAGGACCACCGCGGTGAGCTCGGTCACGCCGTGGGGGAGCGACCAGGCCCAGAACTCGAGGGCGAGCCCGCGCGAGGAGTAGAGCTCGGCGAAGGCGCCCATCATGAGGCCGGTCCCGAAGAGGAGGAGGGCCGAGGGGATCCCGCCGGCGAAGCCCACGGCGAAGGCGGTGAGTCCGACCCGGGCGTTGTTGGAGAAGAGGAACATGGCGAAGGTCTTGAGCATGCGGGCAGCCTCGCCCTTCGTGTAGAGCACCTCGCGCAAGGACTCGGTCGATGAGGTGGGGCCGCGCCCCTGGGCGATCACGGGGTTCACGAAGGCGTAGAAGCGGTCCGGGTCGGCCCGGGTGAGGGAGGCGCCGGAGAAAAGCCCCAGGAGGAGGAGGGCGAAGCCGAGCGTCACGTGGGCAAAGTGGGCCCGGACGAGCCGCGGAAACCTTCGGACGAAGAAGTCGGAGAGCGCCTCCTTCAGGGGGCGGCGGGCGGCGTAGACGGCGAGGTAGGCGCGCGCACAGAGCGACTCGAGGTAGTCGAGGAGGTTCTTGTCGAGGGAGATGGCCCGGGCCACCGACAGCGAGGACAGGGCGGCGCGATAGAGGAGCGGCAGCCGCGAGAGCTCGGGGGCGGCGAGGGCGCGGATCCCGCCGCGCTCCATCTTCTTGAGCAGGGCCTCGAGCTCCCGAAAGGAGGCCTCCCGCTCGGCGCGGAAGGTGGAGCTCCGGAGCGCGGGGTGGGGTTCTCCCTTTGGGGGCCCTTCCCCGGGAACGAGGATGGTTGGGAGCGGCTCGCCGAACGGGATCTCGTTCACGCGATGAGCTCCCTGCGCTTGATGTGGAGGTAGCGGTTCACCAGCCGGGCCGAGAGCTCACCGGGGGCGGCGTCCACGCAGGAGACCCCCATCCGCCGAAGCCGCTTCAGGACCAGCTCCCGCTCGCGGAGGAAGTCGGCCGCCGTCACCGCCCGGTAGAGCCCGCCCAGGCGCCGCGGCGGGGCGAGCGCCAGGGCGTCGAGCTTCGTGTCCCGGAGCGCCACGAACACCACCAGCTGTCGCCGCGAAAGCCGCTCCAGGTTCTCCAGCATGAGCTCGGCGGTGACGGTGTCGGTGAACTCGGTGAACACGAGGACGAGCGATCGGCGGCGGAGCCGGCTCGAGAGCTCGGAGAGCCCGAGGGTGAAGTTCGTCTCCTCGGAGGAGTAGGCGAGCTTTGCCGAGAGCGCTTTCAGCCTCGGGAACGAGCCCAGCCCGCCCTGCGGCTCGGCGAAGGCCCGGGACACCTTGTCGAACCCGAAGAGCCCCACCCGGTCGCCGAGCTTCAAGGCCACGTAGCCGAGGAGAAGGGCGGAGGAGACGGCGTGGTCGAGCCTGGGGAGCCCCTCGAGCGGTTCGGCCATGAGATGGCCGGTGTCGAGGGCGAGGACGACCTGGTGGTTCCGCTCCGCGCGGAACTGCTGGCAGAGGAGCTCCTGGTGGCGGGCGGAGGCCTTCCAGGAGATGGCGCGCGGGTCTAAGCCCGGCACCCATTCCTTCAGGGCGTCGAACTCGGAACCGTCGCCCAGAAACCGCTCCACCTGCACGCCCGCGGAAAGCTCGCGCGAGCCGAAGTAGCGGAAGGCGGCGGCCCGCACCGGCCGGAGGTCCGGGACCACTGCCACCTTCCGCCGGAGGGGCAGGTGGAGGCGCCGGCCGGCGAGGCCGAAGGGGCCGGAATAGCGGCACCAGACCGCGTCGACGGTGAGCTCTCCGCGGCGATTCGCCCGGAGGGGGACGAGGCCCTTCGCGGCAAGGCCCGCCTTCAAGGTAAGAAAGGCGGCCTTGGCGGGCTCGAAGTCCGGGTGGAGGTCGAAGAGAACCTCCGCCCGGGCCACCGCGCGTGGGGAGGTGAGCCGGACCGTAAGGGCCCCGGCCGTTCCCACCGCGAGCTCTCCCGGCGCCTCCACGAGGACCTGCATCCGGCTGGGCGGCAGGCAGAGAGCCGCGTCGAGGCCGAAGGCGAGAAGAAAGAGGAGGGCGTAGGAGAGCCAGAGCCCGAAGAGGCCGGGGTTAAGGAGCGCGGGGAAAAGCGCCAGGGGAAGGCCCAGGGCGGCGAGGGCGATGGCGCGAGGGGTGGGGAAGATCACCGCGGGGCCTCCACCTCCTCCACGATCCGGCGCACGGCGAGCTCCGCGGTCATCCCCTCGATCTCGGCGCCGGGGGCGAGGACCACCCGGTGCCTTAGGACGGGGAGGGCCAGCTCCTTCACGTCGTCGGGGATGACGAAGGCGCGCCCCAGGAGCGCGGCCCGGGCCCGGGCGGCGATGGCGAGCATGCTCGCGGCCCGGGGAGAAGCTCCGCAGAGGAGCGCCGGGCGGCCGCGGGTGGCGCGGATGAGGTCCACCACGTAGTCGACCACCGGATCCTCCAGGCGGATATTGGCCACGGTCGCCCGCATGTCGGCGAGATCCTCTCGTCCGGCCACCTTCAGGATGCCGAAGGCCTCGAGGGGCGGCGAGGCGGTCCGGTGGCCGTGGAGGCGGACCATGGTTCGTTCCTCGTCGCGCCCGGGGTAGCCAACCGTGACCTTGAAGAGAAAGCGGTCCAGCTGCGCCTCGGGGAGGGGGTAGGTGCCCTCCTGCTCGATGGGGTTCTGGGTGGCGATGACGAGGAAGCTTTGGGGAAGCGGGTAGGTGACCCCATCGATGGTGACCGCCCGCTCCTGCATGGCCTCGAGGAGCGCCGCCTGGGTCTTGGGGGGGGTCCGGTTCACCTCGTCGGCGAGGAGGACGTCGGTGAAGACGGGCCCGCGGGTGAGCTTGAAGGCGCTCGTCCGGAAGTCGAAGAGGTTCGTGCCGAGGACGTCGCCCGGCATGAGGTCCGGGGTGAACTGGATCCGGCCGAAGTGGAGGCCCAGGGCGGCGGCGAAGGCCCGGGCGAGCAGGGTCTTGGCCGTGCCCGGGACCCCTTCGACGAGGACGTGGCCGTCGGAGAGGAGGGCGGTGAGAAGGAGGTCTAAGGCCCCGTCCTGCCCCACCACCACCTTGTGGACCTCAGCCCTGAGCGCCTCGACGCGTGCCCGGATCGCCTCTAGTTCCATCGGTGAGCTCCTCCCTCCAGCGAGAGATCTCTTGGGCGGCCCGGACCACCTCCGAAAGGGCGCCGCGGCCTTTCTCCTCGATCCCCGCCACCCGTTCTTCGAGCCGGCGGTAGCTCCCGGTCCGGCCCCGGGCCGCTTCCAGCCTCTCGAGCCACGCGGAAGCGGACTCCGCGCCCCCCGGCGGCGGCAGGCGGGCGAGGACCTCCTCGCGCGCGGTCCGGAGGTAGGCGCGGGCCGCCTCCCCGGCGTGTCCCCCGGCCCGGAGGAGCTCGGCAGTGTGCTCGATGAGAAACGCCTTCCCGGGCCTGAGAAGCAGGGCGGGGGGAACCGGGCGCCCGAACCGCACCAGGGCCGCCCAGGCGAGGAGAAAGAGCGCGACGAGCGCCTGGAGCGTCGCGAGCACGAGCGGGAACCGCAGGAGCTCGCGGGTGATGGAGGGCTCGATCTCGTGGCCGTGGAGGGTCTCGTCCACGACCAAGACGGGCTCTCCCCCGAACCTTCGAAGGACGGCGAGGGAGAGCTCGGCGTTTCTGCCCCGCGAAAGGCCGTGGTTCTCGAGGACGTCCGGATCGGACACCACGATGACCCGCGACCGTTTCGAGACGAGCTCGGCGACGAGCATCCCTTCGCTCGAGGCGAGGAGGGGGCGAAGGTCTTTCGACCGCACGAGCTGGACGTTGTCCACTTCGGGCGCGGGGAGCGCTCCTTCGAAAGCGAGGACGCTCGAGGTCGGGCGGACCACCTGGGCGTCGAGGGAGAGCGAAGTGAGGACGCGTTCTGCCTCGGCGACGGGCCGGTCCCTGACGCTCCCGAGCCAGGCCGGCCGGAGGGGATCGGGGTCGCCGGACCGCTTGGGCAGGACCACGAGGAGGCGGCGCGCGGAGGACCGGATCCCGGAGAGGACGGCCCCGGTGCGCCCCCCGTCCTCCTCGCCGGCGGCGGGCTCGAGGAGGGCGGTGAGCGCTCCCTCCCGAGCTCGGTCCTGGGTGCGGTGGCGCGAGACCAGCACCCGGAAGCCCTCCTTGCGGGCGAGGTCCAGAAAGGCGCGGTGGCCCAGCGCCGAGCGGCTGAAGGCGTCGGCGCCTGCGGAGGGCGGCTCGAAGAGAAGCTCTCCGAAGACGGCCAGGGCGAACGTCCCGACGAGGGAGACCACCGCGGCAAGGGCGAGGAGCGCGAGGCGCCCGCGGCCGAGCGAATCCCGCCTCACGCGGCCTTCCCTTTCGCGGTCCTTACCGGGGCGCGGTAGTTCTCGAGGAACGCGTGGAACCGCTCGCGGCAGGCGCGGTAGTCGGGCTCGCCCGCGGGGGACCCGCCGAAGCGCGAGATCTCGACCGCCTCTACGAGGGCGAGGAGCGCCTCGCGGGCGCGCGCGGAGAGAAGGACGCGGCCCGCGATCTCGCGGGAGGTGAGCGAGGGGGCGAGCCCAAAGGCCCGGGAGAGGGCGGAGAGGGTCTCGAGGAGGAGCAGGTGGATGGCCTCGGCGTACCGCCCCGCCGCGGCCAGCTCCTCGGCGCTCCCGAGGGGGACCTCGAGGGGAACCGGCTCTTCCCCGGCCGGGACGGGGAGGTCCCGCCCCCGCCCCCGGAGCCTCTCCACGAAAAAGGCGAGGGCCACGAAGACCGCCACTGCGAGGATCGCAAGGAGGAGGATGCGCAGGAGCGTCTGGAGCGGCCCGAGGGAGAAGGAATGGAGCGCCAGCGGCGGCGCGTCCTTGGGCAGGGACCGCTGGTACCCACCCTCCTCGAGGATCCTCCGAGCGTCCTCGGCGAGCCGCTCCCCGCGCGCGATGGCGCACAGGACGGCTTTGGTGAGCTCCCCCCGGAAAGGCAGCATGGAGCCGAAGCGTACACAAGCGATTGTGCTTCGGGAATGGAGTCCGGCGAGGGTAGCATGAGCCCATGTCGTGGTGGATGTGGGTCTTGTTCGGGCTCGCCCTCCTCGTGGTCGAGATGGTGACGCCGGGCGGCCTCTTCGCGCTGTTCTTCGGGGCCGGTGCACTGTGCGTGGCAGCGGCGGCCGCGGCGGGGCTCGGCCCGGTGGCGCAGTGGATCCTGTTCCCGGTCCTCTCGGTCCTGCTCCTCGCCACGCTCCGCGGCCGGCTCAAGGAGCGGCTGCGTTCGCCCGAAAGGGCGCCGGTCGACGTGGTGGGGGAGGAGGTGGTGCTCCTCGAGGACGTGCCGGCCGGCGGGGAGGGCAGGGCCGAGCTCCGGGGGGTCCCCTGGAGCGCGCGGGGGGCGGGGGGGGTGGCGCTCGCCGCGGGGCAGCGCTGCCGGGTGGAGAGGGTCGACGGCGTGGTGCTGTACGTCCGGGCGGTCTAGGCCGGGGGAGCCTTTCGATGCTGAGCGCGGCCTTGGTCATCACGGTGGTGGCGGCCCTCTTCGTCCTGTTCGTGGTCGTGAAGACGGCGGTCGTGGTCCCGCAGCAGAACGCTTACGTGGTCGAGCGGCTGGGCCGCTTCCACGCGGTCCTCGACGCGGGCTTCCACGTGCTCATGCCCTTCGTGGATGCCATCCGCTACAAGCACACCCTGAAGGAGCAGGCGGTCGACATCCCGGAGCAGGTCTGCATCACCAAGGACAACGTCCAGGTTGCGGTGGACGGCATCCTCTACTTGAAGGTGCTCGACGCCCAGCGGGCCAGCTACGGCATCGGCGACTACCACTACGCGGTGAGCCAGCTCGCCCAGACCGCCCTCCGATCGGAGATCGGGAAGATCGACCTCGATCGAACCTTCGAGGAACGCTCCCACATCAACGGCATGGTGGTGACCGAGCTCGACAAGGCCACCGGCCCCTGGGGCGTGAAGGTGCTGCGCTACGAGATCAAGAACATCAACCCGCCCAAGGACGTCCTGGCCGCGATGGAGAAGCAGATGCGCGCCGAGCGGGAGAAGCGAGCGGTGATCCTCGCCTCCGAGGGAGAGCGCGACGCCGCCATCAACTCGGCGGAGGGCAAGAAGCAGCAGGTCATCAAGGAGTCCGAAGCGGCGCGCCAGAGGCAGATCAACGAGGCCGAGGGCCAGGCGAAGGCCATCCTCTCGATCGCCGAGGCCACCGCGGAGGGGCTGCGCAAGGTGGCCGAGGCCATCGGGGGGCCGGGGGGCTTCGAGGCGGTCCAGCTCAGGGTGGCGGAGAAGTACGTCGAGCAGTTCGGCCACCTCGCCAAGGTGAACAACACCGTCATCCTGCCCGCCTCGCTCTCCGACGTGGGCTCCTTGATCGCTGCGGCCATGAGCGTCATCCGGGCCGCCGATCCGGCGCGGGCGGCCGTGGCCGCGCCGCCGAGGACGCCTCCGGCCGGCCCCTCGCGCCCCCCGGGGCGCCCCCCCACCCCCTGATCGGAAGGGCCCCGAGCGGTCGGGCCCCGCTTCTCTAGCTCACGGTGACCTCGAGCCCGCGTCCTGCGATCGAGAAATCGATGAAGCGGGCCCTCTTGTTCGGGGGGTCTCTCTCCAGCCGCTCGCGGATGCGCTCGCCCGCGGCCGGGTCGCGCGCGCACATGACCATGTACCCCCCGCCGCCCGCCCCGACGAGCTTTTGGGCAACGAGGTCCGGGCCGCAACGGGCGATGACGTCCTCGATCTCCGGGGTGCTGGTGCCGCTGTCGAGCGCTTGGTTGAGACGCCAGGAACGGGCGATCGAGCGGGTCAAGGCGGCCGAGTCCCCGAGCTGGATGGCCTGGTAGAGGATGCGGGCGTTGGAGCGAATGGCCTCCAGGATCCTCAGGGTGGAGGCTCGCCCGAGGAACATGCCCTTCACGATCTCCTGGAGGATGCCCTTCGCGACCCGGGTGACCCCCGTGTAGTAGAGGAGGAGGGAGCCATTGGCCTCTCTGGCGAGGAGGTCATGGGGCAGGTAGCGGACCGTGGGGAGCTGGGTCGGCCCGGGCCTCGTCTCGATGAGCTTCAGGCCGGGGAAGAGAGCACCCGCCTGGTCCTGCCAGCCTCCGCCGGTCGTGAGGAGCTGTTCCACGCCGAGCACGCGGTGGTACAGGTCGACGTCGTCGAGCCCGAGGCCGGCGGCGCGGTTCACCGCACCCAGCACGGCCGCCGCGAGGATGGAGGAGGTTCCGAGGCCCGAGCCCTTGGGGACGGCGCAGAGGAGGGAGAGCTCGAGCCCGGCTCCAAACTCGCGGAGCTGGGAGCGAAGGGTCCTGAAGGGGCGCCCGAGCTGGAAGGCGGGCAAAAAGCCGGCCAGCGCCAAGGCTGCCTTGGGGAGGCTGAAGTGGCCGCCCGGATCCTGGAACCGCCCGAGCTCGTCGTAGCTCGTGACGGTCTCGGTCGAGCCAAGGTCGATGGAGCGGAACCGGACGAGGAGGTCCGGGGTGGGCCGGACGAACACCTGGATGGGGGGCTGCCCGGAGAGAAGCACCGCCACGTTGAGCACGGTCCCGCCGGCCTCGAGGCAGAAGGGGGGTGTGTCGGTCCAGCCGCCGGCGAGGTCCAGGCGGACGGGCGCCCTCGCCCAGACGATCTGGTCCTCCTTCAAGGCGAGCCGGGGCCTTAGCCTCGCGAGGGTCGTGCTCGTGACCAGTGCCGCCTCGAGCCTCGCAAATCCCAGGGCGGACCAGGTCCTCTTCGCCCGACCGCGGGTGAGCTCGGAGAGGAGCGAGGCCAGCCTCGACTGGAGCTCGGGCCTCGGGAGGCTCGCCATGAGGCGGTCTGCGTTCTCCACGATCCACCGCCGGAGCGAGGGGACGTCGCGGCACACCTCGGCGACGGACTCGCAGTCCTGTTCCAGGCAAAGGGTCTCGCGCCGCTCGGCCGCGGCCTCGAACGAGGCGCGCAGGGAAGCGGCCCGGCGTTCCTGTCGCTCGCCGAAGTACGAGGGGAAGCTCACCGCCTCCGGGATCTCGGCGGCGCTGAGCCACCGTCGCGGCGCCGGGGTGGATGGGCCCGATCCGGGGGCGAGGTCGAAGAACCACTCGACGCAGCGCTGGTCGATCTGGGAGGCGGCGAGGACGGGGAAGGCGCGGACCGAGTAGAGGTCCTTCGCCCTCGCGTCGAGGCCTCGCCGCGAGAGCCAGGCCTCTGCCGGCTGGCCGCAGAGGGTCGAGCCCGAGGGCGGACCGCGGAAGGTGTCGTCCACGTGGTACCCGCGGACTACGTAGAGATCCTCGCCGACGGGGGCGACGTCGAGGCAGGCGCCGGCGGGAAGGTGCTCGACCCGGGCGCCGCGGGGGAGGCCGGTGAGCACGTTCCAGCCGTCGAGCCGGAGCGGGAGCTCGGGGTGCGAGCCCTCGATCCAGGTCGGGGCCTGCTCGGAGGCGAGGACGCGGCCCGGGGAGGCGCCGATGCGGTGGGCCCGGCGGACCCGGAGCGACCCGTCCTGGATCCGGTCCATGGACTCGAGCAGCTGACGGGTCGAGCCGAGGTGGTGGAACCGCGCCGACTCGAGGGGGATGACGCAGGAGGAGAGGCGGCCGAAGCCGGAGGCGCGGAGCCGGGAGGGGACGTGGGACCTCTTCCCCAGGGCCACGCCCACCTCGGTGTAGAGGTCGAGGTGGCGCGGGATCCCGTCCGCGGTGGAGAAGCGCGCCCGCCCCTCGTCCCACCCGCAGCGGTGGAACAGGACCCTGAGCGCCGCGGCGCTCAAGAGGAACATCCCGGTGTCGACGAAGGCGTCGTGGGTGGCCTGGTGGCGGACGATCTCGGCGGCCGGGGGCTTCTGGAGGAAGAAGTCGATGGGGCGAGCAAGGCCCCGGGGGCCTCCCGGCCCGCGCTCCACGAAGAACACGCCGAAGTGGGAAGCCACATCGGGCGAGACCTGCATCCCGATGCCAGCGATGTCCGTCCGGACCTCGGGGATCTCCGCGGCGTCGAACTCGAGCCACACATCCCCGGAGGTGACGAGGGCGGCGACGGCCGGCCCGGCCTCGGCCAGGGTCTGGGCGTAGCCGGGGAGCTGAAAGTCCGCGAGCACCTGGTCGGCCAGGCGGGGGCCGAGGCCGTCGAGCTGGGGGACGGGGATGAAGGCCTTGCCCAGGGCCGCGTACGCCGGCAGGCGGCGGCTCTCACCGCCGGCGTGGAGGATGAGGTTCTGAGCGCCCGCGAGCCACCTCTCCAGGGCGAAAGGCCGGGAGGGTCCCCCCTCGGCCCGGTAGGCCTGGTGGAGGACCGACACGGTGCCGCCGCCCGAGCCGAGCTTCGAGCCACGGGGGTCCGCGCCGACGAAGAGGGGCAGGGCCTTATCCCAGGTGAGCCTCCTCAGCCAGGAGGGGAGGGGGTGGCCGGCCCGTACGTGTTCTGCCAGGTGTGGCGGGACGGTGAGGAGGACGCGGGTCATGTGAAGGACGGCCCGCTAGCCTGGCACGCGGTCCCAACGGGGGCAAGGCAAAGAATTCACCCGGTGACACCGTGCCGAGGCTCTGCGAAGAATGCGCTCGTGGCCAAGGGTCCCCTCCCCCTGCTCGACCGCGAGCCCGCCGAGGGCGTGCGGCTCGTCGCGCTCGACCTCTTGGAAGAGGCGCGGGCCGCCTCCTCCCGGCTCAAGGACCCGGGCGACGCCGAGGCGCTCCACGACTTCCGCGTGGCGGTGCGACGGCTAAGGTCGTGGCTCCGCTCGTTCGAGCCGCAGGTGGAGGACACGCTCCGCAAGAAGTGGCGACGGGCCCTACGGGACCTCGCGAGCGCCACGGGCGCGGCCCGGGACGCCGAAGTGATGCGCGCCCTGGTCTTGGCGCAGCGCGAGGCGCTCTCCCCCCGGCACCGCCGGGCGGCCGACTGGTTCCTTTCGCGGGAGGCCCCAGGGGACGAGGCCGGGGCGGACCCGCGAGCGCGGGCGGCGACCGATTTCGAGCGGCTCGCGCCCCACCTCGAGGAGGCCTTCTCCCGCTACGAGCGGGCGGTGGGGGCCGGGCCCCGGGGCCGGTTCGGCGGGCTCGCCGCCGAGGTCGTGCGCGCGCAGGAGGGCGCGCTCCTCACCGCCCTTTCCGAGGTGGCTTCCGCGGACGACGCCGAGAAGGCCCACCGGGCGCGCATCGAGGGAAAGCGGCTCAGGTACCTGCTCGAGCCGCTCCGGGGGCAGGTCCCGGGAGCGGAGGAGGCGATCCGCTCCATGAAGGATCTCCAGGATCTCCTCGGCGACCTCCACGACGTGCACGTGCTCGCGGCGCGGATGGCCGATGCGGCGGCGGAGGCGGCCGCGGAGGGAGCCCGGGCGGTGCACCACGCCCTCCACGCCGCCGGCGAGGACCACGCCCGGTCGGTGGCTCGCCGGGGCATGCGGCCCGGGCTCTCCGCGCTCGACCGCCGCATTCGCGAGCGCCGCGATGCGCTGTGGGCGGAGCTCTCCCGGGGGTGGCTCGCCGAGGCCGGCCGGATCACGAGCCTGCGCGGAGAGGTCGACCGGGTGGTGGAGGAGCTTCTCCGGGGGCCGCCGCCCGGGGAGGCGCGGCCACGCCGTCACACACCGTGAACGAGGCGCCGATAGGTGTTGAGGTGCCGGATGGCGTCGGTGGTGCGCCCCAGCCGGTCGAGCAGCCGGGCCAGGTTGTGGTGGGCGTCCGCGAGCTCGGGGTTCGATTCCAGCGCGCGGGCGTAGGCGAAGAGGGCCTCGTCGAGGAGGTTCATGTCCTCGAGGGCCACGCCCAGGTTGTAGGCGGCGGTGGCCCGGTGCCTCAGGTCCGTGAGGGCGCACCGGTAGTGGATCTCGGCGTCCCGGAGCTCCCCCGCCTCGTGGAGGAGCCGTCCCAGGTTCAGGTGGGAGCCGGCGTGGGCGGGGTCGAGCTCGAGCGCCTTCAGGTAGGCGCTTTTTGCCTCGCCGGGCGCGCCGTCCTCGAGGTCGCAGCCCCACTGGTACCAGCCCTCGGCCTCCAGGGGCCCGGGCGCACGGCGCCGCGCCGCGGCCTTCACGAGCGGGGCGACCCGTCGAGCGACGTCGGCGATCTCGAAATCGAGCAGGACCTGGCCGGTCTCCGCCTGCCACCTCGTCCCGCCGTCCCGGACGACGACCTCGTCCCCCTCGGCGGTCACCTGGACCGAGGCGAGGGAACGGCCCGCGGGGAGCTTGGCCCTCAGCTGCCGCAGGGCGCGGTGGACTCGGGCGGGCGAGAGACGTGCCTTGACGAGCTCGGAGGAGGCCCGGAGGAGGACGAGGTCCTGGAAGGAGAAGCGGAGGGCGTTCCGCGGCCCTCGCCGGGGAGAGACGAACCCGGCCCGGGCGTATCGCCGGATCTCGCCCTCCGGCAAGCCCAGGATCCTGGCGACGTCGCAGGTCCGATATCCCCACATTCCGGCGGGAGAGCCTGGCACGAAACCGTCACTTCGTCACTTCTTGGAACCGGAACCGGCGCGCGACCGGCCGTCCGCGTGACGGGCGGCGGCACGCAAGGGGGCTTTCCGCCGGCCCTGGGCGGGCTCCGCCTCCTCCGGTTGAGCCACCTTGGGGCTCTCCTCGGCTGGTGCGGGCCCGCGGGCTGCCTCGAGGCTCGCCCGGAGGGCGTCCATGATGTCGATCACTTCTCCCCGAGGCTCGGCCGAGGCGCTCACGCTTATCTCCTGGCCCTGCACCTTCCTCTCGATGGCCTCGAGGGTGCGTTTCTTGACCCCGTCCTCGTAGCGTTCCGGGTGGAACTCGTCGACGGCGGTCTGCTCGATGAGCTGCAGCGCCAGCTGGACCTCCCCGTCCTTGATCTCGGCGTCGTCGACCGGGACCTCGTCGATGGGTCGAACCTCGTCGGGGTAGTAGAGCTGCTGCATCACCAGCCGTCCCTGGGCCGGGCGGATGAGGACGAGATATTGCTTCCCGCGGGCCGCGTAGCGGGCCAGGGCGGCCTTGCCCGACCGGGAGAGCGCCTCGGCGAGGAGCCGGTAGGCCTTGGCGCCCCCCTTGTCCGGACCGAGGTGGTAGGCGCGGTCGAAGTAGACCGGGTCCACCTTCGAGGCGGGAACGAACTCGGAGATGTCGATCGTCTGGGTGGCGATCTCCTCGAGGGCCTTGAGTTCCTCGGTGGTGAAGGTCACGTACCGGTCCTTCGCGAACTCGAATCCCTTCACCATCTCTTCGCGGGGGACGATCTCGCCATCCTTGCCGCAGACGTACTGCTGCTTGAGGCGGGAGCCGTCCTTGGCGTGCAGGAGGTGAAAGGACACCTGGGCCGAGGGCTGGGTCGCGGCGTAGAGCCGGACCGGGATGGAGACGAGCCCGAAGGAGATGGTTCCGGTGGCGATGGAGCGAGGGGCCATGCGCCAGTTATATCCGCGGGCGGAGAGGGGAGCAGGTTCTCTAACAAAGAGGGCGAATGGCTCCCGACGGGCGAGATCCCCTAGGCCGATATCGCGAGAAGCGCGATCCGCTCAGGACGCCCGAACCGTTTGGGAGCGCCGCGCCTCGGGGCGAGGCGGACGGGCTCCGGCTCTTCGTGGTGCAAAAGCACGCCGCCCGCCGGCTCCACTGGGATTTTCGGCTCGAGCTCGACGGGACGCTTCGCAGCTGGGCGGTTCCCAAAGGCCCGTCGGCCGACCCGGCCGAGAAGCGCATGGCGGTGGAGGTAGAGGACCACCCGATCGAGTACGCGGACTTCGAGGGGATCATCCCCGCGGGGAATTACGGGGCGGGGGCGGTGATCGTCTGGGACCGGGGAGCCTGGTGGCCTCTTTCGGACCCGGTGCGCGGGCTTGAGGAGGGGAAGCTCGTCTTCGAGCTGCGGGGCTACAAGCTCCGGGGCGAGTGGACGCTCGTCCGCACCCGGCGCGGGGGAGGGGGGAAGCGGGAGTGGCTCCTCATGAAGCATGGCAAGGACGCCGCCAAGCGGGACCGCGCCTTCCCCGAGGAGTCGGTGCTCTCGGGGAGGCTCGTGGAGGAGGTCCAAAAGGGCACGAGCCGGGCCGCGAGGGCCCTCGCGGAAGCCGCGCGCCTCGGGGCGCCGGAGAGGCGCCTTCTTCCGAGGGAGCTTTCCCCCATGCTGGCCGAGACGGCCGAGGCGCCCTTCGACGGCGATGGCTGGCTGTTCGAGCACAAGTACGACGGCTACCGGCTCATCGCCCAGAGGGACGCGGGCCGGGCAAGGCTCAGGTACCGGAGCGGCGATGAGGCCACCCCGCTCTTCCCCGAGGTGGCGAAGGCGGTCGAGATGATCCCCTTCGACGCCGTGCTCGACGGGGAGGTGGTGGTATTGGGCAAGGACGGGCGGCCGTCGTTCCAGGCATTGCAGAAGCGCGGGCAGCTCTCGCGCAAGGAGGATCCTTCGCGGGCGTCGCTCCTCGAGCCGGCCACGCTCTTCGCCTTCGATCTCCTCTCGCTCGGCGGGCGCGACCTGCGCGAGCTTCCGCTCAAAGAGCGCAAGCGCCTCCTCGCCGAGGTGGTCCCGCCGCTCGGGCCCCTCCGGCTCGCGGAGCACGTCCTCGGCCGAGGCACGGCCCTCTTCCGCGAGGTGGAGGCGCGCGGGCTCGAGGGCGTCATGGCCAAGCGGGCCGACGCGCCGTACCGGTCGGGACGGAGCCGGGCCTGGCTCAAGATCCGCGCCGCCCGGACCGCCGACCTGGCCGTGGTCGGCTTCACCGCCCCGCGGGGAGGGCGCAGCGGCTTCGGCGCGCTCCTCCTCGCGTCCGCGGCGGACGGCGGGCTCACCTACGCCGGGAGCGTGGGATCGGGATTCAAGGACGAAGAGCTCGACCTGCTCTACGCTCGGCTAAGAGCCCGTGCCCGCCCCACCCCGCCCTGCGGCGGACCCTTGCCTCGCGGGCACGGCACGACCTGGGTCGAGCCGGAGCTCGTGGTGGAGGTCCGGTACCGGGAGTGGACCAGGGAGGGGCTCCTCCGGCAGCCCGTCTTCCTTCGGGTGCGGGAGGACAAGCGGACGAGCGACGTCTCGGGGGACCTCTCCGCCGAGCCCCCGGACGCTGGGGCGCCCCTTCCCGAGGAAAGGGGGCCCCCTCGCGTCCTCGTCACTAACCCCTCGAAGGTGTTCTTCCCGGACGAGGGGATCACCAAGGGTCAACTGGTCGCCTACTACCGCGACATCTTCCCGTTCATGGCGCCCTACCTCAAAGATCGTCCCCTGGTCCTGACCCGCTACCCGGACGGCATCTTGGGGAAGAGCTTCTTCCAGAAGGACGCGCCCAGCTGGCGGCCTCCCTTCATCCGAACGGTGATGGTCCATGCCTCCGAGGCCGACCGGGACCTCGCCCACTTCCTGGTGGACGATTTGGACGGGCTCACCTGGCTCGTCAATCTGGGGGTGATCCCCTTTCACGTCTTCTCCAGCCGGGCGGGCTCCCTCACCCGGCCGGACTGGTGCATCCTCGATCTCGATCCCAAGGAGGCGCCCTTCTCGCACGTCGTGCGGATCGCCCGGGCGGCAAGAGCCCTGTGCGAGGAGATCGATCTGCCGGTGTATCCCAAGACCACGGGTCAGAAGGGCCTCCACCTCCTCATCCCGCTCGGCGGGCAGCTCGACCACGGGCAATCGCGGACCCTGGGGGAGCTCTTCGCCCGCGTGCTCGAGGCGGAGCTCGGGGAGGTGGCCACCACGGCGCGGGCCATTCCCGCGCGCAAGGGGCGCGTCTACCTCGACTACCTCCAGAACGGCTTCGGGAAGACCATCGTCGCCCCCTACGCCGTGCGGCCGCGTCCCGGCGCTCCCGTCTCCACGCCCCTTCGCTGGAGCGAGGTGAACGCGCGCCTCGACCCCTCGCGCTTCACGATCCGCGGGGCGGTGAAGCGTGCCGAGGAGCTCGGCCAGGATCCCCTTCTGCCGGTCATGAGCCGCTCGCCCGACCTCGTGGGCGCGCTCGGCCGGCTGGGGGAGAGGCTGCCGTCCCCCGCCCCGCGGGAAGCGCGGTGATGGAGGCGAGGGGCGACCGTCGCGCGAGGGGACCTAGGAGCGCGGAGAAGGCCGGGTGGAGTCTTGGCCCGAAGTCCCCGAGGACCTTGAGGGCGGCGGGTGAGCCAAAGGGCCCCGGGCGAAGACCTGCGGGCGGAGCAAGAGGGAGCGGCCCAGGACTTCCGTGCGGACGAGATCGAACGCGTCGTCCGGTCCGAAAAGGTCCTCCCCGAGGCGGCCCTTCGCGTCCTCGAACCAGCCGCACAGATCGTCGGCGACGGCCATCACCTCGCGGACGTCCTCGGCGAGGGCGAAGTCGCGCCAGGCCCGGAGCCGGGAGAGGGTGGTCTCGGGGCAGCCGGCCGCCTGGAGGAGGGAGGCGAGGCGGGCGAGTTCCACGCCCCCGGATCGCGCCGCCCGGGCCCGCCTCGAGGGCGGCACCACCGATCGCCAGCGGAGCCCGAGGTCGAGGAGCTCGAGGAGGTGCTCGGTGGGTGGCCGGGATCGGCCCGGGGCGACGGCGTCGAGGTGGGCGCGGAAGAGATCGAGGAGCGGGGCGAGGCTTCGGGCGCGCGACTCGAAGGCGTCGGCGAGGGCGGCGACCTTCTGGGCGGCGGTTATGGGGCGGGGCGGCGGTGGGGCGAGCGCGGGAGCCATGTTCACGTCCTTCGGAGCCCTTCTAGCAGCCCCCGTGCCACGAGGAAAACCGCCCGGATCCCGGCGGCTTGAGGGTGGGCGGCGCGAGGTGTCACGGCCATGGCGCAAGAGCGTCCCGAGAGGACGGGGCACAGTTCGCAGAAAGCCCGACGGCGCTTTGGCGCGCGCCTTTGCGCTTGACGAGTCGTGAAGGGCACAGATGCGCGCACCCCCGGAGGGCCAGCTCGGCGGAGCAATTGGACGCAATTTCCGATTGAAGCGTGGACAATCGTCGGCGCTGAGGTATGGTCGCGCCCGACAGGAGAACCCGACCAATATGCCCAGATTCGCGCAACAGAGCATCGAGGCCATCATCCGCGAGGCCGCCGACCGGGTGGTGGAGAATGTCTCGGCCGCCATCGCGCAAAGGGTGGGTGCGCTGGTGCAGGAAGGTTTGGAGCATGAGCTGCCGCGGGCGGCCGGAGGCCGGGGGCGTCGGGCCGCAGGCCGGCGTCGCCCGCCCCGCACCGAGATCACGCGGTGGGTGGCGGACTCGCGTGCCCGGCGCGTTCCCAACTTCGTCATTGAGGCGACCGGGCTCGACACCAAGAAGAAGATCGTGTCGAAGTACGGCCCCAACGTCGCCTTCGAGAAGGGGAAGCCGACGCCCAAGCCCAAGGGCTAAGGGGGCCTCACCGCTCCACCAGCCCCGAGGTGAGTCCCGCCCGAAGGAGCGCGGCGGCGGCCGGCTCGACCGCCGCCGCGGACACCCAGAACCCGACCCCGGTCCTCTGCCGCGACCCGAGCGCGGCCGGCGCGGCGTAGCGCTCGGTCTCGGCCAGGTAATCGAGGCCCGCCCCATCCAAGATCCCCTCTACCGCCTTCGCCTCGCTCAAGGTGGCGGCGAGGTACACCCGGACGATCTCGCTCCCTTCCTCGAACTCCTCCTCCGTGACCCGCGGCACAGGGGCAGTCTAGCGAAACGCCCCCGCGGCGGCCTTCCGCGAGTGGGCTCTGAACGTGGAGGTCGAGGCCTGGCTCGAGGCGCGCGACTATGTCCGAGTTCACCCTCGCCGGGCAGGAGCTCTATCTTCGCTTCATGAAGGCCGTCCGGGGCGCGGGGACCTTTTTCGCCTTCCCGGTCCGAACCGTGCGGCCCCTGGACCTTCGGGGAGGGGAGCTCGAGGGGCCCGGCGCCGCGGCGCGGGCCCCTCGGAGTGGTGGAGCTGATCGGGATCGAACCGACGACCTCTAGAGTGCGATTCTAGCGCTCTCCCAGCTGAGCTACAGCCCCGGGTCCGCGCACTGCAAGGGACGCTTCCTTAACGGTTTCCGCGGGGTTGTGTCAAGCTCCGTTTGGCCCGGGCGGGTGCTATTGTGTTCGCGATGGCTCCGTCCGCAAAGCCGCCTTCCGCCGCCGAGCTGTCCGCGCTCGAGCACGCCTTCGCCTCGGATCCCACCTCCGAGGCCTATCGTCCGCTGACGGAGGCGTATCTCGGCGCCGGCCGCTTCATGGAGGCGATGGTCGTCTGCAAGAAAGGGGTGAAGGCGCACCCGGACGATCCGGCGGCCAAGGTGCTTCTCTCGCGGGTGTACGCGGACCAGGGGAAGGATCGAAAGGCGCTGGAGGAGCTGAACGGGGTCTTGGCGGCTTTCCCGACCTTCGTGGCGGCGAACCGGCTCGCCGCCGTCCTGCACTTTCGGTTGGGTGAGCGCGAGCCGGGGGAAGCGGCGCTACGGCGCGCGGCGGAGGCGGCGCCGGATGACCCGGAGGTCATGGAGCTCCTCGAGAAGCACGGGGTGACGCTCCCGGCCCACAAGCCACCGGGGCACCCGCTCACCGGACCGGATGCTCCCCCGGTGGCGCCGCGGGTGGCGGGGCCCGGGGCTGCTCCCGCCTACCCGCAGGAGAAATCGGAGGACGTGCCCATTCCCACCCCCGTTCCCTCCCACCGGGCCCGGGGCATCGCCTACGCGGAGGCGCTGGCGGAGAAGTACGGGACCCACTCCTTCCGACTGGCCCGGGGGGAGCGGCCGAAGAAGAAGTCCCACCGCGCCATGCTCATCGGATCCGTGGGCCTCCTCGTGGCGCTCCTCGTGGCGCTGGGCGGGTCGCTCGTCCTCTCCCGGGCGCGCAAGGAGCGGATCGAAACCATCGACCGGTTGCTCAAGGAGGTCCGCGAGCAGGTCGACAAGGATATCTACCCGGCCTACCAGGGGGCGGGGAAGAAGGCCGCGGCGATCTTGGACGAGGACGCGGAGAGCATCGCCGGGCACGCCTACCTCTCCTACGTGGAGGCGATCCGGTACGCCGAGCACGGCGAGGGCGACCCGGCCCGCCTCGAGGCGGTTCATCACCTCGAGCAGGGGCTGCAGCTCGGCCGCCACTCGCACCTCGTGGCGGCGGAGGCCTACCTGAAGCTCTACGGCGGCGATCCCGCCGGGGCGAAGGAGGTACTCGCGGCGGTCCTCACCGGCGAGGGCGCCTCCCAGAGCCCCTTCCTCACCGCGGTCGAGGGGGCGGTGGAGCTCAAGACCGGCGATCTGGACGCGGCCCGCGAGACCCTCTCCCGGGCGCAGAAGTCGAACCCCGGGGACGCGCGCACCGCCTGGCTCCTCGCCGAGCAGTATCGCCGCCGCGGGGAGGGGTACGAAGTGCAGGCCGTGGGCTACTACGACTATGCCCTGCGGATCGAGAAGGACCACGTCCCCTCGATCCTGGGGAAGGCGCTCGTTCTCCTCTCCCGGGGGCAGGTGGAGGAGGCGTCCCGGGGCGCGGAGCTCGTGCTTTCTCCGGAGGCCGGGGCGTCGCGCCCGCAGCTGGCCCTGGCCCGCGCCGTCCGGGGGGGAGTCTTGGCCGCCCGCGGAAAGGCGGCCGAGGCCGCCGCCGAGGAAGGCGAGGCGGCCAAGCTCGACCCCACGAACCCCGATCTCCCCTGGCTGGTGGGAGTCCGCAAGCTCCGCACCGGAGACGTGGCCGGCGCGGTCGATGCCTTCCAACGGGCGGTGGCCCTCGACAACCGGCGCGTCTCCCTCTACGCCGACCTCACCCGGGCCCTGCTCCGCAAGGAGGGCGGCGCCAAGCAAGCTCTCGACACCCTCAAGCGCGCGGTGTCGCGGATGGGCGAGCAGCCCAAGCTCGCCCTCCTCCTCGGGGACGCCTACCGGGTGGCGGGCGACGCCGACCTGGCCCGCGGACAGTACGAGAAGGCCATCCAGCTCGGCCACCCGTACCCCGACGCGCGCGTAGCCCTGGCCCGGCTGTACCGGTTCCAGGGCAACATCCCCGGCGCCCTGGTGGAGCTCACCCAGGCCATCGACGAGTACGGCGCAGGCGGGGCGGGGGGGGCGGCCGCCGCCTACGTGGAGATGGCCGAGGCCGAGCGCATCCGCAACGCGAGGCCCGAGAAGCTCAAGGAACTCTACGAGAAGGCGCTCGAGAAGGACCCGGCGAGCTGCGAGGCGCTGTGGGGCGCCGCCAAGGCGGAGCACGACCTCCAGAAGGTCACGGAGGTGGTGCGCCACCGGCTCGACGCCTACACGAAGCTGTGTCCCGGCGCCCCTCATCTCGCCGAGGCGGAGAAGCTCCTCTCGGGGAAGTGACCGGGCTAGCGAGCCGCCTTCTCGCGCTCCGCCGCTTCCGCCCGCTCCCGTTCCCGGACCTTCCGCTCGATCTCGAGCATGGGGTTTCCCTTCACCGCCTTGGGACGCCCGTCGGCGCTCCGCCCTTCCAGAACCTTCACCGGGATCGTCACCCCCGCCCCCTCGATCTCGACCCGGGCGGTGGTCTCGCCCGGACCGACCGGCCAGACCTGACCGCGGGCGTCGCCGCGGCAGACGTCCTCGCTCGCGCAGAGGACGACCGCCGACCGGCTGGCGAGGGGCACTCCTTCATCGTCCCAGGCCTCGACCGAGAGCACCAGGGGAGCGGGCGCGTCGGTGACCTTCAACTCGGCGCGGTCGGGGCGGACCGAGATGCGTGATACGAGGCGCACCTCCACCGGCAGCTCGGCCCTCGCCCCGCCGATGGCGCAGCGCACCGCGGCGCGCCCGGCGGCCACCGAGGTGAGCGTGGCGTCGTTGCCCTGGCCCGCCACCGTTACCACCCGTTCGTCGCTCGAGGACCAGCCGCAGGGGGGATCGGGGATGTGGCGGCCGTTCTTCTCGTAGGGCCTGGCGTGGACCACGGTCGACTTCCCCTTCCCCACGAAGCGAACGGTCGCGGGCCGGAGCTCGATGCGATCGGCCCGGGCGCACCCCGCCGCGGCGAGGAGGGTGAGAAGCGTCGAGAGAAGCGGTGGCGTGCGCATGACTCCATGGTAGCGCACAAGGAGCCTCGAGCCGCCTCGCCGCGCCCGATCCAAGGGCTCGGGAGGAAAGGAGCCGGGAAACGGAGGGCCCGTCGGCGGAGCTAGAGGTCCTCCTCCCGGACGAAGGTCCTGCCCCTTCGACCGGGCTGGTGCGCTCCACTGTGGGGTGACAGACTCCCCACGCTTACCCGCCCTGGGAGGCCCTATGGCGCCCACCGAATCCTCGCCGGGGGATCGCAGAGGGCGCCCTTCTCGACCGGCCGTTCCTCCTCTCGAACCTAGCGGCGACGGTGATCGCCTGTGCCGGTCTCCTCTCGGACAGCGCTGCCACGATCTTTGGCGCCATGCTGGTGGCGACGCTCATGGGGCCCATCCCTGTGGACGCTCGTCGCCGGATCGCTCCTCGTGGTGGGGGTCGGCGTGCTCTTTGGCCTCGCCGCCCCGCTTGTGGTCCCGGGCTCCGAGATGCTCTCGCGCACCTCCCCGCATCTTTCCGACCTCATCGTGGCGCTGGCGAGCGGGGCCATTTCCGCCTACGCCACCACCACTCCCCGGCTGAGCGCGGCCCTCATCGGCGTGTCGATCGCGGTGGCGCTCGTGCCCCCGCTTGCCACGGCGGGTCTCTTCCTCTCGCGCGCCGACTTTGAGCTCGCCGGGGGGGCCTTCATGCTGGCCTTCGTGAATGTGGTGGCGATCCAGGTGGGGACGTCGGCCACGCTCTGGCTCCGAGGCTTCCGGGGCCCGAGGCGGGGTGTGGCGGGGGTCGAGCGGGTGCTGGGGCGAGAGGCGGTGAGCCTCGTACTCATCCTGGCCTTGACCGTCACCCTGGGCATTCACGGGGTGAGGCTCGTGCGGCAACGGCACTTCGAGGCTTCGGTAGAGGACGCGGTGACGTCCTCCCTCGTCGCCTGGCCGGAGGCAAGGCTGACGGAGATGCTGTTCACCTCCGAGGGGGGTCGAACCCTCGCCACCGCGGTGGTGCGCTCGAGCGAGCGGCTCACGCCAAAGGATGTGGCCGCCATGGAAGAGAGGCTGCCCCAAGCGCCGGACGGCTCTCCCGTTCGCCTGAAGCTGCGCCACATCGAGGTCGAGGTGGTGAGCCGCGGCGACTAGCGCCTGGGAGCCCGTCCTGCAACCGTTCCGCCGTGAACAGGCTTCGGGCTTTGGTCGAACGCCGAGGGGTCAGGCGAGGCCGCCGTTCACCCCGATGACCTGGCCGGTGATGTAGGCGGCCTCCTCGGAGGCGAGGAAGGCGGCGAGGCTCGCCACCTCCTCCGGCCGGCCCAGCCGCCGGGCGGGGATCCGCTTCAACATCTCCTCCACCGGCGCCCCGGCGATCATGTCGGTGTCGATGAGCCCTGGGGCGATGGCGTTCACCGTCACCCCCTTGCTCGCGAGCTCCTGCGCAAGCGCCCGGGTCGCCCCGATGAGCCCCGCCTTGGCGGCGGCGTAGTTCACCTGGCCGCGGTTTCCCAGTAGGCCCGCGACCGAGGAGATGTTGATGATTCGGCCGAAGCGTCTATGGACCATGGGCATGATGAGCGGCCGGGTGACGTTGTAGAAGCCGTCGAGGGTGGTCCGCGTCACCGCCTCCCAGGCCTCGGGGGCGAGCGCGGGGAAGGGGGCGTCCCGGGTGATGCCGGCGTTGTTGACGAGGATCCCGATGGGCCGGGCCTCGTCGGACAAAAGCTCCTCCAGGGCGGCCCCCGCGGCGCGGGCGTCGGAGACGTCGAAGGGGCAGAGCTCGGCCAGGCCGCCCCCGGCCGCGATTCGGGCCAGAACCGCCCGGGCCGCCTCCTCGCCGGTGCGGTAGTTCAGGATGACCGGGTGGCCCGCCCGGGAGAGCGCCTCGGCGATGGCCGCGCCGATGCCGCGGCTCGCCCCGGTGACGAGCGCCCGCGTCTTCATTGCGGCCCGTCCTGCTCTTTGGAGAGGCGCACGTTCAGGACCGCCTCGGCCACCGTCTCGCCCGCGCGCCGGACGCGGCAGCGGAAGGAGGAGAGCCGCTCGTCCTTGTACTCCTCCTTCACCTCCACGAGGAGCTCGTCGCCGACCTCGAAGCAGGGGACCCTGAGCGTGAGCTCGCGGGTGCCGAGGAGAAGTCCGGCCGCGGGACGTCGGCCGCCGCCCTCGCGGGACTCAAGGCCGGCCAGGGCCGCCGCCGTCTGGCCCATGTACTCGAGGGCCACGACCGCCCGCACCCGGCCCTCCTCCACGAAGACCGAATCCTCCGTGATCCGCACCGCGCAGCGGGCGAACCCGGGGCCCGCATCGAGGAGCTCGTCCAGGAGGAGCATGGGGGGCACGTGGGGAAGGAGCTCGGCCACCCTGGGAAGCGCGGTCACCTTGGCCTCCAGGGGGAGACTTCTATCACCCAGCCGAGGTCCCCTTCGGGGCCGAGGGCGATCTCTCCCTCTCTGCCCGAAAAGGCAGCGTCCGCGAGGGCGAGGCCCCCCGCGCAGGAATGGCTCAGGAACGGGGGTGGCACCCGGGGAGCGTCCGACCGCGCTCTTTTAAGGCCCCGGAGCACCGCCCGGCTCGTGGGACGCGGCTCGGCCGACAGGGCCAGGGCGACGGCGAGCGGAGGGTAAGGGTTCTTCGGGGAGAAGGGCGGCACGGGCGGATCGTCGGCGAGGACGAGGACCAAGTCTCCCCCCCGCTCAAAGAGGAGCGCGCCCGCCTCGAGGAGCGCCACCGCGGGGGTCTCCAGGCCGGCCGCCACCGTGGTGGAAAAGCCATGGTTCCCGGTGGCGATGGAGAGGTAGGCGACCGGGCCGTTGTGGACGGAATTATGGAACCGGGTGGGGGAGGGCATCCCTTCTCCACGCCGGAGCTCCTCCAGGATCTCGAGCCCGGTCTGCTCGCCGAGGGCGGAGCCGAGCACGAGCGGCACGCGGGCGAGTTCGACCTTGGCCTCTGCCGCCGCCTCGGCGGCAACCACCGCCACCCTCGAGGCGAGCGGGGTGGCGCGCCGCCTCAAGGTCGGCGGGAGGAGATCGGCCCGGGCGGCCAAGACCGAAGGATCGGGCGTCCCCGCGGCCCAGGCCTTGAACCCGGCGAAGCCGGGGGTGAAGAGGCCGAAGCCGCCCACGTGGATCGGGATCAAGCGGACCCCAACAATAGGCTCACGTTGCTCCCCCCGAAGCCGAAGGAGTTGCTCATGACGGTGCGAACGGCCCGCTCGGCGCCGGCCGAGCAGATGGCGGCCTTCACCAGGGGATCGACCGGCTCGGCCCCCAGGCTCCTCGGCAAGAACCCGTGGGCGATGGAGAGGGCTGCGAACACCGCCTCGGTCGCGCCCGCCCCCCCGAGGAGGTGACCAGTGTAGCCCTTGGTCGACGACACCGGCACGCCGGGCCCGACCACGGCCGCGATGGCCTGGGCCTCGACGACGTCGTTGGCCGGTGTGCCCGTCCCGTGGGCGTTCACGTGGTCGACGGCCGAGCCGGGCAGGCCCGCCTGAGCGAGCGCCGCCTCCATGGCGAGCCGCGCGCCCAGCCCCTCCGGGTGCGGATGGCTCATGTGGTACGCGTCGCTCGACTCTCCCACCCCGAGGAGCTGCACCGGGCCCTCGCCATCGCGCTCGAGCAGCGCGAAGGCGCCTCCTTCCCCGATGCTGATGCCGTCGCGGTCGACGTTGAAGGGGCGGCAGGGAGTCTTGGAGAGAGCCTGGAGGGACCCGAAGCCACGGAGGGTCATCTGGCAGAGGGTGTCCACGCCGCCGGCGAGGACCGCGTCGGCGTATCCGGCGCGGATGAGGCGCTGCGCCGAGCCGAAGACCTTCCCGCTCGAGGAGCAGGCGGTGGAGATGGTGTAGGCGGGCCCCCGGGCGCCCGTGACCGCGCGGATCACCTCGAGCACGGCGTGGAACGTGTGCTGGCGCTCGAAGTCGAACGAGGCGGGCAGCCGACCGGTACGCGCGAACTCGTCGTAGGCGATCTCCGTCTCGCGGATCCCCCCGGTGCTCGTCCCGAAGACGATCGCCACGCGCTCCGGGCCCCGCCGCCGTAAGGCTCTCGAAAGCGCATCGGCCATCTCCTCGAGCACGAGCAGGGCGATGCGGGAGAGCCGAGTATCGTACGGGCGCAGGCGCGCCGGGGGCTCGGGCAACTCGTCGGGGAGGGCGCCGCAGGCGGTCTCGAAGGGGACGTCGAGGCGGCAGGGGGCGAGCCCGGTGCGGCCGGCCCGGAGCGCCTCGGTGACGCGGTGCGTGTCCGTCCCGAGGGCGTTCGCGGCGGCGAAGGCCGTGATGGGGTACCCGTTCCGACGCCCGTCTCGCATCGAGCGCCCTCATACCATCGGGGTCGAGACAGCGTCAAAAAGGCCCTTCAAGCATGCATTTGCCCACCTCCGGCGGGCGGGCCCAGGCCTTGCGACTCCCCCGCCGGGGGATCTATTCTCGACCTAGGGTCGCGAAATCCCCCTACCATGGAAGAGACACGATGCGTCCTTTCGCGGCGATTGGGGAAGAGTAACCCGGGGACAATTGAAGGATGAGGGGAATCGGGATCGACGCCGTGAGCGTGAGCCGGATCGAGAAGGCCCTCTTTCGGACTCCGGGCTTTGCCGAGGCAGTGTTCACGAGTGGCGAGCGCGCCGAGTGCGAGGGCCGGCCGGGGCGGGCGCGAGCCCTGAGCTATGCCTCACGGTTCGCGGCCAAGGAGGCCTTCTTGAAGGCCCTCGGGCTCGGGGTGCTCGGGCCCGTGTCGCTCCCCGACGTCGAGGTGAGGACCGGCGGAGGGGGCGCAGCGACCCTCTCCCTCGGCCCGACCGCGGCGGCGGCGCTTGCCCGAGGGGGCGGGGCCGCGCCGCTCCTCTCCCTCTCTAACGCAAGGGACCTGGCGGTGGCGCTCGTCGTCGTCCCCTAGACGCGGGCTCGCTGCCCGAGAGGCGAGATAACCGGACATGGAAGACCTGGTGCGGGACATCAAGGAGCTCATCATCCGGAGCCTGAACCTCGAGGGGGTGACTCCCGAGAGCATCGACCCCTCGGCTCCGCTCTTCGTGGAGGGTCTGGGCCTCGATTCCATCGACGCCCTGGAGCTGGCCATGGCCCTTCGGCAGAAGTACGGCGTCCGGACCAGCGCGGACGAGGCGACGAACCGGAAGGTCTTCGCCTCGGTGAAGAGCCTGGCCGAGTTCGTGGCCCGGAACCGTCCGGCGGCGGGCTAGGGCGGGTTACGGAGACTTCGCCGTGCGGGTCTTGCTCGTCTCCGTGAACCGGGTCCGTACCCCCTACCCCGTCCATCCCATCGGGCTCGACTACCTGGCCGGTGCGCTCGCGCCCGCGCACGAGGTCCGGATCCTCGATCTCTGCCCCCTCGCCGAGGGCGAGGTGGAGCGGGCGATCCTTTCCGCGGTGAAGGAGGCCTCGCCCGAGGCGGTGGGTCTCTCCCTGCGGAACGTCGACTCGCTCGAGGCCAACGCGGCCACGGGGTTCTTGCCCGGGGCGAGGCGGGTAGCGGAGATCGTGCGGTCCGCCACGGATGCGCCTCTCATCCTCGGGGGCGCCGGGTTCACGATCTTCCCGGCCGAGCTGCTCCGATCCCTCGGGGCCGACTTCGGGGTGGTCGGGGAGGGCGAGCGGGCCCGTGCCCTCGTGGACGCGCTCGAGGCTAAGGCGGACCCGCTCGGGCTCCCCGGGATCCTCTGTCCCGGCCATCCTGCCCCCGCCCCGGTGCCGCTTCGGCCGGGGGAAGAGGGGAGGCGGGCGCCCCCGGGCAACAACCCGGCGCTCGGCTTCTACCTCGAGCACGGGGGGATGCTGGGGATCCAGACGCAGCGCGGCTGCCGGTTGAGGTGTGTGTACTGCACTTACCCGCAGATCGAGGGACGGGTGCTCCGGACCTTCGACGCGGAGGCGGTCCTCTCCGAGGCCCGGGCGCTCGAGGAGGCCGGGGCCCGGTACCTCGTCCTCACCGACTCCGTGTTCAACAACTCTCCCGCGCATGCCCTCGCCGTGGCGGCTGCGTTCCAGCGAGGCGGCATCCGTCTGCCCTGGGGAGGCTTCTTTGCCCCGAGCGCTCCCCCGGATGGCTTCTACGAAGCCCTACGGAAGGCGGGGTGCACCCACGCGGAGTTCGGCACCGAGTCGCTCTCCGACGCCGTCCTGCCCCGGATCCAGAAGCCGTTCCGTCGCGCCGACGTCTTCCGGGCGCACGCGGCCGCGCGGGCGGCCGGGATCCACGTGGCGCACTTCTTCGCCCTGGGCGGCCCGGGGGAGACCTCCGCCACTGCGGAGGAGACGCTCGACGGGTGCGAGGAGCTCGCCGGCGCGGCTCTGTTTTTCTTCTGCGGGATGCGGATCTACCCTCGGACCGACCTCTTCTCGGTGGCGGTGGCGGAGGGCCAGATCCGCCGCGAGGAGGACCTCCTCGAGCCGGTCTTCTACCGGCCGGACGGTCTCGACCTCGGGGACCTCGTCCGGGCGGTCCGGCGCCGGGGAGAAGGGCGTCGGGGTTGGGTCGTCGGGACGGGAGGGGAATTCTCCGGGATCGTCTCCCGGCTCCACGCCCGCGGCCGGAGCGGCCCGCTCTGGGAGCTCATCGCCGACGCATGAGGCTCCTTTTCCCCCATACGCTCTCGCGCATGCACCTCGCCGCGGCCGCGGCCGCGGTGGCCACCCTCCTCCTCCTCGCCGTCCGCCCCGAGCTGTGGCCCGTCCCCCCGCTCGCCCTCCTTTTCGCGGTGGCGGCCGCTCCCTACTTCCCCGGCTGGGCCTTCTTTCTTCCCATTGCGACGCACGGCCCGCGTTCGCGCCCGGAGGTGGCGCTCACCTTCGACGACGGGCCCGACCCGCGGACCTTGTTCTCCCTCCTCGCCCTCCTCGCCGGAGAGGGCGCCTTGGCCACGTTCTTCGTGGTGGGGCGCCGGGCGGCGGCCCACCCGGAGGCGGTGCGCGCCATCCTCTCGGCCGGCCACGAGATCGGGAACCACTCGGACACCCACGACGTCTTCCTCGCCACGCGGGGCAAGGCCCGGGTAAGGGACGAGATCCTCGGCTGCGAAAGGGCGCTCGAGGAGCACGGGGTGCGCCCGCTCGCCTACCGGCCGCCGGTGGGGATCACGAGTCCCCCCCTCGGAGAGGTCCTTCGGAACCTGGGCCTCTTCTGCGTCGCCTTCAGCTGCCGTCCATTCGATTTCGGGAACCGAAGGCTCTCGGGGCTAGCCCGGCGGGTGCTCCGCCGCGTGCGTCCAGGGGACATCGTGCTCCTGCACGACGCGCTTCCCTTGGGCACTCCCGTGGAGGAGTGGCTCAGAGAGATCCGGGCGATCCTCGCCGGGCTCAAGGAGAGAGGGCTTAGGCCGGTGGCGCTCTCGGTGCTCCTCGGCGAGCGCGTCATGGAGAAAGGGGAGCGGGCGCCCCGCGGTCTTGGGGAGGAAAGGGGCGGGGCGGCACCCCCGGCGCCGGGCGGGCCGGGAAGGGCTCCTTCCGCCTCCCCCTCGGCCGGCGCCCGCCCGGATTTCCTCGAGCGCGCCTCCCGCGTCCTCACGCTCCTTTTCACCCTTGGTTACCCAGTGCTCGTGGCGCTCTCGCTCACCCTTTTGAGCGCCCGAAAGGCGGCGCTCATCCTCCTCGGGGTCTTCGCCGCCGCGCGGATGAAGACCCTGAGGAAGGACCTCGCCCGGGCCCGCGGGTTCGTGGCCCTTTTCGCAAGCGTGGCCGCCCTCCTCGTCCTCGCCGCCCTCCTCGACGACCCGCGCTTCTTGCTCGCCTACCCTTCGCTCGTGAACGCCGCTTTGCTCCTTCACTTCGGCTGGTCGCTCCGGGGCATCCCGATCGCGGAGCGCTTTGCCCGGATGGAGGTGAAGGACCCCTCCGAGCTGGGCGAGGCGGGTGTCCGCTATTGCCGGCGCGTGACGATCGTGTGGTGCGGCTTCTTTGCCTTGAATGGCGGGATCGCGACCGCCCTCGCCGTCTTCGCTCCGAGGCCGCTGTGGGCGATCTACACCGGCGGCGTGTCGTACGTGCTCATCGGCCTCGTCTTTGCCGTCGAGTATGTGGTGCGGAAGGCGCTCCACGGCCACTTCGGGCCGGGAGCCGTGGACCGGACCCTGGCCCGGCTCCTCGGGCGTGCGGAGGGATCGCCGTGACCCTCGCGGTTCACGAGCCCGGTGACCTGGTCGCGGTCGGAGAGGGGGGGCCGCGCACCGCCGCCGACCTCGTCGCGGACGCGGCCCGGGTGGCGAAGTTCCTCGCCGGTTTTCCCAAAGGAGAGGTGGTCCTCGTCTGCTCGGACCGTTACCACCTCGCGGTCTGCCTAACGGGCGCGTGGGACGCGGGGCACGGCGTGAGCTTCCCGCCGAACGTGCAGGTGGAGACCATCCGGGAGGTCGGTTCGGGGGAGGGGGTCCGGGCCGTCCTCCACGACCGCGACGACGCTCCGGGGGGAATGGACATTCGCGAGCTCCTCCGGGGGTCCGCCCCCGCAGCCGAGCGGACGGGGCCTACGCCCGAAAGCGCCCGGCTCACGGTCATGACCTCGGGCACGACCGGAGCCCACCGGGGCGTGTCGAAGAGGCGAGAGCAGCTCCTCGGGGAGGCCGACGTGAGTGCCCGCCTCTTCGGGCCGTTCTCGGGCGAGCGGATCCTCTCGACCGTGCCGCCCTACCACATCTACGGCTTCCAGTTCGGCGTGCTCCTCCCGCTCCGCAGCGGGGCCGCCCTGGTGCGGGCGGGCGGGCTCCACGCCACCGAGGTCCTCTCCGCCATCGAGCGGTACGGGGTGACGACGCTCGTGAGCGTGCCCGCTCACCTCGCCCCCCTCGCGCTCGAGGAACGCGCGCCCTTTCTCCGGTGCGTCTTCTCGGCCGGATCGCCGCTCCCGCCCGCGACCGCGACGGCCCTGCGCGCGCGGCACGGATGGCGCGTGGTCGAGGTGTACGGCAGCACCGAGACGGGCGCCCTGGGGTGGCGCGAGGCGGGCCTTGAGGCGTGGACTCCGTACCCGAACACCACCATCTCGGCGGGCGTGGGCGACTCTTTCTGGGTCGACTCCCCCTGGCTGCCCGAGGGCGGTCCTCGCCCCTACCCGCTGCCCGACCGGATCGAAATGGGGCCGGACGGCCGGTTCGTGCTTCGGGGCCGCAGGGACGACGCGGTGAAGGTGGCGGGGAAGCGCGTCTCGCTCCGGGAGGTGGAGGAGCGGCTCCTCTCGCTTCCCGGGGTAAGGGACGCGGCCGCCCTCTCCCGGGGCACGTCTGGCCTCCGCGGGCAGGAGATCTGGGTGGCGGTGGCGGCCACGGGCTGGACCGCGGAAGGGCTGCGGGCCGCGCTCGAGCGCTGGCTCGATCCCGTGACCGTGCCGAGGCGGATCCGCGTCCTCGATTCGCTGCCCCGGGAGGGGGCGGGCAAGCTCCTTCGCGCCCGGCTCCTCGAGCTCTTCGACCGGCCCAAGGGCGGGCGCGTCGCGCTCGAGCCGGAGTCCGAGGAGGTCCTCTCGGGCAAGGCAGGGAAAGAGGTCCGGCGGCTCGCCTTCACGGTGCCCGGGGACCTCCTCTACTTCGAGGGCCATTTCCCGGGCTCACCCGTCCTGCCCGGGGTGGTGGAGCTCGACCGGATGGCGGTGCGGCAGGTGGAGCGGCTCTGGCCACAGGCGGGGATGCTCCGCGCCGTCCGGCGGCTCAAGTTCCTGCGTCCCATCGGTCCGGGCGAGCGGATCGAGCTCTTCCTCGAGCGCGATCCGGTTCGAAGGACGGTGGACTTCGCCATCGAAGGACGAGCCGGGCGCTGTGCCTCGGGTACGCTCGTCTTCGGCCCCGTGGAGGAGCCTTGAGTCCCAGGGTGTGTGCCCTCATCCCGACCTACGACAACCCGCTCACCGTCCGGGGGGTAGTGGAACGAGTTCGGGTTCATCTGTCGGACGTGCTCGTGGTCGACGACGGCAGCGGTCCGGAGGGGCGGGCGGAGGTCGCGGCGCTCGGGCGGGAGGGCCTCGCTCTCGTCCAAAGGTTCGAGCGAAACGTGGGGAAGGGGGCGGCGGTCAAGGAGGGGTTCCGCCGGGCGAGCGCCCTCGGCTTCACCCATGCTCTCCAGATCGATGCCGACGGGCAGCACGACACGGGCGACCTTCCGCGCTTCCTGGCGGCGGCGGAGGCCCACCCCGAGGCGCTGGTGGTGGGAGACCCGGTGTTCGACGGGAGCGCTCCCCGGGGCCGGGTGCGCGGTCACCGCTTCTGCCGCATCTGGACCGACCTCGCGACCGGGGGCCGGGTGATCCGCGACGTCCTCTGCGGGTACCGCGTCTACCCGCTCGAGCCCTCCTTGCGCCTTCCCTCTGGCGACCGGATGGAGTTCGACGCCGAGATCGCCATCCGGCTCGTCTGGGCGGGGTGTCCGGTCGTGAACGTGCCCACCACGGTCCGTTATTTCCGTAGAGAGGAGGGTGGGGTCTCGCACTTCCGCCCCTGGCGCGACAACGTCCGCATCGTCTCGACCTACATCTCTCTATGCCTCGTGGGGCTCGGGCGGCTTCTCGTGGGGCGAAGGCCGAGGACGTCGTGACCGCGGGGTCCTGGTACGAGCTCCCGGAGAAGAGCGGTGCCCTAGGCATCTGGCTCGTGGTCGGGGCGCTCCGGCTCCTCGGCCGGCGCGGATCGAGGTGGCTCCTCAGGGTCTTCGCCGCCTGGTACGTCTTCCTCCACGCCCGTGTGCGCCGGGTGTCGCGGGATTACCTGCGGAGGGTGGGGGGCCGGGCGCGGCTCCGCGACGTCCTTCACCACGTCTCGACGTTCGCAGAGGTGACTGCCGACCGCGTCTTCCTGGCGCGAGGTGAGATGTCGAGGTTCCGGGTGCAGAGGCAGGGTGGGGAGGGGCTCGGCGAGCTTCACCGGGCCGGCCGGGGCGTACTCCTCGTCCTCGCCCACCTGGGCAGCTGGGAGGTCCTCCGGCTCGACTCGAGCCTGGGGAAGCTAAAGGTGAGCGTCCTCGTCTACTACGAGAACTCGCGCGCCGTCACGGACGCGCTCCGCCGGCTCGACCCCGGCGTGGAGGGGCAGCTCATCGAGATCAAGAAGGGGGATACGAGCTTCGTCTTCGAGGTGGAGGAGCGAATCCGGCGCGGCGAGATCGTCGGGACCATGGGCGACCGGGTGGGCCTCGACGGCAAGGCCGTCCGGGTCAAGTTCCTGGGCGAGGAGGCGAGCTTCCCGGTGGGCCCCTACCTCCTTGCCGCGACGCTCCGGTGCCCCGTGTACCTCGCGTTCGGGCTTTACGAGGCGCCGGACCGCTACCACGTCCACTACGAGCCCTTCGAGGACCTCGTGATCCTGCCGCGGGGCCCGGCGCGCGAGGAGGCGCTCCTTAAGCTCGTGGCCCGCTATGCGGGGCGCCTCGAGCACCACTGCCGGGCCCACCCGGACAACTGGTTCAACTTCTACGATTTCTGGAGGGCCGCATGAGCGCACCGCTCGGCCCATCCCACGCCCGACCGCGGCTCCCGCCCCCTCCCTCCACGGCGGTGGCGGTCGAGCTCACGGTCCCCTTCCACGACGTGGATGTGCTCGAGGTCGCCTGGCACGGCCACTACCCCAAGTACCTGGACCTCGCCCGCACCGAGCTTCTCCGGTCGCGAGGGCTCGACGTCGGCGACCTGCGGGTCCTCGGATACCGCTTCCTCATGTCCGAGTCCTACCTAAGGCACGCCTCTCCGCTTCGTTACGCCGACCGGTTCCGGGTCTTGGCCTGGCTCGTGGAGGTGGAGAGCCGGGTCCGGATCGCGTATCAGGTCGTGAATCTCACCCGTGAGGTGCTCTCCGCCGAGGGCTACACCGTGCTCGTGACGAGCGAGGCTTCGGGCGGGCTCTGCCTCGAGACCCCGGCGCCGATCCTGGAGCGCCTCCGGGCTCCGGGGCCCCGGGCACCTGCCCCCATAGGGGGCTAGCGAACGCCGACTTCCCAAGAGGGGCGAGGTGGGGCATCCATGTGCTCATGAACGCGAGAAAGATCGCTGTTCCGCTCGCCCTCGTCCTTGGCCTCGCCTGGGCTCCCGCCGCCCGCGGCGCCGGTGAGTCCTGGCCGCGCGCCATCCAGCTCGAGCACGGGACGCTCACCGTATTCACGCCGCAGGTCGAGACCTTCGAGGGCGTAACGCTCACCGGCCGGGCGGCGGTGTCCTGGGAGGCGACGGGCGGCACTCCGGTCTTCGGCGTCTTCTGGTTCGACTCGCGCGTGCTCATCGACAAGGACCAGGGGATCGTCAAGGTCGAGGAGTTCACGGTCACGAAGGTCCGTTTCCCGAACGCCAAGCCCGAGCAGGAGGAGAAGGTCAAGAAGACCGTCGAGGAGGAGGTCCCGAAGTGGGACGTCTCCATGACGCTCGCCGACCTACAGGCGGCGGTGGCGGCCTCGGAGCGGATGAAGAAGAGCGAGAAGGGGATCGCCGCGCCGGTCCCGAAGCTCATCTTCTCGAACGACCCGGCGGCGCTCCTCCTCTACGATGGCCAGCCGGTCGTAAGGCCGATCCCCGACACGGGCCTGGAGCGCGTGGTGAACACGCCGCTCTTCGTGGTGCGCGATCCCGCGACCAGCCGTTTCTACCTGGGCAGCGACACCTTCTGGTACGAGGCCCAGGAGGCGAAGGGGCCATGGTCGCCCGTCGCTGCGCCCACGGAGCCGGTGAAGGCCTACTTCGAGAAGAACAAGCCTCCCCCGCAAGCGCCGCCAGGCGAAGGAGAAGAGGCGCCGCCGAACGCGGCGGCCCCGGCCCAGAAGGAGGCCCCGGCGACGCCGCCGAGGATCGTGGTCGCCACCGAGCCGACGGAGCTCGTCTCCTTCGACGGGAAGCCGTCCTACGTGCCGCTCGGGACCGACGGGAACCTCCTCTACGCGGACAACACCGACGGGAAGGTCATCGTGCACGTCCCCACGAGCGAGACCTACGTGCTCGTCTCGGGGCGGTGGTACAGGGCGACGTCGCTCAAGGGGCCATGGAGCGCCGTGCGACCCGACAAGCTGCCCGCGGCCTTCAAGAGCATCCCTCCCGATTCGCCCGTGGGTGACCTCCGTGCCTTCGTCGCCGGGACGGGCGAGGCGGACGATGCGCTCGCGGATTCTCAGATCCCGCAGACCACCGCGGTGAAGCGCGACCAGACGATCAATGTCACCTACGACGGCGAGCCCAAGTTCAAGGCCATCGAGGGGACCTCCTTGGCCTACGCCACGAACACCTCCTTCTCCGTCCTCCAGGACAGTGGCCAGTACTGGGTCTGTTACCAGGCCGTCTGGTACGTCGCCCCCACCCCCCAGGGACCGTGGGCGGTGAGCGACAAGCGGCCCCCGTCGATCGACCAGGTGCCTCCCTCGGCTCCCGTCTACAACACGAAGTACGTCTACGTGTACCAGTCGACGCCCCAGGTGGTGTACGTCGGCTACCTGCCCGGCTACGTCGGCGTCTACCCGTACTACGGGACGGTGGTGTACGGGACCGGTTACTACTACCCGCCGTACATCGGACCGGTGTACTGCTACCCCTATCCGGCCACCTTTGGTTTCCACGTCTCGTACAACCCGTGGACGGGGTGGGGCTTCGGCGTGAGCTATGGCACGCCGTTCTTCTCGGTGAGCCTGCATTTCGGCGGGTATGGGGGCTACTACGGGCCGCGGGGGTATTACCCGCCCTACCGGCCGCCCTACGGTTACCGTCCCCCGCCGCCTGGCTACCGGCCTCCCTATCCGGCCCGTCCCCCGGGCGGCTATCCTCCCGGCTATCGTCCTCCTGCGGGCTACCCACCTCCGGGCTATCGACCGCCCGCAGGGGGAGGCGGCCGTCCGCCCGCGGGATCCCAGCCGCCGCGCCCGGGCGGAGGACCGAGCGTATCCCAGCCCGTCGCCGGTGGAGGCACGACACCGGCTCGCCCGTCCACGGGGAACATCTACGAGCGCCCCGGCAACGCGCAGCGCAACGCTCCCACGACTCAGCCGGCGGACCGGCGCGCCCCGACCGTGTCCCAGCAGCCCAACAACGTCTACGGCGACAAGTCCGGGAACGTCTACCGGCAGAACCAGAACGGAAACTGGGACAAGAACACGGGCGGTGGGTGGCAGAGCACGGGAGGTTCCCAGCGGCCGCAGGCGAGCACCGGTGCGAGCACGGGAGCTTCCCAGCGGCCGCAGGCGGGCACCGGTGCGAGCACGGGAGCTTCCCAGCGGCACGAGGGCGGCACGAGTGCCAGCTCTCGACCGGCGCCCTCCCAAGGCGCCTCCCGGGGTGGTGGAGCTCCGGCCGGCCTGAACCGCGACGCGGCCGCCCGCGGCGGCGGCCGGGGTGGGGGGGGCGGCCGGAGACGGTAGCACCTGTCGAGAAGACGGGGCCGGTCCTTAGTCGAGGTGGACTTCGACCGGCCCCACCTTCCAGATCGACTCGCAGTACTCGCGCATCGACCGATCGGAGGAGAACGTCCCGGAACGCGCGGTGTTCCGAATCGACATCCGGGTCCACGCTCGGGACTCCTCCCAGGCGGCGCTGACGCGCTCCTGGCAGGCCACATAAGCGGCGTAGTCTTTGAGCACGAGGAACGGGTCCGAGCCGAGAAGGTTCTCGACGAGCGGCCGGAACATCTCCCGGTCGCCGCGCGAGAAGGTACCGCCGGCGATCTGGTCCAAGGCTTCCTTCAATTCCGGGTTCCCGGCGACCACCTCGGCCGGCCGGTAGCCCTCCCTCTTCGCGCGGAGGACTTCTTCGGCCGTGAGGCCGAAGAGGAAGAAGTTCTCGGCGCCGACCTCCTCGCGGATCTCCACGTTGGCGCCATCGAGGGTCCCGATGGTGAGGGCCCCGTTCATCATGAACTTCATGTTTCCGGTGCCAGAGGCCTCCTTGCCGGCCATGGAGATCTGCTCCGAGAGGTCCGCGGCCGGGTAGATGGCCTGCGCGTTCTTGACGTTGAAGTCGGGGAAGAAGACCACCTTGAGCCGCCCCCCCACCGCCGGATCGCCGTTCACCACCTCGGCGACGCCCGTGACGAGCCGGATCATGAGCTTGGCGAGGTGATAGCCGGGGGCGGCCTTGCCCCCGAAGAGGAAGAAGCGGGGCGGGAGCTCGAGCTGCGGGTTTTGGCGGAGCCTCTGGTAGAGCGTGATCACATGAAGCGCGTTCAGGTGCTGGCGCTTGTACTCGTGGATGCGCTTCACCTGGACGTCGAAGAGGGCAGCTGGGTCGATCGCGACCCCGGTCCGTTCGCGGATGCGGCGTGCCAAGGCCTCCTTGGCGGCTCGCTTGACTTTACGCCAGCGCTCTAGGAAGGCGGCGTCCTGGGCCCGTGCCTCGAGGGCCCTTAAGCGGGTGGGGTCGGTGAGCCAGCCCTCGCCCACCGCTTCGGTGAGGAGCGCTCGTAGCCCCGGGTTACTCAAGGCGACGAAGCGGCGCGGGGTGACCCCGTTCGTGACGTTCCGGAAGCGCTCCGGCCAGAGCTCGGCGAAATCGCGGAGCACCGTCTCCTTGAGAAGGGCCGAGTGCATCGCCGCCACGCCGTTCACCGCGTGGGTACCGACGGTGGCGAGGTGAGCCATTCGCACGCGCTTCTCCCCCGCCTCGTCGATGAGGGACATCCGTGCCACCCGGGCCTCGTCCCCGGGATAGCGCCGCCGCACGAGGTCGAGGAAGCGGTGGTTCACCTCGTAGATGATCTCGAGGGGGCGGGGAAGGAGGCTCTTCATGAGGGGGAGCCCCCAGGTCTCGAGCGCCTCCGGGAGGAGGGTGTGGTTCGTATAGGCGAGGGTACGGCAGGTGAGGTCCCAGGCTTCTTCCCAGGGGAGCTGCCGCTCGTCCACGAGGAGCCGCATGAGCTCGGCCACCGCGATCGCCGGGTGGGTGTCGTTGAGCTGCACCGCGAACAGATCGGGGAGGCTCTGGAGAGGCGCCCCCTTCGCCTCGAGGAGGCGTAGCATGTCCTGCAGCGAGCAGGACGCGAAGAAGTACTGCTGAGCGAGGCGCAGGCGCTTCCCGCTCTCCTTCTCGTCGTTCGGGTAGAGCACCTTGGAGATCGTCTCCGAGACGATCTTCTCCTCTACCGCGCCGTAGTAGTCTCCGACGTTGAAGTCCTCGAACTCGAAGGACTCGACCGCCTCGCTCTTCCAGAGCCGTAGGGTGTTGCAGGTGTTCACCCGGTAGCCCGGGACCGGGGTGTCGCAGGCCACGCCCTTCACCCGGCGCCCCGGGATCCAGCGAACGCGGTAGCGCCCGTCCGCGTCGGTCCCGGCCTCGGTGTGGCCGCCGAAGTTCACGGGGAAGGCCACGTCGGGGCGGACCAGCTCCCAGGGGTTCCCCTTCGCGAGCCACTTGTCGGTCACCTCGACCTGCCAGCCGTTTCGGATCTCCTGATCGAAGATGCCGAACTCGTAGCGGATCCCGTAGCCGATGGCCGGAACCTTGAGCGTGGCGAGCGAGTCGAGGTAGCAGGCGGCGAGCCGCCCCAGGCCGCCGTTCCCGAGCCCCGGTTCCTCTTCCACCTCGAGGAGGGCGTCGAGGTCCTGGCCGAGCGCCCCCATCGCTTCGCGGGCGCCCCGTTCCATGCCGAGAGAGAGGAGGTTATTGCCGAGCTGAGGCCCCATAAGGAACTCGGCCGAGAGATAGCAGGCGACCTTCACGTCTCGGGTGACGTAGGCCTCTACAGTGCTCGCCCAGCGCGCCAGCATCCGGTCGCGGACCGTGTAGGCGAGGGCCATGTACCAGTCCTGGGCGGTGGCGATCCTGGGGTAGCGGCCCTGCAGGCAGACGAGATTCTCGACCACGGCGCGCTCGAGCGTCGCGGCGGAGAGCCCGGTGCGGATGGGTTCGGGGGTCATGATCTCGCTCCTCTCGCTTGGGGGTCACAGTGTGGGGGCAATTGACGGCGGCGCGTCCGGCAGCGCCGCCGGGAGCGTGGCGCGGAGGAAGAGGTACCCGACCACGCCCGAGAGCACCGACGCGGCGAGGATCCCGACCTTGGCGGCGGTCTCGAGCGCTCCCTCCTCGAAGGCCAGGCTGGCCACGAAGATCGACATCGTGAAGCCGATGCCGGCGAGGAAGCCCGCTCCGAGGAGGTGGCGCAGGGTGACGTTCTCGGGGAGCCGGGAGAAGCCGAGGCGGATCGCGAGCCAGGCCGCCCCGGCGATCCCCACTGCCTTCCCCACGAACAGGCCGAGCAAGACGCCGAGCGCGACCGGGGACCGGAGGGCCACTCCCACGCCACCCTCCACTGCGATTCCCGCGTTGAACAGGGCGAAGACGGGGAGCACGAACCAGGTCGTGACGGGGTGGAGCGCGTGCTCGAACACGAGCGCGGGCGGCCGGAGCGCCGAGGCCCCGATGTGGACCTCTTCGAGTCGCTCCAGCTGGTCGGCGTCGAGGGCGAGGCTTTCCCGCGAGAGCGGCCGGGCCGAGAGATCACGGAGGGCGTCTCCGACCTCCAAGAGGAAACGCTCCGGCGACCGGTCCGAACGGACCGGGACGAGGAAGGCGATGAGGATGCCCGCGACGGTGGCGTGCACGCCCGAGGCGAGCGTGGCGAGCCACACGCCGAGCACGAGGACGGCATACACGCCGGCGAAGCGGATCCGGGTCCGCCCGGCGAGGCCGAGCGCGGCGAGCAGAAGGGCGGCGCCGACGAGGGCCCAGAGGTGGATCCGCTCGGTGTAGTAGATGGAGATGACGAGCACCGCCCCGAGGTCGTCGGCGATGGCGAGGGCGGTGAGGAAGACCTTGAGGCCGAGCGGGACCCGCCGGCCGAGGAGCGCCAGCACCCCGAGGGCGAAGGCGATGTCCGTGGCCATGGGCACCCCCCAGCCGCGGATCCCGGGCCCCCCCGTATTGAGAAGCGCGTAGACGAGCGCCGGGCAGAGGATGCCCCCCAGAGCGGCCACCACCGGGAGGACGGCGCCCGCCACGGTCGAGAGTTGGCCCAGCACCACCTCCCGCTTGATCTCGAGACCGACCACGAAGAAGAAAAGGGCCATGAGGCCGTCGTTCACCCAGTGGTGGAGCGAGAGCGCGAAGGTGTGCGGGCCGAGGGAGACGCCGAGCTTGAGTTGCAAAAGCGCCTCGTAGGACCCCGCAAAGCGAGAGTTCGCCCAAGAGAGCGCGACGATGGTCGCGGCGAGGAGTGCGACGCTGCCCGCGCTTTCCGAGCGAATGAAACGCGAAAGGACGCCGCCGGGACTCGAGGGCCTTGCCATTCGTCGTCTCCCTACCCAAGCCTCCTGCTCACCGGGTCTCGAGGCCGGTGGCCTTCCGGACGAGGGTCCAAAAGGAGTAACCCGTCCCAGGTCTTCGTGAGGAGCCTTTGAGCTTGGCACGGGCATCCCCTCGCGACAAGGGACCGTGGTGCAACCCGGAGAGGGCGAGCGCTCGACGAATCGACGCATCCCGCGAGCTCTTCGAAAGCAGTTTCACAGCGCGAGGACCTCCGAATGCTTCGAGGTAGCGGACTCGGGGTATAAGCAGCCGCACGGCTCTCGTTGCGGACTCGAGCCCCAAGGAGGATCGCGATGCCCTTCAACGGCGGTTTCACGTTTGCCAACTTCCTGGCCGACGTCCTCACGGTGTTCCTGTTCGTCGCCTGGTTCTGGCTGCTCATCTCCGTCTTCCGGGATCTGTTCCGGCGCCGCGATCTTTCGGGGTGGATGAAGACACTCTGGGTGCTCGTGGTGATCGTCGCCCCCTATCTCGGTGTGTTCATCTACCTCATCACCCAGGGGCGGGGGATGGCGGACCGGAACCTCCAGGAAGTTCAGTACGGCCGGGAGGAGCTGAAGCGCATGGTGGGCTTCAGCGTCGCGGACGAGCTCGAGAAGCTCGAGCGGCTCAAGTCCTCGGGGGCCATCACCAGCGAGGAGTACGCGCGGCTCCGGGCGAGGCTCGTCGAGTGAGCGGTCGCTCCCTTCCTAGGGCACGAAGGAGAGGAAGAGGAACGCCGCGAAGACCACGAGGTGAACCGAGCCCTGCATCACGCTCGTCCGCCCCGGCACGAGGGTCAGGGCGCTCACGAGAAAGGTGAGGGCGAGGAGCACGAGGTTCTTCGAGTCGAGACCCAGGGCGAGAGGGATCCCGAAGTGAAGCGACACGGCCACCACGGCGGGGATGGTGAGGCCGATGGAGGCGAGCGCCGACCCGAGAGCGAGGTTCATGCTCGTCTGGAGCCGGTTCGAGCGGGCGGCGCGAAGCGCCGCCACGGTCTCCGGCAATAGGACGAGCAGGGCGATGGCGATGCCGACGACGGCGTCGGGGAGTCCGGCGGCCTTGACGAGCGCCTCGACCACCGGAGAGAGGAGCTTCGCCGCGCCCACGACGGTGACGAGCGCGACGAGGAGCAACCCAGCGCTCCCGAGGGTGGCGAGGCCCCCGGGTGGGGGGAGATGAGCCTCTTCTCCCTTCCCGTCGTTCGGAGGGAGGAAGTAGTCCCGATGACGGACCGTCTGGGCGAACACGAAGACGCCCCAGAGAACGAGCGACGCCACCCCCGCGAAGGCGAGCTGGGGAGGCGAGTAGACCGGTCCGGGCGCGCTGGTCGTGAAGCTGGGCAGCACCAGAGACAGGGTGGACAGGGCCACCAGGGCTGCCAGCGCGGGCGCCGCCCCCTCCACCCGGAAGGACTGTTCGCGGTGGAGAACTCCGCCGAGGAGGATGCACGAGCCGACCACGCCGCTGCAGATGATCATCACGGCCGCGAAGGCCGCGTCGCGCGCCAGGGTCGCGCTCTGCGGCCCTCCCACGATCATGAGGGAAACGATGAGCGCGACCTCGATGACGGTGACCGCCAGGGCGAGGACCAGCGTCCCGAGCGGCTCTCCGACCTTGCGGGCGATCACCTCCGCGTGGTGGACCGCCGAAGGGACGGCGACGAGGAGCACGACGCCCAGGGCGATCGAGAGAATGCCACCTTGGGGGAGAAACATCGCCACGCCGAGCACGGCCGCGGCAGCGAGGGGGACGATGATTGGCCAGGAGCGCACGAGACGCTTCATAACGGGCAACGCGGCGGGGGACGCAGGGTCCGGCGAGCCCGACCTCTCGGAGCCCCTCGAGTGCGCTTCGTCCTCTTAGCGGCACGCTCGTCTTCCAAGACCCGCAAGCCCGCCCTTCCGGCGCAGCGAGGAGCGTAGAGCCTCGTCGACGGGGCCCCGACGGCGGTCACGTCGACGACCCTGCTCGGGTCCTCTGCCATCGTCGGGCCGCACCCGAGTCGGGCGACACCTCTGCGACACCCGCCTCGTCACGGGAATTGGTTATGTGTTGCCAGCCTTCGCAGGTCGAAAGGGGCACGGCTGCTCCGGGCGGACCCCGTCCCGAGGTAACGAGGGGGGCGGCGGATCGGGGTAATTGCAGGAGGGACCGCGGGAAGGGGAGGCCCCCCAGAGCGACTCGCGCACCGGGTACTGACGTTCGTCCGATAGGCGACGCCGGTGGGGTCGCGAGATGATAAACGATAGCCCGGCGGCGAAGCGGAGGGCACACACCTCGGGGAGGGAATCATGATCTGGGCAGAGCTTGCCGTGGTGCTCGTCATGATCGTGGTCGGTGCGCGGCTCGGGGGTCTCGGGCTCGGCGTCATGGGAGGGCTCGGCCTCGCGATCCTCACGTTCGGGTTCGGCGAGCGGCCCGCCGACCCGCCCATCGACGTGATGCTCATGATCGCGGCGGTCTGCACCGCGGCGGGCGCGCTCCAGGCGGCGGGCGGGATGGACTACCTCGTGTCGCTGGCGGAGAAGGCTCTGCGCAAGCACCCACCGGCGATCACGTACGTCGCACCCCTGGTCGCATACGTCTTCACCCTCTTCGCCGGGACCGGGCACGTGGCCTACGCGATCCTGCCGGTCATCGCCGAGGTTTCGCGCGAGGCGGGGGTCCGGCCCGAGCGGCCACTCTCCATCTCGGTCATCGCCTCCCAGCAGGCGATCACCGCGAGCCCCATCTCCGCGGCGACCGTGGCGCTCGTGGGCTTGCTCGCCGGCTCGCGCATCACCTTGGCGGGGGTGCTCTCGGTCTGCATCCCGGCCACCGTCCTCGGCGTCTTGTGCGGGTCCTTCGTCGCGAGCAAGCAGGGCAAGGAGCTCAAGGACGATCCCGAGTACCAGCAGCGCCTGTCATCCGGCAAGCTCGAGGCCGCCCACCCGGCGGCTGCAGACGGCGGAAAGGCGACCGTGCCGCCCGCCGCCAAGGTGGCGGTCCTGATCTTCCTTCTGGCCGCGGTGATGATCGTGCTTCTCGGGACGTTCGATGGCCTGCGTCCCTCCTTCGAGATCGAGGGCAAGGTGGTTCGGATGGGGATGGCCGGGGCGATCGAGATCGTGATGCTCTCGACTGCCGCGCTCATGGTCCTTTTCTGCAAGGCGGGGGTGGGAGCTCTGGCCAAGGGGTCGGTGTTCGGGGCCGGCATGCAAGCCGTCATCGCGATCTTCGGCATCGCCTGGATGGGCGACACGTTCTTCCAGGGGAACCTGGCCCAGCTCGAGGGCCCCCTGGAGGCCATGGTCCGTCACGTTCCATGGGCCTTCACGGTGGCGCTGTTCGTGCTCTCCATCCTCCTCTACAGCCAGGCCGCGACGGTCCGGACTCTGATGCCGCTCGGGCTCTCTCTCGGTCTCCCCGGCTGGGGCCTCGTGGGAGCCTTCCCGGCCGTGAATGGCTACTTCTTCATTCCCAACTACCCGACGGTGGTCGCGGCGATCAACTTCGACCGGACCGGTACCACCCGGATCGGGAAGTACGTCTTGAACCACAGCTTCATGTTGCCCGGGCTCGTCGCCACTGCGGTCGCGGTGGCTTCGGGGCTGGCTCTGGCACGCTTCATCCTGGCGTAGGGGGAACCTAAGGCCGGCCCGCCCGGCGGAGGTGAGTCATGGCAAGCGAGCACCGGACAGAGCACGACTTCTTGGGGGATCGGGAGGTCCCGGCGGATGCGTACTATGGCGTGCAGACGCTGCGCGGCAGCGAGAACTTCCCCATCACCGGGTATCGCATCCATCCGGCGCTGATCCGGGCGCTCGGGATCGTGAAGAAGGCGGCGGCGCTCGCAAACCGCGACACCGGCCACCTCGAGGCCAGGGTCGCGAACGCCATCGCCGCCGCTGCGGACGACGTCATCGCGGGCAAGCTCGACGCCTGGTTCATCGTCGACCCGATCCAGGGCGGCGCCGGGACCTCGATCAACATGAACGCCAACGAGGTGATCGCGAATCGCGCCCTGGAGATCCTGGGAAAGCCCAAGGGGACCTACGAGGTCGTGAGCCCGAACTCGCACGTGAACATGGCCCAGTCGACCAACGACGCCTTCCCCACCGCGGTCCACATCGCGGTGCTGGACCTGGGGAAGGCGCTCCTGGCGGAGCTGAGGCGGCTCCACGAGGCCTTCGCCGCCAAGGAGAAGGAGTTCGACGGGCTCATCAAGATGGGCCGCACCCACCTGCAGGACGCGGTGCCCATCCGGCTCGGCCAGGAGTTCGGCGCCTACCGGCGGGTCATCGGCCGGGACATCGGCCGCCTCCAGAACGTGGGCCAGCAGCTCGCCGAGGTGAACATGGGGGCGACGGCGGTGGGCACCGGCCTGAATGCCGACCCCGCCTACATCGCCGCGGTGGCGAAGTACCTGGCCGAGTTCTCCGGCTGGCCCATCCGCACCGCCGAGCACCTCGTCGACGCCACCCAGAACACCGACGGCTACACCGAGGTCTCGGCGGCCCTCAAGGTCTGCATGATGAACCTCTCCAAGATCGCGAACGACCTGAGGCTTATGGCCTCCGGGCCCCGCTGCGGCCTGGGGGAGCTGAACCTCCCGGCGCGCCAGCCCGGTTCGAGCATCATGCCCGGCAAGGTGAACCCGGTCATGGCGGAAGTCGTGAACCAGGTGGCCTTCCAGGTGATCGGGAACGACAACACCGTCTGCCTCGCCTCGGAGGCTGGCCAGTTCGAGCTCAACGTGATGGAGCCGGTGCTGTTCTTCAACCTCATCCAGTCCATCAGCATCATGACGAACGCCTTCCGCGTCTTCCGCACCTACCTCGTGGAGGGCGTCACCGCCAACGGAGAGCGGATGAAGGCGTACGTCGACGGAAGCGTGGGGGTCATCACCGCGATCAATCCCCACGTCGGCTACGAGACCGCCGCCCGCATCGCCCGGGAGGCCAACCTCACGGGAAAGCCGGTCCGCGAGCTCATCCTGCGCGACAAGGTGCTCACCGAAAAACAACTCGACGCCATTCTCGATCCCTTCGAGATGACCTCGCCCGGCATCGCTGGAGCCCGCCCCGCGCGCCAGGAGCACGTTTGGAAGGAGCAGGATCAGGACACCGATCACGATCGGAGGCCATGAGGAGGGAACGAGGGGGAGAGAGGAGCGGCTCGGCGTCCTCGCGGCGGTTTCTCACCGATGCCCGGGGGCCCGCCGCTCCGCCCTGAAGCCCGCGCAAGGGCGGGTGGATCCCGAGGTGGGAGGGCGGCGGGGTGCGGGTCGTGAACGAGTTCCGCTCCCAGTCGGGCGCGAAAGCGCGCGAGCGGCAGGAACCGCACCGGCGGGCGGCGGAACTCCGGTTCGCGCTCGCGCTCTTGCCACACCCGCGGCGCTTCGATCGATACTGAAGGGTGCCTGAAGAAAGGGGGGAACCGTGCCACGAACGCCGCTCGCCCTCGCCTTCCTCGCGCTGCCGCTCGTCGCCTTCGCGCAGGATGCCATCCCGGAGCTCTGGTCGACTCCCGCGCCCGAGGTGGCGCCGGCCGCCGAGGAGCACGGCATCTTCCCGCTCTGGGGCGACAAGGTGCGGGCGAAGGGCTTCGATCTGCCGAAGCCGTTCGGCTTCATGGTGAACTACTACTACCAGAAGTCCGACATCCACATCTCCAACCTGAAGCTCGGGTTCAACGGCGGGCCGATGTACGACGCGGGCTTCATCCAGATCCCCAAGGCGACCGCCTGGGGGAGCGCCCTCGCCATTCGCCCGAGCCTCATGGTGCTCCCGTTCCTCTCCCTGTATGCCGTCTACTCGAGCGGCAAGACGGAGACCACCGTCAACATCACCTCGCCGGTCGAGGCGAGCACCACGGCCTCCTCCGGGGCGCAGGTGCTGGCGCTCGGCGCGACCTTCCAGATCGGGTGGAGGGGCTACTTCGCCGTGGCCGACTTCAACGGAGCAGTCTCGGACGTGGACCGACTCGCCGACCTGGTAGGGGCGAACGTGCTCTCGTTTCGGCTGGGGAAGGCCTTTCGTCTGGACGAGAAGGGCCAGAGCCTCTCGGTGTGGGCCGGGACGCTCGGCCAGGTCATCGACGTCGAGACCTCGGGAACGGTGCGGCTCGCCGACGTCCTTCCCCCGCCGCAGCAGAGCACCATCGACTCGGCCCAGGCGAAGTGCGATGCCATTCCCCCGAGCAACGCTGCCCAGAAGCTGGCCTGCAACCAGCTCGTGCAGAAGATGCGGAACTGGGCCAACGGCTCGGAACCGGCGGCGAGCGTCGACTACTCGCTCGACAAGAAGCCGGCGAGCATCTGGAACCTCGCCCTGGGCGGGCAGTACGCCCTCGACAAGTACTGGATGTTTCGGGCCGAGGTCACCTTCCTGGGAGGACGCTCCTCGGTCCTCGCCGGGGTGGAGTACCGCTTCGACATCTGATCGGGCGAGCTAAGGGGCCTCCGCGCCCGGGACATAGTCGTGGACGAGGTGCGCGACCTCCTCCTCGGGGCGGGGGATGGAGGAGAGGATGCCGGAGTTCCGAGGCGTCCGTCCCGCGGTGGCCTTGAAGACCGGCCCGGAGCGGTCCTCGTCGCACTGCAGGCAGGCATTGAGGCGGCCGTCGGGCCAGGTCGATGGCTCACCCTTTAGCCAGCTCAGAATGCAGGTGCCGAAGCACTCCCGTCGCGTGTTCCGAGCATTGTAAAACCAGGTGCGCGCGCAGGGGCCGCTGAAGCCCAGCCTCTCGATGCAGGCGAGGGAAGCGGAGTCCCTCAAGAAGAGCCCGCAATGACGCACCGGAGCGGTCAGGTCCGGCTTCTGGAGGTAGACCGCCAGATCCTGCAGGGTCGAGCAGGTTCCGCACGCTCCGGGATGCGTCACCGCCCATCCCGAGGTGCGGGCCTCAGACTCGGTCGGGAAGGTGGCAAGCCGGTAGTGGACCTCATCCGCCTCGAACCGGACGGCGCACACGCTTCCCGGCGGCGTGCGGGGCGGCTCCCGCCCACGAAAGGCCAGGTAGGGGTTGCCCTCGAGGGTGACTGGATCGATGGGCACCTTGGCTCGGAGCGCCGCGAGGAACCGCGGATCGGGAACTCCCTGCGCTCCTGCCAGAGGGGTTCCGATCGCGGAGGCGGCGAGCAGGGCCATGAGCAGGAAGGAGCGGAGGCCGACCGCCGGGGCCGGGAGCGCGCCCGCGATTCCCGATGTGCTATCGGTGAACGGGCCAACGGGCCTCTCACCGTGAAGCCAAAGTCCATTGCCCGAACGATAGGGTACCTTGCGGGGTGCTCGCGATCGCACGTGCACGGAACGAGACCTTTGGGCTGGCGGGGGGCCTCGGGGCCCCGAGGCGCGAGTTCCTCTTCAAAGGCGTCCCCTTGACGAAACGTCGGGACTCGTTCGGCGATTCCGGCAGCTGCGCAGGGCGAGCTCAGGGCTAAGGACCCGATTCGACCCGCACGGTCACCTCCACCGCCGCGAGCGTCCGAAGGGCGGCGATCCTGGCTCGAATGGCCATCGGGCTGAACACCAGGACGTCCACCGGGTGCCACAGGATCACCCAGCCGATGATCTCGAAGCCGTATTCGAACGTCGTGCGCACCAAGGGCCGCATCCCCTCGGTGAGCTCGCTCGCGAAGAGAGAGGCCAGGGCGAGGCAGATGGCGAGCAGCACGAAGGCGAGTCCCGCCACCTTCCACCCGTAGCGGTAGGTGTTCCTGAGCTCCCGGCGCTGGCGCTCGAGGCGCCACTAAATCTGGCGATGAAGGGCGAGGGTGAGTTTCTCGGAGCTCGCTCGGGCCGCCTCGGTGGCCGGGAGGATGAGGACGAGCGATCGCGCCCCCTGCCGCTTCCGGTCGAGGTGCAACCCTTCGAGAAGGTATTCGACGCCCGCGATGCCGAGGGCCTCCGCCGGGCTTTTCGAGAGCGGGTCGATCCGGGGGGCGTTGAACAGGTGGTCGGGGTCGAGGAGCGGAAGGACGAGCTCGCAGCTCCTCTCGGCCCCTGTAGATACGGGCGCCACCCTACTGTCCTGCGGCGGGCGAGAGCCCTCCGCGAGCCTTCTCCGCCTCGGCCCTGGCCTCCTCGAGCAGGGTATAGGCGGCGTAGTACTTGAATATGTTCCGGACATAGGTCGTGGTCTCGGCCCCGATCTTCCGCGCGGTCACGATCTCCACGTTGTTGAACCACTGGTTCGGGTCGAGCCCGGCCTTCTCCGCCTCCGAGCGCATCCTGGAGATGGCTCCGGGGCCGGCGTTGTAGCTCGCGAAGGCGAACAGGGTGCGGTTCACCTCGTCGAACTGGGCGTCGGGGAAGTACTTCGTCATGAGCTGGTCCATGTACTTCGCACCGGCGTGGATATTGGGCTCGATCTGGTGGATGTCGCCGACCTTGAGCTCCTTCCCGGTGTCCGGCATGACCTGCATGACGCCGACCGCGCCCACGGGGCTCCGGGCCTCCTGGTCGAGGCGCGACTCCTGGAAGCCCTGGGCGGTGAGCATGAGCGGGTCGAAGCGGTACTCCGCCCCGTACTTCTCGAAGAGCGCGTAGGTCTGCTCGAAGCGCTTCCTCGCCTTCGCCGTGGTCGGGTTCTTGAGGCGTTTCACCCGCTTCATGGCCTGCTCCAGGGCCCCTCGGACGGCGCCCTTCGGGGCTTTGGCCTTGAGGTAGGCTCCGATCTCGGCCGCGAGCTTGGGGCTGTCCTTCCGGATCGCCCAGCCGATCTGGCTGCCGGTTCGCAAGGCCACCTCCTCGGCCACCTTGACGTTGGTGAGGACCTGCGCCCACATCTTCGCCTTCCAGTCGTCGACGACGGTCGCCTCCAGGATTCCCGCGTCGAGCATGTCCATCACGTCTTCGTCCTCGAGAGCGTCGGGCAAGAGGACGAGATGCACGAGCGGCTTGCCCTCGTCCTTGAGCCTCTCGTTCAGGGCGACGAGGCTCTCGTAGTAGCTCGAGGCGCGCCGAACGTGAACCGTCCTTCCCGCGAGATCGTCGACGGTGGCGACGGGGGCGGCGTTCTGTCCGGTGACGACCACCTCCTTCACCACCGGGAGGTTCGGGATGAGGACGAAATCGACCACCGCGAGCCGCTCGGGCGTCATGGTCAGGTTCCCCACCGCGATGTCGCCGTGCCCAGTCGCGACCTCGGAGAGGAGCCGCTCCCGGGTCCTCGGGAGGATGCCCACGGTGATGGGCCGGTTCTTGAGCTTCTTCGCGTACTTCTCGTTCAGCCACTTCTCGAACCCGCGCACGCTGTCGGCGCTGAGCCCGCGCTCCCAGCCCCGGTCGTTGTAGTAGAGCGAGCGGCTGAACGGAACCACCACCCGGATCAGACGGCGCTCGAGCATGCCGTCGAAGTCGTCGGTGAACGCCTTCGTCTCGAAGGTGATGCCGCGCTGGCCAGGGGCCTCGGCAGGGGGCCCTGGCTGGGGCGCGGGGGGCGTCTGTGCCAGGACGCCGATCACGAAGAGCAGCGAGGGAAGGACCGCTGCGACCCGTCCAAAGATGCGCATGCCCCGATTCTAGAACGCCTCGCCCGCTCCGAAGTAGACCGCGAATGAGTCCTCCCCGGCGGCGAAGTCGAGGGTCACGGCGTTCCGCGCCTCCCGATTCATCATGAACCGAAGCCCCACGCCACCCGCGGGCCGCACCTTCGCGAAGAGCGGCTCGCTCCCCTGCACGTACCCGGGCACGTTCACCGCCGGCCGCGAGAAGGTCGAGGCGTTCGCGAAGACCGTTCCGCCCAAGAAGCCATCTCGGGTGAGTCGGAACCGCCACTCCGCCTCGCCATAGACCTCCCCGTCGCCGCGGAACCGGCCCTGGACGTAGCCCCGGCCGGTCCGGTTCGCGAAGTCCCAGCCGATCGAGGGCAGGGTCAGGTAGGGGAGGTGCCCGCTCGTGACGCCCGAGGCGAGCGCCCAGAAAGCGATTACGTTCCTCGGAACGTCGTCGGACAGGCCGATGTAGGTCCGGGCCTCTCCCTGGACCATGGTCGCGTCCTCGCTGCTCCCGAGCGCCTTCGGGTAAGTGCGCAAGGACCCGCTCAGGTAGAGGCCGCGATAGGCGGCGATGGTCGAGTCGCGGCTGTCGTAGAGGATCTCGGCCCCGACCCCGGACGCGGTGTAAGCCGACTTCGAGAAGCCGAACTGCTCGCTATAGGCGTAGTGGGCGGTGACGACCGGAGGGGTGGCGGCAAGGTCAAGCTTCTCGTCGGCGATGCCGAAGTATCGGTCGAGGCGGTAGCTCGCGCCGACGTAGAGCGGTCCGGAGATCCTCTTCAGCGCGAGTTGGTAGAAGCGAAGGAGGTTGAAATCCATGGGCTGCTCCCCGGCGAGGGTGTTCGTGTCCCCGGACCCGCCCACGCTCGTCTCCGTCCCTTGCGCGCTCGCCGAGGAGCCGAGGCCGTAGGTGGGCTGGTTCGTGAGGAGGACCCGGTAGTCTCCTTGGAGCTGCCAGGTGTTGTCGGGGAGCAAGATGGCGGCGCGCGACTGAAAGATGACCTGATTCTTCGAGGTGTAGAGGGCGACGAGCCCCAGGCTCGAGATGGTCGTCGTGGTCGGGTCGCCGAAGTAGATGCCGGCGAGGGTCGTGACCCCCACCACGACGCCGTTCTGCGGGGTATACCCGACCGAGGGGATGATGGACGGGTAGAGCCGGTAAGCCTCGACGACCCCCCGGCTCTGCTTCACGCCGATCATCTCGAGCAGGTCTCGACCGTCGAGGTACGGGGCGCAGCGACCGTCGGCGCAGACGTTTCCGTAGCCCTGGGCGCGGGAGCACTCGGCGCTCTCCGAGCACACGGGCGCCGGTAGGCTATCCGATGCCGCGGCCTCCCCGAGCGCCGCAAGGGCGAGCGCGAGAAGGGCCTTCACCCTCACAGCTTGCGCCCCCTGCCCTCCGGAATCCATCGGATCCTGGTCGGCCCCTGACGACCGCGGCGAGGACTCGCACCCGATCTGGGATCACGATCGGGTCGCGATCCCGACGGCGACCTCGCTCGTCTTGGGCTCGCTCATGACAAGACCTCGGCGGAAACCTGCGGCGCAAAGGTGTCGCAGTTCTTGGGGCAGTTCAGCGCGAAGACGAGCGAGAAGAGTTGCCCCGGCCGGTCGATAAACGGTGGCTTCGACGGAGGGTACACTCTCGCCAGGCAGCCTCGACTGTCTCGACCTCCGTGCGGTGGATCCCGATCGGCTTGTATGTTGGCCGGGCGCGCAGAGCTCAGCCGCCAGGGGAACCCCCAATTCGCATCTTGGCAAGCGCGATCCTCGGACCTTCCTCGGGGCTTGAGCGTCGATCCCGATTGACGGGCCTCGCGGGGAGAGGGATCTAAGGAGCGGGTCTTGGGAAAGGGGAAGACCTCCATGGCATCTACGCTTCCGTGGCTTCGAAACCCGATCATCTACGAGGTGAACACCTGGGCCTGGCTCGGCGAGGTGGGTGCGCGAGCGGGAAAGCCGGTCAGCCTGGGGTCGGTTCCCTCCTCCGAGTGGGACGCGCTCGCCTCCTGGCGCCCGGATGCGGTTTGGCTCATGGGCGTCTGGGAACGGAGTCCAGAGGGACTGCGCATCGCGCTCGGGAACGAGGGGCTCATGCGCTCGTTCCGGGACGCGCTCCCCGACCTTCGGCAGGCCGAGGACGTGGTTGGCTCGCCCTACTGCATTCGCCGCTACGTGGCGGACCAGCGGCTCGGGGGGCCGTCGGGGCTCGCCAAGGCGAGAGCCGAGCTCGCCCGCCGCGGCATTCGGCTCGTCCTCGATCTCGTGCCGAACCACGTTGCCCCGGATCACCCGTGGGTGCGCGAGGCCCCCGAGTACTTCGTCCGCGGGACGGCGGAGGAGGCGGCGAGCGCCCCAGAGGCTTTCTTGCGGTCGGGGGGAGCGGTGTTCGCGCGCGGCCGGGATCCCTACTTCCCGCCCTGGCCCGACGTGGTCCAGCTCGACGCGTTCTCGCCTGGCTACCGCCGGGCCCTCGCGGACACGCTCAGCGGAATCGCGGGGCAGTGCGACGCGGTCCGGACCGACATGGCCATGCTCCTCGTGAACCGGGTGTTCGAGCGCACCTGGGGGTCCCGGGTCGGGCCCCCGCCCCCTCGCGAGCTCTGGGAAGAGGTCCTCTCGGAGGTGAAGGGTCGGCACCCCGGGTTCGTGGTCATGGCCGAGGCGTACTGGGACATGGAGTGGGAGCTGCAGCAGCTCGGGTTCGATTACTGTTACGACAAGCGGCTCTACGACCGGCTCGAGCACGAGGGTGGGGAGAGCGTCCGGCTGCACCTTACCGCGGGGCTCGACTACCAGGAGAAGCTCGTTCGCTTCATCGAGAACCACGACGAGCCGCGGGCCGCGGCGTCCCTCGGGGCGAAGGCGGCTGTCGGTGCGGTCGCCGTGGCGACGCTCCCCGGCGCACGCCTCTTCCACGAAGGGCAGTTCGAGGGGCGAAAGGTCCGCCTGCCGGTCTTCCTCGGGCGCCGGCCGACGGAGCCGGTCGACCAGGGGACGCGGGCCTTCTACCGGAAGCTCCTCGCCGAGGGAACGCACGAGATCTACCATGACGGGAAGTTCGCCCTGTGCGAACGAGTGGGCTTCGAAGGCGACAGAAGCTTCGAGGACCTCGTCGCCTGGTGCTGGCTCCTCGGGGAGGAGCGGCGCCTCGTGGTCGTGAACCTGGGCCACGCACGGGCTCGCGCCCGGATGAGGGTACCCTGGCCCGAGCTGGCCGGCCGCGCCTGGCGGCTCGAGGAGAGGCTCGAGGAGACCGCCTACACACGCGACGGGGCGGAGCTGGCGGGCGCCGGCTTGTTCGTCGAGCTCGACCCCGGCAAGTGGCACCTCTTCTCGGTACACCACGCGGGCGCCGCGCGGCAGATCCCATAGGACCAACGTCCCCTTTCACCCCGGCGAGTTCTGGGGCAAGCTACCCGCCCACAAGCCGCCAGCGAGGAAATCATGCTCCCGAGCACCCGGAAGACCCTGCCCAGCGCGAAGCGGACCTGCCGTCCCCTCGCCGTCGCCGTGGCCGCGCTGGCCGTCGCAGCCTGTGCCCAGAAGAAGGAGGAACCCAAGGCCCCGCCGGTCCCCGAAGTCTCGGTGGCCGAGGTGATCCAGCGCGACGTGTCCGTCGGTGGCGAGCTCACGGGGACCATGAAAGGGTTCGAGGACGTCGAGATCCGGGCCCGGGTCGAGGGCTACCTGAAGACCGTCGACTACAAGGAGGGGTCAGAGGTGAAGAAGGGCCAGCTCCTCTTCACCATCGACGACCAGCCCTACCGCGCCAAGCTGGCGGAGGCGAAGGGGCAAATGGCGAGGGCCCAGTCGGTCCTGGCCAAGACCGACATGGACGTGAAGCGGTTCAGGCCGCTCGCCAAGGAGAGGGCCATCAGCCAGTCGGAGCTCGACAACGCCGAGGCGGCCCAGCGCTCGGCGACGGCGCAGGTGGAGGCGGCCAAGGCCGCCGTCGATCAGGCGACCTTGAACGCGGGCTACTGCCGGATCACCGCCCCCCTGAACGGGCTCGCCGGCCAGGCGCAGCGCAAGGTGGGAGACCTCGTGGGCAAGGGCGAGCCGACGCTCCTCACCACGGTCTCCTCCATTGACCCCATCCGGGTGAGCGTGAACATCCCCGAAGCTCTCTACCTGAAGTACGCCAACCAGATCCCGGCGGAAGGGACGACCACGCTGCCCCAACCGACCCCGGGCCGCCCCGGGGCAGAGCTCGTGCTCTCCGACGGCTCGGTCTACCCGGAGCGAGGGTTCATCGTGCTGGTCGACCGCGCCGTGGACCCCCAGACGGGCACTCTCCGCGCCGATCTCGCGTTCAAGAACCCGAAGAAGATCCTCCGCCCCGGCCTCTATGCCAAGGTCCGCTACCAGGCGGAGAACCGGGCCGGGGCGCTGCTCGTCCCCCAGCGCGCCGTCTCCGAGCTCCAGGGGCAGTACTCGGTGGCGGTGGTGAACGCGGAGAGCAAGGTCGAGTCGCGCAACGTCAAGGTGGGCCCGCGGGTGGGAAGCCTGTGGATCCTGGACGAGGGGGTGAAGCCGGGCGACAAGGTGATCGTCGAGGGGGCGGCCAAGGTGAAGGATGGAATGACGGTGAAGGCGACGGTCGTGCCCGCCGAGGCCCCCGCCGGAGAATCGGGTGGAGGGGGCGGGGGGCAGCAAACGCCCGCCGCCGGATCGAAGGCCGAGTAACCGTCACGGGGTCAAGTCATGGGTAACTTCTTCGTCCGTCGTCCCATCGTGGCGATGGTGATCTCCATCGTCACGGTGATCGTGGGCCTGGTGTCGCTCCTCCGCCTGCCGATCGCGCAGTACCCCGAGATCACCCCGCCGCTCATCCAGGTGACCACCACCTACGTGGGGGCGAGCGCCCTCGACGTGGAGCAGGCGGTCGCGACCCCCATCGAGCAGCAGGTGAACGGGGTGGAGCGGTCCATCTACATGAAGAGCACCAACGCCAACGACGGCACGCTCAAGATCGAGGTGTCGTTCGAGGTGGGCTCCGATCTCGACATCAACAACGTCCTCACCCAGAACCGGGTCTCCCAGGCGAACCCGTCGCTCCCGGTGGACGTGAAGAACTACGGGGTCACGGTGAAGAAGTCGCTCTCCTTCCCGCTGCTGCTCGTCACCCTCACCTCCCCCTCGGGCACCTACGACTCGAACTTCCTCTCCAACTACGCGCTCATCAACATCAACGACCAGCTGGCCCGGATCGGCGGGGTGGGGCAGGTGACGCTCTTCGGCGGGTCCGACTACGCCATGCGGATCTGGGTCCGCCCCGACCGGCTCCAGACCCTGGGCCTCACGGTCATGGACCTCGTGAACGCGGTGAAGTCCCAGAACGTGCTCCAGCCCTCCGGCCAGATCGGTGGCCCCCCAGCGCCCAAGGGGACCGAGTTCACCTACCAGGTCCGCACCCAGGGGCGGCTCGTCTCTGCCGAGGAGTTCGCCAAGATCATCGTTCGGGCGAACCCCGACGGCTCGGTGGTGCGGCTCGGCGACGTGGCCCGGCTGGAGCTCGGCTCGGTGCTCTACAACGCCGTCGGTCGGCTCAACGGGAAGTCGGGCGCGGTCATCGCCATCTACCAGATCCCCGGCTCGAACGCCCTCCAGGTGAAGGAGGCGGTGCAGAAGGTGATGGCCGACGTCGAGACCCGCTTCCCGCCCGACATCAAGCAGCAGATGACGCTCGACACCACCGCCGCCATCAGCGCCGGCATCAACGAGATCGTCCACACCCTCTTGGAGGCCGTGCTCCTCGTCATCCTGGTGGTGTTCATCTTCCTGCAGAACTGGCGGGCCACCCTCATCCCGCTGCTCACCGTCCCGGTCTCGCTCGTCGGCACCTTCCTCGTGTTCCCGCTCCTCGGGTTCACGGTGAACACCCTCACCCTGCTCGGCCTGGTGCTCGCCATCGGCATCGTGGTGGATGACGCCATCGTGGTGGTCGAGGCGGTCATGCACCACATCGAGCAGGGGAAGTCGCCCCGGGAGGCCACCGAGCAGGCCATGAAGGAGGTCTCCGGGCCGGTGGTGGCCATCGGCCTCGTCCTCGCGGCGGTGTTCGTCCCGGTCGCCTTCATCAGCGGCATCACCGGCCGCCTCTACCAGCAGTTCGCCATCACCATCGCCATCTCGGTGGTGTTCTCGGTCATCAACGCCCTCACCCTCTCCCCCGCCCTCTCCGCCATCCTCCTGAAGCCCAAGGGGGGGAAGAAGTCCTTCCTCCAGCCCTTCTACGACTTCTTCAACAAGTGGTTCGGCCGGTTCACGAACGGCTATCTCTCCTTCACCGGCATCCTGGTGCGAAAGGCCTTCCGCAGCACCCTCATCGTGGGGGTGATCACGGTCCTGGCGGTGCTCATCGTGGGAAAGATCCCGGGCGGCTTCGTGCCGGACGAGGACAACGGGTACTTCTTCGCGAACATCCAGCTCCCCGATGCGAGCTCCCTGGAGCGCACCGACGCGGTGGCGAAGCAGGTGGAGGGCATCATCGGGAAAACGCCCGGAGTGGAGTACGTCACCACCATCACCGGCTACTCGCTCGTCACCGGCGCCTACGCCTCCAACACCGCCTTCCTGTTCGTCTCGCTCAAGCCCTGGGAGGAGCGAAAGGCGAAGGAGGAGCACGCCTTTGCCATGATGGAGGCGCTCAACAAGCAGCTCGGGAAGGAGGTGCCGCAGGCGCTGGCGGTCACCTTCGGGCCGCCGCCCATCATCGGCCTGGGCACCGGTTCGGGGTTCACCATCATGCTCCAGGACCGGAGCGGAGGGACGCCCCAGTTCCTGGCCGAGAACGTGGAGAAGTTTTTGGCCGCGGCCCGGAAGCGGCCGGAGATCGGGTCCGCCCGATCGGTCTACCGGGCCAGCGTCCCGCAGATCTTCGCCGACATCGACCGGGACAAGGTGACGAAGCTCGGGGTGCCGGTGACGGACGTGAACTCGACCCTGGGGGCGCTCCTCGGCGGGACCTACGTGAACGACTTCAACCGGTTCGGCCGGACCTACAAGGTCTACCTCCAGGCCGAGCCCGAGTACCGGGTCGACGTGAAGAACCTCGGCCTCTTCTCGGTCCGCACCGGGAAGGGCGACACCGTCCCGCTCGACACGCTCATCTCGACCCGGTCCGCGTCGGGGCCCGAGTTCACGAACCGCTTCAACCTCTACCGGGCGGCGGAGGTCACCGGCCAGCCCGCTCCCGGCTACAGCTCGTCCGAGGCGCTAATCGCCCTGGAAGAGACCGCCAAGGAGGTCCTGCCGCAGGGGATGGGCTACGACTGGTCCAACGTCTCCTACCAGGAGAAGAAGGCGGAGGGGACGGCGGGGGTGGTGTTCGCCTTTGCCATCGTGCTCGTCTTCCTGGTGCTGGCGGCGCAGTACGAGAGCTGGGCGCTCCCCTTGAGCGTCATGCTCGGGACGCCGTTCGCCGCCTTCGGGGCCTTCCTGGGCCTGTGGCTGGCCCGCTTCGGCAGCTCGTCCTACGTGCTCAACGTCTTCGCGCAGATCGGGCTTATCACCCTCGTGGGCCTGGCGGCGAAGAACGCCATCCTCATCGTCGAGTTCGCGAAGGAGGCGCACGAGCGCCAGGGGCTCAGCTACCTGGAGGCTGCCATGGAGGCGGCGAAGCTCCGCCTGCGCCCCATCCTCATGACCGCCTTCGCCTTCATCCTAGGCGTCGTCCCCCTGGTGATCGCGGCCGGTGCGGGCGCCGAGGGGCGCAAGGTGATCGGCATGATCGTCTTCGCCGGTATGCTGGTCGCCACCATTCTGGGGGTGATCCTCGTCCCGGTGCTGTTCGTCGCCGTCGAGTCGCTCTTCGGCGGAAAGGGAAAGGGCGAGGCCAAGTCGAAGGCGGCGGAACCCGAGCCCCACAAGGCGGCGTCTGGAGGCCACGCGTGAACCGCACCCTGCTCCTCGCCATCGCCCTCGCGGCATCCGCCTGCTCGTTCGCCCCGCCGTACCAGCGACCCGAGGTGGCCATCCCTCCGGAGCACCGGTTTGCCCCGCCCGGGCAGACCGCCTCGATCGCCGACCTGGCCTGGTGGGAGGCCTTCCAGGACCCGGTGCTCCAGGCGCTCATCCGCGAATCCTTGGCGAACAACCAGGACCTGGCCCTGGCGGTGGCCCGGGTGGAGGAGGCGCGGAGCCTGGTGGGCGTGGCGAAGGCGGACTTCTATCCCCAGGTGAACGGACAGGTCGTGGGCACGTACGGCCAGCAGGTCTCGAAGAAGATCACGCCGGGGAGCCCGCAGGTCGGGAACTACGCCATCGCCGCCGGGCTCAACTGGGAGCTCGACCTCTGGGGCCGGGTCCGCAACGCCAGCGCCGCCGCCACGGCCGGCCTCATCGCCACCGAGGACGCCCAGCACGGGGTGGTGCTGTCGCTGGTCTCGGGAGTGGCCCAGGCCTACCTGGAACTCCGAGAGCTCGATGCGGAACTGGAGATCGCCCGGTCGAACACCGCCACCCGCCAGGAGACCCTGTCGCTCTTCGAGGCTCGGGCCAAGGGCGGAGTGGCCAGCGATCTCGAGGTGAACCAGGCCCGTTCGGACCTGGCCGTCACCCAGGCCGCCATCCCGTCGACCCAGTTCTCCATCGCGATGAAGGAGCACCAGATCTGCGTCCTTCTGGGCCGGCCGCCGGGACCCATTCCACGGGGGATCTCGCTCACCCAAGCACCGGTCATGCCTCAGGTGCCGGCCGGGGTCCCGGCCCAGCTCCTCACCCGGCGCCCGGACCTGCTCGGGGCGGAGCAGGGGGTCGTCGCGGCCGGGGCCCTCGTGGGCGTGGCGGTCGCGAACCGGTTCCCGGTCATCTCGCTCACCGGGCTCATCGGTCTCAACGCGACGACCGTTCCCAATCTCTTCACCGGGGATGCCATCGTCTGGAACGCGGGAGGGAACCTGCTCGCGCCGATCTTCCAGGGCGGGCGGCTCAAGTCGGAGGAGGAGGCGGCGCGCGCGCGCCTGGTACAGGCGCAGGCCGCCTACAAGAAGACGGTTCAGGTGGCACTGCAGGAGGTCGCGGACGCCGCGGCCGGAACGCGCTACTTGGGCAGTGTCCGGATGGCGCACGCGGATCAGGTGAAGGCGATCACCGTGGCCGCAAGGCTGGCGCTCCTTCGCTACGAAGGGGGCGTGTCGAGCTACCTCGAGGTCCTCGACGCGCAGAGGCAGCTCTTCGACGCAGAGCTCAGCCTGGCGCAGAGCCAGCGCGACGAGCTCCTCTCGGTGGTGGTGCTCTACCGGGCCCTGGGCGGGGGCTGGGAACAGGAAGAGCCCCCGGCGCAGGCGGCGCAGTAGTCGAGCCGGCCGGCCGGAAGCTCGCCTCCTTTTCGCGCCGCGATCGAGCGGCACCGACTTGACCATTCGTCCGGGGTCCCCCGGGAGCTCGCGACTCGGTGGCCTCGACGGGGGCTCCTCGTTACATTGCTGTTTCCCGTTTGCCCCTGAGGCTTCGTCGCCTCCTTCAGTCGAGCGAGACCTTCAACCGATCGAGGGGTTGGCCGGACGTGTGTGGGTCCGCTCGGGGTGAGGTCCTGCCTGGGCCACGACACAACAAAGTCTGGGTCTCGTGGTCCTTCGACAGGTAGACGTAGCCCATCCTCGATCACTGGCCGTTTAGGAAGGAGGGGATAGTGAAGATGTTACGGAGGCTAGAAGTCCTTGCAGTTCTCTCCCCACTGTTTCTTGCCCTGCCCGCCTTGGCGAGCTCGGACGCCAAGAGCGACACGACCGCTCAAAAGACGAGCTCTTCGACGAAGAAGCCCAGCTTCGAGTCGAGCGCAACGGCGACCGCCACGGTCACGGTGGACTCGGTCGACCTGAAGAAGCGCACGATCACCTTTCACACGCCGAGCGGTGAGCTGGAGACGGTCGAGGTGGGGAAGAAAGTCAAGAATCTCGACCGGGTCAAGCCGGGCGACGAGCTGACCGTCACCTACCGCGAGTATTCGCGGCTGAGCGTGTACCCCGCTGGCGCGGTGCTACCCCAGACTGAGGCCGGGGAGGGAATGGCCACGGCCTCGCAGGGCGAGAAGCCCGCCACGGTCGCGGGAGCCCATTTCACCATGACCGCGACGGTCGAGAAGCTCGACAAGAAGACCGGCAAGGTGACGCTCAAGGGCGAGAACGGCGAGACGCGCACTCTCACCGCCCGAAACAAGAAGAACCTCCAGAACGTCGAGGTCGGCGATCAGGTCGTCCTGACGCACGAGAAGGCGATCGCTGCGTCCGTGAAGACTCCGAAATCGGGTGCCTGAGGTCGGGTGGTCCCGCTCTTCCTCCATCCATCGCACGGCGCTCCCCCGATCCACCGTGGAGTAGCGCATGTTTGACTAGCGGGCTCGACCGCAGACGAGAGCGGCTCCCGGCCAAGTCCAAGTTCAAGCGCTTCGCGACCGCGGCCGCTCGGCGGCGACGTCGCGAGGCTTGTGCCCGCTTTCGAGGTAGGTGCGGGCCTCGACGGTCCCGAAGAGCTTGATGAGCGTGGCGACGAGCCCCGTCCAGCCGGTCTGGTGCGAGGCGCCGACCCCGGCCCCGTTATCGCCGTGGAAGTACTCGTAGAAGAGGATGAGGTCGCGGAAGTGCGGGTCTCTCTGGAACTTCTCAGTCCCGCCGTAGACCGGCCGCTTCCCGCTAGGGTCGCGGAGGAAGATGCGCGTGAGCCGGCTCGCGAGCTCCTTCGCCACCTCAAAGAGGGTCATCTTTTGGCCCGAGCCGGTAGGGCACTCGACCTTCAGATCGTCGCCGTAGAAGAGGTAGAAGTTCATGAGCGCTCGGATGAGGAGCACGTTCACCGGCATCCAGATCGGCCCCCGCCAGTTGGAGTTGCCGCCGAACATTCCGCTGTCCGAGTCGGACGGAAGGTACGCGACCCGGTACTCCTGGTCGCCGGCCCGGAACACGTAGGGCGCTTCACGGTGGGCGCGGGAGAGGGAGCGGATCCCGTAAGGGCTCAAGAACTCGTTCTCGTCCAGCATGCGGGCCAGGATTCGCCGCAGCCGGTCGGTCGTCACGACCGATAAGAGGGCCCGGTCCTTGTACCCGCCCGGCTCGCCCGCGGCGAGGCGGCGCCGGGTGGGCGGGTGGATGCTCGCGAGGAGCTCGGGGAAGCGGGCGATCCGGTCCTGGAGGTGCGCGACGAGCCGCGGTGTGCGCTCGAGTTCCCAGGGCTCGAACACGGTGGCGGCGCAGAGCGGCAAGAGCCCCACCATGGAGCGGACCTTGAGGCGGGTGGCGCTCCCGTCCGGGAGGCGCAAGACGTCGTAGTAGAAGCCGTCCTCCTCATCCCACATCCCGCCGTGGCCGACCCGGTTCATGGCGTGAGCGATCCAGAGGAAGTGCTCGCCGAACTTGACCGAGAGGTCGTCGAAGGTCGGGTCCTCGGCGGCGACGTCGGTGGCGATGTCCAGCATCATCTGGCAGAAGAACGCCATCCAGGCGGTACCATCGGCCTGCTCCAGGTGACCGCCGGTGGGGAGCGGGGCCGAACGGTCGAAGACGCCGATGTTGTCGAGCCCCAAGAACCCTCCCTCGAAGACGTTCTTCCCGAAGCGGTCCTTGCGGTTCACCCACCAGCTGAAGTTCGCGAGGAGCTTCCCGAAGGAGCGCTTCAAAAAGTCGAAGTCGCCGCCGCCGCGGATCGCCTCCAGCCGGTGGAGGAAGAGGGTGGCCCAGGCGTGGACCGGGGGGTTCACGTCGCTGAAGTTCCACTCGTAGGCGGGGATCTGTCCACTGGGGTGGAGGTAGACCTCGCGCAGCATCATGTCGAGCTGCTCCTTCGCGAAGTCCGTGTCCACGGTGGAGAGCGCCACGGCGTGGAAGGCGAGGTCCCAGGCGGCGTACCAGGGGTACTCCCACTTGTCCGGCATGGAGATCACGTGGTCGTTGACCATGTGCCCCCACTCGTGGTTGCGGATGTTCCCCCCCGCCCCGTCGAGAGCGTCGACGCCGTGCTCCCGGAGCCAGGTGTCGGCGTCGAAGAAGTAGTACTGCTTCGTCCAGAGCATCCCCGCGAGCGCCTGCCGGAAGACCCGAGCCTCGTCCTCGCTCGCCTTCGGGGGCGCGAGGGCGGCGTAGAACTCGTCGGCCTCGCGGAGGCGCGCCTTGAGGGTGCTCTCGAAGGCGGCGAACGGCTCGCCGAGCTCCCTCGGGCCCTTGTCGCAGAGCCTGAGCTTCAGCACCGCAGTCCCACCCGGCGCCACCTCGACCACCCGGTGCGCCGCGCACTTCGTGCCGGTCCGGTTCGGATTGACCGCGTCCGCCCGTCCACCGACGAGGTACTCGTGGAACGCGTCCTTCACGAAGGGTGTCGCGTTCCGCGTACCGAAGACCCGTTGTGAATTGGTCTCGTTCTCGGTGAAGAGGATGGGCGGGTTGCCCTCGGCGTAGAGCCAACGGTCACCGAGGGTCGCGTGTGTTGCCGCCACTACCCCCACCCCGGCCGGGCCGGCCACCTGCCTAAGCGAGGGCCGGGGTGGCTCGTTCCAAAAGCTCCAGGTGTTCCGGAACCAGAGGGTGGGGAGGAGATGGAGGGTGGCCTTCTCGGGTCCGCGGTTCGCCACGGTGATCCGGATGCAGATGTCCTCCGGCGCCGCCTTGGCGTACTCGACGAAGACGTCGAAGTACCGGTCCTCGGCGAAGACCCCGGTGTCGAGCAGCTCGTACTCGAGGTCCTCTCGGGAGCGGCGCCGATTCGTTTCCACCAGGTCCGCATAGGGATAGGCCCGCTGCGGATACTTGTAGAGGTACTTCATGTACGAGTGAGTCGGGGTGCTGTCGAGATAGAAGTAGTACTCCTTCACGTCCTCGCCGTGGTTCCCCTCGGAGTTGGTGAGCCCGAAGAGCCGCTCCTTCAGGATGGGGTCCTGTCCGTTCCAGAGGGCGAGCGCGAAGCAGAGGCGCTGCTTCTCGTCGGAGAATCCGGCCAGGCCGTCCTCGCCCCAGTGGTAGGCGCGGGACCGCGCCTGATCGTGGGAGAAATAGTCCCAGGCGTTCCCGTTCTGGCTGTAGTCCTCCCGGACCGTGCCCCACTGCCGCTCGGAGAGGTAGGGCCCCCACTTCCTCCAGGGGACTCTCTCTTCCCGCGCTTCCCTCTGCCGCTCTTTCTCAGCGTCTGCCGCGCTCGCCATGGTGTCCTCCGCAATCGTTCCCACGCTTCCATTCGTACGACCGCCGACCGGGCGGGCGCCTCGCTCGGGCGCACGCCTGTGAGCCTTCGGTCCTTCCCCCCATCGCCTCGGTAAACTGTGTCGAACGGCCGAGGAGCCCCCGCTACCGGGCCGGATCGGATCAATGGACCTCGACCTCCTGGGTCTCGTAATTCGCCATGAGGGCGATCTCGATCCGCCGGTTCTGGCTCCGATTGGCCGGGGAATCGTTCGGGGCGACCGGCCGGTACTCCGAGAACCCGGCCGCGGCCAGCATGTCGGGGGGGACCCCCTTTTGCGCGAGATACCGGACGACGGCGATGGCCCGGGCCGAGGAGAGGTCCCAGTTGTCCTGGAACTGCCCGCCGGAAGCGACCGGAACGTCGTCGGTGTAGCCGCCCACCACCACCTGCTTTCCGTGGAGGCCCTTGAAGACGCCGGCCACGACTTCGAGCGCCGCCTTCCCGTCGCGGCTCAGCTTCGCCGACCCCGAGGGGAAGAGGATCTTGTCCTTCAGCTTCACCGTCATCTTGTTCTGGAGCTCCGAGATCTCGATCTGCCCAGCTTCGATCTGCTTTTGCAGCGACCCGGCGAGGCTCTCGTACTCTTGGCTCTTCGCCTCGGCCGCCCCCTTCTCCTCGGCGAGCGAGGTGGTCTGGTTCTTGAGCGCGTCCCGCTCCTCGGTGACGGCCAGGAGATCGCGCTGCGCCTGGTCGAGCTGGTCCTTAAGCGTCTGTGCGTTCGCCAGGCAATCGGACGCCTTGGACTCGCACTCCATTCTCTTCCCGTCGCACGTCTGGAAGTGCTCCTCGGCCTCGTTCGCGCGCGTCTCGTTCGCGAGAGCTTCCTTCTCCTTCGCTTCGTACTTGCTCGTCGTGACGCAGCCGGTACCGCCCAAGAAAAGGAGCGCCGACGCGACGATCGTGAACCTTGTCATGTCTCTCCCCCACGCTGGTCCGAGGAATGACGTCTACACCCACCGCGCGGATGGAAGCGGACAAAGGGCCGAGCAGGCAAGGAGCCCTTTGGGGGCGGAAGGCCGGAGAGACAAAGCGAACACCGTCCTATCGGTCACTTCGCGCGCACCGGCGCTCGGGGCTTGCGTCGGCGGTACAGCGAGCACCACCCCGTGAGGTTCGTCTTCCGCTCCAGCCGAATGCCCGCCGCCGCCGCGCTTCTCTTTGCGGCGGGGGAAGGCGAGTGACACCGTCGCGAGCGCGAGTGTGGAGGTACGATTTTCGGGGCTCCCCCGAACGTGAGGGAGCGCGTCGGCCGACCTGACCCCGCAAAAGAGAGCGCTTTCCTGCCCTGAACACGACGGCCCACCCCGGAGGGAGCACGGGGCGGGCCGCGGGTCCGGAGGGCGACCGTTCTACCGTCAGTACCCCCAGAACAAACCCACGACGCCGGACGCCCACTGCGCGTCCTTGTACTGGCCGGTCTTGGCGGTGGTGTACGTGTACCGGGCCGCGACGTTCAGGGCGAGGGTCGTCCCTCCGCTCGCGATGACGTAGAGGAACCCCGCCTCCGGGTCGACGATGAAGTCGAAGTTGCTCTGGCTGTTCGTGAGGTTCGAGGTCTGCTGGTACGCATAGGCCCAGGCCCCGCCGATCCCCACACCGACGTAGGGCTTCAGGTTCCCCTTCAAGAAATAGAAGTGGCCGAGCGCCCGGATCCCGAACATGTCGGCGTACTTGTAGACCGGGCCGGTGATTATCCCGTTGCTGATCGGGTACGAGCTGTTGTTGAACGTCTGCTCCCACCGGTTCCAGGAGAAGGAGAGGCCGAGGGAGAGGTTCTGCTTCACGAAGCTTCGGCCCTCGAAGGACACGCCCCGAAGGCTGACGTCGCTGATGTACTTGTCGAAGTCACCCACCGGCTTCGAGATCTCCCAGTTGAGACCCCAGAGCGTCTGGTTGGGGCGGAAGGACCCGGTGGAGACCATGGTGTCCTGCGCGAAGGCGACGCTCGCGAGGAGGAGGGAGGCGACGATGGCGATGAGCGCGATGGCTTTCTTCATGGCGTCCTCCGCTCGTTACTTCTGAATGTAGGGAGACTGGTCGAAGGCCTGGCTGATGATCCCCTGGATCTTGGTCCAGTCGATGGTGCTCGTCGGGCTGGAGCAGCCACTGTAGTAGGACGAGAGGACGCCGTAAGCGGCCGCGGTCCAGACGAGGGGGATCTTCCCGCCGTTGGGCGGGCCAGCGTTGAGCGTGTCGCCCATGTCGATGACGATGGTGCCGAAGCTGTAGGTGCCGGCGTAGACCCAGCCCGGATAGCAGTAGTAGTACGGGTACCAGCTGCAATAGCCGGGGTAGTAGTACGACTGGCTTCCCAGCGTGGCGCTCATCTTGATCTGTAGGTCAGCGGCCGTGTTGTTCCCGACCCAGGCGACCTGCGTGTACCCGCGGTTCGTCATCTCGGACACGATGGTCGTGACGAGGTTCGTGCCGTCCACGCTGCAGTTCTGAGTGAGCGAGCCGGTGTTGTCGACGACCGACACGGTCGGGTCGACGCTGAAGGTCGTGTAGGTGCTCCAGTTCACGCCGCTCGCGTACTGCGTGGCCACGGGGTTGCCGTACAGCACCGAGTTCGGCGCGCCGTAGTAGCAGGAGCCGAGCAGGAGCGTGGCGAGCGCTGCGAAGCGAAGTTTCATGGTCTCCTCCGGATTCGTTCATCGTGTCTTGCCGAGCCTTTTCTGGGAAGCACAAAGGTCATAGGAAGCCCCCGTTGGGTCAACCGACTACCCCAAAGAACGCCGTAACCGCTCGCACGGGCAAGAACGACGCGGACGAGCGCGTCGGTCTGTGGCCGCTCGCCCATGATTCGGCGCCCGTACGCCTCGACGATGGAGGGAAGTTCGTGCCCCGCTCCGGCCGTGTACCCCCGAGAACAGCGCGAAGAGCTCTCAAGCGATCGCGTTCCGAGAGACTAGAGTCGGCGACCTCGATCCCCACGCGGCCGAGACCCGTTCGAACCCTCACTGTGCGATCTTGGGAGGCGGGAACGCCTCTTGTCCTCATTTCGAAGAACCGGTGCGCGGCGCTGACCTGGCTCATGCGGACGCGATGGGCTTTTCAGAGCAGACGGGCCCAACGGCTCGCTCTACACCCCGGCGACGCCGTAGAGGAGCGCGTAGACCACGACGCCGGTCGCCGACACGTAGAGCCAGATGGGAAGGGTGGCGCGGGCGAGGCGCCGGTGAGTGGCGAAGCGCCGGCGCAGGGCGAGCGTGAGGGTCAAGAGCACGAGGGGAGCCGCCACCGCGGCGAGGATGGTGTGCGACCCGAGGACGGCGAGATACGTTGCCCGGAGAGCCCCCCGACCCGGGAAGCGATGGATGCCGGTCAAGGAGAGGCGGGTCAAGTAACCGGTGAGGAACAGGACCGAGGAGGTCACCGCGGAGAGCATGAGCCGCCTGTGGAGGTCGCGCCGGCCCCGCCGGATGGCGACGAACCCGGCGGCGGCGAGGGCGCCGGAGACGGCGTTCAGGGTGGCGTTCACCCCGGGCAGGGCGGAGGCGAGGGTCACGGCCGAGGAGCCCTCCGCGAGGCGAGGGCGGCGAGGGCGAGCCCGAAACAGGCGAAGGCGAGGCAGACCACGACGTCCCGGGCGGCCGAGCCCGGGAGGGCACCGGGAGCGCTCTCACCCGCGAGCGCCCGGCGGACTGCGGAGACGCCGTAGGAGACCGGGTTGGCACGCATGATCGCGGCGAGCGCCGGCCGGTCCGCGGGCACCGGGAACATGGCCCCCGAGAGGATCCAGAGGGGCAGGAACAGCGTCATCTGGATGGCGTGGTACCCCTGAGGGCTGTCCACCGCCCAGGCGACCGCGAAGCCGAGCCCAGCGAGCGCCAGGGCGACGAGGGCGAGCGCGGCGAAGAGCAGCGGCCAGTGCACCGCTCGGAGCGGGAAGCCGGCCGCCGGCGCGAGCGCCAAGAAGAGCGCGGCCTGGGAGAGCGCGACCGAGGCCGAGCCCAGCGCTTTCCCTGCGACGAGGGCGGTCCGCGAGCCGGGCCCGGCCAATACCGTCTGGAGGAAGCCGCGGTGCCGATCCTCGATGACCGAGAGCGTCGTGAAGATGGCGGTGAAGAGCACCACCATGAGGACGACACCGGGATAGAAGTAGGCGAGGTAGCCCGGGCCGGCCGAGCCGTAGTGGAACGTCCCGGACATCCCGTTGCCGATGACGATCCAGAAGATGATGGGCTGACCGAGCGCTCCGATGAGCCGGGACGGCTGCCGGAAGAAGCGGACGAGGTCGCGGCGCCAGAGCACGAGCGCGGTTGCGAGGTCGAGGGCGAGCGCCCGGGCGAAGGACACCCGCGGCGCGCAGGCCTTCGAGGCCTCTTTGGCGAAGGTATCGAGGGCCGTCCCGGGCGCGCTCACCCCCCCCTCCCTTCCTCTGCCTCGAGGGAGGCGCCGGTGAGGAGGAGGTAGGCGTCGGCCAGGGTCGGGCGCCGCACGGACACGGCCTTTAGCCGGCCGGGCGGGAATGCCTCCACGATCCGCGGGACGAGGGCATGGCCCTCCTCCTTTTCGACGTGCACCCCGTCCTGGCGAAGGAGGGCTCTTAACCCGAGCCGCCGGCCGATCTCCGCGGCCACTTCCTCCTGGGCCTCCGCCTCCACGACCACCACGTCGCCGGGGACCCTCTTCTTGAGCTCCCGCGGGGACTCGTCGGCCACGATCCGGCCCGAGAAAAGGACCGCGAGCCGGTCGCAGCGCTCGGCCTCCTCCGGACGGTGGGTGGAGAGGACGACGGTGGTCCCCTTCTCGCGCCGCCGGGATTCGACCTCGGCCCAGAAATCCTCGACCGAGGCGGCGTCGAGGCCGGTGGTGGGCTCGTCCATGAGGAGGATCGGTGGGTCGTGGACGAGCGCCCGGGCGAGCTCCACCCGGCGCCTCAGGCCGCCCGAGAGACGCTCCACCGGTTCCTTGGCCCGCGGGCCGAGGCCGGCCCGATTGAGGAGGGAGAGGGTCCGCTCGCGCGCCAGGGAGCGCGGGACGAGGTGTAGGGCGGCCGCGAGGCGCAGGTTCTCCTCGAGAGAGAGCTTCCCGTCCAGGGCGGAGGACTGGAACACGATGCCGGAAGCGGCCCGGAGGTCCCGAGCCCCCGGATCGAGCACGCGCCCGTCGAGGCGGACGACGCCGGAAAGAACGGGGATGAGGCCGGAGAGGATCGAGAAGAGGGTCGACTTCCCCGCTCCGTTCGGCCCGAGGAGGCCCAGGATCTCGCCCCGGTTCACGGAGAGCGAGACGTCCCTCAAGACCTCGCGCGGGCCTCGGCGGACGACGAGGCCCTCCACGGAGAGCCGGGGAGGGGAGGAGGCCGGGGGTCTTCCCCGGGCGGGCTGGTTCACATCTCGCCTCGCTAGCGGGCGACCGCGAGCGCCGCGAAGAGCGCGGTCAGGTACAGGAGGGTGGAGAGGAAGAAGGAGCGCGCCCAGCGTCCGTGCCCCTTCAAGCCCAGCGCGGCGTGCCCGAGGAGGCCCGCTCCGAGGACCGCGGCCAAGACCGCGTAGCGAGGGCCCACGACCCCCGCAAGGACGGGGAGGAACGAGGCTCCGAGGAGCAGAGCGGTAGAACCCAGGATGGCGCGCCGGGTCACGAGCGGGCCGAACAGCCGTGAGAACACCGGGAGACCCGCCCGCGCGTAGTCGTCCTCCAGATAGAGCGAGACGGCGAGGAAGTGGGGGAGCTGCCAGGCGAAGAGGAGGAGGAAGAGGGAGAGCGCCCCGGCGTCGAGCCGGCCGGTCACGGCGGTAAAGCCCATGGCGGGCGGGATGGCGCCGGGAACGGCCCCCACGAAGAGAGAGAAGGGCGATCGCCGCTTGAGCGGGGTGTAGAGGAGGACGTAGCTCACGAGGGCGACCGTGGCGAGGAGCGCCGTGAGGCGGCCGGCGGCGAACGCGAGCAGGGGGATGGAAAGCGCGGGGACGAAGAGGCCGAGCCCGAGGGCCACCACTGGGTCGAGGCGGCCGGCGGGGAGGGGGCGGTCCCGGGTACGACGCATGAGCCCGTCGAGGTCGCGCTCCAGGTAACAGTTGAGGGCGTTGGCGGCGCCCACCACCGCCGCCGTGGCGAGGACGGTCAGGATCGCGCGGGCGGGGCCGATCGCGCTGGGGGCGAGCCACATTCCCCCGGCGCAGGTGGCCATGACGAGGGCCGAGAGGCGAGGCTTCGAAAGGAGGACGAGATCGCGGAGCTGGGCGAGGGGAGAAACGGCGAGGCGCGCCGGCGCCATGGCGGTCGTCATCGCCCGTGCCTTTAATGCGGCTCGGCCGGGGGTCAACGATTAGATCGGGGGTCCCGGGGGGCTCTCCCCGGGCCCGTGGACAAGGGGCCGTCGCCCTGAGGCCCGCGGGCCGCGCTAGCCCTCGTCGTCGGCGGGCTCGTCCGCCTCGTCGCCGAGCTCGGCGTCCTCCTCGAGATCGGGTTCGACCTCGATTTCTGGAGGCTTGGGCTCGACCGGGCGAGCTCGCGGCCGGCGCTCCGCCGGGGCGGGCGCCTTCAAGGCCGGACTCTCCCGCTGGTCGGCGCCGCACTTCGGGCAGATCGGCTCCGGCTTCTTCAAGTCGTAGAACTTGGTCCCGCACTTGAAGCAGGTGTACTTGGCGCCGAGGTCCTTCGCTGGCATCGAACCGGCCTTTACCAAAGCGGCCGCGGGCCCGTCAAAGGGAATTCGGGCGGGCCGGCTCGACCGGGGGTCCTCCCCCGATTATCATCACCCGTTCCCGGGCCGTGGGCCCCGAGGCTCTCGGAAATGCAACAGGAAAAGGCCAGGCTCGAGCGCAAGCTCATCCGCGCCGCCGCCCTGGCGGTGCGGGACTTCGATCTCGTGGGCGAGGGCGACCGGATCATGGTCGCCGTCTCGGGCGGGAAGGACAGCCTGACCCTGCTCCACGTTCTTTTGCGGCTCAGGGAGCGTGCCCCGGTCCACTTCGACCTTTTGGCGGTGAACCTGGACCAGGGACATCCCGGGTTCCCGGTGGAGGTCGTCGAGGATCATCTCCGCGCCGTCGGCGTGCCGTACCGGATGATCCGGCGCGACACCTACTCGGTCGTCCGCCGGGTGGTCCCTTTGGGGAAGAGCACCTGCGCCGCCTGCTCCCGGTTCCGCCGCGGCGTGCTCTACGATGCCGCGGTCGAGCTTCGTTGCAACAAGATCGCCCTGGGCCACCACCGGGACGACCTCGTGGAGACCCTCCTCCTGAACGCCCTTTACTCCGGCACCTTGAAGGCCATGCCCGCAAAGCTCAGGGCCCGGGATGGGAGGAACGTAGTGATCCGCCCCCTCTGCTACGCGGACGAAGGAGACATCGCCGCCTTCGCCGCCGCCATGCGCTTTCCCGTCGTGCCCTGCGGCCTCTGCGGCTCGCAGCCCAACCTGCGCCGGAAGCGGGTGAAGGCCCTCCTCGCGGAGCTATCGGCCGAGCATCCGGCCGTGAAGGGGAACCTCCTCTCGGCGCTCTCGCGCGTCGTCCCATCCCATCTCCTCGATCGGGACCTCCAGCGGGCGCTCTCCGCCACCTCGGGCGAGGACCCCTGGCTCGATGAGGGCGAGGACCGGGAGCGGGGCTCGCCCCGGGAATTGCTCGCGGTCTCGGGCCCCGGGGAGGCGTCCGAGCGGCCAAATTCCCGACCCGGTCGCGAACCTTGAACAGCCGAGCAGGTACCCGTAGGATCACGAGCCGGTGATCTTCGCGTGCGACCGTTGCGGCCGCCGGTACTCCGTTCCGGACGAGCGGATCCAGGGCCGCGCGTTCCGCGTCACCTGTAAGGCGTGTGCAAACGTGATCGTGGTGAAGCCCGGCCGGGCCCCCGCGGTCGACGCGCCCGCGGCGCCGCCAAAGGGCGTAAGCGCGCCACCGACGAACGCCTCGAGCGCCGCGGTCGCGAGGCCAGCCACCGGGAGCGCCCCTCCATCCGCGATCCTATCGGATTCGCGTGGGCCCGAAGCAAAAGGCCCAGAGGTCCCTGCGCGTCCTCCCCCGGCCGAAGTCCCGGTCCCCGCCCCGGCGCCGGGCACTTCATTCGCGCATCCGGTTCCGGCCGGTCCAGCGAAAGCCGCAAACGAGCCTGCGGCCCCGATCTCGGCGGCCTCACCGGGCGTGCCTGCGGAAGAAGGCCCCGAGGTCACCCAAAGCCCGCCCGACGCAGCGACGCCGCCGCCCGCCCCGACCCCGCCTGCCGCGGTGGTCGAGCGAGCACCCGCGATCGATCCCGCACGCGGGCTCACCAAGGCGGAGATGGCCTGGATGTCCAAGGCGGTCTTGGCCGCGGGCGCGCCTCAAGAAGAGGGAAATCTGCCCCGGGCCGAGGCCGCCGTTTCGCCTCCCGTGCCGCCCCCCCCTCGGCTTTTGGGCAAGCGCCTCCTGCGCATCGTCCTCGCCGCAGTCATTCTTTGCGGTCTGGCCGCCCTGGCGGTGAAGCTCGTGTGGCCGGGCCTCGGCGGGCCGCGGATCCCGCCCCAGGAAACGTCCGCTCTCGCCCCGCCTCCGCCCGCCCCCCCGTCACCGGTCGTCACGGAGACGCCGCCCCCGCAGCCGCCAGAACCGGCCCCCTCGCCCATGGCGGAGGTCCCTCCCTCGCCCCCGCCCGGGCCGATCCGGCTCGGCCCCCGGGCCCGCCTCGAGAGAGGGACGGTGACCGTGGACAAGCTCCGGCGGGCCGAGAGGCAGAGGCTCGACCGCAACGAGCGAAGGCTCCTCGACCTCCTCGCCCGAAAAGAGGACGGCCCTGCGCCTCCCGAGCCGGTGGAAAGGCTCGACCTCGACGCTGGGTCGCTCGCCCCAGCCGCCGTCGAGCGCGTGCTGGCGGACAACCAGGGTGCCTTCTCCGGCTGTGTCACGCGGGAAGCGAAGAAGGGAACGGAGGGGCAAAGGGTGCGCCGGGCGACTCTCCTCCTCACCGTTGGGGGGAACGGCGAGGTGGCGGCCGCCTGGGTGGCGGAGCCGGAACTCTCTCGGAGCGGCATCGGAAAGTGCATCGTCACTTCCGCTCGAAGGCTCGTGTTCCCGGCCTTCGAGGGGGGGGCGGTGGACGTGTCCGTGCCGCTCGTGCTCGAAGCCCGGTAGCCGGCAAAAGGCTTGGCCGCCTGCTCTTCGCCCAACGGGAGCTTCCGCTTGACTAGCAGAATCGTACGATATATCTCATGACCGTATCGTTCGACTCACGGACCGAATCTCTATAGCGGGGTATCCATGCATAGGCACTCATGTTTTCACGGCTCTCATCCGTTCGGCGGCTATTTCGACCCCGAGGACTCGGCCTCGGACGAGGCTTCTTTCGGCGGCCGGGGCGGCTCTCGTTTCCGCGGAGGGCACCCGTTCCGGCACTTCGGACCCTTCGGATTCGGCTTCGGCGGACCCTTCGGCTTCCGTTCCGGGCGCAAGCTCTCGTCGGCGGACCTCCAGCTTCTCGTCCTCTCGCTCCTTCGGGAGAAGCCGCGGCACGGCTACGACCTCATCAAGGCCGTCGAGGAGCGATCGAGGGGCTTCTACAGCCCGAGCCCGGGGGTGATTTACCCGGCCCTCACCTACCTCGAGGAGGCGGGCCTTGCCGCCCCGGAGGCGGAGGGGGCGAAGAAGCTCTTCCACCTGACCGACGCGGGAAAGGCGTACCTCGAGGAGCGTCGGGCGGAGGCGGATGCCCTGCTCGAGCAGCTCGACGAGATGGGCCGCGGGATGGACCGCGTCCGGGAGGCGTTCGCTTCTGGCGAGGGGGAGGGCGGGGACAACTGGCCGCGCGAGGGGCGCTCGGCCGAGCTCGCGGCCGCCTTCCGCCTCTTGCGCTCCGCCCTGCGCGAGAAGCGGCGCTCGCCGCACGAGGAGCTCCTCCGGGTGGCGGAGATCCTGCGGCGCGCGGCCGAGGAGATCCGCCGGGGGTCGGGCGGGACGATCTAGGAACTGTCGCCGCGCTAGAGCGGGGGGGCGGGGCCTTTGGATGGGGACCTCTCGCCCCTTGCGCGGCCATCCCTGGGCGTACGCTCTCGAGGGCCCGGCGGCTACAATGGATGGGTGGACGCGCGCCGCTTCCTCCTCCTCGTCGCCGATAGCGCCGGCTGCGGTGCGCTCCCCGACGCGGACCGGTACGGCGACGTTGGCTCGGACACGATCGGGAACACCAGCCGGGCGGTGGGTGGGCTCTCGCTCCCGGTCATGGGGCGGATGGGGCTTGGGCGTCTCACCGCCATCGCCGGCGTCCCTCCCGATCCGGCCCCCACCGCCTTCGCGGGCAAGATGGCCGAGCGCTCGCAGGGCAAGGACACCATCACCGGCCACTGGGAGATGATGGGCATCGTCCTCCGCGAGGGCCTCTCGCTCTACCCGCGGGGCTTTCCCGAGGAGATCCTGGAGCCCTTCATCCGCGAGACGGGCGTGCCGGGGGTGCTCGGCAACAAGGCCGCGAGCGGCACCCTCATCATCGAGGAGCTCGGCCCGGAGCACGAGCGGACGAAGAAGCCCATCGTCTACACCTCGGCCGACTCGGTGTTCCAGATCGCGGCGCACGAGGAGACGGTCCCGCTCCAGACCCTCTACGCCTGGTGCCGGACCGCCCGCAGGATCCTCGACCGGTTCCGGGTGGCGCGGGTCATCGCCCGGCCGTTCTTGGGCAAGCCGGGGGCCTACCGGCGGACGTACAACCGCAAGGACTTCGCGCTCGCGGCGCCCGGGCCGACCGTGCTCGAGAGGCTTCATGAGGCGAAGGTTCCGGTCATCGGCGTCGGCAAGATCCCCGACGTCTTCGACCACAAGGGCGTGACCGAGGAGATCCACACGGAAGGGAACGCCGACGGGCTGCGGCGGACCGAGGCCCTCCTCGATCGGGTGGGTCACGGGCTCCTCTTCGTGAACCTGAACGACTTCGACAGCCTCTATGGGCACCGCAACGACCCGGTCGGCTACGCCCGGGCGCTCGAGGAGCTGGACCGGGCCCTGCCGCCCATCCTGGGAAGGCTATGGCCCGGCGATCTATTCGCCCTCACCGCCGACCACGGATGCGATCCGACGACTCCCTCCACCGATCACTCGCGCGAGTACGTTCCCCTGCTCGTCCACGCTCCCGGGCGGGGCGGGGGGAGCCTCGGGACGCGCGAATCGTTCGCCGACCTGGGGGCGACGGTGGCCGACTTCTTCGGGCTCACCCCAGAGGTCGGCACGAGCTTTTTGGGCGAGCTCCTGGGATAAAGGCGCGCCCGCCTCGGTGACCCGAAGTTAGGGAGCGCTCCTTCCCCGGGTCACGGAGAAGGGGCCTCTAGGCCGTGCGTCTTCCCTTCGCCCGGCAAACGACGCGGGCATTCTAGGGATGCGGGGAGGCGCCTCACCTCGCCGCCCGGAACGCCTCCTCGAGGTCCTCCTTGATGTCGTCGATGTGCTCGATCCCCGCCGAGATCCGGACGAGGTCGGGGGTGACGCCTGCCGAGGCCTGCTCGGCGGGGGAGAGCTGCTGGTGGGTGGTGGAGGCGGGGTGGATGACGAGGGTCTTCGCGTCCCCGACGTTGGCGAGGTGGGAGGCGAGCCTCACCCCGTTGATGAACTTCTTGCCGGCCTCGTAGCCGCCCGTGATGCCGAAGCAGAACACCGCGCCGAAGCCGTTCTTCAAGAACTTGCGAGCGCGGGAATGGGCGGGGTGTTCCTCGAGGCCGGTGTAGTTCACCCAGGAGACCTGGGGGTGGGTCTTGAGCCAGCGGGCGAGCGACAGGGTGTTGTCGCACTCGCGCTGGGCCCTGAGGGAGAGGGTCTCGAGCCCCTGGAGGAAGAGGAAGGCGTTGAAGGGGGAGAGGGCTGGTCCCAGATCGCGGAGCCCTTCCACCCGGGCGCGGATGATGAACTGGATGTTCCCGAACGGCCCCTTGGGCCCGAACACGTCGTTGAAGACGAGCCCGTGGTAGCCGGGCGAGGGCTGGGTGAAGAAGGGGAACTTGCCGCTCTTCGCCCAGTCGAACTTGCCCGAGTCGACGATGACGCCGCCGATGGAGTTCCCGTGCCCCCCGATCCACTTGGTAGCGGACTCGACCACGATGTCGGCGCCCCACTCGATGGGCCGGCAGAGGTAGCCCCCCGCCCCGAAGGTGTTGTCGACGATGAGGGGGATGCCCGCCTGGTGGGCCACCTTGGCGAGCCCTTCCAGGTCGGGGACGCTGCCCGAGGGGTTGGCGATCGACTCGACGTAGAGCGCCCGGGTCTTCCCGTCGATGGCCGCCCCGAGCTTCTCCGGCTCGTCGCTTTCGACGAGCTTCACCCCGATACCGAGCCTTGGGATGGTCACCTTGAACTGGTTGTAGGTGCCCCCGTAGAGGAGGCTCGAGGAGACGATGTTGTCGCCCGCCTGGGCGATGTTGGCGATGGTGACGAACTGGGCCGCCTGGCCGGAGGAGGTGGCGAGGGCCGCCACGCCGCCCTCGAGCGCGGCCATGCGCTTCTCGAAGACGTCGGTGGTGGGGTTCATGATCCGGGTGTAGATGTTCCCGAACTCCTTCAGGGCGAAGAGGTTCGCGCCGTGCTCGGCCGAATCGAAGGTGTAGGAGGTGGTCTGGTAGATGGGGACCGCCCGGGCGTTCGTGCCCGGCGCGGGCTCTTGCCCGGCGTGCACCTGGAGGGTCTCGAAGCGAAGCTTGCGGTTCGGGGGGATGGCCATCGTGTCCTCTGGGGCGCGCGGTGGGCGCCGGTTGATCCGTTGCGTTGGAGCCAAATCCTATTGAGCGGACGTCCGCGCTGTCAAGCGGCCGAAAAGGCCCGTAGCCGTCCGTGATCGCGGACGGACAGCGCGCCATGGCGGACCCTCCTGCCCACCGGGGCGAGAAGGTCCCCGGCGAAGCCTTCGGTGGAGCGCCGGGGCCACGTGGTCTACAGTCCGTCCGCGTCAGGGAGGAGGGGCCCTTGCCTTTCGAGACCTCGAAGACCGTCCCCGACCTGTTCCTCGAGCGGGTGGGGAGGAGTCCACAGGCGGAGGCCTTTCGCTACCCCGCGAATGGCTCCTGGAAGAGCCTCACCTGGGCGGCCACGGAGGCGCGGGTCCGAGACGTGGCGGCCGGGCTCAGGGAGCTCGGGGTCTCGCCCGGGGAGGTCTGCGCCATCGCCGCCGGGACCCGGATCGAGTGGATCCTGGCCGACTACGGGGTGCTCTGCACCGGCGCCTCGACGAGCGCGATCTACCCCTCCTCCACGGCCGAGGAGTGCGCCTACATCCTCTCCGACTCGGGCGCGGTGGTGACCTTCGTGGACACCGACGAGCAGGTGGCGAAGATCGCCTCGCGGCGGGCGGATCTTCCCGGGCTGAAGAAGGTCGTGACCTTTGACGGCCGGCCCACTCCCGACGGGTGGGTGATGACCTTCGCCGAGCTCTTGGAGCGGGGCCGGGCCTTCGATCTGGCCCACCCGGGGAGCTTCGAGGAGACGGCGGCCGCGGTCGAGGGCGACTGGGTAGCGACCCTCCTCTACACCTCCGGGACCACCGGCCGGCCCAAGGGCGTCGAGCTGACCCATGCCTGCTGGGTGGCGCAGTCCCTCTCGGTGGAGAGGTCGGGGATCCTGGACCACCCCGACGCCTTCCAGTTCTTCTGGCTCCCCCTGGCCCACTCGTTCGGGAAGATGGTCGGCACTGCTCAGCTCCGCCTCGGGTTCCCGACCGCGGTCGACGGGCGGATCGACAAGATCGTCGAGAACCTGTCCCACCTGCGACCGACCTTCGTCTGCGCCGTCCCCCGGATCTTCGAGAAGGTGCACGCCCGGGTCCTCGCCGGGGCGCGCGAGGGCGGGCCGCTCAAGGCGGCCCTGTTCCGCTTCGCCCTCGAGGCGGGGCTTTCCGCCCGGCGGGCCGAGCGGGCCGGCCGGCCGATCGGTCCCTTTCTTGCGGCCCGACGGGCGCTCGCCGACCGGCTGGTATTTCAGCGCATCCGCGCCCTCTTCGGCGGCCGCCTAAAGTTCTTCGTCTCCGGGTCGGCGCCGCTCTCCTGCGAGGTGGCGGAGTTCTTCGATGCCATGGGGGTGAGTATCCTCGAGGGCTACGGCCTCACCGAGACCTCCGCCGCCACGCACTGCAACAAGCTCGACGCCTGGCGCATCGGGACCGTGGGCCGTCCCCTCCCCGGCATGGAGGTCCGGATCGCCAGCGACGGGGAGGTCCTGGTGCGCGGGCCCTGGGTGATGCGCGGGTACCGGGGCCTCCCCGAGGAGACCCAAGAGGCGCTCGACGGGGAGGGCTTCCTGCACACCGGGGACGTGGGCGAGGTTGACGCCGAGGGCTACCTCACCATCACCGACCGGAAGAAGGACCTCATCAAGACCTCGGGGGGGAAGTTCGTCGCCCCGGCGGAGCTGGAGTCTCGCCTGAAGACCGCCTGTCCGCTCCTCTCCCAGGTCCTCGTGCACGGCGACCGGCGGAGCTTCGTCACCGCTCTCGTCACCCTCGACCCCGAGGCGGCCCGCCTCTGGGCTTTGGGGAACGGGCTCGCGGAGCGCGACCTTCCGGCGCTCGCCGCCCACCCCGAGATGCGGGCGGCGGTGAAGCGCGGGGTCGACAAGGTGAACGCGGCCCTCCCCCGCTACGCGATGGTGAAGAAGTTCCGGGTGCTCGCGGCGGAGTTCAGCGAGGCGAAGGGGGAGGTCACCCCCTCGCAGAAGCTCAAGCGGAAGGTCATCGAGGCGCGCTACCGGCGCGAGCTCGAAGCGTTGTACGGGGAGGCGTCCTCAGATCCTCCGGTCTCCCAGCGCCTCCCGTAGCCTTTGCAAGGCATCTTCCGCCTCGCCCAGGAATCGCAGGTCGTCCACCCCGGAGCGGGCGGCGCGCCCGAGGGCCGCCTCGTACGCGGCGACCGCCTTCGTGGCGAGGACCCGGACCTTGGAACGAAGCTCCTCCCGGTAGGCACGGGCCGCTTCCTCGTCGAGCCCGGGCGGCAAGGGCGCCTCGAGAAGCTGCCGGCGGAAGTCGTCATAGAGCTCGGCCACCCGGACCCCGGAGGCGATCGCCCAGCGGTCGTCGCCCATGCGGATGGCCCGCAGGTAGTGGCCCTGCGCGGAGAGCAGCATCTCGGACTTGTGCTCCAGGGTCTCCTCGAGCTTCTCCTCGTCGGAGGTGGAGGGGTCGACCGAAAGGGCGAGGAACCACCCGCGGTAGGTTTCCCCCAGGTAGTACTCGGCCTGGGCGGGGTAGTAGGGGTCGAGCGGCTCGGCGGAGGCGGCCGCCTGGAAGGCGGCGAGCGCCCGGCGCAGCGTTCGCTCGGCGTCGTCGGGCCGGCCGTCCTCGAGCTCCACCACCCCGAGCTGGGTCAGGACCCGGACGAGCGAGGAGGGGTCGAGCCCGGGCCGGCCGGCGATGGCGAGGAGGGCCTCTTGGGTCTTGGAAAGATCGCCGAGCTGGTAGAGGCACTCGGCCACCTTGAAGGCGGCCTCGAGCGCGTCCGACCCTTCGTACCCCGCGGCGAGGGCGCGAAACCGCTCCAGGGCGAGGTCCCACCTTCCGAGCTCTTCGTAGGCGAGCCCGGCGTCGAAGAGCGCCGCGGCCTCGTGGGGCGAGCCGGGGAAGCGATCGGGGATCCGGGCGAAGGCGGCGGCGGCGCGCTCGAAGTCCTTCGCCCCGTAGGCGGCCGTCCCGATGGCGAAGAGCTCCTCGTCGTTCTTCTCCGAAAGCTCGAGGTCGAGCGGCGAGACCGTGAGCTCCTCCGGCGGGAAGGAGAGCTCGGCGGCGGGGGGATTGGCGGGGGCCGTTTCCTCGAGGGCCTCCCGGGCTTCTGCGGGCGGGGGGACGGCCCGGGGCGAGGTGGCGCAGGCGGCCCAAAGGGCCGCGGAGAGGGCGGCGAGGGGGAAAAGGGTCCGGGGCGGGGGCCGCGCGTCGACCATGGCCGGGTCTATTACCTTTAGCCGCGGATCGCCTTCACGAGCACCCGGCGGGTGCGCGGGCCGTCGAACTCGCAGAGGTAGATCCCCTGCCAGACCCCGAGGATGAGCTCCCCACCGTCGATGAGGACGGTGGTGGAATTGCCGACGAGCGAGGTCCTGACGTGGGCGGGGCCGTTCCCCTCGGCGTGGTGGTAGCCGCCGGGGAGCTCCTTCGGCACCACGTGGGCGAGTGCGGCGAGGAGGTCGCTCTGGACGGCCGGGTCGGAGTTCTCCTGCACTGTGAGGCCCGCGGTGGTGTGGGGCACGAAGACGAGGCAGATGCCGTTCTCGACCCCGGAGGTCCGGACCGCCGCCTGGACCCGCTCGGTGATGTCCACCATCTCGGTGGGCGATCGAGTGGTCACGTCGAAGGAGACCATCGAAGGGAATGTTAGAGCTTAGCCGCCAGCCTGGCGAGGCCCGCGAGGTCGTGCACGTCCGTCTCCAGGCGGGGAACCATCGCACATGGGCCGCCGAGGCCCTCGAGGAGCGGGGCCAAGACCTGCCTCTCGCCCAGGACCAGGGCCTGGTGCTCTTCGAGGATGGCGCAGAGCCGCCCGGCGAGAGGTCCCTCCCCCGTCGGCGGGAAGGGCTCCCCGGTCGAAAGCCCGGCGACCCGGAGCGGCTCTTCTAGCTCCGACGCCTTGGGGAGGGGGGAGGGGAAGGGCCAGAGGTCTTGGGTGAGCCGGTTCACCACGAGGCCCGCCACGGGCATGGACTCGGCCAGGAGCCGCTCGTGGAAGGCGAGCACCTCCCGGACGGCGAGGGAGCTCGGCGAGGTGACGAGCACGAACCCGACCCCGGGGCGGGAGAGGAGGGCCCGCACCGCCGCGGCGCGCTCCTTGAACCCGTCGTACATTCCCTGGAAGCTCTGGAGGAACTCGCCCAGGTCGAGGAGCGCCTGCTGTCCGGTGAAGCGGGCCAGGGCCTTCGCCGCGTAGCCGCCCGAGAGCTGTGCGAGCCGGAGGCCGAACCGCCCGGCCCCCAGGGCCGGGGCGAGGAAGGTGCGGGCCGCCTCGTTCCCGAGGAAGTCGAGGATCCGGGTGGGGGCGTCGAGGAAGTCGAGGGCGTGGGCGGTGGGGGGGGTGTCGAGGACGATGAGGTCGTAGTCTCGATCCGCCGAGAGCTCGTAGAGCTTCTCCATGGCCATGTACTCCTGGGAGCCGGCCAGGGCGGCGGACATCTGCTGGTAGAGCCGGTTCGAGAGGATCCTCTCGCGCCGGACGGGGTCGGGAGCGTAGCGGGCGACGAGGTCGTCCCAGGTCCGCTTCACGTCGAGCATCATGGCGAAGAGCTCTCCCCGGAGGGAGAGCCCCGCCTCGCGGAGCCGGGCCGGCGAGATGCGGGTCTCGACGTTGCCGAGGGCGGTGAGCCCGAGGGCGTTGGCGAGGCGACGGGCCGGGTCGATGGTGCAGACGAGCGCCCGGCCCCCCTCGATCGCCCGGGAGAGGGCCAGCGCGGCCGCGACCGTGGTCTTTCCCACCCCGCCCGAGCCCACGCACACCGCGATGCGACGCCCGGAGAGGCTCTCTCGGACGCCGCTCACCCCGCCCTCCGAAGGCGCCAGGCGGAGTCGATGGCGTCGGCCACCTTCTCCACCTCGAGGGGCCCCCAGTCGGCCGAGGGGAAGAGGGGAACGACGGTCACGGGAAGGTCGAGGGCGGCGCAGGCCCTCGTGAGGTGTCGCTTCGCCTCCTCCGCCCGGAGCGAGGAAAGCTCCGCGGCCCGGGCGGCCGGGCCGAGGGGGGGAGGAGATCCGCTCGCCGGGGAGAGGGCCCGCGCCTCCTCCGGGGAAACCCGGCTCCCGGGCATCGCATTCACGAACAGTCCGGCCCGGGCCATGCCCAGGACGCCGCGCACCTGGGCGTCGAGCTCCACCGCCTCGTTCACGGGCATCTCCTCGGGCAGGGTCACGAGGGCCACCGCGGTCCGGACCGGGTCGAGGAGGAGGCGCTCCATCCACTCGGCGTCGCGGCGGAGCGGGCCCGCGGGAACGGCGTCGAGGAGCGCCGAGGGGACCCGGAGGAGCTGGACCGCGTGGCCGGTGGCGGGCGCGTCCACGAGGACGAGGTCCCACCGCGGCCGGCCGTCGGGCCGGCGGAAGCGAGCCTCGTGCAGGATCTTCCCCAAGACGACCAGCTCGGCCAACGAAGGGACGACCCGCAAGAAGTAGCGGACCACCCGGTTTTCGAACACCGCGTGGGTGACCGCGCGGAAGCGGAGGACGAGGAGGCCGTACTCGCGCATCGCCTCGCCGGGGCGGACGTCGAGGGCGTGGATTCCGGGGCGGACCTCCCTCATGACCCCGTTCCCGGCCTCTCCCCCGAGCAAGGGCCCGATCCGCTCCTGTGCGGCGTGCACCTCGCAGACCAGGACCCGCTTGCCCCCGCGGGCGGCGAGCAGGGAGAGCGCCGCGGTCACCGTCGACTTGCCGGCGCCGCCCTTGCCCGTGACGAAGACGAGCTGCCGGTCGAGGAGGGTGGAATCCGCCACGAGGCTTGACAAGCTAGCGGGGGGAGGGCGACAAGTCCACACGCGGCCATGACCCTCGACGACCTCCTCAAGAGTCCTGCTCTCCGCCGGGTGCTCTCGGCGGGAGAGGAGCGGATGGGCAGGGTGATGGGCCGGGTCCTCGCGAGCGAGTCGGTCACCTCGGGACTACGGACCCTCTTCACCTCGGCCCTGGGGGCGAGGGAGACCTTCGAGCGGGCCATGCAGGAGGCGCTGCACGCCGCCAACCTCCCCTCCCGCGGGGACGTGGCCGCCCTGAAGAAGAAGCTCGAGGAGCTCGAGTCCTTGATCGACGGGCTCGCGGCCCGGGTGGGGGAGAAGGGCCCGGCCCGGGAGGAGGGGCAAGGGGGGGCGGAGGAGGGGGAGCCTCGCGGACGGCCCCGCGGCTTTCGGGAGGAAAAGGGCTCCTAGAAGAGAACGATGCGCCGCATCGCGTTCGTGAACGAGAAGGGCGGCACCTGCAAGACCACGCTGTGCGTGAACGTGGCGGCGCGTCTCGCCTCCCGCGGCCGCCGGGTACTCCTCGTGGACATGGACACCCAGGGTCACGCGGGCAAGTCGCTCGGGATGGACGTGCGCGGGCTCTCCCCTACGGTCCACGACTGGCTCCTCGACGCGGCCGCCGTCCCCTTCGAGGCGGTGGTGAGGAGCCCGGCCCAGGGGATCGACCTCTTGCCGGCGAACAAGGACCTCGCCGACTTCCCGGTCGCGGTGGCCGCCGCCCCCGACCGGGCGGAGAGGCTCGACCAAAGGCTCGGGGAGGTGCCGGGAGGGCGCTACGACCTCGTGCTCATCGATGCTCCGCCCTCGCAGTCGCTCGTCACCGAGAACGTCCTGCGCGCTTCGCGCGAGCTCGTCGTCCCCGTGGCCCTCACCTACCTCGCCCTCGACGGCTGCGCCGAGGTGCTCGAGAGCCTGAAGCGGCTCAAGAGAGACACCGGCCGCGCTCCCGAGGTGACGCTGGTCGTGGCCACCCTCTACCGGCGCACGCAGCTCGCCTTGGAGATCCTCGAGAAACTCCGGGAGCGCTTCCCCGGGACCCTGTCGCCGACCGTCCTGGGGTGGTCGGTGAAGGTCGACGAGGCGCAAAGCCACGGCCGGACGGTGTTCGAGCACGCCCCCCGCTCGCCGGGGGCGCGGGCGCTCTCCGCCATCGCCGACGAACTCCTCGCCCGCGGGGGGGGGACCGACCCGGGGGATGGGGCGGAGGCCTAGGGCGGGGGCGCCGCCGGCGGCTTCTTGGAGAGTTCCTCGATCCGCTGCTCCAGGGTCTCGATCCGGCGCCCGAGCTCGTCGAGCTGCCGCCGGACCTCGCCGAGGCTGGCCATCCCCTCGACCGCGGCGCGCACGCGCTCGTCCACCTTGCGCTGGAAGGCGAGCATCGCCTCCTGCGACGACTGCACGAG